>JAESGS010000021.1_pt1 | contig 538044 bp, 568 predicted proteins | sample 9269761 | NCBI WGS metagenome assembly JAESGS01 (sample SAMN15741799, study PRJNA653493) | algae metagenome | isolation source: Cyanosarcina radialis HA8281-LM2 and co-occurring heterotrophs from damp... | place: USA: Makauwahi cave, Hawaii | collected 2011-01-06 | reverse complement strand
TGCGCGTTGCTTCGAATTAAACCACATGCTCCACCGCTTGTGCGGGCCCCCGTCAATTCCTTTGAGTTTTAATCTTGCGACCGTACTCCCCAGGCGGATTGCTTAATGCGTTAGCTGCGTCACCGAACTGCATGCAGCCCGACAACTAGCAATCATCGTTTACGGCGTGGACTACCAGGGTATCTAATCCTGTTTGCTCCCCACGCTTTCGCGCCTCAGCGTCAGTAATGAGCCAGTATGTCGCCTTCGCCACTGGTGTTCTTCCGAATATCTACGAATTTCACCTCTACACTCGGAGTTCCACATACCTCTCTCACACTCAAGACACCCAGTATCAAAGGCAGTTCCAGAGTTGAGCTCTGGGATTTCACCCCTGACTTAAATGTCCGCCTACGCGCCCTTTACGCCCAGTAATTCCGAGCAACGCTAGCCCCCTTCGTATTACCGCGGCTGCTGGCACGAAGTTAGCCGGGGCTTCTTCTCCGGCTACAGTCATTATCTTCACCGGTGAAAGGATTTTACAATCCTAAGACCTTCATCATCCACGCGGCATGGCTGCGTCAGGCTTTCGCCCATTGCGCAAGATTCCCCACTGCTGCCTCCCGTAGGAGTTTGGGCCGTGTCTCAGTCCCAATGTGGCTGGTCATCCTCTCAGACCAGCTACTGATCGTCGCCTTGGTGAGCCTTTACCTCACCAACTAGCTAATCAGACGCGGGCCGCTCCAATGGCGATAAATCTTTCCCCCGAAGGGCACATACGGTATTAGCTCAAGTTTCCCTGAGTTATTCCGTACCAAAGGGCACGTTCCCACGTGTTACTCACCCGTCCGCCACTAACTCCGAAGAGTTCGTTCGACTTGCATGTGTTAGGCCTGCCGCCAGCGTTCGCTCTGAGCCAGGATCAAACTCTCAGGTTGAGTTGACTTCTGACCTAAGCATGGACCGTGCTAAACGGTCCTGGCATTAGTTCTACGTATTTTTGACGAGAACCACTTCGACGATCCGAAGATCATCGACATGGTTGTATCTTTTCAAAAAGACCGCAGATGTCAGTGTCGAGACGATCTCTAGGATCGTCGCTAGGACACCGCCGCCTGCGTTTCTCTTTCCAGATCAACGATTTCAAAGACCGTACCGGAGAGTTTCCGGCCCGCCGTACAATGCCCGGCGGCGGCGAGAGGCGGCGATTTAGTCGCCCCGGTTTTCCGTGTCAAGCGCCTGTTTCCGAAGAACCAAACTCTTTTTCCGGGCCCGCCTTCCGGAAGCTCCCGGGGGCGGCGGGAGCGGCGTCTCTAAAGAGGCCCGATCCCTTCGTCAACCGATCTTTCAGACTTTCTCGGAACAGCTCCACCGGAGTGAAACCAGACCGCAAAAGGTCCCGTCGGGAGAAGTAACCCTCCCCCGCTGGGACGATCCGACGATTCGATCGAAGGCGTGGAAACTAACCGAAGCTTTCGACGTTGGCAAGGCCCTTTCGGCCCCCGCGTCCCGTCCGTGTCCGGCCCGTTTCCGAGCGAGGCGGCGATATAGGCGGCGGCTTTTTCGGCCGCAAGCCGATTCCGCACAAAGTCGCGACTTTCTTCGGAGCGACGCTCGCCGAGCGTTGTCAGCCGGCTGCGATGTAGGTGCGCAGGCTCTCGGCTTCGCGCGTCGCCTCGTCGATCTGGCACTTCACAACGTCGCCGATCGAGATCACCCCCGTCAGCCGCCCGTCGGCCAGGATCGGAAGGTGCCGGATGCGCCTGTCCGTCATGCGCGCCATGAGGTCTCCGACCGTCTCCGAAGGCCCGGCGAACACGACGTCGGCCGTCATGTGCTCCGACACCGGCCGCGAAAGCGCCTCCGCTCCCCCGCGTGCGACCGCCCTCACGACGTCCCGCTCGGAGATGACGCCCACCACCTTGTCGCCGCTGCAGACCACCAGCGCGCCGACCCGCCGCTCGTCCAGCTGGGCGCAGGCCACGGAGAGGGGGTCGCCCGGTGCGACGGAAAAGACGTCGCCGCCCTTCTGCTTGAGGATTTCGGTGACGAGCATGGCGGTCCTCCCTTCAGGTCACGGCCGTGGGCCAGCGCCCCGCCGCGGACCGGGGCCGCTCACCCCTGACTGTCGCCCGGTTCCGCCGCAGGCGCAATGCGGACGAATCGCGGAGGGAACAGGCGCCCCAGCAGTCCGACGCCCAGCAGTCCGACGATGAAGCCGGCGGCGTGCGCCTCCCACGCGATTCTCGCCCCCATTCCGGAGGCCGACAGGCCGATCAGGCCGACGGCGAGGTTCAGACCCATCCACATGGCCGACATCGTCAGCACGCGCCGATGCAGGATCGGCAGAACGAACCCGGGCCCGACGATTCGCGTCGACGCTCCGATCAGGCCGAACACGGCACCGGACGCGCCCACCACCGGATGCAGCCCCTGGAGGTGCACCAGAACGTAGCCGACGGCCGACAGAATTCCGCACGCCATATAGAAGAGTGCGAACGTGGCTGCGCCGGCCGCCCCGCGCAGCATCCGCGCGACCGGGGTGGCGAAGGCCAGCGCCCCGACCGCGTTCATGATCGCGTGGGTCCAGTCGCCGTGCAGGAACATGGAGGTGGCCAGCCCCGTCCAGTCGCCGTCGACGACGCGCCGGGGAAACAGGGCCATGGACAGGCCCATGTCGGGCAGGCGTTCCTGAAAGAAGAACAGGGCCGGCATCGACACCGCCAGCAGGACGACGATCATCGGCGCCTTCAGCGCGGGCTCTCGGGACGGGACGGGCTCGGTCATCAACCCCTGAACGCGCGGCGGCGCGGCGGGAATCGCCACTAAGCCGTCATTAATGTCTCCATCCCATTTTGGCACGTGACTTGCTGGTTCGTTCAGCGAGATCGCGTGGAGCGTGCGCATGAAGTGGACATTGACCGGCGCGGGACTTCTGGCCGGGGCCCTCGTGGCGCTGGCCGCGCCAGACACGGCGCAGGCGCAGTCCCAAGGCTATGGCGGAACAGGCCAGCTGCAGGCGGGCTACGGCGGATCCCGATACACCACCGCGCGCCCCGTCAGCGGCACGACCCGCGACGCGAATCACAACCGCCTGATCGTCAACGGCATCATCCAGACCGGCGTGGGCTCCTACTCCAGCTCCAGCGGCGGGGCCTCGGCGACCGGGTCCTGGGGGCTCGGCGGCGACGGCCGCACGACGATCGGAGGCTCCACCGCGATCGGCAACCAGCTGAACGTCGTGGTCCAGGGCAACAACAACACCGTCATCGTCAACTCGACCCAGACCAACACCGGCGACGTGCGGGCCGGGACCTCGCTCAACGGAACGCTGGACCTGCCATGAGCCCCCTGCTGCGCCGCCTGCGAATCCTCGGAACCGTCAGCTCGGCGGCGGCGCTGCTCGGCGGCTGCATCGCGCCGGTTGCCGGCGGCGACGGCCGCTATGCCCAGCCGATCGGCAATGCGCCGGTGACGGCCAACCCGACGCCCTATTCGACCGCCCTGTACTGCCTCGCCGACTACGCCCGGCGCTACGACCTGCCCTCGCCGCGGATCGCGGTCGGTCGGATCAGTGACTACACCGGCACGGTGTCGGCCGACGGCGGCCGCCAGATCACCGGCGGTGCCTCGCTGATGGCCTACTCGGCCCTTGCCAAGTCCGGGGCCCAGATCGTGGAGCGCTACGACACCTCCGTGTCGGAACTCGAACTGCGCTATGCCAACAACAAGCTGATCGGCGATCCGGGCCGCGAGGGCGAGGACGTCGCCTATCGTCAGATCCTGGCCGGTCAGGTGCCGGGATCGGACTTCTACATCGTCGGCGGCATCACCGAGGTGAACTACAACATCCGCTCGGCAGGCTGGGACATCCTGGGCGGCGAAGCGGACACCAACACGCCGCTCTCGGGCACCTTCTCCGGCCGCTACTATGTGATGAACGTCGCCATCGACCTGCGCATGGTCCAGACCACTACCCTGGAAGTGGTGGACGTCGTCTCCTACCAGAAGCAGATCATCGGCCGGGAGATCTCGGTCGGGGTGTTCGATTTCCTGAACGGCAACGTCTTCGACATCGGCGGGGGCGAAGGCGGCTTCGAGCCTGTCCAGCTGGCCGTGCGCGCGCTGGTCGAACGCGCCACCGTCGAATTCATGGCCAATCTGTACGGCGCGCCGGGACCGGAAATCTGTCTCGACACGAATAACGAACTGCTGCGCGACACCTACGGGCCCACGGGGGGCTATTACCCGGCGTACCCCAACACGGACACCAACAATGGCCAGACCCGCGCTGATCCGACTCGCTGGCATGATCGCCGCGACGGCGACGTGCGTCGCAGCCGGTACTGAGGCCCAGGCCCAGGATCCCGACGCGCCGATCGTCCTGAACCGCCAGTTCCAGGGTGGCAACGTCGCCGCGCGCCAGACGGTGATCGCTACCGACGCCGATGACCAGGTCACCGTTTCCACCTCCGCCACCGGCAACACCCTCTCGGGTGCCGTCGAGACCGGCCACCTGACGGTCGATTCGGAGCAGGAACTGCAGGGCGACGTCGCGGCGGAGACCACTCTGGTCCTGAACGGCGACACCGATGGCTATGTCACCTCCGTCACCCAGGCCAACGGCAACTATCTGGCCGGCGGGGCCTATGGCGGCGACCTGACGCTGAACGCGACCCAGACGGTCGGGGCGACGCGCATCGAGGCGGTGTCGGACCTGTCCGGCGGCACGGCGCGCCTGATCGGCGGCGGCCGGATCGAAACCTCGGCCACAGCCAACACCGTCGCGCTGGCGGCCCGGGATGGCCACATCGACGGCGCAATCCGGCAAGACACGGCCGCCACCCTGTTCTCCTCGAACTACGTGGCGGTCCAGTACGCCCCCGGCGAGACCGAGGTGAGCAGTCAGGCGCTCGGCAACGTCGCGGCCTACACGGGCACGGCACCCGCCAGCCAGGAGCTGCGCCTCACGCAATCGAACACGGGCGCCCTCGTTCAGGCGGGGACCAGCGCCAACGCCGGCAACGCCTGGGACCTGGCCGGACGGGCCCGCGCCGGCGGCAACCAGGGCGTCTTCGCCAACTCCGGCGGCTCGTCCGTCGTCGAGGCACAGCAGGACAACTCGGCCCGGGTCTGGGCCGAGTCCATCGTCACCAGCTACGACTACGGCCGCGCCACCAGCCATGCGCAGGCGTCGGGGAACACCTTGTCGGTGGGCAATGAGGACATCTACGTCCGCATCGACAACACCCAGTTCAACTCCGGCGGGGTTCAGGCCGACGCCAGTTTCACAGGTGCCTACGGCTATGACGCCTACGTCGGTGCCGACGCCGTCGGCAACAGCGTCACCGGCTACGCCTGCGCCGAATGCGGGGCCACACTGCAGGCGGACAATGACCAGACCAACACGGGCGACGTCTCCGCGACGGCACGCACGACCGTGTCCGGGGACGGCCGGGCTGTGATCACCGGCACGAACGCGGTCGGCAACGCGGCCAACTTCTACGTCACGCGCCCCGGAAACTGACGGGATTGTAACTTGTGAGGCGGAACGGGGGCGGGCATCCGTGCGACGACCCGCGCCCTTGCGCGGGCCCATGAGGCGCCCGACCGTCGGCGTCCCGTCTCCGGAGCTGACCGTTCATGCGTTCCCCTCGCCGTATCCTGCTGCTCGCCGCCTCCTCTCTGGCGCTCGCCGCCGCCTTGCCTGCGGTCGTCATGGCGCAGGAGGCCACGCCCGCTGCGTCCGCATCGGGCGTGCAGCCGTCCGATCCCTGGCCCCAGGCCGCCAGTGACGTGCCGGCGGCAGAGGACGTGCGTTTCGGCCAGCTTCCGAACGGCCTGCGCTACGCCATCATGCGAAACGCCACCCCGCCCGGTCAGGCCTCGATCCGCGTCCGCATCGACGCCGGCTCCCTGATGGAGCGTGAGGACCAGCTGGGTCTGGCCCACTTCATGGAGCACATGGCCTTCAACGGCTCCACCGAGGTGCCCGAGGGCGACCTGACCAAACGGCTGGAACGACTGGGTCTCGCCTTCGGGGCCGACACCAATGCCTCAACCGGCTTCGACCAGACCATCTATCAGCTGGATCTGCCGCGCACCGACGACGCCACGGTCGACGAGAGCCTGTTCATCCTGCGCCAGATGCTCGGCGAAGCCCTGCTGGAGACGGCCGCGATCGACCGCGAGCGCGGCATCGTCCTGTCCGAGGAACGCACCCGCGCCAGCCCCGGCCTGCGCGCCCTCGTGGCACAACTCGAATTCCTGATGCCGGGCCAGCTGGTGCCCAAACGCCTGCCGATCGGATCGACCTCGGTGCTGGCCAATGCCCCGCGCGAACGCTTCGTCGAGTTCTACGAAGCCTACTACCGGCCGGAGCGCGCCACCGTCGTGGTGGTGGGCGACTTCGACGTCGACGCCATGGAAGCCAAGGTCGTCTCGACCTTCGGCGACTGGACCAACAGCCGCGCCCAGGGTGCCGAGCCGGTGATCGGCGACGTCCAGCCGCGCGGCCGCGAGGCAGGCCTGTACGTCGAGGCCGGCCTGACGCCTTCGATCCAGATCGCCTGGATCGCGCCACCCGACACCCGCGCCGATACCCAGGCCCTGCGCCGCGAGAACGTCGTGCGCGGTCTCGGACTGTCCGTGCTGAACCGCCGTCTCGGCGTCATCGGGCGCGGGGCCGAGCCGCCCTTCATCAGCGCCGCAGCGGGTCGCTCGAACCTGTTCGACTCGGTGCTTCTCGCCAACGTGTCGGCCAACTATGACGGCGACGCCTGGCAGCCGGCCCTGACCGCCATCGAACAGGAGACGCGCCGCATCGCCGAGTTCGGGGTGAGCCAGGCCGAACTGGACCGCGAGATCACCGAGATGCGGACGGCCCTGACCAACGCCGTGGAAGGTGCCGCGACGCGCCGCACCCCGGCGCTGGCCAATGGCATCGTCGGCGCGGTGAACGAGGATCAGGTCTTCACCTCGCCCGTGACCGATCTGGCGACCTTCGAGGCCGCCGTGACGGGCCTGACCGCCGACGACGTCAACGCCGTGCTGAAGACGACCTTCACCGGCGGCGGTCCTCTGGTCTTCATGTCCGGTCCAACGGCGGTCGAGGGCGGCGAAGAAGCCCTTCTGGCGGCTCTGACCGCTTCCGAGGCCATCGCTGTGACCGCGCCGGAAGCCACTGCGGAACTGGCCTGGGACTACGCCGACTTCGGCACCGCCGGCACGGTCGCCGAGCGCACCGTGGTCGAAGACATCGACACGACCTTCGTCACCTTCGACAACGGCGTGCGACTGACCATCAAGCCGACCGAGTTCCGCGACGAACAGATCCTCGTCTCGGTCCGCGTGGGTCAGGGCCTGCTGGAGCTGCCGACCGACAGGGCCCTGCCGATGCTCGCCCTGGGCCCTGTCTTCGCGGAAGGCGGTCTGGGGCGTCTGACCGCCCAGCAGCTGGAAGAGGTCCTGTCCGGCAAGACCTATCGCGCCAGCCTGTCCGCCGGCGAGGACGCCTTCGTCCTGTCGGGCGCCACCAAGCCGGCCGATCTGGACGTTCAGATGCAGGTGCTCGCCGCCTATGTGACCGACGCCGGCTGGCGTCCGGAGCCGTTCGAGCGGACCCGCGCCCAGTTCCGCGCCGCCCTGCCGACGCTTGAAGCCACGACCCAGGGCGTCTTCGCCCGCGAGGCCACCAGCCGGCTTCGCCCCGGCGACGCCCGCTTCGCCTTCCCGACCCTGGAGAACGTCGCGGCCTGGTCGATCGACGACCTGAAGGCGGCGGTCGCCCCGGCGCTGGCCTCCGGACCGATCGAGATCGTGATCGTCGGCGACGTCGACGTCGACGTGGCGATCGCCTCGGTCGCCTCGACCTTCGGCGCCCTACCGCCTCGTGCCGCGGCAACCCCGCCATCGGCGGCGCAGCTGGCCGCCAGCTTCCCCGCCGGCGTGGCCACGCCGCTGGACTTCAAGCACGGCGGCCGCCCCGATCAGGCGCTGGGCTTCGTGGCCTGGCCCGCCGTCGACAACTTCACGGACACCCGCGAAGCCCGCGTCGTCCGGCTGCTGGCGGACGTGCTGCGCCTGCGTCTGATCGAAGAACTGCGCGAAGGTCAGGCCGTGACCTATTCGCCGAACGTCGGGGCCCAGGCCTCGGGCAATTTCGCCGGCTATGGCTACGTTTCGGCCGCCATCGAGGCGCCGCCGGAGAGGCTCCCCGGCTTCTTCGCCGACGTGGACCGGATCGTCGCCTCGCTGGGCTCGGATCCGATCACCGAGGACGAGCTGGAACGGGCCCGTCGTCCGCGCGTCGAGGCCCTGCGCCGCAGCCGGGCCACCAACGAGTTCTGGATTTCCGAGCTCGCCGAGGCCCAGACCGACCCCAACCGTCTGCCCGCCCTGCGCTCGGCCGAGTCGGACCTGGAGGCGATCACCGCCGCCGAGGTGCAGGCGGCCGCAGCGAAGTATCTCAGCCCGTCGACGGCCTACCGCATCACCGTGACGCCCCGCGCCGCTGCCCCCGCGGCCGAGTGAGACGAAAAAAGGCCCCGGCGCTTTCGCGGCCGGGGCCAGTCTCTCTCAGGATCGTCGACGGAGCGACGAGCCCCCAATCTGCATCACGCCGCCTAACGGGCGGCTGAACGGCGTCTTCAGAAGACCCGACCGCCAACGCCGCCGTCCAGGGTGATCGCCCCGCCCTGCACGGCCCAGCCTTCGCGGACCACGACCTCCTCGCGGTACTCGGTGTAGGTCTCCTCGTACCACATGGTCAGAACCTTCACGCCGACGCCGTAGCGGCGCAGCAGCGAGCGTTCGTTGCAGTCGCGTTCGGGCTTCTGCGGCTTGCACTCCACGGTGCCGCCCGGCGCGTGCCACAGGCTGTCGCCCTTGCGGCAGGTCGTGGTCTCGCCGTGCTCGAAGCGCTCGCTTCCTTCCCAGTCAGCGATGGTCACCTGCATCCAGGTGCCGGCCAGACAGCGGTACAGCTCGCCGTCGTAGTCGCCCCAGACGTCGCGGTCGGGACGGACCTGGGCGGCCGGATGCGGGCGGCCGCGGTCGTCCATGCAGACGGCGCGGATGACGACCCGGCGCTCGACCCGCCGGCGCGATTCGAAGGGCACCTTGATGACTTCCCGCACCATGCCGCCGCCGACGTGCAGGCCCTGAATGGTCGTGGGATAGGGCTGTTCGACGTTGACGTAGGCCCCCCCGCCGCCGGCCACGATCACAGTCGCCCCGCCGCGCGCCGAGGCGCTGGCGGACGCATTCGCGTTGGCATTGACGTTGACGTTGACGTTCACGTTTCCACCACCGCCGCAGCACGGCGGCGGCGGCTGGTCGCAGCATGGCCCCGGGGGGGGCGGCGGCGGGGGCGGAGGCGGAGGGGGCTCGCAGCATGGCGGCGGCGGCGGCGGACAGACGGGTCCGCATTGAGCCGCGGCCTTGTCGGCGAAGGCCGTAACGGCGAACAGGGTCACCGCCGCCGGCAGCCAAGTGAGCGCATGCAACCGCATTGAGGTCGCCTCCAGAGGTTCAGTCGACCGAATTCACAGCAAGAACCGGGCCGTTGTCGGCCGTCAGGGGAGCATGCCGCCCCTTTCGATTCCGTTTCGATCCGGCCCCGGACTTGCGCCGCCGATGCCGGAGACGGCGAAGATGTTCCATTCCGACACGCGCGCCCTGATCGACCTCTGGACCGCCTTGAGCCGGGCCGACGGCGCGCGTGGGGGCCTGCCGGACCGCGCCATGCTGGTCCCCGAGGCCCTGGGGCCGCGCCTGAAGCGCGCCTTCCTGGCCGAGCGCACGGGTGACGACGCGCGTCTGCGCCTGGCCGGGGACTGGCTGGAGACCTTCCACGACTCGCCGCTGACCGGCGCGGCCCTGCTGTCACTGTGGCGCGGGGCATCGCGGCCGCTGGTGGCCGCGGCGGTGCGCCAGACGGTGCGGGAGGCCCGGCCCGTGGTCGTCGCGGCGACCGCCGGCCCCGCATCGTTCGAAGTGACCCTGACCGCCCTGCGGGGAGAGGTCGGCGGTCGCGAGTTGATCCTCGGCCTCTACGCCCACGCGCCCGGCCCCCCACCGGCGGAGCGGACGGCCCATCGTCTGACAGCCCAGGCGTCCGTCGCGGTCGGCGAGCCGGCGCGACCACGGCTCACGCTCGCCGCTCTGGACGGCCGCCGCATCGCCTGACGCTCAGACCGCGCGCATATCGCGGGCGAATCGCTTCCAGTTCTGGACGTAGTGCTCGGCCGAGCCCTTGAGCGCGGCGATCTGGCCCGGCTCCAGCTGGCGCACGACGCGGGCGGGGCTGCCGACGATCAGCGAGCCGTCCGGAAATTCCTTGCCTTCGGTGATCAGCGCGCCGGCGCCGACGAGGCAGTTGTTCCCGATCCGCGCCCGGCCCAGCACCACGGCCCCGATGCCGATCAGACTGTAGTCCCCGACCGTGCAGCCGTGCAGCATGGCCATGTGCCCGACGGTGACGCCGCGGCCGAGCGTCAGAGGCTCGCCCATGTCCGTGTGGAGGACCGAATTTTCCTGGATGTTCGTATCCTCACCCACTGTGATCGGCTCGTTGTCGCCGCGCAGCACGGCACCGAACCAGACGCTGGTGCCCGGTTTGAGAATCACGTCTCCTATCAAGGTGGCGTTCGGGGCGATCCAGTATTCGCCGTCGCCCGGCAGCTGCGGAGACTTGTCTCCGAGCGCGTGAACATTCATCCGAACCCCCTCTAAATCTGAACAAAATCCGCTCTTTAAGCGTTTGGAAACCACGATAGGATCAAACTGTCAGTGCGATTCGAGGCCGACATATCGGCACCGGATCCGAAGCCGGATCAAGCCCGGTCCGGTCAGCCCCAGGAGAACGCGCGTGCAGCGTTCCGGTCGGCGGATTCTCCCGCTGGAGCATGAAGCCTCCACCGACCCGGGCGGCCACGTCGACTCCGCTTCCTCCCTCCCCGCTCTCGTTCGAGGCGATGCTTTCGCAGCATCGCCTTTTTTCATGCCCTGGAGGCACAGATGACCAAGCGTTCGGCCCTCAAACGTCAGACCCGCGAGATGTCCCGTGAATTCGGCGTTCTCGACGGCGGCCAGTTCATCGAGGACGCCAAGGTGCGCCGATTGCCGCCCCATGCCGGCCACCATGCCGGCCAGGGCCAGCGCGGCTGGTCGCCGCATCCGTCCAACGACGAGCGGGACCAGGCCTATCTGAAGACGCTCAAGCCGAAGTCCGACGGTCAGGCCGAGCTGATGACGATGATCGATCATCACAACCTGGTCCTCGCCCTGGGACCGGCCGGCACGGGCAAGACCTATCTGGCCGTGGCCAAGGCGGTCGAAGCGCTGGAGGCCGGCAAGGTCGGCCGCATCGTGCTGAGCCGGCCGGCGGTCGAGGCGGGCGAATCGATCGGCTTCCTGCCCGGGGACATGGAGGACAAGCTGGCCCCCTATCTGCGCCCCCTCTACGACGCCCTGTCGGACCGCCTGTCGATGAAGCGGGTCAAGGCGCTGATGGCCGAGGGCCTGATCGAGATCGCCCCCATCGGCTACATGCGCGGCCGCACCCTGAACAACGCCTTCATCGTCGTCGACGAGGCCCAGAACTGCACCTACGTCCAGCTGAAGATGCTCCTGACCCGCTTGGGCTGGCACTCGACCATGGTGGTCACGGGCGATCCGCAGCAGTCGGATCTGCTGCCCGGCGTGTCCGGCCTGTCGGACATCGCCGAGCGCCTGACGGCGGTGCCGGACATCGGTGTGGTCCGGCTGGCTGAGCGCGACATCGTCCGCCACCCGCTGGTGGCCTCGATGATCGGCGTGCTGTGACCGCCTAGATCAGGTCTCTGACCGCGACGCCCTCGGCCATGGCCGGGGGCGTTTGCGGTTTGGCCCCCATCCGGTCGATCAGCTTGAACACGAACGGGTTCAGCGAGATCGACAGCAGGGCCGCCGCCAGGATCAGATCGTGCGTGGTCTGGCTCATGGCACCCAGCGAGACGCCCAGCGCGGCCAGGATGAAGCTGAACTCGCCAATCTGTGCCAGCGACGCGCCGACCGTCAGGCTGGTCGCCCGATCCAGCCGGAACGCCGTCGTGATCGCCAGCGCCGCCAGCGTCTTGCCAACGATGACGATGCCCAGGGCGATCAGCACCGCGACCGGCTGTTCGATCAGGATCGTCGGGTCGAACAGCATGCCGACCGAGACGAAGAACAGCACGGCGAAGGCGTCGCGCAGCGGAAGGCTGCGTTCGGCCGCATTGTGGCCCAACGGTGTCCCGTTCAGCACCAGACCTGCCAGGAAGGCCCCCAGCGCGAACGAGTGGAACAGCTGATAGGCGATCCAGGCGATGCCCAATGCGATGGCCAGCACGCCGAGGGTGAACAGTTCGCGCGACTTTGTGTGGGCGATCCGCACCAGCACCCACGGGAGCACCCGCCCCCCGACGACCAGCATGAAGGCCACGAACAGCGCCACCTTCAGCAGGGTCCAGCCGACACCGGCGGCCAGATCGCCAGCGCTGGAGGATTCGCCGGCGGGTGCCAGCAGCATGGGCAACAGAACCAGCGCGATGACGATCACCAGATCCTCGACGATCAGCCAGCCCACGGCGACGCGCCCGACCTCGCCCTTGTTCTGCTTGCGCTCCTCCAGCGCCCGCATCAGCACGACCGTCGACGCCACCGACAGGGCGAACCCCATCAGCGCGGCCTCGACGTCGCCCAGTCCGAGGACGAACCGGCCCAGAAGCCAGCCCATTCCGGTGGCGGCCGCGACCTGAACCAGAGCGCCGGGCACGGCGACCTTGCGGACCTGCATCAGGTCCTTGGGCGAAAAGTGCAGCCCGACCCCGAACATCAGCAGGATGACGCCGATCTCGGCCAGCTGGGGGGCCAGGGAGGTGTCGGCCACAAACCCCGGCGTGAAGGGTCCGACCGCGACGCCCGCCAGCAAGTACCCGACCAGCGGCGACAGCTTCAGCCGGTTCGCCAGCATCCCGAACACGAAGGCCAGCACAAAGCCCCCGACCAGTGTGGAGATCAGGGTCTCGGCGTGCGGCATCGGCGCTCCTGTGGCGTCGGTGGAGAAGGCTCCGTTGGGGAACCGTCTAACTGGGGGCCAAACGGCCTTGCGGCAAGGCTTGCGGGCGGAAAATCAGGCCCGGGCCGCGCCCTTGGCCACGCCCAGCGCCGCCATCGCCGCGGCCGAGATCTGGTCGGCGTTCAGCCCTGCCTGATCGTACTGGGTCGCCGGCGCATCCTGGTCCTGGAAGACGTCGGGCAGGTGCAGGGTGCGGATCTTGAGCCCGCCGTCGAGCGCCCCCTTCTCCGCAAGGGCCTGCAGCACAAAGGCGCCGAAGCCGCCCATGGCACCCTCCTCCACCGTGATCAGGGCCTCATGCTCGCGCGCCAGCCGCAGGATCAGGTCCAAGTCCAGCGGCTTGGCGAAGCGGGCGTCAGCCACGGTCGCCGAGATGCCGCGCGCCGCCAGCAGGTCCGCCGCCTTCAGCGATTCCTGCAGCCGCGTGCCCAGGCTCAGGATCGCCACCGCCGTGCCCTCTCGCACGATCCGCCCGCGGCCGATCTCCAGCGGGGCGGCCAGCTCCGGGATCTCCACGCCCACCCCGTCGCCACGCGGGTAGCGGAAGGCGCTGGGACGGTCGTCGATCTCCAGCGATGTCGCGATCATCGCCGCCAGTTCCGCCTCGTCGGAGGCGGCCATCAGGATCATGCCGGGAAGGGCCCCCATGTAGCCGACGTCGAAACTGCCCGCGTGGGTCGAGCCGTCGGCACCCACGAGACCGGCCCGGTCCATGGCGAAGCGAACGGGCAGCGACTGGATCGCCACGTCGTGCACCACCTGGTCGTAACCGCGCTGAAGGAAGGTCGAGTAGATGGCACACACCGGCTTCAGACCGTCCGCGGCCATGCCGGCGCAGAAGGTGACGGCGTGCTGTTCGGCGATGCCGACGTCGAAAGTGCGCTCAGGGAAGGCCTGTCCGAACAGATCCAGCCCGGTGCCCGACGGCATGGCGGCCGTGACGGCGACGATCTTCGGATCGATCTGCGCCCGCTTGATCAGCTCGGTGCCGAAGACCTTGGTGTAGCTGGGCGCGTTGGAGACCGGCTTGGACTGCTTGCCCGACACCACGTCGAACTTGACCACTGCGTGCAGCTTGTCGGCGCTGCTCTCGGCCGGCGCGTAGCCCTTGCCCTTCTGGGTCACGACGTGGACCAGCACCGGCTTGTCGGTGATGGCGGCGGCGTTCTTCAGGATCGGCACCAGATTGTCGAGGTCGTGCCCGTCGATCGGCCCGACATAGTAGAAGCCCAGCTCCTCGAAGAAGGTGCCGCCCGTGACCATGCCGCGGGCGTACTCCTCGGCCTTCTTGGCGGCCTTCACGAACGGGCGAGGCAGGTGTTCGACGATGGACTTGCCGAACTTCCGCATGCCGCGATAGGCACCGCCGGACACCAGTCCGGCCAGATAGGCGCTCATGCCGCCCACCGGCGGGGCGATCGACATGTCGTTGTCGTTCAGCACCACCATCAGCTGGCCGGACGTCGCCTCGACGGCGTTGTTCATGGCCTCATAGGCCATGCCGGCAGACATGGAGCCGTCGCCGATGACGGCCACGACGCGGTTGGCCTTGCCTTGCTGGTCGCGCGCCGTGGCGAATCCGAGGGCCGCGCTGATCGAGGTCGAGGCGTGGGCCGCGCCGAAGGGGTCGAAGGCGCTCTCGCTGCGTTTGGTGAAGCCCGACAGGCCCCCGCCCTGCCGCAGGGTGCGGATGCGGTCGCGCCGCCCGGTCAGGATCTTGTGCGGATAGCACTGGTGACCGACGTCCCAGATCAGGATGTCGTCCGGCGTGTCGAACACGTGATGAAGGGCGACCGTCAGCTCGACGACGCCGAGCCCGGCACCCAGATGCCCGCCCGTGACCGACACGGCGTCGATGGTTTCGGCCCGGACCTCCTGCGCCAGTTGCTTCAACTGGGGCAGGTCGAAGCCGCGCATGTCCGCGGGAAGCTTGACCTTGTCGAGGAGGGGCGTGTCGGGCATCGATGGCACTTGGGCGACGCCCACGGCGGGCGGTGGCGGGTTTCCTCACTCTCTTGAACGTCTCGCGCGGTGAGCGCCAGTGAGGATTGTCTGAGGAAACGGTGAGAGACCTCGCGGCGTCAACGCCGCCGGGTCAGCACATGATCCACGCTGGCCTTGAGGATTTCGGCGTCGGGGCCGAAAGGGGCCAGGTGCCCGCGCGCCTGATCCGCCAGATGCGCCACTCGGCCGCGGGCCTGATCGACGCCCAGCAGGGTCACGAAATTCGTCTTGCCGCGCACCGCGTCCTTGCCGCCCGCCGCCTTGCCCAGCGTCTTCTCGTCGCCCTCGGCGTCGAGCAGGTCGTCGACGATCTGGTAAGCCAGTCCCACGTCGTGCGCGAAGCTCAGAAGGGCATGCCGCGCCACGTCGCCGGCCTCGGCCAGGATCAACGGGATCTCGAACGCATAGGCGAACAGGGCGCCGGTCTTGAGCCGCTGCATGCGCGCCACCCCGCCCAGATCGTCGCGCACGCCCATCAGGTCGATCATCTGGCCACCAGCCATGCCGCGCGCGCCCGACGCCAGCGACAGGCGCGCCGCCAGTTCGCACCGCACCGCCGGATCGTCGTGAGTGTCCTCGTGCAGCAGGATGTCGAAGGCCGCCGTCTGCAGCGCGTCCCCCGCCAGCACCGCCGTGGCCTCGTCATAGGCGCGATGCACGGTCGGCCGCCCGCGGCGCACATCGTCGTCGTCCATGCAGGGCAGGTCGTCGTGCACCAGCGAATAGGCGTGCACGCACTCCAGCGCGCAGGCCGCCCGCAGCACCGGCCGCTCTTCCAGATCGAACAGCCGCGCGGCCTCCAGGGCGAAGAAGGGGCGCAGGCGCTTGCCCGGCCCCAGCGCCGCATAGCGCATCGCTTCGGTGAGTCTGGACTCGGGTCCGTCCGCGCGCGGCAGCAGTTCGTCCAGCGCAACGGTGACCAGATCCGCGACCTCGGCGACCCGGTCCAGCACGCCCTGCTCCGGCGAATTGGCGGCCAGCGCCGTCAAAACAGCCGTCCGCCGACGACGGCGTCGCGGTCCACGCCGACCAGCACGACCTCACCGTCGGCGTCGGGGAAACCGAGGGTCAGCACCTCGGACATGAACGGCCCGATCTGGCGCGGCGCAAAGTTCACGACGGCCGCGACCAGCCGCCCCTGCAACTGATCGATCGTATAGTGCCGCGTGATCTGGGCCGAGGACTTCTTCACGCCGATGTCCGGTCCGAAGTCGATCCTCAGCTTGAAGGCGGGCTTGCGCGCCTCCGGGAAGGGTTCGGCCTCAACAACGCGGCCGATGCGCACGTCCACCTTGAGGAAGTCGTCGAATCCGATCTGCGCCGCCGGACCGCTCATTGTCCGAAGTCGGCCGGCGTCGCGCCCGTCGGACGGCCGTCGGCTCCGAGCACCACTTTCTCGACCCGCAGCTGGGCAGCCTTCAGCCGCTCCTCGCACAGGGCCTTCAGCCGCGCGCCCTCTTCGTACAGCGCTACGGCCTCCTCCAGGGGTGCCTGGCCGGACTCCAGTCGCTGCACCAGCGATTCCAGCCGCGTCAGGGCGGCCTCGAAGGACAGGTCGGCGTCGGCGGGGGATTGGTCGGTCATCGCGCCGGAACCTAGAGCCGCCGGGCGCGTGCGGCAACGGTCAGCGCCGCTCGTAGCGCCGCTGGCTCCAGTATTTGAAGCCCTGGTTGTGGACCAGCGCCCAGCCGTTGGCCTTCAGCCGCTTGCCGACCATGTGGTTGAAGTAGCCGTGGGCGAGCACCAGCACGTCCTCGCCGGCCTCGGCCCGCTCGATCAGCCTGCGGGCCGCCATGTCGGCACGAACCTTCGCCTCGCGATGCGTCTCTTCCTGATGGTGATGGTCGGACAGCCGCCACCAGATGCGCGCGACAACGCCCCACCACCGCGGCGACAGTTTGATGAAGTCCGGCAGGGCCGGCGGCGGCAGGGGCGCCTCGATGAACAGGGCGTCCGACATCACATCGCGCCCCGCAGCCACGGCGGCGGCGGTCTCCTGTGCGCGCTGGCGCGTCGAGGCGTAGATCGCCCCGGCCCCTTCGGCGGCCGCGACCAATTCGGCCGGGGGAGTCTGGCCGGCCAGAAGCCCGCCAATCTCGTACTTCGCCCACCAATCCTTGTACTGGCGGGCTGTGATCAGACACTTCCGCGACAGCGCCGGTTCACCGTGACGCGTCAGGATGATCGACCCGGCTCGCACGACCGCCGGGGCCGCCGTGGGAACGGCGGGCGTGGGCGCGGCGACGGGTCGGGCGAGCGGCTCCTGCACGGTCATGATCCGCGGACGGCGTCGGGGCCGGGCGAATGCCGGTCGGCGCGCATCCTCATTCCTCCCCCAGAGCCTGGACATGGGCGACGGCGGACCGACCCAGTCCCTCAAGGTCGTAACCGCCCTCGAGCGAGGACACAATCCTGCCGCCGCAGACCCGGCGCGCCACTTCGGCGACCGCGCGCGTGGCCCAGGCGAAGTCCTCCGCCTCCAGGCTCTGGTGCGCCAGCGGATCCCGGCGGTGCGCGTCGAAGCCGGAGGAAATCAGGATCAGGTCGGGCGTGAAGGCTTCCAGCGGGCCCATCAGTCCCCCCTGAAATGAGGCGCGCCACGATTCGCGGGCGGCGTGCGGCGGCACGGGCACATTGGCGACGTTCCCGACCCCCGTCTCGGACGCGGCCCCCGTCCCCGGGTACAGGGGCATCTGGTGTATGGAGCCGAGGAACAGCGCCGGATCGGACTCGACCGCCGCCTGGGTTCCGTTGCCGTGGTGGACGTCGAAATCGATGATCGCCACGCGCGCCAGCCCTGCCACCTGCGCTGCCCGTGCGGCGACGGCGACGCTGGAGAACAGGCAAAAGCCCATGGCCCGGTCCGGTTCGGCGTGATGGCCGGGCGGCCGCACGGCGCAGAAGGCCCGGGTGATCTTTCCGGCTGCCACGGCCCGGACCGCGTCGATCACCGCGCCGGCCGCCAGCCGCGCCGCCCGCACGCTGCCGGGCGACAGTACCGTGTCCGCATCCAGCGCCCGCATGCCGTCCTCCGGCGACGCGTCCAGGATTCCGCGAACGAATTCGGCCGGATGCACGCGCTCCAGATCGGCGACCTCCGCTTCCGTCGCCGCCCGACGGTCGCGGTCCAGCCCCGCGTCGGCCAGAGCGTCCAGCACGGCCGTCAGCCGCGCCGCGCGCTCGGGATGCCCCTCGCCGGTCGCATGGCGGATCATGTCCGGGTGGGTGAAGATCGGCACGGCCATGCGTTCACCATAGGCGCCGACTCGCCCCCCTGTCGCGCCCCGCGTGATCCCGCTAAAGCGCCGCCATGACCGCCGACGTCCTGATCCGCCCCGCCCGCCCCGAAGACGCCGAAGCGCTCGCGCGCCTGGGCCGCCGCACCTTCATCGACACTTTTGTGACCGGGTTCGGCATCGCCTACCCGCAGGCCGATCTGGCGGCGCATCTGGACAAGACCTTCGGCGTCGACGCCACGCGCACGGCGCTGACGGAGCCTGGTGCCGCATGGTGGGTCGCCGACCGCGACGGTGACCTGCTGGCTTTCGCCAACGCGGGCCCGAACGGTCTGCCTCACCCCGAGGCACGCGCCAGCGACGCCGAGCTGCGCCGCCTCTACGTCGACCGATCGGCGCAGGGGCTGGGCCTCGGAACCGCACTCTTGACCCGCGCGCTCGACTGGATGGACGCCAACGGCGACGGCCCGCTGTGGATCGGCGTGTGGAGCGGCAACCTGAAGGCGCAAAAGCTGTACGCCGCCCACGGCTTCGAAAAGGCGGGCGAGTACCAGTACCCGGTGGGAAGCTGGCTCGACGACGAGTTCATCCTGCGTCGGGATGGACGCGCCGGCTGAGGCGTGGTGACCTGACCGTCCAGTTCTGGAGTTGTCATGTTCTCGCGTCTCGCCTTCGCCGCAGCCCTGCTCACCGCGCCGATGGCCGCGGCGCAAACCCCGCCGCCCGCGACCGCCGCCGAGGTAGCCGAAGCGCGCAAGATCGCCGACGAGATCATCCTCGTGGGCGACGCCGGCGCCTGGTTCGAAAACGTCACCGATGACGCCCTTCCCCGGGTCAGGCACGTGCCCAGCGGCATGACCTGCATGTTCTCGGGCGACGGTCGGGACCAGATCGCGATCTTCCCGACCCAGACGGACGACGTGCCGCCGGGCAACGACGTGGGATGTGTCTGGTACGACGCGGCGACGCGCACGGACTACACGCTCTATGCCACCCGCTATTCCGATCTGCCTGCCGCCGAAGCGGTGCTGGGCGCCGCCGCGCGGGCCATCGTGGCGCGCTATCCGGATGCGAAGCCCTATGACGGCGAGATCGCGGTCGCCAGCATTGAGGGTGAGATCGAACCGGTCGCGGCGGCCTACGTCATCGACACCCCGGTCGGCACGCGGCTGACCCTGGCCATGGTCGCGCACCGAGGGGAGTGGTCCTACAAGATGCGCGCCTCCGGTCCCATCGAGGACGCGACGGGCGTCAGCATGACCGCGGGCATCTATCTCGTCGGATCCATGCTGGACCTTCTTGGAAAGCCGACGACCGACTGATGCTGCTGCCCTTCTTCACCGCGCTGCGCGACGCCAGGGTGCCCGTGTCCATGAAGGAATGGCTGCATCTGATGCAGGCCATGGATCAGGGCGTGGCGTCGGGCCGGATCGACGACTTCTACCACCTGTCCCGCGCCGTGCTGGTCAAGGACGAGAAGCACTACGACCGGTTCGACCAGGTCTTCGCCAGGGTGTTCGCCGGCGTGGAGACTGTGGGGCCCGACGCACTGGCCCCGGCGGAGATCCCCGAGGACTGGCTGAAATTGCTGACCGAAAAATACCTGACCGACGAGGAGAAGGCGCAGATCGAGGCCCTCGGCGGCCTCGACGAACTGATGGACACGCTGCGCAAGCGGCTGGAGGAGCAGCACGGCCGGCACGAGGGCGGGAACAAGTGGATTGGCACCGGCGGCACCAGCCCGTTCGGCCACGGCGGCTACAACCCGGAGGGCGTACGCATCGGCGGACCGGGTCGCCACGGCCGCGCGGTCAAGGTCTGGGAAAAGCGCGAGTACCGGAACCTCGACGACTCCGTCGAACTGGGCACGCGAAACATCAAGGTCGCGCTGCGCCGCCTGCGCCGCTTCGCGCGCCAAGGCGCGCCTGACGAGCTGGACATGGACGCCACCATCGACGGCACGGCGCGCCAGGGCTGGCTGGACATCCATATGCGGCCCGAGCGGCGCAACACCATCAAGGTGCTGCTGTTTCTCGACGTCGGCGGCTCGATGGACGCCCACGTCCAGCTCTGCGAGGAACTGTTCTCCGCCGCGCGCACCGAGTTCAAGCACCTGGAATTCTTCTACTTCCACAACTGCCTCTACGAAGGCGTCTGGAAGGACAACCGGCGGCGTCACTCCGAAAAGACGCCGACGTGGGAGGTGTTGAACAAATACCCCGGCGACTGGCGCGCCATCTTCGTCGGCGACGCCACCATGTCTCCGTATGAAGTGACCATGCCGGGCGGCTCTGTCGAGCACTGGAACGAGGAGGCCGGCGCCGTCTGGATGAAGCGGGCGACCCAGCAGTGGGACCGGGTCGCCTGGCTGAACCCGGCACCCGAGCGCTACTGGGGCTATTCCGCCTCGGTGGGCATGATCCGCGAACTGGTCGACGAGCGCATGTACCCGCTGACGCTCGAGGGCCTGGACAAGGCGATGCGCTCACTCTCGCGCTGACCAACGGGCGGGCGGCATCCGTCAGGCTCCGTCAGTGGTCGTGGCCGGCCATTGAGCGCACGAAGGTCCGCGAAGGGACTTTCGCCATGCTTCTGCTCGCCGCCGCTTCGCTGACCCTGGCGTTCCAGGATCCACCTCCCGGAGAGGTGATCTCCACCGCCCCGCCTCCGGCCGCCGCATCGACGCTCGCCGACCCCTTCGCAGCGTCGCCGCCGCCGCGCGCGCAGTCGTCGGTTGATTTCTCGACCTACGCCGAAACCGTCGCGGAAAGAGCGTCGGCACCCGTCGGCACCATGGCGGATCCCCTCACGTCGCGTCCGGCCGAGCGTCCGCGATTTTCCCTGGGACAACTTGCCGAGGGTCCGGTCTGGGGACCGTCGGCCCAACCGGTCGAGCCGTTTGACCGCGCGTTCGCCAACTCCCGCGCCCTCGGCGCGCCGGCCTCCGCCGCCTCTCCGGAGCCCTTGCCTTCCGACGCCCTGGCGGATCCGGTTCGCTATGCCGCCCAGCAATGCCGCCCCGAAATCCGACCCGCGTCCGAGGGGGTCGCCGAGTGCTTCGATCGGATCGACCGAGCGGTGCGCGAAGAGGAGGACCGCCGACAGGCGGCGCGCCGGCCGCGTACCACCTGCACCAACTCGCAGACCCGCGACGAAGACGGCCGGACGTCATCGACGTCCGGCCGCTGCGTCATCGGCACCGGCGATCCCGCCGTGGCCGAGAGATTGTTCGGCTGGTGAGCCTCAGTCCTTGCCGCGCACGGCATCCTTGACGCCGCCGACAGTGTTCTGGACCTTGCCTTCCACCTGTTCAGCCTGGCCTTCGGCCTTCAGCTTCTCGTCGCCGGTGACCTTGCCGATGGCTTCCTTGATGTTGCCGCCGGCCTGTTTGGCGGCACCTTCGATGCGATCATGATCGGGCATGGAAATCTCCCTGTCTGACGGCACCACCGAGGCACCGCTTCGATCAAGAGAGCGCGCGCCGGCGTCTCAACGTTCCGTATGGCCGCGCTTGTGCCTGCCGCGGAGCCACTTCGCGACGGCCCACGCGTGGGCGTCGTGGCGAAGTTCGGCCACCGCCCGGGTCGGCTCCAGCCAGACCAGTTCGTGATCGTCCTCGACCTTCGTCGAGGGGTCGTGCGCGACGACTGACGCGGTCCAGAAGCCTCCGACGTTGTCGACCGGCGTGCCGTCCGATTTGCGGAACGTCTGCCCCGCCTCGGCGAAGCGCACCAAGGGCGTCACGGTCAGGCCCGTCTCCTCCACAAACTCCCGCACCAGAGCCTCGGCCTCCGTCTCCTCGCCGTCGACGGCACCGCCCGGCAGGTCGAAATAGCTGGCCTCGCCGCGCTCCACCCGTACGCAGGCGATGAGGCCGTCGCGTTCCACCACGCCGAAGGCCGTGGGGCGTCGCCTGTAGTTCACTCCGGACCCGGCGTCTCCGAACTGCAGGCGCAGCGTCACAGGTCGAAGGCCAGCCGCGCCCGGACGCCCTTGTGTTCAGCGTCGAACTCCAGGGCGCTCTTCAGTCCCCCCGCCATGGCCGCAATGATCTTGCGGCCCAGCCCGGTGCCCTTGGGCTGCGAGTCGGCGGGATCCAGTCCGGGACCGTCATCCTCGACGGTCAGAACCGCGCGGTGGGCGTCGGCCTTGTGGAGGATCACCCGGATCTCGCCTCCCTGCCCGGGCGCATAGGCGTACTTCACCGCGTTGGTGACCAGTTCCGAGACGATGACGCCCAGCGACACGGCCTGATCGGTCGAGACCGTCAGCGGCTCGGCTTCCAGCTTCAGGTCGGGCGACGCCCCGTCCGGCCCCAGCGACTGGCCCAGCTCGTCGATCAGCCCGCGCAGATACTCGTCCAGCGCCACGGTCGCCATGTCGCCGGAGGTGTAGAGCCGGCGGTGCACGTGAGCCACCGCCTCGATCCGCACCTGCGCCTCGCGCAGGGCACCCTTGGCTCCCTCGTCCTTCAGCTGACGCGCCTGCAGCGAGATAAAGCTCGACACCAGTTGCAGGGAGTTGCCGACGCGGTGGTTCACCTCGCGCAGCATGGCCTCGGCCCGGTCCCGGGCGGCGGCCACTTCGGCCTGGGCCTGCTCGTTCTCGCGCTGCAGGCGCCGCCGGTTCAGCGCGTCGTCGACGGCGTTGCGCAACAGGGAGGTGAAGTCCTCGGACACGTCCTTGATGACGTAGTCAGCGGCTCCGGCGCGCAGGGCGGCCACTGCGAGGGCCCCCTCCTGGGCACCCGTGACGTAGACGACCGGCGGCGCGTCCGGCAGGGCGATCATCTCCGGCAGCACGTCTATGCCGTCGCGACCGGGCATGTAGTGATCCAGGGCGCAAACGTCCCAGCCGCCCTCGGCCATCAGACGCAGGCCTTCGTCGCCGTCGCCCGCGCAGACGACGTCGTAGCCATGACGGCCCAGCTCCTTCTGGACGAGCCGCGCCAGGGCGCGGTCGTCGTCGACGTAGAGCAGCCTGACGGGGCGCTTCAGGTCGATCACTCGATGTCCGGAGCCTGCATCACCGACAGGAACAGGCCGAGTTGCCGGATGGCGTCGGCGAAGCTCTCATAATCCACCGGCTTGGTGATGTAGACGTTGCAACCCAGATCGTAGCAGCGCTGGATCTCGACCTTGTCGTCCGTGGTGGTCAGGATCACGACCGGCGCGCGGCGCAGGCGATCGTCGCCTTTCACCTTCTGCAGGATATCGGTCCCCGACATGTCCGGCAGGTTGAGGTCAAGCAGGATCAGCAGCGGCCCGTTGGCCTTCACCTCGTCGGAGAACAGATAGTCCAGCGCCGTGCCGCCGTCGGCGAAGTGGGCGATCTCGTTGGAGATGTTGGCGCGCCGGATGTTCTTTTCGATCAGGCGGGCGTGGCCGTGATCGTCCTCCACCATGACGATTTTGACGGGGCTGGTCATGCGGGGTCTCCGGACGCGGTCACTGTGAGTCTTCTGGGCAAAATAAGCGAAAAGGTCGAGCCCTCTCCGGCGACGCTGGTCACCTCGACGTCGCCGCCCAGTCGGCGGGCGCCGTTGCGCACGAAGGCCAGCCCCAGCCCCTCGCCCGGCCGGTCCTGCTTTCCGGCCCGGCGGAACAGTTCGAAAATGCGCTCGAGGTCGCGCTCGGCGACGCCGCGGCCGTTGTCGGCGACCCGGATCTCGATCATGCCGTCGCCGCGGGCCTTGCCGTCCACGCGGATGCGGCCCGGACGGGCGGGATCGAGATACTTCACGGCATTGTCGACCAGATTGCCGAGCAGCTGCTCGACCGTCAGCCGGTCGCTTTCGATCGTCGGCAGGTCGCCCACTTCGATCTCGGCCCCTTGGGCATCGGTCTGGTGATGGATCGCCGCGGCGGCGTTCTGGGCAAGCGCCTTCAGGTCGATCTTCTCGGGATGCAGGGCCCGACGGCCGTCGCGCGACAGACGCAGGATGGCGTTGATGAGCCGGTCCATCTTCTCGGTCGAGGCGCGGATGAAGCCGATCGCTTCCGGCACATCCTCGCGCACGGCGACCAGCGCCTCCTGCTCGATCAGTTTGGGGGATTTCGTCTCCACCAGCGTCATCTGACGATCGATCACCAGCCCGGCCTGCTGAAGCTCGGACGTGTAACCCATCACATTGACCAGCGGCGCGCGCAGATCATGGCTGACGATGTAGGCGAAGCGCTGGATCTCCTCGTTGGCGCGGGTCAGGGCGAGGGTCCGGTCGCGTACCTGGTCCTCCAGTCCGGCATTCAGCCGGTCCAGCTCCATCTGCTTGTCGCGCATCTCGGCAATGTACGTCCGCACCAGCCAGCCGATGACGATCGCCAGACTGATGATCAGCACGCTGGAAACGCCATTCATGATGCCGACGGTGCGCAGACCGCGCGTGGAGGCGAGGTTGGCCGCCTCCAGCCGGGCCCCGACCAGATCATCGATGGCGTTCACGGCCGACCGCAGCCGCTCGGTCAGCGCCTGTCCCTGTCCCGTGGCCATGACCCGCACGGCGTCGGCGCTTCGCCCGGACCGGGCGAGATCCAGGGTCACGCCCAGCTCCTGAGCCTTGTCGCTCGCCGCGACACGGACTTCCGCGACCAGCGGGGCCAGATCGGCATCCTCGCGAGCTTCGGCGGCAAGCGCGAGCAAGGCCTGGTCCACCTCTCGCAGGCCTTCCGTCGCCTCGGCCTCGCGCGCGGCCTCGCCCGTCAACAGGTAGGCCCGCTGGGCGGTCTCGGCGCTCAGCGTGCCGATCAGAACCGATCGGGCGGCCCGGCGCGTGTCCTGAAAGGACTGGGCGAGGGCGTCCTGTTCTGCCGTGCGGTCGATCAGGACGAAGGCCGTGACGTTCACGGCCAGCTTCAGCACCAGGGCCAGAAGCAGCAGCAGCACGACCTTTCGTCCGAACCCCGGCGTGTTCAGGAACCGGCGAAGGCCGTCAATTCGGGAGCGAAGCGTGGCGGGCATGGCCGCGGAACATCGTCGGCGCACGGCGCGAAGTCCAGTCGCCTTGGGGGTGAACCTTCGCCGAACGCCGGGATTAGGGTTATAGGTTGCCCCGGAGACCCGGTGCGGAGAGGTTTGGGGCATGGTCTGGTGGTGGTGGATCGTTCCGGCGATCTCGGCGGTTCTCGGCGTGATCTTCCTGTTCAGCGGCCTCGGCTCGCTGTTCCGGGGGCGGTTCATCTCGGGCGGCCTCGGCGCCGTCGGCGGCGGGGGTCTTCTGGCCGCGGCGGCGATCGCCGCCCTGCTCGGCCTCAACGTTCAGACCTACTCGCGCCTCACCTATGAGCGCCCGGTCGCGACCATCCGCACCAAGATGCTCGGCCCGCAGTATTTCGAGGCGACGGTCACCCAGCCCGCCGCAGGAGAGACCGAACAGCCCGTCGTCGGGGTCTACCCGATGCATGGCGACGAGTGGCGGCTCGAGGCGCAGGTCCTTCGCTGGAAGCCGTGGGCCAACGTGCTCGGTCTGGACACCCAGTACCGTCTCGATCGCCTGTCCGGACGCTACCGGACCATTGAGCAGGAACGCACCGCCATCCGCAGTGTCCACGCCGTCGAGGGCGGCGCGCCGGAGGTCGACCTGCCATGGTCGCTCAGCGCCTGGGACATGGCCCGCAGATACCGTCGGTGGGTCGACCCGGTCGACACGCTGTACGGCGGCGGCGCCTACATGCCGATGGCCGACGGTGCGGAGTATGAGGTCTGGATCACCCAGTCCGGCCTGATCGCGCGCCCGACCAACGCCGCGGCCCGCACGGCCTCTTCCGGCGGCTGGGTCGAGGTGGACTGATCCGCGGGTGCGCATGGCCGCGCGCCGTGCGATGTAAAGGGGATCAACCGCACCGAGGTCATCCATGCTCGCCTTCGCCGCTGCCGCCCTGCTGCTCGCCCAGGACCCGGTCCTGACCCAGGCCGAGTACGAAGCCTTCCAGACCTGCCATGGGCATTTCGAAGGTGCTTACGCCACCGGTCAGGTCCTCATGGCCGACGACGCGGCGAGCCTGTCCGAGTTCCGCGAGATCGGCGAGGGTCTCGGCCAGCTGTTCGACGAGTTCTCGACCGACATCATCCGGGTTCAGCCCGGCCTCGACGCGACCGCCGGCGACCGCGCGTTCCAGCAGGGCAAGGCCCGGTGGGACGGTGCGACCCGGCGCCCCGACGCCATGGATTTCTTCACCGAGAACGGTTCGCTCAGCGAAGAGTGCGTCGAGGCTGGCGGCCGCGTCGCTGCCGTTCTTGACGCCTCGGGCGACTAGACGCTTCCCACCGTGCGCAGACGGGCGCGGGGGTGGACCTCGTTCTGGCTCATCACCGTGGTCTGCCCGCGGAAGCGTTCGATGATCGACCGGACGTAGGGGCGGATCTGCGGGCCGGTCAGCAGCACCGCGGTCTCGCCCGCCATGGCCGCGCGCTCGAACGTGTCGCGGACCGCGCGGATGAAGTCCTGCAGCCGCGAGGGGGCCATGGCCAGCTGGCGATCCTCGCCCTGCCCGACGAGGCTTTCGGCGAACGCCTGCTCCCACTCGGGTGACAGTGTGACGATGGGCAGGGCTCCGTCGTCGCCCCGGTGCTGCCAGCAGAGCTGGCGCGCGAGGCGCGTCCGCACGTGCTCGACCAGTCCCGTCACTGACGCCGTGTGCGGCGCCGCCTCGGCCAGGCCTTCCAGGATCGAGGCGAGGTCGCGGATCGACACCTTCTCGCGCAGCAGGGTCTGCAGGACGCGCTGCAGCGTCGTGACCGTGACGACCGTCGGGATCAGCTCCTCGACCAGCTTCTTCTCTTCCCCCTCCAGCCCGTCCAGCAGCTTCTGCACGGCGGCGTAGGACAGGAGATCGGCCATGTTCTCCTTCAGGATCTCGGTCAGGTGCGTGGTCAGCACCGTCGAAGGGTCGACGATGGTGTAGCCGCGGAAGGTCGCCTCCTCGCGCAGGGCCTCATCGATCCAGGTTGCGGGCAGGCCGAACGCCGGCTCGCGGGTGTGCTCGCCCGGCAGCTCGACCTGACGGCCCGCCGGGTCCATGGCCAGAAGCTGTCCCAGACGCACCTCGCCGGTGCCGGCCTCCATCTCCTTGATGCGGATGGCATAGCCCTGGGTGCCCAGACGCATGTTGTCGAGGATGCGCACCGCCGGCATGACGAAACCATACTCCTGCGCCAGCGAGCGCCGCAGCGCCCGCACCTGGTCCGTCAGGCGCCGACCCTCCAGCTCGTTGATCAGCGACAGCAGGGAATAGCCCAGCTCGATCTTGACCTCGTCGATGGTGAGCGCGGTCGCGATCGGCTCCTCGACGTCGGCCCGTGCCGGGGCGACGGAGGCGTCCGCCTCGGTCGGCTTCGGGCGCAGCTTCTCGCGCCCCAGCTTCCACGCCATGAACCCCGCCCCGATCGACAGGGCCGCGAACGGGATCAGCGGCATGCCGGGGATCAGGCCGATCAGGCCGGACGCCGCCGACACCACCCCCAGCGAGACCGGATTGGTCGCGAGCTGCTGCACCAGCGCCTTGTCGGCCGACCCCTCGACGCCGGCCTTGGACACGAGGAAGCCTGCGGCAATCGAGACGATCAGCGCCGGCACCTGGGTGACCAGGCCGTCGCCGACCGTCAGCAGAACGTAGCTGTTGGCCGCGTCGCCGGCGGCCATTCCGTGCGACAGGACGCCGATCAGGATGCCGCCGATGGCGTTGATGGCGGTGATGATCAGGCCGGCCACGGCGTCGCCGCGGACGAATTTCGAGGCACCGTCCATAGCCCCGAAGAAGGTCGATTCCTGCTCCAGCTCCTTGCGGCGCAGCTTGGCTGTGTCCTCGTCGATCAGGCCGGACGACAGGTCGGCATCGATCGCCATCTGCTTGCCCGGCATGGAGTCCAGGGTGAAGCGCGCGCTGACCTCGGCGATCCGGGTCGAGCCCTTGGTGATGACGACGAAATTCACCACCAGCAGGATGATGAAGATGATGATGCCGATGATGAAGCTGCCGCTCATCATCAAGCTGCCGAAGGCCTCGATGACCTCACCGGCGCTGGCGGTGCCCTCGTGCCCGTGGCTCAGGATCAGGCGCGTCGAGGCCAGGTTCAGGCCCAGACGGAACAGGGTCGAGACCAGCAGCACGGTCGGGAAGATGGCGAAGTCCAGCGGCCGCTTCATCAGCAGGGCCGTCATCAGGATCAGCACGCTGGAGACCAGCGAGATGGCCAGAAGCAGATCCAGCAGGAAGCTGGGGATCGGCAGGATCAGCAGCATGACGATGCCGATCACGCCAGCCGCCATGAACACCTCGCCGCGCGCGAACCAGCCGCGTACTTCGCGGCCCGTCGGCCGCGCCATGCCGTCGCGCATCATGACGGGGGTGTCGCTCATGCGCGACCCAGTTCCGCCAGCGCCAGACGCGTCGCGTCGGCGATGACGGCTTCGTTGCGCTCGGGTGCCGTCTCGCGCGCGCCGTGGTGATAGGCTGCGACGATGACCGGCGCGCCCGAGGGCGGATACAGCACGCCGATGTCGTTGGTCGGGCCATAGCCGCCCGTGCCGGTCTTGTGCGCTGTGGTCCAGCCGGCCGGCACGCCGGCCTTGATCCGCGCCTCTCCGGTCGGTGTGTCGATCAACCAGCGCAGCAGCTTCTCCTTGTGCGGCGCGCTCAACGGCGTGTCGGCGTCGATCAGCAGCCGTTTCAGATTGGCGGCGGAGGACAGCGGCTTGATCGTATCCTTGTCGCCGTCCAGCCGGTTCATCTCGGGCTCGAAGCGGTCGACCGTCGTGTCGGCGTCGCCCAGCCCGCGATAGAAAGCCCGCATCGGCTCCAACCCGCCCATGGCCTTGAGAAGAAGATTGGCGGCCGGGTTGTCGCTGACCTCGACGGTCCCCTTCATCAGCGCCTCGACGCTCAGGGCGCCCCCGATCGCCGGTTCGGTGATCGGGGCGTGGTTGATCATGTCCGCGCGCGTGACCGGGATCATCCGGTCCAGCCGCTCTTGGCCCGCGTGCACGCGCAGGAAGGTCGCGGCCGCGACGAACATCTTGAAGGTGGAGCAATAGACGAACCGCTCCTCGCCCCGCCAAGCCAGCATCCGGCCGGAACCCAGGTCATGGGCGACGAAGCCCAGACGCCCTCCGTCGCGCGCCTCCAGCGCCGACAGGTCGAAGGTTTCCGGCGTGGGGCGCTCGGACGCCGCGTCCGGCGCGGCCTCAGGCCCGCGGGAACAGGCGGTCAGGCCCCAGGCGGACAGGCCGGTCAGGACGCTTCTGCGGTCCATGGCGCGTGTTCCTTTCAGGCCGCGTAGCCGGCGACGGCAACGCCCGACTGCGGCGCCGGGATCGTCGTGCCCTCGTCGGCATATTCGTTCAGCTTGTTGCGCAGGGTCCGGATCGAGATGCCCAGGATGTTGGCCGCGTGCGTGCGGTTGCCCAGGCAGTGGGTCAGGGTGTCGAGGATCAGCGCCTTCTCCATCTGGGCCACGGTCTGACCGACGTGCGCGCGGGCCACGGCGTCGGCCGTCTGGGCCGCGCGACCGGCAGGGCCGGCGTCATAGGTCGACCCCGTCAGCGGCTGACCGTCCGGAAGACGGATCGCCTCGACGTCGATCTCCGGACCCGTCGCCAGCAGCACCGCCCGGTGCATGGCGTTCTCCAGCTCGCGCACGTTGCCGGCCCAGCGGTGGCTCGAGATGGCCCGGCGCGCCGCCTCGGACACCGGACGGACCGGCACGCCGTTGGCGGCGGCGTATTTCTTCACGAAGTGGTCGGCCAGGGCGATCACGTCGGCCGGCCGCTCGCGCAGCGCCGGCAGCTTCAGGTTCACCACGTTCAGCCGGTACAGGAGGTCCTCACGGAACGTGCCTTCGGCCACCGACCGGGTCAGGTCCCGGTTGGAGGTAGCGATGATGCGGATGTTGACCGGCACAGGCTTGCCGCCGCCGACCCGGTCGATCACCCGCTCCTGGATGGCGCGCAGCAGCTTGGCCTGCAGGCGCACGTCCATCTCCGAGATTTCGTCCAGCAGCAGCGTGCCGCCGTCGGCTTCCTCGAACTTGCCGATGCGGCGGGCGACGGCGCCGGTGAAGGCACCCTTCTCATGGCCGAACAGCTCGGATTCCAGCAGGTTGTCGGGGATCGCCGCGCAGTTCACGCTGATAAACGGCCGCTCGGCGCGCTTGGACTTCTGGTGCAGATAGCGCGCCATCACCTCCTTGCCGACGCCGCTTTCGCCGGTGATCAGGATGCTGGCCTCCGACCGGGCCACCTGGTCGGCCAGCTGGATCACGGCCTTCATCGACGGGTCCGCCGAGATCAGGGGCCGCTCGTCGTCGGCCACCGCAGACAGCACCGCGGCGATCAGGTCGGCCTCGGGCGGCAGCGGGATGAACTCCTTGGCGCCCGCGCGGATGGCGGCGGCGGCGTCGGTCGGCCCGGCGTCGACGCCGCAGGCCACCACCGGCACGAAGATCCGCTCGGCCTCGTTGGCCGCGATCAGGGCGGCGATGTCGATCCGCCAGTCGACCATCAGCAGGTCGGCGCCCTGCCCCCGACGCAGCTGCTCCGTCGCCTGGTCTCCGCGCTCGACGTGCTGGACCTTGGCCCCGTGGGCCATGGCCATCTTCACCGCCGTGGCGAGCTGTCCGCTCAGTCTGCCGACCACCAGAAGCCGCATGGGTCGTCCTCCCTAATCTCTCACTTGCCGGCGGCCGTTCAGGCGCCCGCGTCCTCGGTCTTGATGATTTCGGTCATGGTCACGCCCAGACGGTCCTCGACGACGACGACCTCCCCGCGCGCGACCAGCCGGTTGTTGACGAAGATATCGATCGCCTCGCCGACCTTGCGGTCCAGTTCCAGCACCGAGCCAGCGCCCAGCTTCAGCAGCTGCGCCACCGACATGTGCGACTTGCCCAGCACGGCCGCGATGTTGACCGGCACGTCGAACACGGGGGCCAGATCGGCAGCCGCCTTGTCGCGGCCGTCCTCGCCCACGGTCAGGGCCGTGCCTTCCGGAAACTCTTCGAGGGGCAGATCGGCGGCCATTGTCAGGCTCCCACGTTCAGGGGTTCGGCGTGCCCGCCCTCGGCGGCGAGGGCGGAATGGAGGGCGTCGGCCAGACGGCGCGCGGCGCCTTCAGGGTCGTACTCGGCGCGACCGTCGGCCCATCCCAGCTCGAAGGCAGCGGGCGGCATGGCGGGATCGTCGCGGAAGACCACCGCGCCCGCGTGACCGACCTGGGCGCAGGCGTCCTCGATCTGCCGGCGCGCCTCATCGTCCAGCCCCGCCGTGCGCACCGTCAGGCGGGCCTGGGCCTCGATCTCGCGGCCCAGCGCCTCGACGGCGGCCGTTACGGCACCAGCCGGGAACCGATCCAGCGCCGCCGACGCCAGCACGCGTCCGCAGGCCAGCGCCAGATCGGCCGACTCCTCGCGATGACGCTGCGCCACGTCGGCGAGGGCGGCCACGCCGCGCGCCACGCCGTCGGCGACGACCGCCAGAGCGGCGGACCGTTGCCCCTCAACCTCGGCCAGCGCCTGCATCCGGGCCTCGGCGGCGGCCTGGGCGACCAGCGCCTCGACCTCGGCCGGCAGGTAGGCGCGTTTGGCCGGCCGCCATTCGACGCCGCGCATGATGCGGCCGTCCTCGGCGAACTCCTGGTCGAAGGCGAAGGGACGGGAGGGGGCGGGCGCTGCGGTCATGTCAGTAGATCAGCTCGTCGTCGCCGCCCTGGCCGGCCAGCATGATCTCGCCCTTCGCCGCCAGATCCTTGGCGACCTGCACCATCGTCATCTGGGCCTGATCGACGTCTTTCAGACGCACCGGGCCCATGCCCTCCATGTCCTCGCGCATGATCTTGGCGGCGCGCTCCGACATGTTGGAGAAGAACATCTCCCTCAGGCTTTCCGAGGCACCCTTCAGCGCAAGGCCCAGCTGGTCCTTCTCCACGGCGCGCAGCAGCGTCTGCACACCGCCGGGGTCCAGCTTCGACAGATCCTCGAACACGAACATCAGGGCGCGGATGCGCTCGGCGGCCTCGCGGTTGCGCTCTTCCAATGCACCGATGAAGCGGGCCTCGGTCTGACGGTCGAAGCTGTTGAAGATGTCCGCCATCATCTCGTGGCTGTCGCGCTTGGACGTGCGCGCCAGGTTCGACATGAACTCGGTCCGCAGCGTCTGCTCGATCTTGTCGAGGATCTCACGCTGGACCGGCTCCATGCGCAGCATCCGCTGCACGCACTCCAAGGCGAAGTCCTCGGGCAGGGCGGTCAGCACGCGGCTGGCATGCTCCGGCTTGATCTTGGACAGGACCACCGCGACCGTCTGGGGGTATTCGTTCTTCAGATAGTTGGCGAGGACGGCCTCGTTCACGTTGGCCAGCTTGTCCCACATGGTCCGCCCGGCGGGCCCACGGATCTCCTCCATCATGCCTTCGACGCGATCGGCCGGCATGAAGGCGCTGAGCAGCCGCTGGGTCTGTTCGAAGCTGCCCATGACGGCGCCCGAGCCGCTCATCCCCGAGACGAACTCGAGAAGCAGTTCCTCGACGACCGACGAACTGACCGTGCCCAGGGTCGCCATGGCCTGGGAGATTTCCTTGATCTCGTCCTCGTCCAGCCCCTGCCACAGGCGCACATGGTCCTCGCCCAGCGACAGCAGGACGACCGCGGCCTTTTCCGGCCCGGTCAGCTTGCGGGCATCCTCGACCGCAGCCTTTTTGGAGACAAGCCGGGCCATCAGCCCTCATGCACCCAGCTGCGCAGGATCGACGTCGATTCCTCCGGGTGTTTCTCGACGAAATCCGCGACCTTGCGCACGGACGAGGCTTTCACCTGACCTTCGATGCGCGCGATGTCGAGCCGCTGCTCCATCTCTGTCGGCCCGGTCAGCTGGGCCATTCCGCCCCCCGCCGAGACTCCCACGGTCTGCAGCTGGGTGACTGCGGGTCCGCCTCCGGTCCCAGCCCCGGCCAGGGCCGGCAGGCCGCCCTGCGCCCCGCCGCCCGTGGCCGCCTTCAGCAGCGGCCGCAGCACGAAGAAGATCAGCAGCAGGCCCGTGATCAGCAGGATCAGCAGTTCCACGCCGCGCATGATGTCGTTCTTGCCGAAGTCGAACATGCCGCCCCCGGCCTCGGTCCCGCCGTCCGGCAGGGCGGCCCGGTCGAAGCGGACGTTGGTCACTTCCAGCTTGTCGCCGCGGGTCTCGTCGATGCCGACGGCGGCCGCAACGAGAGCCTTGATCTGGGCGATCTCCTCGGGCGTGCGCGCGGCGTAGGTCGCCTCTGCGCCGTTCGCGCCGGGCGTCCACTTGCCATCCACCGCCACCGCCACAGCCAGACGGCGTACCTCGCCCGGCTCCTTCACCGTCGTGGTGGTCGTGTTGGAAATTTCGTAGTTGATGGTCTCGGACTGGTCCTGCTGGGTCGAGCCTGCCGTGGCCGCGCCCGGGGCCTCGCCGCCCGGAATGTTCTCCGTCGCCGTGGCCCCGCCCAGCGCCTGATTGGTCGTGTCCTGCGCCGTCGAGCCGTTGGTGGCGGTCGAGCGCACCACCTGGCCGTCGGGATCGTAGCGCAACTCCTGCGTCGTCTGGCGGCTGTGGTCGATCTCGGCGGTGACCTGCACACGCGCCGCCCCCGGCCCGACGACGCCCTCGACGATGTCCATGATCCGGGCCTGCAGCTGACGCTCGGTTCCGGCCTTGGCCTGCTCGGCACCGGCACCGAAGCCGTCGTCCTCCCCGCCCGCCGCGAGGGTGCGGTTGGCGTCGTCGACCACGGTCACCCGGTTGGGCTTCATGTTCGGAACGGCCGAGGCGACCAGGTTGCGGATGGCGCGCACGTTTTCGGCCGTCATCTCGCGCCCGCCCAGACCGACGACCACCGAGGCCGTCGGCTCGGCCGCCTGGGCCTGGAACAGGGCCCGCTCGGGCAGGGCGATGCGGACCCGAGCCATCGACACGCCGCGCAGGGACATGATGTCCCGCGCCAACTCGCCTTCCAGCGCGCGCTTGGCGTTCAGGTTCTGCTGGAACTCCGTCTGGCCCAGCACCGACTGCTCGTCGAAGATCTCGTAGCCGACCGACCCCTGGGTCACCAGGCCTTGGCCGGCCAGCATCATGCGCGCCGTTCCGACCTCGTCGCGGCTGACGAAGATCGTCGAACCGTCACCCTTCGACGAGTACTTGATCCCGGCAGAATCCAGCGCCGTCGTGATCTCCGACGCCTCGCGCAGGTCGAGATTGGAATACAGCAGGGCGTCGGGTGCCTGCCCGATGCGCAGCATCACGGCGACGAGAACCGCCGCCACGCCCGCCGCCACGCCAAGGACGGCCGCCAGGCGACCGACCCCGAATCTCTGCACCGCCGCCGAGAAGCCGCCCACGCGCACCCGCCCTGAAACACCGGCGGGACATCCGAACGCGCCCGCTAGGCAGAAACTGCCGGGAGCGTGGTAAATGCGGCGTTAAGGACGTTGGACCGGCGGCGAATTCACGCCGCCAGCTTCAACTCCGCCGCCTTCCGGATGCGCGCCTCGGCGATCGCGTCGGCGATCTCGTGCGTCGGACGCTGCTCGGACGCCGAACGGTCCAGCACCTCTTCCAGCGTCTCCATCAGGCGGCTCAGCTTGCCCTCGACCCACGCCGGGTCATAGGCGCCGCCCGTCTGGCGGGCCTTCAGCTCCGACGCCACGTTGATGATGCCGCCGCCGTTCACGACGTAATCGGGCGCATACAGCACGCCGCGGTCGAACAGGATGCGGCCGATCTCCGGCGTCGCCAGCTGGTTGTTGGCCGCACCGACCACCGCCTTCACCGTCAGCCGGTCCAGCGTCTGCGGGTTCAGCGTCGCGCCCAGTGCGCACGGGGCATAGATGTCGGCCTTGGCGTCATAGATGGCGTCCGGCGCCACGATCTCGGCACCGGTCCGGGCCGCGACTTCTTCCAGCAGCGGCACGTTCACGTCGGTCACGATCAGCTTCGCGCCCGCGGCGTGCAGCTTGTCGGCCAGATAGCCGCCGACGTGGCCGATGCCCTGCACCGCGATGGTCAGGCCCGTCAGGTCGTCCTGCCTCCAGAGGCGGCGCGCGACCAGCAGCGTCGAACGAAACACGCCCTCGGCGGTCACCGGGCTGGGGTCGCCCGAGCCCTCCTTGCCGCCCGACAGGCCGACCACATACTCGGTCTGGGTTCGCGCTTGGGCGATGTCCTCGACCGAAACGCCGACGTCCTCGGCCGCGTAGTAGTTGCCGCCCAGCTGATCGATGGCGCGACCGAAGGCGCGGAAAAGCTCCGGCGTCTTCTGGGTCTTGCTGTCACCGATGATCACCGATTTGCCGCCGCCCATCTCCAGGTCGGCGACCGCGTTCTTGTAGCTCATGCCCTTCGACAGGCGCAGCACGTCCTCCAGTGCCTCGGCGGCGGAGCCATAGTTCCACATCCGCGTGCCGCCCACGGCCGGGCCGCGGGCGGTGGAGTGCACCGCAACAATTGCCTTGAGGCCGGTCTTTTCATCAGCGAAGGCGTGGACGCCTTCGTGGTTCGCGAACGACGGGGAATCAAACAGCGTCATGCCCTGTTCGAGCCTTTCCTGGGTATTTTTGTTGCGGGGGCCAATACGCGGGTCTTGGGTCCGGAACAAGGCGCCCTTCCCTCACGTCAGCGAGAGCGTCGGGCACTGCCCAGCCGCGGCAGCACCGGCGGCGCGCCAGACGGCAGAGGCGCGTCAGGGGCGCGGGCGAAGCTCAGGACATCCGCGAACACGGTCACGGCGAACAGGTCCCGGTTCAGAATGTGGCGTCCGTCATCATACCAGCCTGTGCGCAGGTCCGGCGCGTCGCCGGCGCGCTCCAGCGCCCGCCGCATGGCCGGCTTCGGCACTAGGTCGTCGTTCGCGCCGTACAGCAGCAAGGTCGGCACGCCGGTGCGGCCCAGACCGCGCGACGCCACCTCCATCAGGTCGACCAGCCCGTGCAGCACGTCAAAACGCGTCGAGACCAACGCCGCCGGATCGCGGCCCGTGCGGACCAGTTCGAGCAGATTGTCCGAGGCCAGCACCGTGCGCGTCGCCCAGTCCGGCGGTTCGACGGCAAAGGTCCCCGCCACCCGCGCCGTCGCCCACAGCGAGGCCCGGTTCAACGGGTTCTGGCTCGACCACCCCCACACCGCCGGCCCCAGCAGCACCAGCCGGTCGGCCCGGGGCGGATTGTCGGAGGCGAAGGCGGCGATGCCGGTCGCCCCGCCCATGCTCTCGCCCACCACGACGACCGGCAGGCCCGGATGCCGCGCGCGGACCAGGTCGACGACGTCGCGCAGATCGTCCTGCATCAGGTCGCCCGGCCAGACGCCGCGCCCCGGCGACCGGCCGAATCCCCGCTGGTCGTAGGCATAGGTCACGGCACCGCGTTCGGCCCACCACGGTCCCGCCAGCCGCCACGCGGCCGAGCTGTCGTTGATGCCATGCAGCGCGACGATCACCACGTCCGGCTCGCCGTCCAAGGGTGCCCACCTGCGCATCGTCAGCCGCGCGCCGTCGCGCACCACGAAGGCCTCGGCCTCGACCCGCGGCCCCGCGAAATCCGCGGGCGGCGTCAGCGGCGCCTGCACCTGCGGCGTCGCGCAGGCCGTCAGCGCCAGGGCGGCGCACAGGGCCGCCGGAGACTTCACTCGGGCGCGGCCTCGGGCAGCTTCAGCCGGATCACGCCCTTGAAGGCTTCCGGGTCGACCGGCTTGCCCTTCTTGGTGATCACCAGCCGCCCCTGTCGGGCCAGTCCGGTGGCCACGGCGCGCACCTTGCCCATCTCGCGCTGCCAGCGCTCGGGCGAAATGACCTTGGCCACCTCTGAGGGACAGATGCTCTTGCCCGGCTCGCGCTTCGCCAGCTGGTCGAAAATCTCGGCTTCGATCGGATCGCTCATGCCCCTATATCCCGCATTGCAGCAACGAGAAGAAGGCCGAAACCCATATGGTCGCCAAGATCACCGTCACCGAGGGCGAGTTCGCCGGCTGGCAGACCTATGACCTGCACGGGACCTTTGATCAGGTGGTCGGCCCCTTCTACTTCCGGCCGGACCCCGACGGCCGCATGCGCTGCGCCTTCCGCGCCGAGGCCAAGCACATGAACGCCGGGAACCGCATGCACGGCGGCTGCCTGATGACTTTCGCCGACATCGCCCTGTTCCAGACCGCCTATCAGGAGATGGAAGGCGCCTCGGGGGTGACGGTGTCGCTGGATTCGACCTTCATCGACGGGGCCTATGTGGGCGAGCTGATCCAGGCGACCGGCGAGGTGGTGAAGGCCGGCAAGAGCCTGATCTTCGCGCGCGGCCAGATCACCACCGGCGACCGCATCCTGATGACCTACTCCGGCGTGATCCGGAAGTTCGAGAAGCGCGGCTAGAACCCGGCCTGGGCCGCCGGCCTGGCGCGGCAGGCTTCCAGCCACCGCGCCAGGTTCTCCAGCTCGGCGGGCGGCCGGTATTTGATCAGCCGCGCGAAATCCAGACCGACCACGGCGACCACGTCGGCGATGGTGAAGCGGTCCTCGGCGATCCATTCGTGATCCGCCAGGCGGCGGTCCAGCGTCTTCATGAACTTCTCGGCGCCGACCCGGCTCCATTCCGCCACGTGGGGCTGGGGGGCCTCCAGCGCCGCCAGCGCCGGGTGGCTGAAGCGCACGTTCAGCATCATCGGATTGGCCAGATACATCTCGCAGCGGCGGGTCCACATCTCGATCACCGCCTGCTCGCGCGCGTCGCGCCCGAACAGGTTCGGCTCCGGATACAGGGCCTCCAGATAGCGGCAGATCGCGACCGACTCCGAGATCGTCGTGCCGTCGTCCAGCTCCAGCGCCGGCACGTGCGGCACCCCGACCTTCGACCGGTACTCCGCAGTCCGGTGCTGGCCCGACAACAGGTCGACCTCCACGATCTCGACGTCGGTCAGGCCCTTCTCGGCCATGACCCAGCGGACCCGGCGCGGATTGGGCGCGCGTTGCGACGTGAACAGCTTCATGGCCCGGCCCCGGAGTGCGTTTCGATCCGAAACCCTATGCGCCGAAGACGGACATCGGCAAGGCCCCGACCACGGCCGCGGCCATCAGGGTCGACAGGAAACCGGCGAACAGCGCCTTCCACACCATGCCCAGAACCTCCTGACGGCGCTCGGGGATCAGCACCGACAGGCCGGTCACCGTGATACCCACCGAACCGATGTTGGCGAAGCCGCACAGGGCATAGGTCATCAGCATCCGCGTGCGCTCGCTCATCTCGCCTTCGGGCACGGCACCCAGCTGGATGAAGGCCACGAACTCCGTCAGCGTCAGCTTCACGCCCAGTAGCCGGCCCGCGATCCCGGCCTCCGACCACTCCACCCCGACCAGCCAGGCCAGGGGCATGAACAGCCAGCCCAGCATGCGCTCCACCGTCACCGGGCCGTCGAACAGCCACAGGCCGCCCAGCATCACGTTGACCAGCGCAACCAGGGCCACAAAGACGATCAGGATGGCCGAGATGTTCAGCACCACCATCAGGCCGTCGGAGGTGCCCTTCACGATGGCGTCGATGGCGCTGTCGTATTTCAGGGTCGAGCGGTAGTCCGCCACCTCGCCGCCCTCGCCCGGCGCCTCGGGGATGATGATCCGGGCCAGAAGGATCCCGGCCGGGGCCGAGACGATCGAGGCGACCAGCACATGGCCCGCCGCATTCGACAGCACGGGCCCCAGGATGGCGGCATAGGCGACCATGGTGGACCCGGCCACTGTGGCGAGGCCGACCACCATCATCAGGAAGATCTCCGACCGGGTCAGCTTGTCCAGATAGGCCCGGATGACGATCGGGCTTTCGATCATGCCGAGGAAGATGTTGGCCGCCACCGCCAGCGCCGAGGCGCCGCCCAGCCCCATGGTCCGCTGGAACAGCAGGCCGAAGCCGTAGGTGATCCACTTCAGGATCCGCCAGTGCCACAGCAGCGCCGACAGGGCGGAGATCACCAGAATCAGCGGCAGGACCTGGAAGGCGAAGGTGAACAGCGCGCCCTGATTGGACACGGCATAGGGCTGGTCGCCGCCGGCCAGGTAGCCGAAGACGAACTTCGCCCCCTCATTGGTCGCCCGCGCCAGACCGTCGACGGCGCCCGTGATCGCCGCCAGCACGCCCTGCGATCCCGGGATGGCGAACAGGGCCAGGACAAGGGCGGCCTGGACGGCCACGGCACCCAGCGCCAGCTTCCACGGGAATCGCCTCCGGTTCTCGGAAACCGCCCAGCAGGCGGCGATGACGACGAGCACGCCCAGCAGGGCCTGTGCGTTGAGCGTGGAAAACATGCGGCCCGGCCCCTCCCGAAGGTTCCAGCCTTAGAGCGCCGCAAGCGATCCGTTGGCAAGCCCGTCAGGTTCAGTCGGCTTTCCAGACCTCGATCCGCTGGAGTAGCGTCGTTCCGCAGAGCTTGGGGGAGCCGCCGATGCGCACGATCCGGAACATCTTCATGACCGTCGCCGCGGCCCTCGCCGCGCTGACGCTGGCGAGCGGCGAGGCCCGGGCCCAGCAGCGGCTCTCCGTGGGCGGCGAGGCGGCCGGAAGTCTGCAGGACGGCGACCAGCGGCTGGATTCGGGCGAGTACGTCGACATCTGGACCTTCGAGGGCCGCGCCGGTCAGCAGGTCACCATCAACATGAGCTCGACCGAGGTCGACGCCTACCTGATGCTGCGCGGACCGTCGGGGCTGTCCGAGTGGAACGACGACCGGGCCACCGGCGAAACCAACGCCCGTGTCACCGTCCGCCTGCCCGCCGACGGCCTCTACCGGATCAGCGCCACCAGCTACGAGCCCGACGAGAGCGGTGACTATCTGATCAGTCTGGTCGAGGGTGCCGGACCCGGCTCGGGCCAGGAAGGCGGCGGGGAGATCCAGCTGGGCCAGACCGGCGCAGGCCGACTGGCGCTGGGCGACGACCGTCTCGACGCCGGCGAATTCTCGGACCGCTGGACCTTCCGCGGGACGCCCGGCCAGACCTACGTCGTGCGCCTGAACTCGGGTGCCTTCGACCCCTATGTCATGGTCCGGGGCACCGACCTCGAAGCCGACAACGACGACGAGCCGGGCCGCGGCTCGGTCAACAGCCGCGTCGAGTTCGTCATGCCCGCCGACGGCGAGGTGCGGGTCTATGCGACCAGCTATCAGGCCGACGAGACCGGGGACTATGCGCTGCTGCTCTCCGAAGCCGGGGCGGAACAGGAGCCGGCGACCGTGGTCGCCAGCCTCGCCACGCTGGAGATCGGCCAGACCCAGTCGGGCACCCTGTCCTCCGACGCCCCCACCCTGCGCTCCGGCGAGTACATGCAGGCCTACGCCCTGACCGGCCGGGCCGGCGACCGCATCGAGCTGCGCCTGCGCTCGGCCGGTTTCGACCCCTACGTCTTCATCACCGGCCCCGGCGAGTTCTCGGCAGCCAACGACGACGACGAGACGGGGGAGGACGGCACCAACAGCCGTCTGATCGTGACCTTGCCGGCCGACGGGGAATATCAGGTCGTCGCCACCAGCTTCGAACCCGGCGAGACGGGCGAATTCATCCTTGCCGTGGACCGCGCGGGCACCGAGGTCGCGGCGACCCAGTCGGCCAGCACGGTCGCCGCCTTCGAGGACGGCGTGGTGCGCGAGGGCATGCTGTCGCGCGGCGACGCCACCCTGGACGACGGCCAGTTCGTCGACATGTACCAGTTCACCGGCCGCCGCGGCACGCGCATCGCCCTGACCGCCGAAAGCGACGTCTTCGACACCAATCTGTTCCTGCTCGGACCGGGCGATGTGGCCGAAAACAACGACGACGGACCTGACGGCACCAACAGCCGCATCGACTTCGTCCTGCCCGAGGATGGGACATATGACGTCGCAGTGACCTCGTTCAACGGCGGCGAGACGGGCACCTATCGCCTGACGGCTGGCCTCAGCCTCGGCACGCCGCGCCAGGCCGGCGTGCCCGGCGGTCCGCGCATCTTCGCCGTCATGGTCGGCATCTCTGATTATCAGGGCTTCTCGTCCAACCTGCCCTACACCGACGAGGACGCGATCAAGCTGGCCGAGGATCTGCGCCGCGACGGCCTGCTCAATCCCGCAAGCGTGGTCATCACCGACGCGGAGGCGACGGTGGCGGGGGTCAAGGCCGCCTTCGCCCGGGTCGCGGCCCAGGCCGGCCCGGACGACATCTTCCTGTTCTTCTACTCCGGCCACGGCGGCCAGGACCGCAGCGTCGTCAGCGTCTTCGAGCCCGACGGCAAGACCGAGACCATCGTCATGGTCGACGGCCAGATCACCGATGCCGAGATGGGCGAGATGTTCGCCGCGGTCGATGCCCGACTGGCCATGATCGTCATGGACAGCTGCTTCTCGGGTGGCTTCGCCCGGAACGTGGTCACCCGCCCCGGCATCATGGGCATCTTCTCCTCCGAGGAGGACCTGACCAGCCAGGTCGCCGGCAAGTTCCAGGCAGGCGGCTACCTGTCCCACTTCCTGCGCACCGGTCTGGGCGGAGAGGCCAACGCCGACGGCGACGACATGATCACCGCCGGCGAGCTGACCCAGTACCTGCGCCGCCGCTATGCGATCGACGCCGCCGACGTCCGCACCCAGACCGCCGACGGTCAGCGCAGCTACCAGAACCTGGTGGTCGAGCGCGGCGGGGTCCAGGTCGACGACGTCGTCGTGCGCGTGGCCCGCGCCTGAACGGTCAGTCCAGCTTCAGCAGCCGGTCCAGACTCCAGCCGCCGGGGCCGCGCGCGATCAGATAGACGAGGGGGCCGGCCCACAGCAGGTGGGTCGGCCAGCCCAGCGGCACGACGAAGATCTGGATCACGATCGTCATCCCCAGCAGCGCCACGGCCGACAACCGCGTCGCCAGTCCCAGGATGATCAGGATCGGGAACAGGTGTTCGGCATAGGTGGCCAGATAGGCCGCCGGCTCGGGTGCCAGGAACGGCAGGCGATAGTCCTCCTGGAACAGGAAGAAGGTGGTGTCGGTCAGGGTCAGCGCCCCCTCCACCTTGGTCCGGCCGGACAGCAGGAAGGGCGCGGCGATCCCGAGACGCAGCAACAGGGCGATCGCGGCCTCGGGCACGGCCCGGGTCAGGCCCTCGTGCAGGGTGCGGATGGCGGTCATGGGATCTCCGTAGGATCGGGGGTGAACAGGCCGGCCTCGACGAGACCGGAAACCAGGGCCGACGCGTCGACGCCGCGCGCTGTGGCCGCGGTCATCGCCACCGCCAGCGGCCGGCCGCGACCGCAGTCGACCAGCAGGGCGTGCTCGTCGGGCGTCAGGGCGCGATGCCGGACCACGTCGTGCGGCCGCCAGACAGCCAGCCCCTCGGTCCGGCGATCCCAGACCAGATCGCCTGGCACGTCCCCGCGATGGGCCCGCCACAGCGACGGCGCCGTCCAGTCGAACAGGAACACGCGAAGGCTGGGATGCGGCCTCAGCGGCCCGACCATGGCGGACGCCCCGGCCCGCGACAGATCGGCGACCGTCAGCACCGGCGCGTCGGGGGCCAGATGCGCCTCGGTCCATGCCCGGTCCAGCCGCGCCACGGGCCCCAGCCACGGCCAGTCGCTCAGGGGCGGGAACCGCGCCAGCCAATCCGGAAAGGCGGCGCCGTAAGCTGCCAGCACGGGGTCGGTCGGCGGATGGGCGCGCGCATGCTCGACCGCCGCGGCCTCGAACGCCTCGTCCCCCAACATCGCCACGATCGTCGGAAAATTGTCGGCCAGAGCCCGGACCGCGCCCAGCACCACGCCGTTGGCGTAGACCGCCATGGGTCCGGTCGCCGGCGTCCGGCGCAGGTCGGCCACGAAGTCCGTATGAAAATCTGTCACGCCGCGATCTCCAGCGCCGCGCCGCGCAGGCCGGCCTCGGCCAGGTCGCGTTCCGCCATCAAGGCGTCGAAGTCCGGCACCTCGCCGTCCCGCTCCAGCAGGGTCGGGCGTGGACCGACGCGGGCCATCAGCCGCGCGTGCAGGGCCCAGACCGCCGCGTCGACCGGCGCGTCGTGGGAATCGATCAGAAGGGCGTCGCCCAGATGCGGATCCGGCCGATGCCCGGCCACATGGACCTCACCCACCAGATCGCCGGGCACGCGGTCGACCCAGGCTTCGGCGTCCGCGCCCATGTTGCAGGCCGAGACGAAGACGTTGTTCACGTCGACCAGCAGGCCGCAGCCGCTGCGGCGCGCCAGCTCGGTCAGAAAGTCGACCTCGTCCCACTCATGGTCGAGGGCCAGATAGGCGCTCGGATTCTCGATCAGCAGCCGCCGCCCCAGCGCCTCCTGCGCCTCGGCGACGTGGTCGACCATCAGCGTCAGGGTCGCGTCGGTTCGCGGCACCGGCAGCAGGTCGGGCATGTAGACCCCGTCGGCACGCGACCAGGCCAGGTGTTCGGACACGACGAACGGCTCATACCGGTCGATCAGCGCCCGGAACCGCGCGAGATGCTCAAGGTCCGGCCGCTCCGGCCCGGCCAGCGACAGGCCGACGCCGTGCAGCGACAGCGGGGCCTCGGTGCGGATCGCCTCCAGCCATTTCAGGCGCGGACCGCCCTGGACCATGTAGTTCTCGGGGTGAACCTCGAACCACAGGCCCGGGTCCCGACCGTCCGCCGCGCGGGTCAGGGCGTCCGCATAGTGCTGCGGCTTGAGGCCGAGACCGGCGGAGGGGGAAGCCGCGGGGGGCGCGGCGGTCGGTCGGGGGGGCATCCGCAGGACTCAGCGGTTGGCGATGACGGTCAGCGAACCGTTACCGCGCGGGGTCTGGATCTGCGTGCAGGTGCCCTTGGCCACGTACTTCCAGGCGTTGCCCTGCCAGTCGCGGGTCGAGGTGCCGGCGCACGAGGTGCCCGGGCCGGCGGCGCAGTCGTTCTGGCCGGCGCGCGAGACGCCGTAGCAGCGCTCCTTCTCGGCGTCCTGGGCGACGGAGGCCGGCTGGGCCACGGCGGCACCGGCGGCGGCGATTCCGGCCAGCGACAGGCCGGCGGCGGTGACGGCGAGGGTCTTCATGGATGGTCTCCTTCGAGGGGTTGCCCGCTCGTCGGCGGGTCGAGGAGAAGTTCGGCGGGACCGTCCCGGCGGTTACGGTGCCGTACCAAAAATAAACCCGTCGACCGGGCTCCCGTCGGCTGTAACCTCGCCCGGGTACGCGGCGTAGTCGGGGTCGGCGTGATCGAACGGGAAGCCCATCTCAGGACCTTGATGATCGGCGGCCTGAACGGCGACGCCGCGGCTTGGCGCGCCCTGCTGTCGGAACTTCGCGCGCCTTTGGGTGCCTTCTTCCGCCGACGGATGGGCGACCGGGTCGATGTCGAGGATCTGATCCAGGAGACCCTGATCGCCGTGCACGCCAAGCGCGCCACCTATGACCCCACCCTGCCCTTCACCGCCTGGGTGCACGCCGTCGCGCGCCACAAGATGATCGACGGCCTGCGGCGCGAGGCGCGGCGTCCGACCGCCCCTCTCGAGGCGGCGGGCGACCCGGCGGGCGACCACACGGTCGAGGACGGGGCAGTGCGCCGCGACCTGTCGCGGGTGCTGTCGCTCCTGCCCCTGCGCCAGCGGCGGCTGATCGAGGACGTGCGCGTCCACGGCCTCAGCATGGCCGAGGCGGCCGAGCGGCACGGCATGACCGAGGGCGCGGCCAAGGTAAGCGTGCATCGGGGACTGAAGGCCCTGATGGAGAGAGTGAGCATGCGTCCATGAAGACCGACGACCTGATCGAGGCCCTCGCCCTGGGACTGGAGCCCGCCCGCCCGGCGCGCCCCGGCCTGCCGTGGCTGCTGCTGGCCGTCGCGGCCTCGGCGGCGCTGGTTCTGGCCGTGCTGGGCCCGCGCGGAGACCTGGGCGCGGCGGTCCAGGGGCCGACCTTCTGGCTCAAGGCCGCCTATACCGTCGCCCTCGCCGGCGCGGCCCTGTGGTGGGTCGACCGGCTGGGCCGGCCGGGGGCCTCCGCCCGTCGCCCCGCGCTGGCCGTGGCCGCCGTCGTCGGCATCGCGGCGATCGCCGGCGCGATCGAACTGCTGAGCCTGCCGGCCGAGCTGCGGCTGGATGACCTGCTGGGGTGGAGCTGGCGCGAATGCAGCCGCAACATCGTCATGGCCGCCGTGGCCGCCGCGCCTCTTGTCTGGCTGTCGGCCCGGCGTCTGGCGCCCACCCGGCCGACCCTGTCGGGTGCCGCGATAGGTGCCCTGACCGGAGCCCTGGCCGCCACCGCCTACGGCCTGCACTGCCCCGAGGCCACCGCCGCCTTCGTCGCCGTCTGGTACACGCTGGGCGTCGCCGCCGTGGCGGCCCTCGGCGCGCTCGTGGGGCGGTTCGCCTTGCGCTGGTGAGCCATCAGCAGCGCTCCTACGCCAGCTTTAACCTTCCATCACTCGCACTTGGCGAGGTGATCGAAGGTCGTGATCTGGTGGTAGTAGCGTCTCCCACCGAACATGCCCTGAGATTTGAGCTCCAGAAGCGTGCCTGCCTCTGCAAGGCCCACGAGATCCAGCTTCTCTTCCACATCGACGAACACACCGTAGACGCCGACGTTGGGCGAGTATTCGTATACGATGTGGGGTCTTGCTTGGTCGCCCAGAAGCAGTTGACGACGGTCAGTCCTGGCATGGATGTCCAGCGGTCGCTCATAGTCAGCAAGCACCTTCGTCCTAACCCGGCCAACCCGCCATTCTTCGTTGACGTCGAGATCGGCGCACGCGCGCGGCAGCGCGAAGGAGAACCAGTGCCCCTCGACGCAATACAGCTCAACCGTGGAACAACCCACCACCGCGGTGGCCTTCGTTTCGACCCGCTCTAAACCTCGCCCAAGGTCAAGAGTGATGTAGTCAAACGCATAGACACCTTGGAAAGCCCCCTGAGCGGCAGTGCAGGAGCTCACGAAAAGGCCTCCCACCACAAAAACAGCCGTCAATGATCTCCTCATGGCCGACCTCAATCACTTGAGTCACAGCCGCACAAGTGAAGATTGCTTTACAGCCGAGGTTCAACCACGCCGCACCAGCCGGGAGTAGTCCTCCATCAGCCCCAGAGTGATCGCGCCCGGCTTGAAGGTGTACTCGCCGATTTCCGACACCGGGGTCACCTCGGCCGCCGTGCCGGTCAGCCAGCACTCGCTGAAGCCCGACAGCTCCTCCGGGCGGATGTGGCGCACCACCACCTCTATGCCCTTGGCCTCGGCCATGGCGATGATCGTCTGGCGCGTGATGCCGTCCAGGATGGCGTCGATCGGCGGGGTGTGGATCACGCCGTCCTGAACGAAAAAGACGTTGGCCCCCGTCGCTTCGGCGACGTAGCCGCGCCAGTCCAGCATCATGGCGTCGGCGTAACCGCGCTTCTCCGCCGCCGTCTTGGACAGGGTGCAGATCATGTACAGCCCCGCCGCCTTGGCCGCGGACGGCGCCGTCATCGGGTCGGGGCGGCGCCATTTGGCCCACTCCAGCCGGATGCCCTTGGCCTTGGTCTCGGCGTCGAAATAGCTGGGCCAGTCCCACACGGCGATGGCGACGTGGATCTTCGTCGCGCCGGCGGTCACGCTGACCTGTTCGGGACCCCGATAGGCGACCGGCCGGACGTAGCAGTCCGACAGGCCCATCTTCTCGCAGGTTTCCTTGCAGGCTTGATCGATCTCGGCCACGCTGTACGGAAGGTCGAAATCCAGGAGGTTGGCCGACCGGGCCAGCCGCTCGGAATGCTCCGTCAGCTTGAAGATTTCGCCCGCGTACATACGCTCACCCTCGAACACCGACGAGCCGTAGTGCAGGGCATGGGTCAGAACGTGCGTCTTCGCGTCCCTCCAGGACACGAAATCGCCGTCCATCCAGATCCAGCCGTCACGATCGTCGAAAGGAACGAAGGCCATTGAACGTCGTCTCCCGTTGCCTGATCGGGGTTAGACCCGCCGCCGCCGCCCTCGTCAACGCCGGGGCGCGCGACTGATGGCCATGACCGGTTCCCATGGACGTTCCGGCCCCGTCGCCGGCCCCGGCGCCGGCCGACACCTTCTGGTGGTGGACGACGACGACCGGATCCGCGAACTGCTCAAGGAATTCCTGACCCGCGAGGGCTATCGCGTCACCGGCGCGGCCCACGCCGCCGCCGCGCGCCGCCTCGTCGAACTGATCGAGTTCGACCTGATCGTGCTCGACGTGATGATGCCGGGCGAAAGCGGCTTCGACCTGACCACCTGGATCCGCGCCCAGGCGGCGACCTCGGCCACGCCGGTCCTGCTGCTGACCGCGCGCGGCGATCCCGACGACCGTATCGAGGGCCTGTCCCGCGGCGCCGACGACTACATGTCCAAGCCGTTCGAGCCCCGCGAGCTGGCGCTGCGGATCGACGCCATCCTGCGCCGCACGGGCGGCAAGCCCCTGACGCCGCGCGAGATCAAGCTGGGCGACGCCGTGTTCGACATGGAGCGGCTGGAACTGATGCGTGACGGCAAGCCCCAGCGCCTGACCGAGGCCGAGGCCCAGCTGCTGAAGACCCTGGCCATCCACGCCCATTCCGCCGTCGAGCGCATCAGCCTGTCTCCGGACACGGCCGACATTACCGGCCGGGCCGTGGACGTGCAGGTCACCCGTCTGCGCCGCAAGCTGGAAGCGGATCCCAAGAATCCCCGCTACCTCCAGACCGTGCGCGGCGTCGGCTACATGCTGGCACCGGACTGAGATGAAGATCCCCTCCCCGCCCGTCCTGAAGCGGCTGCTCAAACGGCGGCTGCCCAAGACGCTGTGGGGTCGGTCGCTGCTGATCATCGTCGTGCCGGTGATGATCATGCAGGGTGCCGTGACATGGGCCTTTTTCGACGCCCACTGGCAGACGGTGAACGCCCGCCTGTCCGAAGGCCTCGCCGGCGACGTGGCCTGGGCCGCCGACGCCTACGGACGAAACCCGACGCCCGAGGGGCTCGCGGCGATTGCCGACAGGGCCGAGCGCTTCATGGCCCTGTCGATCGCCTTCCAGAGCGATCGCGTCCTGCCCGCCGAGCGTCGGCGGGGTCCGACCGGCGTGGTCGACCGGTCTCTGGAAGCGGCGCTCGCCTCGCGCCTGGACCAGCCCTTCTGGTTCGACACCACCCGCTATCCCGCCTACGTCGACATCCAGGTCCAGCAGCCGGGCGGCGTGCTGCGCATCATCGCGCCGCGGGAGCGGGCGGTGGCGACCCAGGCCCACATCTTCGTCTTCTGGCTGCTGGGGGCGACCGCTCTTTTGCTGGGCATCGCCATACTGTTCATCCGAAATCAGGTCCGCGCCATCGAGCGGCTGGCCAGCGCGGCCGAGGCCTTCGGTCGGGGCGAGACCGACGAGCGGTTCAAGCCGCACGGTGCGCGCGAGGTCCGCGCCGCGGCCCAGGCCTTCCTCGCCATGCGCGAACGCATCCAGCGCCACATCGAGCAGCGCACAGCCCTGCTGGCCTCCGTCAGCCACGACCTGCGCACGCCCCTGACCCGGCTGCGCCTCGAACTGGCGCTTGCCCCCGCCTTCAAGCGCTCCACGGCCATGCGCGCCGATCTCGACGAGATGGAGCACATGATCGACGAGTACCTCGCCTTCGCGCGCGGCGAGGCCGGCGAGACGGCGCAGTCTCTGTCGGTCCACGACCTGCTGAGCCGCGCCGCCGAGGACGCGGGCCGATCCGGTGCCGGGGTTCAGGTCGACGCGCCGGACGACCTTTCGGTGACCGTCCGGCCACTGGCCTTCCGCCGCGCGATCGCCAACCTGGCTGACAACGCGGCGGCCCACGGCGACCTCGTGCGCCTCTCCGCCCGGGCCCTGCCCTCCGGCGGCGTCGAAATCGCGGTCGAGGACGATGGGCCCGGCATTCCGGAGGAGATGCACGACGAGGCCTTCCGCCCCTTCTCCCGTCTCGACCCTTCGCGCAACCAGAACCGCAAGGGCGTGGGCTTGGGGCTGGCGATCGCGCGCGATGTGGCGCGAAGTCACGGCGGTGACATCAGCCTGGGACGGAGTGATCTGGGCGGGCTGCGGGCCGCCCTGCGTCTGCCGGGTTGAGGGGGCTTCGCGAATTCCCATTTCGGTAGCATAGTGACGCTTCAGACAGCCTCAGGAGGTCGCCGTGCGTAAGATCGCCTTCCTCGCTTCCCTCGTCGTCGCCGCGGCAGCCGTCGCCGGCGTCGCCCATGCCCAGACCGTCAACGTCGAGATCGGCGGCGAACTGCGCCGTGACGGGCTCGAACTCGGCCATCGCGACTTGCGGGACCAGGCCGACAGGCTGGGAGAGGTCGTCCATCGTGCCTTGGTGCGCCACGGCGGCTTCGAGGGTGCCACGGTCAACCTGGTCCTGCTCGATGTGCGGCCCAATCGTCCGACCTTCCAGCAGTTGGCCGACAAGCCGGGCCTCGACGCTCACCGCAGCATCTCCATTGGCGGCGCCGAGATCGGGGGGGAGATCATCATGGCCGACGGCACGGTGAAGCCCCTGCCGCGCTGGGACTGGTACAGCCACTCCATCTCCGAGGTGATGGGCTTCACCACCTGGCAGGACGCTGAGCGCGCCTATTCGCGGTACGCCACGGCCCTGACCTCAGGACGCCTGGCTCTCTGAGCCCAGTTCGCGGGCGCGGTCGACCGCCGCGTCGATCGCCGCCCGCGCCGCCTGTCTGACAGCATCCTGCGAGGCGTCCAGCCCGGCGCGCGTCGTGCCGCCGGGCGAGGCGACCCGCGCGATCAGCGCATCCAGCGCGCGACCTTCCGCCGCTCCCGCGCCAGCCGATCGGAGTGCCCCGCGCGCGAGGGCAAGCGCCGCCTCGGGCGGCAGTCCCTGAGCCGCGCCCGCCTCTGCCAGCGCCTGCACGAATGAGAGGATGAAGGCCGGTGCCGATCCCGCCGTCGCCGTCGCCGCATCCAACAGCGCCTCGTCCGCCAGATTCACCACTTCGGCCACGGCGCGAAACAACTCGCCGGCCGCGAACCGGGTCCCGGCCTCCGCGGCCCAGACCGCCGCCACGCCCTGGGCCTGGGCCACGCCCGTGGTCGGCATGACCCGGGCCGTCGGCGCGATCAACATGTCGGAGACGGCCGCGGCTCGAACGCCGGCCATGAGCGAGACGACGACCGCGTCTGAGGCCAGCCTCCCGGCCAACGGCGCGACGGCGGCGCGCCAGACGGCCGGCTTGACCGCCAGCACGACGGCGCGCGCCTCGCCGACCGCCTCCATGCCGGGATTGATCCGCGCGCCCTTCGCCCGCGCCGCCTCGGCGACAGGCTTTTCAGACGGCGTCAGGATAATCAGTTCGGCGGGCGTCACCGGCCCTGCCCGCATCCAGCCCTCAACCAGAGCCGAGCCCAGGCGGCCGCAGCCGACCAGGACGACCGGCCGGTCCATCAGGCCGAGCCGACGGTCTCGAACATGCAGGCCGCGATCGCGTCGGCCGGCTTCTTCATCCCGCGGATCATGAAGTCGAAGGCGGGGAAATAGCGGTCGGCGGCTTCCACCGCCGCGTCGATCATGGTGGCGGCCTGCGCCAGCGTGGGCCGGTCGCCGTGCGGCAGGGCCAGGGCCGTGCGGAAGACGATCTCGCCGTCCTCGGGCCACAGCTCGAAATGGCCGATCCAGGTGCGCTGGTTGACCAGGCCGATCAGCTCATGCGCTGCGCCACGCCGGCTCTTGGCCGCCCGCAGGTCCAGCGAGCAGCACAGCTGCAGACAGTCGCCCTCGGGCCGCCAGGCGAACCACAGCTCATAGTCGCGCCAGTCGCCGGCCAGCGAAAACGCCAGATCGCCGTCGTCCGTCCGGTCGAACGGCAGGTTCTCCGCGCTCAGCACGTGCTCGACCACATCCAGCGGATCGAAGGCGACGTCGACCTCGTCGGGTCTTGCGGCGTCCATTCAGGCGTTTCCGATCTCAAACGGCGACGGACGCGACTCACGCCCGACAGGGGGACCGTAGGCGGGGTGGCGGATTCGGCTCAACCGGCTGCGTCCTTGGGGGGAACGGCACCTGTGGACCTTCCCGTTTCAGGCTTCTTTCGTCCGGCAACGGACGGCGTCTTGAGCGCCGCCAGTTCCGCGCGCAGGGCCGCGATCTCGGCCTTCAGCACGTCGAACTCGTCGCGGCGGACCAGATCCAGCTCGGCGACCATGCGGTCGGTCTGGGCGCGCATGGCCGACTTCGCTTCCTCGCCCGCGGCCTGGGCCAGGCCCATGGCGCCGGTGGTCAGCTTGGCGAACTCGTCGAGCAGGGGATTGCGCGTCTGCATGTGTCTGTCTCCTCCGGTCGAAGGTCCGGCGCGTCGGTTGCCATATGGTAAACGAAACCTTGCCGTGCATCCGTGTCGCCGGGGATGATGGCGACGACGTGACGCCGCACGGCGATCTGCAGGCGACGCCGACCGCGCCGCTTGCTAAAGCCGGGACCAGACACCGCACCGGAGGCTTCCCTTGGTCTTTCCCGAGTTCGACCCGATCCTGGTCAACATCGGCCCCCTGCCGATCCGCTGGTACGCCCTCGCCTATATCGCGGGTCTGGGCCTCGGCTGGTGGTACGCCGCCCGTCTGGCCAAAAGCGTCACGGCCTGGGCCCCGAACCGCGCACCCCTGACCTCGACCCAGCTCGACGACCTGGTCATGTGGATTGCGCTCGGCGTGATCGGCGGCGGCCGGCTGGGCTTCGCCCTGTTCTACAAGCCCGAGCTCTACGCCCAGCTGTTCACCGGCCCCGACAATCTGGCCCTGCTGCGTCTGTGGGACGGCGGCATGAGTTTCCACGGCGGGCTGATCGGGGTCTGCCTGGCCATCTTCTTCCACGCCCGCGCGATCAAGGCACCGCTTCTCAGCGTGGGCGATCTGGTGGCGCCGGCGGTGCCGATCGGCCTGTTCTTCGGCAGGATGGCCAACTTCATCAATGGCGAGCTGTGGGGCCGCCCCACTGACGTGCCGTGGGCCATCCGCTTCTGCAACGACCGCATCATCGACACCTATGGCTTCTGCCCCGCCGGCGACGTGCCCCGCCATCCCAGCCAGCTGTACGAAGCCGGTCTGGAGGGCTTGCTGCTGTTCGCCCTGCTCTGGGTCGCGATCTGGAAATGGCGCCTCCTGTCCAAGCCGGGCTACATCACCGGTCTGTTCCTGACCGGCTACGGCCTGAGCCGCGCCCTGATGGAAACGGTGCGTGAGCCCGACGCCCACATGCCCGCCGCGCTGCAGGGTACGGTCACCATGGGCATGCTGCTGTCGATTCCGATGATCCTGATCGGCCTGTGGCTGATCTGGCGTGCGCGCAGCCGGCCGCCGGTCGTCGCCCCGGCGGCATGACGGGGACGCTGAAGGCCCGGCTGGCGCGCGAGATCGCCCTGACCGGGCCCATGCCGGTCGACGCCTACGTCACCCGCTGCCTGCACGATCCACAGGGCGGCTACTACGCGACCCGCCCGGCGCTGGGCGCGACCGGCGACTTCATCACCGCGCCGATGGTCAGCCAGATGTTCGGCGAGCTGATCGGCCTGTGGGCGGTCGAGACCTGGCGACGGCTGGGCGCGCCCGAGCGGTTGCGTCTGGTCGAGGTCGGCCCTGGCGACGGCACCCTGATGGCCGACGCCCTGCGCGCCGCGCGGCTCGACCCCGGCTTCCTCGAAGCCGTCGACCTGATCCTGATCGAGCCCAGCGCGCCTTTACGGCAGGTGCAGGCGCGCATGCTGGCCGAGGCGGACGTCCATCCCCGCTGGGTCGCCGACCTGGGCCGGGTCGAGACCGACGCCCCGGTGATCCTGATCGCCAATGAGGTGCTGGACTGCCTGCCCGCGCGCCAGTTCGTGCGCGACGGCGACGCCTGGCGCGAGCGCTGCGTGGCGGCGACCGACGACGGCGACCTGGGTTTCACCCTGTCGGCCATCACCGGCGGCTTCCGCCGACCGGCCTTCGAGGTGGCTGACGGGCAAACCGTGGAAATCTCCGCCGCCCAGGAAGGCTTCGGCCGCGCCGTGGCGGAGCTGTTGGCCGCCGCGACGGGGGCCGCCCTGCTGATCGACTACGGCCGCGACCGGCCCGGTCCCGGCGACACGCTGCAGGCCCTGTCCCGTCATGCGAAAGTGGACCCGCTGGCCGAGCCCGGCGCCGCGGACGTCACCCAGTGGGCCGATTTCCCCACCGTGCTCGAGGCCGCCCTGCACGCCGGGGCCGATGTGACCGGCTGCCGGCCCCAGGGCGAGTTCCTGCGCCGTCTGGGCATCGAGGCCCGCGCGCGATCCCTGTCGACCGCCCGCCCCGAGGTCGCCCCCGTCGTCGATCGCCAGTTGGCCCGCCTGACCGCACCGGACCAGATGGGCGAGCTGTTCAAGGCCTGCGCCGTCTTCGCCCCGCGCAGCCTGGTGGTGCCGGGGTTCGAGGCGTGACCGTTCCCGTCCCGATCACCCATTCCCTGCTGGACGCCGCTGGCGTCCGCCACGGCTTCTTCACCCGTGAGGGCGGGGTGTCGGCGGGTCTCTATGAAGGCCTGAACACCGGTCTGGGCTCGTCCGACGATCCGGCGGCGGTGCGCGAGAACCGCGCCCGCGTCGCCCGCGCCCTGGGCGGCCAGCCCGGCGACCTGGCCAGTGGCTACCAGATCCATTCCGACATCGCCCTGCTGGCCGAAACCGGCTGGGGCGACGACCGGCCCGAGGGCGACGCCGTCGTCACCACGACGGCCCGCGTCATCTGCGGGATCCTGACCGCCGACTGCGCGCCCGTGCTGCTCGCCGATCCGCAAGCGGGCGTCGTCGCCGCCGCCCACGCGGGCTGGAAGGGGGCGCTGGGCGGCGTGATCCAGTCCACCGTCGATCTGATGAAGACGGCCGACGCCGACCCGGCCCGCATCGTCGCAGTCGTCGGCCCCTGCATCGCCCAGGACAGCTACGAGGTCGACGAGGCCTTCGAGCGCCGCTTCCTGGAACAGGCCCCCGGCAGCGGCCGCTTCTTCCGCCTCGGCGCCCGCGAGGACCGCCGTCTGTTCGACCTGCCCGGCTTCGTCCTGTGGCGACTGGAACAGGCCGGCGTCGAACAGGCCGCGTGGACCGGCCACGACACCCGCCCCGACACCGCGCGCTTCTACTCCAACCGCCGCGCCTTCCTGAACGGCGAGCCGGACTTCGGCCGCATGATGAGCGCGATCCGGCTGGGGTGAGCGCTCCAGTTAACGCCGACGTCAGCTAACGGCACCCGCCGGAGGGTCAGCTCCCGACCCATAGCGGACCTTGCGCCGATGCAGGGTCCAAGGTCAGGATGCCGGTCGCCAACCCTGATAGGGGAGCAGGAGGCGTGATGCGCTATCTCGGAGCGGCCATCGGCTTTTGCGCCATAACGGCGGCCTTCTGGACCGCGACCATAGTAGTCCTCGGTGCCATGGTCATGGCTCATTGCGTCCTGAGCGACGCCCAGATCGAAGCCGGTGAAACCTGCACCCAACCCGCCGACCTGTTTTTCTGGCCGACCGTGATAGTGGCAGTCCTCGGCTTCATCGGCATCCAGTGGCTCTTCATGCGCTGGGCTCTGCATAGACGCATTGAGCGGTAGTTCCGCTTCCCACCTATAGCGGGCACTCAGCACGTCCTCTATTCGGTCGCGTGAAGCCGGTGCGCTGGCTGTCGCGCTTGCCCGACCTGGAGCCGAAGGCTCCCGGAAGTCAGCCCGCCATCGCCAGTTCGGGCACGCGTTCGACCTCGCGCCAGGAGTGGGGCGCGGCCAGCAGGGCGCGGACCAGCTTGTTGTTGATGGCGTGGCCCGCCTTCACGCCTTCGTAGCGGCCCAGCAGGGGCGCGCCGAGCACGTACAGGTCGCCGATGGCGTCCAGCGCCTTGTGCTTCACGAACTCGCGATCCATGCGCAGGCCGCCGGGGTTCAGGATCTGGTCGCCGTCGATGACGACCGCGTTTTCCAGGCTGCCGCCGCGGGCCAGACCGGCCTGACGCAGGGCCTCGACCTCGTGCGCGAAGCCGAAGGTGCGGGCGGCCATGATCTCGCGACGGAAAGTCTCTTCATCGACCACGAAGTCGACAACCTGATTGCCGATGACCTTCGAGGGAAAGTCGATCTCGAACCGCATCTCGTAGCGGTCGCAGGGCAGCAGGGCGGCGGACTTGTCGCCGTCGGTCACCCGCACGGGCTCCAGGATTTCGACGTAGCGCACGGCGCGCGGCTGGCGGCGGAAGCCGGCCCGGTCCAGAAGCTGGACGAACGGCAGGGCCGAGCCGTCGAGAATAGGCAGCTCCGGCCCGTCGACCTCCACGACCGCGTTCGACACGCCCAGGGCGGCGAAGGCGGCCATCAGGTGCTCGATGGTCGACAGGGTCGTGCCGGCCGCGTTCGCGATCATGGTGTTCAGGCGGGCGTCGATCACGGCCTCGCCCGAAACCGGGATGCGGTTGTCGACGTCGGACACGTCGGTGCGGACGAAGACGATGCCGGTGCCGGTCGGCGCGGGACGCACGGCCAGGCGCACGCGGCGGCCGGTGTGCACGCCCACGCCCGCGATGATCGCGGGGCCCACCAGGGTCTTTTCGCTATGGTCTTCGACGACCGCCACCAGGTTTCTCTTCGACTACGCGCTTCCGCCTCTGCGTGCGGAATTTCGCCCCACGCTTCCTTAATCGAAGCGGGTCCAGCCGGTAACCAAAGTCCGGTTTCGGATTGTTTCGCGGACGGAGGGCTTAGGGCTTAGGGCTTAGGGCTTAGGGCTTAGGGCTTAGGGCTTAGGCGGGAGAGCGCGCTCGCGCCGCGCGCAAGAAGAAGGGCGGCCCCCGCAGGAGCCGCCCCATTCACTTATACCAGGCCCTAAGCCCTAAGCCCTAAGCCCTAAGCCCTAGTTCGCCAGTCGTCGCAGGAACGACGGGATCTGCAGGTCGTCCTCGCTCTCCGGCTCCGGCTCATAGGCCGGCTGCAGGGCGGTCGCGCCCCGGGTCGGGGTCTCGGCGTAATGCGAGCTGGTGCGCGACGGTCCGCCGTACGACGGGGCCTGCGGCTGGGTGCGCTTCTTGCCGAACAGGCTCCAGCCCGACTTGCGATGGTGGTCGCGGTCGTCCCAGTCGTCCTCGTCGTGGGCCTGCGGCTGGGATTGCGGCTCCGGACGGGCTGGCTGCGGCGCGGGGGCATCCATGTACAGGTCACCCTGGGCCACGGCACCCGTCGGCGCGGCGGCGGCGGGGCGCGCCTCATACTCCTCCACCCAAGGATCGACGATCGGCTCCAGCTCGCGCGGCGCTTCCTGACGGGCCACGGGGGCGGGGGCCGGCGCGGGCGCAGCGGCGAAGGTCGGCACGACGGGCTCGCGGCGCGGCTCGGCCGGGCGGATGATCGGCTCGGGACGCGGCTCGACGCGGGCGGCGGGGGCCTCGACGCGCGGCGCGGGGGCCGGTTGGGTCCTCCCCATGCCGCCGAGGCCCAGGCCGGTGCGGCTGGTGGCGGGCTCGATGGTCTGCTTGACCGCCTCGTCCATGCCGGTGGCCACGACCGAAACGCGGATCTTGCCGTCCAGCGACGGGTCGAAGGCGGCACCGAAGATGATGTTGGCGTCGGCGTCGACCTCGGCCGAGATGGCGTTGGCGGCCTCGTCGACCTCCAGCAGGGTCATGTCCATGCCGCCGGTGATGTTCACCAGCACGGCCTTGGCGCCCTTCAGGCTGGTCTCGTCCAGCAGCGGATTGGCGATGGCGTTCTGGGCCGCCATCAGGGCGCGGTCGTCGCCCTCGGCCTCGCCCGTGCCCATCATTGCCTTGCCCATCTCGGACATGACCGCGCGCACGTCGGCGAAGTCCAGGTTGATCAGACCCGGCAGGATCATCAGGTCGGTGATCGAGCGCACGCCCGAGTGCAGGACCTGGTCGGCCATGCCGAACGCGTCGGCGAAGGTGGTCCGCTCATTGGCGACGCGGAACAGGTTCTGGTTCGGGATGACGATCAGGGTGTCGACGTAGCGCTGCAACTCGGCGATGCCCGCGTCGGCCAGCCGCATGCGGTGGCGGCCTTCGAAGGTGAAAGGCTTGGTCACCACGCCGACGGTCAGGATGCCGCGGTCGCGCGCGGCCTTGGCGATGACGGGTGCCGCGCCGGTGCCGGTGCCGCCGCCCATGCCGGCGGTGATGAAGACCATGTGGGCACCTTCCAGGTGCCCGGCGATCGTCTCGGCGGATTCCTCGGCGGCATTCATGCCGACTTCCGGATGAGCACCGGCGCCCAGTCCCTGGGTGATCGTCTCGCCCAGCTGGATTCGCCGGTCGGTCTTGGCGAAACCCAGGTGCTGGGCGTCGGTGTTGGCAACCACGAACTCGACGCCTTCCAGACCGGCGTCGATCATGTTGTTGACGGCGTTTCCGCCGGCCCCGCCCACGCCGAAGACGACGATGCGGGGTTTGAGTTCCGTGGTCTGCGGACGAACCAGCGACAGCGACATGTGAATTTCCGACCTCTAGGACCCTGCCCGACCCGCCAAGCGATCCCCGCCGATTCGCATTGGTTATGAGCGCGTTAAGGAAACACCCCGATGCGTTAACGGAGCGTTACCCGCCTTAGCGCGAGTCGCCGGCAGGCCAAGCGGAGCGGGCGTCCCGACCGGGATTTTTCTTCCGCGCAAAGAGAAAGGGCGGCTCTCTCGAGCCGCCCTTCCGATCTTGATCGGTGAACCGCCGCTTAGAAGGGACGGTAGTTCAGGCCGATGTTGAAGCGACGACCGTACGGATCGAAGGTCGAGGCGAAGCCCAGGTAGGGCGGCGGCTCGGCGTCGAAGGCGTTGGTCACGCCGGCACGCAGGGTCAGATCGTCGCGCACCTGATAGCGGACCGAGAAGTCGTTCCGCACGAAGTTGCCCGTCGTCCAGTCGGCAACCGGATCCACGTCCAGGTCGTTGACCCGGGCCTGATCACGCTGCTTGCGCAGATCCTGGGACGCCATCCAGTCCGCGGTCCAGGTGACCGAGAAGCGGTCGTTCGGCGACCAGGTCAGACGCGAGACGAACTCGGTCCGCGGGAAGAACACGTTCGTGGTCGAGTCCGTGAACGCGTTCGCATCGGCCGGGTTGGTGAAGTTCTTCTGTTCGATCAGCCACAGGCCGCCGAGGCTCCAGTTGAACGTGCCGATGTCCACACCGAACGCCTCGTAGGCGTCCAGACGGTAGTTGATGGTGAAGTCCAGACCGCGGGTTTCCAGCTTGGCGGTGTTGATGCCCGCCAGGATGAAGCCGCCGATCGCGTCGCCCGCAGGAGCGCCGACCTTGAAGTTGTTGAACGGGTCGACGTTGTTGTTCGGGTTGTTACGGAACACGAACGCGCAGGTGACCGGGTTCGGCGCCGAGCCCGACGACACGCAGTCGTCGGCCAGGAACTGACCGCCGGGCGTGATGATCACGTCCTCGAGGCTGATCTCATAGTAGTCGAGGATCAGCGTCAGGTCCGGGAAGAACCGGGGCTGCAGCACCGTCGAGAAGGTGAACGATTCCGAGGTCTCCGGACGCAGGTTCGGGTTCGGCCCCAGCGAGGAGGCGATGCCCGAGGCGTAGAAGGGCTCGTAGTCGTCCGCCGTGGACACCGTGGCCTGGCTGAAGTCGAACGCCAGACCCTTGTTGGCGGCCAGGGTGGTGCAGTTGGCAATCCGGTTTGCCTTGATCGTCGCATCCGTGACGCCGGCGATCACGCGGGTGTCGCAGGGGTCCACGAAGCCATTGACGAAGGTCTGGGACAGGCCGCGGTTGGTTTCGTTCAGGTTCGGAGCGCGGAACGAGGTGTTGAAGCTGGTCTTGAAGGTGATGTCCTGGATCGGACGGTAGACCAGGTTCACGCCGTAAACGTCGCCCGAGCCGGCGTTGGTGTAGTCGAACGCGCGGAACGAGCCCGACAGTTCGGCGTACTCACCCAGCCAGCTGTCACGCAGCAGCGGGATGGCCACCTCGGCGAAGAACTCTTCCGACTCGTACTCCGCCGGCAGGAAGTCCGCGCCGGTGTTCAGCTGCAGCACGCGGCCCGCGGTGTCGCGGCTGCGGCCGATGCCTTCGGCCTGCTCGCGGCGATATTCCGCGCCCAGAGCGAAGCCGATCGGGCCCGCACCCCAGATGTCCCACAGATCCCCGCCGAAGGAGACGATCGCGGCTTCCTGGACGTTCTGCTCACGAACGTTGATGGCGGCCGTGATGTAGTTCAGCCCTTCGGCGCTCTGGTTGCCCGCGCCGAACACGTTCAGCGGCACGCAGCCGGCGACTTCCGGGTTGGAGTCCGGGTCGGCGTAGGTCTCGTACACCGGCGTCGGGGTCAGGCCCGTGCCGCCCTGGTACAGGAAGTCACCGTCGCCATCGAGGTCGGTGTTCGGGTTCTGCTCGATGACCGGAATGCCACGGGCGTTGAGCAGCTGCACGCGGCAGACGATCTCGCCCGGGTTGCCGTTCACTTCACCGGCGGTGTCGACCACGGAGTCCATGGCGTGACCGAAGCGGATGGCGTCGGGCCCCTGCTCGCGGTTGACGTTGTTCATCTCGCCGTAAACGTACGAGACGCTCCAGTTGAAGTTCTCGATGAAGGCCAGGCGATCCATGCCGCCGTCCAGAGCCGCGACGTAGCGATAGATTTCGCGGTTGTTGGTCTGGCCCCGGTCGATGCCGAAGCCACGGTGCAGACCGATGGCGCCGGCGCGGGTGCCGACGACCGGTCCGTCCGTCGTGGCCGTGCCCGGGCCGTAGGCGGTGAAGGTGTTCGCCGCGATCGCGGCGGCCACGTTGGCCGGCAGGAAGGCGTTGTCCAAACGGGTCGAGAAGGCGGACGTGCCCGAGATCAGGCCCGGTCCGGTCAGCGAGCCCGAGTTGATGCCGCTGCCGAAGCCGAAGTTGCCGATGTAGATGTCCCAGAAGGACTTCTGGCCGACGTCGAAAGCGTCTTCCGTGGTGTACTTGGCTTCCAGCTGCAGACGCACGCTGTCCGTGACGTCGAAGTTGGCGCCGACCTGGTAGCGCTGCGACTCCTGGAACGGAGCGCGCGAGCGCTGGTCGAAGCTGGTCAGGTTGGCCGGCTCGCCGTCGCCGCCGATGTTCCACGGACGGTTCAGGCCGGTGACGCCGATGCGCTGGCCGAAGTTGGCCAGGCGGGCGGTCGTGCCGTCATACCAGTAGGTGTAGTTCGGATCGACAGCGAAGCAGTTGGCCGACGTCGACAGGCCGGCGCAGTTGCCGAACGGCACGTCCGGATCCGTCGTGCGGGTCGGACGCTGCATGTTGGCCAGGGTGGTCGAACCCCACACCGGACGGTCCAGACGGCGCGCGCCGTAGAACTGGCCGATGTCCAGGAAGCCGTCCGTGGCCGGACCGATCGCCGCGTTCGTCGGGTCGGCGTCGATGCCGAGACGGATGCGGCCGTCGCGCAGCCAGTTGATGTGCTCGGCGTAGACCTCTTCGGTGCGCTCGTATTCGGCGTGCGCGTAGAGGTTCAGACGGTCGTCGAGCAGGTTGACGCCGACCAGGGCCGAGATGCGGCGCGAGTCCGCGGCGCCGCCCTGGACCAGCTGGCCGTAGTTGGCGTCGATTTCCATGCCTTCGAAGTCACGGCGCAGGATGTAGTTGACCACGCCCGAAACGGCGTCGGCGCCGTAAACCGACGAACCACCGCCGGTGATGATTTCGATGTTCTCGATCAGAAGGCGCGGGATGACCGACACGTCCACGGCCAGGTTGCCGACCGACGAGCCGACGTGGCGACGGCCGTCGACCAGGGTCAGGGTGCGTTGCGATCCCAGTGAACGCAGGTTGGCGAACTCAAGGCCGCCGTCGTTCAGGTTGGAACCGGTGGTGTCCGAAGGAACCAGCGAGTTCGACAGGGCCGGGATGGTGGCCAGATAGTCCACCACAGTGGCAAGGCCGGTTTCCAGCAGCTGCTCGCGCTGAACCTGGATCAGCGGGGTCGGCGACGTGGCCGGGTCGCGACGGATGCGCGAGCCGGTGACGACGATTTCCTCGACCTCGGTGGCATCCGGATCCTGACCGGCGGGCGCTTCCTGCGCGAAAGCCGGTGCCGCGGCCACAGCCATGACGCCCGCGAGGATGGTAGTTCCGAAGAGATGCTTGCGCTTCAACAGCATGTGTCTGGCCCCAATCAGAAATAAAGGTGTGCAACGACGCAGGGCCCGCTCCAACAGGCTGCGTCCCCAAACGGCACGCTAGCAGCAAAGGCCCCGGCCACAAGGCTTTGTGTCCTGATCGTGACCAATGAGCGCCGCAGATGTTACAATCCGGACACACTCTCGCCACGTGAGAGAAATGTTGGCCGGAAGGTTTCCCCGGGGTCGCGTCCCGCCGGGGCCTGACCGCTCAGAGGTTGTCGCGCAGCCAGCCGGCGACGCGGGCCGTCAGACCGCCGGCCTGGGCCCGCGGCGCGTCGCCTGCGCCGATCTGTCGCGCCATCAGCTTGCGGGCCGACACCGACTCCCGCGGACCATAGGCGGCGCGCAGCAACACGCCCGCCGCGGCGCAGAACGCCGGGCCGGACGCGGCGTCGGCAAGGTGAGGAGCCCGGAACGGACGGGCCAGCCGCACTGGCCGATCGAACACCCTCAGGGCCAGTTCGCGCACGCCGTTCAACTGGCTGGCGCCGCCGGTCAGGACCACGCCCGCACCGGGCTCCGGACCCACGCCCGCGGCCTTGAGACGGTCGCGGATCAGTTCCAGCGTCTCTTCCACCCGCGGGGCGATGACGGTCTTCAGCATGGCGCGGGGCACGTGGACGGTGGCGGACTCGGGGTCCTCGCCGCGCTGAGGCGCCTCCAGCATCTCGCGGTCTTCATTGGCGCTGGCCATGGCCGAGCCGTGCAGCGTCTTCAGGCGCTCGGCCCCGGCTCGAGAGGTCGACAGGCCCCGCGCCACGTCCGCCGTCACATGGTCCCCGCCGACGTTCAGCCCGTCGACGTGCAGCAGGCTGCGTCCGCCCCAGACCGCGGCCGAGGTCACGCCCGCGCCCATGTCGATGCAGACGCAACCGAGATCCATCTCGTCCTCTTCCAGCGCCGCCAGCGACGACGCCAGCGGCGCGGCCACGACGCCCTGCAGGTCCAGATGCGCCAGTTCCATGCAGTGGCTCAGCGCCGCGAACGTCGCCTCGGCCATCGACACGACCAGCAGGTCCAGGCCCAGGGTCCGGCCCTTCATGGCGCGCGGGTCGCGCAGATTGCGCGCGCCGTCGACCGACCAGCCCACGGGCATGACGTGGATCGGCCGCCGGTCCGGCATGCGGATTTCGTCCAGTGCCAGCGCGATGGCCCGCGCCAGATCGGCGTCCCCGACCGGATTGGCCCCCAGCGAGACGCGCGTCTGCACCCGGCGGCTGCGCATCTGGCCGATCGAGGTGGTCACGATCACGCCCGAGACCGGCGACGCCGCGGCCCGTTCGGCCCGCTCGACGGCGCGGCACACGGCCTGGGCCGCCTCCTCCATGTTGGTCAGGGCCCCGCCCTGCACGCCGCGCGACTGCACGTGGCCGAAGCCGGCGACCCGTACCGTACGGTCGGCGTCGCGCCGGCCCTCCGGCTTCATGATGAAGCAGGCGACCTTGGACTGGCCCAGGTCCAGCGCGGCGGTGACCGGCGCGCGGCCGGCGTTTCCTTCAAGCTCAAGCTTACGCGGACCCACTCGACGCTCCCTCTTCCGGCGGAACGGCCCCCGCCGCGCCGTCGCGAACCACCACCGCGCCCGCCGTGCGCAGATCCACAAGATCGAAGCCGCGCTCGAACAGGCCGCGCCGTGCGTCCAGTCCGTCCAGCGCGATCAGGGCCGCCTCCTCGTCCTGCGCCGGCAGGCGGATCAGGGCGCCGTCCTTCAGCCGCACGTCCCAGCGCCGCTCGTCCACCCGCACCAGGGCGTCGACGCGGGCGGCCAGCCGGGGCCGCTCGGCGATCAGGGGCAAGATGGACGGGGCTGCGGCGTCGGCACCCTGCCCCACCACCAGCGGCAGTTCGGAATGGGCACCCGCGTCGGCACCGGGGATGGGCTTGCCCGACCCGTCGATGACCCAGGCCCGCTCCCCGTCCTGCCAGACGGCCAACCGGTCGTGCTCGGCGACCTGAACCATGAGCAGGTCGGGATACAGACGCACCACGCGCACGTCGCGCACCCAGCCGACCGTGCGCACGCGGTCGGCGACCGCATCGAGGTCCAGCGTCGTCATCGGCGCGTCCAGCGTCAGGTCCAGCGCCGCCTGCACCTGCGGCCGCACCGCCGGGCTCGCACCCTCGATCCGCACCCGCTTCAGCTTCAGACCCATGGCCGCCGTGGCGTCGCCATAGGCGCCGGAAGCGGCCTCGCCCAGCTTGTCGGCGCGCGACCCGGTCGCCATCACCAGCGCCAGCACCGCCACACCCGCCGCGATCGAGATCACCACCGCGCGGGGGGACAGGTCCAGCCGTCCGATTGCCGCCAGCTTGCCCGGAACGCCGCCGGCCGGGCCTTTCGGCCGCCCACGCTTCGGCGCGGGTCCGCGAGGCGCGCCGCCGCGGCCGCCTCCACGCCCCTCCTGCCGCCGACCGCCGCGAACTACCGCGGGCATGAGGCGTCCTCCACCATCCACCGGACAAGCTCTTCAAACCCAATTCCGACATGCGCGGCCTGCTCGGGAACGAGCGAGGTCGGCGTCATGCCGGGCTGGGTGTTGACCTCCAGAAGGACCAGATCGTCCTTAACGTCGTCATAACGAAAGTCCGCCCGGGACACGCCGCGGCAGCCCAGCGCCGTGTGCGCCTTCTCGGCGTGGCGCAGGCAGGCCTCGAAGATCCGTTCAGGCAGCTCGGCCGGCAGCTGATGGGTCGAGCCGCCCGGCGCGTACTTGGCCTCGTAGTCGTAGAATCCCTTGGCCGGCGTGATGTCGGTGACCGTCAGCGCCCGCGGGCCGGCGGCCTCGTCCAGCACGGTGACGCACAGCTCCTTGCCGGCGATGAAGGGCTCCACCATCACCTGCTCGCCGTACGTCCAGCCGTCGGCGCCGACCTCGGCCACCGGGGCATCGCCCTCGCGCACCAGATAGACCCCGACGGAGGACCCCTCGGCGTTCGGCTTGATCACATAGGGCGGCGGGATCACATGGCCCGCCCCGACCGCGCGCCGGTCGAACAGGCCGCCGCCCGGCACCGGCACGCCCGCGGCCTTCAGCACAGCCTTGGACTTGTCCTTGTCCATGGTCAGCGCCGACGGCAGCACGCCGGAGTGGGTGTAGGGGATCTGCAGCGTCTCCAGGATGCCCTGGACGCACCCGTCCTCGCCCCACTCCCCGTGCAGGGCGTTGAAGACCACGTCCGGCCGGATCAGGCCCGACAGCACGTTGGACAGGTCGCGGCCCGCGTCGACCTCGGTGACCTGGAAACCCGCGCGGCGCAGCGCGGCGGCGCATTCCCGACCGGACACCAGCGAAACCTCGCGCTCGGACGACAGACCGCCCATCAGGACGGCGACGTGGGTTTGGGCGGGATCGCGGGACATGGCGGAACACTCGGGCGCGGGGCGAACCGCCCTTTTGCGACCGGCTTGGTTTATGCCCGGTTTACCGATCCGAAGATTGCGTGAATCCGCCCGGCGTCAGCCCGGCCGCCCGATCCGCTTGATCTCCCAGTCCAGCTGCACGCCGGTCTTGGCCAGAACGTCGGCGCGCACCGCCTCGCCCAGCGCCTCGATGTCGGCCGCGGTCGCCTCGCCGGGGTTGATCATGAAGTTGGAATGCAGCTCGCTGAACATGGCCCCGCCGCCGGTCACGGCGTGCAGCCTGCCGCGCCAGCCCGCCTCGTCGACCAGCTTCCATGACGAATGGCCCGGCGGGTTCTTGAAGGTCGAGCCGCCGGTCTTCTCGCGGATCGGCTGGGTCAGTTCGCGGCGGCTGGTGATCTCGTCGATGCGCCCCTGCACAGCCTCGGGCGCGTCCGGCGTGCCCCGGAAGGTCGCCTCGACCCAGATGATGTCCGCAGGCGCCTCGGAGTGGCGATAGGTGTAGGCGAAGTCGGCGAGGGCGAACTCGACCCGCTCGCCGCGCCGGTTCAGCCCCCAGGCCGAGACCAGCACGTCCTTCGTCTCCGCCCCGTAGCAGCCGGCGTTCATGGTCAGGGCGCCGCCGATCGTACCCGGTATGCCGGCATAGAACTCCAGCCCCGCAATGCCCGCCTTCGCCGACGCCTTCGCGACCATCGCATCGAGAGCGCCCGCGCCTGCAGTGATCACATCGTCCTCGGCCGTCACCTGACCCCAGGCGCGTCCGGCCAGCCGGATCACCACGCCCTCCACCCCGCCGTCGCGCACGATGACGTTCGAGCCCACGCCCAGCACCGTTACCGGCACGGCCGGGTCCAGCGCCTTCAGAAAATCTGCCAGATCGTCGGCGTCAGCCGGAATGAACAGCGCATCCGCCGCCCCGCCGACGCGGAACCAGGTGTACGGCCCCAGCGGTTCATTGAGCAGCAACTTGCCGCGCACCTCAGGCAAGGTCATTGCCCCGCCTCCAGCTGCCCCGGGAGGGCGTACGCCCACTGGGTGATGTCGCCGGCGCCCAGAAGAACGACCAGATCTCCCGGCTTCGTCTCCGCCGCGATCAGGCCGGCCAGAGCCTCCGGCCCCTCCAGCGCCTGCACCGAGCGGTGGCCAAAGCGGCGGATGCCGTCGACGAGCGCATGCTTGTCGACGCCCTCGATCGGTTGCTCCCCCGCCGGATAGACGTCGGCCACGATCACGGCGTCGGCGTCGGAGAAGCAGGTGGAGAAGTCTTCCATCAGGTCCCTCAGCCGGGTGTAGCGATGCGGCTGCACCACCGCGATCACGCGGCCCGAGTCCTCGCCCCGGTTGGCGACCTGCCGCGCGGCCTTCAGAACGGCGGCGATCTCGACCGGGTGGTGGCCATAGTCGTCGACGATGCGCACGCCGTTGACCACGCCGGTCGTGGTGAAGCGCCGCTTGACCCCGCCGAAGCCGGCCAGACCCTCGCGGATCGCGTCGTGCGACACGTCCAGTTCCAGCGCCACGGCGATGGCGGCCAGGGCGTTCGAGACGTTGTGCCAGCCCGCCATGGGCAGGTGCAGACCCGCGATCCGCTCGGGCTCCTCCAGCGCGGCCATGCCCGGCCGCTGGATCAATACGTCAAAGCGGCACCCGTCCGGCCCCATGTCGCAGGCGTCGGCGCGCACCATGGCCTGCGGGTTCAGGCCGTAGGTGACCAGTCGGCGGTTATCGATCGACGCCACCAGCCGCTGCACCTCCGGGTGATCCAGACACACCGCGGCGAAGCCGTAGAACGGGATGTTCTCGACGAAGTCGACGAAGGCCTTCCGCACCCCGTCGAAATCGCCCCAGTGATCCAGATGCTCCGGGTCGATATTGGTGACGATCGCCACCGTCGACTTCAGGCGCAGGAAACTGCCGTCGCTCTCGTCGGCCTCGACCACGATCCAGTCGCCGTCGCCGACCTTGGCGTTGGTGCCGTAGGCGTTGATGATCCCGCCGTTGACCACCGTCGGATCCAACCCGCCGGCGTCCAGGATCGCCGCCACCATCGACGTGGTCGTGGTCTTGCCGTGCGTGCCCCCGACCGCGATGGAAAACTGCAGCCGCATCAGCTCGGCCAGCATCTCGGCGCGGCGCACCACGGGGATGCGTCGCTCGCGCGCGGCCCGCATTTCGGGATTGTCGGCCTTGACCGCCGTGGAATGCACCACGGCCGAGACGCCTTCGCCGACGTTCTCCGCGTCATGGCCGATGAAGATGCGCGCGCCCAGCTTTTCCAGCCGTTCGGTGTTGGCCGACGCCTTGGCGTCCGAGCCCTGCACCTGATAGCCGATCTTCAGCATGATCTCGGCGATGCCGCTCATGCCGATGCCGCCGATGCCGACGAAGTGGACGGGGCCGAGCTGGAACGGGACGGGTCGAAGGCGCGCGATCATCCCTGCGTCTTAAAGCTCACGACGCCCTGCGCAAGCGCACGACCTGACGGTTTCCGCCGCGAACCGCCAAGCCTCTGGACGAGGCCGGAAAACTGCGACCAACTCCGCCCCGTCACCTCGCTCCGGAAGCCGCCATGCGCCTGCTCGCCCTCACTGCCGCCGTTTGCGCCCTGGCCGGCCCTGCCTCGGCCCAGGTCTTCGCCATCGACCAGCGCGTGCCGCTGAAGGTGGTCGGCGACACCGACGAGTTCGTCACCCTGGCGCAGATTCCGGCGGGGGGTCAGGCTCCGGGCGCGCCCTTCGATTCCTGGGTCTGGACCTTCATGCGCGAGCCCCAGCTTTCGGGCGTGGCGCGCTTCGACGCCAGCGCCGTCCTCACGCGCTTCGACTGCCGCGCGGGCACCCGGCAGCGCCTGAGGTATGAGTTCTACATCGGCGAGGTTGCCGTCAACGACACGGCTCACAGCGAGGCGCCGGCGCGTCCGGTCGCGGGCTCCCCCGAGGCCGCCGCCCTGCGCACGGTCTGTGAACCGGGCTTCAATCCGACCCTGACCGTCTACCCCGCCGGCGCGCGCGGGGTGAGGCGTCAGGTTCAGCAGTTCTGGGCCGAGGTCGCGCCGGACACGTCCGGCTGGGCCTTGGATCGGCGGGCACCGCTCAAGCCGACGGCCGAGACCGGCGAGGCGCTCGGCTTCGTGGAGGTGTCCACCGACGGCCGCTCCCCCTCGGCGCCTTTCGACGCGTGGACCTGGACCTTCACAAAGCGGATGCGTCCCGGGCCGGACGGCCTGTGGAACGGAGCGGCGACCCTGACGCGGTTCGACTGTTCGGCGGGCACCCTGCGGCCGCTGCGCATGCAGTTCTACCAGGGCGAGACCCTGATCCGCGAACTGGAGACCTCCGATTCCGCGACGGTGCCCGCCGCCGGATCCATGGACGATTTCGCCCTGAAGACCGTCTGCGACCCTGCCTTCCAGGCGAACATGCCGATCGACACTCGGGGGGCGCGAGCGGTGCGGACGTCGGTCTCCGGCTACTTCGCCTCGCTGAGGTGAGCTAAACCCCGCCTTAACCGTGATGATTCAGGACTGACGGCTCAGTTTCTTCCGGGGCCGTCATGTCCGAACTTCCCGTCGATCAGGTCCTGCGCGGCGACTGCCTGGAGGTCCTGCGCAGCCTGCCGGACGCCAGCGTCGACATGGTCTTCGCCGACCCGCCCTATAACCTTCAGCTGGGCGGCGACCTGCTGCGGCCGGACAACTCGAAGGTCGACGCTGTCGACGACGACTGGGACAAGTTCTCGGACTTCGCCGCCTACGACGCCTTTACCCGCGCCTGGATGACCGAGTGCCGCCGCGTGCTGAAGCCCGAGGGCACGATCTGGGTGATCGGCAGCTATCACAACGTCTTCCGCCTGGGCACGGCGATCCAGGATCTGGGCTTCTGGGTCCTGAACGACGTGGTGTGGCGCAAGTCCAACCCCATGCCGAACTTCAAGGGCACGCGCTTCACCAATGCGCACGAGACCCTGATCTGGGCCGCACGGTCGCGGGACCAGAAGCGCTACACCTTCAACTACGACGCGCTGAAGGCCTTCAACGAGGACGTCCAGATGCGGTCCGACTGGACCCTGGCGCTGTGCACGGGCGAAGAGCGGATCAAGGGCGAGGACGGCAAGAAGGCGCATCCGACCCAGAAGCCCGAGGCCCTGCTGCACCGCGTGCTGCTGGCGGCGTCCAGGCCCGGCGACGTGATCCTCGACCCCTTCTTCGGCACCGGCACCACCGGCGCGGCCGCCAGGCGCCTTGGCCGGCGCTGGATCGGCATCGAGCGCGACGAGACCTACGCCAGGGTCGCCGAGGACCGCATCGCCGCCGTCGTCCCCGCCGCCCCGGAGGATCTGGCCGTCACCGGATCGAAGAAGTCCGAGCCCAAGGTGCCGTTTGGAGCCCTGGTCGAGGCCGGGCTGCTGCGGCCCGGCGACCGGCTGTATTGCCCCAAGGGCGAGCGCGAGGCGCGCGTGCGGGCCGACGGCTCGCTGGTGGCCGGCAGCCTGTCCGGCTCGATCCACAAGCTGGGGGCCCTGTTCGAGAACGCCCCGGCCTGCAACGGCTGGACCTACTGGCGCTTCAAGACCGATCAGGGAATGAAGCCGATCGACGCCCTGCGCGCCGAGATCCGCGCCGGCATGCAATGACGCCTGGCCGACATAGCAGCTGCGCTGTAACAGGCTGAACTTTCGTCCGAAAAAGTGATCTCGTCGACGCGGAACCCGACGGTCCATTCGCGCCTTGTTGCAGTGCCGCAACTTCGCGCGTCCGGACGTCCCCGCCATGAAGATCGCCCAGGTCACTCCCCTGTATGAAGCCGTGCCGCCCAAACTGTACGGCGGCACCGAGCGCGTGGTGGCGCACCTGACCGATGCCCTCGTCGACCTGGGCCACGAGGTCACCCTGTTCGCCTCGGCCGACGCCGAGACGAAGGCCCGGCTGGTGCCGGTCCGCGATCAGGCCATACGGCTGGACCCCGCGCCGCTGAAGTCGGATCTGGCCGCCCACATGACGATGCTGTCCGAAGTCCTGGCCCGCGCCGATCAGTTCGATCTGATCCACTTCCACACCGACATGATCCACTTCCCCTTCTTCTCGAAGTGCGCCGACAGGACGCTGACGACGCTGCACGGGCGGCTGGATCTGAAGGATCTGCCGGGCGTCTATTCGCGCTGGAACGAGTTCTCGCTGGTGTCGATCTCGGATGACCAGCGCCGTCCGATGCCGTTCGCGAACTACGCCGCGACCGTCCATCACGGCATGCCAGCGGAGCTCTACGTCCACGCGCCGCAGTCTCAGGGCTATTTCGCCTTCCTCGGCCGCATCTCGCCGGAGAAGAGGCCCGATCGCGCCATCGAGATCGCCACCCGACTGGGCCGCCCCCTGAAGATCGCCGCCAAGGTCGACGCCGCCGACAAGGTCTACTGGGAGACGGTCATCAAGCCGATGATCGACGGCAATCCGCTGATCGAGTTCGTCGGCGAGATCGGCGACCACCAGAAGTCGGCCTTCCTCGGCGGGGCCGAGGCCCTGCTGTTCCCGATCGACTGGCCCGAGCCCTTCGGCCTGGTCATGATCGAGGCCATGGCCTGCGGCACCCCGGTCATCGCCTTCCGCTGCGGCTCGACGCCGGAGGTGATCGAGGACGGGGCCACCGGCTTCATCGTCGACACGATGGACGAGGCGGTCTCCGCCGCAGGCCGCGCCCACCTGCTGGACCGCGACGCCATCCGCGCCCGGTTTGAGCTGCGCTGGTCCGCCACCGCCATGGCCCGCCGCTATCTGGACGTCTACGGCGAGCTGCTGGCCCGTCGCCCCTTCGGCAAGCCCCTCCCCGCGCCCGACGCCTTCATGCTGAACCCGGCGTCCGCACCGGAAATGCTCGCGACGGCCTGAAACCGACGAAGCGTCGCCGCATTCTGTCGGGGACCGCCTCATCGCCTCCGCATTCGGCGGGCACGAAACGGCACCCTCCACTGCCGCCGGGAAATCCATGGACGACGCCTATTCGGTCCAGACCACCGCGCTGGAGACCGGCGAGCCCGAGCCCGTCGAGCAGCTGCAGGCCCTGAAGTCGGGCGACGCCTTCCTGGTGGCCGACGCGTACGGCGACGTGAAGTCGGGGGCCGACGGCCTGTTCGACGACGACACCCGCATCCTGTCCCGACTGGTCCTGACGCTGGGCGGCCGTCGCCCGTCGCGTCTGTCCTCCGGCGTCAGCCAGGACAACGTCTTCTTCACCTTCCACGGCACCAACCGGCCCCTGCCGCCGATGGGCGGGCGGGCGGCCCCGGCCGGCATCCTGCACGTCGAGCGCCGGCGCTTCCTGCACGACCGCCGCCTGTTCGAGCGAATCCGCGTCACCAATCACGGCGGCGAGGACGTCATGCTCCCGCTCGAGGTCGACTACGACGCCGACTTCGTCGACATCTTCCAGGTCCGGGGCACCCCCCGGGACAAGGCCGGCACGATCCACCCGCCGAAGCTGGACGGCCGCCGCGCCCTGTTCGCCTACGACGGGCTCGACGGCGTGCGCCGGACCGGCTGCCTGTCCTTCTCCGAACCGCCGCACCGCATGACCGCCCGCCGGGCCGAGTTCATGCTCACCCTGCGCAAGGGCCGCGTGATCGACCTGCACGTCGAATGCGGCGCCGGCGTCTGCGACGAACCGTCGGAGGCGCGGTTTCGCCTGCACGGCGTTCAGGCCCGCCTCGCCATGCGCGCCAAGCGCCGCCGGGGGGCCTCGGTGCGCGGACCGCGCAGCCCGCGCTTCAACGACTGGCTGGACCAGAGCCGCGCCGACGTGGCCCTGCTGACCACCGACCTGCCGACCGGGCCGTATCCCTATGCGGGCACGCCGTGGTTCTCCACGCCCTTCGGCCGCGACGGCATCATCACCGCCTGGCAGATGCTGTGGCTGGACCCCAGCCTGGCCAGGGGCGTGCTGACCTATCTGGCGGCGCGTCAGGCCACCGAGAAATCCGCCTTCCAGGACGCCGAGCCCGGCAAGATCATGCACGAGACCCGGCGCGGCGAGATGAGCGCGCTCGGAGAAGTCCCCTTCGGCCTCTACTACGGCGGGGTCGACACCACCTGCCTGTTTGTGGCCCTGGCCGGCGCCTATGCCCGGCGCACCGGCGACCTGGACCTGATCCGCGCCATCTGGCCCAACCTGATCGCCGCCGCCGGCTGGATCACCGGCCCGGCCAACATGACCGGCGACGGTTTCGTCCGCTACGCCCGCGCCGCCGAGACGGGTCTGTCCAATCAGGGGTGGAAGGATTCCTACGACTCCATCTTCCACGCTGATGGTCGCTTTCCCGACGGGCCGGTGGCGCTGGTGGAGGTCCAGGGCTACGCCTTTGCCGCCTTCCAGGCCCTCGCGGACCTGTCGAACGTGCTGGGCCTCGCGGACGGCGCGGGATGGGCCGACCGCGCCGAGACGATGCGCGCGCGGGTCGAGGCGGAGTTCTGGCAGGAGGATCTGGGCTACTACGCCGTTGCCCTGGACGGGGCCGGCGTACCCTGCCGCGCGATCGGCTCGAACCCGGGTCATCTGCTGTTCTGCGGCCTGCCGTCAACCGCGCGCGCCCATGCCGTGACGAAGCAGCTGATGAGCGCCCGCTTCCGCTCCGGCTGGGGTCTGCGCACCCTGGCCACCGGTCAGGCGCGCTACAGTCCGATGAGCTATCACAACGGCTCGGTCTGGCCGCACGACACCTCGCTGTGCGCCGCCGGCATGGCCCGATATGGCGAGCGTCAGGCGGTCGCCCTGCTGCTGTCCGAAATCTACTCCGCCGCGGCCCATTTCCACCTGCGCCTGCCCGAGCTGTTCTGCGGCTTCGAGCGCGAGACCGGCGAGCCGCCGATCGCCTACCCCGTCGCCTGCCTGCCGCAGGCCTGGGCCGCCGGCTCGGTCTTCCTGATGCTTCAAGCCTCGCTGGGTGTGTCCATCGACGCCATTGAGGGCCGCGTGGACGTCGACGACCCCGTCCTGCCGCCCGGCATCGACCGGCTGAACGTGTGGAACCTGCAGGTCGGCGACGCCCGGCTGGACCTCGCCTTCCGCCGCCTCGACCACCACACGGTGGTGACGACGCGCAACAAGTCGGGCCCCGTGCGGCTGCGGTCGGGCCGCTAGGACAGCCCCCGCTCCAGTGCTTTCGCGAACACCGTCGGCAAGGCGTCGCGCGCCGTCTCGACATCCGTCCAGATCAGGTCGCCCTCGCCCTCGCCCCAACGCACGTCCAGCGTCAGGCGGAAGTGGGTGAAGACGTGAGTGATCGACCCGGCATCTCGCCACGGACCCGACCCCGGCGCGGCATCGTCTCCTCCGCCCCAGCCGGCGGTGGGCAGACCCAGCATGCCGCCCAGCAGCCCCTTGTCCGGCCGGCGCACAAGGCCGACGCGACCTTCACCGTCCAGCACGATCCAGGCCACGCCCGCCCGTTCGGGCTTGGCCGCCTTCGCCGCCTTGACCGGAAAGCGCTCCGGCGCGCCCGTCGCCAGCCCGGCGCACCATGCGGAGACCGGGCAGCGCCCGCAGTCGGGGGACCGCGGCCGGCACACCGTCGCGCCGAGGTCCATCAGCGCCTGGGCCCAATCTCCCGGCCGATCGTCCGACACCAGACCGGCGGCCCGCCGCCGCAGTTCCGGCCGCGCCGCCGGCAGCGGCGTCTCCACCGCGAACAGCCGGGCCATGACGCGCTCGACGTTGCCGTCCACCACATTGGCCGCCCGCCCGAACGCAATCGCGGCCACCGCCGCCGCCGTATAGGGCCCCAGCCCCGGCAGGGCGCGCAGCCCCGCCTCAGTGTCCGGAAACACTCCTCTGTGGTCCGCCGCCACCGCCCGCGCGCAGGCCAGCAGGTTGCGGGCGCGGGCGTAGTAGCCCAGCCCCGCCCACGCGCTCATCACGTCCGCGTCGTCGGCCGCCGACAGATCCGACACGGTTGGCCAACGTCGCGTGAAGGCCTCGAAATACGGCGCGGCGTGCACCGTCGTGGTCTGCTGCAGCATCACCTCCGACAGCCAGACCCGGTACGGATCGATCGCCGCGCCGGCCCCGCGCTCAGGATTTGGCGGCACCCGCCACGGCAAGCTCCGCGCATGGGCATCGTACCAGTCCAGCAGGGCGTGGCGCAGCGGGGCGGGGTCCATCGCTCCACCCCTAGCCGCTCCCGGGCGCGCGACAAGTCCGGCATTCGCGGCTAAGGAAAACCCATGCCCCGTCCCCTGCCGACAGAAGCCGAAGCGCGCGAGATTCTGGCGCGCCGCCGCACGCGCCCGGCCCCTCGCCCCGCACCCCGCGCCAGCCGGGCGCTGCAGGACTTCATCAAGGTGATGGACCAGAAGTTCGGACGCGGCGCCGGCGCTCTGGAGCCGCGCTGGCGCGAGATCGTCGGCGAACGCCTGGCCCGCGTCTGCCGCCCGCAGAAGCTGACCCGCGGCCGGGACGGCAGGGGCGGCACGCTGGAACTGCGCGTCGCCGGAGCCGCGGCCCTTCTGGTCCAGCACCAGGCTGAGGAGATCCTGGGCAAGGTCAACCTGTTCCTTGGTGCCGGCTCCGTGGAGAAGCTCCGCATCGCCCAGGGCCCGGTGACACCCCTGCCCGAACCGACGGCCCGGCCCGCGCGCCCCAAAGGCCCGCCACCGCTGAGCGCAGCGGAGGAGGCAGAGCTGAAGGCCGCGGTAGCCGCGGCGCCCGCGCCGCTGGCCGAGGCCCTGGCGAAACTGGGACGCGCAGTGAAGACCTGATCCCCGGTCGGACCGCCGTTCGGCGTTGACAAAACTTCGCCGCACCTGTTCTCGAAAGCTTCGGATTGCGCGCTTCGTCGGGAATCGCGCGACGATCCTCGTCCGCATCACGGGAACACCGCCATGTCCGCTTCGCGCACCCCCTTCCGCTTCGTCGCCATGAGCCGCCGCGCGGCCATCACCGGCGCGGCCCTGGCCGCCATGGCCCTGTCGGCGTGCGGTTCGGGCGGCGGCGCGGGCGCGGCCGAGGGCGACATGGCCAAGGGCGCCGCCGAGGGCGCCAAGGTCACGGTGGTGGAATACGCCTCGGTCACCTGCGTCGGCTGCGCCGCCTGGCAGCGCGACGTCTGGCCGGAGTTCAAGAAGAAGTACGTCGATACCAATCAGGTCCGCTACGTCTTCCGCGAGTTCCCGACCCCACCGCAGGACGTGGCCGTCGCCGGCTTCCTGCTCGGCCGCTGCGCCGCGGCGAAGTCGGGCAACTCCGACGACTATTTCCGCGTCGTCGAGGACATGCTGACCAGCCACCCGGGCCTGACCCCTGGCCAGCCGGGCTTCCCCGAGATGCTGCAGCGCATCCGAACGGGACTGGGCTTCTCGCAGGAGGAGTATCTGGCCTGCGTCACCGACGAGGCCGCGATCGCCGCCATGGAGGAACGCATCCGCGCCGGGCAGGCCCAGGGCGTGAGCGGAACTCCGACCTTCTACGTCAACGGCAAGGTCACCGAGCGCTCTCTGGAGGCCCTGTCGGCCGCCGTCGACGCTGAACTGGCGAAGTGATCATGCGGCTGGCCGCCCTGATCGGCACCGTCGTCCTGGCCTGCGCCGCCCCTGTGGCGGCGCAGGTCGCGACCGTGCCTCCCGTCGCCGTCGGGGAGCGGATTCTGGGTCGCGCCGACGCACCGGTGACGGTGATCGAGTACGCCAGCTTCACCTGTCCGCACTGCGCCGCCTGGTCCGAGGACGTCCTGCCGACCTTCAAGGCGCGCTGGGTCGAGACCGGCAAGGTCCGGCTGGTCTACCGCGACCTGCCCACCGGTCCGGCCGAGCCGGCCATCCTCGCCGCCAAGCTGACCCGCTGCGTGGCACCGGAGCGAGCCTTCCCGGTCATCGAGACGTTGTTCGCCCAGCAGGATGCGGCACGGTTGATGCGCTGGCCTACCGGCTGGTTCCTGAACGCCATGGCCGAGGGCGGGCGGGCTCCGCAGGAGGTCGCCGCCTGCGTCGAGGACCCGGCCACCGAGGCCGCACTGAACCTCGATCTGGACGCCGCCCGCGCCGCCGGCGTGACCGGCACGCCGACCTTCTTCGTCAACGGCGTCCGGGTCGCCGATCCGACGCTCGAGGGTCTGGCCGCCGTCATCGACCCCCTGCTGGCGGGGCGCTGACCCCCGGCCGATGCAGTTCCAGCGCCTCCGGCTCGTCGGCTTCAAGTCCTTCGTCGATGCGACGGAGGTCTTCATCGAGCCCGGGCTGACCGGCATCGTCGGCCCCAACGGCTGCGGCAAGTCCAACGTGCTGGAATCCATGCGCTGGGTCATGGGCGCCAACTCGGCCAAGGCCATGCGCGGCCAGGGCATGGACGACGTGATCTTCGCCGGTGCCAGCGATCGCCCGGCGCGCAACCACGCCGAGGTCCAGCTGACCATCGACAACGCCCAGCGCCGGGCCCCCCAACCCTTCACCGACAGCGCGGTGATCGAGGTGTCGCGCCGCATCGACCGCGGCCAGGGCTCGACCTACCGCATCAACGGCAAGGAGGTGCGGGCTCGCGACGTGCAGCTGCTGTTCGCCGACGCCTCGACCGGAGCCAACTCTCCGGCGCTGGTCCGTCAGGGACAGATCAGCGAACTGATCGCCGCCAAGCCCCAGAACCGCCGCCGCATCCTGGAAGAGGCCGGCGGCGTGGCCGGTCTGCACACCCGCCGCCACGAGGCCGAGCTGCGTCTGCGCGCCGCCGAGACCAACCTCGAACGGCTCGAGGACATCGGCCGCGAGATCGAGGGCAACCTGTCCCGCCTGAAGCGCGAGGCGCGTCAGGCCGAGAAGTACAAGAAGATCTCCGCCGAGATCCGCGCGCTGCAGTCGGCGCTGGTCTGGGTGCGCTGGAACGACGCCCGCGTCGCCGACGAACAGGCGCGCGAGGAGCTGGGACAGGCTGATCGGGCCGTGGCGGAGACCGCCTCGGCCGCCGCCCGGGCACAGACCGCCGCGCTGAACGCCCAGGAGGCAATGAAGCCAGCCCGCGAGGAGGACGCCGTCGCCGCCGCGCTGTTGCATCGCGCGACGCTGGAACGCGACCGTCTCGACATGGCCGAGCAGGCCGCGCGCGCCGAGGTCGAACGGCTGGAGGCCGAGCGCGCCCGCATCGCCTCCGACGTGGAGCGCGAGGAGAGCCTCGCCCGCGACGCCGCCGTCGAGCTGACCCGGCTGGACGAGACCCTGACCAGCCTCCGGGCCGAGATCGCCGCCGCGCCGCACCGGGGGCCAGAGCTTGAGGCCGCCCTGTCGCAGGCCGAGAGCACCCGCGCCGAAGCCGACGCCGAGGTCGAGCGCCGCGCCGGCGCCGTCGCCGCCACCGAGGCCCGTGTCGCCGCCGAGACCGCCCGCCTGCGCGACGCCGAGGCCCGCGTGGCCCGCGTCCGCGGCCAGCTGGAGCAGACGGCGCGCGAGCAGGAAGCGCTGGGCCCGCTGGAAACGCCCGAACTGGCCGCCGCCCGCGCCGCGGTCGAAACCGCGCAGGTCGAACTGGCCGCCGCCCGCGCCGCCGTGGAGGCCGCCGAGGCCCGCCGCGGCGACCTGGCCCGTGCCGAGCAGGACGCCCGCACCGCCGCCCGCGCCGCCGAGGACCGTCTCGGTCGCCTGCAGACCGAGGCACGGGGACTGGCCCAGCTGCTGACCTCCGCCCGCCGCGACCACGCTCCGGCGCTGGATCAGGTTTCCGCCGCCAAGGGCTACGAAGCCGCCCTGGCCGCGGCGCTGGGAGACGATCTGGACGCCGCGTTGGACCCGAAGGCCGCCGTCCACTGGGCCGGGGCCGAACCGACCTCACCCGTCTGGTCCGCCGACGTCGAACCGCTCTCGGCCCACGTGACCGCCCCGCCCCAATTGGCCGCGCGTCTGGCCCTGTGCGGTATGGCCGACGCCGCGAAGGCGGCGCAGCTGGCAAGGTCCCTGCCCGTCGGCGCGCGGCTGGTGACGCGCGAAGGCGACCTGTTCCGCTGGGACGGCTTCGTCGCCCGCGCCTCGGCACCCCGGCCCGCCGCGGTACGTCTGGCCCAGCGCACGCGCCTGTCGGAGCTCGAGGCCGAGATCGATCAGGGCAAGCCGGCGCTGGACGGGCTTCAGGCCGCGCTGAAGGCCGCCACCGACGCCTTCCGCGCCGCGGAGGACGAACTGAAGACCGTGCGCCAGGTGCCCTTCGCCGCCGACAAGGCGCTGACCGCCGCCCGCGACCACGCCGAGAGCCTCGGCCGCGATCAGGCTCGCCGCGAGGCTCGGGCCCAGGCCCTGTCCGAAACCGCCGCCCGCCTCGAAACGGAGCTGGCGGAAGCGGAGCTGGCGCTCGCCGCGGCCGAGGCGGGCGACGCGCCGTCGGAGACGCTGGACGGTCTGCGCGCCGAACTGGCCGCGGCCCGCGCCGCCGCCGATGCCGCGCGTCAGGCATCCGCCACCGCCCGCGCCGCCCGCGACGCCGAGGCCCGCGACCACGCCTCGCGCGACCAGCGCCTGTCGGGCCTCGAGCGCGCCCGCGACGGCTGGGCCGCCCGGTCGAAGGACGGCGTCAACCGCATCAAGGCCCTCGAGGCCGACGCCTCCCGCGCCCTGTCGCTGCTCGAGACCGCCCGCGCCCAACCCGAGGCGCTGGCGCAGAAGCGGACGGGTCTCATGGACGCGCTGACGTCGGCCGAAACGCGCCGCAGGGCCGCCGCTGACGCCCTGTCGGTCGCCGAGGGTGCCGCCCAGCAGGCCGACCGCGACGCCCGCGCCGCGGAGACCGAAGCCGGCAAGGCGCGGGAGGTTCGCGCCGGTCTGGCCGCCCACGCGGAGGCGGCCGCCACCCGTCTGACCGAGGCCGACCAGAAAGTGCGCGAAACCGCCCAGATGTCGCCGGACGAGCTGGGTCAGAAACTGACCGACGACGCCATCGCCCGCCCGCCCGACGCGGCCGGGGCCGAAAGCCTGCTCTACGGGCTGGAACGCGAACGCGAGGCCCTCGGCGCGGTCAATCTGCTGGCCGAGGAGGAGGCCCGCGAGAGCGAGGACCGGCTGCAGACCATGCGCGGCGAACGCGCCGACCTGACTTCCGCCATCGCCAGGCTGCGCGACGGCATCGACGAGCTGAACGCCGAGGGCCGCGAACGCCTGCTGGCCGCGTTCGACGTCATCAACGACAACTTCAAGACCCTGTTCGAGGCCCTCTTCGACGGCGGTCAGGCCGAGCTGAAGCTGGTCGAGAGCGACGATCCGCTGGAGGCGGGTCTCGAGATCTTCGCCTGCCCGCCCGGCAAGCGTCTGGCCGTCATGTCGCTGATGTCCGGCGGCGAGCAGGCCCTGACGGCCGCGGCCCTGATCTTTGCGGTCTTCCTCGCCAATCCCGCGCCGGTCTGCGTGCTGGACGAAGTGGACGCGCCGCTGGACGACGCCAACGTTGACCGCTTCTGCCGCATGCTGGACGAGATGCGGAAACGCACCGACACGCGCTTCATCGTCATCACCCACAATCCGGTGACCATGAGCCGGATGGACCGCCTGTACGGCGTCACCATGCCCGAGCGCGGCGTGTCCGAGCTGGTCGGTGTCGACCTGAAACAGGCCGAGACGCTTGTGGCCTAGCGCGTCAGCGCCTGCCGGATGTCCCGTATCGCCGGCCCCGCCAGCGCCCACGGCTCGACCACATAGCGGTGGAACAGCCGCTTGGGATCGGCGACCAGGCGGAACAGCCACTCCAGCCCCAGCCGCCCCATCCAGCGCGGCGCGGCCTTCTGCACACCCGCCTCATAGTCGAAGGCGGCGCCGACGTTCAGCACCACGCAGTCGGGCAGGGCGTCGAGATGGTCGGCGATCCACAGCTCCTGCCGCGGCATGCCCATGCCCACCATCAGCACGTTCGGCTGAAAGGCCGCAATCTCCTTCAGGATCGCCGCATTGTCGGCGGATCCCGCGGTCGCGTCGAAATGGCCGTGCCGGGTCCATATGCGGGCTCGGGGACGATGGCGGCCGATCGCCTGCGCCGCCGCCTCGGCCACGCCGGGGGCTCCGCCCAGATAGAAGATCCGCCAACCCTCGCGGTCGGCCAGGCTCCAGAAATGCTCGCGCCAGTCCAGATAGGTGCACCGGTGCATCGGCCGCGCCGACAGCTTCAGCAGCCGCGCGAAGGCCAGCAGCGGACGTGAGTCCACCTCGATCAGGTCCGCCCGACCGTAGAAGCGTCGCAGCTCGGGCGTCGATCGCAACAATGCCAGACTGTGCAGATTATGGTTGGCGATCACCGCCTTGCGACCGTCCTGGATCCAGCGGCGCATCCACAGCATGACCTCTTCGGGCCGCACCAGATCCATGGTCTCGCCGAGGATCGTCACCCGCTCATCGGCGCGCCGCGCCTGACGGTGCGGACGCCGGGCCCGCCGGCGGCGGTCCGGGAGGGCCATCGCGGCCGAAATGCCCAGGGTCTCTTCGAACATGGACCCCAACCTGGCCCACGGCCGCTGAAGGTCCGGTTCCCGGACGCGGTTAACGAAGCGTCGTCAGATGGCGTCAGTCACGGCGGGTGCGCTTCCGCCCCATGATCCCCGAACGCCGATGGAGCCCGACATGATCTTCCGCACCTCCCTGCCCGCCGCCGTTCTCACGGTCGCCCTGACCGGTACCGTTCAGGCGCAAACGCCCCCGACCTCGGCCGAGGCGCTGACGGAGTGTGCCTCTCTTCTCTACGCCAAGTCCCTGCTGGACACTTCGGACGTCCTGTCCGAAGCCTCGGTCATGGGTGCCCTGCGTCTGGTCGAGAAGGCCGACCGGCTGGACGCCTCGCGGACGGAGACCCAGATCGCCGACCATGTGGTCAACGAGGGCTCCCGGATCTTTCTGGAGTACCGCGAACTTGGCGACCCCGAGGCCCGCCTCGACGCCTTCTGGGCCCGGAACCCCTCCTTGCCCGCCTGCATTTCCGCCTCCGCTCCCTGACACGCGCCGTCAGATGCGGTCAGTGTCCGCGGTCCGCGGCCGCTGCTATCCCCCGGTCAAGAACGCGCGGCTCTTCAGCAACAGGTCGCGTCTCTTTCCAGCCACGCTGCTGGGCAGGTCGGCATTTGGGCGCCATTGTGGCGGCAAGGACCGATCCGTCCCGCATCAACGAGAGACCCGACCATGATCCGTTTCGCCGCCCTCGCCGCCGCCGCCGCCCTGTCGGCCGCCGCCGCCCAGCCCGCCGCCGCCCAGGACCCGCTGTCCTTCGACAACACCGTCACCTGCGCCGCCATCTTCTTCGCCCAGTCCAAGCAACCCGCCGAACAGGACGAAGTCGAAGCCTTCCAGATGGGCATGGTCGAGATGATCACGCGCGCCGAAGACATGAACTCCGGCTTGAACCAGGACCAGATCATCGAGCGCGCCGCCGTCCAGGCCGACCAGATCCTCGCCCAGGTCGACGCCACCTCGGGTCAGGACGCCAAGAACCAGATCATCTGGAACTGGGGCCCCGGCATGAACGCCTGCATCGACGCGGTTCTGGGCTAAGCCTCAGCTCCGCTTCACGGCGGTCGCCTCGACCAGATCGGCGAGGCGACCGGCCGCGTCCGGAATGGCCACGGCCCTCGCTCCCGCCGACATGGCGGACAGGCGCGCCGGATCGGCCAGAATCTCCGCCAGGATCGAGGTCAGCCTCTGCGGCGTGGCCTCGGCTTCCGGCACGCTGACCGCGGCGCCCGCTTCCACCAGGGAGCGGGCGTTCTGCGTCTGATGGTCGTCGGTGGCGATGGCCAGCGGGATCAGCACCGACGGCATGGCCGCCACGGCCAGCTCGGCGCAGGTCGAGGCACCGGCGCGTCCCGCCAGCAGGTGTGTCGTCGCCAGCATCCCCGCCATGTCGCGGAAGAAGGGGGCCACCTCGGCCTTGATGCCGGCTTCCAGATAGGCCTGCCGCGCGGCCTCCAGGCTTTCAGCCCGCGACTGCTGGAACACCTCCAGCCGCGACCGCAGCCCGTCCGGCAGCGCCGCCAGCGCCTGAGGCACGGCCTCGGACAGCAGGCGCGCGCCTTGGCTCCCACCGGTCACCAGCACCCGGATCAGGCCGCCGTCCACCGGTGCGGAATAGGCACGCTCGAACAGCGGCCGGATCTCAGGCCGCACCGGACTGCCGACCACATGCACGCCCTCGCGCCCGGCGATAGGGAAGGTCGAGGCGACCGCGTCGACTCGCCCCGCCAGCATCCGGTTGGTGCGCCCCAGCACCGCATTCTGCTCGTGGATCAGGGTCGGCCGCCGGTCGATCAGCGCGGCGATCAGCGCCGGTGCCGACGGATAGCCACCGAAGCCGACCACCACCTCTACACCCGCCTTGCGGAAAGCCGCGCGCGCCTGCCCCGCCCCCTTCAGGATCGCCAGCCCCGCCTTCATCAGCCCCACCGGCCCGCGCCCGGTGGCGGCGTCGAGGAACAGCCGGTCGTCGGCCGGAAAGCCGTGGGCGAACTTCTCGCCGCGGTGGTCGGTGGCCAGGATCACGCGCCAGCCGCGCGCCGCCATCTCGCGCGCCAGCGCCTCGGCGGGAAACATGTGGCCGCCGGTCCCGCCCGCGGCGACGACGCAGGTCCGGCTCATGCCCGGCGCATCCGCTTGGTCATCTCGTCCCACGGCCACTGCATCGGTCCCGGTTCATAGGCCCCCGGCCGCTTGCGGGTCAGCGCCAGCGCCAGCCCCATGGTCAGCCCCATGGCCAGCATGGACGATCCGCCATAGCTGATGAAGGGCAGGGTCATCCCCTTGGTCGGGATCACATTCAGGTTCACCGCCACGTTGATGCAGGCCTGCAGCCCGATCAGCATGAACAGCCCCGCGGCCGCCGTCTGCTCATAGGGGTCTCGCAGGCGCAGGGCCCGGCTCAGGCCCCGAACGACGATGAAGGCGTACAGGCCGATGATGACCAGCGACAGCATCAGGCCGAACTCCTCGGCCCCGACGGAATAGATGAAGTCGGTGTGCAGGTCCGGCACATGGCGCTTCATCACCCCTTCGCCGACCCCGCGGCCGACCAGTCCGCCGGCGCGGATGGCCTCCGAGGCGCGGTCGATCTGGTGCGTGTCCTCAACTCCCGGGGCCACGAACTTGGCCACGCGCGACCGCACGTGATCGAAGGCGAAATACAGGCTGACCACTCCCGCCATCACCGCGCCGCCGAGGGCCAGCATCCATTTGAACGGCACCCCCGCCATGAAGAAGACGGCCATGAAGGTGGTGGTGATCAGCAACGTCTGGCCGATGTCCGGCTGCAGCAGCAGCAGGCCGACGGTCAGGCCATAGGCGACGAAGGCGATGGTCACGCCCGGCACGCCCTGCCCCTTCTGCGCCTCGGCGAACATCCAGGCGGAGAAGACGATGACGGCCGGCTTGGCGAACTCGCTGGGCTGCAGGCCGAACGGGCCGATGTTGATCCAGCGCGCGGCACCCTTGGCCTCATGCCCGATGAACGGCAGCAGGATCATCACCCCGATCGCCCCCAGCAGCGCCAGCACGGCGATCCGCCGCACCCCGCGGGGACTCAGCAGCGACGTGGTCAGCATGGCCCCGAGGCCCAACGCCACGAAGACGATCATCCGGATCGAATAGTGGAACGGGTCGGTGATCCCTTCCTCTGCCAGGATCGCCGCCGGACTGGAGGCGAACGACAGAGACACGCCGATGGCCATCAGCGCCAGGGCCGCGCCCAGCAGTCCGCGGTCCACCGTCCAGAACCACTTGGCCAGCGCGCTCTGGTCGGACCGGGAGAAGGCGGGCGTGTAGGCCTGGCTGGTCATGATTGGTCAACCATGTCCGAAAGGTGTGGCCCCGAGGTTAAGCACGGCCGCCCGGAACGCCTCGCCGCGCGCCTCGAAGTCCGGGAACTGGTCGAAGCTGGCGGCCGCGGGGCTCAACAGCACCACCTCCTCGCGCCCGGTCGCGGCGGCGGCGTGGTACGCCTGACCGACCGCCGTTGCCATGTCGCCGCTGATCCGGTGCGGCGTCTCCCCCAGCGCGGCGGCGAACGGCCCCGCTGCCTCGCCGATCAGGAAGGCCTCCTGCACGCGCGGGAACAGGTCCTCCAGATCGTCGATCCCGCCCGCCTTGGCCCGGCCTCCGGCGATCCAGAACGACCGCTCATAGCTGGCCAGCGCCTGCCGCGCCGCGTCGGCGTTGGTCGCCTTGGAGTCGTTGACGAAGCTGACCCTACCGAGACGGCCCACCGGTTCCATCCGGTGCGCGAGGCCGGGAAAGGAGAGCAGGCCGGTCACGGCCTTGTTCTGGTTCAGTCCAACGTAGTTGGCTGCGATCAAAGCGAACGCGGCGTTTTGAGCATTGTGGCGACCGGCCAACGCCTTCGCACGCGTGAGGTCCGCCATTTGGGTCGGCTCCGCCCCCGGCTCCTCGACGACCGAGAGTTCGCCAGGTCGGGCCAGGATCAGCGGCCCGCCGACCTGCCAGACCGGATCCAGACCATTCGCGCCCTCCGCAGCGGTGGAGACCGGAATGACGGACCAACCCCGATCACCAGCCGGGTATGCGACGTTCAGAAAGACGCCGAGATCGTCCGTTCCGATCACTGCTGCGCCGCCCTCGTCCGGGCAGTTGGCAAAGATCCGCGCCTTCGCCGCGACGTAACCCTCCATCCCGCCATGCCGGTCCAGATGATCCGGCGTGACGTTGGTCAGGATCGCCACGTCGGGCGCGAAGCTTTCGGTCAGGTCCAGCTGATAGCTCGACACCTCGACCACATAGACCGCGCCCCGCGTCGGCGCGGGCAGGGCCAGCACGCCGATGCCGATGTTGCCGCCCACGTGCACGGTCAACCCGGCCTGCTTCAGCACCCAGGCCGTCAGCGCCGTCGTGGTCGACTTGCCGTTGGTACCGGTGATCGCCACCACCTTGGGCCGCTCCCCCTCCGGAAGCGCCGCCAGCGCCCGCGCGAACAGCTCCACGTCGCCGACGATCTCCACGCCGGCCGCCTTCGCCTTGTCCACGGTCCAGTGCGGATTCGGATGCGTCAGCGGCACGCCGGGCGACAGCACCAGCGCCGCGAACTGCGACCAGTCCGCCGACGTTAGGTCCTCGACCGCGAAGCCCTCGGCCTCGGCCTGCATGCGGCTGGAGATGCCGTCGTCCCACAGCACCGGCTCGGCCCCGCCGGCCTTCAGCGCGCGCGCCGCCGTCAGTCCCGACCGCCCCAGGCCGAAGACCGCGACGCGCCGCCCCTCGAAGCCCGGGACCGCGATCATCTCAGCGCAGCTTCAGCGTCGCCAGGCCCGCCAGCGCCAGCATGGCCGACACGATCCAGAAGCGGATGACCACGGTCGACTCGGGCCAGCCCAGCTTCTCGAAATGGTGGTGGATCGGCGCCATCAGGAAGATGCGTTTCTTGGTGGCCTTGTAGTAGCCGACCTGGATCATCACCGAGGCCGCCTCCAGCACGAACAGGCCGCCGACGATGCCCAGAACCAGCTCATGCTTGGTCATCACCGCCACCGCGCCCAGCGCCCCGCCCAGCGCCAGCGACCCGGTGTCGCCCATGAAGATCTTGGCCGGCGGCGCGTTGTACCAGAGGAAGCCGGTGCCCCCGCCGATGATGGCCGCCAGGAACACCGCCAGCTCGCCCGCGCCCGGAACGTGATGGACGCCCAGATAGTCTGAGAACAGGAAGTTTCCGGTCAGATAGGCGATCACCCCGAACGCGGCCGCGGCCATCATGACCGGCACGATGGCCAGGCCGTCCAGTCCGTCGGTCAGGTTCACGGCGTTGGAGAAGCCCACGATCGTGAACGCCGCGAAGGCCACGTAGAACCAGCCGATGTTCAGCAGCACGTCCTTGAAAAAGGGGAAGGCGATCGACGTCTCTAGCCCCGGCGACGTCGGTGACGCCGTCATCCACAGCACCGTCAGCACGCCGGCGATCACCGCCACCACCACCTGCGCGGCCAGCTTCTGCTTCGAGGTCAGCCCTGCCGAGCTCTGCTTGGTCACCTTGGAATAGTCATCGACGAAGCCCAGCACGGCGAAGGCCGCGGTCACCAGCGAGACGATCCAGATGTACGGATTGGTCAGGTCACCCCACAGGAACACCGCCACTGCGATCCCGGCCAGGATCATCAATCCGCCCATGGTCGGTGTCCCCACCTTGGACAGGTGGCTGACCGGGCCGTCGTCGCGGATCGGCTGGCCCTTGCCCTGCTTCTTGCGCATCCAGCTGATGAACCGGCTGCCCATGGCCACCGCCACGATCATCGCCGTCGCCATGGCCAGCGCCACGCGCACCGTCTGGTACTGGACCAGATTCAGCAGCGGATAATCCTGCGCCACGTCCGCGTAATAAAGATACAGCAGGTAGAACATCAGGCGGTCCCCTCATCCGTCCGATCCAGATCCGCCAGGGCGCGCGCGATCTGCGACGCCTTCGACCCGTTCGATCCCTTGACCATCACCACGTCGCGCGGCGCCACCAGCTCGCCGACCACATCGGCAAGGTCCGCCGCCGTCGCGCGCCACTCGCCGCGCCGCTCGGGCGCGATCGCTTCATGCAACGCCCGCATCTCCGGCCCGGCCGTGTGCACCACGTCCAGGCCCGCGGCTTCGATGGCCTCGGCCAGCCCGGCGTGCAGGGGGCGCGACTGGACGCCAAGCTCCAGCATGTCGGTCAACATGACGATCCGGCGGCCGCCCGGCTCCACCGCCCGCGCGCCGAGGCTGGCGAAGCCCGCCTTCATCGACAGCGGATTGGCGTTGTAGCTCTCGTCAATCAGGGTGAAGGCACCCCGGGCCAGCCGCACCGTCCGCACCTGCCCCCGACCGGCCAGCGGCGAGAACCCGGCCAGCGCTTCCAGTCCCGTCTCGACCGGCACGTCCAGCGCGTCCAGCATCAGCAGCACCGCCAGACTGTTCAGCCCCCAGTGGAAGCCCGACTGGCGAAGACGGAAGACGTGGTCGCGCCCCAGCACGGTCGCCTCGACGCGGGCGCCGTCGGCGTCCGGCGTGAAGTCGATCAGGCGGGCGGCGTCGTCCTGCGACGTGCCGAAGGTCAGCACCCGCGCGCCCTTGCGGAGCGCCGCGCCGCGCAGGACCTCCAGCCAGGCGTTGTCGGCGTTGATCACGGCGGTGCCGCCGGGGCCCAGCCCTTCGAACACCGCCGCCTTCTCGCGCGCCACGCCGGCCTCGCCATCATCGAACGCCTCGATGTGCACCGGCCCGACCGTGGTCACGCAGGCGGCGTGGGGCTGGACCATGCGGGCCAGTGGCCCGATCTCGCCCGGCGCGTTCATGCCGATTTCGAAGATCGCCCGCTCCACTGTCGTGGGCATGCGTGCCAGCGTCAGGGGTACGCCGATGTGGTTGTTGAAACTCTTCACCGAGCCATGCGCCGGGCCCGCCAGGTCCAGTCCGGCCTTGATCGCCTGGGTCACGCTGGTCTTGCCGACGCTGCCGGTCACCGCGCCGCGCCGCACCTGGGGCGCCCGATCGCGGGCCGCCGCGCCCAGCCGCTCCAGCGCCTTCAGAGTGTCGTCGACGACGATGCACGGCCCGCCGTCGACCGGACGCTCCACCAGCGCCCCCGCCGCTCCGGCCTGGAACGCGCCGCCGACGAACTCATGCCCGTCGCGCACGCCGCGCAGGGCCACGAACAGATCGCCCGGCTCCACCTCGCGGCTGTTGAAGGTCACGCCCGTGGCGTCGAACGCCCCGCCCTCGATCCGACCGCCCGTCGCCAGCGCGATCTCGGTGGCGGTCCACAGCGGTCCTGCGGTCTCAGGCATGCAGTCTCAGGGCCTCGGCTGCGACGGCGACGTCGTCGAAGGGATGAGTCGTGGAACCCACGATCTGGCCCCTCTCATGCCCCTTTCCGGCGACGACGACCACATCTCCCGCGCGGCCGATTTCCACGGCATGGAAGATGGCCTGGCGGCGATCGCCGATCTGCTTGGCACCCCGCGCGCCCTTCAGCACCTCGGCGCGGATCGCGGCCGGGTCCTCGGAGCGCGGATTGTCGTCGGTCACCACCGCCACGTCGGCCAGCCGCGCCGCGACCTCGCCCATCAGCGGCCGCTTGCCCCGGTCCCGGTCGCCGCCCGCGCCGAAGACGACGATCAGCCGCCCGCGCGCGTGGGGCCGCAGCGCCGTCAGCACCGTCTCCAGTCCGTCCGGCGTATGGGCATAGTCGACGTAGACCTCGGGTCCGCCCGCCGGTCCGTCCACGCGCTGCAGCCGGCCCTCGGCCCCCTGGATCGTCTCCAGCGCCGCCAGCACCTCCTCGACCTTTGACCCGGAGGCCACGCACAAGCCGGCCGCCACCAGGGCGTTCGACGCCTGGAAGGCCCCGGCCAGCGGCAGCAGGATTTCGTGCACCCGGCCGCCCGCGTCGATCGTCAGCTTCTGACCCTCCGGCACGGCCTCGCGCCCGATCAGGGTCAGGTCGCGCCCGCGCTGGCCGACGCCGTAGACGCCCAGTCCCGACATCAGGCCCGCCGCAGCGAACCGCGAATAGGCGTCGGAGTCGGCGTTCAGCACCGCTGTCCGCCCGCGCGGCAACAGGGTCTCGAACAGCCTCAGCTTGGCGGCGCGATAGGCGTCCATGTCGCCGTGATAGTCGAGGTGATCCTGTGTCAGGTTGGTGAAGCCCGCCGCGGACAGCCGGACCCCGTCGATGCGCCGCTGGTCGATGCCGTGGCTGGACGCCTCCAGCGCCAGATGGGTCACACCGCGCGCGGCCAGATCGGCTGTCAGCCGCGCCGCGTCACCAGCGTCGGGACTGGTCAGGCCGGGCGGCGTCAGGCTTTCGGTCCCCCGGGCCGTCTGCATCACCGTGCCCAGCGTCCCCATGCTGGCCGAGGCATGGCCCAGCGACGCCCAGATCTGGCGACAAAAGGCGGCGACCGAGGTCTTGCCGTTGGTCCCCGTCACCGCCACGCAGGTCTTCGGCTGGGCCCCGTAGAAGCCGCGCGCCGCCAGCGCATAGGCGCGCCGCACGTCGGCCGAGGTGACCAGCACCGGCGCGGCGTCGCGCGGCGTGTCCGTCGGTGCCAGCACCGCCGCTGCGCCCTGGGCCAGCGCCTGCGGGATGAAGGCGCGTCCGTCCGCCGTCGAGCCCGGCAGGGCCACGAACAGCGTGCCCGCGTCCACGCGCCGGCTGTCGGCCGTCACCCCCGTGATGACCGGGTCACTGGGCACGTCGCGGCGCAGCAGGTCGGACAGACGCAGGGCGCTCATGGCAGGCCGCGCTCCATGTCCTCGAGCGTCGGGATCTTCGCGCCGTCGGCGGTGCGCCAGCGGTCGGCGCGCCGCTCGACGCCCACGATCGGGGCGATGCGGTCGGCGATGCGTCCGACGGCCGGCGCGGCCACGGCCCCGCCCAGCCGGGACCCCGCCGACGGCTCGTCCACCAGCACGAAGATGGCATAGCGCGGCCCGTCCAGCGGGCCGTCGGTCGGGAACACCGCGGCAAAGCTGCCGATGCCCAGGCTCGGGTCGTATCGCGTGCCCGTCCACTTGTTGGCCGAGCCCGTCTTGCCGCCCACCCTCAGGCCCGGGGCATCGGCTCTGCCGCCAGAACCGCGCACCACATTGCGGCGCATCAGGTCCAGCAGCAGGATGCTGGTCGAAGCCTGCACCACGCGCACCGGCTCGGCGCCTGCGCCGCCCTTGCGGATCGACAGCGGCACGTAGAAACCGCCGTTGGTCAGGGCACCCATGGCGGCGATGGCCTGCACCGGCGTGACCATGATGCCGTAGCCGAACGACAGCGACGCCAGCGTCGAGTTCGACCATTCGCGCGGCAGCACCGGCGCGGCCGATTCCTTCAGCTCCAGCGGCGCGGCGTCCAGCAGGCCCAGCCGCTGGAAATAGCCCTTCATCCCCTCGGGCCCCAACTGCACGGCCAGCTGCGAGGTGCCGATGTTGGACGAGTGGATGTAGACGCCTTCCAGCGTCATCACCCGGTTCTGGGCGTGGAAGTCGGTGATGCGGCGCTTGCCGATCATCATCGCCTGCGAGGCGTCGAAGGTCGTGTCCATGTTCGCCAAACCGCGATCGATGCCGGCGGCGACGGTGAAGCTCTTGAACACCGAGCCCATCTCGTAGTGGCCCGACGTGGCCAGGTTCTTCGACTGGGTCGTCGGCCAGCTGGCCATGGCCAGGATTTCGCCGGTGTGCACGTTGGTGACGAGGGCGACGCCGTTCTTGGCCCCGGTCTCGTCCATGACGGCGGCCAGCTCGCTCTCGACGATGCCCTGGATGCGCAGGTCGATAGACAACGGCACGGCCGAGCCGTCGATCCCCGCCTGTTTCAGCTCGGCGTCCAGCGCCAGCTCGGCACCGGTCAGGCCCTTGCCCCAGGCGTCCGACACCCCGACCACGTGCCGCGCCGATCCACCCAGCGGATAGACGCGTCCGTCTTCCTGTTCAAAGCCGACCCCGCCCAGTCCCAGCGCGTGCACCCGCGCCTTCTGCTGCGGCGTCATCGCCCCCATCACCAGCACGCGGCGCTCCCCGTCCAGCGCGCGGCGCAGACGGCGCGCGTCCACCTCCGGCAGGGCGCGGCGGATCTGCGCGAAGGCGAACTCCTTGTCCCAGACCTCGACCGGATCGACGTAAAGGCCCCAGAAGACGACGTTGGTCGCCAGCAGCCGGCCGTTACGGTCGACCAGATCGCCGCGCGTCAGCTGCCGCTCCACCCCGCCCCGCGCGCCGTCAAGCACCGGCGCCGCCAGCGCCGACCAGGCCGCACGCGCGCCCAGACAGGCAAACACCACGCCGAACACCGCGAGGATCAGGAAGATGCGGACGCGCGTGTCCTCTTCCGGCCGGGCCTGCGCCCGCGACCGCTCGAAGGCATGCTCGATCCACCACAGCACCGCCGTCAGCCGCCGCCACGACGGCGGGCGCGGCAGGCGCGGCGCGGGTCCGGGGCGATGGTGCGGCGTGACCGTCACTGCGCCGCCTCCTCGACGGGAACCGTCGGGGCCTCGGCCGCGGGCGCGACCGGCTCGGGCGCGGGCTCGACCTCGTCCAGCTCGGCCTCCCCGACCCGCTGGTCGGCGTCGATCGGGGCCAGTCCCAGCCGCCTCGACAGGGCGTCCAGCCGCGCCGGGCTCTCCAGCCGCGCGGCCTCGGCGCGCAGCAGGCGCACCCGCTGCCGGTCCTCGGCGATGTCCGCTTCCAGCTCGGCCATGCGCGTGGCTTCGCGCTGGGCCCCGGCCTTCACCAGATAGACCGAGCACAGCATGGCGGCGACGCAGACCACGCCGATGATCTCGATCCAGCGGATGCCGCGGATCTTCCAGTCGAACAGCCGACGGACGGCGGCAGGCGTCTTCATGCGGCCGCCCCCCAGGCCGGGGCGTCGGTGCGCACCGCGGCGCGAAGCTTGGCCGACCGGGCGCGCGGATTGGCCACGATCTCGGCCTCGGTCCCTTCGCGGGCCCCCTTGAAAAGCAGCGTGAAACTGGCCGCGTGCGCCGCCGTGGCTTGCGGCAGATGGCGCGAGCCGCCGGGCGCATTGCCGCTGCGCTCGGCCAGGAAGGTCTTCACGATCCGGTCTTCCAGCGAGTGGAAGGTCACCACCGCCAGCCGACCACCGGGCTTCAGCGCGGCTTCCGCCGCCACCAGCCCCCGCTCCAGCTCGCCCAGCTCGTCGTTCACCGCGATGCGCAGCGCCTGGAAGGTCCGCGTGGCCGGGTGGATCGGCGCGCCGCGCCGCCCGCCTAGGGCCTTTTCCACCACCTCGGCCAGATCCAGCGTCCGCTCGAACGGCCGCTCGGCCCGGCGGCGCAGGATGGCCGTGGCGACCCGGCCCGACTGCCGCTCCTCGCCGTATTGCTTCAGGATGTGGGCCAGCGGCCCGTGCTCCCAGCCGTTGACCACGTCGGCCGCGGTCGGCCCCTCGCCCGACATCCGCATGTCCAGCGGCCCGTCGCGCAGGAAGGAGAAACCGCGCGCCGCCTCGTCGATCTGCATGGACGACACACCGATGTCGAACACCACGCCGTCGACCGGCTGATCCACGGCCTCGTCCAGATCGCCGAACGCGGTCTCGACCAGACGGAACCGGCCCGGAAAATCATTCGCCACGGCTTCGGCGTGCGGCCGCACGGTCGGGTCGCGGTCCAGGCCGATCACTTCAGCCCCGGTTGCCAGGATGGCGCGGGTATAGCCGCCGGCGCCGAAGGTGGCGTCGACCATCACGTCTCCGGGCGTCGGCGACAGGGCGTCGATCACCTGGTCGATCAGGACCGGAACATGGGGCGCGCCGCTCATTGGCCGCCCTGCGTCTTCAACTGCGCCGCCAGCCGCAGGGCACCCAGCTCGGCCAGACCCTCGCGCGCCACCTTGCGCTGCTCGGCCCGGCGCGCGGCCCACGCGTCCTTGCTCCAGATCTGGAAGCGGTCGCCCAGCCCCACGATCATCACGCTGTCGCCCAGCCCCGCCTCGGTCACCAGCGCCTCGGGCAGGGTGATGCGGCCGCCGCCGTCGAAGGCCAGCCGGTTCTGCTCGCCCAGCACCTGCCACTCCAGCGCCGAGCGCTGGGCCGAACCGAACGGCAGCGACTGGATCATCTCGACATAGACGGCGAACAGGTGATCGCCGCCCGCCTCCAGGCAATCGGCCTCGATCGAGGGGAAGCAGAAGACGCGGTGCTCCGCGCCGTTGTCGGGGGTGCGGAACTCCTGCGGGATCAGCAGGCGACGCTTTCCGTCCAGTTGTTTCTCGAACGTCGAGAGAAACACGCCCCGCCCCGTTTCCGGCCCCTCAAGACCGTCTGAAGTCCCCCGAACGCACCACGCGCGCTCGCCATGCCCAAATCATGGGTTCTGGGATATCATGGGATCAGATGGGTCACAATGGGATTGATTGACGGATTTTAACCACAACCGGGGAGCGTTCGACTGATCAAATCAGAACGTTCGCAGAACATCGCCAAGTAATCCCCAGACTGTGGACATCCTGCGCCACCCCGCCGCCGCAAGAGTTAACACGCACCTCATCCCTCTCCCTCCGGGAGACGGCTTGAGCGCACGGTGGCGCAGCCGTCGTCCTTGCGCGAAAGGGTGAGGGGCAAGCGGCCAGGATCGGCCCTCACCCTTTCGGCTGGCGCATCGCTGCGCTCTGCGAGCCTCAAGCCCTCTCCCAAAGGGAGAGGGTCGCCGTCGCCGCCCCCAAGCAGCGAGCCGCCGCGCGGCGAGCGGTAGGGCAAAGAAGCCCGCCCTCAAGCAGCGAGGCCCCGCGGGCCGAGCGGTAGGGCAAGAATAAAGCGCCAGACGGTCTGTAAGCCGGGTTCTGTCCCCGCGAGCGGGTGACGGTCATTCCTCTGGGCCGACCCTCGCGGATCGGCTCTCGCGACCAACCCGGACGCCTCGGGCGGTGAACCCTGCGGCCGAAACCGCGCGACGTCCCTATTCGGTCTTGCTCCCGGCGGGGCTTGCCATGCCGTCCACGTTGCCGGGGACGCGGTGGGCTCTTACCCCACCCTTTCACCCTTCCCGGCCCCGAAGAGCCGGAGGTTTGCTTTCTGTGGCGCTGTCCCTCGGGTCGCCCCGGGCGGGAGTTACCCGCCGCCGTTTCACCGTGGAGCCCGGACTTTCCTCGACGAGGCCGAAACCCCGCCGCGACCGCCCGACCGTCTGGCGGAGGGACAGATGCGCCATGCGGGCCGCGCCGTCAAACCGGCGTCAGTTCAGCACGCCCGTCACGCTCTCCGCGCTGGCCAGCTGCAGCAGGCCGACCAGCCGCGCGCGCGTCTCGCCGTCGGCGACGCCATCCACCGCCGCCGGCCGCCAGTGGCGCTGGAAGGCCTCCACCGTCAGGCGCAGTTCCTCGTCATAGGTCGTGCGCGGTTTCACGCCGTAGCCCAGCCGGTGCAGGCCGGCGCTCAGCACCGTCACGCCGATGCCCTCGTCGCCGGGACTGAGCGGCGCACCCAGGGCCGCCACCCGCTCCATCGCCGGCTCGAACCACAGGCCGTGGTGCGCCGCGGCCAGCCGCTTCCAAGGGAAGCGCTCGCCGGGGTCCTGCTTGCGGTCCGGCGCGAGGTCGGAATGGCCGATGATGCGCACATCCGGGATCGACCAGCGCGAGCGGATGTCGCCCACCAGCGCGATCACGGCGGCGATCTGCGCCTCGGGGAAGTCGCGATAGCCGAACTCGTGGCCCGGATTGACGATCTCGATGCCGATCGAGGCGGCGTTGCAGTCGGTCTCCCCCTGCCAGACGCCCTTGCCGGCGTGCCAGGCGCGGCGTTCCTCGGGCACCAGCCGCAGGATCGACCCGTCCTCGTCGACGACATAGTGGGAAGACACCCGCGCCTCGGGATCGCGCAGACGGGCCACCGCCGCCTCGGCGGTCTGCATGCCGGTGTAGTGCAGCACCAGCATGTCCGGCGGCGCGCGGCGGGCGTCGAAGTTCGGAGACGGCGCCTCGACGATCTTGAGAGTCATGCGCCGGTCAGCGCCGTTCCCAGCCGTAGGCGACCCAGGTCCCGTCGACCTTCTTCGCCTCGATGATTTCGGGATCGGTCGCCCGGCGCGTCTTGCCGCCGAAGGCCCGGCGGGCGCGGAAGGCGAAGGCGGCCAGCGCCAGCACCAGACCGCCGACCACGGCCATCACCGCCACGGCAGCGGCGGCGAACACCGCCAGCACGGCACCCACCGCCATGGCGACCGCCGCGGCGATCATGCCGAACAGGGCGGTGAACGGACCCACCAGCCCGCGGCCCTTGCGGGCGTCGGGGCCGAGGGCGGCGAGGCGGTCGAACTGGGTCATCGGGCGTCCTTCAACCTTCGCAATGTCGTCTCCGTCGCCTGAACGGTCAAGGAACGCGCCGTTCACGCTGCGGTGTTCGGACGTTGTGCCTCACTCAGCCGAACGGCCGGTCCGCCAGCACCACGGCGCCCTCGCGCCGCATCCGGTCGGCCTCGACGCGGCGCGCCACGGCCTGGGCCTGGGGGTCGTTCGCGACGCCGCCGAGGAAGACCAGGGCCCGGGCCGCCTCGCCCGACACGCCGAAGGCTTCGGACAGCGCCTCCCACGGCGACAGGGGCGTCGGGAACCGCTTCAGGCGGATCCGCGCGTCGGTCGGGATCTTGGCCAGCTGCCGCGCCTTGGCGATGGCCTCCTCCAGCCCGCCCAGCTGATCGACCAGGCCCAGGCCCAGCGCCTGCGCGCCCGTCCAGACGCGGCCCTTGGCGATCTCGCGCACCCGTGCCGGCGGCAGGTCGCGCCCGCGCGCCACCCGCGTGATGAAGTCGTCGTAGATGCGGTCCATCTGGCGCGAGATCTTGGCCCGCTGCTCGGGGGTCCAGGGCTCGGAGATGGCATAGGCGTCGGCGAACTCGCCGCCGACGGACAGGCCGCGCACGTCCACGCCGAACCGGCCCAAGGCGTCGGCCAGGACGAACTTGCCGCCGAACACGCCGATCGAGCCCGTCAGGGTCGCCGGCTGGGCCACGATCCAGTCCGCCTCGGCCGAGATCCAGTAGCCACCCGACGCGGCATAGGCGCCCATCGACACCACCACCGGCTTGCCCGCCTTCTGCGCCGCGCGCACCGCCGCGGCGATCTGCTCGGAGGCTTCGGGCGAACCGCCGGGCGACGAGACGCGCAGCACGATGGCCTTGACCGACTTGTCCTCGATCGCGTCGTAGATCGCCTCGGCCGTGTCGTCCGACATGATGTTCGAGCCGCCGCCGAACGGGTCGCCGCCGCCGCCGGTGCCCGTCATGATGGCTCCCTCGGCATAGACGATGGCGATGGCGTCCGAGCCCGTGCCCGTGCGCTCGCCCTTGGCCCCGACGTAGTCGCCGAACTCCACGATCTCGGCCCCGCGGCCCGCGCGGCGCAGGGCTTCGGCCTCGGCCTGCTCGACCTCGCCCAGATGGGTGATCAGGCCGCGGGCGCGCGCCTCGGCGGCGGTCCACGGGCCGGCCTCGACCACGGCCTTCAGGGCCGCCGGCGTCATCTTGCGGTCGGTCGCCGCCGCGGCGATGGCGCTGTCATAGATCGACCCGACCCAGGCCAGAGTCGCCTCGCGGTGCGCGGCGGTGAAGTCCGACTGGGTGTAGACGTTGACGGCGTTCTTGTACTCGTAGCGCTGCTCGAACTGGGCATCGACGCCGTACTTGTCGAAGGCGCGGCCGAAGAAGATCTCTTCCGTCGCCAGACCGGCCATCTGGAAGCTGGCGCTCTCCTGCATCCACAGTTCCGACGCCGAGGCCCCGACCATATAGGCCGACACGGACGACCCGGCGGGCATGAAGCCCTGCGAATGGGCGATGACGATCTTGCCCTTGGCGCGCAGCCGGCGGATCGCCTGGCGGACCTCGTCGGCCGCGGCCGGGGTCATGCCCATCTCCGGCAGACGCACCAGCACGGCCTTGACCGCCTCGTCGTCGCCCGCCTGGGCCAGACCGTCGACGATCTCGATCACCGACAGGCCCGCCCCGCCGAAGCTCAGCGGATTGGTCGAGGGGCTGTCGCTGACGCCCTGGCGCAGGTCCAGCTCCAGCACAGTATTGCGCGGGATTGACGGCTTGGACCCGGCCGAAGCCGCGGCCATCATGATCAGCGCGATCGGCACGACCACGAGGAACAGCACCAGCCCGGTGAAGACGCCGAGCACGGTCAGGAAGAATTGTTTCATGGGAAGGTCGTCGTCCGGTTCCGGTCAGCCGAGGCGGCGCGAAGCGTGAACCATAGGGGCGGAACCGTGACCGTCAAATGAACCTCCCGTAAGGAGCGAAAGCGTCGCCAGTCCGGTTCATGCTGCAATGCAGCACCCGCGATTGATGCGGAGCCACGAAATCCCTATATCAGCGGCCTCAGAGCGGGGGCTGGATCGCCCCGCGTCGCTTGCAAGGCCGCACTCCCCATGCTGGTCACCCTGATGAAGTCCAAGCTGCATCGCGCCGTCGTGACGCAGGCCGACCTCGACTACGAAGGCTCGATCGCCATCGACAGCGACCTGCTGGACGCCGCCGACATCCTGCCGCACGAGCAGGTCGATGTGCTGAACATCACCACCGGCGCGCGTTTCACCACCTACGCCATCCCCGCCCCGCGCGGCTCGAAGGTGATCGGCGTCAACGGCGCCGCGGCCCGACTGGTGCAGAAGAACGACCGCGTCATCGTCGTCACCTACGGCCAGCTGCCGCAGGAAGAGGCCCGCAACTACAGCCCGACCGTGGTGCTGCTGGACGACGACAACCGCATCAAGCGCGCGGCCTGACCCCTTCGTGTTCGAGGAGCGCCCGTTTGCGCTCCACCCCGCCGGCATAGCCCGTCAGCGTGCCGTTCGCGCCGATCACCCGGTGGCACGGCACGATGACGCCCACCGGATTGCCGCCGTTGGCCAGACCCACGGCCCGCACCGCCTTCGGCCGGCCGATGGCCTGCGCCAGCCCGCCATAGCTGACCGTCGTCCCCGCCGGGATGCGCCGCAGCGCGGCCCAGACCTCGCGCTGGAACGCGGTGCCGTTGGTCTTCACCTCCAGCCCGTCCAGCGCCGTCAGATCACCGGCAAAGTAAGCCGCGATCGCGGTCCGCACGCGCTCCGGTGCCCGCCCCGGCGTCAGGTCGACCGGGCCCCAGTGCCGCGCCAGCAGCCGCATCATGCGCGGCTCGTAGCCGGCGAAGTCCAGCGCCCGCACGGCACCGTCCGCGTCGGTGACCACCAGCATCTCGCCAACGGGCGTCGCCAGTCGATCCAGCGTCAACTCAGGCCGCATCTCTCGTCTCCTCGATCAGGTCGCGCGGGTCGATCCCCGCCGCGCGCAGGTGCGCCAGCGCATAGGCCCGCCACGGCCGCCAGCCCTCGGCCCGCGCCTCGATTTCCTGCACGTCCAGCCGGTCGCTGGGCGCGTCCTCGCCGGCGTCGTCCCAGTCGCTGGCGACCCTGAGACCCGGTCGCGCCTTCACCAGCGGAGCCAGGACCGTGTCAGCCGACAGGTCGCGCGCCACCGCCTCGGGGTCGCAGCCCAGGTCGAACACCCGCCGCACCCGGGCCAGCACGCCCGGAATGGCCCGCAGGTCGTCCACCTCGATCCGCACCGCCGCGCGCCCGGGCCCGGCGCGCGCCACCGTGAGGCCACCGTTGGCACCGTCCGTCGCCGTATCCAGCGCCCGCGACCATGTTCCACCCTCGACGCGGTCGCCCCGCGCCACCAGATCGGCCAGCAGGGCGTCCCAGTCGTGCGGCTCGCGATACGGCAGGCTCAGCCGCACGCCGCCGTCCCACACCCGCTCCGCCCGTCGCCGCAGCGCGGACGGCGGCCGGCCGTACAGCGCCTGAAACGTCTCGTTGAAGCGCCGCACGCTGCCGAAGCCCGCGGCCAGCGCCACCTGCGCCATCGGCAGGTCGCCCTCCTGGATCAGCGCCTTGGCCAGCAGCACCCGGCGCGTTTGCGCCACGCTGACTGGCGCCGCGCCCAAGTGCTTGCGGAACAGCCGCCGCAGCTGCCGCTCGCCCACGCCCAGGCGTCCGGCCAGGGCGTCGACGTCGCCCTCATCCAGCGCCCCGGCCTCGATCAGGGCCAGCGCCCGCGAAACCGTGTTCGACGTGCCGTTCCACGCGCCCATCTCGGGGGCGGTCTCCGGCCGGCAGCGAAGACAGGCGCGGAATCCCCGCTCCTCCGCCGCCGCCGCCGTGGCCACGAAGATCACGTTCTGCCGCAGCGGCGTCCGCGCCGGGCACACCGGCCGGCAATAGATCCCCGTCGTCTTCACGCAGGTGAAGAAGCGCCCGTCGAACCGCGCGTCACGCGTCCGCACCGCGCGCCAGCACGCCTCCTGATCCAGTTCGGGTCCGTTGGTGAACATGGGGCGGAGCATGCGCCCCGCCCCGGATCATGTCTCGCGGTTTTCGGACATGACCGTCACCGGCCGCGCGCCACCTTTGCCAGATCGCCCAGAATGGCGAAGACCAGCGTCACGCCGTACCCCGCCAGCACGAAGCTCAGCACCGTACCCAGCACCTGGGCCTGTCCGGCCAGGGTGCGCTCCGCCTGATCGACGGCATCCAGCGCGTCCCAGCGCACCAGGTCGAGGCCGCCCCGCACCTGCGCCATCGCGCCATCCGCCGCGGTCAGGTCGAACCAGTGCCCCCACTGGAAGAGCGTCCAGACCAGAGCCAGGCCGGCCACGCTCAGCCCGATCGTGAAGGCCGCGCGCAGACGGACGGCGTCCGGCCGGATCACGCCCAGCAGATCGACCGCCATGTGCGACAGGGCCAGCGCCAGGATGGGCGCGAACAGGGCCGTCCACACGGGCGCGCCGGACACGGTCACCAGCTGGTCGCCCAGCTCGAACGCGCCGCCCCAGGGCCACTCCCACGCGCCGACCCACCAGGCCACGAACAGGCCGCCGAAGATCAGGCCGAACAAAGCGTCAGACCCCGGCCAGCGCCCGGTCGACGCCTTCAGGGCGACCGGCTTGATGGTCCCGGCGGGCCGCTCGACGCCCGCCTTGACCGACCCCGTCAATCCCCACCGCGCCGGATCGGCCAGGGTGAAGGCGTGCAGGTCCCTGACGCGCCAGTCGGTCATCCAGCGTGGCTTGCCGCCCCAGCGCTCCATCGACCAGGCCACCGCCGTGATCACGCCCACCAGCACGAAGGCCCCGTCGAAGAAGCCGGCAAAGGCCTGGCCGATCGCCTGTCCGAAGGTCTGCGGTCCGCCGGCCAGCGCCGCCAGCGCGCCGACGATCTGCACCGCCGCGACGATGAACAGCCCCGCCTTCACCGCGAACAGCCAGTAGGGATACAGCTCCGGCCCCACCAGGCTGTCGGGCCCGCCGGCATACCTCTGGGCCACCACCAGCGGATGGCCGATCTCGTGCAGGATCGCCTCCTGCTCCGCCTCGGTCAGCGGCCGCCCCAGCTCCTCCTCCTTTGCCTCGAACCGGCTCAGGATCAGCTCGCGCAGCTCGGCGACGATGTCGGCGCGCTTCTCCGTCGGCAGCTGCGCCGCCACGGCGTCCAGATATTGGTCGATCAGGGCCATCGGTCCCCTCCCCCTCAAAGCATGCGATCGAGGGACGCGCCGATGCGCCGCCATTCGGCGGTCAGCGCGTCCAGCATTTCGGATCCGGCGGGCGACAGGCGATAGAAGCGCTTGTTGCGCTTCTCCTCTTCGCGCCATTCGCTCAGCAGCAGGCCCTGGCTCTCCAGCCGGCGCAGCAGGGGATAGAGGGTCGATTCCTCCATCTCCAGCCCGTCCGCCGCCAGCGCCTGCCGCAGGGTGTAGCCGTAGCGCTCGGTCCGCAGACAGGCGAGCACGGCCAGCACCAGCGACCCGCGCCGCAGCTCCAGCCTCATCGCCTCAAACAGACCGCCGTCCACCGGCATCGCGCTTCACCCTGCTCGCCACATAGTGTGTGACACACAGTGTATGGCGCGGAGTGTGGGGCGGAGTCAAGCGTCGGGCGCGCCGGCCCCTTTCGTCGATGAGGCTCTCAGCGTTGCGAGGTGGCGGATTGCGTGGACCGCAGGTCACCGTCGGGCAGCAGGATTATCCGTCCCGACTGCATCGGCAGGCGGTTGGGCCCGCAATGTCCCGCCATGCAGCTGCCGCCTCCATCGCCGGCCGAGGGCAGGCAGATGCGAAGATCCGACCGCGCGCACAGGCGAGGCCCCGCGACCGTCGCCTGGGTGACGGCCAGATCGCAGACCTCTCCCATGACCACACGACCGTTGACGATGCGGCTGCTCACCGCGATGCAACCCGCCGGGCATTGCGTGTTTGCGGTCGGGCGAACGGCCGCACAGGTTTGCGGCGTCTGGGCAGACAGCTTGGCTTGAGCCATCGCCCGACCTTCCGGGCTCGATCCATGCCCGACGAGCGCTACCAACGACAAAATGAAGAGACTTGCGACTCTCATGTGCACACCCGTGAGAAGTAGCCGGCGGTTGCGCGCGCGGCCGTCAGATCGAAGCCGCACGTGACCGGTTTCAGGATGGTGCCGTCGGTCAAGGTCGCGCTGACGGTAATCAGCGCCCGCGTGGTGCCAGCGTCCTCGACCAACTCGATCAGACGGCTCCATCTCATGCCGTTGTTCGGATAGAACACCAGCGCTGCAGGCTTGCCGTTGCCGAACTCCGCGCCGGATGCGTACGGCCCCTTGAAAGGAATCCACGGCCCGACGTCGAGGCCTTCATCCAGTGAGGTGATGTGGGACGGCGTGAAATCGGCCACGGGCGTCGGCCCGAGGCTCAGCCGGGCATGCAGGTCACGGACCTGAACGCTGCCTCCGCCCGGCTCCGCAAAGCCGATCGGAAGCACGACCACCGCCCTTCCCTCCTGATGGTTCTCCGCAGTCGGCGGGTTCTCGGAGCGAAGATCGACGGGGTTGATCGGCAGCAATTCGACCGGATCAGGCTTTTCCACGTAGGTGAACAGCAACCAGAGCACGATCACGAACGCGGCCGCGCCGCCCGTGGCCTTGATGGCCAGACCCTTGAAGTCGTTGCCCACCTGCAGCGCGCCGCCGGGAAGGAAGGCGACGAAACCGCCCGCTGACATCGCCACGAGAACGAACAGCACGAGACGGGTCGTCGAATTGAGCGTCGGGTTCAGGAAAACGAAAGTGACCAGCACCACGACCAGCGCGACGGCGAGCGCCAGCATGATGAGTCGCTCGAACCTGTACGGTCTCGGTGCTTCCGCCATCGAACCCCCCTTATTCCCGCACAGATTGAGCGCAGAATATCAGCGTTCGTCAAGCGTCGCGATCCTTCAACCAGAACAGGTCCTCCACCGTCACCCCCAGCGTCCGCGCCAGCGTCAGGGCCAGTGTCGTCGAGGGCACGAAGACCCCGTTCTCGACCGTGTTGATGGTCTTGCGCGACACCCCCGCCCGCTCCGCCAGCTCGGCCTGGGTCAGGCCGGCGGCCGTGCGGACGTCCTTGAGGTGCGAGCCCAGCCGCCCGTCACCCATCGTAGGCGCGGCTCAGTTGGGCGAAGCGCAACGAGGCGGTCGAAGCGGCCGCCCACAACACGCCCGGCAGGGCTATGATCGCCCAGTCCGGCTCCCACAGACCCAGCATGTAGACCCCGCAGGCCCCGGCCATCAGCACGAAGAAGGCCGCGATGATGGCCCGCGCCTGCATCGACCGGATCAGCTCATCGTCAAGGTACTTCCGCATCTTCCGCGCGTGGGCGTCCCAGTTCATCACCATCACAGGCAGCAGCACGGCGTAAAGGGCCGGAACCGCGGCGGTGAACCACTCCATCCGCTCGGCCGTGCCGCGGACGATCTGGGCCGCCGCCACGGTCGCCGCCACGGTCATCATCAGCATGGCCAGCGGCAGGACGGTGAGCTGCCAGACACGTGCCGCCTGCTCGCGTTCGCGGCGTCCCGACCCGGGCTCCAGCCGTCGCCCGGCCCGGTGCCCGGCCCAGGAGAACAGCGCCGCCGTCACCCCGATGCCGGTCGCCACGCCGGCCGCGGTCATCAGCCCGTCGCCGATCACCACGTCGCCGCGCCTGTTGGCCAGCCAGCCGACGATGCCGCTCATCGCGCCGACGAGGGCCAGAACGAGCGCCGGCTTGAAGACGCGCGCTCCCAGCTTCTGAAACCCGTTCAGAGTGTCTTCGGTCATGACCGATCTCCCGTGTAACTCACGGGTTACATATCACCTATAGGTGACACGCCTGTCAAGCGGTTGTCAGATCGCCGGATCGGCCTCCTCGACCGCGTCCCCGCCCTGCACGATCCGCGTCACCGCCAGATCCGCCGTGACGTTGCCGAGCGTGCGGAAGATGTCGGGGATCACCTCGACCGCCAGCAGGATCGGCAGCAGCTCCAGCGGCACCCCCATGGCGATGCAGATCGGCGCGATCGAGACGAAGAAGCTGACCTGTCCGGGCAGGCCGACCGAGCCGATCGACACCAGGATGGCCGTCAGACCCGCCGCCACCATGGCTGCCGGCGTCACCTCGACGCCGAACACATGGGCGCACCAGATCACCACGCCCAGATTGGCCACCGGGCTGGTGATGCGGAACACCGCCACCGCCAGCGGCAGCACCAGACCGGCGGTCGCCCGCGACACGCCCAGCGCGTCCACCGCCCGCTCCACCATGACCGGCAGGCTGGCCAGCGAAGACTGCGTCGAGAACGCCACCACCTGCGCCGGCGCCGCCGCCCGCGCGAACCGCGCCAGGCTGACCCGGCCGAAGATCACCACCAGCGGATAGCACAGGGCGATCAGACCGATCTGCACCAGCGCCAGGATGGAAACGTACTGCAGCAGCACCCCCGCCGCGCCGATCCCGGCCGTCAGCCCTACCCCCATGGCCAGGGCGAACACCCCGACCGGCGCGACCGTCAGCACCCAGCGGACGATCACGATCATGGTCTCGCCGACCGCCTCGAAGAAGGCCACCAGCGGCAGCCTCAGCCGGTCCGGCAGGCGCGTCGCCGCAAAGCCGAAGAAGACCGCGAACACCACCAGGCCCAGGATCGCGTCCTCGGCCGCGGCCCGGATCGGGTTGGCCGGGGCCAGGGTCTTGAAGAACTCGCTGAACGGCGCGCCCGGCCCCAGGCCTTCGGGCGGCGCCGGCGCCCCGGCCCGCACCGCGGCGGCACCCGCCTCGTCCACCGGCCAGATCGCCAGCAGGCCGAAATTGGCCGCATAGGCATAGAGCACCGCGAACACGATTAGGATGGCGAACCACAGGATGGCCTTGGCCGCCAGCCGCCCGGTCCGCGCCGCGTCGGCGATCGAGGCGATGCCCGTCACCAGCAGGCTGAACACCAGCGGCACGATGGTCATCTTCAGGGCATTCAGCCACAGGGCGCCCAGCGCCGAGATCATCTCCGCCGTGCCCGATCCGCCCGGCAGGCCCCATTCGCTGGCCGCCGCCCCCGCCGCCAGCCCGCCGACCAGAGCCAGCAGAACCCACAGGCTCAGGGACGAGAAGAAGCTGCGCGACGACGACGGGGAGGCGGGAGGGGTCATCCCGGCAAGCTAGGCGCCCTTTCGCGACTGCGAAAGCCCATTTCGGAACCCGGCCCCCACGGCGCCGCTTATCCGGGCATGACCCTCGCCCTGATCCCCGACGTCGACGCCCTCGAGAACGCCCGCGTGCTCTCCGTCGGCGGCGTCTCGATCACCGCCGGGGGCCTCGCCTCGGGCGCCCTTTTGCTGGGCCTCGCCGTGATCGCCAGCTGGGCCGTCACCCGCGCCCTGCGCCGCGTTCGCGCGCGCGGCTCGCCGCGCTCGGCCCAGGCGCTCTATGTGCTGGAGAAGCTGGCCGGCTACGGCATCCTCGTCGCGGGCGTCTTCATGGCCCTGTCGACCGCCGGCCTGAACCTGTCCTCGCTCACCGTCTTCGCGGGCGCCGTGGGCATCGGCGTCGGTCTGGGCCTGCAGGGCGTGGTCAAGGAGTTCGTCTCCGGCATCTTCCTGATCTTCGACCGCATGCTGTCGGTCGGCGACTATGTGGAGCTGGAGGACGGCAAGGTCCGCGGCGCGGTCATGGAGATCGGCCCCCGCGCCACCCGGGTGCGCACCAACGACAACGTCAACGTCCTGATCCCCAACAGCCACCTGATCGAGGGCCCGGTCACCAACTGGACGCTGAAGGGCGACACCCGCCGCATCCACATCCCCTTCTCGGTCGCCTACGGGGCGGACCGCGCCCGCGTCCGCGACGCGGTGCTGGCGGCGGCGAACGCCAGCCCCTTCACCCTGCCCGAGACCGAGGCCCGCAAGAGCCAGGTCTGGCTGACCACCTTCGGCGAGAGCAGCCTGGACTTCGAACTCCTTGTCTGGCCGACCCAGGAGGCGGTCAAGCGCCCTGCGGCCATGCACGCCGCCTATACCTGGCTGATCGCCGACGCGCTGGACGAGGCCGGCATAGAGGTGCCCTTCCCCCAGACCGACCTGCGCATCCGCAGCCTGTTCGGTCGCGAGGGCGACGAGGCCATCGCCGCCATGCTGGGCAAGCATCTCGCCGCCAAGGCCACCTCCCCCGCCACGCGCCGCCCGCGCCGCGCCCGCACCACCGACAACGACGCCGCCGCGGAACTGCTCAGCCCCCCGCCCGTGCCGGATCCGGAGGGGGAGGGAGAAGACGGGTCTTAGGGCTTAGGGCTTAGGGCTTAGGGCTTAGGGCTTAGGGCTTAGGGCTTGGGTGTCTGAACGGGTGCCGAACGCCCCCTTGCCAAAGGCCGACCGCGCCGCAGGGGAACCTTCCTCCCTAAGCCCTAAGCCCTAAGCCCTAAGCCCTAAGCCCTCGCCCCCCTACCGACAGAACGCCCTTCCCCCCGGCTCCAGATGCAGATGATCCTGATGCGGCGCGTCGTAGTCGGGGCTCAGCACCGTGCCGAACACCCGGCACCCCTCGTCGCGGATGCGCTTCAGGAAGCGCGCCTCGTCGGTGTCGGAATACCAGTCGTCCTTGACCATGATCCGCCGCCCGTCGCGCAGCACCACGCCGGCGAAGTCCACCGCCGCCGCGCGCGAATGGGCGCTGGGCCGCGCGCCCGGCCGGTTCGACACCGAGCGGCAGGAATAGGTCCCCATGTGCACGATCTCGACCACGTCCTGGCCGAAGATCTCGCGCGCCGCCGGCTCCACCGACTGACGCCGCCACACCGAGAACGCCAGCGCCGTCTGGCACGTCATCACCGGCGCGGCGGGCCGCAGCCGCGCCACCGTGCCCCGATCGACGTCCAGCGTCCCCGCCCCCGTCAGCCCGCACGTCTCGGTCATCACCTTGTCCGGCACCGGCGTGAAGCCGACCCGCGCCGCCTCCAGCTCGGCCATGCACAGCCCCAGATGCCCGGCCGCCTCATCCACCCGCGACCGCGTCCCCCCGTCCAGCCGCGCGTCCACGATCCCCGACGTCGCGAAACTCTCCGCCCGCACGCCCGTGGAAGACGTCACCACCGGCACCCGGGACGGGGTCCGCCCCTCCCACCCCGCCGGCGGCGGATTGGGCCCGCCGAAGCAGGAAGCCGTCAGCAGCAGGGTCAGCAGGGTCAGCAGGGCGGGGACGGTGCGGCGCATGGGGCGGGACGCTAGCGGGATTCGCGGGGCGAAGGTTGGGCGGGCGGTTGCCGCCCCTGGCGGCTTCGTGCGAAAGCCGGGTGATGACGACGGGGGCCGCATGAGCGACGGATCGGGACGCTACGACGGGCTGACGCACGAGCAGTTAGTGCGCCTGCTGGAAAAGCGCGACCGGCAAAAGAAGCTGGGTCTGATCTGGGAGCGCGACGAGATCGAGGCCGATCGCGCGCTGGAGGCCGAGTTCGCCGCCGCCGAGCTGATCGCCGAACTGTCCGACCCCGCCGCCTCCACCGCCGGCTGGCCCAATCTGGTGATCGAGGGCGACAACTGGGACGCCCTGCGCTGGCTGCGCATGACGATGGCCGGACGCATCAAGTGCATCTACGTCGACCCGCCCTATAACACGGGGGCCAAGGACTGGGTCTACAACGACCACTACGTCGGCAAGGAGGACCGCTGGCGGCACTCCACATGGCTGGAGTTCCTCTACCGCCGGTTCGCCCTGGCTCGCGACCTCCTGACCGAGGACGGGGTGATCCTGGTCTCAATCAACGACGAGAACCGCGCCAAGCTGGAACTGATGCTGGACGAAGTGCTGCCTGGCATGCGTATCGGCAGCTTCGTGTGGCGAACGCGAGATACGACGGCTGCCACAAATAATAATCTAAGCGATGTTCACGAGCATATCCTAGTCTACGGATCGCAAGATTTCATCTTCTCCGGCAACGAAAAAAATCGGTCAAAGTATAAAAATCCTGACAATGATGCTCGGGGAGATTGGAATATTGATCCGCTCACGCTCGCGTTCGACCGGATTGACCGACCAAATTTGTACTATCCGATCCACGACCCTGTTACAGATACTTGGTATCCTTGCGATCCAGATCGGATCTGGTGCTTCGCATCCGAAGCGAGGCTGAAACCCGGTCAGAAGACTCGTTCTGACACTATGGAAGAGCAAATCCGACAAAAGCGGATCGCTTTCCCGGCAAAGGAGCGCGTAGTGAAATGGGCAACGCTTGAAGAGGTAGTGGAGGCCGTCAAAGCTGGCGATATCCCCGTCACGCCGAGGGACAAAAAGCCCCTGATGCGGATGGGCGACGATCTTGAATTTTGGGTCGGGAAGCGCGTTGGCTTTGGCCGACCAGGCGTCAAGAAGTTCTGGGCCGATCTCAACAGCCACGTTTCACCCGTGAGCAGTTGGATCGCGCGTTTGAACGAGGCTGACTCTGCGGAAGTCCATGTCATGCGGACGGGAGCAGGCGGCGAAGGCACCAACGAGATTCAGAAGTTGTTTGGCGACAAGCGCTTCAACTACCCGAAGCCCACGTCCTTAATACGCCAACTCGTAGGCCAGTGCGCCGGCGCCGGCGACCTCGTCCTCGACTTCTTCGCCGGCAGCGCCACCACGGCGCAGGCAGTCATGCAACTGAACGCTGAGGACGGCGGCGACCGGCGCTTCGTCATGGTCTCTTCCACCGAGGCCACGGGCGAGGAGCCGGACAAGAACCTGTGCCGTACCGTCACAGCCGAGCGCATCCGGCGGCTAAACGCCTCGGACGATCCCGCCTACGCCGCCCTGAACGCGCCCTTCGCCTATCTCCGCATGAGCCAGCTGAAGTTCGAGGATCTGGACTATGACCTGACTCCAGCCCAGGCCTGGACGGCGCTCGAGGCTCTGCACGGCCTGCCGCTGACCCCATACGACGGCGATGCCGCCTGGTGCGAGCATGAGACGGACGAAGCCGTCGTCATCCTCGTCGACCGCGTCGATGCGACTCTGATTGAGCGGCTGCGCGACCTCGCCGCCCGACGCGCGCCCGCCTTCGTCTATGCTTGGGCGCCGGGTCAGGTCACAGCCGCAACCGGTCCTATGGACCTTGAGGTCCGTCACGTGCGCGAAACGCTTGTGGCGCGGTTCCGCACCTCATGACTGACGCCACGCCGGAAGATACCTCGCCGGCTTCCCAAAGCCCGCCGACGCCCCAGGTGGCGCTTGCCGACTTCCAGCGCGCGGCCGTCGAAGCCATGCGTGACAGCGTCTTCACCGCCGCCGCCTATCAACGCCAAGCCCCTGCGCAACGCCGCGAGGTGGCCCGCCGCATCGGTGCCACTCTGCTTCAGGCACCGACCGGCTCGGGCAAGACCCTTATGCTCGGACGCACGCTGGAGGCGTTGAAGGGACGCACGGGCGGCGCGACCGTCTGGTTCTGGTTCGCGCCCTACACCGGTCTGGTGGCCCAGACACGCGCCGCGCTGGCGGAACAATGCCCATCGCTGCGTCTGCGTGACGTCGCGCGGGACCGCAGCGCCCTGCTGACCAACGACGGCGACGTCTTCGTCCAGACGTGGGCGCTGGTCGCCACGACCCGCAAGGAGGCGCGCAAGGTGCGCACGGCCTCCGAATCCGCCGCCAGCTTGGACGACATGCTGGAAGACCTGCGCGATCGCGGCGTCCGAATCGGGGTCGTCATCGACGAGGCGCACCTCAACTTCGGCTCTTCGGCCAAGGCGGCCGCCGAGTTCTACGTTGACGTCCTGCGCCCCGACTTCACGCTTCTGGCGACTGCCACGCCCAACGACGAAAAGCTGCTGGAGTTCGAACAGCGCGCAGGCGTGACCGTCGAGAACCGCGTGGTCGTGTCCCGCGCTCAAGCGGTCGAAGCGGGGCTCAACAAACAGGGTCTGACGCTTGGCGTCGTTCGGCTGGAAGGCCGCGACGCCGCTCTGATCGACCGGGAAACCGCCGCCCTGACCGTCGCTTGGCGTCGGCACCTGTCCGTCCGCGAACGGCTGGTTGAGCGCGGCCTCGGCGTCGTGCCTCTGATGCTGGTCCAGGTCGAGGACGAAACCGAGGGTGGCCCGGACCCGGTCGAGGACGCCCGCCGCCGCCTGATCGAAATCGGCGTCCCGCCCGGCGTCATCGCCGTCCACACTTCCAAGGAGCCGGATGCGGAGTTCCACACGCTGGCCTACGATCCCGGCCGTGAGGTGCTCATCTTCAAGGTCGCCGTCGCTACGGGCTTCGACGCACCGCGCGCATGGACTCTTGCGTCCCTACGCCGGACCCGTGGGGTGAATTTCGGCCTGCAGATCGTCGGGCGCATCATGCGGGTTCATCCCCTCGTCCGCCCCTTCCACGGTCAGGACCCCTTGCTGGACCGGGGCTACGTTTTCCTTACCGACCCGGAACTCCAATCGGGGCTGGAAGCCGCCGCCGAAGAGTTGAAGGCAGTTCGCGCGTCCATCGAAACGATCGCCGATGACCTGATGGTGCTGGAATTCACCAACGCCGACCGCGCCGCGCTCGACGCCCGCCGCGCCGCTCTGCCCCATTCGCCTGTTGCCCCCCGCACGGATGAAGAGCGCCAAGCCCGCCTCGACGTGCTCATTGACGACGGCTTCGTCGACGCTTCGCTGCGCGAAGCACCACCTGAGGCGCAGACCGCCGCCGTCCTGACCGGCGAATGGAGCCGCGAACTGGGCAACACTCCCCTGTTCGGCAACTTGCCGGAACAGGGCTCCCCCGGTGCCGCCCCGGCGGCCGCCACCCGTCCCCCACGGACCTACCGCGTTCTGCTTGAACGTGGCATGCCACCCGCCCTGCTCCGCGAGCGCCCACCGGCCCCCGATCAGATGGACGGCGCGGTCGTCCAGTCCGCCGCGCGCGAGCTGTTCCGCCGCGAACGGTCGCCGATCGACTTTCTCTCGCGCACGCGCGGTCGCGCCAGCGTGTCCTTGCGTGACCTCTTCCTGGCTGATCGGCCGGAGGAGGAAACATTCAATGTCCGCATGTCCGAGGCCCGGATTGCCGCGGAGGCCCAAGCCAGCTTCGAGTTCAACGAGGCCGTGAGCGCGCGCAGTTGGAAGCGAGCGCTGGTGTTGGAGTTCCGCCGAGTAGCTGATGATCGAGGCCTGGAATACGCGGACGAAACCACGCTCCGCCGTGCTCTCGACTTGTTCGCGCTGAACCACCCGGACGCCCTGCCCGACGCGCTGAAGACCGCTCAAGCTCAGTCAGTCGTCGTGGAATCCGCAGACCCCATTCCTCCGCTGGTGGTCCCAGACGGCGTCGAAGTCCGCCCTTCGCGCCAAGGCGCGTACGAGGTCTTTCCGCCCAACATGAACGCGAATGAGCGCCGCTTTGCGGAGCTGCTCGACGCCGATGACAGCGGCAAGATTCTCTGGTGGCTGCGGCTTCAAGAGAATGCGCGCTGGGCCACCACCCTCGTCCTGCCCAATGGCCGCCGCTTCTTTCCCGACTTCGCTGTTGGCATCAAAGGCCGCACCACCCGCGACCAGATAGCTCTCATTGAGACCAAGGACGACGGTGTCGACGGCCGCCTGCACTCCGACATCAACCGCATGAAAATCACCGCGCGACATCGCGAATACGCCAACGTCCGGTGGGCCTATCAAGACGACGATCTGCGCTGGATGGAAGCTGGCTATGACCCAGCCTTGGAACGCATCCGCGCGTTCCACCCGTTCAACGTCGAGCGCTTGGTGCTGATCGAGTAGCGCCGCCTGACCGCAACCCCCGCCCCGCCCCCGCGTTACCGCCAAGCTCAGTCCCGGCCCCTCGCCGTGCGGCGGGCGGTACAGGATGTTCGCTCATGGCTCGTCGCGCCGGTTTGCCGCTCACCGCTCCGTCGGTGCCCCTGTTCGTGGTCGCCGTGGCGCTGGCCGTCGTGGCCTGGGCGGCGCACTATTTCGGGGTCGCCATTCCGTTCGTGTCCGAGCGGCCGACGGATGTGCTGACGGCGGCCTTCGTGGTCCTGACCGCCGGCGTGCTGCTGCGCGGCGCCTGACGCCTGCCGCCACCGGCTGTCAGCATCCCCGTCCCGTCCCGCGCGGTCTCTGGCGTCCATCCCTCGCCGGACCTATCTTCCCGTTCATGAACCGTTCCAGCACGCCCGCGCCCGGCAAGAGCAAGCCCGCCAAGCCGGTGCACACGCCCGCCGCCGGCCTGCAGGAGGCGCCCGCCGCCTTCCTGCGTGACGGGAAGATGCCCATGTTCGCGCCGGTCACGGGCCCGCGTCTGACGCCGGAGGAGGCCCCCGGCGCGCCCGAGGGCTGGACCCCGCACCGGCCGGACCGGTCGGCGGCCAAGCGGCGCACGCCGTTCCGCATGGTCTCGCCCTTCCAGCCCTCGGGCGACCAGCCCGCCGCCATCGCCGAACTGGTGGCCACCGCCCAGGCGGGCGAGCGCGACCAGGTGCTGCTGGGCGTCACCGGCTCGGGCAAGACCTTCACCATGGCCAAGGTCATCGAGGCGACCCAGCGCCCCGCCCTGATCCTGGCCCACAACAAGACCCTCGCCGCCCAGCTCTATTCCGAGTTCAAGAGCTTCTTCCCCGACAACGCGGTCGAGTATTTCGTCAGCTACTACGACTACTACCAACCGGAAGCTTATGTTCCAAGAACAGACACTTACATCGAAAAAGACTCGTCCATAAACGAGCAGATCGACCGGATGCGGCACTCGGCGACGCGGGCGATCCTGGAGCGGGACGACGTCATCGTGGTCGCCTCGGTCAGCTGCATCTACGGCATCGGCTCGGTGGAGACCTACACCGCCATGACCTTCGGGCTGAAGGTCGGGGACCAGATCGACGAGGCCAAGCTGCGGGCCGACCTGATCGCGCTTCAATACAAGCGCAACGACGTCCACTTCGAGCGCGGCATGTTCCGCAAGCGCGGCGACGTGATCGAGATCTTCCCCGTCCATCTGGAGGACCGCGCCTGGCGCATCCAGCTGTTCGGCGACGAGCTGGAGTCGATCCAGGAGTTCGACCCCCTGACCGGCAAGAAGACCAACGACCTCGACGAGATCACCGTCTACGCCGCCAGCCACTACGTCACCCCGCGCCCGTCGCTGAACCAGGCCATCACCGGCATCAAGGCCGAGCTGAAGGAGACGCTCGACTGGATGGTCGAGAACGGCAAGCTGCTGGAGGCCCAGCGCCTGGAGCAGCGCGTCCGCTTCGACCTGGAGATGATGGAGGCCACCGGCTCCTGCGCCGGCATCGAGAACTATTCCCGCTGGCTGACCGGCCGCGCGCCCGGCGAGCCGCCGCCCACCTTTTTCGAATACATCCCCGACGACGCCCTGCTGTTCGTCGACGAGAGCCACGTCACCGTGGGCCAGATCGGCGGCATGTACCGCGGCGACTACGCCCGCAAGTCGACCCTGGCCGAATACGGCTTCCGCCTGCCCTCGGCGATCGACAACCGCCCGCTGAAGTTCGACGAGTGGAACGCCATGCGGCCCCAGACCATCCACGTCTCGGCCACGCCGGGCCCGTGGGAGATGGAGCAGACCGGCGGCGTCTTCACCGAACAGGTCATCCGCCCCACCGGCCTGATCGACCCCCCGGTCGAGATCCGCCCGGTCTCGGGCGAGACCCGCAACCAGGTCGACGACGTCATCGATGAGGTCAAGGCCACCACCCGCGCCGGTTACCGCAGCCTGGTCACCACCCTGACCAAGCGCATGGCCGAGGACCTGACGGAATACATGCACGAACAGGGGGTGCGCGTCCGCTACATGCACTCCGACGTCGACACCCTGGAGCGGATCGAGATCCTGCGCGACCTGCGCCTGGGCGCCTTCGACTGCCTGATCGGCATCAACCTGCTGCGCGAGGGGCTGGACATCCCCGAGTGCGGCCTGGTCGCCATCCTGGACGCGGACAAGGAGGGCTTCCTGCGGTCCGAGACCAGCCTGATCCAGACCATCGGCCGCGCCGCCCGCAACGTCGACGGCCGCGTCATCCTGTATGCCGACCGCATGACGGGCTCGATGGAGCGCGCCATCGCCGAGACCAACCGCCGGCGCGAGAAGCAGGAGGCGTACAACGCCGAACACGGCATCACGCCCGAAAGCGTCAAGCGCGACATCCAGGAGATCATGGCCAGCCCCTATGAGAGCCGCGCCCTGGACCGCCTGACCACCCCCACCGGCGTCAAGGAGGACGCCCGCCCCTTCACCGGCTCCAACTTCCAGGCCGCGCTCAAGGACATGGAGAGCCGCATGCGCGACGCCGCCTCCAACCTGGAGTTCGAGGAAGCCGCCCGCCTGCGCGACGAGATCAAGCGCATGAAGCTGATGGACCTGGAGTTCGCCAACGACATCCTGACCGCCGAGGGCGAGCAGGTGGACAAGGCCGCGCCGAAGAAGTGGCGGCAGGAGGCGGCGGCGGAGAAGGCGGCGGCGTTCAGGAAGGGAAGGTAGGGGGGCGAAGTCCGCTACTCAGCCGACGCTGCATTTGCATCTCCACGATCAACTTCAGCAGCTTGAACCAAATTTTGAGCAGCGTTGACGGCCTCTTGGAACTGCTTAAGGGACCAAATCACAAACGGCACCCCCAGAAGAGACATAACCTCGGCGGCTAGGATAGGATGAGCTGTACCGTGTCGGCTCCAGTCAGCCTTTTTGTCGTCAGTGACGAAAACAACACGGTCGAACTCGCTCCCCGCAACTTTAGCCGAATACAGCCCGTGGAGCGCGTCAACCCAGACATAAAAGTCGCCGTCACCCGGATCCTTAAATCCCGGCGGGGTCTTTGTAATTTTTCGATGCTTTGCAAGTGCTGAAAATACACTCCGGTCCGCATATGGCACCATCGCACGTGCTTTAAATCGCTCGATCATCCTCACAGACCGGTCTGCTGCCTCCGGGCTGTAAATATGACCTCTCCGTTCATTTAAGGATTCAAGGAGCCGTTTCATCTCAGCGATGTTCTCGCCAAATTCGTCATCTATATCCGCAAGCGCCTCTGCGAACTCATCGATCTTGCGCTTAAGCGAGACCGTCACCGTGTGGACGGCGTTCAACTGATTGTTCCAGAATTCTTGTATAGACTGACCTGGTATGAGAAAAACGTTATCGTGACTCGATTCCAAATAGTCTACGGAATCAGCGAACTCCCTTTTGCCAGACATATTCAGGAACACGTTCGAATCGATCACAATCGCACTATTCGAGAGGGCGCGATCCGGGCCGTCGTGCGCAAAAGCACCAATCAACGCACTGACGGAGTCTAGCTCCACCGTGCGCCACAGCACTGCCGCGACTGCCTCTGTGACTTCAGCCATCTGATTATGGCTCCGCCGGATACCAAAGATCCCCAGCAGCCGCAGCCAGAATTTGCCCCACCTGTTCCGCATCATCTGCCAGCCACTGAGCTCGATCAGCCAATAGGTCGCGCCGTTCTCCGGGAATTGCGCTCGGAAGCATTACCTCCTTGAATTCATCCCACGTATCGACCCCAGTAGGACGGCGATCAAAGTTCGACAGGAAGGAGTTACCGATCGTACCATGGTATGCACCTACCCCCTCACCTTCTCGCTCTTCAGGATTCTTTCCCGAAATAAAATGGAGAGTACCTATCCCGTGGGGCGTTATCGTATTCTGCACAATCGAACGCCTAAGAAACGATAGCGTTTTCTTGCTCATCGGGCGTTTGGCGATTTGACGCACGAAATCGTCCTTGGGTGGGTTTAAGTCTGCCAGGTCCCGCTGCAGAACTTGCCATCTTCCGCCTTCACGAATATCGCGCGCCGCATCACCAAAGCGCCGCTCGATGTTGCCGGTCCCGAGCGAGCCAACAACAATCCGCCTAACAACTAGCCTCAGCAGATACTCGACACCTTCATCCCGGTCGGGAACGTCGTGAAGGGCTAGCAGAATTGGACGAACTGTTATCACCGAGAGATCGTCGAGCGCTTGGAACGCTCCGGCCTCCATGGCCGAGGCTGGCCCGTCGGCGGACGGATCCACCATTTGCCCGTACAACGGCGCGGCAGCAGTCATATGCTCGACAAGTTCGAGAGGGCGTAGCCGCGCTCTGCCCGAGCGTTCTGCATCATCCTTAAGGAACGAGTATAGGTCTCTTGGGAGAACGTAACCACTGCTTACTGTAACGACATGGCGGATGAACTGAACGAAGTTATTCAGATTTTCTCGCCCGAACATCTTAGACAAGCGCTGCCATTCAGCGTAAACCTGAATCCTTCGCTCGCCCGACTGAGACAGAACGTAGTTCTTTAGGAGATCAGCATTAGTTAAATCCTTTCCGCGATCATTAATGACTTCAAAAACGCGATAAGCTGTTTCTTTATCTGGATGATTGAATGTAGCGAAATAAAGCTTCTCTGTGATGAATTCTACCCATTTGCCGAGTAACCCGAATGGATCGGCCTTGATGTGAGCCCTCAAGCTCGAGCGGAGAAGCTTGTACGAACTCCAAAGCCGAGCGGAGACGCCATCCTGATGATTTTCGAGGTCGGGTATCTCAAGAGCGACATCATCACTGTCGATTATTTCGCTGAATGAGGAATTGTCATCAGGGTCGGATAGTTCAGACCGAGGTAGTTTTGCATCCGTCTTATAACTAACCACCTTAAGAAATGTAGATTCGACGACGTCAGCGAGGGCACGTCGGCCGCGCGATATGCATTCCTGTCGTATGGTAGCCGCTAAAATAGAGAGAGTGATAATTCGCTGCTGACCGTCAACGACGTACTTGCGATCATCCTCACCAGCCAGAATTATCAGACCAAGGAAGTACGGCTCACCACTCAGAGAGTCCTGCAAATCTGACCAAAATTGCTTAACTTCATCATCGGTCCATGCGTATTCACGCTGGTAGTCTGGCACGATGAATGATGACGAGCCAAAAAGTGCTCCGGCAGTCGACGCAGTTGCGTGAAGAGGCAGGCTCATCGGATCCCTCGCATGAGCGGACGTTAGCGGACGCCGCTGATCCTTCAAGTTTCTCTTCTGCCGGAACCCACCCCGCCCCCCCCCTCCATTCCCCTCCCATGCCCAAGGGAATGAGCTATCGCCGTTTCGCCCTCATGATCGCGGCCTCGTTCCGGGCCTCTGGTCACGGGGGCGGCCATGGCGGTGGTCATTCTGGGCTTCATGTGGAGCATGACCCGGGACCGGGGCACCTGACCTCTCTCGTTCGCCATTCCGGGCGCAGGACGCGCAGCGGCCGGAGACCCGGAACAGGGCGGCGCGCGAGAGCGCGACCCGCAGGGCGGCGCGCGGCAGCCAAACTGTCACGCACACCGGCGGCTGACCCATCGCCTCTGCTTCGCTGCGGCGCCGCCCGGTTGCGGGTCTCCGCTGCGCGTCGCCCGGAATGACGAAAGGGAGGGGGGATGCGTCGACCTCCCCCCGCCCCTTGTGACGGCCGCGCCCCGTTTCCCCTTTCGCGTCAACGCCCCGCGCCTTTCTCGCGCCTTTTCGCCGACGTCGGTTCCCCGGTGCCGCAGCCTGTGCCCGTCCCGTCGCTCGGGGAGGTGCGCCCGGCCGGCGTTCCGAGGCGGTGGGGCGCGGCAGACGCGGACGGCATGGGAGATGAGATGAAGACCGGACCCGACCTGTATGCCCGGCTGGACGCCCGGTTGAAGCTGATCACGCGGATCGCGGAGCGGGGGCGGGAGGCGGCGAAGCTGCCCTGGGACTCCGCGCGGGGTCGCCGGGCGCGGGCGACGGTGGACATGATGCTGGCGCAGCTGAAGGCCCTGCCACCGGTGACGCCCGGATGAGCCGGGACGTGCCATGTTTTGGGGAACCGCCCACGGGTCGGCCGCAGAAGGTGCGCGGCGACGACGTCTGGCGGCAGGTGCGGCGGGCGTGGGAGGGCGGCGAGACGGCGCAGTCGTGCGCGCGGCGGTTCGACGTCGGGCTGGACAATCTGTGGCGGCGGCGGGCCAAGGAGGACTGGAGCCGGGACCGGCCGGAGGATCCGGCGCCCGAGCCGACGGTCGGCTGGGACCGGCATGCGGAAGGTCTGCTGGAGGCGTTCGAGGCGCGGCTGGCGGAGGTGCGGGAGCTGGCCCTGCATCTGGCCGACACCCTGGCCGGGCGGGAGATCGAGGACGTCAGCGTGTGGCACCTGGGCTTCCTGTTCCACCAGCGGGCCGAGCGGCTGGGGCCGGAGACGGCGGCAGCCGACCGGGAGAAGGTCCGGGCGCGGGGCGACGACTGGGCCGACGACGTGTGGGACGCGGACGGGCGGCTGAAGCCTCTGGCGGCGATCGACCGGGCGCTGATACGGCGGTGGCGCGAGGACTGGCGCGCGGAACAGGGCCTGCCGGAGGGGGTGGCGGCGTGGGCGCCGTGAGGGGGCGGAGAGGGTAGGGCTTAGGGCTTAGGGCTTAGGCAGGATCGAGGCCGCATCGCCTTCTAAGCCCTAAGCCCTACTCACTAAGCCCTCCGCCGCGCGCTTGCGCGGCGAGGCGCGCCAGCACCCGGCCGCGTCCCTTCGCCAGCGCGTGCACCGCGCCGCGCAGGGTGGCGACCTCCTGCTCGGACAACTGGGCGCGGGCGAACAGGGCGCGCAGGTTGCGCATCATCGAGGGCTTCTTGTCCGCCGGATGGAAGAAGCCGCCGGCCTCCAGCTCGGCCTCCAGATGGCCGATGAAGCCCTCGACCAGCTCGGCGCTGGCTGGGGGGTCGGCCTCGCGGAAGCGGGGCGGCGGGGCGTCCAGCACGGTGGTGCGCCACTCATAGGCCGTGATGGCCACGGCCTGGGCCAGGTTCAGGCTGTGATGGCGCGGGTCGATCGGGATGGTGACGATGCCGGTGCAGCGGACCACGTCCTGGGTCTCCAGCCCGGCCCGCTCGCCGCCGTACAGGATGCCGACGGACTGGCCCTCGGTGGCGGCCGCGTTCAGCTCGGCCGCCGCCTGCCGGGGCGTGAGGATGGGCTGGCGCGTCTCGCGCGGCCGGGCCGTGGTGGCATAGACGGTCTGCAGGTCGGCGACGGCCGCCGCGACGTCCTCAAAGACGCGGACGCCGTCCAGCACCCAGTCGGCGCCCGAGGCCGTGGCCCAGGCCCGGTCCTGCGGCCAGCCGTCCCGGGGGCTGACCAGCCTCAGGTCGGTCAGGCCGAAATTGGCCATGACGCGGGCCACGGCGCCGATGTTGTCGGCCAGCTGGGGCCGGTCGAGGATGACGCAGGGCGGGGTCAATCGCGGCCCACCATGGCCAGCCACGGATCGGCCGTGCCGGCCTCGACCTCGGCCACGCTGACCTTGGGCCAGCCGACCTCGGCCTGGCCGGCCAGGCGCCAGGCGATGACGATCAGGTCGCGCAGCTCGCCCGCCCCGGCCGCCAGCCGCGCGGTGGCGAAGCCGATGCCCCGGGCGTCTCCGGGGGCGAAACCGCCGGCCTTCTCCAGCCGGTAGAAGGGCGTGACCTCCGCCAGCGTCGTCCGCAGATAGCCGGCGATTCGCGGGCGCAGCTCGAACCCGTCCAGCCGCGGCGCGGGCAGGGCCGCCTCGACCTCCTGCAGCCGGATGTGGTCGCGCACGAAGGCCCCCTCGAAGGCGCCGTGGGTGCGGTTTGAGGTGGTGAACCCTTCCGGATTGGGCGCGCCCCGCGACCAGCCGTTGTAATGGATGGTGGTGTGATGCGGCTGCGAGCCGTCGCCGACATAGTGGCTGAGCTCGCCGATCGTGCGCAGGATCAGCCCCTCGCGGCGGACGCGGTCCTCGCGGTACCAGGCGCGTTTCGCCAGATCGGTCTCGCGGGCCTCGGCCGCGCTGAGCACGCGCCAGTGGGCCAGGTCCACGACCAGCTGCTGGTGCGCGTCCATCAGGGCGTACGGCAGGTAGCCCGCGTCATCGACCTTGATCCCGGCGGCCAGCAGGGCGGCGTCGTATTCGGACTTCAGCTCCGGCAGGGCGTCGATCGACATACCCGCCTCGGTCATGATCCGGCCGTCCTCGATCATGTCGACGAAGTGGGCGGTGTCCCGCTCCCGGTCGTGCGGCTGGCCGGCACCTTTCGAACGGTCCGGCTCGCGCGACAGCTCGCCGACCTCGGCCGCGGCGGCGGGATCGCGCAGAAAGGCCGGCAGCTCGTCCGGCAGGGCCCGCATGGCCGCCATGCCGATGATCCGGTGCCCGGTGGCGCCCCAGGCGGACACGTCCGCGGCCGGCAGGGCGACCAGGGCCAGGGCGGCGGCGGAGATGAGAAGACGCTTCATGGGCGGAACTCCGAAGAACCAGTCGCCCTCATAGGCCGGGAGGTCGCCGAGCGGGAGGGGAGGTCAAACTTATCCCCAGGCGGCGACCGGTCGCAGCTGCCCGGACAAGTGGCCGGAATGGCGCGACTTTCACGGTGAACGGCGGTCCGCGGACCCGCGCGTGCGACGCGCAGCGGTCCGAAACGCCCGGTTTTCGCCCCATTTCGCCGGGAAAAGCGCCCCGTCGGCGGTCGGGTCCGGCGTTTCCGCGAGTCGCCGGATGTCCACCGCAGCCGCCGTGCTGGCCCTCGTCTGGGCCATGACCTTCCCCGTTCAACCCTCCGCCGACCCGGTCCCCTACGACCAGTTGATCGCGGCGGAAGCGGCGGCGGCGGCGGCGGCCTCGACGGCGACCGGAACGACCCTCAGCGCCGAGCAGGCGGAGCATATGGCGGCCGACGCCGACTGGCGGCTGTCGGCGCGGCTCTACCATGCGGGCGGCGGCGGAGCGACGGGCAACGACAGCCTGGGGTGCCGGCCGATCGCCATGCGCACGGTCGCGATCGACCCCCGGGTGGTCCCGCGCCGCACCCGTCTGTTCATCAAGGAGACGGTCGGGCTTCAGCTCGCCGACGGCACGATCCACGACGGCTACTGGTACGCGTCCGACACCGGCGGCGCGATCAAGGGCAACAAGATCGACCTCTACACCGGCCACGGCCGCGGCTCGATGCGGCCGGTCATGCCGCTGAACATGTCGACCCTGACTGTGGTCGAGGCCGGCCGCTTCGACGGCTGCCCGCCGGCCTGGGGCTGAGCCTTCCCGGGCGACGCGGCCCGGACTAGCCTGCCCGGATGGGCGAACCCGAACTGCATCTCGGTTGGCGGACCGCGCTGCTCGGCGCGACGATCCTGCAACTTCTGGTGCTCGCGGTCGCACTGGCCGTCAGCGACGGCGTGCGGGTCGCCAACCGGCTGCTCGCCGCCCTGCTGATCGTCATCGCGGGGATGCTGATCCCCTATGCGATCGGCTTCGCGGGCTTCTACGACGCCTGGCGCGGCCTGACTTTCCTGCCGGTGGCCATCTCCTTGGCGATCGGTCCGCTGCTCTGGGCCTACGCCTCGACGCTGGACGACGGGCAGCCGCCGCGATCGCTTAGGCGACATCTCGTCCCGCCGGCGATCCAGTTCGCCTATTCCACCGCCTGTTTCCTGCTGCCGCTCGACGCCAAGTGGGACTGGTACACCGGGGGACATCGGGTTTGGGTCGACCCGGTTTTCGAGGTCGCGACGCTGATCTCGCTGGCGGGTTACGCCTGGGCGGTCGCGGATGTGCTGAGGCGACGGGGCGACCGGCTGGCCCAGGCGCGCAGCGACGACCACCGGTTCGCGGCGGACTGGCTGAAGGCGGTCTGGACCGCCCTCGCGCTGGGCCTCGCGCTGAGTCTCGGCTTCTCCGCCTGGTCCTTGCTGACGGGCGGAATCGACTTTTTCCAGCAGACGGGGCTCTACCTCGGGCTCGGCCTTCTGGGGCTCTGGCTGGGCGTCGGAGGGTGGCGGCACGCGGGCCTGCCCCAAGCCATCCCGGCCGAGGTCGACCCCGATGAGCAAAAGACGATTGGGCGCACGGCCCCGGACTGGGCCGCCGTCGGGGCGGAAGTCGAGCGCCGGGTGCGGGAGGGGCGATGGTGGCGAGAGCCGGAGCTGTCTCTTGCCGATCTGGCCCGACGTCTGAGCACCAACACCGGGCGGCTGTCGCGGGCGATCAACCTGGGCCTCGGGGTCAACTTCTCGGTCTTCGTCAGCGGGCTGCGGGCCGAGGCAGTGGCCGAAGCGCTGCGCGACCGGCCCGCCGCCGACCTGCTGGACCTGGCGCTGGAGATGGGATTCGCGTCCAAGGCCAGCTTCAATCGCGCCTTCCGCGCCCGGTTCGGCATGTCTCCATCGGAATGGCGGCGAGGCGTCTCAGATTCCGATTATTCCTCGGCCGCACCGGATTTGAGGCGCGACGCCGGTGCCGAAGCGACAGGGTGAGGCGTCGCCACCGGAGCCCCCGCATGACCGGATCCAGCCGCCGCCGTTTCCTCAGCCTTTCGGGTGCCGCCGCAGTGGCCGCCGCCCTGCCCCGACGCGCCTTTGCAACCGACGGCGACTGGAGCGCCGACATCAGCGTTCTGGACGCGGCGTGGTCGGCCCTGCATCCCGGCCTGCTCCGCTATCAGACGCGGGAGCAGCTGGACGCCCGACTGGCCCGCCTCCGGACGGCATGGGCAACGCCGGGATCGTTTCGCGCACGACTGCTGGCCCTCAGCCGGGTCACCGCCGCCGTCCGCTGCGGCCACACCTATCCCAGCCCGTACAACGCCGGCGAGCCTGTCCGGCAGCAGATGTTTCCGGACCGCAGCCTTGTTCCCTTCGCCTTCCGCTGGCTGGAACAGCGCATGGTCGTCACGGCGGACCGGACGGGTGTCGGCCTTTTCCGGGCGGGGGACTTCGTCAAGACGATCGACGGACGGACAACGGAGTCGCTGCTGCTCGACCTGATCCCGCTGGCCCGGGCCGACGGGTCGAACGACGCAAAGCGGGTCAGCCTGATGGAGATGCGCGGCGACGACCGGTTCGAGACTTTCGATCTGCACCTGCCGCTGGTTCTGCCGCTGAAGGACAGCGCGGTCTTTGGTCTGGCCGACGGGCGACGTATCGAGGCACCGCTACTGACCCTGTCGGAGCGTCAGGCCGCTCGCCCCGGCGCCGAGGCCACGGCGGCGGACCCCAATCCCTGGACCCTGGACAAGGGCGAGGACGGGATCGTGCGGCTGACCATGCCCGGCTGGGCGCTCTACGATTCCAGCTTCGATTGGCGGGCGTGGTTGGCCGGCGTCATGGACGACCTGACCGGCGACGGGGCTCGTGGCCTGATCGTCGACCTGCGCGGCAACGAGGGCGGGCTGGATTGCGGCGACGTGATCCTTGGTCGGATTCTGGAGCGCGATCTCGTCGTGGACGCCCAGCAGCGGTGGGTGCGGTACCGGCGAGTACCTGACGCCCTGCGTCCGCACCTCAGCACATGGGACGACTCCTTCTACGACTGGGGCGACCACGCTCAGGCGTCGTCCGAACGCCCCGGCTTCCTGCGCCTGACGCGCTGGGACGAAGGGGTGGCGACCTCGGTGATCAAGGCTGAGGGGCGGCGCTTCGGCGGCAAGGTCAGCGTGCTGTGCGACGCGTCGAACAGCTCCGCCACCTTCCAGTTCGCCCAGACGGTCAAGGACACCGGGCTGGCCACGCTGGTGGGGCAGACCACGGGCGGGAACCGGCGCGGCATCAACGGCGGGGCCTTCATGTTCCTGAAGCTGCCGACGTCGGGGATCGTCGTCGACCTGCCGCTGATCGCGGGCTTCCCGACGACGTCCCAGCCCGACGCGGGGATCGAGCCCGACGTGCCGGTCGTCACCACGGCCGAAGACCTGAGCCTCGGTCGCGATCCCCAGATGGCCGCGGCGATCCGGCTGATCCTGCAGGGCTAGAACCGGCGCCGGCCGGTCACTGTCTCGAAGAACATCCGCCAGTCGCCCATCAGGCTCCACAGCGGGTATTTGAAGGTGGCCGGGCGGTTCTTCTCGAAGAAGACATGGCCGGCCCAGGCGAAGCCGTAACCGATCACCGGCATGGCCAGCAGCCACCAGGCGTTGCGCGTCACGATCGCCGCCGCCAGCGCGACCAGCACCAGCGCCGATCCCACCACGTGAATCCGCCGGCACGTCCGGTCGGAATGTTCGTGGATGTAGAAGGGATAGAACTCTTCGAACGTGGCGAAACGGTCGCCGGATGCGGGGTGCGGGCTCATGCGCCCGAGGATGCGACCGTCGGGCGGGCTTGGCAATCGGTCAGGCGGCGCACGCCTTTTCCGGCAGGCCGAACAGCGAGGCGTACCGCGCCAGGGCGTCCGCATCGCCCGACACCGCACCCTCGGCCAACGGGGCGTCGACGTAGAGGAAGCCTGCAAGCTCTTCGGCCGACGCGGCGACCACGGCGTCCGGGGCCTCGGCCTCGCCCCGCTCGGCGGTCAGGCGGCCGTCCTTCACCCGGGCGCGGAAGGCCTCCTCGCCGATGACGAAGCCGATCGACAGGTCCATCCCCTTCGCCAGATCGGCGGCGAACATGGTCCGCATCGACAGCATGAATGAGACCGGGCTGAGTGGCAGGGTCGGATCATGGTCCGGCGACCGCGCCGCCCAGCGGCCGAGACTCTTGATCGCCTCCTCCGCCTCAAGCCCCCAGGGGGTCAGCTCGTAGACCTGCACCGACGCGGGAGGCGGCAGCTTGCGGCGGGTCAGGACGCCCGCCGCCTCGAGGCTTTCGAGCCGCTGGGTCAGCACGTTGGCGCTGATGCCCTTCAGCGAGGCCTTCAGGTCCCCGAACCGGCGCGGTCCCAGGATCAGCTCGCGCACGATCAGCAGGGACCACCGCTCGCCCACCAGCTCCATGGCATGGGCGGTTCCGCAGGCGTCGTCGTACCAGCGGGACGCCTTGCCGGATTTGTTGGTTAGTTTTTCTAACTTCATAGTTGACTAATGTAATCGCTTGGCCCAGAAGTCGCAACCACGGACGCTCCGCCATGGAGAGGACTGATGACCGCCACCGACATGAGGCCCCTTCGCCGATCCGCCGCCGCCCCGATGGCGTGGGCCGGCCGCGGGCTGAGCGTGACGGCCGGCACCTTCGCGGCGGCCGACGGGATCGCCCGGATCGTGATGGAGCGGTCGCTGGTCCCCGGGGCCGCGGCACTGGACGGAGCGGAGGCGATGACCGGCGGTGTGCTGCTGGCCGGCGCGCTTCTGTCGGCGACCGGCCGCTGGCGGATGGCGGGCGCGGCGGTTCTGGCGTTCGCCCTGCTGGGGCTCGCCATGGTCGAGGGACGGTCGGCAACCCCCACACCCGATCATCTGTTGTTCTGGCTGTACGTGGCGGCGATGGCCGTCGCGGGCAGCGCGCTTCGACGTTCATCCACCCACGACTGAGGCGCCCTCAAGCAGCGAGGCCCCCGCGGGCCGAGAGACAGGGCCAACATCAAGGAGAGTTCCCATGCCCGACAAGATCACGCCCTGCATCTGGTACGACCTGGGTCAGGCCGAAGAGGCGGCGAACTTCTACGTCTCGCTGGGCCTGCCCGAGAGCCGGGTCGACACGGTGGCCCGCGCGCCCAACGACAATCCGTCGACGAAGGCCGGCGACGTCCTGGTGGTCGAGTTCACCCTGGCCGGTCGCAGCTTTCTCGGCCTGAACGGCGGGCCGATGTTCCCACAGACCGAGGCCATCTCATTCCAGATCTACACCGACGACCAGGCCGAGACCGATCGTCTTTGGGACGCGATCGTCGGAAGCGGCGGTCAGGAGAGCATGTGCGGCTGGTGCAAGGACCGCTGGGGCGTGAACTGGCAGATCACGCCCAAGGCGCTGATGGACCTACACCGCGACCCGAACCCCGCGCGCGCCAAGGCCGGTTTCGACGCCATGATGACGATGAAGAAGATCGACATCGCCGCCATCCGGGCCGCGGCGGACGCCGCGGGCTGAAACCTCGATCACTCAGAAATGGAGACTGACATGACCTACTATTCCGGCTTCCTGACCCCGGTGAAGATTGCCGACAAGGATCGCTACATCGCCTCCGCCGCCAAATCCTGGCCCGTCTTCCAGAAGTACGGGGCCTTGCAGCAGGTCGAGACCTGGGGCGACGACATCCCGCCCGGCAAGGTCACCGGCTTCGACCTCGCCGTGAAGCTGGAGGAAGCCGAGGTGGTCGTCTTCTCGTGGATCAAGTGGCCCGACAAGGCGACCGCCGAAGCGTGCTTCGCCACGATGGAGACGGATCCGGCGTGGCAGGAGATGGACATGCCGTTCGACGGCAAGCGCATGATGTGGGGCGGCTTCGCCCCCGTCTTCGAGCAAGGTGCCTGAACCGTCAGGCTCATTCGCCGACATGCGGCCGGGACGCGACGTTCCGGCCGCACCTTCAACCGGAGACCCGCATGCCCTTCATCGACATCACCGTCATTCCAGTGAAGACCGGCGACAAGGAGGCCCATCTGGCCCATTCGGCGAAGCAGACGCCCCTGTTCAAGGAACACGGCGCGACCTCGGTCACAGAATGCTGGGGCACGGACGTACCGGACGGCCAGGTGACGGACTTCAAGAAGGCCGTGGCGCTGCAGGACGGCGAAACCGTCGCCGTCGGCTGGATCACCTGGCCCGACAAGGCCGCGCGCGACGCGGGCTGGGAAGCGGTGATGGCGGACGCGCGTATGCACGAGGCCACCCCGCCGTGGGACGGCAAGCGGATGATCTACGCCGGCTTCGAGGTCATCGCCGAACTCTGAGCGGCACGCCCCCAAGCCGCGAGCGACCGGGTCGCGAGCGGTAGGGCCCCAAGATCGCTCAGGCGGGGCTCGGCTCCTGCCCCAGCAGCCGCTTGATCACCGGCCAGGCGTTCACCCAGGCGGAGATGAAGCCGACGATGCTGGCCACCCACTGGAAGGCGCTCCACAGGGCGTCGAGGAAGCCGCCGTATCCGACGACCTGCGACCCCGCCCACAGCAGGTCCGACACGCCGAGGCGGAAGGCGACGTAGGCCTGCGAATATTCGATCGGGCGGTCGGCGAAGAAGGCGATCGCCACCGCCGCCGCCACCGGGGCCCAGAGCAGCGGCAGGAGCAGCAGCAGGGCCAGCACCAGCACGAGGATCTTGGTCAGCGGCGTCTCGGCAGAGAAGAAGCTGATCACCACCCCCGCGCCGAGCGCCAGCCCGGTCAGGGCGAGAAGGACCGGCAGGGCCAGGTCGGCGGCGTCCATCAGGTCCGCACCCATCGCCATCAGGCCGAGGATGGCGACCCCCGCCAGCAGAAACGCCCCGACCCAGACGCCGGCGTACTGACCGAACCGCCGCTTCAGATGCCCGATGCCGACCATGCCGCCGCCCCCGCCGGTCTCTCCCGGAGACCGGCGTTCACCATGATCGGATCAGGCGGCGCCGTAAACCGCGGGCTTACGAGTCCAGGAACGACCGCAGCTTCCGCGACCGGCTGGGGTGCTTCAGCTTGCGCAGGGCCTTGGCCTCGATCTGGCGGATGCGTTCGCGGGTGACCGAGAACTGCTGGCCGACCTCTTCCAGGGTGTGGTCGGTGTTCATGCCGATGCCGAAGCGCATGCGCAGCACGCGCTCCTCGCGCGGCGTCAGGGACGCCAGCACGCGGGTGGTGGTCTCGCGCAGGTTCGACTGAATGGCGGCGTCGATCGGCAGGACGGCGTTCTTGTCCTCGATGAAGTCGCCCAGGTGGCTGTCTTCCTCGTCGCCGATGGGCGTCTCCAGCGAGATCGGCTCCTTGGCGATCTTCAGGACCTTGCGGACCTTCTCCAGCGGCATGGCCAGCTTTTCGGCCAGTTCTTCCGGGGTCGGCTCGCGGCCGATCTCGTGCAGCATCTGACGGCTGGTGCGGACGATCTTGTTGATCGTCTCGATCATGTGCACCGGGATGCGGATGGTCCGCGCCTGGTCGGCGATGCTGCGCGTGATGGCCTGACGGATCCACCAGGTGGCATAGGTCGAGAACTTGTAGCCGCGGCGGTACTCGAACTTGTCGACCGCCTTCATCAGGCCGATGTTGCCCTCCTGGATCAGGTCCAGGAACTGCAGGCCGCGGTTGGTGTATTTCTTCGCGATGGAGATGACGAGGCGCAGGTTGGCCTCGACCATTTCCTTCTTGGCCTGACGGGCCTCGCGCTCGCCCTTCTGGACCTTCTGGACGATGCGGCGATAGTCGTCGATCGGCAGGCCGGCCTCGGTGGCCACGGCGGCCACGTCGCCGCGGATGGTCGCGATCTGGGTCGCCTCGTTCTCGCTGAACTTGGTCCAGCGCACGCCCATTTCCTTGACGCCGTCGGCCCAGCCGGGGTTCAGCTCCTGCCCGAAGTAGGACTTGAGGAACTCCGGACGGCTGATGCCGTAGCTGTCGGCGAGACGCAGCAGGCGGCCTTCGAGGCCCATCAGGCGCTTGTTGATGGCGTACAGCTGCTCGACCAGCGCCTCGATGCGGGCGTTGTTCAGTTTCAGCGTCTTCAGCCGGCCCGAGATGGCGGCGGTCAGGCCGTCATAGGCCTTCTGGTCCTTGGTCGAGAGAGTCTCGCCCTTCAGGCGCGCCTCGACCAGCTTGTCCTGCAGCTTGCGGAAGGCACCGAAGTCGCCGGCCACCGCATCCAGAACCTCCATGACGCCGTCGCGCAGCTCGGCTTCCAGCGCCGAGATCGACAGGCCGCCGCCGTCGTCGAAGTCCTCGTCCTCTTCGTCGTCGGCCCCTTCGGGCTTATCGGCCGCACCCTCTGCGGACGCCTCGGACGGCGGCGGGGTCGCGCCGGGCTGGGGCTGGTTCTGGGGCAGGGATGCGGGATTCAGCACGCCATAGGTGGCGTCCAGGTCGATGACTTCACGCAGCAGGATGCGGTTGTTGGCCAGTTCGTCGCGCCAGACCATGATGGCCTCGAACGTCAGGGCGCTCTCGCACAGGCCCGAGATCATGGCATCGCGGCCGGCCTCGATGCGCTTGGCGATGGCGATCTCGCCCTCGCGGCTGAGCAGCTCGACCGAGCCCATCTCGCGCAGATACATGCGCACCGGGTCGTCGGTGCGGTCATAGGCGGCCTTGGCCGGGGTTTCGGCGACCGAGGTGTCGGCGCGCTCGGCGACCTCGCCGCCCTCGCCTTCCTTCTGCTCCGCGTCCTCTTCGGCCTCGACGACGTTGACGCCCATCTCGGACAGCATGGCCAGGGTGTCCTCGATCTGGTCGGGGGTCACCTCGTCCGACGGCAGCACCTTGTTCAGGTCCTCCATCGTCACATAGCCGCGCGTCTTGGCCTGTTTGATGAACTTCTTGACCCCGGCATCCGTCAGGTCGAGCAGCGGACCATCCGAAGAGGTCTCGGTCTCGGGCGTGTCGGTCTGGGCGTTCATTCAGTCTTGTCTCCGGCGGGCGAGGCGGGGCCTGCGGCAAATGTGCAACGCGCGACGAAAAGGATCGTCGATCCCCCGTCGCGGCGAATTTCGGTCTTCTCTGGCCGGTCGTCGGGCAAGGCCCAGCATAGGCGCGGCAAATGCCGATCCTGGCGACCGTGCGGATCGCGGCCCGGGGCGGGGGGCGCATTTGCGGCCCGGAAGCGCGAGCGGAACATGCCCTCGCCTTCTCGACCTCGCGCGCTCGGGCGGTCCGATCCGGGGGCGGAGATGGCGACCCGGTCCGTCCGTGTCAAGACGGGACAGGCTCAGTGGACCGTCTCCGACGGTTCCCAAAGGGCGCCGCTGGACAGCACGCGGGCCTGGGCGTCGCGCTCGGCCTTCAGCCGGGCGAAGGGCTGGGCGTCGAACTCCGGCTCGGACTTCAGCTCGTCCATCGCCCGGCTGAGGGCCAGTTCGTTCAGCAGCCCGTCGATGGCGCGGACCAGATCGGCGCGGGCCTGTTCCACCGGGCGCGAGGCGTCGAGGAAGGGCGCGTGCGAGACCCGGGCGGTGCGGTCGACCGCCTTCAGCGTCTCCTCGTGGCCGAGCGCGGTCAGGCGCGCCCGCAACAGGCCGTCGCCGAAGTCGGCGAGGTCCCACGTCAGGCGCACCAGATCGGCGACGAGACGGTCCAGCCCGGAGTCGCCCAGACCTTGGCTGGCCAGCAGTTCGGCCTTCTCCTGCAAGACCTCGGGGTGTTCGATCAGGCCGGTCAGGACGGCCGCCACGAGCGGCCGGGGCGCGCGGCGGAGGCCGTCGGTGGCGAACTGGCCCTCCGGCGTGACGTCCATGGTCACCGTCGCCTTCCGCGCGCGGCGGTCGCGATAGATGACCCGCCCGGCCTGCTTCCGCTCCGCCTCCGACGGGCGGGTCAGCTGGTAGACGGCCCCCAGCAGGTGATCCTTGTAGGTGCGGGCCAGGTCGGGATCGGCCACGGTCGCGGCGGCCTTGCGCAGGCGCGCGATCAGCTGGGCCTCCTTCTCCGGCCCGTCCAGGGGGCCGACCGCCTCGCGCTCGCGATCGAACAACATGCGCGAGAAGGGCACGACGTGACCCAAAGCCTCACGCAGGGCGGGGGCCCCGCGGTCGCGCAGCATGTCGTCCGGATCCAGCCCGTCCGGCAGGGTCACGAAGCGCAGGGTGCGGTCCGACCTGATCAGCGGCAGGGCCCGCTCGACCGCACGGAAGGCGGCGCGCCGCCCGGCGCCGTCGCCGTCGAAACACAGGATCGGCTCCGGACTGACGCGCCACAGCAGGGCCATCTGGTCCTCGGTCAGGGCCGTGCCCATGGGGGCCACGGCGGGGACGCCGGCGCGCTGGCAGGCGATCACGTCCATATAGCCCTCGACCACCACCACGGCCTGTTCGGACTTCGACTCCGCGCCGAGGATGCGCCGCGCTTCCGGCAGGCCGTACAGGGTGGCGCCCTTGTGGAAGAGAGGGCTCTCGGGGCCGTTCAGGTATTTGGCCCGGTCGTCCGGGTTCATGGCCCGGCCGCCGAAGGAGACGACGCGGCCGCGGGTGTCGAGGATGGGGAAGATCAGCCGGTCGCGGAAGCGGTCATAGGGCTGGCCGCCGCCTTCCGGCGCGATCAGCAGCCCGGCCTCGACCAGATCGCCGGGGCGGGCCCCGCGCTGGACCAGGGCGTTCTTGAGCCCCTCGCGGTCGTTCGGCGCATAGCCCAGGCCGAAGCGATCCCACTGGTCCTCGGGCAGGCCACGCCGCTCCAGATACTCGCGAACCGACTTGCCGACCGAGCGACGCAGGTTGGCGGCGAACCACTTCTGGGCCAGGTCGGTCCAGTCCGACAGGCCCTGACGCTTCTGCTCGCGCTCGGCGGCCTTGGGGTCCTCGGCCGGCAGGGCCATGCCCGCCTCGCCCGCCAGACGCTGCACCGCCTCGACGAAGGACAGGCGCTCGGTCTCCTGCAGGAAGCTGATGACGTCGCCGTGCTTGCCGGAGCTGAAGTCGTGGAAGAAGCCCTTGTCGTCGTTGACGAAGAAGCTGGGCGACTTCTCTTTCGAGAACGGGCTCAGGCCCACGAACTCACGCCCCTGCCGCTTCAGCTTGACCGTCCGACCGATGACGTCGGAGGGCCGCAGCCGGGCCTTCAGTTCCTCGATGTAGCGATCGTCGAAGCGCACGCGCGGATCATAGCCCGAAGGGCCGCGGGATGCGCGGCGTTAAGAGTCGGTTAACCAAAAAGGCCTGCGGACGGCAGGAACCGTCTGATTCCGGACGGATTTGATCCCTAGATGCAGGATCGATCCACAGGTGCTGTGGATCATCCCTCCCCCGGCGGCCGAAGCCGCCGCGCGACGACGGGCCGCCGCAGCAGGCGTCGACCCGCGAATGACCGAGACGCCCGATGTTCATGTCGATCCAGAGACCCGCTGTCGAACCGACCGGCCCCGACGCCGTCGCCACGCCGTGGTCGCCCGCGGTGCACAGCCTGACGCCGCGCGCCCTGCACGCCCGCCTGCTGGACAACGCCGCCCAGCGCCGGCTGCGCGGCCAGCAGCGCCGCGCCTGCGGCCGCGCCGACGACGCCGACTACTGGCTGGGTGCCGCCCCGCAGGCGATCCGCAAGGCGGGTGACCTCCGCCGCGAAGGTCTGCCCGCCCTGCCGTAAGCCCTCAACCCTTCATCGCGTCGGCGAAGCGCTGGAACAGGTAGAGGCTGTCCGTCGGGCCGGGCGAGGCCTCGGGATGGTGCTGGACGCTGAACACCGGCCGGTCCTTCAGGGCGATGCCGCAGTTGGTGCCGTCGAACAGGCTGACGTGGGTCTCGAGGACCGCCTCGGGCAGGCTGTCGCGATCGACGGTGAAGCCGTGGTTCATGGACACGATCTCGACCTTGCCGGTCGTCAGGTCCTTCACCGGATGGTTGGCACCGTGGTGGCCCTGATCCATCTTCACCGTCTTCGCGCCGAGCGCGATGGCCAGCATTTGGTGGCCGAGACAGATGCCGAAGACGGGCTTGCCGCTGTCGACCAGCTTCCTGATCTCCGGCACCGCGTATTCGCCGGTCGCGGCCGGATCGCCCGGACCGTTGGACAGGACGACGCCGTCGGGGTCGCGGGCGAGGATTTCCTCCGCGGTCGTGGTCGCAGGCACGACCGTGATCTTTGCACCGGTCGAGGCCAGCGCCCGCAGGATGTTGCGCTTCACGCCGTAGTCGACGACCACCACCGACTTGTCGCCGGCCTGCACGCGCGGGTGACCCTCCGGCCAGTCCCAGAGCCCTTCGTCCCACTGGAACGCCTGCAGGGTCGAGGCGGGCTTCGCCAGATCCAGCCCCACCAGCCCCGTCCACTCGCGGGCGCGCGCCACCAGCGCCGGGATGTCGAAATCACCGGTCGCGCTGTGGGCGATCACCGCGTGCGGCGCGCCCATGTCACGAATGCGGGCGGTCAGGGCCCGGGTGTCGACGCCGGACAGGCCGACGACGTTGCGGCGCTTCATCCAGCCGTCCAGCGAGCCTTCCGAACGCCAGTTGGCCGGATCGGTGGGCAGATCTCGAAACACGGCACCGACGGCCGAGGTGTCCGATCCGCCGCCCATCTGCTCCACGTCTTCCACGTTCACCCCGACATTGCCGACGTGGGGGAAGGTGAACGCCAGGATCTGGCTCATGTAGGAGGGGTCGGTCAGGATTTCCTGATAGCCCGTCATGGCGGTGTTGAAGACCACTTCGCCAAGGGCCTCGCCCTCCGCGCCGACGCCGATCCCCTGCAGCACGGTGCCGTCGGCCAGGGCCAGCACGCCGGTCACGCCGGGCAGGAGGTCGGTCATGGCGGGCAACTCCGAAACGGCGACGGCGGACAAACGGCGGCGGGGTTAGGCCCCCTCGCCGTCCGGGTCAACCGCGGGCTTTCCGCCTCTCAGCAAGGTGAACCAGGCCAGGGTGGTGAACGCCACCACTACCAGCGTCGGCAGGATGTACCCGGCCGCCGCCGCGACCACCGCTGCGCCCGCGAACATCAGGCCGAAAGCGCCCAGCACATGGCCGCCTGTACCCGGGGACAGGCGAATGAGGGCGGCGGAGCAGATGCCATAGATCGTCAGCGTCAGCACCGAGGTGACGCCGACCAGCATGCCGAACTGTTCGCCGAGGGTCGGCTGGCCCGACAGCACGGCGACGATGGTCATGATCGCGGCCCCGGTCAGCGGATTGACGATCGGTGTCCTGTCGCCTGCGGCGAACCCCTTGGGCAGGAAGCCCGCCCTGGCCGCAGCTCGGGCCGTCTCGCCGCCCATCATGACCCAGCCGCCGACCGTGCCAACGGTCTTGGCCACGGCACAGACAGCGACGAAGCCGGCCAGCGAAGCACCGAACACGCGCGCGGCGAGATCGGCATAGGGGCTGGTGGACCGGGCCAGTTCGTCCAGCGGGATGACGCCGAAGACCGCCACCGTCGACCCGACGTAGACCACGGTGGCCAGGGCGACCCCGGCCAGGGAGGCGCGCGCCAGATTGCGGCCGGGATTGCGGATACGCGACGACAGGGCCGCGGCGCTCTCCACGCCCAGATAGGCCCAGAAGATGTAGACCAGCGAGGCGGGCACCGTCTCCTTCAGCGGATCGCCCGAAGGATTCCAGGACGCGGCGAACAGCTCGGGATCGAAGGCGGCGACGCCGGCGGCAACGGCGATCAGGATCGGGATCAGACCGACGATCAGCGCACCGGCCGCCAGCCAGGACGCGGTTCGGGTGCCGGCGATATAGGCCAGCGTCGCCACCCAGATGATGCCGAGGTTGCACAGGGTGGCGGCGACGGGGTCCTTCAACACCGGCCAGAAGAAGGCCAGGTACCCCGTGGCCGCGACGGCCACGGCGACGTTGCCGACCAGACAGGCGGTCCAGAAGGCAATGGCGACCTGAAAGCCGAAGAACCGGCCCAGTCCGGTCTGGGCGAAGCCGGAAAGGCCGTCGGCGCCGGGGCGCAAGCGGCCCAAGGCCCCGAAGACGAGCGCCAGAACCGCGGCGCCGATCCCCGCCACCAGCCAGCCGATCAGCGACGAGCTGCCGAACGGGGCCAGCGTCACGGGCAGCAGGTAGAGGCCGGAGCCGATCATGTTGCCGGCGACCACCAGGGCGGCCAGGCCCCAGCCCAGCTTGCGCCCCTGATCCGAGACGACGTCGGTCATGCGTGGACCCCCCTGATCCGATCCTGGAACCATCCTAGGGCCGACTCATGCCGGCTGGACAGCACCCCCGCGTCATAGGCCCCGGCCGACAGGTTGAATTGCACCGCCGCGCAGATCGACGCGTCCTGGGCGGTCAGACGGTCAGAGGCGGCCAGAGTCTCGTCCGAAGGCGCGCATCCCTCGGGTCCTAGATAGAGGTAATCCAGCCGCGTCCGGCCGGGCCCTGTCGGCGTCATGCGCTCGATCATGGCACCGTCGGCGTAGACGTTGATCCCGAGGTTGGGCCACAGCCAGCCCCAGACGCCGGCCTGGGTCGCCCCGGACGCGCCGACGGCCTGCTGGATCACGCAATCGCCGTCGACCCGGACCTGATAGTCGGTCCCCGCCAGCTCCTCGGCCAGTTCGGGGTGGACGGCGCCGATGTGATAGCCCTCGAGATAGTTCTCGACGTAGGTCTTCCAGTCGCAGGCCAGATCGTGGCTGCGGCGCAGGGCGGGCGGTGGCAGGTCCAGCCCGCGCTCCACCAGCAGGGCCTCGATCGGAGCCACCGCGTCCGCGAGGCCGCCGGCAGGCTCCATCGCCGCGAACACCAGGCCGCGCCAGACCTCGACCGTCAGCGACAGAAGACCGAACTCGCGCGGATCGAACCCCGCTTCCGCGCCGAAGCCGGTCGCCGCGCGCAGGCGACCGTCAAGGGCATAGCGCCATCCGTGATAGGCGCAGGTCAGCTCCCGGCCGCACGACCCGGCCAGCCCGGTCACCAGCGGGCCGGCGCGATGGCGGCAGACGTTGTGGAAGGCGCGGATCGCCCCGTCGGAACCGCGCACCGCCAGCAGCGGCCAGCCGGCGACGTCGGACGCGATCCAGTCTCCGGGCCCCGGCACTTCCGCCTCGTGACCGAGGAACAGCCAGGCGTGGCGGAAAACCGCCGACCGCTCGCGCGCCCACGCCTCGGGATCGCCGTAGAGCCGGGCCGGAAGGGTGCGCTGCATCGCCCGATGAAGCGGGCCGCGGCCGCCGGCGTCAACCGGTCTCAGACGCGGAGAGGGTTCAGTCCGGCGAAGACCGCATGGGTGGCACCGGCCGTGCGCGCATCCCTCGCCCGTTCGGGGCGCAGGTTCAGCAGCAGCAGGTGGTCACAGACCCCCCGCCCGGCCGCGATCAGGGTGGCGGCGTCGGGCCAGTCCACGGCGGTGTCATGGGCCACGCCGGCGAAGTCGAGCGCGAGGCACCGCGCCTGAACGCCCGCCAGTCGTCGCACCGACCCCAGGTCGGGGGCGACGTGGAGGACGGCCCCCAGGGCGGCGGTCTCGAAATGGGAGACGGCGTCGGCGATCGCCTCGGCCGGGGCCTGCTCCAGCCCGCCCATGACCTCGACCAGCAGGGCACCGGGCGCCGCGCCGTGCTGGAGCTCCGCGCACAGCAGGGCAAAGCGCCCGCCGGAGGACGCGATTGTGCGCCAGAAGGCCGGAACGATGCCGCTGTCGCCCGGCTGGAGCCGTAGCAGATCGAGCCCGTGCTTCAGGGTCTGCAGGTCGATGCGCTTCAGGTCCATCGGCTCCAGCGTGCCGCGACCGCTGGCCAGCGCCGCCTCGCCGCCCGCGTGACGCACGCAGCGCCGGATGCGCCGGCTCATCGGCAGGCCGGTGGTCAGGTCGAAGACCGGCTGGGCCGCCAACGTGATGGACAGTTCCTGCCGCGCGCGCGTGACCAGCGAGAAGGTCAGGCTTTCGTAGGCGGCCGCATAGGCCGCGTGAACCGTGGCCGGTCCCGGGGTCGGGGCGTCGCGTCGAAGATCCGTCATGACCGCCTCCTGTGGCCGCGTCCGAGATCCCCCCGACGGTCACGATGCGCGTCGTCCGTCACCAGACGGCTTACGAAAGCGGTGAACCGGGGATTCACCGTGCCGCGGCGTTCACTCCGGAATCCGGGTACCATCCCAGGCGAAGACGCCGCCGGAGTCCGCGGGCGTGAGGCCGTCCAGCACCTCCAGCAGGCGGCCGGCGGAATGGTCCGGCGTGAACAGCTTCTCCGGCGCCACGCCCTTGCGGAACGGCGCGCTGAGTGCGGTCTCGACCGTGCCGGGGTGAAGACCGGCCACAACGGCCTGCGGATGGGTGCGCGTCAACTCGATGGCCAGGTTCCGCAGGATCATGTTCAGCGCCGCCTTGGAGGCGCGGTAGGCGTGCCAGCCGCCCAGCCGGTTGTCGCCGATCGAGCCCACGCGAGCGGACAGGGCGGCGAACACGGCGCGTCGGTCGCGGGGCAGAAGCGGCAGGAAATGCTTCGCCACCAGGGCGGGCCCCACGGCGTTGACGCGGTAGTCGCGCAGCAGGTGTTCCGCCGTCAGGGCGCGATGGCTGCGCTCCGGCTCATGGCCGTCATGAAGGACGCCGGTGGCGACGAAGACCAGCGCGGGCGGCGGGCCTTCAGACACTCTGGCGGCGGCGGCGGCGATCGACGCCTCGTCCTCGAGGTCCAGCCCCGTGCCGGACCGCGACAGGGCGCGGACGACGGCGAACCGGCCGGATGCGCCCAGGCGCTCCACCACGGCGGCGCCGATTCCGCCGGTGGCTCCTATGACGACGGCCGAGGTCTGCATGGGAACGACATCGCCCGCGAGGCCGCGAACAGCAATGAGGCGCGTTGACCCGGCCCGCGTCCCGGGCCAATCCGCCGCCATGACCCTGACGACCATTGGCCTCGATGCCGACGACACCCTCTGGCACAACGAGACGATCTTTCGTCTGACGCAAGGCCGCTTCCTCGACCTGCTGGCCCCGCACGGCGAGCGGACGGACGTGGAACGGAGGCTGGCTGAGGTCGAGGGGCGCAACCTTCGGCTCTACGGCTACGGCATCAAGGGCTTCACCCTGTCGATGATCGAGACGGCCATGGAGCTGTGCGACGGGGAGGCGCCGGCGTCGGTGGTGCGCGAGATCCTGGCCGCGGGGCGCGAGATGATCGCCCACCCGGTCGAGACCCTGCCGGGCGTCGACGAGGCGCTGGCGGCTCTGGCGGAGAGCCACCGCCTGATCCTGATCACCAAGGGCGACCTGCTGGATCAGGAGCGCAAGCTGGCGGCTTCGGGGCTGGGCGAGCTGTTCAGTGCGGTGGAGATCGTGTCGGAGAAGGACCGGCGCACCTACGAGCGCGTCTTCGCCCGGCACGGCACCGGCGCGGGTGAGGCGCTGATGGCCGGCAACAGCATGAAATCCGACGTCCTGCCGGCCGTGGAGGCCGGGGCCTGGGGCGTGCACATCCCCTATCACGTGACCTGGGCGCACGAGCTGGCCGAGGCACCGGAGGGTCACCCCCGTTACGTCTCGCTGGCCTCGATCTCGGAACTGCCCGACTGGATCGCGACGATCGCGGATCAATAGGGTTGCGGGGTGGCCCCCTCGGCCTTAGACGGGCCGCTTAACCGACAACGAGATCGCCACCGGTCCGCACCTGCGCGCCGCCGGGGGCTTGCGCGTGAGAACCGACCCTGTCCGACCCGTCCGTCAGCCATGACGAAAGAGACGCCATGGTGCGCGCCGCCCTGGCGCAGCACGGCGATTCCGGCGTCACGCCGCGGCACACCCTGTTCTATTTCCATGGCGACGGCGATCACGACGACCTGAACGAAGTGGCGCGCCGCGCCGGCTTCATCACCCGGGGCACCGACGACTCGACCGTGCTGGAAACGACGATGGCGGTGGACGCGGCCTCGTTCGCGCCGGTGTCTTCAATGATGCAATCCTGGGCCGCGGCCTTCCAGCTGGACTACGACGGCTGGGAGTGCGCGGTCGTGACGAACTAGAGGGAGGCTGAGATGCCCAAACGCACGGACATCCAATCCATCCTCATCATCGGCGCCGGCCCGATCGTGATCGGTCAGGCCTGCGAGTTCGACTATTCCGGCGTGCAGGCGTGCAAGGCGCTGAAGGCCGAGGGGTACCGGGTCATCCTGGTCAACTCGAACCCCGCCACCATCATGACCGACCCAGAGGTGGCCGACGCCACCTACATCGAGCCGATCACGCCTGAGTTCGTCGAGAAGATCATCGAGAAGGAGCGCCCGGACGCCCTGCTGCCGACCATGGGCGGCCAGACGGCGCTGAACACCGCGCTGGCGCTGGACGCGTCGGGTGCCCTGGCACGCTGGGGCGTGGAGATGATCGGGGCCAAGGCTGACGTCATCGACAAGGCCGAGGACCGCCAGAAATTCCGCGACGCCATGGACAAGCTGGGTCTGGAAAGCCCGCGCTCCAAGGCCGCGCATTCGATGGAAGAGGCGCTGGACGGGCTGGAGTTCGTCGGCCTGCCCGCCGTGATCCGTCCCTCCTTCACCCTCGCCGGGACCGGCGGGGGCATCGCCTACAACCGCGAGGAGTTCGAGGAGATCGTGCTGCGCGGCCTCGACCTGTCGCCGACCACCGAGGTGCTGATCGAGGAATCGGTGCTGGGCTGGAAGGAATACGAGATGGAGGTCGTCCGGGACACGGCGGACAACTGCATCATCGTCTGCTCGATCGAGAACGTGGATCCGATGGGCGTGCACACGGGCGACTCGATCACCGTGGCCCCGGCCCTGACGCTGACCGACAAGGAATATCAGCGGATGCGCACGGGCTCGATCAACGTCCTGCGCGAGATCGGGGTCGAGACGGGCGGGTCGAACGTGCAGTGGGCGATCAATCCCGCCGACGGGCGCATGGTCGTGATCGAGATGAACCCGCGCGTGTCGCGCTCGTCGGCGCTGGCGTCCAAGGCCACCGGTTTCCCCATCGCCAAGGTCGCCGCCCGTTTGGCCGTCGGCTACACCCTGGACGAACTGACCAACGACATCACCCAGGTCACGCCGGCCAGCTTCGAGCCGTCGATCGACTATGTCGTCACCAAGATCCCGCGCTTCGCCTTCGAGAAGTATCCTGGTTCGGAGCCCCTGCTGGGCACGTCGATGAAGTCGGTGGGCGAGGTCATGGCCATCGGCCGGACCTTCCAGGAATCGATGCAGAAGGCCCTGCGGGGTCTGGAGACCGGTCTTTCGGGCTTCGACGAGATCGAGATCGAGGGCACGGCGACCGCCGAGGACGACGCGGGGGCCAAGGCGGCCGTCGTGCGCGCCCTGGGCCAGCCCACGCCGGACCGCATCCGCGTCATCGCCCAGGCCTTCCGCCACGGCTTGACGGTCGAGGAAGTCAACGCCGCCTGTTCGTATGAGCCGTGGTTCCTGCGCCAGATCGCCGACGTGGTGCGCGAAGAAGGCCATGTGCGGGTCAAGGGCCTGCCCGCCGACGCCGCAGAGTTCCGCAGGCTGAAGGCCAAGGGCTTCTCCGACGCCCGGCTGGCGCACCTGACCGGCACGACCGAGGCCGCCGTGCGCAAGGCGCGGCGCGCGCTGGACGTGCGCCCGGTGTTCAAGCGGATCGACACCTGCGCGGCAGAGTTCGCCAGCGCCACCGCCTACATGTACTCGACCTATGAGACGGGCGCGCTCGGGCAGGTCCCGCAGTGCGAGGCCCAGCCGTCCGACCGAAAGAAGGCCATCATCCTGGGCGGCGGTCCCAACCGGATCGGCCAGGGAATCGAGTTCGACTACTGCTGCTGCCACGCGGCGTTCGCCTTCGCCGACATCGGCGTCGAGTCGATCATGGTCAACTGCAACCCCGAGACCGTCTCGACCGACTACGACACCTCCGACCGCCTCTATTTCGAGCCGTTGACGGCCGAGGACGTGCTGGAGCTGATCGACGTCGAGCGGTCCAACGGCGACCTGATCGGGTGCGTCGTGCAGTTCGGTGGCCAGACGCCGCTGAAGCTGGCGCATGCGCTGCAGGAGGACGGCGTGCCGATCCTTGGCACCAGCGTGGACTCCATCGACCTGGCCGAGGACCGCGAGCGGTTCCAGCGCATGCTGACCGACATCGGCCTGATGCAGCCGCCGAACGGCTTGGCCCGCTCCGCCCAGGAAGCGGCCGACAAGGCTGACGAGGTCGGCTATCCGGTCGTTCTGCGTCCCAGCTACGTTCTGGGCGGACGCGGCATGATGATCGTTCACGACCGCGAACAGCTGGACCGCTACGTCGGCGAGGCGATGCGGGTCTCGGGCGACGATCCGGTCCTGATCGACCACTATCTGAACCGCGCCACCGAGGTGGACGTCGACGCCCTGTGCGACGACCAGACGGTCTTCGTCGCCGGCGTGCTGGAGCACATCGAGGAGGCCGGCGTGCACTCGGGCGACAGCGCCTGTTCGATGCCGCCGCACTCGCTGTCACCTGCGATCATCGCCGAGCTGAAACGCCAGACCGAGGCCATGGCCCGGGCGCTGAAGGTGCGCGGCCTGATGAACGTGCAGTTCGCCATCGAGGAGCCGCACTCCGACGCGCCGCGCATCTTCGTGCTGGAAGTGAACCCGCGGGCCAGCCGCACCGTGCCCTTCGTGGCCAAGACCATCGGCGCGCCGGTCGCCGCCATCGCCGCCAAGGTCATGGCGGGCGAGAAGCTCGCCTCTTTCGGCCTGACCGACCGGATCCTGGACCACATCGCGGTGAAGGAGGCGGTCTTCCCGTTCGCCCGGTTCGCCGGCGTCGACACCGTGCTGGGCCCCGAGATGCGCTCGACCGGCGAGGTCATGGGCCTGGACTTCCGCCGCGAGGGCGAGGCGGACCTGACCGAGGCCTTCGCCCGCGCCTTCGCCAAGAGCCAGATCGGCGGCGGCACCACCCTGCCGACCGAGGGCTGCGCCTTCGTTTCGGTCAAGGACGACGACAAGCCCTTCGTGCGCGAGGCCGTGGCCCTGCTGCTGAAACAGGGCTTCTCCGTCATCGCCACCGGCGGCACCCACGCCTATCTGACGGCCGAGGGGCTGGGGGTGGGCTATGTGAAGAAGGTGCTGGAGGGCCGGCCAAACGTCGTCGACGCCATGAAGAACGGCGAGGTCCAGCTGGTCATCAACACGACCGAGGGCAAGCAGTCGCTGGCCGACAGTTTCTCGATCCGGCGGACCGCCCTGATGAGCAAGGTGCCCTACTACACCACCATCTCCGGCGCCCTGGCCGCGGCCCAGGCCATCGAGGCAGTCCGCGCCGGCGACATGGACGTGCGGCCGGTGCAGGACTACGCTCAGGCCTGACGGATGGGGGAGGCACCAATGCGCAAACCAAGGCTTCTTGTGGCATGCGCGGCGTGGGCATTGGTGGTGCCGGGGGTAGCGGCCGCGCAATCCACCCTGCCTGCGCTGAGACCCACCGATCGCGATTTGCCTGCAATGACCGCTGCGCAGCTCGCCGAGGCCGAGCCGCTTCTCAAACCCTTCTTCGAACGCCTGTCGGCGGGTCAGCACAGCGAGGCGTTTCGGGGACTGACGGCCGACGTGATGATGTCGGGCTCTCCCCCCGTATGGCTGCCCCAGATGGTCGGCACCGCACAGGTCATGTTCGAAACCTACGGCGGCATCACACGCCATGAATTGGTGGAGTCGCGCTGTCTCACACCGGAGATATGCCGCAACGTCTATGTGCTGCACACGCCCTTCCTGCCGGTCTATTTCATCCTCGGGCTGTACCGGTGGGAGGATGGAACCTGGGTGCCGACGCAGATGAATCTGACGGACCAGGCTGGTCAGGTCTTCTGATCGGATTTCAGACGCTGAGCGATAGTGGCCGCCGCGCCTTTACGGGCGTCGTGGCCCAAATCCCGGACCTCCACCCGAAGAAGGCGGGACAGTTTCGACCTCGACCGCGAGCCCGCATACGCCGGATCGTAGTGCTCACGGATCAGGGCTTCGGCCAGATCGCGGACGCGGCCGGCGGTGGCCATGTCGCGCCACTCCGCGATCAGGGCCTTCGACAGATGGCGCGGCAGGCGGGACAGGGCGGCGTCGAGGGCGGCGGGGTCCGAAGCGATCCCGGCATAGGTCGCGCAGGTGAAGTCGGCGCGGGCGGCGACCGGAGCGGTCACCTCGATGACGGGGGCGGCCCCCATGGCCGACCATAGCGCCCGGGGCAGGACGATGCGTCCGACCTTGCTGGACTCGGCCTCGACGACGACCGGGCGGGCGGGGTCCAGCGCCGCGACGGCGGCGAACAGGCGGCTTTCGAACAGTTTCTGCGGCGGCTGGCCGCCGGGCATGGCCCCGAACAGGCTGCCGCGATGGTTGGCGAGACCCTCCAGATCCAGAGTCTGCACGCCGCGCACGGCCAGTTCGCCCAGCAGGGCCGTCTTGCCGCAGCCGGTCGGGCCGTCCAGCAGGATCAGGTTCAGGCCCAGCTCGCCCTCGTGAAGCCGGTCGACCACGACGCGCCGCCAGGTGCGATATCCGCCCTCCAGCAGGGTCACGTGCCAGCCGACCTGGTCCATGACGGTGGCCATAGCGTGCGAGCGCTGGCCGCCGCGCCAGCAGTGCACCAGCGGCCGGAAGCCGCCGCCGCGATCGGCCAGAGCTCCCTCCAGATGGGCCGCGATGTTGCGCGCCACCAGCGCCGCGCCGTGGCGACGGGCGAGGAATTTGGAGCCCTGGACGTACTCCGTGCCGACTTCGGCGCGCTGGGCGTCGTCCAGCACCGGCAGGTTGATCGCGCCGGGCAGATGGTCCTCGGCGAACTCCGCCGGGCTGCGCACGTCGATGATCGCGTCATGGGCCGCGAGGGCCGGAAGCGTGACGTCGGTGGTGGTCCGGATCACGCGACGCGGACCCCGGCGGGGCCCTCTCCGACCCGGCCGACGATGGTGGCGTGGTCGAACCCGTCCGCGCGGGCGAGGTCCAGCAGTTCGGAAACCTGATCCTCGGCGACGGAAATCAACAGGCCGCCTGAGGTCTGGGGATCGGTCAGGAGGTCGCGGCGCGCGCCCACCCCCAGCCCGTGAACCTCATGACCATAGGCCGCCCAGTTGCGGCCCGAGGCACCGGTGCGGAGGCCGGCCGCCAGCAGCGCGTCGACGCCCGGCAGGGTCGGCGGGACCGCGTCGAGCGTGATCAAGACGCCCGCCCCGCGCGCCATCTCCAGCGCGTGGCCCAGAAGGCCGAAGCCCGTCACGTCGGTGACGGCGTGCACGCCCGGCCGCCCCGCCAGCTTCGCGCCGAGCGTGTTCAGCCGCGTCGTCGTGGCGATCAGCGCGTCATATCCGGCGTCGTCCAGCCGGCCCTGTTTGAAGGCCGCCGACAGCACGCCGACGCCCAGCGGCTTGGTCAGGACCAGAACGTCGCCCGGCCGCGCGACCCTGTTCGTCAGCACCCTGTCCGGGTGCACCAGACCCAGCGCCACGAGGCCGTAGATCGGCTCCACACTGTCGATCGAATGACCGCCCGCGACCGGGATGCCCGCCGCCGCGCAGACCGAGGCCCCGCCCGCCAGAATGCGGCCGATGGTGTCGGGCGACAGCACGCTGATGGGCATACCGACCAGGGCCAAGGCCAGGATCGGCGTGCCGCCCATGGCATAGACGTCCGACAGGGCGTTGGTCGCGGCGATGCGGCCGAAGTCGAAGGGATCGTCGACCACCGGCATGAAGAAGTCGGTCGTGGCCACCAGCGCCTGCTGATCATTCAGCCGCCAGACCGCCGCGTCATCGCTGGTCTCGTTGCCGACCATCAGGTTGGCGAACGGCGCGGCGGCGGGCATGGCCTTCAGCATCTCGGCCAGCACGCCCGGCGCGATCTTGCAGCCGCAGCCACCGCCGTGGGCCAGCGAGGTCAGGCGGGGTTCGGTCGCGTCGTCCATCCCCCCGGCATGACCGAAACGGCAGTTGAACTCAACGGGCGGCGCGGCGTGTTAGCGTCCGGCCATGCGCCCGACCCCGATCCTCCTTGCCCTCGCCGTGGCCCACCTTGCGGGGGCCGCCACCGCGCAGGAGCGGCCGAGGACCTGGGCCAATCCGGTCGACGTCGACTACAAGTACAATTTCGAACAAACCCACCGCGGGATCAGTTACCGCACCGGGGCCGATCCGGTGATCGTGCTGCACCGCGACCGCTACTATCTGTTCCAGACCCTGGCGGACGGGTTCTGGGTCTCGGACGACCTGCTGGACTGGACCTACGTCGCCTCGGCGCGGTGGCCGTTCGAGTCGAATGTCGCGCCCGCCGCCGTGTCCGACGGGGAGCGGCTGTACCTGATGCAGTCGGCCTTCGAGCCGCGCCCGCTGCTCGTCGCCGAGCGACCCGAGGTCGACGGCTGGGACTGGCACACCCGCCTGCTGCCGCCCGTGCCCGGGGCCGTCAGCCGGCAGGAGGAAGGCACCTTCGGCGAGGACGGCCTGCCCGCCGACCGCCTGCCGCCGGGACCGTGGGACCCCGCCCTGTTCATCGACGACGACGGGAAATGGTACCTCTACTGGGGCTCGTCCAACGTCTATCCGCTGTACGCTGCGGAGATCGACCCCGCCCCGCCCATGGCCTTCCGGGGAGAGGTGCTGAAGCTGCACATCCTCCACCCGGACCGGCACGGCTGGGAGCGGTTCGGCGAGGATCATTCCGGCGGCCTGCCGAACGGCACGGCCATCGACCCCTTCATGGAGGGGGCCTGGATGACGAAGCACGCGGGCCGGTATTATCTCCAGTACGGAGCGCCCGGCACGGAATACAACGCCTACGCCAACGGAACCTACGTCGGGCCGGGGCCGCTGGGGCCGTTCGAATACGCGCCGTGGAACCCGATCAGCTACAAGCCTGGCGGCTTCGTCGAGGGCGCAGGCCACGGCTCGACCTTCCAGGACCGGCACGGCAACTGGTGGAACACCGGCACGCCGTGGCTGGGGCATAACTGGACCTTCGAGCGGCGCATCGCGATGTTCCCGGGCCGCATCTGGGACGACGGCCAGATGGCCTTCACCAGCCGGTTCGGCGACTTTCCCCAGATCCTGCCGGAGGGGCCGGTCGCGAACCCGGAAAACCTGTGGACCGGCTGGGTGCCGCTGTCCTATCGCGCGGCGGCTGAGGCCAGTTCGAGGCAGGGCGAGTTCACCCCCGACCGGGCGACGGACGAGAACCCCCGCACCTTCTGGGCCGCGGCCCGCAACGCCCCGGGCGAGACGCTGACGCTGGACCTCGGCGGGGTGAAGACGGTCCAGGCGGTGCAGGTGAACTATGCCGACCTTCAGTCCGGCGTGTACGCCGAGAGCCCGTCGATCCGCACCCGGTTCCGCCTGTGGGGATCGGAGGACGGCGGGGACTGGCGCGTGATCGTCGACCTCTCGAAGTCGGATCGGGACCGTCCCAACGCCTACGTCCAGCTGGCGGCGCCCGAGCGGCTCCGCTTCGTCCGCTATGAACACCTGGAGTCGCCGGGGGCCAATCTGGCGATCGGCGATCTCCGCGTGTTCGGGAACGGCGACCCGCCGCCGCCCGCGACGCCGCAGGGGCTGACGGTCGCGCGCGGAGAGGACCAGAGGAACGCGACCGTGCGGTTTGCACCGGTGGAGGGCGCGCTGGGCTACAACGTCCGCTGGGGCGTGAGAGCGGATCGACTGACCCTGACCTACCAGGTCTGGCACGACGAGCTGCCGGCCCGGGGAGGGGCGGTGGAGGTGCGCGCCCTGAACGTCGGCGTCGACTACGTCTTCGCGGTGGAAGCGTTCGGCGAGGGCGGCGTCTCGGCGACCAGCGACGTCGTGTCCGCACCTGCCGAGTGAACGGGCCGGCCCTCCCCGCGTTGACGGCGGGAAGGAGACGATCATGGGCCGACTGGCGACACTGTTGGGTGGACTTCTGCTGAGCAAGGGCGGGCGGCGCATGGCCGGTCGTCATGCCGGCAAGCTGGCGCTCGCGACCCTGGCCTTCCAGCTGTGGCAGCAGAGGCGCGGCACCGCGCCGGGCAAGCCCCGACCCGCCTCCCGCAGCCGCTGGAGCGGACGCAGGCCCTAGACGCCGTCGCGCCGAAGGGCCAGCTTCGCCGTCCAACCTTGGAGCGGCCCATGTTCATCGTCCACCACCTCGAGGATTCCCGGTCGCAGCGCGTGTTGTGGCTGCTGGAGGAGATGGGGCTGGAGTACGAGGTGGTCCGCTATGCGCGCGATTCGGCGACCAAACTGGCCCCGCCAGCGCTGAGGGCGATCCACCCGCTGGGCAAGTCGCCGGTCCTGCAGGAAGGCGACACCGTGGTCGCCGAAACCGGGGCGATCATCGAATATCTGCTGGATCTGCGGCCGCAGGCCGGGTTGCGCCCGCCGCCGGGCACGGAGGAACGGCGACGGTTCACCTACTGGATGCACTACGCCGAGGGATCGGCCATGACGCCGCTGCTTCTGAAGCTGATCTTCGGCGAACTGCCGAAGCGGTCCCCGGGGCTGGTCCGGCCGATCGTCAAAGGGATCTCGGCCAGGGTCGGGTCCAGCTTCATCGATCCGCAGATCAAGGCGCACGTCGATTTCTGGGAGTCGGAGCTGGGCCGGTCGGACTGGTTCGCCGGCGATCACTTCTCCGGCGCGGACGTGATGATGAGCTTTCCGCTGGAGGCGGCGTCCAGTCGCGCGGACCTCAGTGCCCGGCCGAACATCCGGGGCTTTCTGGAGCGGATCCATGGCCGCCCGGCCTGGTGCCGGGCGCTGGAGCGGGGCGGACCCTACGCCTACGCCTGAGCTTCGTCGGAAGTCGTCAGTGTCCGGGCGTTCGGGCGGGCGCTAGCGTCATTCCATGCTCGTGACCTTGCGCCGCATCCTGCCCTTCGCCCTCACCCTGGGGCTGACCGCGTGCGTGCAACCGCCCGCACAGCCGGTCGCGACGGCATGGGCGACCCCCGAGGTGTCGGCGCCGCCCGCCCCGCCGCCGCGCCGCGCCGCCGCCGCCCATGCCTCGAAATCGGCGCTGCTGGTCCGACCTCGCCTCCTCGGCAGGACGTTCACGATCGAGGCTCTGAGCCCGGTCATGTCGGTGCAGCCCCTGGACGCGGCCCTGTACTCCGCCGACCAGCCGGCGGCTCTGCGAAGCGCCGGGATGCGCCAGCTGTCAGCCCAGCATCTCGGCGAAGGCCACGCCGAAGCGGCTGTCGGTGCCGCCCGGGCGGGGCACGATCTGGCGCTGGAGGCCTATGGTCCGGACCACGTCGAAACCCTGGCCGCCCTGATCGCGCTGGGCGACGCCCTGACCGCGGCCGGCCGGCCGACCGAGGGCGAGACGGTGCTCCTCGTCGCATCGCAGCGGGCCCGAGCCCTGTTCGGCCCGACGCATCCCACCACGCAGGCGGCCACGCGCGGCCTGGCGCTGCATCGCGGCCTCGCCCCGATCGGACCGTTGCTCAGAAGCTTCAACAGGCGCGTGAACCGCGTCGGATGAAGAACCCGGACGCCCTCGAAGCGTTAACGGGACATGATGTTGAAGAAGTCTCAGGTCCTGGCCTTGCTGGTGGCGGCGTTGGCGTTCTGCCTCGCCTTCATGGCGGCCGGCGTGTTGCTGGTCTCCGCCGCGTTCATGGCGGCGGGCCTTGGTGTCACCTTCTGGTTGACGCGGAGCCTGGTCCGCGACGTGCGGCGCCGACGGCTGGACCGTCCGGCTTGAGTTCGACACGTTCCTGACCTAGTTTCCTTCCCCGGTCGCGTACGCCCGGCGACCGATCTCCTGAAATCACGCCTCCCAGTCGGGCGACCGAACAGAAACTCACCATCCTATGGAAAAAGTGCCGATGACGGCCGAGGGCTATCGCGTCCTCGACGATCAGCTGAAGCAATTGAAGTCGGTGGAGCGCCCCAGCGTGATCGCCGCCATCTCCGAGGCGCGCGAGCACGGGGACCTGTCCGAAAACGCGGAATATCACGCCGCCAAGGAGCGTCAGGGCTGGATCGAGGGCCAGATCGCCGAGATCGAGGACAAGATCAGCCGCGCCCAGGTGATCGACGTGTCCAAACTGAGCGGCGACGTCGTCCGCTTCGGCGCGACGGTCTCCGTCGTGGACGAGGACACCGAGGAGGCGGCCACCTACCAGATCGTCGGCGAACACGAGGCCGACGTGAAGAAGGGCCTGATTTCCATCGCCTCGCCGATCGCGCGGGCCATGATCTCCAAGACCGTCGGCGACGTGGTCGAGGTCAATACGCCCGGTGGCGTGAAGGCCTACGAGATCGTCAAGGTCGAGTGGAAGTAGGCGGCCGCCAGCCCCTTCTCATCTGGGCCGTTTCGGACGGCCGCGCCGGCATGGAAAACCAGGCTCTGGGCCTGGCTGAGGCGGTCGCGCGTCTGACGCCCGCAGAGATCGTCGTGAAGCGCGTGAAGTGGCGGGGTGCCTTTGATCGGCTGCCCTCGGCCTTGAAGGCGTCATGGATGCTGGACCCGGGATCGGACCCGGTGGAACCCGCCCCCGGCGGCCGCTGGCCCGACGTCTGGATCGGCACGGGCCGGGCCACGCTGCCGCTGTCGGCGCAGGTGCGACGGCGTTCCGGGGATCGAACCGTGGTGGTCCAGACCCAGGACCCGCGGTGGCACCAGGACGCCTACGATCTGGTCGTCGCGCCGGCACATGACGGACTGAGCGGACCGAACGTCCTGTCCGTCATCGGATCTCCGCATCGGGTCTGGGCCGGTGCCCTGGAGGCCGGAGGGTCCGCCTTCGCGGACAGGCTGGCTTCCCTGCCCTCACCTCGCGTAGCGGTGCTGATCGGGGGGCGATCCGCGGCCTTCGACCTGCCGGAACGGCACGCCGCCGAACTGGGAGACCGGATCGTCGCGGCGGTGCATGCCGCAGGCGGATCGGCCATGGTCACCTTCTCTCGCCGGACTCCTGACGCCGCCCGGCGCGTGTTGCAGGACAGGCTGGCCGCCCTGCCCGGCATGATCTGGGATGGCGCGGGCGCGAACCCCTACTTCGCCTTCCTGCACTTCGCCGACCACGTGCTGGTCACGGAGGACAGCGCCAACATGGCCGCCGAGGCTGCGTCGACGGGCAAGCCGGTGCATATCCTACCCATGGTCGCGCTGAAGCCCGCGCCGAAGTTCGCGCGCCTGCACCAAGCTCTGCGCGATCAAGGAGCCGCACGGGCTTTCGACGGCCGGCTGGAGACCTGGACCTATCCGCCGCTGAACGAGACCGAACGGGCGGCGCGGGCGATCGTGGACCAGCTCGTCAGGTCCTGAAGGATCGACGGCGGGGCGCATCCATGGCTGGATGTCGCATGCTCGTCGTACTTCTCGCCGTCCTGTCCGTACAGTCCGCCGACGCTCAGTCGGAAGAGCGGCGTCGCTACTGCCTGGCCGACCCGCTGACCGGCGAGGTCGTCAGCACCGTCAGCCGCGCCGCAGCCGGCGGCGGGCGCGAGGTTCTGCGTGACGGCGTCTGGTCGCCCGCGCCCACAGACGGACCGGAGGCCGCGAACCTCGACTGGTATGTGTCTGGCGAAGACATCGTGCGGGACGGCCACACCTACGTCCGCGGCGAGGAATGGACGGCCGACGCCTTCAACCGCTACCTGCGGCACGCGGGGCTGTACCGCGGCGCGGCGGTCATGACGATCTGGCCGACCGGCGACGTCGATCTTGCGGTGCTGGTGCGTCAGGACGGATGCCTGGTGCGGACCTACGTCCGGCAGGATCGAGGCCGCACCTAGTCCCCGCCACCACCGCCCCCGTCGCCCGCGCCGCCGTCGGAGTCCATGTCCGCCTTTGACTTGCCGCCCGTGTCGGAGGCCACCATCGGGGTCACGCCGCCGTCGCCGCCGTCTTTCGACTTGTTCTTCTTCTGCGAAGCGTCGGCCGTTGCGCCGAAGGCGACGCCCAGAGCCACCCCGATGGCGATGCCGATGGCCAGATTGTCCGTGGCGATGCCGATGGCCACCCCCACAGACAGGCCCAGCGCCAGACCCACGCCCAGGAAACTGCGACCTTCCATCCCCGCCTCCGTGCTGCTCATCCCCAACCTACCATCGCGCGGAGGGGAATCACCGCCTAAATGGAGCCCATGAGCACGCCCCGTACCGTCCGCTGCGCCATCATCGGTTCCGGCCCCGCCGGCTGGACCGCCGCCATCTATGCCGCGCGCGCCAGCCTGAATCCCGTGGTGATCGCCGGCATCCAGCCGGGCGGTCAGCTGACCATCACCACCGACGTGGAGAACTATCCGGGCTTCGCCGACGTCATCCAGGGCCCCTGGCTGATGGAGCAGATGCAGAAGCAGGCCGAGCATGTCGGGACCGAGGTGATCCACGACATCGTGGTGTCCGCCGACCTGTCGTCGCGCCCCTTCCGGCTGAAGCTGGACGGCGGCGAGGAGATGCTGGCCGAGACGGTGATCATCTCCACCGGTGCCCAGGCCAAGTGGCTGGGGCTGGACAGCGAGGCGAAGTACCAAGGCTTCGGCGTCTCGGCCTGCGCCACCTGCGACGGCTTCTTCTATCGCGGCAAGCAGGTCGTGGTGATCGGCGGCGGCAACACCGCGGTGGAAGAGGCGCTGTTCCTGACGAACTTCGCCGAGAAGGTCACCGTGGTGCACCGCCGCGACGAGTTCAGGGCCGAGAAGATCCTGCAGGACCGCCTGTTCGCCCACCCCAAGGTCGAGGTGGTCTGGAACCACAAGGTCGACGAGATCGTCGGCGTCGTGGACGGCATGGCCAAAAACGTCACCGGCGTACGGCTGTCGTCGACGGTCGATGGATCAAGCCGTGAGATCGCGTGCGACGGCGTGTTCGTCGCCATCGGCCACGCACCGTCCTCCGAGCTGTTCGCCGGTCAGCTGGAAACCAAGTCAGGCGGCTATCTGACGGTGAAACCCGGCACGACGGCCACGGCGATCGAGGGAGTCTACGCCGCTGGCGACGTGACCGACGACGTCTACCGTCAGGCCGTGACGGCGGCGGGGATGGGCTGCATGGCGGCGCTGGAAGCGGTGCGGTTCCTCGCCGAGGAGGACCACAAGGCGGCGGGTCACCCGATCAGCCACAAGGAAGCGGAAAAGATCGGCGCCTGGGACTGAGCCCGGCTCAGCCGAACAGCTGCAGTTCCGGCGGTGCCATGGGCGGGGGCGTCCCGGCGCGCTTGCCCAGCGCATAGTCGACCGCGGTCCGGACCGCGCGCTCGTCAGTCGGCTTGGACAGGACGCCGATGGTGCCCGCTACGCCATTGCGCACCATGCCCGGGTTCGCCGTCATGAACAGCACGGCGACGCTGTGGTCCTGGCCCAGATGACGGCCGAGCTCGATCCCCGTCGGTCCGTCCGACAGGTGGATGTCCACCAGTGCGAGGTCGACGTCGCTGGATTTGATGATGTCCTCGGCCTGACGGGAGTCCGCCGCGACGCCGACCACGTCATGCCCGAGGTCCTCGAGCACGAAGCGCAATTCGAGTGCAACCAAGGCCTCGTCTTCGATGATCAGGATGCGGGCGGTCATTTCAATGTCTCGGTCTCAGTCGAGTCAACGCGAGGAGCGGTTGCAGGTTTCATGCCGCGCTCCCGGCCGCCTCGCCGGCCTTGAGCGCGTGTCGCCGCCGCGACAGAGCGGTGGCGGGAAGATCGACGAACACTTTCAGGCCCTGCGGGTTCCAGTCATGCGACAACCTGCCACCCAGCTGCCCCTGAACTGAAAGTTCCGCCAGCGACGAGCCGAATCCACGGCGCTCGGGCGGACCGTCCACGCGCGGGCCGCCGATCTCGACCCAGTGGAAATGGAAGCGGTCCTCGTCGAACGCGGTCTCCAGCGAGACCCGCCCTTCGTCCTGGCTCAGCGCGCCGTACTTGGCCGCGTTCGTGGCCAGTTCGTGGAACAGCAGCGCGACCGACGTGGCGGCCTGATCGTCGAAGACGGTGTCCTCCCCCGACACGACGATGCGTGGCGCTCCCGCGTCGTCCAGATAGGCGGCGAACAGGGCGCGCAGGAAGGCGTGCAGGGTCATCGACCCCACCGTGGGCCGAGAAGTCTCGGTGTGCGGACGCACGAACTCGTGCGCCCGTGCCAGGGCGCCGATGCGCGTGCGCAGGCCCAGGGCAAAGGCCCGCGCCTCCGGATGCTGGCGCGCCGACAGGGCGACCAGGGCCGAAACCACGGCGAAGATGTTCTTGATGCGGTGGCTCAGCTCCTGGCTGAGCAGCTCCTTGGCCTGCTCGATCCGCTTCAGGTCGTCGATGTCCGTGCAGGTGCCGAACCAGCGCGTGATCTCGCCCGCCTCGTTCCGGATCGGCATGGCCCGGCCCAGCGTCCAGCGGTACATGCCGTCGCGGCGCCGCAGACGATATTCGATATCGTAGGGCTCGCCCGTCTCCAGCGAATGGTTCCAGCGCGCCCAGGCGCGATCCTGGTCGTCCGGATGGAACATGCCGTTCCACCCCTCCCCGTCCGTCGAACCGTCGGGCACGCCGGTGAACTCGTACCAGCGGGCGTTGTAGTAGTCGTGGAAACCATCCGGCAGGGTCGACCAGACCATCTGCGGCATGGAATCGGCGATGGCCCGGAACTTCGCCTCGCTGTCCGCGAGGGCCTCGACGGTGGCGGCCAGTTCGGCCTCGACGGTCTTGCGACGGGTGATGTCGACGGCCACGCCGGGGAAGCGCGTCGCCGCGCCGGTTCCGTCCCCATAGGCCTGTCCGCGCGCCAACACCCAGGTCTCGCGTCCGTCGACCAGCAGCCGGTACTCGCTCTCGAAGGCGGCCATGGCGTCCACGGCCGCGGAAATCTCGTGCGAGACGCGCTCGCGATCGTCCGGATGGATCGATCCGACGAATTCCCCCAGCGGCACGCCGGCGGCGGCGCGCTCGGGGTCCACGCCAAACATGCGGGCGAACCGGGCGTCGGCGGTGACCCTGTCCTCGACCAGATCCAGATCCCAGGCACCCACCATCTCCGAGGCGTCCAGCGCGAGGTCCAGCCGCTCCTGCGTCTGCGTGCGCTCGCGAAGCGCGCGGCGCAGCTCGAGCTGGCTCATGACCTGACGCGCCAGCACCTCGAGGGTCTGCATCTGCAGGTCGGTCAGCCCCCCCGGGCGGGGGACGACGTCCAGGATGCACAGGGTACCGATCGGGTGACCTTCAGGCGATTTCAGCAGGACTCCGGCGTAGAAGCGCAGGCCAGCCTCGCCGGTCACCAGCGAGTTGCAGGCGAACCGGGCATCCTGCGTCGCGTCGGGCACGACCATGCGGTCCTGTTCCAGCAGGGCATGCCGGCAGAAGGAGGTCTCCAGCGGGGTCTCGCACACGCCCAGGCCGACCTCGGCCTTGAACCACTGCCGGTCCGCGTCGATCAGGTTGATGACCGCGATCGGGGCCTCGCAGATTCGGCCGGCCAGCTCGGCGATCTCGTCGAAGGCCGGCTCGCGCTCGGTGTCCAGCACGCCGTACGCGCGCAGGGCCCGGAGCCGCTCTGTCTCCGTGGCCGCACGCCCCGCGCTGGATTCACCGTCCGATGTCAAAGTCCGATTTCCTGGATCGCCCAATGAGAGGCGTGAACGGTGAAGCCTGTTCTTTGGTTGCGTCGCCCGGGCCTCAGGAACCGGGGCGGCCGACTTCCTCGACGTCCATCGTCGTCACGCCGGGCGGCGGGGTCTTCGGCGCGTCCCCGGCCTCGAAGGCGGCCAGATCGGCGTTCACCGCGGCCACCTCCTCGGGGGTCGGCAGGCGGCGGCCGCCGAGACTGGCCACACCCACGGTCCGGGTGACGCCATCGATCTCGACGGTGCGGACGGCGGGGCGACCGGCCGCCGCAGCGGCCTCCAGATCGGCGTCCGTCGCCACTTCCGTCGCATTGGCGAGCAGCACGCGCGGACGGGCGAAACGCGCCTCGTCGATCAGCGGCTCGCGTCCCGCATAGGCCTGGGTGAAGGCACCGGTGTCCCCGTAGACGCCCTTCCAGCGATAGAAGATGTGCGCGCCGATCTGGTCGATCTTGAGCAGGGTCGGGGCCCACCACGGGTGCACGTAGTCGGCGTGGTAATGGGTCGCGGTGCCCACACGGGTCGCGACATGGCCGTTCAGGGCCTGCGCGGCGACCGCCTCGGCCCGCTTCCAGGCCCACGGTACGGGGCCCTGTGCGAGCGCGCCGTCGCAGGTGAAGCTGAACTGGCAACCCGTGACGCGCTCTGCCCCCTGGAAGACGACGCCGCACACGGAGTTCGGATAGTTGGGGTCACGGACCCGGTTGAGGACGACCTGGGCCACAGCCTGCTGGCCCTCAGTCGGTTCGAGGGCGGCCTCGTAATAGACGGCCTGGGTCAGACAGCGCAGGGCGCGGCGGCGATCCTCGCCGGTGGTGCGCAGGACGAAAGCCCGCGCGGGGCGCAGGGCCCCGAAGGCCGTCGGCACGCCCGCATTGAGACGCTGGGCCTCCACGCCGTTCTGACCCCAGACGAGCGTCGGCTTGCCGGCGAGGGTCAGAGTCTCCCATCCCGGCGTCAGTCCATAAGCGGCGGGACGGAGCAGAAGCGGATCGTGGCGCGAGGCCAGCGCCAGCTGCGCCGGATCCAGCCGTCCGCTGACGGCGGCGAAGGCGTCGGCGCCGATGTCGCCCCGCGTCGCCTGCGCGACCGCCTCCACCGACAGGTCACCGTCGGGCCGCACCATCGAGCCAGCCGTCGCCGCGCACGCCAGGGCGACGGCCGCGGCGGCCAGGGCCACCGCGCGTCTTCCGTCCAGCCAGGTCCGAAGGCGAGCGATCATGAGAACGGCACTATCCGGAATTGTCGGCGAAATTCCGACCTTGCGGCGACTTATCGGCCACCGAGCGTGGAGCGCAGCATCCAGGCGGCCTTCTCGTGCGCCGTCAGACGCTGGGTCAGCAGATCGGCGGTGGCGTCGTCGCCCGCCTCGTCAGCCACCTCGATGCCGGCCCGGGCGGTGGCGATCACCGTCTCGTGGTCGCGCATCAGCTCGCGCAGCATGTCCATGGCCTCGGTCTCGGGCTTGCCTTCCTTGATGGAGGTCAGGTTGGCGAAGGCCGACTGGCCCTGAGGCGCGTATTCGCCCAACGCCCGGATGCGCTCGGCGATCTCGTCCAGCGCCTCCCACATCTCGCGGTACTGCTGCTCCAGCAGGGTGTGCAGGGTGAAGAACTCCGGCCCGCGCACGTTCCAGTGAAAGCCGTGCGTCTTGGAGTAGACCGCGAAACTGTCGGCCAGCATCTTTGACAGTTCGTGCGACACCTGTTTGCGGGCGTCGGCCTTGATGCCGGTCTTGATCGTGTCGGCCATGGTTCTCTCCTGAGGATGTCGGCGACGATCTAGGGCCGCCGCCACGCCCCGCCAAGGGCCGCACGGCGGCTTGCGGCAAAGTCCGGATGCAGGGGAACCCGCCAGAGGCGAAAGCGTTGCGTGGAGTCGCGCCACGGCGCTGCGTCGGGGGTAGAGTTGGCGTCATCCGGGAGTGAGAGAAAGCTGCTGGGTCCGGGCGCGGGTCTGACTGCCCTCGCCCGGTTCGAACCGGGCTCGTGGTGGGTGCGTGTCCTGATCGGCGTCGGGTTCGCCCTGGCGGCGCTGCTGGTCCGCCTCGCTGCGTCCTCACTTTACGCCGGCGTCACCGGCTTCATGATTCTGCTTCCCGGGGTTCTGCTGGCGGGGCTGGCGGGCGGGCGGCTAGCCGGACTCGTCGCCGTGGCGGCGTCGCTGACCGGAGGTTGGCTGATCGTCGGCTGGGACGGCAATTTCGGCGACATGGTGGAGAACCTCGCGGAGGTTGCGACCTACAACTTCATTCTGGTCGGATTGTTCTGCACCTTGCTTGCCGCATCACTCCGGGACGCCGTGGCCGGGCGAGCGCGCACAGAAGCCCTGCTGGATGAAGGAGAGCGTCGCTTCCGTCTCATGGCAGACACGGCCCCGGCACCGCTGTGGATCACGAACACGAACGCCGAGGTCGAATTCGTCAACAAGGCGCTGATCGAGTTCTACGGCCGTGAGGGCAAGGAAATCCTCGGCGCCGCCTGGCGTGAATCGATCCACCCGGACGACCGGCCCGGCGTGGCCGCGGTCATGGCCGAAGCCCGCCCCCAACGCCTGCCCTACGGCTTCGAGTGCCGCTTTCGGCGCGGCGACGGCGCCTGGCGCTGGCGGCGCGTCGTGGTCAATCCACGTTTCGACGGTCAGGGCGGTTTCCTCGGCTACATCGGAATGTCTTTCGACCTGACCGAGACGCGGGAAGCGCTTGAGAACCTTGAGCAGGTGGAGCGGCGCCAGTCGCTGCTGCTGGCGTTGGGCGACCGGCTGCGCGATCTGGACGACCCGGAAGCGGTGATGTTCGAGGCGGCACGCACGCTGGGCGAGGCCCTGGGCGCATTGCGCGTCGGTTACGGCGAGGTCGACCCCGACGGAGGCTCAGTCCTGGTGCGCCGCGCCTGGCATGTGCCGGGGACCCATGATCCCCAAGGACAGTGGTCGCTCAACGACAGCATCGGCGTCACCGCCGCCGACGACCTCCGCGCGGGTCGCCTTCTGCGAATCGTGAGCCCCGGTGACCTGGTCCAGGATCCCGGCAAGGTCGGAGATTACTGGGACACGGACAGCGGTGCCCTGCTCGCGGCACCGATCATGCGCGGGCGCCGTCTGGAAGCCGTTCTCTACGCTATACGCCGCGAGGCCTCCGCCTGGACCGACGACGAGGCCGCCTTGATCGAGGACGTTGCGGCGCGGACGTTCGCGGAGGTGGAGAGAACCCGCGCCGAACTTGAGGTGCGCGAGAGCGAGCACCGCTTCCGCTCCGTCGCCGACACGGCCCCGGTGCTCATCTGGGTGACCAATGCCGACCGGAGCCGGGCCTTCGTCAACCAGGCCTATGTGGCCTTCCACGGCGGGACCTATGAGGACGCCCGCACCGCCGACTGGCGCGCCGCCCTGCACCCGGACGACCATGAACGCATCGCGCGCGAGTCGAGCGCCGGGGAGGCGACCGGCAAGCCGTTCGCGCTGGAGGGGCGCTATCGTCGCCATGACGGCGAGTGGCGCTGGCTGAAGTCGTTCTCGCGGCCACGGCTGGGCATGGGCGGCGACGTGGTCGGGTTCGTCGGGGTCGCCTTCGACGTCACCGACGCCAAACAGGCCGAAAGCGACCTGACCCGCGTCAACGAACTGCTGGAAGAGCGCGTCGGCGACGCGCTGGCCGAAAAGGCCAAGGCCGAAGCCGACCTGATGCACGCCCAGCGCATGGAGGCGGTCGGACGCCTGACCGGCGGCGTGGCCCACGACTTCAACAACCTGCTGACGGTGGTGATCGGCGCCCTGGACATGATGCTGCGGGCACCGGAAGACGCGGCCCGACAGAAGCGGCTCGGCGAGGCGGCTTTGGCAGCGGCCCGGCGCGGCGAGCGGCTCACGCACCAGCTCCTCGCCTTCTCACGCCGGCAGACACTGCGACCAGAACCCACCGATCTGAACGCCCTGATCCTGGAAGGGGAGCCTTTACTGCGCCGCGCGGTCGGGGAAGCGGTCACGCTGGACCTGCGGCTCTCCGACCGGCCGACCTGGGTCGACGTGGACCCTGCCCAGTTCGAGGCGGCCCTGCTGAACCTGGTGGTGAACGCCCGCGATGCCGTCAGCGAAGGCGGCCGGATCGTGATCGAGACCCGCGCGCGCCGCCTGAAGTCGGGTCAGGTCGCCGAACTGGACGGCGGCGACCATGTCTGCGTCGCCGTCGTTGACGACGGGACGGGCATCGGCGCGGACGTCCTGCCGCGCATCTTCGAACCGTTCTTCACGACCAAGGCGGTGGGCAAGGGAACCGGGCTGGGGCTCAGCCAGGTCTACGGCTTCAGCCGTCAGAGCGGCGGCGGGCTGGAAGTCTCTTCAGAGCCGGGCGAGGGCACGACGATCCGGATGTTCCTGCCCGCCCTCAAACGGGGACGCGCGCACGCCGTCGAAACGCCCCCTGAACCGGGCCGTCCGGCCAGACCGGGACGGCGACTTCTGCTGGTCGAGGACGATGCCGCCGTGGCCGCGGTGGCGGCCGAGATGGTCGAAAGTCTGGGGTTCGCGGTTTGCACCGCCGATCACGCTGCGGCTGCTTTGACCCTGCTGGAGACCGAAACGTTCGACGTCATGCTGACCGACGTGGTCATGCCGGGCGGCATGTCCGGCGTCGAACTGGCGCACGCGGCCAACCGACGGCACCCGAACATGTCCGTCGTGCTGGCTTCGGGCTATGCGGGGGACGAGGTCGACCGCAAGGTCGCAGACGCGCCCTGGCCCTTCGTCCGCAAGCCCTATTCGCGGGAAACCCTCGCCGAGGTTTTGACGGCGGAGACCGTCTAGATCAGCGCTTCATCTTCTTGTCGGCGCGGCGCTGACGCTGCTCGGCCTTGATGGCCGCCTTGCGCTCGCGGCGCTCGTTGCGGCGGGCCTCTTCCTGCTCCTCGGCCGACATGGCCTTGGCGGCAACGGCGGCGGCCTCCTGCTCGGCCTTCGCCTGCTGGGCCTCCAGCTTCTCGGCGGCGCGTTGAAGGCGGACAGCCTCGCGTTCAGCTTCGCGCTGCTTGGCGAGGGCGAGAGGATCCTCGGCCTGCACCGTAGGCTTGGGCTTGAAGCGGGCCAGCATGGCCTTCCTGGCGTCGGCCTGAGCGGTCAGGCGATCGGCGAAGCCGGTTTGTTTGAGATCTCTCATTCCATCCAGTCGAGGCAGGGGCGTGACGCGCCGAGACGACCGCGTCCGGCAGGGCGGCTAACGAGTCCGGGCGCGAAAATCAAGGCGCGGGGCGCATTCAGGCCCCGCGCCCCGAGGATTCAGTCGTCCTTGGCGGCCTGACCGACGGCGGTTCCGGCCGCGCCGCCGACCGCGGCTCCAACGGGACCGGCGACCACAGCGCCGGCGACGGCACCGGTGGCGGCGCGTTGTTCGATGGTCGATCCGCAGGCCGACAGACCGGCGGCGGCGACGACGAGGGCGAGGGCGAGAGCGGCACGCATGGACAATTCTCCTGTGAAGACCGCGGAAAAAACGCCCGTCAGGCTGAGCCGTTCCGTTCCCCTCGCCCGCTCGTAACCAACGTTCCGATCAAGGAACGATCCACAGACTTTATGATTCCGGAAAGCTTGATCGTGATCAGACGGATCCGGCCGCGAATGCAAAAGAGATTTGGAAACAAGCAGAATAAGATCTCTATTGATCTTTATGACTTGAACCTGTTCTCAAGAAGACACAGACGCACGCCGCAACGACCGGCGAGCGGGCGCGCTTTTGTCGCGGCTTGCGAATCAACCACATTGAGGCCACATTCCGGCGTATAAGGCGCGTCCTCCGGGTCATCGGCCGTTCGCCGAACACCGGAAGCTGCGGGCCCGCTGTGCGAACCACGGTCGGGCCCGAAGACTGCTTAAGGGGCGGCATTGCGCCCTGCGGATCAGGCGTTGAGTGCGTGTCGAATACCCACGAGCCGAAGCCGGCGTCGGACCTGTCCGGACGCCTGAAGCTCAAGCCCGCCGCGGTCGCGGCCGTCTTCGGGGCGGTCGTCGGTGCCACGGTGGGCGTGGCCTACCTCGGCGGGTCCATGGCGAAGGCCACGACGGTGCGTATGCAGGCCCAGAAGCTGGACGCGGTCGCTGCCGCCGGCTTCACCGACGAAGCCATGGCCGCCGCGGCGGGTGGCCTCGACGCCAGCGCGCTTGCCATCGCCCGGCGTCATGATCCCTACACCGTCGCCGGCTCGACCCGCCGCGACCGACAGGCCGAACTGATCTCGGCCCGGCTGGAGGCTCTGCCCCGCAGCGGATCGCCCCTTCGCCCGGCGCAACCGGGCGGCCTGCACCCTGCAGCCTCGCCTTTCCGCCTGGCCAACGCCCTCGACGCCAGCCGCGATCTCGATTGTCTGACCCAGGCCGTCTATTACGAAGCGCGCGGCGAGGGTCGCGAGGGCATGCGCGCCGTGGCCCAGGTCGTTCTGAACCGCGCCCGCCACTCGGCCTTCCCGAAAACGGTCTGCGGCGTGGTGTTTCAGGGCGCGGGCCGGCGCACCGGCTGCCAGTTCAGCTTCACCTGCGACGGCTCCATGCGCGGCCGCGTCGACCGCGGTGCCTGGAACCGGGCTCGCACCGTCGCGACCGAAGCGCTTTCGGGCCGGGTCTACGCTCCGGTCGGCACGGCCACCCATTTCCACACCACGGCCGTCTCGCCGTCTTGGCGGGGGTCTCTCGTCCGCGTCGGCCAGGTCGGCGATCATGTGTTCTACCGCTTCGGCGGCGGACGCGGCGCGCCGCGCACATTCGCCTACCAGCCCAGCCCCTCCGCACCTCTTCAGGAAGAGCCTCGCCTGATCCAGGCCGGGATCGATCCCATCACGCCGGTGCGCGAAGCCGGCGGCATCGCCTACGACCTGCTGGTCCAGCGCGAGGCACCTGAGCGCACGGCGGAGCCGGCTCCGGTTGCCGCGCCGACGGTCAAGCCGACCGTCCCGGCCCCTACGCCTGCGCCGTCCGCCGCCCCGGCCAGCTCGACCGCCGTCGGCGCTTAGGGAAGCCTGAGCCGGAACGTTTCGGACGTCACCGATCCTGCGTCTTGTGCTGCGGCGTGAGGTTCTGCTTCGCGTTTCCGAAGCGGCCCTGCTGGTCCAGATTGACGTCGGCGTCGCCGGGCTGACCCGACTGCACGCCCGTGGCGATGTCGCGCCTGTCAGGGGTCGCGCGCTGATCTTCGGGGATGGGGGGCTGTTTGCTCATCTTCGGTCTCCTTGCTCACAAGGTAACCGACCGGGGCCGACCCCGTTCCCCGTCAGATCGCGTCCAGTCCGACGTCCAGCGACGGGGCCGAGTGGGTCAACGCGCCCACCGATATGACGTCGACCCCCGTCTCGGCGATCGCCCGCACCGTCTGCAGGGTGACGCCCCCCGAGGCCTCGAGCACGACGCGGCCGGCCGTCTCGGCCACCGCGCTCCGCAGATCGTCCAGAGTGAAATTGTCCAGCATCACCACGTCCGGCCCCTCACCGGCGTCAGTCATCGCGAGCACCGCGCGCAACTGATCCAGCCGGTCAACCTCGACCTCGATCTTCATCAGATGTCCCGCGGCGGCGCGCGCGCGGCGCACCGCCGCGGCCGCGTCCCCGCCGCACATGGCGACGTGGTTGTCCTTGATCAGAATGGCGTCGTCCAGGCCGAAGCGGTGGTTGATCCCCCCGCCCAGCGCCACAGCCCGCTTCTCCAGCGCCCGAAGGCCGGGCGTGGTCTTCCGCGTGTCGGCGATCCGCGCGCCGGTGCCCGCGACGGCGTCGACGTAGGCCCGGGTCAGCGTGGCGACGCCGCACAGCCGCCCCATGAGGTTCAGCGCCGTTCGCTCGGCCGCCAGCACCGCGCGGGCATTGGCGCTGACCCGGACCAGGGTCGCGCCGGCTTCGAAGACGTCGCCGTCCCGAACCGGTTCGTCGATCTCGGCGTCGGAATCCAGCGCCCTAAGCGCCAGCCGCGCAGCGGCCAGCCCGGCCGCGACCCCCGGCTTCCGGGCCCTGAACACGGCCGTCAGGCGTGCATCCGGGGGCACGCAGGCCTGGGCCGTGACGTCTCCGGCCCGCCCCAGATCCTCGGCCAGCGCCAGGCGCACCCCTGTTTCCATGGCGTCGTCGTGGAACCCGCTCATGCCGCCGCCTTGCGTCGTCCGAGGGCCGCGCCCGGCACCCGGGTATGGGCGGCGACTGCCTCGGTCCCCGGAAAGTCCGAACGGAAATGGGCACCCCGGCTCTCGCGCCGCGCCAGCGCGGCTTCCGTCATCAGGCGCGCGGCGACCAGCGGAAGCGTCGCGCCGCCAGTGGCCTCGATCTCCGCGATCTCGCTGAGTGCCCGCGCCATGCCGGTGCCGTCGCGCACCACGCCCAGGTCGCGGCTCATGAGCCGCCGCAGCCGGGCGATGCCCCCGGCGTCCTGACGTGGCGGCAGATCCGGAATGGACGCCGCCCGCGGCGCAGCACCCGGCTCCGCAGCCGCCGCCCGCCCCGCGCGCCGACCGAAGGCGGCGGCTTCCAGCAGGCTGTTGGACGCCAGCCGGTTGGCACCATGGACGCCCGTGGCGGCGCATTCGCCGACGGCGAACAGGCCCGGCACGGTCGTCCGCCCGTCCGCGTCCGCCGCGACGCCGCCCATGTGATAGTGGGCCGCCGGTGCCACAGGGATGGGGGTCTCGCGCGGGTCCAGCCCCGCCGCCATGCAGGCGGCGAAGACGGCGGGAAAGGCTTCGGGGAAATGCGCGCCCACGGCCATGCGGGCGTCCAGTAAGGCCCCCCGCCCCTCCGCCCGCGCCAGATGGACCGCTCGCGCCACGACATCCCTCGGCTGCAGGTCCGCGTCCGCCGCGGCACCCAGCAAGGGCAGGCCCAGACGGTCGATCAGGCGCGCGCCCTCTCCCCGCAGGGCCTCGGTGGCCAGGGGCATGGGGTCCAGCCCCACGTCCATGGCCGTCGGGTGGAACTGGACGAACTCAGGATCGAGGATCCCGGCCCCGGCCAGCCAGGCGGCGGCCATCCCCTCGCCCCGGAGGGCCGTCGGGGTCGTCGTTTCGGCGAACAGACCGCCGACTCCACCGGTCGCCAGGACGACGCAGGAGGCCAGAACGATCACGGGCCCGTCGGCACGCTCGACCACCGCGCCGATGACCCGGGAGTCGTCGCACACCAGCGACACCAATCGTGCGTCCTCCCAGAACGACAGGTGGCACGCCGCCCGCGCCGTCGTGACCAGGGCGCTCAACACCGCGCGCCCCGCGCCGTCGCCCCCGACGCGGGCCACCCGGGCGCGGGAGTGCGCGGCCTCACGGCTGACGGCGTAGCCGCCGGTGGCGTCCCGGTCGAACGGCGCGCCCAGCGCGGCCAGCCAGTCCACCGTGCCGGGCCCCTCGCCGGTCAGGATCGAGGCCATATCGGATACAACCAGCCCCGCGCCCGCTGCGACCGTGTCCGCGGCATGCAGCGCCGGCGCGTCCTCCGGGCCCACCGCGGCGGCCACGCCGCCCTGCGCCCAGGCCGAGGCCGAGGCGCGCAACAGCGGCTCGGGCGAAATCACGAGGGTCGGACGCGGGGCGGCCTCCAGCGCGGCTGAAAGGCCCGCCAGACCGGCGCCGATCACCAGCGGCCCGTCGTGGACGATCCGCCTCACGTGCCCAGGCCCAGGAAACGGCCGCCCTGGCTGAGCCCGCCCGCCAGACCGCCGTCGCCCAAGGGCATCAGGGCGGCCACGCCCACCGCGACGCAGGCGGCAGCGGTGGCGAGGAACAACAGAGTGCTCAGTCCCGCCTCGCCCCAGGTCAGCGGCCGGCCGTAGGGCCGCCACTTGCCGCGACGCAGATGGCCGATCAGGGCGATGCCGAGGAAGGCGGCGAACAGGAAGCTGCCGTTGGTCACGCCCCACCAGACCACCGCCGCGCCGGTGGCCAGCAGCGCCGCCCACTCCAGCATCGGATGGATGCGCGCCAGCACGGGCCCAAGCGCCTTGGCACCATCCAGCGGGGGCGCAGGCGCCAGGTTGACCAGATTGATCATGGCAATGGCGAAGGCACCGAACAGCCAGGCCGGCCCGCCCGTGATCTGCCACAGGCCGAAGAAGGGCGCGGCCGCAAGCAGTCCGAACGCAGGGCCCGCCAGCGACACCAACACGCCGTCCCACTCGCTCCTGGGATTGCGTTGTGCCTTCGCCAGCCCGCCCAGGAAGGGGATGATGTAGATCTTCGCCGGTCCCATGCCGAGCCGGTTCATGGCCAGCACGTGCCCGTACTCGTGCACGAACAGGCCGAAAATGAGCGCGACGACGATCACCCAGCTGCCGGTCAGGTACCAGATCAGCCCACCCAGCAGCAGGGTCGAGATCACAGCCCAGAGCGGACTCTGGCCCTTGTCGAACGCGGGTTCGTCCGTGGCCGGGTGCGGCGGCTCGGCAGCAGGGGTCACCGTGTTCGGTCTCGGGTCCCAGGGACCGGGTCTGCGGGGCGTGTCGGTCATCGAGGGGACTTGGCCTTCTCGCCGCGCAACAGCAAGGCCAGCAGGGCGAGAAGCCGCAGACTGCGCGGATCGACCGCCGCCACGGCCCGCACAGGGGCGACGTAATGCATCAGAGCAGCTCCACCGCCACATGGTGCCTTGCCTTCACCATGTCGTAGCGCGCGGGAACGGCGGGCGGCGGCAGGTCGACCATGCGCTGGACGGCCAGGCGGGCGCGCTCGGCCATATCCTCGGGAACCGTGACCTCGAACTGCATGTGCAGCAGGGCGTCGCGGATGTTCTCGAGCGTGATCCGCTTCATGTGCGGGCACAGGTTGCACGGGCCGATGAACTGTGTGCCCGGCGCGTCGGCGGCGATGTTGGACGCCATCGAGCATTCGGTGATCAGCACGACCTGCCTGGGCTTCCGCGTCGTGACGTAATCCGCCATCGCCCCGGTCGAGCCAGCGAAGTCGGCAGCGGCGAGAATCTCCTCAGGACATTCCGGGTGGGCCAGGATGTCCGCCTCCGGCCAGGCCTCTCGCATGTCGGCGATGTCCTGGGCGGTGAACCGCTCATGCACCTCGCACCGACCCTGCCAGGCGATGATGCCGACGGTCGTCTGGGCCGCCACGTTCCGGGCCAGGAATTCGTCGGGGATCAGGATGACCCGGTCGACGCCCCATTCCCGCGCGGCCCACTCCACCACCTGCACGGCGTTGGCGGACGTGCAGCAGATGTCGGTCTCGGCCTTCACGTCGGCGGTGGTGTTCACATAGGTAACCACCGGCAGGCCCGGATGCCGCTGCTTGATCAGGCGCACGTCCGCGCCGGTGATCGACGCTGCCAGCGAACACCCGGCCCGTAGATCGGGGATCAGAACGGTCTTCTCCGGGCTCAGGATCTTCGAGGTCTCGGCCATGAAGTGCACGCCGGCCTGCACGATGACCTTCGCCTTCGACTTCGCCGCTTCCTTGGCCAGCCCCAGGCTGTCGCCGACGTAGTCGCCCACACCGTGAAAGACGTCCGGTGTCATGTAGTTGTGGGCCAGAATCACGGCGTCGCGCTCGCGCTTCAGCCGGTTGATCTCGGCGATCAGCTCGGCCTTCGCCGGCCACTCCAGCGGCGTAACGTGGTCCTTGACCTTGTCCCAGACGCCCGCGGTTTGCCGCGCCGTCTCCGCCGAAATCCCGAACATGCCGTCCGCCATTCCAAACCCCTTTTGCTCGCCTTGAGCATATCTGAGGGCCGAAGAACGGCGGCCCGCCTCCCGGCGGACCACCGACTTATGCTCACATTCAGCATAAGTGCTGACAATCTAGTCCCGGCGACAGGAAACGCAAGGGGTCAGAAGCTGTAAAGCGACCCCAGCCGCCAGCGCACGTCCTGCAGTTCGCGCTCCGCCCAGCGCAGATCTTCCTGGGCGCGCCGCCACTCGCCGATCGTGCCTTCCCGCTCGTCACGAAGCTCGCCGACCCGCTCACAGGCGCGCTCGCGCTCCGCCTGGGTCAGGTTCTGGTCCCGGCACTCCCGCCGCTTGGCCTCGATCTTCCCGTCCAGGTCCTCCGCGCGGGACGCATAGGACGATACCCGCGACGAAGCGTCGGACACCGCGCGTTCGGCGGCGCCCAGCACCTGTCCGTCCCGGTAGGCCTCGAGGAACGATCCCTCGACGGACGTCGGACAAACGCCCTCGTAGCTTGAGCCGTTGCGCCCGACCTGAAATCCGTTGGCGGGAATGCAGTAGCTCCGCAGGCCCTGCTCGCGCGCCGCGAAATAGATCGCTTCGTCCGGCACGACTCCGACCTTGGCGCACGCTTCGGCGTGGGATTGCAGCCGCCCGGGTCCGTGACCCGCACGGCCGTCAGCCAGACCGACCTCGCCCCAGGCTCCGGCCAGGCACTGGTCCTCGCTCATCGTGGCGCAGCTGCCCAGCGACAGCGCGACGAGGGCCCCGCCCACGGCGATCATGAAAGCCCGCATAGTCCCCTCCCCCGAGCGGTTGAGGGGCCAGTATGCCAAGAACCCGTGAAACAGCCAAGTTTGCCCGTGGGCATGCAGGCCGTGCTATGTCGACGGCGTGAGCGACGAGGACCTTCAGGACGACGAGTCCGCCGATGCCGGCGAGCGCTTGGAAGTCCGCCTGAGCGGGGACGAAGGCCGGCTGGACCGCGCCCTCGCGCAGTCGCTGCCACGCTTGTCGCGAGCCCGCATTCAGGCCTTGATCGCCGCGGGCCGCGCGTCCCGCGACGGAGTCACCCTGTTCGACGGTTCGGCCAAGGCCCAGGCCGGCATCCACCGCCTCGACGTCCCGCCGCCGGCAGCCGCCGTCCCCGAGGCCGAAGCTGTTCCCCTGACCGTGCTCTTCGAGGACGCCGACCTGATCGTCATCGACAAGCCCGCAGGCATGGCTGCCCACCCCGCGCCCGGCAGTTGGACCGGCACCCTCGTCAACGCCCTGCTGCACCACTGCGGTGCCTCCCTGTCCGGGATCGGCGGGGTCGCCCGGCCCGGCATCGTCCATCGTCTGGACAAGGACACCTCCGGCGTCATGGTCGCAGCCAAGTCCGACCGGGCGCACGCGGGCCTGTCCGCCCTGTTCGCCGCCCACGACATCGAGCGCAGCTACGTCGCCCTGACCCGCGGCGCGCCAGACCCGGCGAAGGGGCGGATCCAGACACAGATCGGACGTTCGTCCTCCGACCGAAAGAAGATGGCCGTCCTCCGCTCCGGCGGACGCGAGGCGATCACGGACTATGCGGTGCAGCGGACCTTCGGCGCGCCGAGGAAGCCGGGCGCGCCCCCGTTGGCCGCGCGGGTCCTGTGCACCCTGCACACCGGGCGGACTCACCAGATCCGGGTGCATCTCGCCTCGAAAGGCGCACCGATCCTGGGTGATCCGACCTACGGCTCGGGCAGCCCCGCCGCCCCCGTCCGCGAGGCGGTCGCCGCCGCCTGCCTGGCACGCCAGGCTCTGCACGCGGCGGTCCTCGGCTTCGTTCATCCGGTCACCGGCCAGCCCCTGCGCTTCGAGACGCCGCCGCCGGCTGACATGGCGGCCCTCGAACGGCTGCTGTCCGAACTGTGAGGGCAGCGATCCTCAGTCTGGTCCTCCTGCTCGCCGGGTGCGACGCCGCGTCGGATGACGACGACTGGCGTCGTCCCGGCCCAGCGACCCCGAACGCGGCGGGCCTCGTGTCACTTCCCTGTGACGCGTCGACGCCGCTGGAGCCGACGCGGCCCCGATACTGCCGGGACGACCGGCACTGGGTCACACCGCAGGCGCGCGCGGCCCTGGTCGACGCGGCCGCCGCGGTGCGGAAGCAGTATCCCGGCGAGGTCCTCCGGTTCATGGACGCCTCCGGGCCGGACGGCGTGAAGCCGTTCCCGCCGCACCTCAGTCATGGCGACGGCCGCCAGATCGACCTCGGGCTCTACTACACCGACGTTGAGGGCCGCCCGCTCCGGACCTTACCCGCTTACGAGCGCCACGGCGGATACTGGCCCGCCGAACCGCCCCGGCCGGGCGAGATCGTTGCGTGTCCGCAGGGCCGGGTCGGCCGCGCGGAGAAGCCGGATCCTCCCGCTGATCGCCCCTGGCGTCTCGACGAGGCGAGAACCCGGACCCTTCTCGAGGCGTTGATCGAGGACCGGCGCGTCCGCCGCGTCCTGATCGAACCCCATCTCGAGATGCGCCTGGGCCTTTGGGGGCATCCCAAGCTGAGATTCGCGGGATGTCAGGCGGCGCGGCACGACGACCATATCCACGTTGATTTTCACTGACGGAGGCACGAATGACGGACATCGCCTACGACCCCACTGGCCCCCGCTACGTCCTGCCGCTGGATGGTGCCGAAGAGGCGCAGGTCGACGTCCGCGTCTCCGAAGGAGTCATGACCGTCCGGCGCGTCTTTGTGCCGCCCTCGCATGAGGGTCAGGGGCTCGCCGCCCGGCTGATGGCGCATGTAGCCGATGACGCCCGCGCCAAGGGCCTGAAGATCGTCCCCGTCTGCTCCTACGCGGAGGTCTGGTTCCGCCGGAACAGCGACCAGCAGGATCTGCTCGCGGCCTAGTGGGTCTTGATTAAGGACGCACTATCTGCTACACACACGATCACAGTGGCGTCCGGGCCACATTCTCGCCGCGGCGTGACGACGCGCCCCTTTTCGAGACCGCAACCCGGACCCATCTCATTCGCTGAGGGGTGAGGCGTCGGCGCGCATCGTGCGGCCGAAACCGAAGGACCCGCTCGATCGGTCGGAGGGACCACGCATATGGCCAACGCTACGCTCGCGGTGATGTCGCCTGAACAGGGACTGTCGCGCTATCTCACGGAAATCCGCAAGTTTCCGATGCTGACCAAGGATGAGGAGTTCATGCTCGCCAAGCGGTGGAGCGAACACCAGGATCCGGAGGCGGCGCACCGCCTCGTCACCTCGCACCTGCGCCTCGTGGCCAAGATCGCCATGGGCTATCGTGGCTACGGCCTGCCGATCGGCGAGGTGATTTCCGAGGGCAACGTCGGCCTGATGCAGGCCGTCAAGAAATTCGATCCCGACAAGGGCTTCCGCCTGGCCACCTACGCCATGTGGTGGATCCGCGCCTCGATCCAGGAATACATCCTGCGCAGCTGGTCCCTCGTGAAAATGGGCACCACGGCGGCGCAGAAGAAGCTGTTCTTCAACCTGCGCAAGGCCAAGAGCCAGATCTCGGCCTTCGAGGAAGGCGACCTGCACCCGGAGCACCTCTCCGCCATCGCCACCAAGCTGGGCGTGTCCGAGGAAGAGGTCACCAACATGAACCGTCGCCTCGGCGGCGACGCCTCGCTCAACGCGCCGATCCGGTCGGACGGCGAAAGCGAGTGGCAGGACTGGCTGGCCGACGACACGGCGGTCTCGCAGGAGACGCAGCTGGCCGAGGATGAGGAGAAGTCCATCCGCATGAGCCTGCTGCAGGAGGCCATGGAGGAGCTGACGGATCGCGAGAAGCACATCCTGACCGAGCGCCGCCTCAAGGACGACCCGGTCACTCTGGAAGAGCTCGCCGGCCAGTACGGCGTCAGCCGCGAACGCGTCCGCCAGATCGAGGTCCGCGCCTTCGAGAAGCTGCAGAAGGCCATGCGTGCGGCCGCCGAGGAGCGGAACCTCGTCGACGCCTGACGCCGACGCGGAGTGAGGCGTCAGCCCGCCTTCTTCAGCGGCTCGCCTGCGGTCTGATGCATCGCCAGCAGCGCGCCGATCGGCGCGGCCAGCGTCGCCTTGGTCGGCGGTCCGCTGGCCAGCGTCACCTCCAGCGCGCCCACGGCGACCACGAGGCGCGTGTCGCTTGCGGCCATTCCCGAGGCCTTGAGTTGACGCGCCTGCTCCTGGACGGCGCGCACGGCCTGTTGCGGGTCAGCGTCGAACTGGTCCAGCGCGGCGGCCAGAATGCGCATCGCCTGATCCTTCGCCGCCGCGGCCGCGGTCGCGGCGTCCGTCGGCTTGTCGGACTTGCGCTTGGTCGGTCCCGAATATTCGCCTGAGTTGAAGCGCCGCCGGTCGGGGCCGACGTAGGCCACGCCCTCAACCCAGTCGCGCGGCTTCAGGGCCACGTTCTCGACCCGCTTCATCAGGTCGGCGCTGGTGAACGGTTTGCGAAGGTACTCGTGAACGCCGACGTCGCGCGCGCCTTTGATCGAGCTGGCCGTCGCCTCGGCCGTGACCATGATCACGGGCGCCCGGCGGCACGCCATCTCGGAACGACGCAGACGCCGGACGAACTCCTCGCCGTCCAGGTCGACGCCGGCGCGCTCGGTGAAGATCAGACCGGGATCCTGCGTAGCGGCGACCCTCAGGCCGCGCGCATGATCGCCTTCCACGATGATCTCGCGCGTGCCGAGACCCTTCATGATGTCGGTGATCAGCCGGGCGGCATGCGCGTTCGGATCCACGATCAGCACCCGACGAACGACGGGTTCCAGCCGAGTGAGCAGGCGACGATCGACGGCGAACACGGGCGGCTCCACGCAACTTCCGCCGTCACCCATATCCCCCGCCGGTTAAGGCGCGTTGAACACTGTGATTTTCCGGCTCAACCCTGGAACGGATCCCGCATCAGGATCGTGTCGTCGCGCTCCGGACTCGTCGACAAGAGCGCCACCGGGGCCCCGATCAGCTCCTCGATCCGCCGCACATATTTGATGGCGTTGGCGTTGATGTCCTTGAAGCTGCGCGACCCCGCCGTGCTCTCGCTCCAGCCCTCCAGTTCCTCGAACACCGGCTCGGCCGCCGCCTGCTCCTTGAGACTGGACGGCAAGTAGTCCAGCACCTCGCCATTGACCCGATAGCCGACGCAGATCTTCAGCGTCTCCAGACCGTCCAGCACGTCCAGCTTGGTCAGCGCGATCCCGTCAATCCCGTTGATCGCCACCGACTGGCGCACCAGAACCGCATCGAACCAGCCGCACCGCCGCGCCCGCCCGGTATTGACCCCGACCTCGCGGCCCACGGTCGCCAGATGCTCGCCCACCGCGTCGTTCAGCTCGCAGGCGAACGGCCCCTCGCCGACGCGCGTCGTATAGGCCTTCACGATGCCGAGCACATAGCCGACGCCGCGGGGCCCGATCCCCGACCCCGCCGCCGCCTGTCCCGCCACCGTGTTCGACGACGTCACATAGGGATAGGTGCCGTGGTCCACGTCCAGGAAAGCGCCCTGTGCCCCTTCGAACAGCACCCGCTTGCCGTCCTTCTGGGCCTGATCCAGCACCCGCCACGCCGGCTTCACATACGGCAGGACCTTCGGCGCGATCTCCAGCAGCTGGCTCAGCAGCGCCTCCGGATCGATCGGCTCCAGCCCCAACCCGGCACGCAGCGGATCGTGGTGCGAGCGCAGGCGGTCGATCTTGACCTTCAGGTCGTCGGCGTCGGCCAGATCGCAGACCCGGATCGCGCGGCGTCCCACCTTGTCCTCATAGGCCGGCCCGATGCCCCGCCCCGTCGTCCCGATCTTCGCCCCCGGCGCCTTGGCCGCAGCCTCGCGCGCCACGTCGAGCGCCGGGTGGATGGGCAGAATCAGACAGGCGTTGTCCGCGATAGTCAGGATGTCGGGGCTGATCGCCACGCCCTGCGCGGTGATCTTTTCGATCTCCCCGACCAGATGCCAGGGATCGACCACCACGCCGTTGCCGATGATCGACGGCTTGCCCTGCACCACGCCGCTGGGCAGGAGCGCCAGCTTGTAGACCTTGCCGTCCACCACCAGCGTGTGACCCGCATTGTGCCCGCCCTGGAACCGCACGACCACGTCGGCGCGGTTGGACAGCCAGTCCACGATCTTGCCCTTGCCCTCGTCGCCCCACTGGGCGCCGACCACCGCGACGTTCGCCAAGGATTTGCTCCGCTGCTTGCGGGCGCAGCCTATAGCCGGGGAATCGCGGAGTGTCGTCCGCCTGCGGCGATTATTCCGCCAGCGCTTCTGCGAACGCCCAGTCCAGCCACGGCCCCAGCGCCTCGACGTCCCCCGCCTCCACCGTGCAGCCACACCAGACGCGCAGGCCCGGCGGCGCGTTGCGGTGCCCCTCCACGTCGAATGCCGCGCCCTCAGCTTCCAGCAGCGCCTTCATGCGCATCACCAGCGCCCGCTGCGCCGTCTCGTCCAGCGCCGTCACGCGCGGATCTGTGATCTTCAGACACACGCTCGTGGTCGACCGCTCGTCGGCCCGCTCGGCCAGCCAGTCGATCCAGTCCGTCCGCTCGACCCAGTCGCTCAGCGCGGCGAAGTTCGCGTCGGTGCGCCGGATCAGTTCGCCCAGCCCCCCGGCCGCCAGCGCCCATTCCACTGCGTCGATCCAGTCCTCCAGCGTCCAGACGCTGAAGGTGTTGATCATCGATCCCGTCGCCAGCGTCCGGTCAAATCCCTTGGCGTCACGCAGGCGCAGCACCTTGGGCACCGGCCGGCCGGGCTCGTATTCGTCCAGCCGCGCGACGGCTCGCGGCCCCAGCGCCGCGACGCCCAGCCCCGCCTCGCCGCCCAGCGCCTTCTGGAAACTGAAGGTCACCACATCCAGTCGGTCCCACGGCAAGGGCATGGCGAACGCCGCCGACGTCGCGTCGCAGATCACCAGTCCTTCGCGATCCGCGCGGATCCAGTCCCCGCCCGGTGCCTTCACGCCGCTGGTCGTGCCGTTCCACGGAAACACCAGGTCCACCTTCGGATCGACCCGCCCCACGTCCGGGAATCGTCCCCACGGCGCGGTCAGCACCTCGGGCTCCAGCTTCAGGTGATCGCGCACGTCGGTGGCCCACACCTTGCCGAAATTCTCGAACGCCATGACCTGCACCGGGCGCGGCCCGAGCAGATTCCACAGCGCCGCCTCCACCGCGCCGGTGTCCGATCCGGGCAGATAGACCAGCGCCCAGTCCTCGGGCACCTCCAGCAACTCCCGCGTCAGTGCCAGTCCGTGGGAAAACCGCGCCACCACCTCCGGCGCGCGGATGCCGCGCCCCAGCAGGTCCGTCGACACCGCCTCACGCGACCAGCCCGGCCGCTTGGCCGTAGGCCCCGCCGAGAACCACGGCCGCGCGGGCTTCACATTGGGCTTGTTCGCCATCTCGGCCTCAGTCCCGGAAGGGCTTGATCGGCCCCTCGTCCCGCGCCGTCTCGGCCAGCTTCGTCAGGCGGTCGTCGTTCTCCGGCAGCACGATCATCAGCTTCGCCAGCAGGTCGCCGCGCTTGCCGTCGGCGAAGGCTCCCCGCCCCTTCAGTCTCAGGATTTTCCCGGAGCTGGAGCCCTTGGGAATGGTCATCATGACCGTGCCTTCGGGTGTCCGCACCGCGACCTTCCCGCCCAGAACCGCGTCGTAAAGCGCCACCGGCTGATCCATCGTCAGATCGCCCCCGTCGCGCGTGAACACCGGGTGTTTGGCGATCTTCAGTTCGATCAGGGCGTCGCCCGCCGGTCCACCACGTCCCGGCGCGCCCTGGCCCTTCAATCGGATCAACTGTCCGTCGCCCGCACCCTTGGGGATGGCCACGTCCAGCATCCGCCCGTCCGAGAACTGGATGCGCCGCGTCGCGCCGGAGATGGAGTCCTCCAGCGTGATCTCCAGCGTGGCGCGCACGTCCTGGCCCTTGGCCGCGAACCCGCGCCCGCCGCGCGCCGCGCCGCCGCCGAACATGCCGCCGAAGATCTCGTCCAGATCGACGTCCTCGAACGCGCCCCGCGCGCCGCCGCCCTGACCGAACGGACTGCCGCCGCTGCCGGGTCGCCCGGAGAAACCCCGGAACTGCTCGCGCCCGTCCGCATCGATCTCGCCCCGGTCGAACTTGGCCTTCTTCTCGGCGTCGCCCACGATGTCGAACGCCGCGGTCACGCGCTTGAACCGCTCCTCGGCGGCCTTGTCGCCGGGGTTGGAATCCGGATGCAGCTGCTTGGCCAGCTTGCGATAGGCGGACTTGATCTCCGCCGCGCTCGCGCCGCGCGCCACGCCCAGTTCCTTGTAGGGATCACCCGCCACGCGGCCGTCGCTCCTTGCTGCCCGTACAGTCAGTTAGGGCACGACGGCCCGTCATGCGAGGGGGATCGCTGTCTCGAGCCCCCATCCCCACCCCTCGCCCCATTGGCTGACGGCGGCGCGCGCGCCATCCAGCCCCTCGGGGAACAGGTCGGCCAGCGCTGCGCCGGACGTCTCCACCGCCGGAGCGCCCGTCTCGACGGCCGCCACTTCGACGTCCACATCCAGCCACCGGACCCGGAACCGCATCGGGTCGGCGCCTACCTCCGGCCCGTCCCAGCGATCCCCGTCCAGCCGCGAGCGCGCGACCCAGCTCAACACCCGCCCGCCGCCCGCCGTCTTCTGCGCCGTCAGATGCGCCGGTGACCACGGCCGGTCATGCACGCCCCGGATCGTCGCTTCGATCTCCGTTACCCTCGGTCCACCTGCCGGTCCCCCCGCCGGTCCCGCGCGCCAGATCCGTTCGACGCCCCGCTCGCCCGCCGCCAGCTCGACCCGCGCCAGCCCGTCCAGCACGACCACCAGGGCACCCGCCTCGACCGTCGCCGCCAACGTCCCCTGCTGACCCCGCAACAGGCCCGACAGCCGCCACACGTCGTCGCCCAGCGGCTCGGCCGACAGAAACTGCACGATCTCCCAACCCCCGATGCCCGCCACAGCCAGCGCATTGGCCCCGCCCAGCACCGCCGCCTCCGGCCGCGAACTCGGCGCGCGCCCCTCGATTCGCAACACCATCTCCGCCGCCCGCATCCAGCGATGCCGCACGCCGGTGCCCAGCGCCTTGACCAGCGTTCCCACCGTCGCCGGCGTCCCGACTTCGCCTCGACGCGTCAGCGTCTCTGCCGAGCCGCCCGCCCACACGCCCTGCGCCCGCCACGGGTCGCCCGCCACCGCCACCAGCGGCCGCGCGTCGTCCTCCGCACCGGGCAGAGGCGGCAGGTCCAGCACCGCCAGGAACGGCGCGCCGAACGGCTCCACCGCGTCCTCGCCCTCAGGTCCGCCCGCCTCGCCCGCCACCGGCGCGGCCAGTGCCCGCCCCAGCGTCGCGCTCGGCGTCTCGTCCCGCGCGACCCGCTCCACGCGCCAGTCGCCCTCGAACCCCTCGACCTCCACGACGTCGCCGGGCTCCAGCCGCAGCGCTTCCAGCGGCCCCAGCGCCAGGGTCAGCGTCTCCGCCTCCCCGTCCCGCGCCAGCCGCCGCCGCGCCGCCGCCTCCGCCGTCACGGCCGGACAGACGACCGCCAGATCCAGCGCCGCCTCCTGGCCGTCGCCCGGACCGCGCACCGCCACGGCACCCGTCCGATAATCCGCGTCCCCGTCCACGAACCGCGCCCGCACCGTCGCCGGTGCCGCCTCCAGCCGTCGATCCAGCCGCACCGACGCCCGTCCGTCCTCCAGCGCCAGCGCCGCGCGCGCCACCTCCGCCTGGGCCACGCCCGGCGCCATCAGCCGCACCCCTGCGTCTCGCTCCACGACCGTCAGCCCCAGCGCCTCGCACAGCGGCGCCAGCCCCTCGCGCGTCACCGTCGGCCCCTCCAGCACGATCCCGTCCACCCGCGCCGGACTGGCGTCCACCCCCGCGTCCTCGACCCCGAACCCCGCGCGCTCCAGCACGGCCTGCGCCAGCGCCGTCCCTTCGCCGTGCAGCCGCCCGTTCAGCCAGTGCCCCGTCGCCCACGCCCCCGCGTCGGCCCACAGATCGTCCCGCGCCGGAAACGCCGGCCACGGCCGCGCGTCCCAGCACCAGGCGTCCGCCGCCTCCAGCATCGCCCCGCCATAGACCGCCGACACCGGATTGTTCTGCGCCGCCCCGTACCAGCGCAGCACCGCCTCCAGCGCCCGCCGCTGCATCGCGTCGTCCCGCGCCCCGGTCGAGAACGGCGGCAGCGAACTCTCGGTGCTCTTGGGGTCCTGAAACAGGTTCGGCGCATTGCCCCCGCGATCCACCGCTGCGCAGCCGAACTCCGTCAGCCGGATCGGCTTCATCCCGGGCACCCAGTCCGTCGGCGTCGCTGACCTCATCCCGCCCGGCCGGTCGTGATGCGCGTGGCTCCACCACCCCGCCAGATCCTTGGCGCGAAACACCCAGTCCTCGCCGTGCGCCCCGTCCGTGATCGGCGTCCGCGCCTGCCCCGCCCGATCCGCGTCGGACGCATAGAACCAGTCGAAATTCTCCCCGCCCGCTACCTGTGCCGCCAGGTATTCCGCGTCGTCCGGCCCCGCGAACGCGCCCGCGTCCACCCCGCCGTCCCCGTCGCGCCAGTCCCCCAGCGGCGGATAGAAGTCGATGCCGACGTAATCCACGTTCGGATCGGCCCACAGCGGATCCAGATGAAAGATCACGTCCTCCCCGTCGTGCCGCCCGAACCACTCCGACCAGTCCGCGGCATAGGACAGCTTCACCCCCGGCCCGACGATCTCCCGGCACTCCATCGCCAGATCCCGCAGAGCCTGCACCGCCGGAAACCCGCCGGCCACGTCCCGCGTCCAGGTCAGCCCGCGCATCTCCGAGCCGATCAACAGCCCGCCCGCCCCCGTCTCCGCCGCCAGCGCCGCATAGTGCCGCGTCATCCGTCGCAGGCCCCATCCGTCCGCCCCGCCGAAACACGCCGCTACGTCGCCCGTGGCCTCCGCCCCGTCCCGCCCCGCGACGCGCCCCCGCCACGGAAACCCGTCACAGTCCATGAAGACGAAGGGATACAGCGTCACCTCCAGCCCCCGCGCCTTCAGCTCCGCCACCGCGTGGCGCACGCTCTCGTCCGACGGCGTCCCGCCATAGGCCGGGGCTCCGTCCACCTGCGAAATCAGGTGCGCCGCGTCCCGCCCTAGCCCCGCGACCGACCACCCCATCGGCTCGGTCGCCTTGTCGCGCCGCTCCACGCCCGGCCTCGCGGTGAACTCCGCCGCCTCCACCGACGACCCGAACCACCCGACCACCAGCGACACCCGCTTCAGGTTCGGCACCTGCGCCTGCAGCTGGTCCAGGCTGACCACCAGCCCCGGCCGCCCGTCGCCCGTGTGCACATTCTCCGCCGCCGTCCGGGTCAGCCCCTCGCGCCGCACCACCGCCTCGGTCGCCAGCACGAACTCCCCCGCCCCGGGGATCAGGCACACCCCTTCCAGCAGGTCCTCCAGCGCCGGCTCCGCCCCCCGCGGCCGCCGGAACACCTCGAAGCTCAGCTGCGGCGCCCGGTTGCCGTACGGCCCCAGCGCCAGATCCTCGAACACCGCATAGGCCACGCCGCGATACGCCGGTGCCTCCCCCTGAACCGCCTCGATCAGCGGATCCGGCGCCTGGTCCTCTCCCCCCCGATGCACCCGCATCGTCACGCCGGTCAGGTCCATCGGCCGCCCGTCGGCCCAGACCCGCCCGATCCCGTCGATCTCGCCCTCGCAGATCGCCACCGCGAAACTCAGCGAATAGGCGCTGGTCTCGCTCCGCGGCCCGCCCTTGCCCGCGCCTTGGACGCGCCGATCCTCCAGAAACCGGGCCGCCCAGATCACCTGACCGGTCACCCGCGCCCGCCCGGCGACCCAGGCCATCGGCGCACCCTCCGCCGTCCCCTGAACCCTCAGGCTCTCGATCCGTGGCCCGCGCCTGACCGGCGCCAGCGATCCGATCAACAGCGCGTCTAGCACCCCGCCCAGCGCCCGCCCGACCGCCGCCCCCAGCGGCCCGGCTACCCCCGCCCCGACCGCGCCCAGAACCGTTCCGGCCATGCCTTATTCCCTCGTCATCCCGGCCAACGAGACGGCGCAACCGTCGAGACCGAGCCGGGACGCGTCAGGCCACCGGAACACGCCCGCCAGTCGCTCTTCCCAGAACCTGCCCATCCAGCTCTCGACCACCGCCCGTCCCCAGTAGGCGTGGATCATCCTGCGCGTCGGCCCCGCCGCGCTCAGCACGCCGCAATGCTTAGCCGGCGCCCCGCGCGTCATGCGGAACAGCAGGACGTCGCCCACCCGCGCCTGCGCCGGATGCACCTCCACCAGCCACGCCCGCGCCGCCTCCAGCAGCGTCTCGGCCCCGCCCACCTCGGCCCAGTCCGGCGAATACGGCGGCACCACCTGCGGCTCGCGCCCCACCACCTCGCGCCAGATTCCCCGCACCAGCCCCAGACAATCCGCCCCGACGCCCTTCACGCTGGCCTGATGCCGATACGGCGTCCCGATCCACGCGCGGGCGACGTCCAGCGCGCGTTCTCCCTCCCCTTCATGGGGAGGGACGGCGGCGCAGCCGCCCGGGTGGGGCACGCTCCGACCCACCCTCACCGCCGCCCCCCGTCATGCCGCCCGCCCTCAACCGGCACGGCGGCGATGAAGTCGTCGCCCGGCACATGCGGAAACCCGCGAAAGTTCGCCCCGTTGGCAAACACGTCCACGCACGTCCGCCACCGCTTGTCGCAACTCAGGCCGGAAAGGGCGTCACCGGCCAGCCCGCATCGCGCATCCCCGAAACGCGCATCGCACGCCCGGCCGTAGGTCCGCCCCACCGCCCGATCCAGCCTCGCCGCCGGCCCTTCCAGCTCCGCCGTGAACGCCCCGTCGCTCAGCGTCAGCCGCGCCATCGACCCCACCCACAGCGACACCTTCAGCCCGGGCTCGGACCAGTCCACCCGCCACAGCTCGACCGCCGCGCCGTCGAAGTCCGCCACCTCGAACCCGTCGAACGCCGCGCCTTGCGCCGTCGAGGTTCCCACACCCCCGGCCTCCGCTTCGCTGGCCCCGACGCCCCAGCCCTCGCTGGGCGAACAGGTCACCCCATCGACCTCCAGCGACCGGTCATGGTCCGTGAACCCCAGCCTCTCTCCGCCCGCCCGCGTCACGATCCAGGCATGACAAAGCCGCGCCGCCCCGCTCTCGATGCGGGCGGCCAAGGCCTCGGGTATGTCCCTCATGTCTGGATCCTGATTTCCACCAGCGGCACTGCCGCCATCCGCCCGGCGTCGAAGCCTTCCAGCGTCACGTCGATCCGGTCCGCGTCGAACCGCACCGGCACGTCGAACAGGAAGCCCGCCGTCACCGCCGCGCCCACGCTCGGCACCGCGCCCAGCGTCACCACGCCCGTCGCTGCATCGACCTCCGCCGCCACGACCACGCCGTCGACCGCCACGACGACGGACCCCGCCACCGGCTTGCGGATCACCCGCTCGCCCTTGGCCAGCTGGAACGCGATCGTCTCCCCGTTTCCCGTCCCGATCACCTGGTCCGTGGCCGCCGGCTCCGCGCCCGGCGCGCACGACCGGAAGTCCATGAAGTCCCGGAACCGGAAGCCGAACAGCCGCCCCGCCCGCGCCTCGAAGAAGGCGACCAGCTCGGCCATGTCGCCCAGCGCTCTCAGGTTGGCCCCGATCAACCATCGCCGACGCCCCTGCGCCCACGGCGTCGACCGCCGCTCAAACCCCGACGCCAGCGTCACCACCTCCGTTCGCCGTTCCACCCCGCCCGTCGACCCGAAGGCCAGGCGAGCGGGCAGGCTGACCTCGTGAAAACCCATGCCTCACCTCCGCCGGCACCCGCCTCGAAGCGGAGGCCGGAACCTGTCGTCTCTTTCACTTGTCCGCCGAACCGCCGTGACCCATGCTCCGCCGAAGGGAACAGGGAGGGGCACCATGACCTTCGATCAGGACCGTCACGTCCAGCCGCTGGATCTTCAGTCGCTGTTGCTCTCGTTCGAGGGGCGGACCCGCCGCTCGCACTTCTGGATCGGCTGGCTGATCCTGCTCGGTGCCGGCGTCGTGCTGGGCTGGGTGCCTGTCTTCGGCCAGCTCCTCTCGATCGCCCTGATCTGGCCGAACACCGCCATCGCGGTGAAGCGTCTGCACGACATGGGGCAGTCCGGCTGGCTGGTTCTCATCCCCTGGGTCGTCGGCATCGGCAGCCTGATCGGCGGAATCGTCATGACCGGCGTGGGTGTCGTCGCCACCGCCTGGACGGACGACCCGTGGGCCCTGCTCGCCGCCCTCGGACCGGCCATGGGCCTGTTCGCCCTGTCGGCCGTGGTCGGCTTCGTCTTCCTCGCCTGGATCGGTCTCGTCGACTCGCAGCCCGGCTCGAACCGCTTCGGCCCGAACCCGAAGGGGCTCTAGCCCTCAAGCAGCGAGCGGCCGCGCCAGGGTCACCTAAAGCCTCCGCGCGCCCAGCATCACCGCGCGCGCCAGCGCCTGGGCCACCTGCGCCTCGCTGCGCAGCAGGGCCTCGGGCCCGCCCTGCACCGTCACATTGACCGTCACCGGCGCGCCCGTCGCAGGTCCGATCTCCCCGCCGGTCGAGGGGCGGAACACCTCCGGCCCACGTTCGCCGACCAGATAGGCCCCGCCCGCCGACACCGGCCCGCCGTCTGCCCGCGCGCCATGAAACAGCCCGCCCACCGCTTGGGTGATCGCCTGGCCCAGCCCCGCGCCCGCCGCCGCGTTCACCGCGCCCAGCACCGCCCGCGCCAGCTCCTGCAGGGTGATCTCCCCGTCCGCCGCCGCCCGCGCCAGCGATCCCGCCAGCCGCTCGCCCGCGCGCCCGAACGCCGCCTCGATCGCCCCCGCCGTCCGCTCCGCCGGCTCCCTGAGGGCCTCCAGCGCGGCCTGCGCCTCCGCCGTCCGGCGGGGGATGTCTCCCAAGGCGTCGGTCATCTCTTCACCTCATCCGGCCACCGCGCCATCAGCGTCTCCAGCCCGCCGCGCCCCAGCGTCGGTTCCGCCCCCCGCTCCGTCAGCATCCGCCACTCCTTCAGCGACAACCGCCAGAACGCCTCCGGCTGAATCCCCAGCGCCACCGCCATCCGCAGCATCGCCCCCCAGCTCACGTGCTGGCAGCAAAGGCGGCCGCCACTGCCTCCGCGGCCTCCACCGGCGTCACCGCCGCCCGATCCAGTTCGTCCGCGAACGCCGCCTCGCCCCCGCCGCGCAACAGCGCCGCCAGCACCGCCGCCAGATCCCGCGCCGACAGGCCGCGCATCCGCTCCGCCAGAGCCCCCGGCCCCTCCACCCCCAGCGCCCCCTCGATCTCCGCCAGCGCTCCCAGCGTCAGGCACAGCCGCCGCTCGGCGCCCGCTAGCGTCACGACCGCCTCGCCCCGCGCCGCATTCGGCGCCATGCTCACGCTCATGCGCGCGCTCCATTTCGATGGATCACCCGTCGAAGAAGGACGCAATCCACCGGCGAGAGAGCTAGCGACGATGGTCCTTCTTGGCGAACGGGCTATTGGGGTCTTCTTTGTAGCCAGGCCGACGAGTGTCCCACGCCTCCGCCATGCTTTGAAACTCGTGGAAAAGCGTGGGGTGGTTCAGGCGCTGTCTGAGAGCCGTGATGTACGGTGCCGTTTCGTTCCAGCGCTTGACGACGTGTCCCTCGCACCATCGCCTGAAGAGTGGGCAGTCTATGATGCCTCGCCGGATTCCGATGGCCGTGATCTCGAGGTCGTTCAGAACCAAGTTGATCGCCGCCTGGGCTTCGTCGGCATCGTGCTCAGCGGCAGCCCATTGCCCGATGTTGCCGTCTTTCACCAGTTGTCTCAGTTTCGCACGCGCCTTGATGAAGTCCCCGTCCGCTTGCGTCCTAGCGATGTGCTGAAACGTCACCGTAGCTTTGGCGTTGTGTCGACCTGCCCGCACGGTCCGCCAACTCACCAGAAGGGCGGCAGTCGCGATCGTCGCTGCGATCGAACCCATCAGCACCGTCGCGGCAGACGGTGTGCCAGGCAGGCCGCGGTAGGCCATGATCGCGACGCCAGTCATGGCACCGCTAATGAAGGTCAGCAACAAGGGCACTCCGTGCCCCACAAGTCGATTCCAATTCAAAACGCCCCTCCAGCGTGGTGAAGGGGCGTTTTAAGGCAGTTTTTTTTGTTTACGCAATCTCAGGCTAGTCGGGCCAGCCTTCACGAAGAGGCGTGATATTGGCGGTGATATGCTTGGTCATGCTCGTCATCATCGTTTTGTCCTCACCATCAACGGGCGCCGCCCGCCTCAGGTTCCCCTCTGAAGTGGGGTGTGCGGGTAGTCCCGCAACCCCGTTCAACATCCGTCAGGCGGGTCGATCCTGAACCCGCCTCCCTTAGCGTTGCGTTAATGCCACGTTGGCTTGCATTCATGTGACGGTCCAGTCAACTCACCGACAGAGCGACCAGCCAATGGAAGCCCCGTCGTTACACGCGTCGGGGAAACCGTCAACTTACCGGCTCTACACGTGCGGGACCACAGGGCGGCGCACAGCACGAGGGCTCGCCTAGACCGCCCCGAACGTCACCTCCCCCGCGCTCGCGAGGCTCAGCGCGAAGCTCGCCTCCCCCTCGTGCTCGCCGGCGTACTCCAGCGCGGCGACCAGGAACGGCCCCTCCAGCGTGCCGAAGTCCGGCACGATCAGGCGCCAGGTCTCCGCCGCCTGCGAAAAGAACGCCTCGCGGATCAGGGCGTCCGACGCCGCGTCGCGGAACACGCCGGTACCGCTGACCGCCGCCGACTTCACCCCCGCCCCCGCCAGCAGCTCGCGCCAGCGCCCGGCGGAGTCCGCGTCGGTGGCGTCCACCGTCCGCGCGTTCAGCGCGATCGTCCGCGCCCTCAAGCCCGCCACGGTCGTGAACCCGCCCGCCCCGTCCGAAATCTTCAGCAGCATGTCCTTGCCGGCCTGGGCCGCCATGGGTGTCTCTCCCTCTTTGTCGAGAGGGCTTAGGTCTTAGGGCTTGGGGCTTGGTCAGCCCCCCATCACCCCTAAGCCCTAAGCCCTCCCCCCTAAGCCCTACGCTTCTTCCGTCACCGCCCTGAGCCGCATCACCGCATACCGGCGCTCGCCGCCGGGGCTCGAAAACACGTCCGAAAAGGTCACCCGCGCGCTCACCGCCTTCACCCCGTCGGCCTCCAGCGGCGCGTCGGTCAGACACGCCCGCACCGCCGCCAGGATCGCGCGCGCCTCTTCGGATCCCCGGAACCCGCTGACGGCCGTCAGGGTCAGCGCCTGCTCGATACCGCAGCCCTCGGCGCCCACCGGCCGGCTCTCGCCGCGACCGATGCGGATGTGCGGCAAGGCCGCGTCCACCGGAGCCTCATCCCACACCCGCCCGGCCAGCAGCGCCGAAACCCCCGCGTCCGCCTTCAGCCGCGCGATCACCGCCTTGATCAGCCCCGCCTCATGCGCGCTCATCGGACGCACTCCAGGCTCAGCTTCGCCCGGCCCGGCCGCCCGCCGTCGACCTCGACAAAGACGATCGTCCAGTCCGCCCCGCCGAAGCGCAGCATCCGGCCCGGCCTCAGCCGCGGATCGACCCGCGTCTCCGCCGTCGTCGTTTCCACCGCCGCGGTCCGCCCGGCCTCCGTCCGCTCGCGCCGCCTGCGCGCGCCCAGCTTCAGCCAGGCGTGGCCCAGCGGCTCATAGCTTGTGGCCATCCCGCCATACGGCGTCTCGACCGCCTCGACCTCGAACAGGCCCGCCAGGAGCCTCAAAGCCGGACGACCCGATAGGGCGCGATCCAGGCCTCGACCGGCGCGATCGGCATCTCGCGCTCCTCGCGCTCATAGGCCCGCAGCACCAGCATCAGCACCGCCAGCCGCAGCGGCGCGGGGCTGGTCGAGGTCAGGCTCAGCCCCACCTCCCCCTCCACCCTCGCGCGCGCCGCATCCACCAGCGTCTGGATCAGCGGATCCTCCGCCTCATGCTCCACGCGCAGGAACAGCTTCGCTTCCGTCAGCGAGACGGGTGCGGTCATTTGAAATCTCCATGTCGGAAAGTTTCGCGCGGCCGTTCTCCCTCCCCTTCATGGGGAGGGATGTCGGCGCGCAGCGACGACAGGGTGGGGCCCGTTCGACCGGGCCCGGGTCCAGTCGGACCCCACCCTGACCGCTTCGCGGTCTTCCCTCCCCATGAAGGGGAGGGAGAGGCTCAGCCTTCAGCTCGCGGCGAACTTCATCACCTTGATCGCGTCGAAATTCTGCACCCCGCCGCCCACGCGCTTGGTCGTGTAGAACAGCACATACGGCTTGGCCGAATACGGGTCCCTCAGCACCCGCACCCCCGCCCGGTCGACGATCAGATAGCCCTTCTGGAAGTCGCCGAAGGCGATCGAGAGACTGTTCGCCGCCACGTCCGGCATGGTCTCGATCTCGGTCACCGGATAGCCCAGCAGCGACGCCGTCTCGCCCGGCCGCCCCGCCGGCTGCCAGACGTAGTTGCCGTCCGCGTCCTTGAACTTGCGCACGGTCGAGACCGTCTTGCGGTTCATCACGAACCGCCCGTTGGGCCGATACCGGGCCTTGGGCGCATAGATCAGGTCGATCAGTCGGTCGACCGGGCTGGTGCTCGCGAACGCCCCGGCGGCCCCGGAGGCCACGTATCCGATCTCGCCCCATTCCGCGTCGGCATCCGCCACGGCGTCATAGGCCAGGAACCCCTTGGGCTTGTTGACCCCGTCGCCGGCCACGAACGCCTGCGTCTCCTGCGCGGCGAAGGCGTCCTCGACCTCGCCGGCCAGCCAGTCGTCCAGGTCCACCAGCGCGTCGTCCAGCAGCGCCTGCGTCGCCGCCGGGCTGGCGTACAGATCAGCCGACGGGAACTCCAGCAGGGCCAGCGTCGCCGGATCCGTCTCCGGCCGCGCCGCCGTTTCCGCCACCCAGCCCGCCTCGATCCCGGCGATCGACACCGGCTTTCTGAAGGTGCCCGACGCCACCGTCCGCACCGTCGCGATCTCGCGCATCGGCGACGCCGCCATCAGCCGCCGCTCGATGGCCCGCTCGGTCTGCTCGGGCACCACATGCCCCGCCGAGTTCGACGCGGTGCTCAGCCCCGCCTTCACCTCCAGCCCGAACCCCGACCGCATGTAGTCCGCAAAGCCCGTCACCTCCCCGTTCCGCAGGAATGGGGAGGGGGACCGCATAGCGGTGGAGGGGCCCTTCACCTCCAACTCCGGCCTCCGCCCCTCGCTCACCACCCGATCCAGCCGCGCCTGCGCCCCGGCCACCGCCGCGTCGATGCGCGCCACCTTGTCCTCCAGCAGCACGTCCGCCGCCGCCTTCCGCTCGATCTCGCCCAAGCGCAGATCGTTCGCGTCCTTGAACGCCTCGAACGCCGCCATCACCGCATGCAGCGCATTCCCCGCCTCGGGCGAACCCGGGACCTGCTTGGTCTCTTTCATCTGTGCTCCAGTCTGAGTTCCCTCTCCCGACGGGAGAGGGCTTGAGCGCCCGAGAGCCCGTCAGGGCGATCGGCTGCGCGAAAGGGTGAGGGGCAGCCCTCACCGTCCTGACGCCCGGTCGCCCGAGCCGCCTTCTCATTCCCAGCGTTTCGCGGTTAGGCTGCGACCATGCGCGAAGCCTTCACCCCCCTCGAACGCGCCGCCCTCGATGGCCTCGCCTGGGAGCTGTCGGCCATCGCGCCCGACCTCGCCGGCCAGATCACCGAGAGCCTGCCGGGCCAGCGTCGCGTCCAGGGGCCGGTCCTCGTCACCGAGACCATCGTCGATCGTCACCGTCCGAACCCGCCCGAGACCACCACCGGCCGCCTCGGCACGATCCACGTCCAGATCGATCACCTCAAACATCCGATCGCCTTTCAGGCCGAGCTCGTGAACGGCCGCCTGATCGCGCTGCACGGCGACGCCTACGGCCAGGACCTGTCGGCCGTGAATCTCACGGGCGACGTCGTGGACCAGATCTTCCGCCTCCGCCCCGACGGCCACCCTGTCCCCTACGACCCGCGTGACCGCGCCGACGCGATCCGCGAGGCCAGCCCGTTGCGGCGGCTGCAGGCCAACCCCGACCCGCCCCCGCCCGAACCCCGCTACGCCCCGCCGCCGCCCGACCCGACCTTCGACGTCCTGTTGGGCAAGACACCCGGCACGCGACCGAAGCCACCCTCCGACGGCTCGGCCCAACGCGCGTCCATGTCCGGATCGGCCGGAGAGTTCGCCTTGGCGGCGCTGTTCGGCAAGAAGATCGAAGGTGCGCCGGCGTCCGACCCCGCCGACCCGCCCTCCGACGAGGTCACCAGCGTCCGCATCGGCATCGTCGCTCTCGCGGTCCTGATCGGCCTGTTCCTGTCCGTGGTAATGGGCTTTCACCCGATCTTCGCCGCCGTCCCCGTCTTCTGGGTGGCCCGCGCCCTGTTGAGACGGCCCGTCGTCGATCGCATCGCCCGCGCCATCAGCGCGCGGCGGGCCTGAACCGCGCGCCAACCAACATCGGGAACGTCACCAGCGACACCTCCCACAGGTCCACCTCGACCAGCACCCTCAGCCGCCCTTCGCGCCGCGCCCGCACGCTGCGAAATCCGATCGACAGTCCGTCCATCGCGCCCGCCCTCGCCAGCGCCCGCGCAAACCTTGCCTCGGGCGACCAGTCGAAGATCCGGCCCCGGACGAACAGACCCAGCTCGTCCTCGTGCACCTCGTCCCACACGCCGACCGGCGCCCGGCCCTCGTGCTGGTGCAGCATCTTCACCTGACCCACGCCGCCCTTGCTCAGGCTCGCCGCGAACGCGCCGCGCGCCACCACGTCCCCATTCAGGTCCGCCACGCCGAACAGCGAGGCGTGACCTTCGATCAGCAATCCTGCGTCGACGACCGCGCCCCTCATCCGCTCTCCAGCCTCCGCTCGATCCGCTCCAGCGCCTGCCGCATCGCCGCGCCCTGCTCCTCCAGCCGGGCCAGCCGCTCGGCCACCAGCCGCTGCTCGTCGACGCGCTGCTCCAGCGCCCCGATCCGCGCCGCCGCCCCGCCGGCCCACACAAGACCGCCGACCGTCTGCACCGCCAGCGCGCTGATCAGCGCCACAGGCCACCTGCGCCCCTCGCTCATGCCCCCAGCCCCGCCATCGCCCGCCGCTCCTCCGGCGTCAGGAAACTGGCCGCCGCCAGCCGCGCCCACAGCGCGTCGCGCTCGCCCGACAGCGCCGGCACCTGGTCCAGGTCGGGCGCGATCCTCACGCCCGCGAACCGCCCGCCCAGCCACCCCGTCAGCGCCGCCGCCGTCTTGCGCACCAGCGGCACCACAGTCCCGCGCCAGAAGGCCTGGTTGGCCTCGCGATAGTTGGCGTAGGTCGCGTCTCCCGGGATGCCCAGCAGCTGCGGCGGCACCCCGAACGCCAAGGCGATCTCCCGCGCCGCCGCGTGCTTGCCGGCGATGAAGTCCATGTCCGCCGGGGTCCAGCTCATGGGCTTCCAGTCCAGCCCGCCTTCCAGCAGCATCGGCCGCCCGGCGTTCATCGCCCCCATGTGCGCCTCGACCATCTCGGCCTTCAGCGCGTCGAACTGATCAGCCGTCAGCCGCTCGCCGTCCTTCGCCCCGAACACCAGCGCCCCCGACGGCCGCGCCGCATTGTCCAGCAGCGCCTTGTTCCACGCCCCCGACGCGTTGTGCACGTCGATGGCAAAGGCCGCCGCCTCCAGCGGCGAAAAACCGTAGTGGTCGTCGGTCGGATGGAACAGTTTCAGGTGCATCACCGGGGCCCAACCGTCGGCCGCCCGCGCGATCCGCACCGACCGTCCGTCGACGGAGTACTCCCAGGCGTCGGCCCAGCCACCCCGCCCCGGCACCACCTTCATCCTGTCGGGTCGCAGCGCCCACAGCTCCTCGGGCACCACATCCCCGACCGCCTCGACGTAGGCATTGCCCGCCGTCTGCAGCTGGGCGTGCAACCCCTCCAGAAACTCCACCCCCGACTGTTCCGCGTTCGGCTTGTCCAGCAGCCGCGCCACCGGATCGTCCGCTTCCGCCCGCACCCCGTCGCGGAACACCGCCAGCGGGGTCGACGCCGCCGCTTCCGCCACCATCCGCACGCAGCGATAGGCGACCGCATTCTTGCCGAAGCCCTCGCTGGCCAGATGGGCATAGTCCCGCGGCGTCCACCGCGGCCGCCCTGCCCCCGTCAGGGCCATCACGGCCCCGGTTCGGCTCGCCTTTTGCTCCGGCGGCCGCGGCCGCAGCGGGTTCCACATCCGCAAGTCCTCCCGTTTCAGAACGTCCGCACGCGCGGCCTCGCCCGACGCGTCCCGACCAGCAGGTGGGTCACCGCCCACACCAAGGCGTCGGCCCGGTCGGGGCTGGCCCCGCCCTCGCCCAGCGCCATCATTTCCTCTTCCAGCGCCGGGAAGTCGCCGCAGTGGACGACGCGTCCCTGCTCATAGAGCGCCGCCACCGGCTCGGCCCGCGCCCGCTTGGCGCGCCCGGCCCAGACCAGCCGGATGCGCGCGCTGCAGCCCGCCTGGGCCAGCAGCGTCCGCACCATCTCCCCGCCCTGGTTGCGCTCCGCCACCACGGCGTCGGCCCCGTGCCGCGCGGCCACGTCGGCGACGTGCGCGGCCCAGCCCGCCGGCGAGCGCCCGCGCACCGTCGCGTCCTCCAGCACGAAGGCCCGATCGTCCAGCCGCCCGACCACCACGATCCCGCACGCGTCTCCGTGGGCCGTCGCGGGCGGATCGACCGCGACCACGATCCGGTCCAGCCGGGCGGGCCTCGCGGCCCGCGCCCGCCTCAGATCCTCGACGCGGAACAGGGCGCCGTCGCTCTCGACGATCACGCCCTCCAGCTCCTGCGCCTCCAGCCGCGTCCCGCCGTACAGCGACCTCAGGTGCGCCAGAAACCCCGGCGACAGGTTCGCCGCATTGGCCGCCGTCGGGGCCACCTCGCGCACCAGCGCCGGCTCGGCCAGCAGACGCCGCAGCGCCGCGATCGGCCGGGGCGTCGTCGTCACCGCCAGCCGCGGCCGGCCGCCCAGCCGCAGCCCCATCCGCAGGTTGGCCAGCACCTCGTCCGGCCGGCGCCAGGCGCACAGTTCGTCCGCCCACGCCGCATGGAACTGCGGCCCTCTCAGACTGTCCGGATCCTCGGCCGAAAAAGCATAGGCCACGCTCCCGCTGGGAAACACCAGCCGCCGCCGCCCGGCCTCCCAGGTCGGGCGATGGGCCGCGCGAGCCACGGCCTTCAGGCCGGAGACGCCCTCGACCATCACCTCGCGGACGTCGTGCAGCGCGGGCCCCACCAGCGCCAGCGTCAGGTTCTCGCCTTCTGCCAGCTCCGCCAGCCACCGCGCCCCGGCGTAGGTCTTCCCCGAGCCCCGCCCGCCCATCATCACCCAGGTGGACCAGTCGCACTCAGGGGTGAGCTGATATTTATGAAGGCGCGGCGTTTCCGAGGTCCGCTCCCGGCGCTCGTGGAGTGAAAGCCCATCCTTCCAGTCGCTTTGCCTCGATCGTGGCCCTGAGGCTATCGAGACGGGATTCGAGCTCCTGTCCGGCTCGCTCCAGTTCCACGGGGTCGTCGGGTTCGTGTCCACGATCGTCGTTGCTCATCTCCGCCTCGTCCTCGTCGTCGTCCGGTGCCAAGGCCACGATCAGCTTCGCCGCCCGTGCGATGTCGGCGACGAAGCGCACCCGTTTGCTCATCTCCCCGACGTCGTCCACGGGCACGGGCTTCGCCCTCAGCCCCGCCACGCAGGCGTCCACGTCCGCGCGCAAATCGAGAACCAGGCCTCCGGCCCAGTTCCGCGTTGCCTCATTCCCTTTTCCGGCCATGTCGAAACCCTGGCTTCCGATCGCACCTGCGACGGAAAATAGTCTCAACTTTTCAGTCGAGCGCTGAATTCACTAGGGAATCCGTGACGGGCCGTCACAATGCAGGGGGTTCAGCCCGCGCTTTTCAGCGCCTCTGGGTCCGCCGGCGACGTCACCGCCGTCATGGCCGTCAGCAGTTCGCCGATCTGGATCGGCTTGCCGACATGGGCGTCCATCCCGGCGTCGCGGCACATCTGGACCTGCTCCGGCTGGACGTTGGCCGTCAGGGCGATGATCGGCGTCCGCGCCACGGTGCCGCCGCTCGCCCGGATGGCCCGTGTGGCGTCCAGCCCGTCCATCACCGGCATGTGCACGTCCATCAGGATCAGGTCATAGGCGCCGGCGCGCGCCGCCTCCACCGCCCTGGCGCCGTCCTCCACGACGTCCACCGTCAGGCCCAGACCGCCCAGGATCGCGCTCACCAGCTCCCGGTTCGCCGGAGCGTCGTCGGCGACGAGGATGCGCATGTCGACGGGCGCGGACGCCTCCGACACCGGAACCGCTTCGGGTGCGGCGGCCTCGGCGGCCGGCACCTCGAACCAGAAGACCGATCCCTCACCGGGCGCGCTTTCGGCACCGATCTCGCCGCCCATCATCTCGATCAGTCGGCGACTGATCGCCAGCCCCAGTCCCGTCCCGCCGTACAGCCGGGTGGTCGAGGCGTCGGCTTGCGCGAACCTCTGGAACAGGGTGGCCAGCTTCTCTTCCGGGATGCCGATTCCGGTGTCGCGCACCTCCACCCTCAGCCGTCCGTCGCGCCAGCTGGCGCAAAGCCGGATGGTGCCGTCGGTCGTGAATTTCGCGGCGTTCGACAGGAAATTCAGCGTCACCTGGCGCAGCCGCCCCGCGTCGCCCACCAACCAGGCCGGCGTGGCCGCCGCCGTCTGCAGCGTCAGCGTCGTCCCTTTCGCCGAGGCGCAGCCTTCCACCATGGCGGCCGCGGCGTCGATCATGGCCCGCAGCTCGAACGCCATCGGCTCCATCTCGACCCGCCCGGCTTCCAGCTTGGAATAGTCCAGGATGTCGTTGATCACGCCCAGCAGGCTGTCGCTGGCCGAGGCGATGCGCTCGACGTGCCGCCGTTCCTGCTCCGGCAGGTTCGGACTGTCCCGCAGCAACCCGGCGAAACCGATCACGCTGGTCAGCGGCGTCCGCAGCTCATGGCTCATATTGGCCAGGAACTCGGACTTGGCCCGCGCGCCCGCCTCGGCCCGGTCCCGGGCCTCCATCAGTTCGTCTTCCAGCAGCTTGGTCGCCGTGACGTCGCGCACCAGATCCTGGAACTCGATCGCCCGCCCTTCCGGGTCGCGTGTGGCCGTCGCGCGGGTCTCGAACCAGCGCAACTCGCCGGTCTTGGTGACCACGCGATAGCGCCGCGTGTGATGCACGGCCTCGCGGTTCGTCGCGAACGTCCGGAAGCCGGCGATCATGTCGGCCACGTCGTCCGGGTGGATCAGCTCGGTCACCGGCTTGCCGACCAGCTCGTCGGGCCGGAACCCCGTCAGCGTCTCCACCACCGGGGAATAGTACCGCGTGATCCCGTCGAACCCGTAGGTGATGATCACGTCCGTGCTGCGTTCGGCCAGCAGGCGATAGCGCTCCTCGTTGTGGCGCGACTCTTCCAGCGCGCGGTGCAGCTGGGCCTCCAGCGCCTTGCGCTCGGACGCGTCGCGGATCGCCACGATCACCTCGTCGGGCGCGGCGCCGTCTTCGCGCGCCACCGCCTTGAACCGGCTCTCGACCCAGACTTCGCGTCCGTCCCGATGCAGGGCCCGATGGTCGATGCTGATCGGCCGACCGCTGGTCAGCGCTTCCAGACCCACAGACAGCACGCGCGCCCGGTCGTCCGGATGGACGTAGTCCATCGACTGACCGCTCATGTCGTCGTGCCGCCAGCCCAGCATGTGCTCGATGGCCGGCGAGATGTAGGGGCTGGTGCCGTCCGGCTTCAGCCGGGCAATGACGTCGGCGGTGTTGTCGGCCAGCAGGCGATAGCGCGCCTCGCTCTTCTCCAGCGCGCGACGACGCTCCTCCACCTCGGTCACGTCGCGGAACACCCCGTACATGCCGGTCACGCGACCATCGGGCGCACGTTCGCAATCGGCATGGGTCTCAACCAGGCGCATCTCGCCGTCGGTGCGGAACAGCCGCATTGTGAAGTGGTAGCCGACGCCGTCCTTCAGGCCCCGCGCGATGGCCGCCATCAGCGGCTCGCGGTCTTCCGGATGATAGAAGCTTACGGCGTCGTCATAGCTGGGATCGAACCCGGTCCGCTCCACCCCGTGGATGCGATAGACCTCGTCTGACCAGGTCACCGTCATCGTGGTCGCGTCCAGCCGCCACTGGCCGACGCCCGCCATCTCCTCGGCCAGACGCAGCAGTTCGAACCGCTCGGTCTGCCGCGCGATGAGGTCGGCCTGATCGACGATCTCCGACGCCATCCGCGCCAGAACGCGCAAATTCTCGATCTCCGCCTCATTCGGGGTGGGGCGCGGCTTGGCGTCCATCACCCCGATGGCCCCGACCGCGCGGCCCTCGGCGTTCTTGATCGCCACGCCGGCGAAGAACCTCAGGAACGGCGGCCCGACCACCATCGGGTGCTGCGCCGTGCGGGGATTTTCCAGCGCATCCTCGACCACCAGCACCGCGTCCGGCCCCATGCCGACGACCATGTTGGTCACCGACAGATCGCGCGCCAGCTCCGATTGGCCCAGGCCGACGTTCGACCGAAACAGCGTCCGGTCGCCGTCCACGATGCCGACCATGGCGTGCTTCGTGCCGAACATGGCGCACGCCAGCGCGGTCAGCCGATCGAACGGGCTGTCCAGGTTCAAGGACTGCGTCGTCGTCTGTTTCGACGATCTTGCGCGGGCGTTTCCCATTTCGCCAGCATCCCGCGGATTTCGGAAAATTCCGTTAGCGCGGCGGCGGTTGGGTGCCGCGCTCGGCGATCCACTCGGGTGCCTCCAGGTCGAGGGCGTCTTCCTCTTCGGCCAGGGTCTCTTCCGACACCGTCTGGTTCCGGATCGAGACCCCGGCCGTATGCACCGTCTCCGGGTCGCCGCTGACCAGAGGGTGCCACCAGGCCAGACCCCGTCCCTCGTGCAGCCGCCGGTACCCGCACGACTTCGGCATCCACTCCAGCGCCTCGATGTTGTGCGGCGTCAGCTGGATGCAGTCCGGCACGTGCTTCTTGCGCTCGACGTAATCCGAGCACCGGCAGACCGCCGGATCGAACAGCTTGCAGTGCACCCTGGTCGGGATGACCTCGCCTGTATCCTCGTCCTCGAACCGCACCAGACAGCACAGCCCGCACCCGTCGCACAGGCTCTCCCATTCTTGCGGGCTCATATGCTCCAGCGTCTTGGTTTCCCAGAACGGCTTGGAGGCGGGGTCGGAAGGCTCTATGTGCACGCCCTCCCTTAACCTCTCCGTCCCCGCAACGCACCATGGCCGCGCGCCCGCCCCTCGTCGCCCTCAAGGACGTCCGCCTGCAGGACGGGCCGCGTCCGCTGTTCGACGGCGTCGATCTGGCGGTCGAGCCGCGCAGCCGCGCGGCGCTGGTCGGGCGCAACGGCACGGGCAAGTCGACCCTGATGAAGGTCGTCATGGGCCTGATCGAGCCGGACGCCGGCGATCGCTCGGTCCAGTCCGGCACCCGCTTCGCCTATGTCCCGCAAGAGCCGGACATCGTCGGCGAAACCCTGCTGGATTACGCCTCGTCCGGCGACGCCGAGACGTGGACCGCCGAGGCCTGGCTGACCACCTTTGGCCTCGATCCCAGCAAGCCGGCGGTGAACCTGTCCGGCGGCGAGACCCGCCGCGCGGCCCTGGCCAAGGCTTTCGCCGAAGAGCCCGACCTGCTGCTGCTGGACGAGCCGACCAACCACCTCGACATCCTGGCCATCGAGCTGCTGGAGACCGAGATCCTGTCGGCGCGCTGCGCCGTGCTGGTCGTCAGCCACGACCGCGCCTTCCTCAACCGCGTCACCGACACGGTCCACTGGCTGGAGCACCGCCGCGTCCGCACCCTCGACAAGGGCTTCAAGGCCTTCGACGAATGGGCCGCCAAGGTCATGGAGGAGGAGGCCGAGAGCCTGCGCCGCCTGACCAGGAAGATCGAGGCCGAGACCTACACCTTCTACCGCTCCATCACCGCCCAGCGCACCCGCAACGAGGGTCGCGCCCGCGCTCTGGACGCCATGCGCGCCGACCGTGCCGAACGGGTCAAGGACCTGCCCAGGGACCTGTATCTGGGCGTCGACAGCGGCGTCGCCTCCGGCAAGCTGGTGGCGGAACTGAAGGGCGTGACCAAGGCCTTCGGCGACCGCACGGTCCTCAAGCCTTTCACCACCCGCGTCATGCGCGGCGACCGGCTGGCCATCGTCGGTCCCAACGGCGCGGGCAAGACCACCCTGGTCAAGATCCTGCTGGGCGAGCTCGCGCCCGACGAGGGCACGGTGCGCCTCGGCGCCAATCTGGACCCCGTCTATCTGGACCAGTCGCGCGAAGGGCTGAAGTCCGACATGACCCTGTGGGACGCCCTGACGCCCGGCGGTGGCGACAGCATTCTGGTGCGCGGCGTGTCGAAACACGTCGCCGCCTACGCCAAGGACTTCCTGTTTTCCGAGGCCCAGCTGCGCCAGCCGATCTCCACCCTGTCGGGCGGCGAGCGCAACCGCCTGCTGCTGGCCCGCGCCCTGGCCAAACCGGCCAACATGCTGGTCCTCGACGAGCCGACCAACGACCTGGACATGGACACGCTCGACAAGCTGGAAGAGCTGCTCGAGCAATACGACGGCACCCTGATCCTGGTCTCGCACGACCGCGACTTCGTCGACCGCCTGGCCTCCTCGACCATCGCCATGAACGGCCGCGGCGACATCGTGGAAACCCCCGGCGGCTGGACCGATTTCATCCGTCAGAACCCCGGCTTCCTCGTCCGGGGCGAAGGGCGCGGCGCCAAGACCGAATGGGCCGCCGCCAAGGCCGCCCCCGCAGCGCCGGTCTCGACGCCCGCGCGGCCTCCCGCGGGCGGCGCGCAGAAGAAGCTGTCGTTCAAGGACGCCCACCGTCTCAAGGAGGTCGAGGGCCTGATGGAGACCCTGCCGGTCGAGATCGCGCGGCAGGAGGCGATCCTGGCCGACCCCGCCCTCTACACCCGCGACCCCGCCGCCTTCGACCGCGCCATGAAGGCCGCCGAGAAGGCCCGCGCCGACCTTGAACTCGCCGAGGCCGACTGGCTGGAGCTCGAGGAAAAGAAGGCCGCGCTGGCGGGGTGACCCGCTTTCTGTGGATGACGTAAGCCGCTGACGTCGCGTCGCGAATTCCGTCCGTCCACAGATATGCACAGGGTTATGCACCGATCGTCGGCGGCTTGCGCACAGCGAGGCGATTTCGGGCGCTTGCCTCATAGCGGGTTTCGTCGGAACGTCAACGGGCCGAGGGACACGGCGGCGCGGAAAACCGGGGAGACCCGGGGCTCAAGGCGAACCGGCCCGGCTCTCTGACCCGACGCTTCGGGAGGTCTTCGGACCCGACGGGCGGGAGGCAGGATCCAGGCTCCCGAACTCCAAAGGCTCCGGCCGGCGGGTTCACGGAGAACCGGATCGGGATCGAAGGACGGCGCGGGCTTGCCTCGCGGAACGCCGGAGACCCTGAGCGCGACAGGATGCAGCTGACCTACGTCGGGGTTCGCCCCGCCGCAGCAAGGCCAAGGTCCTGAACCTCAACGGCCAAGTCCAACCCGGACTTGGCGGGGGGACGAAGCGAACCGGTCCGCCGGGGAGCCTCGTCCCCCCGCTCAATTCCGGCACCATGTCAGCGATGCGGTCGCTTGCGACGTGGGAGCCGAAGCCTCTCCCATTTCTGATGGCGATTTCAACCGGCGGCGGTATCCTGCCTCGTCCTGAGGGGGAGCTTTTCGTCATGCGCATCGTCGCCACCACCGCCGCCGTCCTGATCGCCGCCTGGGCCACGAGCGCCGTCGCCCAGGACCGACCCGCCGCCTACACCAACGCGGAGGCCTGCCTCGAGGCCAACGTCGACGCCGCCGTAGCCGCGTCGTCCGGCGCGGCCGACGCGGCGGAGTTCCTTCTGACCTACCTCTGCGCCGGCCCCGTCGCTGCGGCCACGAAGTACGAGGTCAACTCCGAACTGCTCGCCTCGGGCAAGGGCATGGCCGAGGGCTTCATGGCCCTGATGCCGGCCACCGCCGAGATGGGCGAGATGCCCGACTTCGACGCCATGACCGACGAGGAGATCGACGCCTGGCTGCTGGAACAGGAGGCCGAGGCCGCAAGCGCGGCCGCAGCGGCGGCGGACGCGGCCGCCGCGTCTGACGGCACGACAACCTTCAGCCTCGACCCCACGGGCGGCCTGGTCCCCGCCGCGCCCCCGCAGGATCCCTTCGAAGGCATCTCCATCGATCCCGTCACCGGCGACATCGTGACCGGCGACAATCCCTTGGGGCCGATGATCGTGACCCTGATGGACTACATGGAGGCCACCGGCCGGATGATGTCCAACACGCCGCCCGTCTTCCTGCGCGAGCACGCCGCGCGGCTGATCGTCCAGCGTCGCCGCTGAGCTTCCCAAGCCTGCCCGTGCGGCCTATGCCTGCGCCATGCGTCGCCTGATCCCGTCCGAGCTGCCCGACCGCCGCGCCGTTCTGGCCGGGGGCGCGGCTCTGGCGCTCGCCGGATGCTCCAGCTCCGAGCCGCAGGTCGACGACGAGGGTCGCGTCCGCATCCGCTTTGCCACCGACGGGCGCGCCCACGCCGGACACGGCGGCTTCTATCAGGCGCTGGCGTCCGGGGCCTACGCCCGACGCGGGCTGAACGTCCAGATCGTCCAGGGCGGGCCCGGCGTGAACGTGCCCCAGCTGCTGGCCGCCGGCGCGGTCGAGCTGGGCATGGGGTCCAACAGCTTCATCCCGATGAACCTGGTCGCGGAAGGCGCGCCGGTGAAGGCCGTCGCGGCCTTCTTCCAGAAGGACCCCCAGGTCCTGATCGCCCACCCCGATCCAGCGCTGGAGAGCATCGCCGATCTGGCCGGCCGCCCCGTCCTGCTGGCCTCCGCCTCGCGCGACGCCTTCTGGGTCTGGCTGAAGGCGAAGTACGGCTTCACCGACGATCAGGTCCGCCCCTACAATTTCAACTCTGCCCCCTTCCTGGCCGACGAGCGGGCGGTGCAGCAGGGCTATCTGACCAGCGAGCCCTATACGATCGAGAAGGAGGCGGGGTTTGCGCCGCGCGTCTTCCTGCTGGCCGACGAGGGCTACCCCTCCTACGCCTGCATGGTTCTGGCCCCCGACGCCTTCGCCCGCGACAACGCCGCCTCGCTGCGCGCCTTTCTCGCGGCCTCTGCCGAGGGTTGGCGCGACTACATGCAGGGCGACGCGCAAGCCGCCGACGCCCTGATCCGCAAGGCCAATCCGGAGATGACGCAGGACGTTCTGGATCAGGCCCGGGTCAAGCTGCGGGAGAACTCCGTGGTGCATGGCGGCGACGCGGCCCTGTACGGCCTCGGGACGATGACCGCCGAGCGGTGGCGCGCCTTCTACGACGTGGCGGCCCAGGCCGGCGTCTATCCGCCCGGACTGAACTGGCGCGACGCCTTCACTACCCAGTACCTGCCGGGCCGCGGCTGAGCCCCCCGCCGCGTCGCTGGACGGGCGTCGATCCGCTCTCCCGAACGCACGGTCGGCCCGATCGACCTCGCCGTCATGCCGGGCACGATCACCCGGGGGGCTCTCCAGGACGCCGTCCGGGATCGCTTCGGCGTGACGCGTTAACGCCCGCGCAAGCCCGACGGGCCTAGGCTCCCACCCTGTCCCGCCGGGAGTCCCGCCGCGTGCCCAGATCCGTGCTCATCGGCGCCGTCGCGCTGGCCGCTCTCGCGGCCGCCGCACCCGCGTTCGCCCAGGACCGCCCCGACCGTCCGCAGTTGCGTCGGCTCGACTGGGCCGGCCGTCCCGCTGCCGCCACGGCGGCCGAAGCGGGCGGTGCCCGTGCCGTCATCCCGCACGCCGGCGTTGAGCCGAGCCGCGTCGCCCTGCGTCCCGCCCAGCCGTGGCGTCCCACCCAAGGATCCGCTGACGGCCGCCGGGGCCTGACGCCCGCCTCCGCCTTCTCGACCGCGCCCTCACCTTCGACCTCGCCGGTCTGGACCCCACCTTCCGCGCCGGTCGAGCCCGCGCCCCGGCCGCAACCCCGGGTCGACGGCCCCCCGGCGCCCACGCCCCAGCCGACCCGCCGTCCGGAACCTCAGCCGCAGCCGGTCGCGCCCGAACCCGCTCCGCAGCCGCAGGCCCGTCTGGTCCAGACCTCGCCCGTCGCGCCGCAGCCCGACGTTCCGCAGCCCGCGCCGGACGCCCCGCTGGATCCCATGGCCCCGCGCCGCGACGCGCCGATCTTCCGCATCCAGGGCGCGCGGTCGGCCCCCGCGCCCGTCGCTGCGCCGTCGTCCGGCACCGCCGCGGAGCCCACGCCGGCCCAGCCCGAAGCGGCGTCACCGCCCCAATGGGCTCCGCAAGCCTCGACCGGCGCGCCGCCCCGTCAGCAGGGTGCCCGCTACTATTCCGTCCATCGCCAGAACGGCCGGACCCCGGATCCGGCCGTCCTGCCCGAGCCCGTCTGGCTGGACCGCATGCCGGTCCAGCTCGAATCCACGCCGCAGTCCGAAGACCTGGCCTCGCCGCCGGAGACGCCGCAGATGGTGCGGGGATCGGACGGCCGGATGCGTCCGGTCCAGGGCGCCCAGAACGACCCGATCCCGTGACGACCGTCGTTTCGCGCCTTCCCGATCTGATCGCCCTCGCGGAGGAGACCTCCAGCGAGAAGCGCCGCGCCCTGCTGCGCGAACTCAGCGACCAGTTCTTCGGTTCTGTCGAGCCGACCGCCACCGAGACCGCTCTCTATGGCGACGTTCTGGGCAAGCTGGCCGCGGACATGGAGACGGCGGTCCGCGCCGAGCTCTCTACGCGCTTCGCCGACAGCCCCCGGGCGCCCCATGCGCTGATCCGCCGTCTGGCGTCCGACGAGGCCGAGGTCGCCGAGCCGGTCCTGCGCGCCTCCCCCGTCCTGACCGAGGCCGATCTTCTGGACGTGGTCCGCTCCAAGGGCCAGGCCCACCTGCGCGCCGTCTCGACCCGGGAAAGCGTGTCGGAGGCCGTGTCGGACGTCATCGTGGAACGCGGCGACGACGAGACCCTCGGCGCGCTGCTGGGCAACGACGGCGCGGCCCTGTCGCGCAAGGCGACCGAAGCGGCCGTCGAGCGCGCCAAGGCCAATCCGGCGCTCCATGCCGCCACGGTCGAGCGCAAGACCCTGCCGCCCGACCTGCTGAACGAGATGTATTTCGTCGTCGAGGCCCGGCTGCGCGCCCGCATTCTCGAGCAGAATGCGCGTCTGGATCCCGCCCTGCTGGAAAGCGCGCTCAGCGCCGGCCGCGCCCGTCTGGCCGAGGTCGACGGTGCCCTGCCGGCCGACTATTCGTCCTGCCTCGCCTATGTCGAGGAGATGCGCGCCGCCGGCCAGTTGACGCCGCAGATGCTGGCCCGCTTCCTGCGCTCGGGATCGAAGACCAGCTTCCTGATCGCCCTGTCGCAGCTGGCCGACGTCGACTTCCACACGTCCCGCCAGATCATCGAGCGTCAGGATCTGGACGCTCTGGCGGTGATCTGCCGCGCCGCCGACCTGGACCGCGCCCTGTTCCTGACCTACGCCGTCGTCCTGCTGAACAGCGAGGGCGACGCCATGGGCAAGGCCCACGCCTATGCCCGCATGTACGCCGACCTCGGCCGCGACGCCGCACTGCGGACACTGCGGTTCTGGAAGGCGAGACGGGCCGCGCAGGCGGCCTGATCGAACAGGAAAGGCCCGCCGGATCGCTCCGGCGGGCCTCGCTTCTTCCGGCTCTCGCCGAAGCCTTACTTCTTGGCGCGACCGGCGGCGCGGGCGGGTTTGCGGCCGCCCTGGCCCAGGCCCATCTGCTTGGCCAGGTCCGAGCGGGCCTTGGCGTAGTTCGGGGCGACCATCGGATAGTCCTTGGCCAGGCCCCACTTGGCCCGGTAGTCCTCGGGGCTCATGTCGTATTTGGTGCGCAGGTGGCGCTTCAGCGACTTGAACTTGCGGCCGTCTTCCAGACAGATCAGGTAGTCCGCCGTGATCGACTTGCGGATCGGCACCGCCGGTTCCTTGTTTTCCGGCTCCGGCTCGACCGCGCCGGTCGACAGTTGCGTCATCGTGGCGTGGATCGATCCGATCAACGCCGCCACGGCGTCCGGCGACACGGTGTTGTTGCTGACGTAGGCCGAGAACATGTCGGCCGTCATTTCCAGCAGATTGGCGTTTTCTTCCATAAGCGGGGCCTTCTCCATCACCGTCGCGCGGCGTTGCTGACCGGGATTCGGTCGCCTCAGGACTTCCCCCTAGTCCGGCTAGCGGTCGAAAGCAATGCAGAGCGAAGATGCTGGTGCTGATCTGATCAGACCTGCGCCATTGTGGAACAATCGTTCAGCGCCCGAAGTCTTCCGCCAGAGCCAGCATGGCCGCCCGCTCCGGCGCCGAATATTCGTCCAGCGCCTCCATGTCGCCTTCGCGGATCGCCTTCATCAACGCCGGCGTCAGGGCCGACGACAGCGACCAGTTCCAGTAGCGCAGCACCGTCTGGGCCCGGTCGACCGCCAGCATGTCGAACGTCGTCTGCACCCGCGCCAGATCGGGATGGATCGCCCCGTCCGGCCCCGTCTCCGGCCGCCGGGTCGAGCGCCACAGGGCCATCAGGTCCTCGCGCCCCATGCCGGTCGCCTTGCACAGGATGGCCAGCGGCTCTCCGCCAACGTCGCCCAGGATCTTGGCCCCGGTCAGCGGCTTGATCCCGGCCAGATAGGCGATCTCCGCCGCCGTCTCCCGGGTGACCCCGGACTGTCCGGCCACCGCCACCGCGTGTTCCAGACTTTCGAACGGGCTCTTCTCGACCGCCGCGCGGTTCCGCTGGCGCCGCTCGATGAACTGCAGCGCCTTGCGCGACACCGGATCACCCCAGCCCTCGGCCGCGGCCATGGGGAAGACGTCCTCCGACACCTCCTGCAATGGCTCGCGCGACACGGCGAACCTCTGCAGGACCGTGCGCCGCTCCTCCGGGCCCGCCCACCAGAACATGACATAGGCGCCCGAGGGCCTCAGCTCGGCCCGGCGCAGCAGATGGGGGACCAGTTCGCGGTGCGTGCGGCTGAGCGCCGTCGCGTCCTCCAGCGCGGGCTGGCTGAAATGCGCGGTCATGTTGCGCAGCAGGCGTTCGACGTTGGCCGGTTCCGCGGCCCGCACCACCGCCTCGACCACGACCTCGGGCACCTCGCGCCGACCGGCGATCAGCCAGCGGTGATCGGGCGAGGCGTCCAGCGCGCACGACAGCAGGTCGCTGTCCGACAGCGCCGGGCAGGTCTCGATCAGGACCGCCGCGATCTCCGGCGCGTCGCGCAGCAACAGGCGGGTGATGCTGTTGGGAAGGTCCGCCAGCGGGGCAAGCCGCTGGGCCACCCGCATGCGGTCTTCCGGCGTCGCCAGACGCAGCATGTCGACCAGCAGGTCGCCGGTCACCGCGCGCTCGAAGGCGTTGACGCGGCTGGCCGGCAGCGACACGACGTCGGCCAGGCGCTTCAGCAGCGCATGGCGCGCCCGCAGCGTCGGCTGGGGCGGGGCGTCGTCCGGGACGGAAGCGGGCTCCGACATCGTTCGGGAGTCTGGGGCCGACCGGTTAACCGCGGGTGACGGACCGTGCCGTCAGGCCCCGTCATTTGACCCGAAGCGCGTCCGGGGCGACGTTGAAGCCGAACCGGAGAATCCCGCTCATGCGCGCCCTTGCCCTCGCCGCCGCTCTCGCCCTCGTCACGCCCGCCGCCGCGATGGCGCAGGACACCCCGCCTGAGGCCGCAGGACCGTATCTGATGCTGCAGAAGGAGGACGGCGTCATCGTCCTCGCCTCCATGGCCGAGCGTCGCCCCACGGCCCTGGGCGCGAGCGCCACGACCGTCGCCTTTCTCCGGGTGGACGGTGCGCTGCTGCGCGGCGAGTCCCTCACTGAGGCCGACTGCACCCGCGGGATGCGGCGGACCCGGACCATCTACGTTCAGGAGGTCTCGGACCCGGACGTCCGCGTACCCCATTTCGTCGAGGCACCGGCCATCGACTGGAGCACGCCAGGTCCGCTGGACGGGCCGCTGATGGATTTCCTGTGCGAGGACGGGCGTCACGACCCGGCGATGGTCAGTCCCCGAGCCTCCACCTTCGTCACGCCCTGGCTGGCCGGGAACTGAGGCCCGCTCAGTCGAACGCGGCCCAGCTCGACGCGCTGTCGTCGGTCAGGGTGAAATCCGCCGTGACCGCGCCGGCGGTCCGGAAGGTCAACGTCAGCGGCACGCGGCCGTCCTTCGCCGTCGTGGGATCATAGCCGATCAGCATGAAGTGCAGCGGGCTGCCCGGCTTCACCTCCAGGCGTCCGTGCCCGGGGATCTCCCATGCCGTGTCCGAGACCATGTCCGGCCGCTCGCCGGACCGGTCGATGCGGTGCAGTTCCACCCGCTGCGCGCACGTGCAGGAGACGGAGATCAGCTCGTCCGCCACCGGATCGCCGTTGCGGATCAGCACATAGGCCGCCACGTCCTGACCCGGCTCGTCCACGTGGCGCAGCACACGGCGGGTCAGGTCCAGCGGACCGGCCGCGGCACCGGCCTCGCGCGGTGCCCCCGGGCTCTCGCCCAGGACGGGCATCACCGGAACGGCGTCGGGATCCTCGCGATAGTCAAAGCCGCCCTTCTCCACCCATTCGCCGCCCTCCTGCTGAAAGGCGCGGGCCCGGTTTACCCCGTCGGTGCCCAGCACGATGGTCGAGCGGATCGGCGGAAATCCGTCGAGGCCGTGGATCGTCTCCTCGACTTCGAAGGCACCGGGCCCCGTCGGTCGCATCGTACCGGTCGTGTGGAACCCGCCCGAAGTGAAATAGTGGAAGATGTAGGCCCCGCTGTCCCTGTCGCGGAAGATCAGGGTCTCGCCGGCATAGACGCCGTCGCCGACCGAGTGCACCACCCGCACGGCGTGTCCGCCGACGGCCCAGTCCCAGCGCTGCACGTCGACCACCGAGGCGTCGGGCACCCCCGTGCCGCGCCAGCTCTTGCCGACCAGATGCTCGAACGGCGCATAGGCGGCACGTCCCGCCCCCGGCGGCGGCAGCTCGGCGACTTGGGCGAACACCGGCGCGGCGAGCGTCAGGGACAGGGCGGCGGCAGCGATCAGACGGAGCTTCATGGCGTATCCCAAGGTTGAACTCGGCTGAGCGAATTCTCGCCACTGACCGATCGGCGTCGGCCCAGTTTGGCAAACACGTAGAGGATGGGTTGCGCCGCCAGCAAACCGAGGCTGCGATCACCATGAGACGATCCCTCGGACCTGCGGTCCGCATCTCCTCGAGGCCGTGACAGCGTTCGCTCGACTTGACGGAGCCGTTCCATCTGCTCAGCAAAGACGGCGAGTTGTTCCCGACGGGTCCCGACCTTGTAGTCGGCCTCTGAACCGTTGGAGGGTGGGAGACAGAGCTCCGTTGCGAGCTCAAGCTTGTGCAAGGCATCTATCGCGACGGTCGAGGGAATAGTCAGGGGGTCGATTGCCTGCAGCCTCTTGAACACCCGCTCGGACTGGACGTTCGCCCAACTCTTGGCCGACCGCGCCTCGTTTGATACCTTCAGGAAGGTCGATCCCTGCTCGCCACGAGCATCCAGAAACGTGATCAGGTTCTCGTCTCTTTCTTCATCCCAGGCGCGCGCTTCGGGATGCGCGTCCAGGAACTCGTCCCGCGCGCGATACGCCCGGTCGAACCGATCCAGAGCAGTGAACATTGGCCAGGCGACTTCCATGACGCCTCGAACGATCGCAGCCTCACGTCGGCGCTGATCCCGATTTTGCGAACCTGCCAACTGCACGGCCCACATCAGCGCCAGAAAAGCGCCTATCGCGCCCCAGTCGACTTTGACCCCGAGCCACGTCTGCAGATCGGCGAGAAAAGCCAGCATTCGTCCCTCCCCCGAAGGAACACTACAACCCCTCGAACAGCGCCGTCGACAGATAGCGCTCGGCGAAGCTCGGAATGATGGCGACAATCGTCCCGCCGGCATTCTCGTCCAGCGCCGCCTGACGGAAGGCAGCGACAAGCGCGGCCCCCGAGCTGATGCCCACGGGGATGCCTTCGACCCGGGCGACCTTCCGGGCCATCTCGAAGGCGTCCTCGTTCGAGACCTGTTCGACGCCGTCGATGACCGACCGGTCGACGATCGACGGCACGAAGCCCGCGCCGATGCCCTGGATCTTGTGCGGGCCCGGCTCGCCGCCGGACAGGACGGGGCTGGCGGTCGGCTCGACCGCGATCATGCGCACCGACGGCTTGCGCGCCTTCAGGACCTGTCCCACGCCCGTGATCGTGCCCCCGGTGCCGACGCCGGCGATCACCACGTCAACGTCGCCGGCGGTGTCGTTCCAGATCTCCTCTGCCGTCGTCCGGCGGTGAATCTCCGGATTGGCGGGATTGTCGAACTGGGCGGGCGACACCGCGCCGGGCGTGGCCTCGAGCAGTTCCTGCGCCATCTGGATGGCGCCCTTCATGCCCTTCTCGGCCGGGGTCAGCACCAGCTCGGCGCCCAGCAGCGCCAGCATCTTGCGCCGCTCCATCGACATGCTCTCGGGCATGACAAGAACCAGTTTGTACCCCTTGGCCGCGGCCACGAAGGCCAGGGCGATGCCCGTGTTGCCGCTGGTCGGCTCGATCAGGACGCTGCCCGGGCCGATCTTCCCGGCCGCCTCCAGCGCCTCGATCATGGCCACGCCGATCCGGTCCTTGACCGAGGCGATCGGGTTGAAGAACTCCAGCTTGGCCAGCACCCGGCCCTTCGGCTTCAGCTCCGCCGACAGGCGCGGCAGTTCGACCAGCGGCGTGTCGCCGATGGTGTCGATGATGGAGGCGTAGACCTTGCCCCGGCCGGACTTGGCGTGGCGGGAAGCGTCGTAGGCGTCGGTCATGGGGAGGGCTCCGCGAAGGGTCCCGTCCGATCTAGGGTCAGAGGCCCGGATCGGCAACGTCGCTGGACCGCGGAGACCTCCGACTGGACAAAAAGGTCCGGGAGATGATCGAGGGCCGGGGTCCGACTTTCGGAAAGCGCCGTCGTGCGAATCGGCGCCTGATCCCGGGCGATCGGGAGGGATCGCTCATGACCGTGGCCGCGACTCCACAGGACCGCATTGATGAACTGGACGTCATCCGCGGCTTCGCCCTGTTCGGGGTGATGTGGATGAACATCTTCGACATCGGCGGTTTCATCGTTCCCGAAGATGTGGTGCCGGGGCTGACGGCGTTCCCGGTACTGGAGAAGGTCGTCGGCTTCGCGTCCGGCCTGTTCATGCACGGCAAGGCCCAGGCCCTGTTCTCCATGCTGTTCGGCTTCGGCTTCGCGGTGATGATGGACCGGATCGAGGCGCGCGGCGGGCGCGGAACCGGGGTCTATCTTCGCCGCCTGACGATCCTGCTGGCCGTCGGCGTGGCCCATCTGGCGCTGCTCTGGCTGGGCGACATCCTGCACGCCTATGCGCTGATGGGCTTCCTGCTGCTGGCGACACGGCGCTGGTCCGCGCCCTGGCTGCTGGTCGCCGGTCTGGTCTTCGCCTGGGCCGTGCCGACGCTGGTGTGGGTCTATTTCCAGCTGACATCACCGGGCGCTCCCCCGCCTTTCGCGGCCCAGTTCGACGCGGCGGCGGCCGCCCGTGCGCCGTGGATCCTGAACGGCGGCAGCTATCCGGCCTTCGTCGTCGACAACCTGCGCAGCACGGTCGCCCTCTACTCGAACCCCTGGGGCGCGGCCTTCCTCGCCTGGATCCTCGGCCGCTTCCTGATCGGCAGCTGGATCCACAGGCAAGGCTGGCTGCAGGACCCCCAGCGCCACCTTGTCGGCTTCGCGATCGCCGCCGCGACCCTGATCCCGCTCGGCCTGTTGCTCCAGCTACTGCGACCGATCATGAACACACTCGATCTTCAGGCCCTGCCGTGGTTCACCGTGTTCCTGCGCGGTCTGGGCCCCATGACGGCGGTGATCCTCGCGCTCGGCTACGCCGCCCTCATCGTCGTCCTGTGCCGGATCCCCCGCATGCGGCGCCTGCTGTCCGGGCTGGGTGCGCTGGGGCGGATGGCCCTGACCAACTACCTGACCCAGAGCCTCGTCTATTTCTTCGTCCTGTACGGCTTCGGCCTGGGCCTGCTGCCGTGGATGGGACCGACGCTGACGTTGGCGCTGACGGTCCTGGTCGTCGGCCTGCAGATCGCCTTCAGCCGCTGGTGGCTGGCCCGCCACGCCTACGGCCCGGTCGAATGGCTGTGGAGATGGGGCACCTACGGCCAGAAGCCGGCGTGGAAGCGCGCCTGATCTTCATGTCCGGTTAACCACGATCCCGCATCCCTGAAATCCTGTTCCGGGGTCCCCTTTTGCGCAATCTGATCGCCGCCGTCGAAGCCGTCGATCCGCTGGTCGTGACCGGCAAGGTCGCGGGCGTGAACGGCCTGCTGATCGAAAGTCGCGGCGGCCTCAGCCGTCTGTCCGTCGGCGCCCGGGCCGAGATCGGGCGGGGACGCGGCATGGATCCCCTGCCGGCCGAGGTGGTCGGGTTCCGCGACGCCAAGGCCCTGCTGATGCCGTTCGGCCCGGTCGAGGGCGTGGCCCCGGGGGCCGACATCCGCATCGTCGATTCCGCCGCCGCCGTGCGCCCGACCACGGGCTGGCTGGGGCGCATCGTCGACGCCTTCGGCCAGCCGATCGACGGCAAGGGCCCCCTGCCGCGCGGCCCCGCCGCCTACCCCCTGCGCGCCGCGCCGCCCCCGGCCCATTCACGCGGCCGCGTGGGCGAGCGGCTGGATCTGGGCGTCCGGGCCATGGACGTCTTCACCACCACCTGCCGGGGCCAGCGCCTGGGCATCTTCGCCGGGTCGGGCGTCGGCAAGTCGGTGCTGCTGTCCATGCTGGCCAAGGAGGCGACCTGCGACGTCGTCGTGGTCGGCCTGATCGGCGAACGCGGCCGCGAGGTGCGCGAGTTCGTCGAGGAAACTCTGGGCGAGGAAGGCCTGCGCCGCGCGGTCGTGGTCGTGGCGACCTCCGACGAACCGGCGCTGAAGCGGCGCCAGTCGGCCTATATGACGCTGGCGCTCGCCGAGTTCTTTCGCGATCAGGACCTGGAGGTCCTGTGCCTGATGGACAGCGTCACCCGCTTCGCCATGGCCCAGCGCGAGATCGGCCTGGCCGCGGGTGAGCCGCCGACCACTAAGGGCTATACCCCCACCGTCTTCACCGAGCTGCCCAAGCTGCTCGAGCGCGCCGGGCCAGGTCCGAGACGCCCGGACGGCACCACGGCGGCCCCCATCACCGCCCTGTTCACCGTGCTGGTGGACGGCGGCGACCATGACGAGCCGATCGCCGACGCCGTTCGAGGCATCCTCGACGGCCACATCGTCATGGACCGCAAGATCGCCGAGCGCGGCCGTTTTCCCGCCATCGACGTGCTGAAGTCCATCAGCCGGACCATGCCGGGCAATCAGTCCGAGCCCGAGCGCGAGTTGAACAAGCGCGCCCGCCAGTGCCTGAGCGCCTACTCGAACATGGAAGAGTTGATCCGGATCGGGGCCTATCGGTCCGGTGCCGACCCGATCGTGGACCGCGCCATCGCGCTGAACCCGGCGCTGGAGGCGTTTCTCAGCCAAAGGCCGGAGGAGGCCACGCCTCTTACCGAATCCTTTACCCGGCTGGAGGCCATATTGAACCAGGGCATGGTGAGGGAGTGACGACATGACGGCCTGGGCGCAGTCGCTGATCCGCATTTCCAACTACGAGGTCGAGACGCTGCAGAAGCGCCTCGCCGAAATCACCGCGCGCCGCGCCTCGGCCGAGATGCGCATCGCCGTGCTGGACGCCGAGGTCGAGATCGAGCGCGAGCGCGCCCGGTCGGACGCCGAGGCCCGAATGCTGCTGGACGCCTATGTGATCGGCTGGAAGGCCCGTCGCGGCGCAGCCGAAGCCGACGTGGTCACGATCGACGCCGAGGAGGCCGGTGCCCGCGACGCCCTGACCGGCGCGTTCGAGGAACTGAAGAAGTTCGAGCACGTGGCCGAGACCACCCGTCTGAACGCCCTCGTCGCCGCCGCGCGCAAGGAGACGGCCCGGTTCGACGAGCTGGGGCTGCGCAGAAGGGCTTCGTAACCTGTCTCCCTCCCCTTCATGGGGAGGGACGACCGCGAAGCGGTCAGGGTGGGGCGAAGTTCGAGGTTCCCATGGACAAGACCGTCGAACGCGCCCGAGCGATGCGAAAGGCCCTGACGCCGCCGGAAGCCCGCCTGTGGGTCGCTCTGAGGGCGCTGCGCGGCGACGGCTACCACTTTCGCCGACAGGTCCCCTTCCGTGGCTACATCCTCGATTTCGCCTGCCACTCGCGCCGGCTGGTGATCGAAGTCGACGGTGTCTCTCACGATTTCCGGGCAGCCCACGATTTGAAGCGCGACGCCGTGCTGGCCCGCGAAGGCTACCGGACCCTGCGCTTCAGCAATGAGGCCATCCGCGACCACCTGTCGGATATGATGGACGGAATTTTGCACGCCCTACGGTCGGACCCCACCCTCGCGCCGCTTCGCGACGCGGTCCCTCCCCATGAAGGGGAGGGAGAAAGATGACGATGAACCGCCGGACCCTGCTCTTCTCCTCCCTCGCCCTCGCCGCCTGCGCGGGGGCCCCTGCGGCTCCGGCGGCCACCCGCCCTCTCAAGGACGTGGTGCCCTGTCCCGTCGGCGTGTGCGGCATGACCGGCCAGTTCGGCGACGCCGGCTGGCGGCGGGTGGTGACGCGCGAGTTCGACCAGTTCACCCCCGAGTGGGAGATGAAGATGGAGGCGATCCTGCGGCCCGACCGGTCGCTGGATTTCAGCCGCGCCGACGCCTGCGCCGACTTCGCGCGGCAGAACGGGATGCGCCTGCACGGCCATGCGCTGGTCTGGTATTCGCAGGGGGCCGACGCCTTCGCCGGCACCGACAAGGCGACCTTCGCGCGCGACTATGACCGCTATGTCCGCGACGTGACCGCGCGCTATCGCGGCCGGGCGGTCAGCTGGGACGTGGTCAACGAGGCGGTGGCCGAAAACGGCGACGGGCTGCGCGATCATCACTGGTCCGCGGCGCTGGGCGACGTCGATCACATCCGCCGCGCCTTCGACGTCGCGCACGAGGCCGATCCGGACGCGGTGCTGTTCCTGAACGACTACAATCTGGAGAACCTGCCGCGGAAGGGCGCGACCTTCCTGGAGCTGGTCGAGACCCTGATGAAGGCGGGCACGCCGATCCACGGCATCGGCACCCAGAGCCACCTCGACGTCGAGATCGCCGAGGGCCAGATCAGCGGGTTCTTCCGCGAGGCGGCGGCGACCGGGCTGCAGATCCACGTGTCGGAGCTGGACGCGTCGCTGCAATCCGACCGCCGTGTGGACCTGCGTCCTGACGGCCAGAAGCGCGCGCAGCAGGCGGCGCGGGTGACTGAGCTGACCGAGGCCTTCATGGCCTTGCCGCAAGCCCAGCGCTTCGCCTTCACCGTCTGGGGCGCGCGCGACGGCGACAGCTGGCTGAACCGCGACTCCCGCGCCGGATCGGGGGATTCCCCGCTGCTGTTCGACGCGGCGGGAGCGCCCACATCGATGCATGCGGCAGTCGTGGCGGGTCTGGTCTAGGCGCCCAGAAGCTCGAACTCGCCCTGCACGCCCGTTTCGGCAGACGGCGCGATCCAGACGGTGAAGCGGCCGGGTTCGGCGATCCAGGTCAGGTCCGGGCCGACGAACGTGAGGTCCGCGCGGGTCAGGGTGAAGGTCACACGTTCCGACGCGCCGGGCTCCAGCGTCACGCGTCGGAAGCCCTTCAGCTGGCGGATCGGCCGGGTCACGCTGGCAGCGCGGTCGTGGACGTACAGCTGAACCAGTTCGTCCGCCGCGCGCGTGCCGCGGTTGGTCACGGTCGCCGAGATCTCGATCGCTCCCTCCCACGACAGCCGGCCGGAGCCCGCGTCCAGGTCGGCATAGACCACGTCGCCATAGGTCAGACCGTGGCCGAACGGCCAGGCGGCGACGTTCAGGCTCTCGCGCCAGCGCGCCTTGAACTCCTCGCCGTGCTGCAAGGACAGCGGGGGACGCCCCGTCGGCTTGCGGTCATAGTGGAAGGGTGACTGCCCGACGTGCCGCGGGAAACTGATCGGCAACCGGCCGGACGGGGCGTGATCGCCGAACAGGACGTCTGCCAGCGCCGTGCCCGTCTCCACACCCAGGAACCACGAGACCAGAATGGCCTCACTGGCGTCGGAGGCGGGGTCCAGCGTCAGGGCCCGCCCGCACTTCAGGATCAGCACGGTCGGCTTGCCGACGGCGCGCACCGCCTCGACCAGCGCGCGCTGAGGCGCCGGCAGGCCGATGTCCAGGCGCGACTGGGCCTCGCCGGACATGCGTTCGCCTTCGCCGACGACGAGGACGACGACATCGGCGGCACGGGCGGCGGCGACGGCCTCATCCACGCCGTCTGCGATCCGGGTCTCGGCCCCACATCCCGCGACGACCGTCAGGGCCTGGGGATCGGTCATGGCAGCCCGCAGGCCGTCCTCCACCGACGTCGCCTGCCGCGGATCGCCGAACAGGACCCAGGGGCCGTTCAGGTGGTCGTGGCCGGCGGCAAACGGGCCGATCAAGGCGATCCGCGCGTCACGCGCCAGCGGCAGAACGCCTCCGTCGTTCTTCAGCAGAACCAGCGACTTTCGCGCGGCCTCGCGTGCAAGTTTTCGATGGGTGGGGGCGTGATTCCGCTCGGCCCGCTCCGGGGCCAGGCGGTTGAACGGATCGACGAACAGGCCCAACGCCGCCTTCAGCTTGAGCACCCGGCGCACAGAGGCGTCGAGGTCGGCTTCCGCGACTTCGCCCGCGCGGACCAGGTCAGGCAGGAACCGGGCATAGAGGCCGCTGGACATGCTCATGTCCACGCCGCCGTTGAAGGCCAGCCGGGCCGCGTCCCGCTCGTCCTCGGCCAAGCCATGGGCGATCAGTTCGAAGTCCCCGGTGTAGTCCGAGACGACGAAGCCGTCGAAATCCCATTCGTCGCGCAGCACATCCTTCATCAGCCAGGCGTTGGCGTGGCACGGCACCCCCGCGACGTCGTTGAAGGCGGCCATGGTCGACAAGGCTCCGGCACCGAGAGCGGCCTGGAAGGGGGGGAAGTAGACCTCCCTGAGTGTGCGCTCGGAAACGTCCGCCGCGGCGTAGTCGAGACCCGCCGCGGCCGCTCCGTAGGCGGCCAGATGTTTGGGGGTGGCCAGCATGGCGGCCGGGTCGTCCAGCCCGGCACCCTGGAATCCCTCGACCCGGGCTGCCGCGAGGGCGCAGCCCAGCAGGACGTCCTCGCCCGCGCCTTCCACGCCCCGGCCCCAGCGGGCGTCGCGGGAAACGTCGACCATGGGCGCGAAATTCCAGGCGAGACCGACCGCCGTCGCCTCTTCCGCCGCCGCCCGCGCCGTCCGTCGCGCCAGATCCGGATCGAAGGCCGCGGCCTCGGCCAAGGGGACAGGAAAGATGGTCCGGAAGCCGTGGATCACATCCGCCGCGAACAGCAGCGGGATGCCCAGCCGGCTCTCGTGCACCGCCACGTGCTGCATGCGCCGGTGCCAGTCCGCGGCGTCGCCGTTGAACACCCCGCCGAGCAGACCGTCGCGCACCGCCTGCTCCTGCTGGGCGGGCGTGCCGGATATGGCCTCGGGGTTCGCGGCATTGGCCAGCGACGGGGCCAGGGCGGCCGGCATGATGGTCAGCTGCCCCGCCTTCTCCTCCAGCGTCATCGCCGCGATGAGGGCGTCGATGCCCTGGGATGTTCCGGCTTCGGCCCCGCGGGGGACCTCCGCGCCCGCGCGGGCCTGCGGCGCTTCGGAACGGATCGGCGCGGCGGTGGACATGGACGGCAGCATCTCGTGTAAGCGGTTACAGCCCGCTTGATAGCCGACAGTGAACCGGAGGCACAAACCCTTACGGCGCGTCGCGGGCAAACGGAACCTCGACGCTCGCGAAGATTTTCAGCGCTCCGCGACGGTCTGCGTTGTCGGGACAGCCTGGGGCCTCTGCGGACGGTTCGGAACCCCGGTCGCCGGCCATTGTCATGTCAGTTACTTTGCATTATAAAGTTCTCATCATTAGAGGAGAACACATGAACATTCCCGCTCTCATGGGCGCGCTGGCCCTGACCGCCTTCGCCGCCCCCGCCTTCGCCCAGAACGCCGACGTGACTGTCACCCTGACGGGGGTCGAGGCGCGCGGCGGCCAGATCCTGGCCAGCCTGGCCGGCCCCGGCACCTTCATGCGTGGCGAGCCGGAGCATAGCGCGCGCGCCGAGGTCGCGGCCGGCACGGTGACGGTCACCTTCCGGAACGTGCCCGCCGGCGACTGGGCCCTGATGGTCATGCACGACGAAAATTCGAACGGCGAGTTCGACATGAACGGCTACATGCCGGCGGAAGGCTATGCCTTCTCCAACCTGAGCGGCCCGCTGATGGGCATGCCGACCTTTGCCGCGCACAGGGTGGTGGTTGGTGCTGACACGACCATCGACGCGCCGATGATCTATCCCTGAACGGGAAACGCCCGCCGGTTTCCCGGCGGGCGTCTCAGGGTCGGCTTCGCGGACCGTGAAGGGGATCAGGCCGCGGCGCTGACGGAGCTCGAACCTTCCGCCGGGTCGCGCAGGACGTAGCCGCGGCCCCAGACGGTCTCGATGTAGTGCTTGCCGTTCGCCGCCGTCGCCAGCTTCTTGCGCAGCTTGCAGATGAAGACGTCGATGATCTTCAGCTCGGGCTCGTCCATGCCGCCGTACAGGTGGTTCAGGAACATTTCCTTGGTCAGGGTCGTGCCCTTGCGGAGCGAGAGCAGCTCCAGCATCTGGTATTCCTTGCCGGTCAGGTGGACGCGATGGCCGTCCACCTCCACCGTCTTGGCGTCCAGGTTCACGGCGATCTCGCCGGTCGTGATGATGGCCTGGGCATGGCCCTTGGAACGACGGACCACGGCATGGGTGCGCGCGATCAGCTCGTCCTTGTGGAAGGGCTTGGTCAGATAGTCGTCGGCGCCGCCGCCGAAGGTCTTCACCTTGGTCTCGATCTCGGTCGAGCCCGACAGGATCATCACCGGCGTGTTGACCTTGCCGACGCGCAGCTGACGCAGAACCTCGATGCCGTTCATGTCGGGCAGATTCAGATCCAGAAGGATCAGGTCGTAGTCGTAGATTTTGCCCAGATCGATGCCTTCCTCGCCGAGGTCGGTCGTGTAGACGTTGAAGCCTTCCGACTTCAGCATCAACTCGATGCTCTGCGCGGTCGCGTGATCGTCTTCGATAAGCAGAACGCGCATTCATGCCCCTCCAGGCGAAGCTTGGCCGTATTCGCGGACACCCGAACGCCGGGTAACCTTGTTCGGACGTTAACCGCTCAAAAGCTTAAGAACCCTTAACGGCCCGATCACGACGAATCGTAGGCTGATTTGCGAATCGGCGTCGAGAGTCCCCGGTCAAGAGTTTGAGTCAGGGTGCCGCCTGCGACCGATTCCGACGCATCGTAGGACTATTTTCCCATAACGGCCGACCGGGAGCTCTGCCGCAGTGAGGAGAGAGTCGAGGATGAGCAAGCATCTCTATCGCGTGCCGATCACCGGTGCCGATCGGGCGCGGGCGGCGTTGGCGCTGCACCTGGCCGCGGCCATGACCGACCTGGCCCCTGAGAGGGTGGCCGGGGGCGGTCGCGGCAAGGTCGCCTGCCGCGCGCGGTGGCTGGCGCTGTATCTGACCTATGTCGTGCACGGCTGGACCCTGGATCGGGTGGGCCACGCCTTCGGCGTCACCCGCAGCACCGTCGTGGCGGCCTGCCGCTGGGGCGAGCAGTCCCGCGACGTCGACCGGTTCGACAAGGCGCTGAACGAGGTCGAGACCCTGATGCGCGCCGTCTTCGACGGGCCCGCGCTGGAGGTGGCATGACGGGGGTGGCGCGGGCGCGGACGCTGATGACGCGGTCGAACGGCTGGCTGGACGAGACACCCCACGGCTATGCCCTGCGGACGGGCGCGGACCGGCGGACGCGGGTGATCCTGACGCTGGACGAAGCCGCTTTCCTGGAGCTGGCCCGGGACCCAGGGCTGAAGGCACGACGCGGCGGCGGCTGGATCGCGCGCGGCGAGACCCAACCATCTTCGGACCGGGCGGCGCGCCCCGGCCACGTGGAAGGCGAGCTTGAGGTCATGCAGGCCGACGGTGCGCCTGCCCGGCGGCGCGCCAACATGACGCCGACGGCGCTGCAGTGGCTGGCTGCGCGGCGCGACGCCCACGGCCGCCCATGGCTGACTCCGGCGGAGCGGGCGGCGGGCGAGCGGCTGAACCGCGACGCCGAGGACGCCCTACGCGGACCGTCGCTAACCCTGCGCTGGGACGCCCTGCCGATCTCACGGTCGGGCACCTCGGCCCGGACCGAGCCCGACGACCACGCCCATCGCGCCGGCGTGCGGGTTGAGGCCGCCCTGCGCGCCGCCGGCCCCCGCCTGCGCCCGATCCTGGAGGCCGTCTGCGTACGCGGCTCGGCGCTGCAGGCCGCAGAGGACCAGCTGGGCCTGCGCCGCCGCGCCGCGCGGGATCAGCTGAGGGCCGGTCTGCAGGCGCTGGCCCGGCACTACGGGATCGGGTGAGGTCAGCCGCCCCCCAGCGCCGTCTCCCGGATCCGCCCGACCATGCTGTTCAGGCCGTTGGCGCGCTGGCGGGTGAGCGCCTGGGGCAGGCCGAGGCGGTCCAGCGCAGCCCGGGCGTCGAAGGACAGAATCTCCGCCGGGGACCGGTCCGAGTACAGCCTGAGCAGCAGGGCGACGTTGCCCTTGGAGATGGCGCTGTCGCTGTCGGCACGGAAGGCCAGACGATCGCCGTCGCGGCCGGACGTCAGCCAGACCTGGGCGGCGCAGCCCGGCACCTTGTTGGCCTCGATCCGGTCGGCGTCCGGCAGGGGCGCCAGTTCGCGGCCGAGGTCGATGACGTACTGGATGCGGCTTTCCCAGTCGCCGAGCAGGTCGAACTCGTCGGCGAGAGCGTTCAGGACGTCGTCGATGGAGGCGCGGTTGGTCATGCGCGCCAGATAGTCCGCGCGGCCGCGCACCACAATCGGACCGAACGTCCCCAGGTCCGGCGCGCCCGTCCCCGCTTTCCGTTCCCCCGGCACGGGAGCATGGTCGCAGCGACTCGCCGGTATCGCTAGTCTGGAGACTTGCGCCTCACCTTCCGGGCGCGGATCGAGCCAGCCCGCGTGCCCGTCGACGCCGACCGTCACTTCCCCGACGACGACCCTGCCCTGCCCGGCCTCGCCGCTTGGCACGCCGGCTGGGCCGTGGCCGTTGCGGTGCTGGCGCTGGGCCTCCGCTGGCTGGGCGGCGAGAGCGGTCCGGCCTTCTGGGGCCTGCTGGCCGCCGCGGTCCCGGGCCTGATGGGGCTGTCACTGCTGTGGCGCGACGGCATGGGCCACCGGATTCTGATCCTGGGCGTCTGGGCGGCGGCGGCGGCGGTGGCCGCCCTGCTGGGCGGCGGGGTCGGCGGCGATCTGGCCGGGCTGATGGTCATGCCGGTCGCGGCGGGTCTGTCGCTGGGCGGCGGTCGGCCGTTCGGCCTGAGGCTGACGGCGCTGGGCGTCGGCGGATCGGCCCTGGCCGTGGTGATCGGTCTGGCCTCGGCCTGGTACGGGGTCGCACCGCCCCCGTCGCCCGAGATCGCCGCCGCGGCCGGCCTGCTGGCGCTGGGAGCCTTCGTGCTGTCGATGCGGCTGGGCTGGCGCGCCACCGAACGCGGGCTGGACACGGCACGGGGCGGCGTCCGGCGGGTGGAGTCAGTCCTCGCCGGCCAGCCGGGGCTGACCCTGATCATGGATCCGTCCGGTCGGCCGCTGGCGGCGTATGGGGCCGCGCCGGCGGCCTTGCCGATCGAGCCTCTGTTCGAGACCGGACTGTTCGCCGCCGTCCACGCGCCCGACCGCACCGCCGTGATGGCCGCCATCGACCGCGCCCTGAGCGGGCCGACCGCCAGTGTCCGCTTCGCGCCGCGCACCGCGCTGGACCGGCGGGTGACCCTGCTGCTGCGCCGCTTCGAGGATCCGGCGGCGCCGGGCCCGCGCCTGATCGTTCAGGCCTTCGAGACCACCGCCGACCACGCGCGCGAGGTCGCGCTGGACGCCGCCCGCGCCGAGGCCGAGGCCCAGAACGCCGCCAAGAGCCGCTTCCTGGCCAATATGAGCCACGAGTTGCGCACGCCCCTGAATGCCGTGCTGGGGTTCGCCGACATCATGCGCCAGCGGCTGTTCGGCCCGCTGCCCGACCGCTACGCCGACTATGCCAGTTCCATCCACGAGGCCGGTGCCCACCTGCTGGACCTGATCAACGATGTGCTGGACGTCTCCAAGATCGAGGCCCAGCGCTACAGCCTGTCACTGGAGGGGATGGACGCGCGCGAGCCGGTCGCCGCCGCCATGGCCCTGATCCGGCCGCTGGCGGACGAGCGCGGCGTGCAGTTGACAGGGCTGCTGCCCACCGACGCCGTGGCCGTCACCGCCGACCGCCGGGCCCTGAAGCAGATGGCGCTGAACCTGCTGTCCAACGCGGTGAAGTTCACGCCGCCCGAAGGCTCCGTGACCGTCACCCTGGCCGTCATCGGGCCCTATCTGGAACTGGTCGTGGCCGACACCGGCTCGGGCATCGCGCCGGAAGACCTGAAGCGACTGGGCCGGCCTTTCGAACAGGCGGGCGGGGCCGACCAGAAGTCCCAGGGCACGGGTCTGGGCCTGTCGCTGGTGCGGTCGCTGGCGGAACTTCACGGAGGCCGGCTGACGCTGGACAGCACGCTGGGCGAAGGCACGGCGGCGACGGTCCGGCTGCCGGTCGCGGCGGCACCCGCGGTCAATGCGCCGACGGAGGGGGCGGAGATCATCCCCCTGCCCCAGCGCGTGGACCGCTAGACCGCGCCCATCGTCAGGAAGGCGTCCGCGGCGGCCAGATCGCCCACCTCGAACTGCGCGCGCGCGACGCTGCCGTCGCGGAACACGAACTCGACGGCGAAGGCCTCGCGCGGATCCAGCGCGGCCAGATCGGTCACGGCCTGTTCTGAGAAGGTCCAGGTCTCGCCGCGCCGCCGACCGCCGGCGAACAGCGCCCTTTCCGCGGACGCCGTGCCACCGGCCCAGACGGCGCGGCGTTGCGCGCCCGGGGCCAGGGTCGGACGCGCGCCGATCCACGGGTTGGGGAAACGGGCGACGTCGCGCATGACGATGCGGGCCGACGCCGGACGCGGCTTGCCGACGAAGGACACGGCCACGGTCAGGCCGGGCTGGCCCCAGACGCGGCCGACCACGACGGGCGAGGCCCCGGTCACGCCCGGCTGGGACAGGCGCCAGCGCGGACCGTCGAAGGCCGTGCGGTCCGCCCACCAGGCGGCGTCCACCCCGGGGAAGCCCATGCGCCGCATGCCGGCCCAGCCGGCGAAGGCGTGGTCAACCCGACCGGCGACCATGCGCAGGTCCGGATGATCGCAGGGCGTGGCGGCAGCGCGGGCGCGGGCGCGGCGGGCGGTCTCGGCCGCCTCGATCGCCGTCGCGCCGCCCCGCAGTCGGGCACCGCGGGCCTGCAGGGCCGCAGACGTCAGGGCCGCACGGACCGGCGCGGCGAACAGGCCGCAGCGGGCGTCGGCGGCCAGCATGAAGGTCCGGTCGTACAGGGCGTCCGCCGCCAGCACGGGGCCGGCCGCCAGCGCCGCCGCGAGGGTCAGGGCGGCGGCGGTCAGGGCGCGCGGTCGGGGTTGGCGGGACGTCTTCATGCGCCCATACCAGCACGACGACCCTTCCCGTCCCGTTCCCGAGCAAGGTTGACGAATTGCTGATCGCCTCGCACGTCTGGGTCGCCGCCTTGATCCGCCGCGCCGAACTGGAGGGCGCCTCGGCCACCGTGTCGCGCCGTGGCGACGACCGGGCGGGAGCGGTCTTGGTCAAGGTCTGGAACTCTTCAGAACGTCGCGCGCGTGTATGGAGCGAGACCGTCGCCCCGGACGGCGGCCCCATGTGGATGCAGCCCATGGAGAGCGAGATGGAGGGCGAGGTCGACGACTGGATCCGCCGCCAGACCGGCTATGATCCGGACGTCTGGGTGGTCGAGATCGAGGATCGGCAGGGTCGGCATTTCCTCACGGAAAAGACGGGTTAACGCCCCGCCGGAGCGTCACACTTTCTTAGCCGCGTTCGTGAACCGGACCGCAAGCGCGGGCACCTATCTTCGCCATCAACGGGCCGATCTGAGCCCGGCGTGATGGTGGTGGGTTCGCATGCTCTTTCTTCTGAACGACGTGGTGTTCGATCTGGACGAGACCTGCCCGGTCACGCCTGGCGACGCGCGCCGGTTCGAGAAGCTGGGCTTCGACTACGTGCTGGAACTGGGCTGTGAACTGTTCGCCGAGGACCCGGAGTTGCACCGCAACGATCCGGCCCGCGCGCGCCGTCTGGCCTGGCTGCTGCACGACCGCGAGCCGGGCCTGAACGCGGCCATGTTCGCCGCCCCGGCCCGGGACTGCTCGCCGGAACTGGTCGAACCGCGCTTCTGCGCCCTGCCCGACGCCGTGCTGGCCGATCTGGGCGGCAAGGCCCGTCGCGGCCGCCTGACCCCCGTTGCCGCCGACCGCGCGGTATGGAACCGCATGGCTGCCTGAACAGCCGCGCTTGGCCTGAACGCACGCTGCGGTTAGCCTTCGTCCCCGGGGCAGTTCGGGGTTGGCGATGTTGAGGCTTTTCGGGGCACTTGTGGGTGCCGTCCTGCTGACGCTTTGCGCGGGGCAGGCTTCCGCGCAGACCTGGCTCAAGGCCGAGAGCGAGCATTTCGTCGTCTACTCGGACGGAAACGAACGGGCGCTGCGCGACTATGTCGTCAAGCTGGAGCGGTTCGATCAGGTCCTGCGCCTGCGTTTCGGCGTGCCGCTGGACAAGCCGACCCTGCGCAAACTGCCCATCTATCTCGTGGCCCGCCATTCAGGTCTGGAGGCGGTCCGCCCCGGTCTCGGTGCCGGGATCGCCGGCTTCTATACGGCCAGCGAGGAGGACATCTTCGCCGTCGCCATCCGCAACGACGGCGACCAGACCATCCTGCATGAGTACGCCCACCACTTCTTCTACCAGCATCTGAACGCCCCCTATCCGGGCTGGCTCAGCGAAGGTCTGGCCGAGTACGTGATGACCGTCCGCATCCGCGACGACGAGTTCATCATGGGAGAGTTCAACACGGCGCGGGCCAGCTGGCTGAACTACGGCGACTGGTTGCCGCTGGATCAGCTGCTGACCAAGCGGTTCGGGCAGCTGGAGAGCGGACGCCTGCAGGCGACCTACTATCCCGTGGCCTGGCTGCTGACCCACTGGTTCTTCTCGACACCCGAACGCTCGCGTCAGCTGGACGGCTATCTGCGGCTGGTGGCCTCGGGCGTCGGGCCCGGCGAGGCCATGACCCAGGCGACTGGCCTGACCTTGCCGCAACTGACGACGACCCTGACGGCCTACGCCCGCGGCAACGTCTATTCGGCGACCTATCCGATCGCGTACCGGCCCATCGAGATCGAGATCACCCGGATGCCCGCCTCGGCGCGCGACCTGATCCTGCTCGGCCAACGGATCAAACTGGGGCAGACGGAAGAGCAGCGGCAGGAGGCGTTGGCCGAGATCCGCACCCGCGCCGCGCGCTGGCCCGACGACGCCTTCGCCCAGCTGATACTGGGACACGCGGAGCTGCACATGGGCGACGCCGCCGTCGGCGAGGCGACGCTGCTGAGGGTGCTCGAGCTGGATCCGGACAACGACGAGGCCCTGCAGTTCCTCGCCACCGGCCGGATCCGTCAGGCCGAGGAGGTCGAGGACGCCGACCAGCGGCGCAGCCTGCTGGGTCAGGCCCGCGGCTACCTCGCCCGGGCCTACGGCATCGATCCGGACGACTATTTCACCGTGCTGCTGATCGCGCAGACCCGCGAAGGCCAGCCGGGCTATCCCAACGAGAACGACATGCTGACGTGGGAAGCCGCGTTCGACGGCGCGCCCCAGCTGGCCGATGTCCGGCTGGGCTACGGCGCGGCCCTGATCGCCGACGGCCGCCTCGGAGAGGCGTTGACGGTGCTGACGCCGCTGGCCAACGCTCCGCACGGCGGCGCGGCCGCCGATGCGGCGCGGGCGCTGGTCGCGAGCGCTCTGGGAGAAGCGCCGCCAGCGCCGGAAGCCGAGCCGGAACCGGAGACCGACGCGGCCTCGCCCGATCAGGCCGGCTGAGGTGCCGGGGCGGCCGCCGGCGGGCGGCGACGCGACTTGATCCAGGCCTTGATCCGGTCCTGCAGCGGGGCGTCGATCAGGAAGTGGAGGGCGAAGGCGAAGCCGACGGCAGCCAGAACGCCCGCGGCCCACAGCGCCCACTGCACCGGCTCCGACAGGCCCAGTCGCGCAACGGCGACGTTGACCGCGCCGAACCAGGCGATGCGCACGACCTCGTTGGAGATGAACATCGAGAAGCTGACCAGCGCCGCCTTCTCGATCAGCTTGGACGGCCGCGTGACCGGGATCGCACCGGCCGCCAGAACGATCAGCGAGATGCAGCCGATCGAGGCGAGGGCGTTCTTGTCGAACCATTGCAGCGCGACGAAACCGGCCGTGGCCGCGACCATGGTCCAGCCGGCCAGACGCGGATCGATCCAGGCGCGGCTGGCGAAGCGGGCCAGGCACATGCCGAGGAAGAACAGCGGCAGGGCGCGGATGAAGCCGTACTTCATCGGCATCTGCCAGACGGGGTGGCCCAGCGCGGCCCAGGTCCACTCATTGACCGCCAGATAGACGCCGACCCCCAGCGCCAGCGCCGTCCACGGCCCGACTCGGTCCAGTCCCTTCAGGATCCACGGGAAGGCCAGATAGCAGCCCAGCAGGGCCGAGATGGACCAGGTCGGCGCGTTCCAGCCGAGACCGCCGGGGATGCCGAAGCTCTGCACCAGCAGCAGCTGGGCCGGCAGCTGGCTCCAGTCGAACCATTCCGGATTGCGCGGCGCCACGCCCGCCGCGGTGCACAGCATGACCAGCCCGATCAGCGACGTACCCAGCATCAGGTGCGCCGGCACGACACGCAGGAAGCGCTTCAGCACGAAGTCGCCGGGACCAATGGAACCGCGCCGCAGCGCCTCCTGATAGACGCGCATCAGCACGTAGCCGCTGTCGATCAGGAAGAAGTTGGTCAGCAGGAACCCGCCTCGCTCGAAGACCGGATGCAGCGCCTCGGCGAGGGCGTGGGGCCCCGCGGCCTGGAAGTGGTGCAGGATGATCAGGAAGGCCACGATGAAACGCAGCGCGTCCAGCCAGCCGCCCCGGGCGATCGGAACCGTCTCGTTTCGGGTCGAAATCAGGGCCTGGGCCATGGGAAAGGGTCCTTTCGGAGCCTTCGCCGCAAGGAGCGGGCCGCGATCCCCTAACCCCCCGTTAACCATGCAGGCGGCAGTTTCTGCCCGGTTCTGAGTGGAGTTAGGCCATGACCGGCGCGGAAGTTCTGGATGTGGGGCGCGACGCCCTGTGGCTGACGATCCAGCTGTGCGCGCCGGCCCTGATCGTCGCCCTGGTCGTCGGCGTGGGCATCGGCCTGTTCCAGGCCCTGACCCAGATCCAGGAGCAGACCCTGGTCTATGCCCCCAAGATTCTGGCCATCTTCGTGTCGCTGCTGCTGTTCCTGCCGCTGATGGGGGCGCTGCTGGGCGGCTTCATGCGGACCATCGCCGAACGCATCTCGGGCATGTGACCTAGGTGAACGCCTTCGCCGCCGCGGATGAGGTCTGGGCCGCGGCCCTGATCTTCGCGCGTCTGGGTGCCATACTCCTGCTCCTGCCCGGCATCGGCGAAAGCTATGTGCCGCCGCGCATCCGCCTGTCGCTGGCGCTGGTGATCACGCTGGCGCTGTGGCCCGTGCTGACGGCCTATCTGCCGCCCCTGCCGGCGACCTTGGGCGCCACGGTGGGCTGGATCATCCGCGAGGTGCTGGTGGGTCTGGCCATCGGGGCCGTGCTGCGTGCCTTCATGACCGCGCTGGCGACGGCGGGCGAGGTGGTGTCGCTGCAGACCACGCTCAGCTTCGCCCAGACGGCCAATCCGCTGCAGGCCCAGCCGGGATCGACGATCGCGGCCTTCCTGACGGTCATGGGCGTGACCCTGATCTTCGCCACCGACACCCATCATCTGTTCTTCGCCGGGCTGGTCGGCAGCTACCGGCTGATCGCGCCGGTGCAGCCGCTGATCGCGGCGGACTTCACCACTCTGGCCGTCAGGACGCTGGGGGACAGCTTCCTGCTGGGGGTCCAGCTGGCCGGGCCGATCCTGGTGTTCGCCCTGGTCCTGAACATCGGCTCGGGGCTGATCGGCCGGATCATGCCGCAGTTCCAGGTCTTCTTCGCCACCGCGCCGATCAGCGTGCTGGGCGGGCTGGCCATCTTCGCCCTGTCGCTGGGGACGCTGGGGACGGTCTTCATCGACCGCTACCGCGCCCTGGCCCAGGTCTTCGTCTCGGGGGGTGCCGGTGGCTGACACGCCCGACCCCGAGTCGAAAACAGAAGACGCCACCCCCCGAAAACTTGCGGAAGCCCGCAAGAAGGGCGACGTCGCCCGAAGTCCCGACGTCGGCTCGACCCTGTCGCTGGTCGGGGCGGCGGCGGTGATTCTGACGCTGGGCGGCGGCTTCGCCGCGCAGATGGCCGGCGACCTGCTGCCCTTCATCGCCTCGCCGCACCGCATGACCGGTGCGCTGGACGCCGGGGCGGGGGTCGAGATCGGGGCCCGGGCCCTGTGGACGGCGGCACCCTTCATGGGGGCCCTGGCGCTGGCGGTTCTGCTGGGCGGGGTCGGCGGCAACGTGGCCCAGTCCGGGGGCATCGTGTTCTCGGCCGAGAAGATCAAGCCGGACCTGAAGAAGCTCAGCCCGATGGAAGGGTTCAAGCGCATCTTCGGACCCGACGGCCTGGTGCAGTTCCTGAAGACCTTCCTCAAGCTGGTCGTGCTGGGCTTCATCTGCTGGTTCACGATCAAGCCACACATCGCGGGTCTCGAAACCCTGGCCGCCCTGCCCCCGGCGGCGGTCCTGCCGCTGGTGCGCGACCTGTGCCTGACGCTGGCCGTGTCGGCGATCGTCTTCATGACGGCGACGGCGGGTGCCGACTACCTGTGGCAGAAGTTCCGCTTCGCCAAGCGGATGCGGATGACCAAGGAGGAGGTCAAGGAGGACTTCAAACAGTCCGAGGGCGACCCCCACGTGAAGGCACGCCAGAAGCAGCTGCGCATCCAGCGCAGCCGGCGCCGCATGATCCAGAACGTGCCCAAGGCGACCGTGATCGTGACCAACCCGACCCACTATTCGGTCGCCCTGCGCTATGAGCCGGACAAGGGCGACGCCGCGCCGGTCTGCGTCGCCAAGGGCGTCGACGCGCTGGCCCTGCGCATCCGGCAGGTGGCGGCCGAGCACAAGGTGCCGACGGTCGAGAACGTGCCCCTGGCCCGCGCGCTGTACGCCACCGTCGAGGTCGACGAGGTCATCCCGCGCGAGCATTTCGAGGCCGCGGCCAAGATCATCGGCTTCGTCATGCAGAAGCGGAAACGTGGGCGCTAACCCGCCTCGCCTGATCGCTGCATGACTCCGGAGAAGGTCAGGATTGACAGCGACAGGATCAACCAGCCGGCGATGGCGTAAAACGCCTTGAGGAAGCGATAGGCCTCCAGCTCGGCGAACAGGGTGCGCGCCTCGGGCCCCTGCCCCAGCGGGATGCCGCGGAACAGCGGGAAGGCGCGGTCGACGCCCTCGGCCGCCCCGATCTCGCACTCGGTCTCCTGCAGCAGGTCGACCAGAGGGATGAAGACGTCCAGCGCATAAAGCGACGGCCGCACGTCGTCGCCGCAGGGGATGTTCTGGATGACGTCGCCGCCGGCGGTGCGCGGCGCGCCGACCCCGCCCGCCACCGCGATGGAGGCCACCGCCTGCTGGTCGATCACCATGGCACCGCGCCAGTCAGCCCAGCTGAAGAAGGCCCAGCCCAGAACCAGCGAGACCGCCAGCGTCGCCACCGCCCGCGTCGGCTTCAGCCCGTGGCCGAACAGCCGCCCGAACAGGCCCGTCGACAGGTGCAGCGTCAGCCGCCCCAGGCCGGCGACCGGGCCGTCGGACCATATCCGGGTCCTGGACGCCGCGCGCAGGCGATCGGCCAGCAGAACCTGAACGTCGCGCGCGTCCTCGGCCTGTCCCTGGGCCGCCAGCACCCGCGACAGTTGTTGATACGGTTGAGGGTTCACAGCGGCGGGCGCATTTCCGGGATCGAACGCACCGTTCAGCCAGCCTGCCCGGTCCCGAACGCAGCTGGTGGAGAACGCCGGGGACGCCAGCCGCTGGTAAGTCAGGCCGAACAGCTCGATCCGACCGGAGTAGGCCGATACGTGGTCGTCCAGCGTGCCGCAGGACGCGTCGGTGAGGTCCAGTTTCATGAAGCCGGGCAGATCGCGCAGCGTCAGCGTGCCCCCCACGTTCAGCCCGATCGCGGCGACAAGAGCGAGATCCGCGGTCCGCACGTCGCTCAATATCATGGCGTCCGCGACGTCCACGCCGCGCAGCTGGATGCCCCGGGTCATGATCAGGCCCGTGCGCAGGATCAGGCGCGATCCGACCTGGGCGCCCTCCATGTCCAGCGCCCACTGCCCGCGGCGCCCGATCAAAGTGGTGGCGATCACCATGACGTCGGCCCGCACCTGGGTGGAGGCCAGGCTGACCTCGCCCACCAGCACGCAGTCGCCGGGCATTTCGAACTGACCCAGCGTGGCGTGCCGCACGTCCAGCGCCCTCATGCCCAGGATCCGGATTTGCGAGAGGTGCAGAAAGCCGGCGGTGATGCCGTCCAGATCGACGCGCCCCAGGACGACCGTTCCGCCGGTCATGACCAGGTCGCCATCCATCCGGGCATTGCGCGCCGTCAGGGCCTGGCCGTCGCGGCCTTCGAGCAGGGTGCCGGCGATCTCCAGGTTTGCACCGAGGCGCGCGTCCGACAGATCGACCAGGCCGCCGATCATCGCCGCGTTCAAGAGCGCGCGACCGCCGACGGAGACGCCCCGCGCGGACAGGGCCGGGCCTTCCCCCGCCATCAACACGCATCCCGTCAGGTCCAGATCGTGGGAAATACGCGCGCCCGTCAGATCCACGCCGCCCTGCACCCAAAGGCACCGCGCCGCGGTCAGCCCGCCGCCGATCTCGGCTCCGGAGAGGTCGAGCGCCACAGGCAGGCCGCCGCCGACCGGCGCGCGCAGGCGCAGGCCGTCCAGCGTCGTTCGGCCCGCCACGCGCGCCCCTGCGAAATCCAGACGGCACCAGGCGTCCGGCGCATCCGGCACGGAAGGAAGTGCGGCAGACGTCGGGGGAGAGGGCTCGCTGCGCAGGGTGTCGCCCTCCCGAGCCGCCGCGACGAAGGGCGCAACCTCGCCCTCGACCCAAGCTCTGGCCGCGTCGAGGGCCGAGGGTTCGGGCACGCGGAAGTCGGACGGATCGCGGGGAGCCACATCGGTCAGGTCGACGGGGCCGTCGACCACCATGTCGCGGCCCCGGATCAAGCCCGCGCGGGATCCCTTCAACGACAGTCGCGCCAGCCTCGCGTGCGACAGGTCCAGGTCAGGTCCGTCTCCGTCGCCGTTCAGCACGCAGTCCTCAAGCGCCAGCGCCGGCAGGCCCTGCCCGCCCTGTCCGATGCAGTCGGATAGGTCGAGCGCGCCGGTCACCACGGCCCCGGACAGCCGCAGACCTGGCGCGGCCAGCAGCGCGGGGGCGTCGTGATCGGGCGCGGGATAGTCTTCGTGGCGCCTGCGGACCCCGGCGTGCACGGCCGCGCCGATCGGCAGGCCCAGCAGCACGTGGCGGAGGAAGGCCCCGGACACTTTAGCGTCGACGCCCGCGGCGGTCAGATCGGCCACCTCGCCCAACGCGGTCCGCGTCAGGATGAAGGCCTCCGTGTCGCTGATGCCCATTCGGCCCTCCTCGACGCCCGCCCTGCCCATGGCGATCTCGCAGGCGTATCATCCGAGTCCTGATTCGCGCACGAGGCGGCATGACCTTGGCCAGCAATCCACCGTCGACGTCCGCGAAGCGGCCCTTTGTCGATCCCCTGTTGATCGTGATGGCGGTCGGTGCCGGGCTGGCGGTCGCGGCCATGGCCTATCCGGCTTTCCGGACCGATCCGTTCAGCGCGCCCGGCCTGATCCTGATCTGCGCGGCGGCGGGGGTGGCGCTGATCGGCCTGTTCGCCTTCGGCCGCAACGAGGCGTCCCAGCGTCCCAGCGGCGACGCGGCAGTGGAGATCCTCGACGCGCTGGCCGAGCCCGCGGCGCTGGTCTGGGCCTCGGGTCAGGTGTTGGCCTTTAACGCGGCCTGGGCCGAGGCTAACGGCGCGACCGTCGCCCTGCCCCGGGCCCGTGCGGGCGGGCAGGCGCTGTACGCCGCCTTTGCCGAGGCCCGCCGCGGCGGCGAGGGGCGCGCCATCGTCTCGGTCGGGGCCCGCGAGATCGAGGTCGTCATCGGCCGTGCCGGCGAAGGACGTTTCCTGCTGCGCGCCGCCCCTGACGCGCTGCTGGCCCCCACGTCGGAGCCCGTGCGGGCGGCTCCGCTGCGTGTCGACACGGGCGAGGCCCGGGCGATGGCGGCCGGCGCGCCGTTCGGCTCGGCGGTGATCACCGGCGACGACCTGTTCGCGGGCCGGCTGACCGCGCCGAACGCCGCCCTGGCCGAGCTGACCGGACCGGCGGCGGCGCGCGACGCGGCCTTCGGCCACCTGTTCGACCCGGCCGGCGTGACCGAGGCGCGGGCGCGGCTGGAAGCCGGATCCTCGGGCCCGATCGAGCTTCAGCCCCGGGCCCACCCGGAGCGAATTCTGCATCTGTACGTCGCGCCGGAAGGCGAGGGCCGCCGCATCTGGCTGTTTGACGCCACGGCGCAGAAGTCGATGGAGATGCAGCTCACCCAGGCCCAGAAGATGCAGGCCGTGGGCCAGCTGGCCGGGGGCGTGGCGCACGACTTCAACAACCTGTTGACCGCCATCCAGCTGCAGCTGTCGGGCCTGCTGGAGCGGCATCCGGTCGGCGATCCGTCCTATGAGGGGCTGAACGAAATCCGCCAGACGGCGGTGCGCGCGGCCGATCTGGTGCGCAAACTGCTGGCCTTCTCGCGCAAGTCCACGGTGCGGCGCGAGCGGCTGGATCTGGGCGAGCTGGTGGGCGAGTTCGCCGTCCTGCTGCGCCGCCTGCTGCGCGAGGACGTGCGGCTGGAGACCGACCACGGCCGCGACCTGCCCGTGGTTCTGGCCGACAAGAGCCAGCTGGAGACGGCGGTCATGAACCTGGCCGTCAACGCGCGCGACGCGATGCGCGGCGTGGTCGAGCCGGGGGCCGGCGTCGTCACCATCCGCACGCGTCGGCTGACCGCCGATCAGGCGCGCCAGATGGGCTGGTCGCATCCCTCGTCGGAGGCGGTCGCCCTGATCGAGGTGTCCGACACCGGCCCGGGCGTGCCGCCCGAGATCCTCGACAAGATCTTCGAGCCCTTCTTCACCACCAAGGCGGTGAACGAGGGCACGGGCATGGGTCTGGCCACCGTCTACGGCATCGTCGAACAGGCGGGTGGGCACATCAACGTGGCCAATCTCGAGGGGGCCGGCGCGGCCTTCCGCATCTTCCTGCCCGAAGCCGCCGCCGCCGACCTGGCCGAGACGCCGGTGGTCGAGAAAGTCGCCAAGGCACCGCGCGATCTGGCCGGATCGGGCCGCATCCTGTTCGTCGAGGACGAGGCCGCCGTGCGCGGCATCGCCGCCCGCCTGCTGCGTCAGCGCGGCTATGATGTGATCGAGGCGGCCGACGGCGAAGAGGCCCTGATCCTGGCCGAGGAGCATGCCGGCACGATCGACATGCTGATCTCCGACGTCATCATGCCCGGCCTGGACGGCCCGGCCCTTCTGAAGAAGGCCCGGCCCTTCCTGGGCGACGCCCCGGTGATGTTCATCTCCGGCTATGCGGAGAGCGACTTCTCGGACCTGCTGCAGGACGAGGTCGGCGTGTCCTTCCTGCCCAAGCCGCTGGACATCAAGACCCTGGCCGAGCGCGTGAAGCAGGAACTGCGCGGCGGCTAGTCGTCGTCGCGGTCCCGGCGACCCTCGTGATCGCGGTCGCGGCGTCGGCGGTCCGGATAGCCGTCGCAGTCCCGGTCACGAGGCGCGCAGGTCACGACCACGACGGGCGGCTGGTAGTTCCAGTCGCCGGGACAGTACTTCTGGGACGCGCCATAGGGGATCCCGGGCGGCGGGGCCCAGTAGCAGTTGCGGTTCTCCCACTCCATGTCGGCGGCGGCCTGATCCAGCCCCACGGCCACCGCCTCCCAGAAGGCGGGATCGGTCGTGCAAGCGGTCAGGCCCAGGGCCGAGGCGGCGACGATCAAGGCGGTGCGGCGCATACGAAAATCCTCCCGCCGGCAGCTTGGCCGTGCGGGAGGATTTCGTCGTCTCACCAAAGCTGACGAAGCGGCTTTACGCCGCCTTGGCCATCTCCGCCGTCAGGTTCTCGGCGACCTTGTCGAGGAAGCCCTCGGTGGTCAGCCAGCCCTGCTGGTCGCCGACCAGAAGCGCCAGGTCCTTGGTCATGTGGCCGGCCTCGACGGTCTCGACGACGACGCGTTCCAGCGTCGCGGCGAAGCGGGCCAGTTCGTCGTTGCCGTCCAGCTTGGCGCGGTGCGAGAAGCCGCGCGTCCAGGCGAAGATCGAGGCGATGGAGTTGGTCGAGGTCGCCTCGCCCTTCTGGTGCTGGCGGTAGTGGCGGGTGACGGTGCCGTGCGCGGCCTCGGATTCCAGCACCTTGCCGTCCGGCGTCATCAGCACCGAGGTCATCAGGCCCAGCGAGCCGAAGCCCTGCGCCACCACGTCGGACTGCACGTCGCCGTCGTAGTTCTTGCAGGCCCAGACGAAGCCGCCCGACCACTTGATGGCCGCGGCCACCATGTCGTCGATCAGGCGGTGCTCATAGGTCAGGCCCCTAGCCTTGAACTCGGCGGCGAACTCTTCGTCGAACACCTTCTGGAAGATGTCCTTGAAGCGGCCGTCATAGGCTTTCAGGATCGTGTTCTTGGTCGACAGATAGACCGGGAAGTTGCGCTGCAGGCCGAACGAGAAGCTGGCGCGGGCGAACTCGGTGATCGAGTCATCCAGGTTGTACATGCCCATGGCCACGCCGGCCGACGGGAACTGGAACACCTCGTGCTCGATGACCTGCCCGTCGTCGCCGGTGAAGGTCATCATCAGCTTGCCGGGGCCGGGGACCAGGAAGTCGGTGGCCTTGTACTGGTCGCCGAAGGCGTGACGGCCCACCACGATCGGCTGGGTCCAGCCGGGCACCAGGCGCGGCACGTTCGAGCAGATGATCGGCTCGCGGAAGACCACGCCGCCCAGGATGTTGCGGATCGTGCCGTTGGGCGACTTCCACATCTTCTTCAGGCCGAACTCCTTCACCCGCGCCTCGTCGGGGGTGATGGTGGCGCACTTCACGCCCACGCCGTGCTTCTGGATCGCCTTCGCCGCATCGATCGTCACCTGGTCGTCGGTGGCGTCGCGGTTCTCCATGCCGAGGTCGTAGTAGTCCAGCTCCAGGTCCAGGAACGGGAAGACCAGCTTGTCCTTGATCATCTGCCAGATGATGCGGGTCATCTCGTCGCCGTCGATGTCGACGATGGGGTTGGCGACCTTGATCCTGGCCATGGCGTGTCCTGTTCGAGAGGGGAGTTGGCGGGCGGTATAGCGATCACCGGCGAAGGGCGCAAAGGCGGGGCGCAAAGCCGGCGGGCACGGCCCTTAACCCTGCCCTGAAATCGCCTCACCCGGCCAAGCTGAACGCCGCAGGACGCCGCGCATTGCGTCCCCTCAGGTTGGGGATTGAACATGAACGAAGAGATCGAGCGCCTGGTCGAGCGGTGGATCCTGGCCTTCTGCGAGCCGCCGCCGCTGGTCGACCCGGAACTGATGCGCCTGGTGCTCGCTGAGCACGAGGGAAAGGGACCGGCGGCATGAGCGACAAGACCTTGAAGGCGGGCGACACGGTGAAGTGGGACCACAGCCAGGGCACTACCACAGGCAAGGTCGTGCGCAAGCTGACCCGATCGACGCAGATCAAGGGCCACAAGGTTGCGGCGTCGCCCGACAATCCGGAGTATCTGGTCGAAAGCGGCAAGACCGGCGCCCGCGCCGCGTACCCGCAGGAACTGCGCAAGGCCTGACTGGTCGCGCGCCGACGAGGGCGACACCATGATCCGCATCACGACGACGGCCGCGCTGGCGCTGACGCTGGCGGCCTGCGCTCCTCCCGCGCAAGAGCCCGCCCCGAAGGAGTCCGCGCCCGCGGTGGAGACGGGCTCCGATCCGTCCGCGGCGGCGACCGCGGCGGCAGGGACCGCACCGGAGGTGCGCATTTTCCGCGACTGGATGGCCGCTTGCGACAACGCCGGGCGCTGCGTCGCCCTGACCGGCATGGCCGGCGAAGGCGGCTGGCTGAAGGTCGACATCGAGCCCGGACCCGAGGCGCGGCCCGTCGTCTCGTTCGGCGCGGTCGACTTCCAGACCGGGGAGCCCGAGGCGAGCCCCCGTCTGACCGTCGACGGGCGGGCCGTCGCCCTCGATCCGTCCGCAGTCGCGGCCTTGGGTCAGGGACGACGGGCCGCCGTGACGGCGTCCGGACGGGTCCGGCCCGTCTCCCTGAGCGGCGCGGCGGCGGCCTTGCTGTGGATCGACGAACGACAGGGCCGGCTGGACACCCCGGCCGCGCTGATCCGGCGCGGCGACCGCCCCGCCGGGACCGTGCCGGACGGCACGCCGCGTCCCCGGGTCAAGGCGCTGCCCGTTCCCGGCGGCGGCGCGGGCGAGGAGCGCCCCGTTCCGGCGGCGCTGGAGGCGCTGGACGCCGTCAAGGAGTGCCGCGTCGACGTGCCGGACGGGCAGGCCCGGACCTGGCGCATCGGGATGGAGGACCTGCTGTGGGAGGTGCCCTGCTATCGCGGTGCCTACAACGCCGGCTCGCGCCTGTTCATCGCCGACCCCGAAGGGCGCGACGCCCATGCCCTTGGCCTGCCGGTGGCGCGGGGTGAGCCCACGCCCTTCATCGTCAACGGCGACTTCGATCCGGAGACGGGGCTGCTGACCAGCTTCGACAAGGGGCGGGGCGTCGGCGACTGCGGCTATGCCCGGACCTGGGTCTGGACGGGCCGGGGCTTTGTCCTGACGCGGGAGGCGGGGATGGAGGAATGCTGGGGCCTTCCCGCCGACCAGTGGCCGGTGCTCTACGAGGCCGTGGTCGAGTGACGGACATTGATGTTCTGGTGATCGGCGCCGGGCCCGCCGGGCTGACGGCGGCGACCTATCTGGCGCGGTTCCGGCGCTCGGTTCGGGTCGCCGACGGCGGCAAGCCGCGGGCCTGCTGGATCCCGGTCAGCCACAACATGCCCGGCTTCCCAGAAGGGATCACCGGCGACGCCATGCTGAAGCGGATGACCGACCAGGCGGAGGAGTACGGCGCCGTCGTCGAGGCCGGCCGCGTCGAGACCCTGGAGCGCGACGGCGAGGCCCTCGTGGCGCGCCTGAACGGCCGCGCGGTCCGCGCCCGCGCCGTGATCCTGGCGACGGGCGTGGTCGATCGCCGTCCGCCTCTGCCGGGGGTGGACGACGCCATCGAAAGCTCGCTGGTCCGCATTTGTCCGATCTGCGACGGCTATGAAGCGACCGACAAGGCCGTGGCCGTGATCGGCGACGACGCCATGGGCCTGCGCGAGGCGGCCTTCCTGCGCACCTATTCCGACCGGGTGACTCTGATCCACATCGGCGAGGGCCCTTCGCCCATGCCCGAAGAGGCCGCGCGCCTTGGCATCGAGGTGCTGGTCGGACCCGTGGAGGCCGTACGGCTGGAGGGCGACAAGGCGACCTGCCTGACCTGGGGCGGGGCCGAGCGGGCGTTCGACCACGTCTATTCGGCGTTGGGCACGACGCCCGCCGTCGACCTGGCCGTGCGATTGGGCGCACGACGGGCCGACGACGGGAGGCTGGCGGTGGACGATCACCAGGCCACCAGCGTGCCGGGGCTGTGGGCGGTCGGCGACGTGGTGCGAGGATTGAACCAGATCGCCGTGGCGACGGCCGAGGCCGCCGTGGCCGCCACCGCCGTCCATAACGACCTGCGGCGGGCCGAAGGGATGGTGGTGCGGGACTAGAGCCCGCGCTTCACCGACGAGCGGCTCTGGCTCCGCAGCACGCGGCGCGTGCGCGAGCGCCGCCAGTCGGCCAGAACGCCCACCCAGCCCCACGCGGGCTCCTTATGCGAACGGTGCATCTCTTCCATCCCGACCTCCTTTGACCGACGATCTGCGATGCCCATAGAGTGGTCTGGAAGGCCGGTCCCGACAAACGGGAGTCTCCGAGCGTCGAACAAGGTGAGCTTATGCCCGATCCCCTCGCCTCCATTCCGCTGGCTTCGCTGCGCGTGTTCGAGGCGGCGGCCCGGCTGAACAGCTTCACCCGCGCGGCGCAGGAACTGGGCATGACCCAGGCCGCGGTCAGCTGGCAGATCAAGGCGCTGGAGGGCCGGCTGAACCAGAGCCTGTTCCACCGGCTGCCGCGAGAGGTCCGCCCGACGGAAGCCGGCGAGCGCCTGTCGCGCGCGGCGACCGAGGCCATGACCCTGCTGCGGCGGGCGGTCATGGATCTGACCGAGGCGGACGTGGGCATCCTGTCGATCACCACCCTGGCAACGCTGGCAACCCAGTGGCTGGCCCCGCGTCTGGGCGGGTTCCAGCTGGCGCATCCGGAGCTGGCGGTGCGGCTGGACACCGCCCCGCACGTGGTGGACCTCGGCCGCGACGGGTTCGACGTCGGCATCCGCTCGGGCTCCGGCGACTGGCCGGGCGTCGAGTCGGTCAAGGTCATGCCCAGCGTATTCACCCCCCTGTGCAGCCCGCGTTGCGTCGAACGGCTGGGCATCCGCGAGCCGAAGGACCTGCTGAACGCACCGCGCATCGGGCTGGAGAAGGAATGGGCGGTGTGGTTCGCCGCCGCCGGCGTGCCCGCGGACGGCCAGACTCCGTCGCGCCTGCGTGCCGACTATCAGGCGCTGGAAGTGGCGGCGGCGCTGGGCGACCAGGGCGTGGCGCTGGCCAGCCCCATTCTGTTCGCGCGCGAGATCGAGGCGGGCCTGCTGGTGCGGCCGTTCGACCTGGCGGTCGAACTGGTGCCCGGCTGGGCCTACTGGCTGTGCTGGCCGCAGGGGCGTCGCCGCGTCGGCAAGATCGCCCGCTTCCGCGACTGGCTGCTGGCCGAGGCGCAGGCCGATCCCGCCCTGCAGGCGGCGCTGGGACCGGTCGGGATCACGGCCGGCGGTCAGGTTCCGTCACCTTCCGTCACGGGCGAGATCCGCGGCTAGGGTCCAGGCTGGATGACGGAGGAGAAGCCGCCCATGACCCGTCGCATCGCCCGTCCCGTCGCCGTACTCGCCGTCGCAGCGTCCCTGTCGGCCTGCGCCCACGACCCGTTCGACGACCCCATGTTCTGGCACGCCGTCGCCCTTGGCGCGGAGGTCGCCGCCCTGGCCGTCGCCCTCGATGACGACTGCTGGACGCGCTACGATCGCTACGGCTACGCCTACACTGTCTGCGACGACGACCTGCCGCCGCCGCATCGGCCGCACCGCCCGCGCCGCTAGAGCCCCAGCAGCAGGCTCAGGAACTCGACGTCGGACCAGGCCGCGCCCTGGCCGCGCATGGCCGGCAGGATGCCGTCGGCCTGGCGCACCACCACCAGCTCGCGCTCGGGGATCAGGTAGAGCCGCTGGTTGCCCGCACCCGCCGCCATGCGCACGTCCAGCCCGCCGAGGCGCGCGACGTTGCGCTCGTCCAGCCCGGCCTGGCGGCCCGGCGGCACCAGTCCCGGCCGCATCAGCCACCAGGTGACGCCATAGCCGGGGTTGGCGACGGAGGACTGAAAACAGGCGTCGAGGGCCACGGGGTCGACGTCGCCACGCCCGCCCTCAGCCACAACCTGGCCGAAGCGGGCCCAGGCCGTGGCGGTCAGTTGCGCCCCCGACGGCATCGTCGGCTGACCGTCGCGCCGCCGCCAGCCCCCGACCGGCACGTCCCAGCGATCCAGCAGCCGGGCGCGCATGAAGGCCAGGACATCGTCGTCGCGGCCCGCCGCCACCAGCTTGCGCCGCACGATCTCGCCGAACACCTGGAAGGGTGCCGGGCCATAGCGGAATGTGCCCGCCGGCCCCGCCGGCGCCTGCGCGACCGAATCCGCATAGGAGGCCGGGCGGCCGATCGACCCGCCGCCGATGCCCGAAGACAGTTGCAACAGCGACCGCACGCTGGCCTGGCCCTTGACCGGTTGGCCGCGCCATTCGGTCAGGGTGTCGGCGCAGGCCTCGTCCAGCGACAGCAGGCCGTCCTGCACCAGGGCGGCGGCCAGGACGCCGCAGAAACTCTTGGTTCCGCTGGCCAGTTCATGGGCCCGCTCGCGCCCCTGCGGATGGTCGCGGAACACCTCGCGACCCCGCTCCAGCACCAGCATCGAGATGCCCCGGCTGCCGGCGGAATAGGCGGCGGCGGCGGCGAAGCGATCCTGCGCCCCGACGCGGCCGGCAGGGGCGAGCGCCGCGGCACCGAGGCCCAGCAGGACCGAACGTCGACCGGGATGAAGCATGGGAGGCCTCCAGTTGGCCTTTCAACGCCCGGATCAAGCCGTTCCGTCGTCAGCCGCGGCGCGAGGCGATCCAGTCGTCGACGACGCGCTCCAGCACCGTCAGCGGCACGCCGCCGGTCTCCAGCGACGCGTCGTGGAAGCCGCGCAGATCGAATTTCGCTCCGAGCTGGGTCTTCGCCTTCTGACGCAGACGGACCCACTCATTGTGGCCGACCTTGTAGGTGCAGGCCTGACCCGGCCAGGCGCAGTAGCGCTCGACCTCGGACGTGGCCGCGCCCTCGCCGTCGCCATAGGCTTCCATCATGTAGCGGATGCCGTCCTCGCGGCTCCAGCCCTTGGAATGGATGCCGGTGTCGACCACCAGACGGGCCGAGCGGAACATCAGCGACTGCAGATAGCCGATGCGGCCCAGCGGATCGTCCTCATAGGCCCCCAGCTCGTCGGCCAGCTGCTCGGCGTACAGGCCCCAGCCCTCGACATAGCTGGAGAAGAAGACCGTGTTCATCAGCCTGGGCGCGGACGGGCTCTCCTGCTGCAGGGCGATCTGCAGGTGATGGCCCGGCGAGGCCTCGTGATAGGTCAGCGTCGGCAGGGTCCAGGTCGGCCAGTCGGCCGTGTCCTTCAGATTGATCCAGTAGATGCCCGGCCGCGTCCCATCCAGGCTGGGCGAGTTGTAATAGCCCAGCGCCGCGCCCTGCTCGATCGCGGGCGGGACGCGGCGGATCTCGGCGCGGGATTTGGGCAGGCGGCCGAAGGCGGCGGGAAGGCGCGCGTCCATGGCCTGCATCTGATCGTTCAGACGCGCGATCAGCGCTTCCTTGCCGGCGTCGGTGTTGGGCGCGATGTACTGAGGGTCCGACCCCAGCGCCTTGATCCGTTCCGCCACCGTGCCCTGGGTCATGCCCTGGGCCTTCAGCAAACCGTCGGCCTGGGCCGACAGCTCGGCCACCTGGTCGCGGCCGATGCGATGGATCTCGTCGGGGCTCAGCGTCGTGGTGGTCAGATAGCGCAGGGCGTTGCGGTAGTATCGCTCACCTTCCGGCAGGCGCGCGACGGAGGCGTCGTGACCGGCGCGCGGCTGGATCGCCTTCAGCGCGGCGGTCTGCGCCTGCAGCGCCGGATGCACCCGCTCGGCCACCAGCCGCTCGACCCGCGCGGCCCAGTCGCCGGTCAGGCCCTTGTCCGCCGTGCGGCGGGTGATGGAGGCCACCAGTGGGGTCTGACCCGGCGCGACGGCAGTCATGGCCTCCTGCTGGGCGATGGTCTTGGCCAGGATGAAGTCGGGCGGGATGACGCCCCGGGCGAAGTCCTCCTGCATCCGCTCGGTCTCGGCGGTCAGGACGTCGGCGAACATGCCGGCGCGCGCGACATAGGCCTCGGCGTCCGCCGCCGTCTCGATCGTGTGCTGGGTGTCGAGGAAGTCGGCGGTCCCGGCGTAGGCGCCGCCCATCTGGTTGACGCGATAGATGTTGGGCCAGCCGCCCTGACCGTAGGGGATGTCGTAGGTCGCGATCACCGCGTCCCAGTTGGCCGCCAGGGTGTCGTGGCGGATGGCGTCGATCCCGGCCAGCTTGGTGCGGTCGACGGCGGCCAGCTCGGCCCGGAACTCGCGGACCTGACGACGGCTCTCGGCCTCCTTCTCCAGCGTCGGCACGGTCAGCTTCGACTTGGCGGCCGCGCGGACGCCGGTGTCGAGGCCGAAGCCGGTGACGGCCTCGGGCGAGGCGTCGAGGGTGCGCTCCCAGGCCGAGTCCATGAAGGCGTTCAGCCGGGCCACGACCGAGGGATCGGACACGGCGGGTCCGACCGCAGGGGTGCCCGTCATCGAGGGCGCGCAACCGGCGGCGGCGAGCCCCGAAGCGGCGGCGGCGGAGCCCAGCAGGGCGCGGCGGTTCATGGACATGGGACGCTCCTTCACGCGTATTTGGCGCGGACCCGCTGTTGCAGGACCGACAGGGGGACGATGCCTTCCAGCAGGACGGCGTCGTGGAACCGTTTGATGTCGAAGTCGCCCTTGGCCTCGATCTCCTGACGCAGCCCCTCGATCACCGTCTGGCCCAGCTTGTAGGAACAGGCCTGGCCCAGGGTGACGATGTAGCGGTCGATCTCCTTCTCGGCCGATTCCGGCGGCTCGCCGCATTCGGCGACCATCCAGGCGATGGCCTGATCCCGCGTCCACTTCTTGTGGTGCAGGCCGGTGTCGACGACCAGACGCACGGCGCGGAACAGATAGGACTGCAGATACCCCACCCGGCCGACCAGATCGTCGCCATAGACGCCCAGATCGTCGGCCGCCACGCGCTCGGCATACAGGGCCCAGCCCTCGGTATAGGCCGAGTTGCCGGTCAGGCGGCGGTACAGCGGCAGCTCGCCCGCCTCCTGAGACAGGGCGATCTGGAAGTGATGGCCGGGCGACGCCTCATGATAGGTCAGGGTCGGCAGCGACCACTTGGGCCAGTTCGCCGTGTTGGACAGGTTGATGTAGTAGGCGCCCGGCCGCGACCCATCCAGTGAGGCCCGCTGATAATAGCCGCCCGGCGCGCCCAGCTCGATCGACGGCGGCACGCGGCGGATCTCGACCTTTGACTTCGGCAGGGTGTTGAAGACGCGCGGCAGCAGCGGCTCCAGCTCGGCCATCTGGACGTTCAGGGACTCCAGCAGGTCCAGCTTGCCCTGGTCCGTGTTGGGCCAGAGGTATTGCGGGTCCTCGTTCAGGATGCGGATGCGGTCGCCGACGGTGCCCTCGGTCATGCCCATGCGGCGGAACAGACCGTCCATCTCGGCCTGAATCTCGGCGACCTGGCCCAGGCCGATCTGGTGGATGTCGTCGGCCGTGAAGGACGTGGTGGTGTAGCCGCGAAGGCCCAGCGCATAGGTCTCGGCGCCGGCCGGCAGCTTCCACGCTCCGGCGTCGTCGACAGCGGACGGGCGCTGAGCCTCGAACACCGCGATCTGTCGACCCAGCGCCGGCTTGATCTCCTCGTCCACGGCGACGACGGCGCGGATCACCCAGTCGCCGACCAGCCCCCGGGCGGCGGTCTTGTCGGCCAGAGCCTTGATCATGGCCCAGTCCCCGGTCGGCATGTCGCGCAGGGTCCGAAGCTGCGTCAGGGTCTTGTCCATCAGGAAGGCGGGCAGGACCACGCCCTTGCCGCCAATCTCGACGATCCGCTCATTCTCCTGATCCAGCTGGACGGCGAAGGCGCGGCAGCGGGACACGAAAGCCTCGGCGTCCTCGGCCGTCTCGATCCGGTGCTGGTTGGCCATGAAGTCGGGCAGGTTGAAATAGGCACCCCAGCGCTGGGTCACGACATAGGGGCTGGAGCCGCCGCCGTGCGGCAGGTCGGCCCCCATGGCCGCCCCCTCGGCCGAGAAGCGGAAGATGGCGAGGGTCACCTGCGACGTCTCCGACAAGGTCGCCGGGTCGAAAGTCTGAAGCTCCGCCCAGCGCGCCCGGGCCCGCGCCGCGTTCTCGGCCTGCGCCGCCAGCGACACGTCGGCCAGCTTGCCGGCGAGATGGGCGCGCTCGCCCCGATCGACGCCCAGGCTGGTCGCCATGGTCGGATTGCGGTCGATGTCCTCGTTCATCCAGCGGGTCAGCAGGGCGTCGAGCCGCGCATCCTCGGACGTGGCGGCCATGGCCGGAACCGACAGGGCCGCGCCGACGGCGGCGGCGCTGAGCATCAGATGGCGGCGGTTCAGCATGGGGCGTCCCTCCCGAGGATCATGGAGCGGCATGGGGCCACGGCGAACGGCGGGGCGCAAGCGCTCGCCCGCCGCGCGCCCGCGATTGAGGGATCGGGCCGGACGTGCTTGCGTTAACCCCACCTCGCAAGGACACTCTCATGCGCATTCTGGGCAACCTCATCGGTCTGATCGTCGCCGCGGCGGTGATCGGCTTTTTCGCGGCACCCTACGTCGGCTTCTTCGGCGTGCGCGCCGCCGCCGACGCGGGAGATCAGGCGGGTCTGGAGAAGCTGATAGACTATGGCGCCGTGCGCCGGTCGCTGGGGCCCCAGCTGGAAGGCCGGGCCGAGGCGACGGCACCGGCTCCGGGCTTTCTGGAAGATCCCATCGGCGCGGTGGTGCGCGGTCTGGAACGGCCCGGCCCGGATCGTCAGGCCCAGGTCGACGCCTATCTGACCCCCGTGGCCATCGCCGGCCTGACGCGGGGCGAGGGCCGGTTCGCCGCCCAGCGCTCGTCCAGCCCGGCACCGGCCGAGGCCCCGGAAGGCGGTCCCTGGCCCACCCCGCGCCACTGGGGCGTCGACCGCGCCCGCATGACGGTGGAGGACGAGGGCGGGTCCCAGACGGTCTTCACCTTCGAACGGCGCGGAATCTATGACTGGAAACTGGTCCACGTCGGCCTGCCGCCGGGGGCCGGGACCGCCGTCCGATCCGGACCCGCGGTGGGCATGGCCCAGCCGGGCGGACGCGACAACATTGCCAAGAAGCGGACCGGCGGCTGAGCGTGCGGACGCTGGCGGACCGGCGCGAAACCGGTCTAGGCTGACCCGTCGTAGCGTGGAGTGAACCCCTTGAACCGCAAGCTGATCACCGGTCTGGCCGCCGCCATGGGCGTCGTCTTCCTGGGCTGGTTCGTCGCCTCGCCCTGGTTGGCGGCGAAAGCCCTGGGCGACGCGGCCGAGCGGGGCGACGCCGCCGCGCTGGAGCGGCTGGTCGACTTTCCGCGGTTCCGGGACAGCATGAAGCAGGAATTCAACGCCCGCTTCGTGGAGGAAATGCGCGCCAGTTCGGGTGACGATCCGTTCGCGGGACTGGGCGCCCTGCTGGGGCCCGCGCTGATCTCCGGAGCGGTGGACGCGCTGGTGACGCCGCAGGCCATCGCCATGATGGTCCGCACCGGCGAGGCGCCGGACGCCGAGGACGTCGTCGACCCGACACCGGAAGCCGACAAGCCGGAGCCGAAGCGGACGCTGGGCTATCGCGACCTGAACACCTTCGCCATCAACTTCGAGGACGCCGAGCGCGCGGACAGGTCCATCACCCTGCTGATGAAGCGCGACGGGCTGTTCGGGTGGAAACTGGCGGCGATCGACCTGCCGGAGAAGGCCGCGCCCGCCGCCTGAGGCGTCAGCCCGCCAAGGCGTCGCGCACGGCCTGCAGTCCGGCCTCGGCCTTCGACCCGTCCGGGGCACCGCCTTGGGCAAAGTCGGGTTTGCCGCCCGCGCCCTGCCCGCCCATGGCGATGACCGCCACGCGGGCCAGATCGGCGGCGTTGACGCGGCCGGCCATGTCCGACGTCGCCGCGACGGTGATCGCTGCCTTGCCGTCGGTCAGGCCGATCAGAGCCACGACGCCGGAACCGACCTGTTTGCGGAAGTCCTCGGCCACGCCGCGCAGGCCCTTGCCATCGACGCCGTCCAGCACGCGGGCGATCAGCTTGACGCCGTTGATCTCCTCGGGCGCGGCGTTGGCCGACGCGCCGCCGCCACCCAGCGCCAGCTGCTTCTTCAGCTCGGCGACCTGCTTCTCCAGCGCCTTGACCGAGGCCGACAGGGTCTCGACCCGCGCCGGCACGTCGACGGGCTGGACCTTGAAGTCGCGGGCCAGACCGCGGGCGACCCTGGCCTGGCCTTCGATGTACAGGCGCGCGGCCTCGCCGGTCAGGGCCTCGATGCGGCGCACGCCGGCGGCCACGCCGCCTTCGGACACGACCTTGAACAGGGCGATGTCGCCGGTGCGGGCCACGTGGGTGCCGCCGCACAGTTCGACCGAATAGGGTTTGTTGTCCGTGGTCAGGGAACGGCCCAGCGTCAGCACGCGGACCTCGTCGCCGTACTTCTCGCCGAACAGGGCGATGGCGCCGGCCTCGATGGCTTCCTGCGGAGCCATCAGCTTGGTCTCCGCAGGGACGTTCTGGCGGATCACGGCGTTTACCTCGGCCTCGATGGCCTCCAGCTCGGCTTCGGTCACGGGGGCGCCATGGCTGAAGTCGAACCGGGCGCGTTCGGCGTCGACCAGTTGGCCCTTCTGCGCCACGGCCGCGCCCAGCACGTTCTTCAGCGCGGTGTGCAGCAGGTGGGCGGCGGAGTGGTTGGCGCGTGTGGTGCGGCGCTTCTCGGCGTCGACCCGCTGGGCCACACGCGTGCCGGTTCCAAGCCAGCCCTCAGTGATCTCGACCGACAGGACGTGCAGGTCGCCGGCGTGCTTGCGCACGTCGATGACGTCGGCCGAACCGCCGGGCCATTCCAGCGTGCCGTGGTCGCCCGACTGGCCGCCGCTTTCGGCGTAGAAGGGGGTGGTGTCGAACAGGACCTCGACGATGTCGCCGGCCTTGGCCGCAACAGATGCCTCACCGTCCTTCATCAGCGCCAGGACCTCGCCCGAACCGTCGACGTCGTCATAGCCGGTGAAGATCGTCGGCCCCAGGCGGTCGCGTATCGACAGCCATTCGCCGGCGTTCGCCGTCTGGCCAGAGCCCTTCCAGTGTTCGCGCGAGCGGGCGCGCTGCTGCGCCATGGCGTCCTGGAAGCCGTCGACGTTGACCGAGAAGCCGCGGCGACGCGCCTCGTCCTGCGTCAGGTCCAGCGGGAAGCCGTAGGTGTCCGACAGGGTGAAGGCGGTCTGTCCGTCCAGCATGTCGCCGGGCTTGAAGCCCTGAACCGCCGTGTCGAACAGGCTCATGCCCTTGGACAGGGTGGTGCGGAAGCGGACCTCTTCCTGCTTCAGCGTGTCCTCGACGAAGGCCTGGGCGCGCTTCAGCTCGGGATAGGCCTCGCCCATCTCCGCGACCAGCGTGGGCACGAGGCGGTGCATCAGGGGGTCCTGGGCGCCAAGCAGGTGGGCGTGGCGCATTGCGCGGCGCATGATCCGGCGCAGCACATAGCCGCGCCCTTCGTTCGACGGGGTGACGCCGTCGGCGATCAGGAAGGACGAGCTGCGCAGGTGGTCGGCGATGACGCGGTGGCTGGCGGCCATATCGCCGTCGGGCGCGGTCGAGGTGGCGTCGGCGGACGCCGCGATCAGGGTCTGGAACAGGTCGGTGTCGAAGACCGAGTTCTTGCCCTGGAGCACGCTGGCGATGCGCTCGAGGCCCATGCCGGTGTCGACGCTGGGTTTCGGCAGGGAACGGACGATCTCGTCGTTCTCCTTCTCGAACTGCATGAAGACGTTGTTCCAGATCTCCACGAAGCGATCGCCGTCCTCATCCGGGCTGCCCGGAGGACCGCCGGGGACGTGGTCACCGTAGTCCCAGAAGATTTCCGTACAGGGGCCGCACGGCCCGTTGTCGCCCATGGCCCAGAAATTGTCCGAGCCGGAGATGCGGATGATCTTGTCGTCGCCGAAGCCGGTGACCTTTTTCCAGATCGCGGCGGCCTCGTCGTCGTCGATGTAGACGGTGACCAGCAGACGGTTGGGGTCGAGGCCGAAGTCCTTGGTCACCAGCGACCAGGCGCGGTCGATGGCGTGCTCCTTGAAGTAGTCGCCGAAGCTGAAGTTGCCCAGCATCTCGAAGAAGGTCAGGTGGCGGGCGGTGTAGCCGACGTTGTCCAGATCGTTGTGCTTGCCGCCGGCGCGGACGCATTTCTGCGAGCTGACGGCGCGCGGCGACGGCGGGCGGGAGGCCCCGGTGAAATAGTCCTTGAACGGCACCATGCCGGCGTTGACGAACAGCAGGGTCGGATCGTTCTGCGGCACCAGCGGCGCGGAGTGGATCTTCTGGTGTCCGTCGGCCTCGAAGAAGTCGAGGAAGGTCGAACGGATCTGCTTGAGGCTGGACATGGGTTCGGACGCGGGCTGGGCGCAGTGGGGCGCGAGGCGATGGGGAGACCGGGCGTCATATAGGGTTTTGTCCGGGCGCGCATCACCTTGCCGCATGGGCAGAGGCGGCCGGCAGACGTAGTCCGGACGCATGACCCGGCTGGACGTGTGGTTCGACGGTGACTGCCCGCTTTGCGTGCGGGAGATCGCCCTGATGCGGCGGCTGGACCGGCGCGGGCGCATCGCCTTCCACGACCTGTCGGACGGGACGGGCGTCTGTCCCATCGACCGCGGGGCGATGCTGGCGCGGTTCCATGCGCGCGAGGACGGGCGGATGCTGTCGGGGGCCGCGGCCTTTGCCGCCATGTGGCGGGCCGTTCCCTTGCTGAGGCCGCTGGGACTGGCGGCGCGGAACCCAAGGGTGCTGGCGGTGCTGGAGCGGGCCTATGGGGCCTTCCTGCGGATCAGGCCCCGGCTGCGGCGGCTGATCTTCGGGACCTGACCACGCCGCGCGCCACCCAGGCCAGCGGCAGGCCGACGCACAGGACGTGGACGATCAGCCCCTGAACGATCGGACGGGCACCGTCGGCGACGGCGAAGGGCGCGGCCGAAAGGGGCACCACGATCAGGCTCATGATCGCCCAGGTCGCGACCCCGCAGGCGACACCGGCCAGGGGCCAGGACAGGTCGCGGACGAGGGTGAGGCGGGACGCCAGACCGACCCAGACCGCGGCGATCGCGCCCATCAGGACGAAGTGGGTGAGGACGCCGAGCGCGGCGTAGGTCGCGCCGCCGTCGAAGGCGGCCGGGCCGGCCCAGCCGGAGGCAATGGACTGCAGCACGGCGACCGGACCGGGGCCCGGGTTCAGCAGGATCGCCGCGACCAGATCCAGCGTCCCGGCCAGAAGCGTGCCGAGGACGACGGCGCGGACGGCGGCGGCGGGTGGCGTGGTCATGAGGCGTCCCTCCCCCGAGGATCATCGTTCGCCGCAGGCTGGCCCGGCGCGGCCGACGGCGCAAGGTGTCCGCGAGCGCGAAACACGTGATGCGTGTCGCAAAACGAGAAGGCCGCCTGACCCGGCAGGGTCAGGCGGCCGGTCTCCGGCCCGGCCCCCACGGGGTCGGTGGCGGGTCGCGGGAACCCGGCCGGAGATGTTGGAATGTGCACTCTGAGAAACAGGGTGCACATCGTGCACATTCGGGGCCGCGAGGGGCGCTTGGGTCGAAACCGGGACGCCCCCTCCGTCCCGGCGGCCCACCGCCGCCGAGCCACCTCCCCACATCGCTGCGCTCGTGGGGAGGAGACGCGAAGCGTCAGCCCTCCAGGTCCTGACCCTCGTCAGGCTCGGGCGTGCCCAGCAGTTCCTCGGCGATCTTGGTGGTCGACTGGCGCACCTGTTTCTCGATCGTGGCCGCCACGTCGGGATTGGCCTTGAGGAAGTCGCGCACGTTCTCGCGGCCCTGACCGATGCGGGTGGAGTCGTGGCTGAACCAGCTGCCCGACTTCTCGATGATGCCGGCCTTGACCCCCAGGTCGATGATCTCGCCGATCTTGGAGATGCCCTCGCCGTACATGATGTCGAAGATGACCTCCCGGAACGGCGGGGCGACCTTGTTCTTGACCACCTTCACCCGGGTGGTGTTGCCCACCACCTCGTCGCGGTTCTTGATCGCGCCAGTGCGGCGGATGTCGAGGCGGACCGAGGCGTAGAATTTCAGCGCATTGCCGCCGGTGGTCGTCTCGGGCGAGCCGTACATCACCCCGATCTTGTGGCGGATCTGGTTGATGAACAGGACGATGCAGTTCGAGCGGCTGATCGAGGCCGTCAGCTTGCGCAGGGCCTGGGACATGAGGCGGGCCTGCAGGCCGGGCAGGCTGTCGCCCATCTCGCCCTCGATCTCGGCCTTGGGCGTCAGGGCGGCGACGGAGTCGATGACCACGATGTCCACCGCGCCGGAGCGCACCAGGGTGTCGACGATCTCGAGCGCCTGTTCGCCGTTGTCGGGCTGGGACACCAGCAGGTCGTCCAGGTTCACGCCCAACTTCTGGGCATAGACCGGATCCAGCGCGTGCTCGGCGTCGACGAAGGCGGCGACGCCGCCCGACTTCTGCACCTCGGCCACGGTGTGCAGGGCCAGGGTGGTCTTGCCGGAGCTTTCCGGGCCGAACACCTCGATCACCCGCCCCTTTGGCAGGCCGCCGATGCCCAGCGCCATGTCGAGGCCCAGGGAGCCGGTCGAGACGCTCTCGATCTCGGCCACGACGCCGGCCTTGCCCAGCTTCATCACCGAGCCCTTGCCGAAGGCCCGGTCGATCTGGGCGATCGCCGCCTCCAGAGCCCGCGCCTTGTCGCCGTCTTCCTTGCCCACCAGTTTCAAAGCCGCCTGTGCCATCGCCTTGGTCTCCCTTGCCATGATTCCCATCTGGTTCCGGGAGAGACCCGCCATGGACCCGCCCCCTGTCTGTGAGGCGACTATGTGCACGGTTTGTTCCGGTTGCCAATATGTTCTTTTCCGGCGCGGGTCTGACTACGACCGTTTCTGGCGTAGAGGGGACCGCGTGTAGCGGGACAAAAGCGGCTGGAGTCTGGGACAAGAGGTTCTGGAGCACTCAGCGTCCGAAACTGACGACCTCGACCGCGTCCGTATGCCACGGAGCTCGCCACTTCAGCTTCCATTCGGCGACCCCGGACGCGCCCGACGCCGACGTCAGCTGCTGGCCCGTGCGGAGGTCGAAGAACAACAAGACCGATCGGGCGATCGTCTGCCTGAACTTCACTGAGATCCCCAGCCGGCCATCCGGGAGGACGATCAACACGCCCGAAGAGCGATAATCCACGGCGGTCCAGCCGAACGGGCCGGCTGCAGGCTCGATCACGACGTCGCCGGCGATCGCGCGGGGAGCTGTCTCCAGCTGGTCGAGATCAATGACGAAGGGCGCAGGCTCGTCCTCCATCACCTGCGTCAGACTGAGGAACATGACCCCCTGCCCGTCCTCAACGATGAAGCCGACGAGGGCCTGGCCTCCATAGAGGGCCGTCGCAAAGTCTCCCGCCTTGGCGGGCGCGCCGCCTGTGATGCCGCCGTCGATGATCATGTCGTGCTCCTTGCGAAGGGCGACAGATAGGGTGGCGCGCCCAGACCTTCAAACGGCCCTTAATCGGTCGCTGAAAGCGCCTTTAAGTGTCGTCCACGCGATCGCTGCAGCCAGGCTGCAAACCCCGTTACCCGCCCCTCTGGTGCGGTCCAGTCGGTCGGCCATCCCATAATCCCCTCGTAGAAGAGCGGGTTGGAGTTCAGGCCGGCGAGCGAGGAGCCCTGCCCACTCCGGAAGCTGATCCGGATGGGGAACGAAGACGCTGTCGTCGCTGTCGCGGGGTCCAGCCCCAAGGCCTTCAGGATGCGCCACAGTAGCGTCCAAACCCGGGTCGCGTTGTCCAGGGAGAACTGCCCCCCGCTCCCCTCGGTGATGTCGAACGGCCCCTTGAACGACAGGGTCTGGTCGATGGTCACGTCGGGAAAGTAGCCCGCGTCGGCCGCCGTCGGCGTGGGCCAGTATGAAGAGCCGCCGCCGAAGATGCGGCGCGCCCGCTTCAGCCGCCGTGAACAGGCCCGCCCGGACGCCGTAGCCCAGGCCGCGAAGGTCTGAGGCGACGTCCCTAAGTCCCAGGGTGACGTGGCCGGCGACGTTTTCGAGGAAGACCCATTCCGGGGCGACCTCGTCGATGATGCGGGCGACGGTCGGCCAGAGGTGGCGGGGATCATCGGCTCCCCGTCGGTGGCCGGCCTGGCTGAAGGGCTGGCAGGGATAACCGGCAGAGAGGAGATCCACGCGGCCGCGCCACGGTCGGCCGTCGAAGGATCGCAGATCGTCCCAGACAGGCGCCGGAGCCAGGGCCGCGTCTTCCATCCGGGCCACGAGAGTGGCCGCGGCGTGGGCTTCCCGCTCGACGTAACCCACAGTTCGATAGCCGGGCTCGGCGATGTGAAGGCCGAGGTCGAGACCTCCGTAGCCGGCGCACAGGGAAAGGCCTCGGAAATCATCCGGGCCGGATTGGTCGGGGGGACATAGAGCCACAAGGGCCGCTCCTTTCGGCCGCTCGATGGGCGGTCGGTTGGGGGCTCTGGGGCCTCAGGACATTCAGCGCGCCGCACCTGCGGCACTTGATCTCTATAACACCCGCCAACGCCGATGGCTGGGCCTTGAACAGCAGCGCGCAACACGCGCCGCATCGGATCGACTCCCTCAACGATTCTGCTCACTGATACCCTCGCCGGTGCGCCCGGTGGGGGGACTTGGACCAGGCGCGCCTGGTCCGGGTGCCGGTGTCCGCCGGCTGGTGATGGGGCTGCAACCCCGTCACCCCCCTCGTCTCCGAGGGGGTAGTGTCACCGGGCCACATAGGCCCAGTTGTGCGCCACGTTCTTCGGCCGGGTCTCCAAGCCTCCCGTCGACGCGGTGTTGTAGGGCGCGATGGTCTCCGCGCCGCCGGTGCCCGTGGACGTCGAGCCTTGGGCCGTGTCGTCGGTCGATGCGGGCGGCTGAACCTGGTGGAGGTGCGACTTGATCTCGTCGGCCTGGACGTCGCCCGGCCCACGCGGACCGTCCGGGTCGATCGTGTCGTCCGTCGACGTTGCCCGGCTGAAATAGCCCTCGTGCATCGGCGCCCGGAACTGCTCCGGTGTGTCGCCGGCGATCAGCAGCCCGGCGGCGCTCCAATAAGCGACCAGCTCTGGAAAATCTGCGCGCAGATGCTGCGCCCCGTTCGGGACCATGAAGCCGACCTCGGGCACGGGGCCCAAGAACTCCACCCTCATCCCCACCGGCAGCGCCAGCGAGAAGGCCGTCGAGATCATCGCCGAAATGGCGTCCTTCAGCTGCTCGTTGGCACCCTTCGCCAGGGCGATCCCCGCGCCCTCGATGACGCCGCAGATGTTCTCCTGGACGCCGTTGGCCCAGTCGGCGTCCATGATCGTGCCCTGCTGGCCCAGCTGTGGCGTGCCGTCCTGGAACAGGCCGTCGTCATGGCCGGCGGTGTCGATGCGATGCATGGTCGGGCCTCAGTCCGGAGGGTTCAGGAAGTCGAAATGCAGGGTCGGCTCGGGGTCCGGCGACCACTCGAAGCTGACCACGGTGTGGGCGGGGCGGATGCGCGAAATCACGCATTCAAGGTCGGCCGAGGCGTAGACGGGGGTCTCGTCGCCCATCTCGGCCGGACCCCAGACGTCCACGCGCCAGGCGAAGGCCCAGGGCAGGCCCGCCAGGGGCCGCGGCAGGGCGAACGCGACCCGCGACGGTCGGAAGGTCTCGATCCCCGTCTCATAGCCCAGCAGGGCCGCCAGCCCGACGAAATAGGGCTTGGACTGCCCGCCCAGGGCCGCTACCCGCTGATGAAGAGCCAGCCGGCGACCGGCCGGCGTCGGCTCCGCGGTCACGCATCCATCCGGCAGGCCATAGGCCCGCTCCCAGTCGGACAGCATTTCGCCGGCCGCCCGGGGATCGACCTCGGCCGCCAGCACCTCGGCCCGGCCGTCCAGGCGTTCGAACTCGGCCGCCAGTGCGTCCAGCAGGCCGTCCAGCGTCCCTTCAGCCTCCCTCGGCCACGCCGCGCCCTGGGGCAGCAGCGCGACCAGTTGGGCGCGATAGTCCTCCCGGCTGGCCATCAATCGCCCCAGTCGATCGTGCCCAGCACCGCCAGGGCACCGGCGTCGGTCACGACGTTGGCAACGGGGCTGACCAGGACGTGGTCGCTCTCCCCGGCCGCCAGGCTGATGGCCTCGCGGATCTGGCTGATCAGCACGGTTCCGCCCGGCTGCGAAGTCCGGAACAGCAGGTCGCGCAGTTCGGCCTCCACGGCGTCGCGCACCCCGGGCGCGTCGGGCGTCAGGCCGGTGATCTCGAAATCCACCGTCTCGACCGCCGGGGCGAAGACGACCAGGTCGGCCGTCACCGGTGCCACCGGGACCAGGGCGGCCTCCACGGTCGCCAAGTCGGCGGGCTGCGGCACGGGGTCTTCCCGACCGTCCATCATGAAGGCCACGCCCACCGTCCCGGCACCGGCCCAGCCGGGGAAGATCCAGCACCGAGTCACTTCGGGCACAGCCAGCGTCCAGGCGACATAGTCGTGCCGCGCGCCGCCCTCCGGGGCCTGGCGCAGCCGGGCCAGCAACCGCGCCCTCAGGGCGTCGTCCGATTCGGGATCGGCGGCGCCGCCCAGCCCCGGCGCCGTCACCGTGGTCTCGGCCTGGACCCCGGCGATCGGCGAAACCAGCGTCAGTTTCGTCCCGGCCGACGCGGCCGAGGATCCCCCGGCCGACGTGGCCGCCAGCTGCAGGATCGCCGTGCCGCCGCTCACCACCGCCTCGGCCTGGACCACGTATTCCAGTCCGCCCGCGCGCTGCAGCCGTGTCCCGGCCGGGATCACGCTGCCGTTGACGCCGGTCGCCAGCGCCGGGCCCGTGGCCAGGGTCGCGGGCTTGCGCGTCACCCCCCAGATCGAGGCGTGGCGCTCCAGCATCTCGCTCTCGGCGGTGTCGGGCAGCAGCTGCCGCGCCTGCCAGTCCAGATAGCCGTAAACCCCGTGCATCGCCCCGGCGTGGACGGTGGCCAGCACGCCCAGCACCGAATGCTTCAGGCCGCTGTCCGCGCCGGGCAGGCGTGCCTCGATGTCGGCGCGGCCGCGGGCGATCAGGGTGGTCAGGCTGGGACGGGGGAAGCTCACGAAAGTCCTTTCCAGACGAAGTCGAACCGATCGCGGTCGGGGCCTTCGGGGCGCTCGATCACGATGCTCCAGGCGAGCCAGCCTTCCGGGGTGATCTCCGTCGTCACCTCGACGCGCCGGGCCACACGGTCCTCGATCAGCCAGGCCAGCGCCTCCTCGGCATACTCCCGGGCCCTGGCCACCGTTTCCGGCGTCCGCTTCTCGCGCTTCAGCAGCCACAGGCGGGACCCGATCCGTCCGCGCCCGTCGCGGGCCTGGACGTCGCCCCACCAGCCGCGGCGGTCGGCCCCGGCCTCGGGCAGGACGTCGTCGGTCTCGGCCCGACGATCGGTGAAAAGGCTGATGATCACCGCCGTCCTCAGACCGCCGTCCAGCAACAGGTCGCCGCCCGCCAGCGTCACGTCCGCACGGGCCAGCGCCTCGTCCCAGGTCAGGGCCAGGTCGCTCATGCCGCGAACACCTTGGTCGTGCTGGCCACCACCTTGCCGGCGACGACCGGATCGTCGTGCCGCGCGACCTTCTTTCCGCCCTCGGCGCCCAGGTGGACCTCGGGGCACTCCACGACGACCTTGGTCTCCGCCGTCACGATCACTTCGGGCGCGTTGACGGCGACCTTCAGCGGCGTGGTGATCTCGATGCCGGCACGCGCCAGCTTCACCACCTGACCTTGGTCGTCGTGCACCGCCACCTCGCCCTCGACCAGGTCTTTCAGGCGAAAGCGCCGGTCTCCGACCGCGATGACCAGGCCATGTGAGCGCAGACCGCCGGGGCACAACAGCACCCCTTCCGCGCCGGGCCGCGGATGGCTGGTGAACCCATAGTCCTGGACCCGCTCCACGCCGTCGTGGGTCTCGCCGCCCAGGACATCGATCTGCACGCTCTGCCAGCCGCCGGCGTCGTCGACCAGGCGCACGATCGCGCGCGCCGCCATCATCTGGACCCGCGCCGTCAACGGGCCGGCCAGGCGTCTCCAGATCGCCGGCGTCACGACGTCGCCTCCGCGGGCGGCGGTTCGGGCGTCCAGGCGGCGGGCGGCTGGCACGTCAGCTGGGTCGTCGACCCGCCGTCCGGATCCAGCCGGAAGCCGACGTCCACGATCAGCTGGTCGCCGTTCAGACCCGCCCAGGGCGCCTCGATCGGCACGATCAGGTCCGCAGACCAGAGCGCGCCGGACGGGTCCCGCCAGCCCTGGACGGTCACGGTCCACGTCTCCGACCGGGCAGCGCGGACATTGGCCTCCCACGCCGCCCGAGTGCGCAGCGACGCCAGGGTTGCCTGTTCCTCGGCCACGATCATCAGCGTTCGGCCCGGCCGGGCGCCGGGGTCGCCCGCTTCGGCCTGGGGCGTCGCGGCTGCGGGGCCGTTGACCTCGTCGTCGCCGGCCGCCTGCCCCTTGACCAGATAGCGCGCGAACCGGTCGACGTGGTTCTGGCCGCCGGAAAGGGCCAGCAGCGTCTCACCCTGCCTCAGGGTGAAACTCGCCCGGCGCGCGCCCGGCCGGATCAGCCGAATTCCGCCCTCCCCGTCGGAGGTCAACATCAGGCCGCGGAAGCGCGTCAGTCGCTCCAGCGCATCCCATGCGCTTTCGCCCTGCTGCAGGGCGAAGGACTTGAACGGCTCGCCGGCGTCGCCCTCGATCGATAGGTCCAGGCCGAACGGCACCAGCAGGTCCGTCGCGATCTGCCCCAGGGTCCGGCCGCGCCATGAGCCCGGGCTGTTCAGCGCGGAACAGTCCACCAGGTCGGCGGCCTTGTCCCGGCCGGCCACGGCCAGTCGCCGCGTGTGGGCGTCGAAGGCCGGGTCGGTCGCGTCGACGAAGCCGCCGATCACCGGCTCGCCGCCGATCAGGATGCGACAGGCCGCGCCGACCTTGATCCCGGCCGGCGGCGCGCCGTCCTCGCTCCGCGCCGCATAGGTCAGGGCAAAGGCCCCGGCCGGGTTCTGCAGGCCCTTGTCGACCGTCACCGAGGTCCAGCCCTCGAATGCGCGGCCGTCGACTTCCAGGGTGACGACCTCAGGCATCGGTCAGCACCTCCAGCGGCTCGCCGCCCATGACGAAGTCGGGCCGGCGCAGGTCGTTGCGTCGCACGATCTCCTCTGCCCGGGTCGCGTCCCCGTACAGCCGCTGGGCGATCACCAGCACCGGCTCGGTCGCCGCCGGCACGTGCACGAAGACCCGGGCCAAGGTCGCCCCGCGCGCCACCAGCGCCCGGACCGTGGCCAGCCGCAGGGCAGTCAGCACCGCGTGCCCTTCGTCGTCGCCGGCGTCGGCCAGGCGGACGGCCTGGGCGTCCAGCGCCTCGGCCAGTTCCGTCCGCGCCCCGGCCGCGTCCTCATAGCTGGCGAAGTCGATCTGCCGGACGGCCCGCGACGCCTCGGCCGCCGCCGCCAGGGTGACCAGCCGTTCCAGGGAATCCGCGTTGCGCCCCTCGGCCAGGCGCACCGGTGTGTCGCCGGGCGTCCGGGCGCCGGTGTTCAGGCCGATCAGCGCCAGAAGCTCGCGAAAGGCCGTGCGCGGGGTCGACGCCAGCAGCCGCACCTGGACGATCAGGCCCGATACGGCGCGGCCCATGTCCGGCACGCTCCGGACCAGGTCCAGCGCCCGGCCCCTCAGCTCGGCCACCTGCAGGGCTGCCGCCGCCGCGCGATCGCGCAACCCGCCCAGCCGCGCCAGCGCCGGCTCCAGCCGGTCGGCCAGGATGGTCAGGCGGTCGGCCGAGGCCTCGGCCAGATGCCCCGGCAGGCCGGCGGTCGTGAAGTCCCGGGTCAGGCCGTCCAGGGCCGCCTGCTGCGCCGCTACCGCCGCCGCCTCGGCCTCGGCCCCAGGCGAGGCGGACCCGTCCGCCGGCGTCGCCTGCGGGGCGCGCGTGAAGCCGATCGAAAAGGTGGCCAGCCCGCCGTCGTCCGAGCTTTCCCGGACGCGATAGCCGCGGCACCAGACCGTCAGGGCGCCGCGATACGGATGCACCAGCTCGCCGGGGCCGCCCACACTGCAGGCGGCGATCAGGGCGTCCCGCGCGGTCATGTAGTCCTCGCCCAAAACGAAGACGTCCAGGGTGAAGTCCTGCGGGCCCAGGCCCAGATCCTCGACCAGGCTCTCGTCGCGCTGGGGGAACTCGTGAAGGGCGTCGCGGCGACCGCCGGCCTCCTCCGCCACCTCGACGTGGAAGACGGCGTTGCGGAAGCGGCCCGGCCTCAGACGCTCGGTCCAGCTCATCGTCCAGCCGTCCCGCGGACGATCGAGACCGCATAGTTCATGCCCGGATCGGCCGGGGCGGCCGCGACGCGCGGCGCGTTCGGCAGTCGCACGTCAATGTCCAGCCGGCCGCCGGCATTGAACGATGCGCCCGGGCCCGGCGGCCGGGGCCGCGGCCGCAGGTTCGGCGGGACGCCCCCGGGGCCTCCAGCGCCCGGGCCTTGGCCGCCCAGCCCGCTGCCCACCACGCGGACGACGTATCGGCCCACCCGGAACAGGGTCTTCAGCCACGGCGGAAACAGCGCCCAGATGCCGTCGACCATCGCCTTGAAGGCGCCCCGAATGGCCGACGCGACCTTGGCGGTCGCCTCGTTCATGCGACCCCAGAAGCCGATCCAGGCGCGGCTGATCCGTCCCCAGTTCCGGATCAACAGCCACCCCGCGAACACCAGGGCGGCGATCCCCGCGATCACAAGCCCGATCGGGTTGGCGTACATGGCGCCGTTCAGGGCCCAGACCGCCTTGACCGCCGCCCACACGGCGATCGCCAGGCGGCCGATCAAGATGGCCGCCAAGCCGTCGAGCACGGTGCCGAATCCCCCCACCGCGCGGATGATCGGCCCCAGAATCTTGGCCAGGTCGCCCAGCACCATCACGATCGACAGAAAAGCCGCGAACAGGGGCGGCAGGCTGGTCGACAGGGCGTTCACCACCTCCGTCACCTTGGCGATGACGGCGGGCCGGTTCTCGGCGATCCACTGCCGCGTTGCGAGCACGCCCTGATTCAGCATCGGCAGAAGGGCGACGCCCAAGCTGGTGCCCAGCCCACCGACCTGCTTCTTCAGCATGTCGATCTCGTCGCCCAAAGCCTCCGCGTCGCGCGCGGCCTGCTCGCTCATCACCGCCCCGGCGGCCTCGGCCTCATCGCCCAGCTTCTTGATCGCGGCGCCGCCCTGGTTGAGGCCGGGGATCATGTCGACCCCCGATCGACCGAACAGGGCCATGGCGATCGCCGTCTTCTCGGCACCGTTGTCCATTTCCTTCAGCTTGTCGGCGACCTCGATCAGCACCTGCTCCGTCGGCTTGATGTCGCCCGCCGCATCGCGGATCGACACGCCCAGGGCCGCGAAAGCACGCTCGTCCTGTTTCGAACCCCGGCCGGCCGCGTCGATGGAAACGTTCAGGAACTTCAGCCCCTGCTCCAGTTCCGCAGCGCCGACGCCCGCCATCTCGAAGGCGACCCCCAGCCTCTGGACGCTGCGGATCGAAACGCCGGTCTTCTCGGAGGCCAGCACGGCCGCCTCGCCCTGCTCCAGGACCCGCCGCGTCAGGTTCCAGGCACCCAGCCCGACAGCGCTTAGGGCCGCTGCGCCCATCAGGCCCAGGTTCCGCAGGTCGCGGCCCAGGGACCGGATCACCATGCCGGCCGCCTGCCCGGGCTTGGCCAGGCCCGCCAGTCCACCGCGCACGGCGCGCAGCGGCCCGGTGTTGGCCACCACGTTGATCAGGACTCTAAGGTTCAGCTGCCCCATGGATGCGCACCGCCTGGCCGATCCAGAAGTCGAGGTCCCAGGCGTCCATCGCCCAGATCTCCGACGGCTGGATGCCGCAGGCCATCAGGTCCCCGAGCCGGTCTCGCCAGTCGGCAGGAACGGCTGCAAAAAACGCTGCACCCAGCCCCCGAGCCAGACCGTGTCTTCGGCGCCCAGCTCCTCGATCACCTGCATCGGCTGGCGAGTGATGCGCGCGCCGAACTTCAGCGTCAGCGAGCCCTGGTCCGTCTCCGACAGCCCGTCCAGCGCCTTCAGGTCCTTGGCCTTGAAGGCGTGGACCTTCAGCTCGGTGATGGTTTCCGTCCGGGCGTCGCCGCCGCCGGCCGGCTTCATCATCACCTCGACAGGTTCGACCAGGGTGCGGCTCTCGACGATCCTGTCGCTCACGACGTCATCTCCTCGGCCGGCATGCCTTCCATCACGACCTTGGCCTTGCCGTCGCTCGTGGTCGTCGTGGGCGGCTCGGTCGTCCAGGCGCTGGGCACCACCCAGGTCTGGCCGGTGTCGGCCTCGACGGTGACCACGACGTCCTCCCAACGCGCGATCTCGGCCAGGCTGGTCTGCCCCGTCACCGCGATCTCGAACTCGATCTTGGACGGCCGGGGCATCGACTTCTGGCCGATCACCCGGTTGTCGCCCGTCACCGTCTCGCGGGTCACCCCGCCGATGTCCAGGGTGGCGCCCGGCAGGGTGTCCAGCACCCTGCCGTTCGTCTTGATCAGGGCCTTGCCCATCACCTTCATGTCGAAATGCTCCTTCAGCGGCCCCTCAGGGGGCCTTCAGCGGGGGTCAGAGGCGGAACTGGATGGCGGCGGCGAAGACGCGGAACTGGTTGACCAGGTCCGGCGGGATCAGGACGTTCATCCGGTTCGGATCGGTCGCGTCGCGCTCGACGATCAGGGCGGCCTTGAACGCCTCGACGTCCTCGACCAGTCCCACCGCCGCCCAGTCCAGGAACAGGGCCACCAGCTCGCCCTTGATCACCTTCGGCGTCACGATCGCCTGGCCCGGGCCGAAAACCGCGCCGTCGTCGGCCAGCTTGTGCCGGCCGTACTTCGACGCGATGCGCGACCGCACCGACCAGCGCAGATAGGCGACGGTGAAATGGGTGTTGAGGTCCAGATAGGCCGTATCGGGCAGGCCGAACGGATTGGTCCGATAGGTCGAGATCGGCCGTTCGATCAGCACCTGGCCGCCGGCGTCGATCGTGAAGGTCGAAATCCCGTCGCGCAGCAGCAGGTCGCGCTCTTCGCGGGTGAAGCGGTCGGCGACGGCCGGGGCCAGGACGCCCTTCAGCGCCAGTGTCTGGAACGGCCGCGCCGGATCGATCGCGGCCGAAGCCGACACCTGGGCGGCATAGGCCGACGCGATGACCCAGCTCGGGGTCGGAGAGCCCTTCATGCCGCCAATCGACAGGTGGGGCCCGTTGCGGCCGTCCCCGATGGCGGCCAGGGCGCCTTGGCTTCCGTCCGCATAGGCGAAGGCCACGCCCTCGATCATCTGCAGGGCCGACCAGCGATCCGCCAGCGCCGCGTCCAGCGCGTCCAGGTTGGCGTCGTCGGTCCAGGGACAGACGAACACGTCGAACCATTCGTCGCCGATCGCCGTCAGCACGTCCGCCACGTCCGGATTGCCGGTCCCGGCCACGCCCGCCGCCACCGCGAAGGCCAGACCCGCGGGCATCGTCTCGCCGCGATAGTTCATGCGCACGTCGATGCCCACGCCGGCCTCGCCCTTGTGGCGCGCCGTCAGGGTCACGACCCCCGCGACCGAGGCCGCCGTCACCGGCAGGTCCGGCAGGGCGTTGACCGCCGCCACCAGGGCGGTGGCCACCGCCGTCGCCGTGTCGCCCGAGGAGACGACCGCGCGAACGCGCTGGCCGGCGACGTACAGGGTCGCGGTTCCGGCCGACGTCGCCGGACCGGTGATCGTCACGGTCTTGGTGGCCGCCACGCCGGCGGCGTCGTCGGCCACAGGCATGGACCAGACCTCAGCGGTCGGATGGTTCAGGAGGAAGGCAGCGCACATGGCCGCCAGCATCGAGCCACGACCGTGCTGCTGCACCGCCAGGTCCGGCGAGGTCGTGCGCACCGCGGTCAGGGCCGGGACGGTCCCGGTCGCCAGGCGCTGGCCGATGACCAGGACGCGCTGTGGCTTGGCGCCGAGAGTCTGTTGCGCGCGGCTGGAGTCGATCTCGACGAACTGACCGGGCGTGCGGATGTCGACCGGGATGGAATCGAAAGACAGTGTCATGCTTCAGGAATCCTCGGAGCGGGCCCCGCGGCGGGGACTTCGGACGGGGGCTTGGGACGGGCGGCCGGCCTGGTCGCCTTCGGACGGGGCGCGGGCCTTGCCCGCGGCGGCTTGGAGGCGGCGACGGGTTCCGGGCTGACGACCATGTCGCCCGCGTTCAGACGACGCCGCCAATAGGCGGTCCGGCCGTCGACCTCGATCGGGCCGGTCACCGGCTGGCCGGCCAGATCCCGCACCTGACGGCCGGGGGCGGGCTCGATCCGGATCATGCGGTTCACTGGGGCATCTCCACGACGTCGGAGGCGTCGGCCGCCTCGGCCGCCGGCAGCTGCACGCCCGGCGTCCCGGCGTCGCCGTCCACGCCTCCGAAGGGCGGCACGTCCCAGTCGACGCTGAAGGTGGAGAAGTCGCCGATCGGCCGCTGGCCGAAGGTGACGCCGGCGACGTCGAAGGCGGTCGTGAACTCCAGCGCGTAGAGCGACACCTTGCGCTCCTCGATCGCCTGGGGCGGGCGCACCGAGCGGCACGGCCCCAGCTGCAGGGCGTCGATTTCCAGACCCAGCGATTGGCCGTGCAACAGCCCGGCCGCGTCCAGAGCCAGCTGATAGCTGCCGACCTCGTCTTCGCCCGCGCCGTGGCGCTGGGCGGTTTCGTTTCTCAGGTTCTCGGCGGCGACCACGACCATGAAGGTCGCCGGCACGCGAATGACACCGCCGACCTCGATCGGCGGACGCCAGCCGCCGAACACGATCCAGGCCGCGGGGAAGCAGCGGCCGCGCATCTTCTCGACCAGATATTTGTCGAACTGCTCGGGATAGGACTCCAGCGTGCGGAACACGTAGCCCAGCGCGCCGGACGTGCCGGCCAGGCGCAGCCGCTCCAGCGCAGCCAGCTCGATCGAGGTCATCATGGGATGGCCTCGGCGATATAGTCCTGGATGATGGCGTCGATCTCGTCTTGGTCGTCGCGGTCGAGGCCCAGGAAGGGCCGCGCGGGAATGACCACCTCGTGCGGGGCGCGGAAGCCCAGGCCCGGGATGGTGAAGCCCAGCCGACCGCTGCCCTTGGCGCGGATGGTCGCGCCCTCCTGGTGCGTGCGGGCATAGATGACGTTGGTGCCCCATTCCGCGCTGTCGCGGTCGGCGCGCCAGGTGATCGACTGGCGCAGGCGGGCCTTATCGGTCAGCGTCTGGCCGCCGGTCATCTTGGCGCGCAGGGACGGCGTCCACCGCTGGCCGTCCGGACCCGTCTCCGTCTCGAAGCGGTGGATGGTCGATTCCTCGCCATAGGCCCCGATCCGCTCCATCAGCGGGGACAGGTCCTCGGTCTTGGCCAGCAGGTCGGCCAGCGTTGACTGGGCGCGGACCAGGCCGTCGATCGTCACGCCTTCGCGCATCACCAGCCCTCCATCGAGGAGCGGCTGAAGCGACGCGGTTCGCTTTCGATCACCATGACCTGGTCGCGGCCGGGAGGCTCGGCCTGGGCGCCCGCGGCGATCGGCAGCTTGACCCGGCCGTCGGCGATGTCGCGCAGGGTCTTCATCGCCTGGTCGTGACGCTTCTGGACGAACTCGGGCGGGGTCGTGGTGTAGAGCCGGTGGCGCGCCAGATCGCAGCACAGGTCCGCCAGCATGGGCGGAACCTCCGGCAGCGGCAGGCCGTAGTGCGCCCCGACATAGCCGTCGATCAGGTCCGACGCCGCCTTCAGCGCCTCGGTCACCGTGGCCGTCACGATCGCGCCGGTCTGCACGTCCGCGCGGTCGGTCAGCTGGATCAGCTCCCGGTCGCCGGTCAGGGCCTTGAGCTTGTCGAGGTCGGCGTACACGCGATCAGGCCCAGACGATCAGGGCGACCACGACCGCCACGGCGATCGCCACCCAGGGCGCGAGCAGCAGCAGGCCGGCACCCATCAGCTCGTCGGGCGTCATGCGGTTGACGCGACAGCCCCAGAGCCAGGCGACGAAGCCTCCGGCGGCCAGAATGGCGATAGCGGTCATGGTCGATCCTCAGTGGTGCGAACCGGGGGCTCGGGGCCGCGCCGCGTTGCCGGGGCGAGGGCCGGAGGCTCCGGCGTCGGCGGCGGGCTCCTCCTCAGGGACCCGCCGCCTCGGCCTTCAGACGTCGGGCAAACTCACGCGCCCGCCGACTTCGCGCGGCCCTTTCTGGGGGCCGGTGACGGCTGGGTTTCACCCGGGTCGCCCCCGGGTGCCCGTTCCGTCAGCCAGACCTCGTGGATCTCCGACCAGTCGCCGTCCTCCAGGGACGCCAGCTGGGCCTGGGCCAGTTCGCGGGCGGGAGGCGGGAGCGCGACCCACTCCCCGTCCTCATCCTGGATCTGGGCGTCCAGCTCGCCTTCAGCGGCCAGCTGGGTGAGCGTGCGCGGCTCGACGACGTTGGGGTCGACCTCCGTCCAGTCCTGGCCAAAGGCCAGACCCGCCCGGCGGAAGCCCTTGCCCGAACGCGCCTTGAAGCGGAGGGCGCGTTCCATCAGGCGAGCCACGGCACGACGACCAGCTCGGCCGTGCCCTTCCACTCGTTGGTTTCGCCGCCGGCACCGTATTCGCTGTTCAGCAGCTTGCGGCCGGCGCTTTCCAGCGCGGGCGGCACGACCAGGATGCGCGGCCGGATGCCCAGAGGGCGACCGTGGTCACCCTTCATGCCGGACAGGGCGGCGCGGGCGGCGGCGTAGTTCGCGGCGTTCAGGGTCTGCTTGGAACCCCAGGCGAACTGCCAGAAGCCGAAGCCGGCGTTGTGGCGACCATCGACGCCGTACTTGTACTCGTCGCGGTCGAAGACGTTGTCGTCGGTCGGCTTGTCCTTCGCCTTCAGCGCCGACATGTCCTTGCGGACCTGCAGCAGGATCGGCTTCAGCGCGCGGCTGTCGTCGATCAGGAACCAGGGCGTGCCGGCGCCGCCGTCGGTGTTCGCCACCGAGATGACGGTGACGCCGTCCTTGTCCAGCACCGGGTGATCGGTGTCGAAGAAGAACTGACCGTCGTAGCACTTGGTCGAGAAGCCGTCCTTCAGCAGGCCGAAGCACAGCTGCTCGTAGTGGGCCGAGACCGACATGCCCATCTCGGTGAACATCGGGCCGTAGATGCCGATGTTGTCGTCGTCGATGTCGTCGCCCTTGACCCCGATCGTCAGCTCGAACTTCTTGTTCTTGATCGTGTAGTCGTGGGCCTCCAAGCCGTGCACGACGCGGTCGCCGATCCACTCGCGGACATTCGGCAGCTGGCCCAGCCAGCCGTACTCGTTCTCGCTGGTGGTCGAGGGCACGCGCGTGGCGATACGCGTGTGCTGGGGGTCGGCCTGGCCGAGGCCGCCCTTGAACAGGGCGTTGAAGCTCACGCCCAGGGTGGTGAAGTTGGCGGCGTTGCGGATCACGTTGTCAGATCTCCCGGATCAGTAGCCGACGCGGACCCAGACGCCGGTGGCGTCCACGTCCTCGATGCGGCCGGCGGCGGACCTGGTGTTGGTCCCATTGGTCTTGGCCACGGTCTCGTCGTCGACGACGTAGGCCGTGTTGCCGATGTCGGCGGCGGCGATGGCGTCGCCGGCGGCGCTGTTCTTGAAGCACCAAGTGCCGCGGCGGACGGTGACCGACACAGCGCCGTCCGCCAGGCCGGCGCTGGACACCTGCTCCTGCGCCACGCCGATCGCCTTCAGCGTCGTCGAGACAGCACCCGGCTTGCCGAGACCGGAGTCGGCGGTGTCGCGGCAGATCAGGGCGCCCATGTAGGCGACCACGTCATTGGCCAGGGGGACGGCGAAAGTCTCGGCGTCGTTGCGGTAGCGGGGGCGCGCGTCTTGAGTGAGTGCCATCAGGCGGCGTCCTTCTGCGAAGCCTTGAACTGCTCGGCGGTGATGCCGAGCTGCGAGCAGACGGCCAGCTGGTCATCGTCCAGCTCGCCGTCCTTGCGCTCCGGAGCCTCCTTCTGGCCGGCGACCACGATGGTAGGCGTGGCGGCCATCAGGCGGTCGAAGCGATCCGGGTCGGCGGCGCAGATGGCCAGGAACTCGGTACGGGCGGCCGGGGCGATCTTGCCGCCCTCGATCGCGGCATCGACCTTGGCCTGGGCCTTCTCCGCCGCGCGCTCGGCCTTGAGGGCCTGCAGCTGCGAGTTCAGCGTCACGATCGTGTCGCCGCCTTCGCCGGCCGCCTGGATGGCGGTCACGACGTCTTCCGCCTTGGCGTCGGCGGCCAGGCCGGCTGCTTGGGCCACGGTGGCCATGCCGGCGTCGCGCGCCTTCAGGCCCGAGATGGCGGCAAGAACGGCGTCGTCGCCGGCGTCTTCGCCCAGGCCGAGGGCCTGGGTCACCTTGAGGGTGTCCAAGTGGTGTTCTCCGTCGATCGACCCGGCGGCGACGGCCGGCAGGTCCAGGTTGGGTTTGTTGATCAGGGCGGCCCGCAGGATGCGGGTGACGCGGCCGCTCGACCGCTCGTGGCGGAAGACGGGGCTGAGGTAGCGGTACTCGCCGTCGCGCAGGGCCTGCTCGCCCTTGGGGGTCCAGCGCGGACGCCCCCAGATGCCGTCGGCGCGGGCCTGCATCTCTTCGAGCCAGCCGGCCGCCGGCGCGGTGCCACCGACGCCTTCCTTGGCCGCCCACTCGGTCTGGTGGTCGTAATCCACCACCGCCTGCAGGCGGCCCAGATCGGCCAGGCTGCCGGCGACGACCTGCTCGGCATGGGCCAGATCATCCAGTTTCCACGGCCCGCGACCGTCGCGGCCGCCGAACGTGCCCATGGGCAACAGCTGGATCCACTCGGGCAGGACGCCGTCGCTGTCCGCGCAGACGGCCACGATCACGTGGCTGGATGCGCCCAAGGCGAGAGAGGAGGCGGAGGTCTTCATCGACCAGACTTATGCCCGGCCGGGACTCGCCCCTTCTATGGTGCAAGGCTGCACCCCCGCACGGGCCTTGAGCGGCGCTTCAGGGGCGCTTCAGTCTGGGCGTCGCCACACCGTCGTCGGACTGCGGAACGCGATGGCCTGGACGTCCGGTTCCAGGGTGGACCGCACGCGCCAGCCGTCGCGGCCGATCTCGACCATGACCGAGACCAGTCCCTCGGTCGAGACGAAGTCCGCCAGCCAGCGGCGGACCAGCATCAGCCGCCCATCCTCGGCCGGGCGCCAGCTCTCGCGGATCTCGTCCGGGTCGGCCAAGGCCTCGGCCGCCAAGTTCAGGCTGCGGACCCGGGCGGCCGGCCAGCTGACCATCCGCCCCGCCGTGTCCAGGAACATCCACGGGCCGACCGCCAGGCGCTCGCCGGCGACGTCAGTCATGACACGGCCCTCGGTCGCCTCCAGCCGCTCCAGAAAGCCGGCGATCGCGGCCTCGGCCGAGACTCCGATCGGCGCGGGTTCCATCCGCCGCAGCGGCCGCTCGGCGTTCAGCGCCGTGCCCTCGCCACCGTCGCCGCCGCCGGTGTCTGCCGGGGCGTCGGGCAGCGGCCGCGGGGTCTGTGCCCTGAGGCCGGCCTTGCCGACGTTGTAGGCCCAGCCGGGATCGATGCCGCCGGGCACGGTGGTGACCTCCCCGGTCCGCCGGTTGGTGAAGGTCCTGGCCGGAAATGCGATCGGCCGGTCGGTCACCGACCAGCCGCGCCGCTCCAGCGTCCGGGCGTTCAGCTGGGTCACTGTGCACCGGCAGTTCCAGCCGCAGGGCGGATAGTGGGCGTCCCACCAGGGATCGTCGACCGGCAGGACGGTGCCGTGCCAGGCGCGATGTTCCGGCCGGGTTCGCCCGTCCATGACCGCGACGTAGCGGAGATACGGCATGGACGCCTTGACGCGCTCGATGCGCTCCCAGCGGCCGGCCGCATAGCTCGTCCTCAGGTTGACCTCGAAGATCGTCCTCAGTCGCCGGGGCGAGCCCAGCTGGACGATCCGCGTCTCCCCGGTCAGGGGGTCGGTCATCTTCTGCCGGCCCCACCAGCCCCGGGCCTGCAGGATCGGCGTCAGCTCCTCGCGGAACTGGGCCAGCGTCCGCCCCTCGGCGATCGCCCGGTCCACCTCGGCCCGGATGTCCTGCAGGATCTCGCGCGACATGGCCTTTGCGACGGCGAAGGCACGGGCGTGCTCCTCCTCCCAGACGTCCATCCAGGAGAAGCCCTCGGCCAGCCCCTTGCGCCGGAAATAGGCGATGGCCTCCTCGGGCGGCAGGGGCTTCAGGCGGTCCGGGTCGGACATGGGCGCCGTCAGCTCACGGGCCCGAGGCCGGCGGCGGCGGCTTCGACCCAGCGATCCTGGCCGGCCGACGTGTTCGGGTGCAGCTGGTCGCCGGCCGTCGTGTAGGGACTGGTCGCGCCGTAGTTCTCGGCGCTGAAGCCGGTCAGGACATCCATGCGGACCACCGGGACCTTCAGCCTGTCGCTCAGCACCTCCAGTGCGGCGCGCGCATCCCGAAGCGTATAGCCGGCCGAACCGTCGATGGGCTCGTTCGGCGTGACCTCCCCGTTGCCGTCGCCCGGGGTCACGATGCGATTGCGATAGATCGGGGCCAGGATGACGATGCGGAGCCAGGGCCAAGCGGCCCTCGCGGCCGTGATCGTCGAACGCCAGGCGCCCATGTAGGTGGTCCGGTCGTTGGACGCCTCGGTCCCCAGCGGGATCTGCTCGGCGTAGACGTCGTTGGTCGAGTGCTGGAAAACGAGGGTCCGCACCGTCGTCATGTCCAGGGCCTTCCAGCGCGCCAGCGCATTGGCGGCGGCCGAAAAGTCCTCGACGTTGCCGGCGACGGCGAGATCCTGCGCGGTCCAAGGGCCGCCCGCGATCTTGGCCGCGACCAGGGCTGAACCCGAAAGCGCGTCATAGTGGACGGCCGCGGCGCGGCGCCCGATGGTCGTGCCGCCGATCGCGACGTTGATCACCGGCCGGAACAGAAGCCTCTGCAGTCCGTGCGTCACCGTGTGGGTGCCGCCGACGCCGACGACGTTGCCCAGCGTGTCGCGCGTCACGTCAACGCCCGCCCCGATGGAATCGCCCATCATCACCATGGTCTGGCCCATGCCGGGCGCGCGCACGCTCGACATGGCCAGGGTGCGGATCGAGTCCTCGTCGCCCTCATCGTCGTCGATGTCGGCCGGATCCTTGTAGATCGGCTTGGCGAGCAGATAGGCGCCGTTCGCTGCCACCGGGGTTCCTGCCCCGAAGGCGCGGGCGAACAGCCATTTGGCGCCGTTCACGACGTCCTCGGAGACGTCCAGCTCACCTACCGTCTTGCCGTATCCCCAAGCCAGGGCGACGCCGCCGGGGCGCGGATCCACCGTCACCACCTTCGACGCGCCGATCACGGCCATGGCCGCGTTGCGCCAGCTGAACTCGACCGTCACCGGCTGCTGGCCGACCCAGGCCATGTTCCAGAAGACCGTCTCGCCTTCCTTCAGCCCAAGGATGTCCACGGGAACGCGCTGGTCATAGGCCGCGGCTCCGGCCGGCAGCTTCAGGGCGGGGGTGGTGAAGGGCGTGCCGGCCTGCAAGATGGCGTCCTGCTCGGGCCAGACGACCGCGGGCACGTGGTTGCGACCGGCCAGCTCGTGGCCGTCGATTGTCGGCACCCCGCGGGCCGCCAGCCGGTTGAAAGGATCGGGGTGCAGGTTGTCCGGCTCGTTCGGCGGCAGGCTCTGAGGCGCCTCGGCCCAGCCCGGGGTGAACGGCCCGCGGTCGTGGATGACGCCAAGCACCTTGCGCGTGGACGCCGCTCCGGTCGTCGACACCCGGCAGCGAACCCAGGCCGCGTTCGCGGGCCGCACCATGGTCACTTCCTTGACCGCGCGCCCGGCGGCGTTCGGGCGGACGGCGGTCGCGCCCGGGACGGGCACCCCTATCGCGCTCTCGTACTGCATCTCGAACTGCCACGAGACCGTGGAGTCGCACAGGAAGGCCCAGGTTTCCTGCTCGCCGGGTTGGATCGGGCTGTCGGCCAGCCGGAGATAGAACTGCAACAGGCCGCCCGGAGCCGCCGTCAGCGACCCGCCGCCATAGGGGCTGTCCACGTCCTTTCGCGACCAGGCGCCGGCCCAGCGACCGGTGACCCCGTAGGTTGGCACGTCGCCCCAGCGCTTCAGGAATGGGTCGGGCCAGAGGTTCTTTCCGCCCAGGGTGATCAGCGACGCCTTGACCGCCTCAGCACCGGCCAAGGCGGTTTGCGCGCCCTCCTTGTGCGTTTCGGCAAGCTCCGCCGCCGCGACCGCGGCGGCCGCGTTGCCCGCGCCGACGCCGTTGGCCTCCATGAAGTCCATCAGGGCCTGGGCCTGGGCCGTCTGCGCCGGGCCTTCGCCGCGGGCGACCAGGATCAGGTCGGTGGCCTCGAGCTCCGCCAGCTCGCCGAGCTGGTCCATGCGGCGGGTGGTGATGACGTCGGTCATGGCCTTCAGCCTTCAATGAGGGGAATTTGGTCCTGGACGCCCAGCACGTCGCCGCCGCCGGCGGCGAGCCCCGCGCCAAGGGACCAAAACCGGTCGCGCCAGCGGACCTGACCGGCCCGGTTGGGCAGGTGGCCGGGCACATAGGCGATGACCCGCTGTCGGCCCTTGGCGGCCAGGCAGGCGTTCACCACCGATCTCGGCGCGACGCGGGCGTACCAGGCGCGACGCCGGATCTCGCCGTCGGAGGTCTCGTACTCGTGAAGCACGGTGCCGCCCTCGACTTCCCAGCCGCCTGCCCGGGCCGTCAGCACGTCCGGCGCGTCGAACTGTGGCCGGCCCTCGACCAGCAGACCCCGGGGCGTGCCGGTCGGATCGTGATCGAAGCGGGGCGCGTCCGCCGGCGCATCGGTGATCAGGCCGGTCGCGGCGCGATAGGGCGCGACCCTGGCGCGGGTGAAGTCGAAGGTGTCGGCGAAGGGCTGGTCGACGAAGCTCACGCGGTGCCTCCCGCCTCAGGCTCGACGTCGGCCACCGGGGTCGCCGTCTCGCCGGCCAGCCGCGCCACGAAGGTCGCCCGGCCCAGCCCTTCAGCCGCGGCCTTCAGGTCGATCTCGGCCAGCAGGGCGGACAGCCGCCCGCGGAGATCCTCCAGGTCCCCGGCCTCGTCCGCCGCCTTGCGGATCGGATCGACCACCGGCGCCATCATCGGCTCCCAGCCGCTCAGCGCCTCCGACGCCAGCGCCTCCAGCTCGTCCGGGTCCCGGCGGTCCTCGGCATTCAGCGAGACCCTCTCCCCTGAAGGCCCGCTAAAGGGCCGTAAAGGGCTCCTGGAGCCTTTCGAGGGGTCGCCGGGCCCCATGGGCGCGGCCCCACCCTCCCCGAGGCTCCCGGGCGAAATGCCGTGGGGCAACGGTGATGGCGCGGGGGCGGGCGCACTCAGCACCTCTTCCTCACCCTTCGGCTCGGGTGCCCGGATCAACTTGCGCGCCCAGCCGGCGGGCACCTTCAACCCAAGCCCGACGAGGACATCCAGCGCCTCGGTGGTCGCCGTCAGGTCAACCGACTCTTCGCGTCCTATCACCAGGCGCGGGTAAGCTTCGCGCGAGCCGTGGTTCAGCTGGACCATCGGCCGGACCAGCTGAAGGTTCAGGGTGGCCGCCAGCAGCTTGGCGTCGGCGCGCTCGATGTCGCCGCGCACGTCGTTGTGGACGGTGCCCTGCGACCCGCCCAGCCCGCCCGCCTCGGCATCGGTCGTGGCCGTCTGGCCGAGGACCGCCTTGGAAATCTGGCGGTCCAGGTATTCGGCCAGGGACGAGAACAGCGCGCCGTCCGCGCCTGACGACTTGCCGTCGATGAATTCTATCTCGGTGGATTTGGGAATGATGCCAGCGGCGTCGGCCCCCATCTGGGCCACGGCGCGCAACAGGTTCCGGCGGTCGGTCTCCGAGGCGTTGACGTCATAGCGACCCACCCGGAACGGCAGGCCGTAGATCTCGGCGAAGGCGACCCAGTCCTTCATGGCGTAGTTCTTGAACAGGTAGCCCCAGGCGACCGAGCGGGCCAGGCCACCTCGGATGGCCAGGCCGGACTTCGCCTTGTGCAGGTGGACCAAGTACTTGAACGGCTCCAGCTCGACGCCGTCGGCGCTGCCGTCCCGAAGGGTGATCCGCGCGCCCGTCACCTGGTCGAACTGGAACCAGCGCGGGTCGCGCCAGACCAGGCGCGCCGGCATCCACGCCTTGGCCGTCGTCTCCCACACGATCTCGGAGACCGAGAAGCCCTTGCCGATCGCGTCCAGGACGTCGAACAGCTCGTCTTCCAGGCAGTCGCGCTTCAGCCAGGTCCGCACCAGTTCGGCGTCGGCCTCGGCCTCGGGCGTGTCGTCAGCCGCCTCGACCGTGATCGGCAGCTGGGAGACCGCCCGTTTGCGCGTGCCCATGACCGACAGATAGTGGAGGTCCTTCTCCTCCATGGCCTCGGCCAGTTCCAGATAGGCCTCGGGGTCGTGGTTCTCCGCCTGACGCAGCAGGCCGGCCAGCCGCTGGGGCGTCAGGCCGACTTCCGGATGGCCGCCCAGGATCTGTCGCACGCCCCGGAGCGTCGGGGCCGACACCTCCTCCTTCAGCACATCGACCTGGATGGGCCGGCCCAGGTGGTCGGTGATGCCCTTGATCGTGCGGACGCCGGTCACCAGGCTCCTCCCTTGAACATGCGAACGTCGTCGTCGTCGCGGGTGGCTTCGTCGAAGGGCCGGGGCGCGCGGGCCGACTCCCAGCCGCCATAGGTCGTCGAGGGCATGTCGGCCGCCTCGCACGCCAGGGCGGCGGCCCAGAAGCGGTCGGGGTGCATGCCGTCGCCTTCGACCAGGGCGCGGCCCTGGGGACCCGCGCGCTTCAGCGTGCGGAAGTCTTGCCGGATGATCGGGTCGGGCGGGATGCGGATGGTCTCCGCCTCGAAGCGGTCGCGCAGCAGGGTCGCCAGGTGCAGGCGGCTCGGGGCGGTGAACAGCACGCCCTGGACCCGGGTCGTCCCGTGCCTGGCCTGCGCGTCCTCGACGACCTTTTCGCCCATGCCCGTCTGGTCGATCCGCGCGGCCGCGACGCGGAACCGCGCAAACTGGGCGTCGAAGACGTCATCCTGCTCCCTGAAGCTGGCGTTGTTCGATTCCCAGCGATCGCGCAGCCACAGCACGCCCCGGACCAGCTCGAAGGCCCAGATGACCGAAAAGTCGCGGCGGCGGGCGACGTCGCGGCCGACGTAGACCAGGCCGCCCTGATACAGCTGGGGCCGGCCGGCGTCGGGATGTTCGCAGGCGGCGAGGTCGGCCGAGGCGATCCAGGAGCCGGCTCCCGACTTGGGAATGCAGTCCAGTTCCTCGCCGGCGTTGTCGCCGTAGGTGTCGCGCACGTCGGCGATCCAGGCGTCACGGTCGAGGCCGCGATGCTTGCCCGTCAGCCGGACCCGCTCGTAGAGGCCGTCCGCCAGGGCGTCGTCGAAGGTGATGCGGACATAGTCGCCCTTCTGCTCGCCGGCCTTGATCCGGTCGAGCAGCTGGTTGAACGGATTGTCGATGCCGTCGTGGGTCGAGACGACGACGACGCGGCCGCCCCACATCAGCAGGGCGATCGCGGCCTTCAGCACTTCCTCCAGGTCGGAGTGGAAGGCGGCCTCGTCGATGATGACCAAGCCCTGCTTGCCGCGTAGCGCGCGGGCGACGGACGGCAGGGCCACCACCTCGAAGCCCGACGCCATCGACACGCGGAAGGCCTTCACGTCCCCCTCGGGGTCGTGGATCACGGTCTCCTCGACGGCCGAGGCGGCGATCTGGAACGCCCCGGCCCACATGCCGACGACGTCCACGAACTCGCGGGCCATTTCCTGGTCGTAGCCCATGTACCAGACCTTCATCCCCCCGGCGGCGCGCGAGGCGGAGGCCAGGAGGCCGGCGTAGGAGGCGATGCCCCAGGTCAGGCCGATGCGGCGCGACTTCTCGATCACCAGCAGGGATGACGCCTTGATCTTGGCGATCGCCCGCTGCTGGTACCCCAGCAACAGATCGGACCGGGGCAGTCGCCCCAGCTCGGCGGCCAGCGTGGCCTCCGGGGCGTCGAAGGGACCGAGGGCGGCGGCGGTCACGTCGCCACCCCCAGGATCGCCTTTTCGATCGCGCCGACCAGGTCGGGTGTCAGACCGGCGGACTTGGCCACCGCGCCGGCCGCCTTGGCCGCTTCCTTCGTGGCTTCCTGCTTCAGCTTCAGCGTCCGATCGACGTTGGTCTTCTCGGCCGAGGCCAGCTTGGCGAGCGCGTCGGCCAGGAACCGCGCGTCCTCAGGGCTGAAGGTGACCGGCTGCGGTTCGCCGTCATCGTCCTCGGCGGTCGCCATGATGGTCTGCATGACCACCCCGTGCATCAGCTCCAGGTTCAGCCGGGCCAGCTGGTTGTCGGGCTGATCGCCGAACTGCGACACCAGGGCGGTGGCCATCTCGCGCGAATGCTTCATCCGCTCCCGGGCCGTGGTCATGCGCTTGACGTGCCGTCCCAGCGCGGAGCGCGAGACCTCGACGTCCATCGTCTTCAGGTGCGCCAGGATCTCGTCGATGGTCCGGCCCTGGACGCGCAGGCGACCGACCTCGGCGCGGATCTCTTCCGGCAGACGATCAATGCTGGACGGGCGCTCGGGGCGGCGCGGGGCGGGCCTGGCCATCAGCGCCTGCCGATCGGGGGCTTCTCGACCCCGTCAACCGTGATGCGGCCCTGGGCGATCGCCACGCCGCGCTCGGTGATGTGCGCGACCATCAGCCGGTCGCGGAACCAGTCGATCTCGACCGCACCCACCTCGGTCAGATCCTTCAGCAGCTGGCGCACGGCTTCACGGGTCAGGCCCGCGTGGTGGCCCTGGGCCAGCAGCGTCTGCTCCACGGCCGTCTCAGATCCGTGGCCCTGGTCGTCGATCAGGTTCTGCAGGATGGCGAGGCGGCGGTTCGCGGCTAGGTGCTCGGCGTAGCTCACGGACGCCGCTCCATCAGGAAGCTCTCGATCCGGACCACGGACTTCTCGGTCCGGTCGGCGATGGCGCAGGTGGTCTTGATCTCCCCCTCCAGCCGCGTGAAGTCGGCCTTGGTCGGCAGGTTGCGGACGTCTTCTTCCAGATCATCCAGCCGTTGCCCGACCAGCCGCGCGCCGCTCTCCAGATCGCCCACCCGCCGCACAAGGGCGGCGTGCCCTTCGGCGTTGCGCCAGCGCCCGGCGCGGACGGCCACGCCGGCGCTGATCGCGCAGGCGATGACCGAGACGGTGAAGGCGGCGTAGGGCAGGAACTCTCTCACGCACGCACTCCGGACGCGCCGGCGGCTTCGCGCTCGGCCTGGCAGGCAGTGCAGCGCACGGCCCGGGGGTTGGCGGCCAGTCGGGCCGGCTCGATGGGATCGGGGCAGTCGCAGCAGGTGCGCAGGGCCGGACGCTCCCCGGCCGGGGCCTGGGCGTTGGCGCGGCGGATCGCCGCCAACCGCGTCTCGACCTCGCGGTCCTGCAGCTGGGCGGACCTTTCGATCAGGCCGTCGTGGACGTCGCTCATCGGACGGGCGCGCCTTCAGCCGGCGGGCACTGCGCGCGGGCATCCACCAGCCGTCCGGCGACGACGTCGCCACGGGCCAGCTCGCCGGCCAGCCAGCGACGGCCCGCCGGATTGGTCTCGACGACCGCGTCCGCCTCGGGGGCGGCGCGAGTCGGGATGGGCGCATAGATTTCGGCCGGGCAGACGATCACCGTCTCGCGCCGCACCTCGACCACCGGGTCGGGGGCGACATCGGCGATCGGGACCTCACGCCCCGAGCCGGCGCAGGCACTCAGCGTCGCAGCGAGCAAGGCCGTCAGCGGTAGGGTCAGCATCGCCTTCAAGGCGCGTCTCCAGGTCATGGGTTCTTTGGGCTTGTGCGAATCCGCGGGCTTCGGCCCGGGCGAGGGCCGCGCCCTGATCGCGGCGAAGGCGGGCGGCGTCGGACCGGGCGTCGTCGCGCTCGATGCGCGCGGCGTCGCGGTCGGCGACCACCGTCTTGACCTCGGTTGAGCAGGCAGAGCGCAGGACGAATGTCTCGCCGGACGCCAGGGCCGCATCGCAGGTGCGGGTCTTGACCTGGACGCGGTGGGCGGCGGCGACCGCAGGCGGGCAGCGAGACGTCGAGACGTCCAGCTCGCCATTGGTGACCGCCGCCGCGCAGGCGTCATGGCCCGCGATGACCGCCCGGAGGCGGGTCTCTTCAATCGATTTCGAGATGAGGACGGCCGTGCTGAAGGCGACCAGGGCGCCCATGCCGATCCAGGCGCGGATCATCGGGCCACCTCCGAGGATCGGGCGCGATCAACCTTCGCGGCCTCGACCAGCTGGACCAGCTCATAGGCCGTGGCCCCGACGACGTAGATCAGGCCGACGAAGACGATCAGCCCGATCAGGGCGAAGGCGACCTGCTGCAGGGCGACGGCCTGGGCCAGCGCCAGACCGGTGCCCGGCAGCACCATGACGATGCCGGCGACGATCGCCAGGGCGCCGAAGGTGACGCCGAAGCTCCACAGACGACGCCACAGCCAGGTCACTTCGCGCAGGCGGGGCGTCGGCTGGGTCAGGGTCGCGGGGTCGCGGGCGCTCAACGGGCCACCACCGCGTAGACGGTCCGGCCCGCCTGTTTGCGAGCCTGCAGATACTGCTCCCGGGCGCCGGGCCCCCAGCCGATGTGGACCCACTGGTCGAACTCGTCGATCACCTGGTCGAAGTTCTTCAGGTGGGTCGCCAGGAGCCGGGCGATCTGCGCCGGCGTGCCGTAGCCCGGGCAGATGAAGTCGACCGCGTGGCCGCTCATGTGGGCGCTGTTCGGCGCGCCGCCGACCGCGCGGTTGACGGCCCTGGAGCGGAAGCCGGACAGGACCGTGATCGGCCGGTCGCCCAGCAGCTTGCGGACCTCCTCCATGCGCCGGGCGGTGACGGCCAGCTGGTCCAGCTCCGCCGGGCCCGGCACGTTCTTCAGGCCACGGCGCGCCGCCATGGCCGAGACGGTCAGCTCGGCCACGGTGAAGTGCGGCGACAAGCGGCGCGAGGGATGGACGTCCATTGATCAGGGCTCCGGAGGGGCGGCCGGATCGGTTCCCGATCGGCCGCGTTCAAGAGCCTCGAAACTATCGCCCGGCGCGTGGCCCGGCTTGGGTGCAACCTTGCACCCTTGAGCGTCAGGAAAAGAGGTCGGGGTGCTCCGGGTCTTCGGACTCGGCGACGCCATCGCGCATCCCGGCCTTGACGTAGAACACGGTCCGGCGACTGACGCCAACCCGCCGGCAGATCTCCGCCACTGACACGCCGCCGGTGACCAGTTGCTGAATCTGGATGCGCTTGCCCAGGCTGATGGGGATGTCCAGCGGCTGGCCGCCGAACTGGACGACCAGCCGGATCGCAGCCTCGCGGCCGACCGTCTGGGTGATCGGATGATGGGCGCCGAGGATCTTCGGCACGTACATGCGGCCCCCGCCGTAGAGGGCCGAAAGCGCGCCGGCGCTCTCCTCGCCGATCATCTTCACCAGCTTCTGCCAGTCGCTCAGATCGCCGGGGCGCATCATCTCAGCCCCCCGCCGTCAGACGGGCCAGCTCCAGCTCGGCCTTGAGGGTCGCCGAGACGGCCGTTTGGAGGGCCTTCAGCCGCACCACCTTCTCGCCGTGAGGCGCGCAGCGCACGCGCCGCGCCGCCTCGGCCGCCTCGGCATGCGCCGACACCACGGCGGCCCTGGCCTCCGCGATCTCCGGCCATGCGAGAAGGTCGAGCGCCATGGTTCACCCGGCCTTCGCCCGGATGGCTTGACCGTTTTTAGCGATCAGGCCGTCAGCACGGTCAGAGAAGCCCTCTCGCCAAGTCGCCAGATGCTCGTCGGGCAACAGGGGGCGCCCAGAAAGCCGCTCTTCTTGGGCCAGCAACAGGCGCGCCTTGAGCGTCTCGATCTCAAATCCTGCGTTGGTCTTGTCCAGATGCTGGGACCAGCCGGCGCGATCTGCCATCGACTTCAGCGCCTCGATCAGCTTGTAGACGCGCCCCTGGTCCGCCCACTGCAGGCGGTCCCCGCCCAGCTGGCGGCGGGCGAAGCTCTCCAGCGCCGCCTCCGAAGGGTCGCGGATCTCGCCCAGGTGCCACAGGGACAGCCACAGCGCGCGCGCCTTCTTGGCCGCCGGGTGATCGGCCGGCCGCGCTCGGGATTTCGGGCTTTCGGGCTTTCGGGCTTTCTGGCCGATGAGGACTTGGGGTTTCCAGCCTTGGGCCTTGAACGCGTCCAGCACCTGGCCCAGCTCGGCGTCGGTGCAGGCCGTCGACGACGTCTTGCCCGTTACCCGCTCCAGCACCAGGCGGTAGGTGTCCTCGTCCAGCCCCAGCTCCCGCCGAGCGATCTGGACCTTGACGACGGCCGCGCGCCTCACGGCCGGGCTCCCCTCGCCAGGCGTCCGGCCAGCTCGGCCGCCACGCGCGCTCCCAGCGCTTTCAGTTCGTCGTCGCCCAGACTGGCCAGGTCGATTTCCGCCGGTTGGTCCAGCACCTCGATGGCGCGAACCTTGTGGGGCAGCCGGCGGATGCGGCCGCGCAGCTCCAGATCGGACAGCAGGCGATGAACGCCGGACTTGCTGGCCAGTCCAAGGCCGGCCGTGATCTCATCATAGGACGGGCAGACGCCGCCGGTCTCCGCGAGCCTGCGCTTCAGGAAGGCGAGGCACCTCGCCTGCATTTCGGTCAGGGCGATGCTCACCGCCGTTGCCTCCCCGCCTGGGTTATCCGGCCGAGCAGCAGCCCTGCGTCCTTTCCGTCGCCCCACCAGGTCGTCGCCAGCCCTCGCTTGGCGACCGCCTGCAGGGCCTCCATCCGGTTCGGGGCCGCGACGTGGACGATGCCGGCCGCGCCCTGCTGGCGGTGGCCGTCGGCGACCTGCAGTCTGAAAAGCATGTCGGCCTCGGCCTTGGGCAGGTCGCTCATGACCGCTCCTCGATCAGCGCCACACAGGCCCGGACGGCCCTCGCCGCCTCCCGATAGGATTCGGCGACCGGCTCGTTCCGACGACCGACGCGATCCCAGGCCTGCAGCTGGGCCAGAACGTCCGCCTCGATGCGCGGCCACGGATCGCCCCAGCCGCACCCGATCGCGGCGCTCCATTGGGCGTCGGGCAGGGCCAGCGACGCCAGGTCGGCAAGCACCTCGCCGGACGGCGTTCCGGCCAGCAGCTTCATGAAGGGCGTCAGCGCCGCGAGGATCTCCGACCCCGTCACGACGCCCCCCCGCCCCTGGCGATCTGAAGAGGGATCGACAGATCTTCGCCGACCACCTCGCGCGCGCCCGAAACCGGGTCGCGGCGCAGGCGCAGACGGGCCGTCATCACCTGACCGTCAGGTCCCGTGAACCGCGCCGACAAGGTCTGTCGCGTCTGGCCCAACGTCAGGCGCACGCGTGCCGGCGGAGACCAGTCGGAGAACAGGGCCGCCAGCCGAAAGGCCTCCGCCATGGCCGGCGTCCACGCCGCCCAGGTCGAGCCCGCTGGCTTGCGACGCCGGCGGCTCACGCCGCGTCCTCGTCATAGGCCGCGGCCACCCGGCCGCCGGCCGTGCGGATCTCCGTGGGGTCGGCCGCGAGACCGGAAACCTTCAGGTGCCTCGCGCAGTAGCGCCGCCCCGCCACCTTCTCGGCGTCGCAGGCACGATAGTCCGGGCTGCGCGGATCACCCATGGGAAAACCGCATCCGCCCTTGCCCGGCTCGGGCAGCAGCAGCGCGTCCGTCTCGATCCCGACCACCTCGAACGCGACTCCCTTCCGCCGCTGCAGGGCCGCGCGGATGACCGGAGTGTGATCGACACGCGCCGGCGGGGGCGGCGGCGCTTCCTGGGCGACAGGGGGGGGTGCAAGGGGTGGGCCGACTGCCCGGCGGGGATCCTCGGCCGGACCGATGAGCTCCGCCAGTTCCGCCCGAACGGCGGCGATGGCCTTCTCCGCGCCCGGCCGCCGCCAGGCCTCGCCCAGCGTGCCTTGGGCGAGGCCCAGAACACGGTTCAACGCGGCGTGGGTGCGGCCCGTCACCTCGCAGAGAACGATGCCGGCCGGGGCCACCGATCGGCGGGTCGCGTCGCCACGCCGGGGCTTGGCCGTCAGCGCCCCGACGGGATCATCCCCGAACGCTCGGGCCGACGCCACGAGGGCGCGGGCGACGAGGTCGGCAGTGAGGGCGGGGCGGGCGGGGGCGAAGGTCATGCCGCGGCCCTCGCGGCGGCGTTCAGCGCCGCGTAGGCGTCGGCCAGAACCAGCCGCTCGTTGCTGGTCAGGGCAAGCCGGGCACCGCGGGTCCGGTACCGGTCTAGCACATCGTCGACCAGCTGGGCCTCGAAGTCCGACAGGACGTCGCGATGCCGGCTGATCAGGCCGGGCAGCCGGATGATCATCAGCCGCTGGTCGTGGGTGACGCTCACTTGCCCCGCCTCCCGCCCCGGCGGAACCCGAGCCGCAGACGCGAGACCGCGAAGGCCGCGACCAGGCCGAAGCCCGCAATCGCCGTCAGCCAGGCCAGGGCCTGCGTCAGCGTCACCAGGAAAAGGTCGGTCCAGGGCGTCAGGCCCGCGAGAAAGGCGGTCATCGACGCGCCCTCCCGCCCGTCAGTCGGCGCAGCGCCCGCGCCAGATCCTCGGGCTCGGCCGCGACCAGACAGACGGCGATCAGCCCGCCGATGGCGCACCGCGCCACCTCGAACAGCGAGGCCGCCATCACGCGTCCGCCACGTCGATCGTGACGGCCTCCCACTTCGCGGTGGCCGACGGCCGGCGATAGAACCGGACGTGTTCCTTGGAACCCTCGACCCGGATGGAATCGCGGATCGCCTTCATGGCCAGCTGCCAGCGTGCGTCGGCGATTTCGTAGCGCAGCAAACGGAACAGCTCGGCCCGATTGATCAGACCCGCCTGGTCCGTTCGGAAGGCGTGGGTGACGATGCCGCGAAGCTCCGGGCCGGCGTCCTCCGTCAGCTCGGTCAGGTACTCGTCGACCAGGGTCTTCGCCGCCTGAAGCTCGGGCCCGAACGTCAGCCGCTCCTGGATCTGCAGCCGGACCTGCAGCGTCCCGTCGTAGCTCGTGACCGAGACGTTGCCCTTCGGCCCGCCGATCCTGGTCTGGTACTCCTGCGCCAGCAGCTCCATCAGCGCGGCGAAATCGTCCAGCGTGTGCTGCTTGAAGCGGGCGACGCGGGCGTTCAGCTCCAGGGCGAAACCCATCACCTTGCGGACCATCTCGTCCTGCAGCTGGTCCGCCGGCTTCACCAGTTCGACGGGCACCAGGGCGCCCTTGGCGTCGGTCATGTAGATCTTGCCGGCCACGTCGACGCGGCCGCCCGGCACCGGCTCCGGAGTCCCGGCCGGGGAGATGGGATGGGCTTGGGTCTGTTCGATCATCGGGATTGGTCCTTCGGATTGGAGATCAGGCGGGAATCGCCGCGGCGCAGTTCGCGCGGGCGGTGGGGCAGCCAGGCCAGCGCCAGAAAGGCCAGCCATCGGGAGACGGGGCTTCGGGTCATGCGCGACGCTCTCCCACGGCTTCGGCGCCGAGCCGGCGCGCCAGCCCCGTGCCGGTCGTCAGCCGGCATCGACGCATGATCCCCGTCAGGACGTCCGGCCGGGCGCCGACCTGGGCGGCGGCCGCATAGGCGACCGCCTTGTCCGTCAGTTCGATCGGCGCTGCCTCGGCGGCCTCCGCTTCGCGGGCCGCCCGGACCAGCCTCAGGCGGAAGCGGGCCCGGTTGACCAGCTGGCGAAGGTCCTCGCCGCTCAGGGTCTCGGCCGTGGCCCGGCGATGCAGCGTGCCGAGATCGGCCAGCACCAGGTCGATCAGCTGCAGTTCAGCGTCGACGTCGGCCGGGGTGTCGTCGGCGGGGTTGAAGCCGGTCATGCGGCGGCTCCCACGGCGAAGGTCGGACGATGCTGCAGCTGCTTCTCGGCGGCGCGCAGGTGACTGAGGGTGCGGTCGTCGTCGTCGGCGCGGGCGGCCAGGGTCGCCAGCTTCAGCACCTGGGTCATCAGGCGCAGGGCGCCGGGCTGTTCGGCGACCTTGCCCAGGAACTCGCGCTCCCGGTCGTTGGTCACGCCCCAGGCGTCCAGCAGGACGCCGACGTCTTCGGCGTAGGGCTTCAGATAGCTCTGCGACCAGCTGACCCGGCTGGACAGCTGGGCGAAGTCGGCTTGCCGCGCGCCGCCCTGGACGCGGGTCAGCACCGTGGCATTGCCGGCCAGGACGATCCCGCACTTCAGCCGGTCGTGGATGGCGCGCAGCTGGTCCAGCGCGACGTCGGTCAGGTGCTGGGCCTCGTCGACGATGATCAGGGCGCGGGCGCCCTTCAGCCGCTCGCACAGGATGGCGAACAGGGTGTGCGCCACCGCCGCCTTGCCCAGGCCGCCGGCGGCGCGGAGGATCTCCTGCAGCATCGGCTGGACCGCGCGGGTCGTCGGATTCATCGTGGCGATGAAGGCGTTGGGCGTGACCCGGCAGTACTCCTCGAAGGTCGAGGTCTTGGACATGCCGGGGTTACCGACGATGGCGGCCATCTCGCCGCCGTGCGCCCAGCGCAGCTGGCCCATGATGGTCCGGGCCGTCCGCGTCATGCAGAAGTCCGGCACCACCGGCGCCAGCAGCGCCTCCTCGCGCCGCATCTCCTCGGCCAGGAAGTAGCGATTGACCTTCCAGGCGACCAGCTGGTTGTCGCCGGCGTACTTGCCGCCGGCGAAGCCCGACAGCGTGCTGTCGGCGACGTCGCCGATCGCCTTGGCCAGGGCCGGCCAGGACAGGCTCTCATAGGTCTTGTGTTCGACCAGGCGCTGGCGGACGGCCTCGACGTCCGCCGGGGTGTAGCTCTCTTTTCCGCGATCAATGTTCATGCTAGGCGTTCCTCTCTTCAGACAGGGCCGCGAGGCCCGAACAGCGGGCGCGGAGGGCCTTCACCCCCTCCGCGCCCGATCTTTTTTCGGGCGCATCCGCGGTCGCGGGATGCGCCCGGACGATGCCGGGACGGGTCATTTCACCACCTGCAGGCTGGGCATCCGCTCGGTCGCGGCGGCCATCCGCTCGCTCAGCGACAGCGGCGCTTCCGGGGCGACCGCCGCCTTGGCCAGAGCGCCGCCGCGCATCCGCACCGGGCGGATGACCGTCGGTTCCGGGAGCGTTTCCGGCTCGGCCTCGACGCTGGCGCTGAAGGCGGCCAGGTCCTCGGCACTCATCAGGTCCTGCAGCTGCGCCAGCTCCTTGGCCGCGCGCTTCAGGCTCTTCTCCTGACGCGCCCGGCGCTGGGCGGCGCCCGCGTCCAGGAAGGCCGTGCGGCCCTGAAGTTCGGCGGTGGCGATGAAGCGATCGTCCAGGCCGTAGACATGGACCGGGGCGGCCAGATCGTCGGGGTCGTAGCGCAGCACCACCTTCTTGCCGCGCAGGGCGCTGAGGGCCGGCGACCACCACACGTTACCGTGGGCACGCACCGAGCCGTCGCGGCGATCCGTGCCGATGACCTTGGAGGCCAGCAGGGCCAGACGCAGCTGCTCGGGCGTGGCCTTGCCGATCGGCGAGCGGGCATAAGACGCCTCGAAGACCTGGTCGAAGCTGGCGGCGCCGCCCGCCGCTTCCGTGCGGCGCCCGGGCCGGGCATTGTGGGCGGCGATCTCGCGCTTCACCACGGCCTTGAACGTGTCCAGGTCGACGGCCCTGGAGCCGTAGTTCTCCGGCTTCGCATCGGGCCGGTTGCCCGTATAGGCGCCGGCGAAGGCGGGGTGCTTGGCGACGGTGTCGCACAGGTCCCTGAAGGCCCGCTCAATGGGCTTTGAAGACCCCCGGAACGGCAGGGCCCAGTGGATCTTCACCCCCAGGCTGGTCAGCAGCCCGGTCGGCTCCTCGTCCTTCACCGCGAAGCGGAAGCGGTTGGAGACGCCACCGGTGATCCACTTCGAGGCGAAGGCCCGGCCGTTGTCCATCAGGCAGGCCTTGGGGATGCCCCAGGTGGCGAACAGGTCGGCGAAGGCCAGGCGCGTCAGGACCGCCGACTCCGTCTCGTCGATGCGCCAGGCGACGATCTTGCGGCTCATCACGTCCTGGACGGCGACCATGGTGGGGCGCGCGATCCGGCCGTCCGGCCACTTCACGAAGACGTCCCACCGATGGCCGTCGATGTTGACCAGCTCCAGGGCGTGGAGGTCGGCGACCGACCGGGTCTGCGCGGGCATCAGGGCGCGCAGCGCGTCCGCGCCGTGGCGCCTGGCCGTGATCAATCGCTCGTCGATCTCCCGCTCCAGCTTGCGCAGCAGGGTCTTCTGGTGCGGCAGGGTCAGGCCCAGCGGGTCGCAATAGTCGCGCTGGCACCGCCACCAGCAGCTGGCGAAGGTCGGCCGCTCCGGCCGCAGATAGTCGGAGACCAGAAATCGCCAGGCGCCCGGGTCCACCTCGGCCGTCTTGCCGCCGCCCTGGCGGCGCGGCGCCAGCAGGGGCAGCCGGTTGGAAGGGCGGACGCCGTTCACCAGACCCAGCCATTCCCAGAGCGTGGACGTGCCCACCTCGACGGCGGCGGCGGTCGCGGCGACCGCCGCGCTGCGCGTCATGCCGGCGGCCTCGAGGGCCTCGACTTCCTGGATGGCCTCCAGACGGCGTCGGGCTTCGGCCTTGACCGACGCGGACTGGCCGTCGAACCGTCGCCACATGCGCGCCTCGGGCGTCTCCACGGCCTCGTCGTTCGAGGCCGTGATCGCCCCGGCCGGAAGGACCCGCCCGCCGGCCAGACCGCGCCGCACCAGCTCGGCCACCGCCGGCGGGGGCAGCAGCTGCAGGGCGTACTCCAGCCCGCCTCCGCGCTGGCCTTCGCGCGGGCGCGCCAGCGGCCGGCCCTGACGATCGATCTTCAGCGCCCACTTCTCGTCGCGGGCCAGTTCGTTGATCTTGCGCTTGGCCGCCGACAGTCCGGGCAGCTTCAGCGACGCCAGCTCGGCCGCCGTGAACCAGGCCGCCTCAGCGGGCGACGACTCGTGGGGCAGTTCGACGGGTCCCCCGACCCCCATCGTCATGGTCATCGGGTCCCCCGCGTCATGGGTTCGGCGACCGCTTTCAGGCCTTTCAGCTGCTTGTCGATCGCCCGGCGCTGGGCCTCGAGGTGGCCGATTTGCAGCAGCTCGATCTCTTCGCCCAGGACCAGGGTCGCGCCGATCCGGCGTAACAGGGCGTTCAGCACGTCGTAGCGGCGCGTCGCCACGACAAGCGCCACCAGGCGGGCGAAGCTGATGTTGTGTTCGGGGCTGGCCTCGGAGCAGTACTTGTCCAGCGTGGCCTTGGAGACGTCGGCGTCCATCAGGGCCGAAACCTGACCGGCCACTTCCCAGCGGCTGCGCGGATCGTCCTTCAGGATGCCGGCCACCGCCGACGCGACCTGCCGGTCCAGATCCGCGAGGGCGCCCTCGGCCACGTCGGCGGTCGGCGCCTCGAAGCTGAAGCCCAGCTGGGCCGTGTCGAAGGCGGGTTTGCGCTTAGCCATGACGGCGCGCCTCCGCGGCTGCGGACCGGCTGGGCACCCGCGAGGGCAGGTTGAAGCCCTTGGCCCGGAGGCGCTTGACGTAACAGGCCCCCAGAGAGTCCGGACGCGGCGTGTCGGGCTTGATCGCCCGGCCGATCGACCGGACGTCCGTACCCGCCACATACAACTGCAGCGCCGTTCGCAGGTTGTTGGTCCGACGGGGGAACCGGACGTGCTCAAGGACGTCGGCGACGGTCCGTCCGGCCATCTCGGCGACGTCCTCAGGCGTGTCGCCGGCGCCGGCGCACTCCTGCGCCCAGGCGATCTCGTCGGGCTCCCAAGGCCGCGCCATCAGTGGGTGCCCCGCGAGGGCGAGCCGGTCTTCACCCGCTCGACGGCCGAGGCCCACAGCAGGTCGGCGTTCAGGGCTTCGCGCGACCGCAGCCGGGCGATGGCCACGACCTCTCCGTCCGCGTCGTGCAGACGGACGGTCAGTCGGCCCCGCTCGCCCATGATCGACAGGCCTTCGGCGACGAGGGGCTCGGTCATCCCAGCGCCTCCCCGTCGATCGTCAAGGTGACGCCCTTCGGCAGCTTGATCGCCTTCAACACGGCCTTCTGGTCGGCGGCCGACAGCCGCGCCCAGTTGCCGACCACGGCCGACCAGGCCTTCTTGGCGGGGTCCGGCAGGGGCTTCTGCTTCAGGATGCCCACGGCGTCCGAGACCGACTTGGCCTGGCCGTCCCGGATCAGGGTCACGGCCTCGGCCTGCGAGCGTGCGTCCAGCTTGGCGAGCGCGCGCAGCTGGGCAGCGTTGCCGCCGATCGGCAGGGCGCGGATCGCCTCCACGAGATCGGCCTGAAGGCCTCGATGGAGTTCGAGGTCGCGGTAGATGGAGGCGCGCGAGAGGCCGATCTTCTCGGCCACGTCGTCGGCCATACCGAATGCAAGTCTCACGATGCGACTCGCATCGTCGGCTTCAATGCCGACCCGCTTCGACCATCGCGCCTCGGCCGCGAGCTTCTGAGCGCTTTCGGCCGGGTCTACGCCGGCACGGGCCTTGGCGATCTCGATGGCCTCGGCCACGAAGGCCGCGCGATCAAGCGGCGAAAGGCCGGGCTTGTGCAGGTTCTCCGCCACCTCGGCGGCGCGTCTTTCCAACGCGTCGCCCAGGAACATGACCGCCGCGATGGTTGGGCTCCCCAACGCCTCGACGGCACGGAAGCGGTGACGACCCGCGATCAGGCCGAACCGGCCGTCTGGCTTTCGCCAGACCAGAATCGGATCGCGCTGGCACTCGGCGTCGATCAGGCGCGAAAGCCCCTCGACCCACACGGGGTCGATCGGGCGCAGCCCGGGCGTCCAGTCGATTTCCGACAAGGAGATCAAGACGATGGACTGGAGGATTTCCGGCTCAGCCACGACGCGGCTCCCCGGCCATGGTGCCCGGCTCTTCGGCCATCACGGCGACATAGCCGCCGGCCGCCAGGGCCACGGCCAGCCGGTCGCGCTGGGCGTCGGGCAGACGATCCAGCGCCGCCCGGCTCGCCTCGACGGCCGAAAGGGTCGCCGCGGCCGCCAGCAGGACGTCGCGCTGGGTCTCGGCCTTTCGCTTGAAGTTCCCCGGTTTCAGGTCCCGGACCTGCAGGGCGGCACGGGCCGCGGCCTTGCGGACCGCGGCGACCTGACCCTGGATCGAAGTGAGCGCCTGCCCCATGTCTATTGCGCCCCCGCCGATAGACGGTGCGCGCTCGCTCGAAGATCGGTAGAGTTCACTTTCGTGAACTTCCGATTCCCCGCGCGGTCATAACGCTGGGGCCAGATGACATGGAGTGGCTTCCCGATGCAGGCGGCGATCGCACGATCCGCGCGAGGAACAGGGACCGTCAGCGCCTTGCGGCAGGCGCTGTCGCTTAGACCGTTGTCCATCGCCAGCTTCGTGAGGGTTGTCCCCCTCTTCCTGACGGAAGCTTTGATGTCCTCTGGATGCACAGATCGCCCCCTAGGCGAGTTCTACGTTCACTATCGTGAACCTTTCGCTCTCTGAGGGATTCGTGTCAAGCGCTCCAGCAGATGAATCTAGTCTGGCCACCGGCTTCGCCGAGCGGCTCCACGCTGCCATGAGCGGTACGCCACAAGCGGTCGTAGCCAAGCGCGCGGGGATCTCGGTGGGCGCACTGAACAAGTATCTGAACGGCAGCGAGCCCGGCGGCTTCAAGGCCGCGCGATTGGCCGAGGTCTTGGGCGTCGACCTCCGCTGGCTGCTGACGGGAGCCGGGCGGGCCAATGCCGAGGCCGGCGGCTTCGTCTCCGTTCCGATCTACGATGTCCGCTTCGCCGCGGGTGTGGCCGCCTTCGCCGATGCGGCGGACAAGCTCGGCGACATGCCATTCGACCGCGACCTCCTGCGCAGCCTGGGGCGACCCGAGGGCGATGGCCTCAGCGTCTTTCCGGTCGAGGGTGACTCCATGACGCCTCTGATCGCCGATGGTGCCCGCGCCTTGGTCGATCTGAAAAGCACGCGGTTGCGCGAAGGAGTCTTCGCCTTCCGCACCGGCGACGAGCTGCGCATCAAGCGCCTGCGCCGCCTGCTGGACGGAATCGAGATCATCTCGGAGAACCCGGCCTATCAGCCCGAACTGGTCACAGGCGACGCGGCGGACGAACTGGTCATCATCGGAAGGGTGCTCGGCACATGGACCGTCATCTAACGCCCGCCTGCGCCGCGGCGTTCGCCCTGCTGCTCTGCGGCTGCGGACAGCAACCGTCGCCGCCGTCGGCCGAGAAGACCGTCCCTGCGGTGATCGACGCGGGCGTCGAGGCCGAAGTGACGAACTTTGGAGAGGTCGACGACCCCGAGGGCGTGGCTGAAGGTTATCGGATCGTCTGGGTCTACTGGACCATCCGACACACCCGGGGCGCGCGCATTCCCGCCGACCATCTGCCCTATCCAGTTCTACGGGCTCCGGACGGCCGGGTCTTCGAGGCCGACCACCGCGTGCTCAAGCCGCAGGGTGCCCGCGACTATCAGACCATGGGGCCGGTCGACCTCGAGAAGGGCGCGACGCTCCAGGGCGCCGAGATCGTCACCGTACCGATCGACTACTACGACCGGGGCGACATCTCCGCGGAATGGCGCAGGGTGGAGTTCTTGACGGCCGCGCCGCCCGTCGCGTCTGAGTGACGCCACTCAGTCCGGATCCCGGTGTGGCTCCAGCGCCCTGAGCACCGCCTCCGGGCCCTCCCGCACCAGCACGCTGACCCCCGCCGTCAACAGCAGGTGCGACCCGCCGTCCTCGGTCTCCAGTATAGCCTGGACCCGCGCCGCCCGCACCAGCGCCGGCCGATCGTCGACCGCGTTCGTCAGTCTTGCGAAGGTCAACCTCCAACCTCCCACGGCCACACCAGACCGGCCACGCCCATGACGCCGTCTACGGCGAGGATCAGTCCCGCAATAAAGAGAACGGAGGACGCGAGCGCGAGCGGCCAAGCGCGCCGGGCTCCCAGCGCGAGCACCATGGGCAGCAGCCCCGCCGCAACCAAGCCCGCCGCGAAGCACATCATCGGCCACAGCGCCGCGGCCGCCAAGGTCTTTGCCGCCGTCGCCGTCGCCATTTCAGGCTTGATCACTTGGCTGGTCACCGCAGCGAAGGCAGCTGCATTACCGATTCCCAGTGACGTGTGAAAACGGCGCATCCAGAACAGCCGTTCTTCTGGCTCCCGCTCGTGTTCGAACTTCGCCAGGCGGCGAGGTCCTAACTCATTGTGGATTTCTCGAGCGTCGATCAGCTGATCAAGGGCTTGCTCGTACTGCTTCTCAATCCATGCCAGTTGCTCGGCCAGTTCTGCTTGAGACGGTGCCCCCCGTAGCCGCGCACGTTCCAGGCTTTTCTTTGCGAAGCGTTCACGTGCGTCCAGCGCCATCATCCGGTTCTCAATTTGGGAAACGAACTCGCACGCCTCCCGATAAGTCGTCGGATTGCGGAGCGTGACGGCAGGGAGATCATCCTTATCGGTCTGCACCTTGTTCTCTTTTCGTTCTCGTGCTTGAACGGCGACCCGGTCGATGACGACGGCCAGGAGCAAGCCATGACCACCACCGACCTGTCCAGCGAGGACGACCGCCGCGACGCCGAGCTGCTGACCCGCATCCTGCAGGTCGCCCTGTCCGACGATCCGCAGGAGAAAGCCGGCTTGGGTGCCCTGATCCGTGACCTGCGCGAGACCGAAGGCGCGGCCATCGAGCGGATCGCCGCAAGCCTTCAGCTCCGCCGCGTCGGCGCCCGGATCTCGACCGCCCACTGACCCATGGGGCGACGCAACGACGACCGCTACACCGACGCCGACTGGCGGCTGGCGGCCCCCACGGTGGGCGCCGTCCGCCGCAACCGGTGGCGCGTCTACACCGAGTGCCAGACCTGCGACCTGCGGCTCTGGGCCGATCTCGACCGGATCATCCAGGCGCGCGGTGACGGCTTCGTTCTCTGGGGCCGGACCGCCGCCTGCCGGCGCGTCGGCTGCCCAGGCCGCGTCACCTTCTGGTGCCGCCCTCACGGCGCCCAGGCCGACGTCGCCATGTCGGCCGCGCCGCGCTGAGCCGAACTTCGCCGCCGGCGGGACGTTGCCCTTCCATGGCTCTGGACCTTACCCCGTCGATCACCGCCGCGCGCCGGGCTGCCGTGCTGCTCGATGGCGCTCGCCGACGTCTGGAAGGGGTCCCACTTCCACGCTCGCCGATCCCGGGCGGAACCGGCCCGCGCGGCCCGCAAACGCCCGCCGCGCGGGGATTCTCCGCAGACACGAGAAGTGGGACCCCCTGAGTCCCACTTTCGGCGACCGTTTCGGCCGCCTCGGCCCCCTCCGACGCTCCGCCGACCCGGTACCCAATCGGCCTTGAAGCCCCGTTTTCCGGGCTTTCAAGCGGTCCTGAAAGATGCCTGAAGGCCTCTTCCCGCCGCCGCCCCGACTCCAGCCGGTCCTGTCCCGGGCCGTCCATTTCGAGCGCGACTCTAGACAGAGGCGCGCGTCGCCCATCGCCGCCGATTTTTTGCCTGGACCCTTACAGGGCGGCGGTTTCATCCCGCCACGTCCCGCGTCATCCCGCACGATCCCGGGACTCCAGCCAGTCTTGTCCCCGCACACCGCGGCGAGCCCGCCAGGTCTGCAGCACGCAGGCGGGCAGCCTATGTTGCGGCGAGCTGCCTGTCCCCGCCGCAGCAAGCGCGGACAGGTCCTCCGGTCAGACGGTCGGCACGGTCCCGCCGTCGACGACGAGCTCGGAGCCGTGGATCGAACTGGCCCGGTCCGAGGCGAGGAAGGCGATGGCTTCGGCCACCTCCCAAGGCTCCGCGCCGCGACCGATCGCGATGCCGCCCAGTCCGGCGAGGACTCGTTGTCGCGCGTCCTCCAGGGTTCCGCCGTTGGCCGCCCGGATGCGTTCCAGAAACACATCCGTGCCCTCGGTCATGATCCAGCCCGGCGAGACGGTATTCACCCGCACGCCCCTGGGGCCCAGCTCTTTGGACAGCGCCTTGCTGTAGGTCCGGAGCGCGGCCTTTGCGGCGGCGTAGGCCGTGGTCGCGTCCGGCAGGGGCAGGATCGACTGGATGGACGTGACGTGCACCACCGCGCCCGAACCGCGCGCGATCATCTGGGGGATCAACAGGCGATCAAGGCGGACAGCCGCCAGAAGATTGAGGTTCAGTTCCGACAGCCACAGGTCGTCCGTCAGGGCGACGAAGCCGCCGCCCGGCGCGGTGGACCCGCCCATCACGTGAGCGACGATGTCGATGGCGCCCAGCCGATCCAGCGCCGCCTTCGCGAAGGCCTCCCCGCCCTCGGCCGTCGTCAGATCCGCCTGGACGAACTCGATGCCGTCGACGGGGTCCGGGTTGGAGCGCGCCGAGGTGATGACCCGGGCCCCGCCGGCCAGGAAACGATCAACGGTCGCGCGGCCCAGACCCTTTGTGCCGCCGGTGATCAGGACTCGCTTGCCCGCGAACTCCCCGGGATCCGCCTGGACGCTCATGCGGACACCCGCATGGTCTTGATGGCGTCGCCGTCGAGCTCGACGCGATAGATAAAGCGGATCGGGCTGCCCGGAAAATCGCCATGGGCCGGACCTTCGACCACGACCACCTCGTCCTCGTGGCGAACGGTGTCGGGGGTGAAGACCGCCTTGAGGTCGACGACCATCTTCTTGAGCAGGCCGCGGATTTCGGCGAGCCCTTCGAAGCGCTCGCCGTTGTCCAGGAAGACCGCGCCGGCGGCGAAGGATCTCATCATGCCGTCGAGATCGAGCCGGGAATTGGCCTCGACATAGTCGGCGATCGGGGAAGGAAGCTGTGGCGACATCGGTCTGTCCTTCGTGTTGCGGTCGCAGCCCGATGGCCGCGCCTTCGATGACGCCAAGGTAGAGATGGACAGTTCGCCCGATAATCGGGACAACTCGGCACGAGGCGTCACGAAAAGCGGGACAATGATGAAGAGCAGCCTGACCGAGCTGGATGCGGTTCTGGTCGTCGCCCGCTGCGGCAAGTTCCGCGCGGCGGCGATCGAGCTGGGCGTCTCGACGACGGCGCTCAGCAACGCGGTCGCGAAGCTGGAACGCACGCTCGGCGTACGGCTGTTCAACCGGACGACCCGGAGTGTATCGCTGACCGAGGCGGGTCAGCAGTTCGTGGCGCAGGTCGCGCCGGCCCTGCGTGACATCCACGAAGCCATGGACGTAGTGCGCTCTCGCCAGTCCACGCCCTCGGGCACGCTGCGCATCAACGCCTTTCCGACGGCGGCGCGGGAGATCTTCTCCTCCCTCGTTCTGCCGTTCCTGCGCGAGCACCCTCAAGTCCATATCGATGTTGTCACGGAGGGCCGCATGGTCGACATCGTGGCGGGCGGGTTCGACTTCGGTGTGCGCGGCGCGGATCGGGTGCCCGTCGATATGATCGCCCTGCCGCTCGGGCTGGCGCGACGCAATGTGGTGGTGGCGTCACCGACGTATCTGGCCGCCCGGGGGACACCGCTGGTCCCGCAGGATCTCGCCGCGCATTCCTGTCTTCGCGTCCGTCTTCCCAACGGCGCGATCTATCGCTGGCCGTTCGAGAAAGACGGGCAGTCGGTTCATGTCGACGTGGAAGGAGCGCTAACGCTCGACGAGGCCAGCCTCGCCCGCACCGCCGCCCTCGCTTCGGTCGGCCTCACGCTGGCGATGGAATCCGACGTGCGGGAAGACATAGATGCAGGCAGACTGGTCCGAGTCCTCGAGGACTGGACGCCCACGCAATCGCGGCTGAGCCTCTACTATCCCAGCCGTCGCAACCCGACGGCAGCCTTCAAGGCCTTCATCGACTTTGCGCGACGACACGCTGACGCCGGTGCCAGCCCGAGGGAATCCACGAGCCGGGATGCGTTCGACGCTTGAGCGCGCCCATCGGCGCGTCGCATAAGGTCCGTCATGACCTTTGAGCTCGTTCCCCTGCAGCGTCTCGAGCGCGGCTATCTGCAGGTGATGCGGGTGCGCACGGCGATCGGCTGGGCGATCCTGACCGCGCTGGCGGCGGCGGCGGACCTGTTCGCGCAGGCGAGGCTGGGCTGGCCGCGCGGGGTGGTCATGGGTCCCGTCGCGGGCCTGGGCGTCTTCGCTGTGGTGTTTCTGGCACCCGGTCGCTGGCGGCGGTGGGGATACGCCTTCACGAAGCGGGAGCTGCACGTCGCGCGGGGCTGGCTGACACGTGTACACACGATCGTGCCGGTGGCGAGGGTCCAGCACATCGACGTCAGCCAGGGGCCGCTGGAGCGCGGCGCGGGCGTGGCGACCCTGCGGCTGCACACCGCCGGGACAGAGGGCAGCCTGGTCGTCCTGCCCGGCATATCGACGGCCCGGGCCGAGGAAATCCGCGACGCGATCCGCGCGCGGATCGACGACACCGCGTGGTGAGCCCCTCGCCGGCGGACGATGACACGGCCCCGCGCAGGCTGGATCCGCGCACCCTGCTGCTGCTGCCCTTCCGCGTGGGATGGGGGGCGCTGTTCCTGGCGGTGCCGGCGGCGCTGTCATGGTTTCGCGGCGAGGGGTTCAACTCCCTGCTGCTCATGATCGGGCTGCCGTTGCTGCTGGTCGCGTCGATCGGCGGGGGGCTGCTGAGCTGGCTGACCTTCACCTATCAGGTGCTGCCGGATCAGGTGGTGGTGTCGCGCGGCCTGCTGAACCGGTCGCGACGGTCGATCCCTGCGGAACGCATCCAGGACGTGTCAATCACGCGCGGGCCGGTGTCACGGCTGATCGGCCTGGCGGAGGTGCGCATCGAGACCGGCGGCGGAGAGACCGACGAAGGCGTGCTGGCCAGCGTGAGTCTGGCGGAAGCGCACCGGCTCAGGGAGGTTCTGCGGCGAAGGTCCGCGTCGGCTGAGGTCGCCGGAGCGGAGACGGCGACGGCCGAGGACGAAGACGTACTGTTCCGGCTGCGGACGGGCCGGCTGCTGTTCTCCGGGTTGTTCAAATTCTCGTTGGTGTGGATCGCGGCGATCTTCGGCCTGCTGCAGTACGGCGCGCAGGTCAGCGGGCTGGACTGGGGGTGGTGGCTGGCGCGTCTGAGGGACGTCGAGGGCGAGGTGTGGGCGCGCGCGGACCCGCAGCTGGGACTGGGCGTGCTGGGGGTGGCGGTGGCGCTGGGCCTCGCCACCGGGGTCGGGCGGACAGTTCTGCGGAACTTCGGCTTCACCCTGACGCAGGACGAGCGGCGCTTCCGCGTGCGGCGGGGCCTGCTGACGCGGTCGGAGGTTGCGGTGGCCAGGCGGCAGATCCAGCTGGGACTGATCGAGCACGGACCGGTGAGCGGACGGCTGGGCTGGCGCACCTTCAAGGTGCAGACCCTGGGCGGCGGGGGCGAGGCGTCCGGCATGCAGGACCTTCTGCCGTTCGCCCGTGCGCACGAGACGGCGCCGGTCGTTGCGCTGGCGGGTCTGCCGGAGTTTCAGCCGGGCGCGCTTGAGGCCGTTTCCCCCAAGCATGCGATGGGGGGGCTGATCGGCTTCGTCCTGGTCCCCGCCGCGGTCATCCTCGTGGCGAGCCTGTTCTTCTGGCCCCTGCTGGGGCTGCTGGCGCTAACGGCACCGGGGCTGGCGGTCGCCCTGCTGCGGGCCGGCCGCCACCGCTACGCGTCGACCGGCGATAGCGTTCAGGTCCGCAGGGGCGTGCTGGGGCGGCGCGACTGGACCGTTCCCCACGGCGCGGTTCAGACCCTGACCATCAGGCAAGGCCCGCTGCAGCGTCGGATGGACGTGGCGACGGTGCGGATCGACACCGCCGCGGGCGGCGCGGCGGGCGGCCCGCATGTGCACGACGTCCAGACCGGGCGCGCGGCCGAGTTCGTGGCCGAGGTGCTGGGGTGCATCCACGCGCTGCCGCCTCGCCGTCGCCCGACGAAAGACGATTCCTCAGTAAAAGTTTGAGCCATGGCCAAGCTTGTGCGTTGAGGGGCCATGACAAAGCCCTCCAAGCCCGCCGTCCTGTCCATCCGCAACGCCGTCCTGACCGATGTGGAGGCCATCTCCGCCCTGGTGGCCAAGGTCTACAAGGACATGCCGGCCTATACGCCGGGGATGCTGCGGGGGCAGATCGCGGCCTTTCCGGACGGCCAGTTCGTGGTCGAGTACGACGGCGAGATCGTGGGCTATGCCGCCGGATTCCGCATCGACGAGAAGACGGCGCTGGCCCCGCACACCTGGACCCAGATCACGGGCGGTGGCTATGCCGCGCGGCACGATCCGCTGGGCGACTGGTTCTACGGCATGGAGGTGTGCGTCGATCCGGACCGGCGGCGGCTGCGCATCGGCCAGCGACTGTACGACGCCCGGCGCGACCTGTGCGAGGCGCAGAACCTGAAGGGCATCGTCTTCGGCGGGCGCATGCCCGGCCTGTCGAAAAAGAAGAACCCGCACGTCGATCCCGAGGCCTATCTGGACGCCGTGACGGCGCGCAAGATGAACGACCCGGTGGTGGGCTTTCACCTGCGATCGGGGTTCGAGCCGATCGGGGTGCTGAAGGGCTATCTGCCGTCCGACGCCGAGTCGCGGGGCAACGCCGCGCACATGGTGTGGCGCAATCCGTATTACGCCGAGACGCACGGGCGGGGCGCGGCTTTTGCGGTCAAGGAGACCGTGCGGGTGGCGACGGTGCAGCTGCAGGCCCGCAAGGTCGCCAGCTTCGAGGAATTCATCTCCAACATCGAATATTTCGTCGACGTGACCTCGGACTATCGCTCGGACTTCGTGGTGTTTCCCGAGCTGTTCACGCTGCAACTGCTGTCGCTGGAGTCCAAGAAGCTGACGCCGGTCGAGTCGATCGAGGCCCTGACCCGCTACACGCCGCGCTTCGTCGAGGCGCTGCGGACGATGGCGGTGGAGTACAACATCAACATCATCGGCGGTTCGCACCCGACGCGGACCGAGGACGGGGACATCCAGAACGTCGCCTATGTGTTTCTGCGCGACGGCTCGGTGCATGCCCAGGAGAAGATCCACCCGACGCCGAACGAACGCCACTGGTGGAACATCAAGGGCGGCGACCGGGTGCATGCGATCCCGACCGACTGCGGGCCGATCGGGGTGCTGATCTGCTATGACTCCGAATTCCCGGAGCTGGCGCGGCGGCTGGTCGACGAGGGGGCGCGACTGCTGTTCGTGCCGTTCTGCACAGATAACCGGCAGGGCTATCTGCGGGTGCGGTATTGCTCGCAGGCCCGGGCGATCGAGAACCAGTGCTACGTCACCCTGTCGGGCAATGTCGGCAACCTGCCCAACGTCGAGAACATGGACGTGCAGTATGCCCAGTCGTGCATCCTGACGCCGTGCGACTTCCCGTTCGCGCGGGACGGGGTGGCGGCCGAGGCGAGCGAGAACGTCGAGACGGTGACGGTGGCGGACCTGGACCTGTCCGACCTGGCCTGGGCCAAGTCGCAGGGCACAGTGCGCAACCTGCGCGACCGGCGCTTCGACCTCTACAAGACCGTCTGGACCGACGGGGGCTGAGGCCTCAGCCGACCCGGGCGGCCTCGGCGCGCGCCGGCTGGGCCTGCGTGCCCCAGAACGAGGCGGCAGCGCCAAGCAGCAGCACGACCCCGGCGACGACGGCGAGGGCGCGCGCGCTTCTGCCGGCGAGCGGGCGCAGGGCCGTCAGGGCGAGCAGGGCCAGAACCGCCAGCACGCCGGGCAGGTCCATGCCGATGCCGAGGAAGACGGGGTGGGCGAGCGCCAGCACCCAGCCGGCCACCACCGCGCCGATCACGGCGACGGCGGCGATCCCGGCCGTCCGCTCCAGCCCCGGATCGACGCGCGCGGCGATCGCGGCGGCGGCGGAGGTCGCCAGTACCGGCCACGCGAACAGGAAGGCGGTGGCGGGCGCGGCGATCTGGGCGATCAGGGCCAGAAGCCAGCCGAGCCCGAGCAGACCCAGCCAGGCGGGCCAGGTGCCGCGCGGGCCGGCGACGAACGACAGGCCGATCCCGAGCGCGGCGGCTCCCAGCAGGATCGGGTTCGCCCCCTCCCCCACCAGTCCCGGCAGGGTCAGCAGGGCGACGAGGCCGGCGGTCACGCGGCGGTCCAGAGCGGCGCGCCCCCCCAGCGCCAACAGGGCGACGGCGAGGACGGAGAGGGCGGACCCCGCCTCCAGCCACGGCAGGCGGGCCAGCAGGGCGTAGTAGGTCTCCGCGGAGTCGGCGCGGGCGGCCGAGGGACCGCCGAGGGCCCGCACGGCATGGGCGGCGACGATCCCGACCGACAGGAACCACAGTCCGTCCAGCGCGCCGCGGCCGATCTCGCCGCGCCGCACGCCGCCCCGGCGCCCCAGTGCGACCATGACGAAGCCGATCAGCAGGGCGGCCAGCCCCAGCACGATCCAGCCGGCGGCCGGCGAGGCCACGATCACGACGCGCCCGAACAGGTCGGCCCAGACCGCGTCGGCGCCTGCCTGTGGCAGGGCGTCGGCCGCGGCCAGCAGCGCCGCCGTCTCCAGCGTCTGGGAGCCGATGTGCTGGACGCTGCCCCGGTCGAGGTTGGCGGGCGTGGACAGGGGGGTGTGGTACTGCTCCGGCCGGCCGATGAAGGCGAGGTTCACCCCCTGGACGCCGCGGTCGCGGGGCACGGTAAAGTCCGACCCGTTGGGCATCAGCTCATAGACGAAGGCGGCCAGCGCATTGGTCGTGGCACCGCCGTCAGCGCGGGCCGCGGCGCGGGCGAAGAGGGTCACGGTCCCGGCGTTCCCCCGGCCGGTCTCGAACATCATGGCCCGTCCGCCACCGCCGCGCGCCTCCAGATTGATCACGGCACCGACCCGGTCGCGCAGCGGATGGCCGCCGAAGAAGGCGCGGGCGCCGTCGAGGTTCAGCTCCTCGGCGTCGGTGATCAGGACAATCACGTCGCGGGCGCGCGGGCCCCGGGCCTGAAGCGCGCGCACGGTCTCGAGGATGGCGGCCACGCCCGTGGCGTCGTCTGCGGCACCCGGCGATCCGGCGACGGAGTCGTGGTGGGCCATCAGCAGGACAGCCGGCAGGTCCGGCCGCGTGCCTTGCAGGACGCCGATCAGATTGGTGACACCCAGCCCTGTCGCGTCGACGTCCCACCGCTCCAGCCGGCGGACGGCCGAGGGGGACAGGACGCCGGTCTGCGTCACCGGCGCAAGGCCCAGCGCCGTCATGCGGGCGATCAGATGGTCCATGACCCGGCCGTGGGCGGCGGAGCCGACGGGGTGCGGCTCGGCCGCGATCGCCCGCACGTCGACCATGGCGCGGCCGGCGGAAAAGTCGGTGGCGGGGGCGTCGATCCCGCGCGGGGCCGGCGTCAGATTGGCGGACACCGCGAGAACCAGGGCGGCCCCGAGCGCCACAGGCAGCCAGATCCAGCGCGGCATGAGACCCTCCCCCGAAAACGACGGTCGCAGCCTAGATGCAGGATGGCGATTGCGTAAGGCCGCCGTACGTCAGGGGCGGGCGACGACCAACCAGACCTTGTCGGGGTCCGCTACCGTACGTTCGAACGGCTTGACCTGATCGTCGAAGACGACCGACGAGACGGCGTGGGGCCCCTCGACGGTCTTGTAGGAGGGCTTCAGCTTGGTGATCGCCTCCTTGGCCTTTTCCTCGGTGGCGAACACGACGACGCGTGAGTGGGACATCAGATCACCTTCCCCAGAGCTTCGATCTTGCTGGTGGCCAACTGGTCGACGGCGATCCGCAGGGCGGTGAGATCAGGGGCGTCCTTCACCTCCTTGAGCCCCGCCAAGCAGCCATAGTCGTCCTGCGCACAAGGGATGGCGCGTTCGATAAGCTCCTGTCGTTGTGCGGGCGACTTGCCGATCAGCGCGCCGGCGACCCGGTCGACGAGACTGGTCCTCTCGTCTCCCCAGCCGAGGGTCGAGGTCGGGACGCCCGCCCGGGCGGCCTGCGCCGCCGCGGCGTTGCGATCCGCCGCCCCCAACTCCCGGACGAGAGCCAGGGTCGACGTGTACAGTAGAAAGGTCTCGCCCTCCTTGAGGAAGCCGTTGGCCCGGTCGAGACAGGCCCGGAACAGGATGTCGCGGGCCAGCACCACGCTCTGGGTGCGGCCTGCGAGCTGGACCACCGCCGTGGCGTACTCGAACTTCGCCTCGGCGGTCGCGTCCGTGCCGAGGCCTCCGCCCGCACCTTCGCCGCTGAGGCCCACGGTCCGCGCCAGGGCGACGTCGGGCATGGGTTCGACGCAGATGACGCCCTGATCGCCCGCCGCCGTGCTGCGGGGGATGAAGTAGACGTGCCGGACGTTCGCCTCTCCCGTCAGGATCGATCGTCCCGCGAGCTCGCGCGTACTGACGCCGCCGCAGGCTGCCAGCGCCAGAACGCCAGAGGCCACAGCAGCCTTGATCAATCCCCGGTTCATCCCAGCCTCCCGCATAGGGCGAGAGATTTGCACGCCCGGTGGCGAATTGGAATAGCTGCGTTCTGTCAGGCGGCGCGGCGAAGGGCGCCGTGAGCCTTCACGTACAGGCCGGGCCGGCCGGACACCGGGCGGAAGGCGACGGTATCGGAGGACAGGTCCTCGTCGGGACCGACGAACAGGCAGCCGTCGTCGGCCAGGGCCCGCTCCAGATTGTCGAGCGCGAGGGCGCGACGCCGGGGGTCCATGGCACCGAGCACGTGTCGGCAGAAGACGACGTCGAAGCGGGCGTCGCCCGGCGCGGGTTCCAGCAGGTTGGCGCGCTGCACCTCGACCCGGTCGCGCAGTTCGGGTCGGGCCACCCAGCGGTCCTCGTCGCGCACGAACCAGCGGATCATGGATTTTGCGGAGAGGCCGCGCTGGATCTCGAACCCGGAATAGGCACCGGCACGGGCGCGTTCCAGCGACTGGCGGTTCAGGTCGGTGGCCAGAACGTCCGCCTCGACCCCGCGCTCGGCGGCGGCCATGGCGAGGGAGTAGGCCTCCTGCCCCGTCGAGCAGCCGGCGGACCACAGTCGGACCCGACCGCCCGGCCGCGCCGCGGAAAGCGCGGGCAGAAGCTGGTCGGCGAAGACGGCGAAGCCGGCCCGGTCGCGACGGAACCAGGTTTCGGGCTCCAGCAGGGCCTCGATCACCGACCATGCGGTGGAGGCGACCGGCTTGTCCCAAAGGGAGGCCAGCAGGGTGTCGACGCCATCAAAGCTCTCTCGGCGCGCCACGGGGGCGAGACGATGCTCGGCCAGCTTCATGCGGTCGCGGGCCAGGCGCTGGCCGGTGCGGCCGACCACCAGAGCCTGCAGGCGCTCGAAGTCCGCAGGCGTCATCCCACGCCCGCCTCTTCGAACTTGGACGCCAGAACCTCGCCATCGAACGGCTTCATGACGTATTCGTCGGCGCCGGCGGCCAGAGCCTCGGAGATCCGCTCCGGGTCCGACTCGATGCTGCAGAACAGCACCTTGGGTCCGCCGCCGTTCGGCAGGGCGCGCAGGCGCCGCAGGAAGGTCAGGCCGTCCATGACCGGCATGTTCCAGTCCAGCAGGACCACGTCCGGCAGGGCGGCGGAACATTGGGCCAGGGCCTCGGCGCCGTCGGCGGCCTCGTCGACCTCATAGCCCAGGCCTTCGACGATGCGCCGTGAGACCTTCCGGATGATCCGGCTGTCGTCGACGATCAGGCAGGTGCGGGGGTCCAAGGGCGGCGTCCGGAGAATCGACGTGTCACGGGGCGATGCGACGCAACTCCATGATCGCCGTTTGCGGGTTAACGAGACGTTGGGGAGGGGGCTTAAGCGGCCGTTAGGGATGCCCGGACGGACCCATTTTCCGCCTCCCGGGTCAGGCCGGCAGGTCGGCGGCCAGACGGACCCGGCCGTCTTCCACCTGCACGTCGAGGGTTCCGCCCATGCGGCCGACGGCCAGCCACAGCCAGTGCGGCTGGATCCACTGGCCGGGCAGGCCCTCTTCCAGAGGCCGGCCCGCGAGGCCCGAGGCGGCCTCGGCCTTCAGACGGGCGCGGGCCCCCTCGGCCAGACCTTCGATCTTCAGTCGGTCGCCCTCGACGCGTGCCGTGATCGTGGCCTCCCCGCCCGACGGCAGGGCACCCAGCGTGAGGTAGGCCAGGTTGAGGAGCACCCTCGCCGACGCCTTAGACAGGCTCGCCGGCTCGACATTCCAGACCAGGGTCGCGCGCCCACCGCCGGTCAGGTCGCGCAACAGCTTCTCCAGCGTCTCGCCGGTGAAGGTCTCGGCCGAAGAGGCGGCACCGAAGGCCACGCGAGCGAAGTCGACCACCGCCAGCAGGCGGGTCGCACTCTGGCGGATCAGGGCCAGGGCATCATCGCGCATGTCCTGGGCCGAGGGGTCCTCGAGCAGGTCCAGCCCCTGGGACACGGCGCCGGCGGGGCTGATGAAGTCGTGGCACAGCTTGGCGGCGACAAGGGCCGCCAATTCGGTTTCGTCGCGGTCGGAGAAGGCGTCGGTCATGGACGGGAAGCTGGCCTGATTTGGGCCTTCGCGGAAAGGGGTCCGATGGGCTAATCCCCGGCCATGACCGCCGCCCCCTCCCCCCTCGACGCCTTGGCCGCCGGAACCCTGATCGAGGAGCTGTCAGAGATCGCCGAGGCGGCGGCGGCGGTGATCCGGCCGTACTGGCGCAGCGGCGTGGTCGCGGACGCCAAGGCCGATGACAGCCCCGTTACCCGCGCCGACCGCGAGGCCGAGGCGCTGATCCTGGAGCGGCTGACGGCGCTGTGGCCCGACGTCCCCGCCGTGGCGGAGGAGGCGTCGGAGGCGCACGGGCGGCCGGAGACGGCCCCCGAGCTGTTCTGGCTGGTCGATCCGCTGGACGGGACGCGCGGCTTCGTGCGCGGCGACGAGCATTTCACCGTCAATATCGCCCTGATCTACGGGCGACGGCCAGTGGCGGGCGTGGTGACGGCTCCCGCGCTGGACCTGACCTGGGCGGGAGGGCCGACGGGTGCCGTGCGGCGGACGATCGGCGGGGCGTGGGAACCGATCCGCGTGCGGCCGCGGCCGGCCGTGGCGCTGGCTCTGATGAGCCGCGGCGTGAAGCCCGAGGAAGCGGCCGCGCTGGCCGACCTGCACGGCTGCGCCGAGTGGCGGGGCGAGGACTCGTCACTGAAATTCTGCCGTATCGCCGAGGGCGACTGCGACGTCTATCCGCGCACCGGGCCCACGTCGGAGTGGGACACGGCGGCGGGCCAGGCGGTGCTGGAGGCGGCCGGCGGGCGGGTGCTCGGCCCGGACGGCGCGCCGCTGGCCTATGGCAAGGCCGGGTTCATGAACGGCGCCTTCACCGCCTACGGGGCGTGAGCGTCAGAGGCTGAGCAGGGCCTCGGCCTGCCGCGCCAGCAGCGGACAGCCCTCTTCGGTCGCCACTTCGGCGGCCATCGACAACATCAGACCGGTCTCACCCGCCGGGGCGTCGCATAGCCGCGCGCGGGCGAGGGCGACACGGGCCAGACCGATCTGGTCGGCCGCCCAGTCCAGCGGCGCGCCGGGGACGGCGACGCGGCGGCGCAGCTCGGCCTGGACCGAGTCGAGGGCTGCGGGATCGCCGGCGGCCTCGGCGGCAGCGACGCGGTCGGCGGACAGGCGCTCGCGGGCGAGGGTGCCCAGCACCAGACCGGGGCCGGCCGAGCGGCACAGGGCCTCGACCGCCACGAGGCGGGCGGAGCCGACGCCGGAGACCAGCTGGACGGCGCACCAGTCCAGCGGACTGTGGTCGGGGGTGAACTGGTCGCCGGCGGCCTCCAGCAGCGCGCGGGCCTGCTCGCGGGCGGGCGCGTCGTCGGCCAGCGACGCGAGGGCGGACAGACCGGAGGCGCTGAGGGCCAGCGCCCGGGCCCGGGTCAGAGGCCGGCGCTCGGCCGGGCTGGATTCGACCAGGGCAAACAGGTCGCGTCCGGCCTGATCCAGCAGGCGGGCGTCGCGCTGGGCGATGCCGGCCTCCAGCGTCAGGCCCGCGCGGTCCAGCCGCACGGCCTCGGCCAGCGGATCGGACGACCCTTCCAGGCCATGGACCGCCAGATCCAGCAGGGCGGCGGCCTCCAGCAGACGCACCGGGCGGCCGTCCAGCCGCGCCTGACGGGCGGAGATGCGGGCGTGGACGGCGACGGTGGCCTGACGGCCGGAGTCGCGGGCGATCAGGTCGGCGGCCTCTTCCAGCAAAGCCGGCCCGCCGTACAGGTCGAAGCGCAGCAGCAGCGACTGGGCGCGGGCGCAGCGGGCCTCTTCCAGACGGGCGGCGGCGTGGGCGGCCTTCTCGGCGTCGCGGGCGGTGTCGTCAGCGTAATCCAGCGCGTCCCTGCGGCCCGTGCGGGCAGCCAGTTCGCGCCACAGGGCGGCGGCGGTCAGCCAGGCCTGATCGGGTTTGGCGCAGGAGGCGCGGCCGGCGTCGATCGAGGCGCGGCGGGCCTCGGCCTCGACCAGCTCGACGCCGATCAGCTCCAGCCAGCCCAGATCCTCGCGGTCGCGATCACGACCGAACAGCCTGCGCAGATCCTTGCCGAACTCGAACATGCCGCCTCCTGGCGCGTCCCGGAACGGGACCGTGACTCCGTCTGTTCCGACCGACAAGCAAATGCGTGGCCGCAGGATGGGTTCGGCCCTTGCGACCCTCGGCCCGACACCTATCTGCATCCGCGACTGTTGCTGGAGCAGATGACATGACCTCCCCCCTCTTCGACCCGATCACCCTCGGTGCGCTCAAGCTGAAGAACAGCGTCGCCATGGCCCCCATGACCCGCAGCCGCGCCGTCGCGGGCGATGTGATCAACCCCTCCGCCGCGACCTATTACGCCCAGCGCGCGGGCGCGGGCCTGATCATCAGCGAGGCGACGCAGATCAGCCGGTCGGGTCAGGGCTATCCCAACACGCCCGGCGTCTTCACCGAGGATCAGGTCGCGGGCTGGAAGGTCGTGACCGACGCGGTGCACGAAGCGGGCGGGCTGATCGTCGCCCAGCTTTGGCACGTGGGTCGGGTGTCGATTTCGGACTATCAACCCGACGGCCTGCCCGGCTGGGCACCCTCGGCGATCGCGCCCGACAGCGGCAAGGCCATGCGGCCCGACTTTTCGCTGACCGAGTTCGAGACGCCGCGCGCCCTGACGGTCGAGCAGATCAAGGGCGTGGTCGCCGACTACGCCCATGCCGCCGAGATGGCGAAGAAGGCCGGGTTCGACGGCGTCGAGATCCACGGCGCCAACGGCTATCTGATCGACCAGTTCCTGAAGGACGGCGCCAACACGCGCACCGACGACTACGGCGGCTCGCTGGAAAACCGCGCCCGCTTCATGCTGGAGGTCGTGGACGCTGTGGTGAAGGTGTGGGACGCGGACCGCACGGCCATCCGCCTGTCGCCTTCCAACGGCGCGAACGGAACGAAGGACTCCGACCCCGCCTCGATCTTCCTCCACGCCGCGGCGGCGCTGAAACCCTATGGCCTGGCCTTCCTGCACCTGATCGAGGGCGAGCCGGACACGCCGATGTCGATCAAGGACGGCGCGCCGCAACTGGCCGCCCGGATCCGTGACACCTTCGGCGGCCCGGTCATGCTGAACGGCGGCCTGACGCGCGAACTGGCCGAAAAGGCCCTCGCCGAGGGCCGCGCCGACCTGGTCAGCATCGGCGTGCCGTTCCTGGCCAACCCGGATCTGATCGAGCGCTGGAAGGCGGGCGCGGCGCTGAACGCGCCGGACAAGGCCACCTTCTACGGTGGCGGCGACGAGGGCTACATCGACTATCCGACGCTGGAGCAGGCGGCGAAAGCCGCCTGACGCCTCAACCGAGGGAGCGGGGTACCTACCCCCGCTCCTTCGTCTTCATGAAGCGCACCTTCGGAAACCGCTCGCCCACATACCCCGTCTCCCAGCTCGACTTGGCGAGGAAGACCGGGGCGGCGTCGATGTCGGTGGCCATCTGGGGGCGGTATTTGCCCATGAAGTCGTCGAGGTCGGCCTTGTCGCCGGCGATCCAGCGGGCCTCGGCGTAGGGCGACGGTTCGAACAGGACGTCCAGGCCGTACTCCTCGCCCAGGCGGTCGGCCATGACCTCGAACTGCAGCTGGCCGACGGCGCCGACGATGAAGTCCGAGCCCAGCTCGGGCCGGAACAGCTGGGTCACGCCTTCTTCCGCCAGACCGTCCAGCGCCTTCTTCAGGTGCTTGGCCTTCAGCGGATCCTTGACCCGCACGCGCTGGAGGATTTCCGGCGCGAAGTTGGGCAGGCCGGCGAAGCGGATCAGGCCGCTCTCCGACAGGCTGTCGCCCACGCGCAGCACGCCGTGGTTGGGGATGCCGATCACGTCGCCGGCATAGGCGTCCTCGGCCAGTTCGCGGTCGCTGGCGAAGAACATGATGGGTGCGTTGACCGACAGCGACTTGCCGGTGTTCTGCACCTTCAGCTTCATCCCCCGCCGGAACTGGCCCGACGCCATGCGGAACATGGCGATGCGGTCGCGGTGGTTGGGGTCCATGTTGGCCTGGACCTTGAAGACGAAGCCGGTGACCTCGGTCTGGCCCGGCTCGACGGTCAGCGCGACCGGCTCGGGCGCGTTGCGGGTCTCGGGCGGGGCTTCCTTCTTCGCCGGCATCACCTTGGGCGGGGGGGCCCAGTCGCCGATGGCGGTCAGCAGCTGGTCGATGCCGAAGTGGCGCAGGGCCGAGCCCCACAACACGGGCGTCATGTGCCCTTCCAGGAAGGCTTGACGGTCGAACGGCTTGTAGCCGCCCTGCACCAGCTCCAGCGCGTCGGTCAGATCGGCCTGCTCGTCGCCTTCGAAATGCGCGCCCGCGTCGGCCAGGGGCAGGGGGTCGCCGTGCTCCGGATCCTCGTCGGAGCCCGCGATCTTGCGGACGTAGGGCTGGAACCGGCCCGTGCCGATCTCGACCATGCCGCGCAGGCGGTTGCCGCTCTCGGCCGGCCACCAGATGGGCGAGGGGTCCAGCTGCAGCCGGCTGGCGATCTCGTCCAGCAGGGCCATCGGATCCTGGGCCTCGCGGTCCAGCTTGTTGATGAAGGTGATGATCGGGATGTCGCGCAGGCGGCACACCTCGAACAGCTTCAGCGTCTGCGGCTCGATCCCCTTGGCGGCGTCCAGCACCATGATGGCGCAGTCGGCGGCGGTCAGGGTGCGATAGGTGTCCTCCGAGAAGTCCTCGTGGCCCGGCGTGTCGAGCAGGTTGAACATCTTGCCGTCGTGCTCGAACGTCATGACCGACGCCGAGACGGAGATGCCGCGCTCCTTCTCGATCTTCATCCAGTCCGAGCGCGTGCGCCGGTTCTCGCCCCGCGCCCGCACCGCGCCGGCCGCGCGGATGGCCCCGCCGGACAGCAGGATGTGCTCCGTCAGCGTGGTCTTGCCGGCGTCCGGGTGGGCGATGATGGCGAAGGTGCGCCGGCGAGCAGCTTCGTCGGAAATTATGAGCGTGGTCATTGCGCGTGGCGCTTAGCCCGGACCCGCCGGAGAGTCACCACGCGACACGACTGCGGGTCAGGCGGGCGTCACCACCAAGACTCCAGAGCAACGACGATCCGGCCGTCCGAGCGGGTCAGCACGGTCGCTTCACCCGCGAAGAAGGCGTCCTCTTCGGAGTTCCATACGTATCCGGACGCCGTCGAGCGCCGCTTCCACTCGGAGAAGCGGCGATCCACATCTTGTTCGGCGCTGACCCGAGACGCACCATTCGGTAGAACGTACATGCATGAGCCGCCCAGCTGGGTGAGGTCGAGTTTGACTTCCGCGCCATAGCCGGTCGCATCGAGCTCTTGCACACCATAGGTGGGCTCGCGGTACTCGACCGCGAAGCCCAGGCGTCTCGCCCCTTCCGTCGCGACCTCCATGTCGGGAGGATCGTCGAACAGCACAGGCCCGCAGACGTCGTTGAACACCTGGGTGAACGTCGGTGCCTGGGCATGAGCCGAGCCGGCGGCGAGCAGAACGAGGGCGGCTAGCGACGGGAGGAAATGTCGCATGGTCGAACGCCTTTCGAGGTGGATCCGGCAGGCAGGTTAGCAACCCCTGGTACCCTGTCCACCGACGTTATCTGACGGATCGACCAGCATGATCTCCTGACGGGCCCGGACCACGTGATCGCGTACGACCTCGCTTCCAGCGACGACCCGGCGGACGAGACGGCGTTGCGTCTGGTGGCGGAGTGTCATCCCCAAATGCGCCCGCAGGGCATCACATGCCCTGGACCAGGTGCAGGATGTTGCCGTCGGGATCCTTGAACCAGGCCATGCGCATGTCGCCCGACCTGTGCACGCCGTCTTCCCACGTCGTGCCGGGGAAGTCGTATTTCTCGAAGGTCACGCCGCGTTCCGTCAGGGTGCGCACGGCGTCCTCCAGCCCCTCGGCCATGGCCCAGACCACGGCGTTGGCCAGGTTGGAGCCGGCGTATTCGGAAACGTAGACGTTCAGCCGAGTGGCACCGGTCCGGTAGACGGCCATGGTCGTGTCGGCCGTCTCCTCGGGCAAATCCAGCGTCTCGCCATAGAAGGCGCGGGCGCGGGCCAGGTCGGTCACCGCGACGATGGGATGGGCGTCGATGTTCCTGAGCATGATCGTTCCTGTGGATGCACGTCACGGAAACGCGCACGCTTTCGTGCAGATCACTCGCCGCGGAAGGGAATCGCGGTGTTAATCATTCTGAACGACTTTCCGCGAACCGATCGGAGCGCCCGCGGTGGCCTTGCTCGATCTCCTCACCGCCCAGGAACGCCGATGTCTGACGGGCGTCGCGCAACATCGTCAGGCTGATGAAATCTCGGCCGAGCTGGGCATTGCCCAGGCGACGGTCGAGCGGCATCTGGCCAATGCCCGGCGCAAGCTGGGGGTGACGAGCTCGCGCGCCGCCGTCCGCCTGCTGCACGAGCGCGGCGAAGTCCTGCATACCGGGTATGCAGCAGGTTTTTCCCGCCTGCCCGCGGACCCGGCCGACGTCGATCATGAGGGCCTCGAAGGAGGACGAGATGATCGAACCCAAACGCACCGTTCCCGACTGGTACAAGGCGGACTGGACGCCGGCGACCGGACCCGACTGCCTTCCGCCCATGACGTGGCAGGATCTGGAGACGGTTCTGGACCAGCTGGCGCGAACGCCGGAGCGCAAGGTCTGGGCCGAACACCTGTTCGCCCGGCTGCAGCGCACCAGCGACTTGCTGTCGCCGATGGATCTTCTGCAGCAGATCATCCTGACCGCTTCGGTGATCACGGCACCCACGGGCGGGCCAGCGGAAACGCCGACGTCGAAGGTCGACCCGCACCAGGGCGCCCTGCCGCGCTGGAGCCTGACGGATCTGGAGTGGGCGATCAACTACAGCGTGTCCGGCCAGAAGCGGGCGATCGCGCTGGAGCGGCAGAGGGATCTGCTGAGGCGGCGCGGGGAACTGGGCTCGGGAGCCGAGACGCTGCGCTCGATTTTCTTGATCGGGGCCGGGCTGTTGTCCGGGAGAGCCTCGCGAACACGGAATCGCCCGCCCCGGGCGCGCGCGGCCTAGGCGAGGGCCTGCTGCGAATTCTGCTGATTCTTGCGGCCCTCGGATTCTGCACGTTTTTGTTGATGACAGCGGCAGATTTCGCGTTATGGTTGCAGGGCCTCCTGTTTGAGGAGCCCGGGATACCGAGGACGCACCTATGAAAAGACGAGAGACCCATCACGATCTGGCCCAGTCCGTGGCCGATCAGCTGTTCGCCACCGAGCGGGCCGTCGATGACGCCATGTGCAGCATCGCCGGTCTGACCCAGTCCCTGCCCGCCCGCGCCCGCGAAGCCGGCTTCGCCGCCACCCGCGGCCAGGTCGTCTACGACCGTCTGGTCGAGGCCATGGCCGCCCAAGCCCGCGCCCGCGCGGCGGTGGTCGAGGTCCACAACGCCCTGGCCGATCTGAAGACGGAGTCCGTCTTCCGGTCCATGCCCATCGGCGGCGGGACCAAGGACGAGAAGCCCGGCACGTCGGGCCACCTTGCGGTCGTGGCCGCCTAGGGTCGATACTCCCGGCCTCCAACGGGGGCTGGATGTCGACGCTCGAACTCATCGGTCTGGCCGTCATGGCCGGGATCTGCGGCTTCACCTGGTTGAGGGGCGGCCCGCTGGAACGGCGGGTCGCCCTTGCCGTGAGCGCGGCCTGGATCGGATCCACGATCGCGGACATGGACTGGTGGACCGGGGTCCAGTGGGGGATTCTGGTGATCGACGTGGCGCTGGCAGTCTTCCTGTGCCTGGTGGCGGCGCGGAGCCGACGTCGATGGCCCGCCGTTGCCGCGGCCGGCGCCGTCCTTCTGGTGATCACCCACTTCGCCTTCCTGATCTCCGCGGACATGCGACAGGCGGGCTTCTTCACCGCCTACTACATCTGGAGCTACCTCGTGCTCGCCTCGGTGCTGTGGGGCGGCGTCACGGCGAGGCGCGCCGCGTCCTGACCGGGGGCCGACTCAGCCGCCGCAGACGCGCTCCAGATCGGCCTTCTCGACGCGGCCACCCTTCATCACGAAGCGCACGTCCTTCAAAGCGTCGAGGCCCTGCGTGGGGTCCAGCGGCACGGCGATCAGATCGGCCCAGGCGCCCGGACGAACCACCCCCAGCCCGTCGTCGCCCAGCATGCGCCCAGCATTCCATGTGGCGGTCTGCAGGGCCTCTGCAGGCGTCATGCCCGACTCGACGTAGGCGACCAGGGTGGCGCGCGAGCCCTGCCCGCGGCCGGGGCCATAGGGCATATACAGGTCCGACCCGAGGGCGATGGGCACGCCCAGCCGGTGGGCGCGGGCGAAACGGTCGCGCGGGGCGGCCAGCATGCCCTCGATCTCAGAAACCGGGGGTCGCGGGGTCCAGCCGGAGCTGAACTCCTGAGCCATCTCCAGCGACGGATCGGTCGGCACCAGCCAAACACCCTTTTGCGCCATCAGGCGCAGGGTCTCGTCGGAAATCTCATAGCCGTGCTCGATCGAGGTGACGCCGGCCATGACGGCTTCCCGGATCGCCGCATCGGAGGTGGCGTGGGCTGCCACCGGGACCCCGTGGCGCCGCGCCTCGTCAACGATCGCCTCCAGTTCCGCCACCGACAGGCGGGTCCTCTGAGGCGTGGCTTCGGGATAGACCTTGATGACCCAGGCACCGGCAGCGATCGCCTCGCGCACGGCCGCGCGGGCGTCGTCGACGCCCGTCACAATGCGGTACTCGGCACCGACGAGGTGGTGCGGATCGTGCGGCAGGGGCTCCATCTGGCCGCCCGCGGGGGCCAGGCCGGGACCCGAGCCGTAGAGCCGCGGTCCGGGAACGCGACCCTCGGCGAAGCCGCGCGCCAGCTGCAAATCGAGATAGCGGCCCGAGTTGCCGAGATCGCGGATGGTGGTGAAGCCGGCCTCAAGATAGTCGCGGCCGCGCCGGGCACCGGACAGGGCGCGCAGGGCGTCGCCCTCGATCCCCGCGTCGATCGCCGCGACCTGGCCGAGGCTGTGACCCGGCGCCTGCTCCATCAGGATGTGGGTGTGACCGTCGATCAGCCCGGGCAGAACCGCGCACCGCGACAGGTCGACCAGTGTTGCACCTTCGGGCAGAGCCAGCCCCTGCCCCACCTCGACCACCCGGTCGCCGCGGATCAGGACGTCGCGCGGACCGACCATGCGACCCGCCTGGGAGTCGAACAGGTTGCCCGCGCGCACCAGCTGTGTCGGTCCCTGCGGCCGAGGCTGGGCGTAAACGGTGGTGGCCAGGCAGGCGGCGGCGAGGGCGGCCAGGGCGGTGCAGGTCAGACGGGTCATCATGGCTCCGAAGGTGTCGGAGGATGAGGTGCCGAGAAAGCCTGGCGGATGCGCCGGGCGGATGAATTCGCGGTAAGCATCGCCGGATCTCAAACCGTGCCGATCAGATCGGCATCCGCATGATCTCTTGATACGCCTGGATCACCTGGTCGCGGACGGCCATGACGGTCTCCAGCGAAGCCTCGGCGGACGAGACGGCGGTGACCACGTCGATCAGGCTGCCCTGCCCCTGCACCGCCATCGACATCTGGGTTTCGGCGGCGCGGGTCTGTTCCACGGCGCCCTTCATGACCCCGTCGAGAATGGCACCGAACTCCGAGCCGCCGGCCGGATCCATGCCGCCCGGGCCGCCGACGGCAGCGCCCGACTGGATCGACTGATAGGCCTTGATGGCGGCCATGGGATTCATGGATCAGTCCTCAGCGCTTCAGGATGTCGAGGGTGCGCTGCTCCATGGCGCGCGCGGTCTCGATGACGTTCAGGTTGGCTTCGTAGGCGCGCTGCGCCTCGCGCATGTCCATGGCCTCGACCAGGGTGTCCACGTTCGGCCGCAGGACATAGCCCTCGGCGTCGGCCGCCGGGTGATTGGGGTCGTAGTCGCGGCGGAACTGGCCGGGATCGGCGCGCACCTCGGCCAGCGCCACGCCGGTGGCGCCGTCCACTTCCTGCGAACGGAACACGGGCACCTGACGGCGATAGGGCTGGCCGCCCGGCGTGTCCGAGGTCGAGTCGGCGTTGGCAATGTTCTCGGCGATCACACGCATGCGCGACTGCTGCGCCTTCAGGGCGCTGGCGGCCACGGCCATGGTGGAGTTGCGGGGCGGGATGGGATCAGGCACGGGTCAGCCCTCCTCAGCGGCCGGGCGGCCGGGCGGCCATGCGCAGGAGCGACATGGACTTCTGGTACAGGCTGATGGCGGCGTCGTAGGCCATGCGGCTCTCGGCCATCTTCAGCATCTGCTCCTCCACGACCACGGCGTTGCCGTCGAGCGTGGTCTCGGAATCCGGGCTGTCCTGCACGGTAAAGCGCGCGGGCTGGTGGGTCGGCGCGATGTGGGCGGCCGAGGTGCGGGTCATCTGCAGACCGCCGGAGCCCTGCATGGCCCTGGCGAAGTCGGTCGGCTGGCGCAGGTCGCGCGCCATGTAGCCGGGCGTGTCGGCGTTGGCGACATTCTGGGCGATAACACGCTGGCGCTCGTCCAGCCAGGTCAACCGGCCCTTGATCTGGTTCAGCAGCGGCAGGTCGGTGATCGACACGGCCCTGTCCTCTGGCGACGCGGGCGGGGGTGCCCGCACGAAAGGTGACCGGTCGTGGTTAATGAAGCGTTGTCTAAACCCGGCGTTAACCCTGACCGTTAACGATCGGGGCGATGGATTTCCTCGACCTGCTTCGCGCCGTATTCGGCCTGGCCTTCACCTTGGGGCTGATCGGGGGTGCCGCCTGGGCCGCGCGCCGCTATGCGCCCCAGTTGATGGCGAAGCTGTCCGCCCAGCGCGGCGAGCGGCGCATGCAGGTGATGGAGACGCTGGTCCTCGACCCCGCGCGCCGTCTGGTGCTGGTTCGGATCGATGACGAGGAACGACTTCTGCTGCTCGGCGAGGGCAAGGAGCTGATCGAGCCGCGGAGTCCGGGCAAGTGAAGCTGCTGGGCATGCCGACGCGCGCGGAACTGAAGCGCGCCGCCCTGCTGTCGTTGTGCGTCACGCTGGCCTGCCTGATCTGGCCGCTGGGCGCGCTGGCGCAGGAGGTGGCGCAAGCCGCGGCGGGCTCCTCGGCTATCAATGTGGACCTCGGCACCGGCGCGGGTCTGACCACGCGGGTCGTCCAGCTGGTCGGGCTGATGACGGTGCTCAGCCTGGCACCGTCGATCGTGATCATGACCACCAGCTTCGTGCGCATCGTCGTGGTGCTGAGCCTGCTCAGGACCGCGCTGGGGATGCAACAGTCGCCCCCCAACGCCGTGCTGGTGTCGCTGGCCCTGTTCCTGTCGGCCATCGTCATGGCCCCGACCTGGCAGGACGCCTATGATTCGGGAATCAGGCCGCTGATGGACCAGCAGATGGAACTGCCGCAGGCGTTCGATCTGGCGGCGGATCCGGTGAAGACCTTCATGCTGGGTCAGGTGGACCGCGGCGACCTGGAACTTTTCACTCGCCTGTCGAACATCGAGGTTCCCCCGACGGCCCAGGATCTGCCTTTGCGGGTGGTGATCCCGGCCTTCATGATCAGTGAACTGAAGACCGCATTCGAGATCGGATTTCTTCTTTTCGTTCCGTTCCTTGTGATCGATCTGGTGGTCGCGTCGGTGCTCATGTCCATGGGTATGATGATGCTGCCGCCGGTGGTCATCTCCCTGCCCTTCAAGCTGATTTTCTTTGTGCTGGTGGACGGCTGGCGGCTGGTCGCGGGCAGCCTGGTCGAGAGCTTCCAGAGGGCGTCCGGCGGGGGGTGAATCCCCAGCCCGTGGGCGTTTGCGCGCCGAAGTCGCTTGCCAAGCGAGAAAAAAGCGGCGTCAATCCGTCCGCAGTCGCCCAGTCGGGGCGGCACAAACTCGGAAACGACCCAACATGACCACTCAAGCCGAACTGATCGCCGCCGTCGCCAAGGACGCGGGCGTGTCGCAGGCCGACGCCGGCCGCGTGCTGACCGCCATCGTCGACAACATCCACAAATCGCTGAAGTCCGGCGGCGACGTCCGCATCTCCAACCTGGGCGTTTTCGACACCGCCGCCCGCGCCGCCCGTGAAGGCCGCAACCCGGCCACGGGCGCGACCATCAAGATCGCCGCCTCGAAGGCGGTGCGCTTCCGCGTGTCGAAGCCGCTGAAGGACGCGGTCAACAAGTAAGCCTTTCGGCTTCCTTAGAAATCAGGCCCCTGCGGGGGCCGGACGGGCGGGCGGAGCGGCGGGCGTCGCTCCGCCCGTCTGCGTTTGGACCGGGGCCACGGCCGGCGTCTGGGCGCGGAACCTGGTACGTGCACTCTCGACCCAGCCGGTGAAGGTGTTTGAGCTCTGGATCGCCGCCGCAAGGCCCGAAGGCGAGGACAGGGTCAGCGGATCGTACAGGGCGATCCGCAGGGCATCCGGATTGCGGGCCTTCTCCACCAGGGGCGCATAGCGTTGGGCCAGGCGGGACAGGCCGGCGTCGTCCTTGCCGAGGGAATAGCCCACCCCGGCCCGGATCAGACGGGTCTCGTCCGCCGCAGACAGGGGCGTGGTCGCGTCAAGGTGCCGGTCGCCCAGCAACCGTTCGTAGAGCACCCCTGCGCCAGCCCAGTTCTCCTGTTTCCACAGAACCTCGGCCCGGACCTCCAGGGCGGCCGGCGAGGCGTCGTCACCCAGCACTTCCACGGCGTGATCGAAGCGGCCGAGGTCCATCAGGGCGCGGGCTTCCAGCGCGCGGCGCTCGGCGTTCAGCTCGGACGGCAACAGCGTGGTGCGGCTGGACCAGATGGCCTGAAGCGCCGCCTCGGGCTGGCGGTCCATCAGATAGACAGTGGCCAGATCGGTGGCGACGACCGCCCGGGCCACGCCGTCCAGCCTCTGGTCGACCTGGTATTTGAGAAGTTCCGCGGCCTGATCCAGCAGGTCAACGTCTATCAGGCGGCGGGCCAACCGCCGGACCATCTCGTCACCGTCGGCACCGATCGGAGTCAGCTCGCGGAAATCATAGAACAGGCCCAGCGCCTGGATCGGCTGCAGGCCGTCCGCACCGCCCTCGAGGAACAGCATGCGGAAGGCAGCCTGGACGTCGGCCTGCAGCTCGATCCCGCCGGGCATGGTGGCCATGCGCGGGCCGGCGGCGCGGAGCGCGGTCAGGGCCTCACGGTACAGCCCCTGCGAAAGGTACAGCTGGCCGAGGGTGCGGATCACTTCCAACTCGGTAGCGTCGCCGCGCCAGCGCCAGCGCAGGGTTTCCAGTTCGGCCGCCGCGGCCTTGGGCGTCATAGTGCCACGCGCCAGACCGATGCGGACGACGCCGAGACGGGCCGGGACGGCGACGGCGTCGGACGGGGCCTTGCCGACCGCCGCGAACACGGCGGCGGCCTTGTCGAGTTCGCCCGACTTTTCGAACAGGCGGGCCTGAACCAGGCGGATCTGCAGCTGCTCCGCCGCGCCGACCTGCTGGCTGAGGGCATAGGCGATCAGGGCGCGGGCGGCCTCGAGGTCGCCCAGTTCGATGGCAGCGAGTGCGTGGGCGCAGCCGAACCGCGCGCGCCATTCCGGCGGGAAGGCGTCGACCACCCCGGCGGCGGCGGCGAACTGGCGGCGCGCCTCCTCCCAGTCGCCTTGCCGGCTGGCGATCAGGCCGAGCCACGCCTTCGCGGAAGGATCGGCGGCGAGGGCTGCCCCGGACAGGTCGGCCTGGGCTTCCTCCAGCCGTCCGACGGAGACACGGGCGGCGGCGCGCAGGCCGCGCACCTCGGCCTCACCGAGCATGCCGGGCTGGACGTCGACGAGGGCGTTCAGGGCGCCGACGGCCTCGTAGCCGAGGCCCGAGCCGACGAGGAAGCGGGCGTAGGCGAGCCGCTTCTCCGCCGGAGCGCGGGGATCGTCGACAGCGGCGGCCCCCTCTTCGGCGGCATCGGCCTGAAGCTTGCGATGACGGGCCAGGAAGCCGCCCTCGTCCGGCGCCCGCCAGTCCTCCAGGATGAGGGCCGGGTTCGGGGCCTTGCGCGGCGCGCCGTCGGCCGGAGCCTCGGCCGCCTCCAGAAGGGCGGTCGGCGACGAGAGGATCAGGCCGCGCGGGCGCGAGACCACCACGCGGTCGCCGTCGGCGGCGATGCTGAGGTCGTCGGCGACGGTCTCGATGGCCAGGCCCTGCGCCGAGGGCAGGACGTGCAGGTCCACGGTGCGGCGACGCTGGGGGAAGCCCTTGGCCGGGCCGACGGCGGTCACGGCGGCGAAGCGATCGCCGACGACAGGATCGGTCAGCCAGATCGCGCGGCCCGAACCCGCCATGTTGAAGACCAGCGCGGGTTCGCCCGACGGGTCGCGGTCCACGCTGATGCCGCCCACCGCGCCGGCATCGCCGCCGATGCGGACCGTCCAGGTCCCGCCTTCGACAGAAGCGGACACGGCGAGCGTCTTGGGTGCCTCGACGCGCAGGGCCACGTAGTCCGGCCCCGCGGCCCAGCGGGCGGCACCGGCGGGGCCGAGGTCGGCCGTGCTGGCCAGATCCAGCTTCGCCGCAGCGTCGAAGACGATCCAGACGGTGTCGCCCCGACGGAAGACCGCGGCGCCGACCGCCAAGGGCCAGTCGAACTTCAGCGTCGCCACGCTTGCGGACGCGTCGACGCGCACCGGGACGTTCGGGAGACCGACGGGTGCCGGGGTCCCGTCGTCGACCGGTTCCGGCACCCGGCCCGGGGCATAGAGGTTCAGGAACACCGCGCCGTCAGCTGTTCCCGTGCGCGCCTCGGCCCCCTCGGCGAGGGTCAGGATCAGTTCCGTGCCGCCCTGGACGGCGCGGGTTTCGACCGCCTCGACGCCGGCGGGGGGATCGACCTTCAGGCGCGAGACGTCGGGGGCGGCGGTGGTGCCGATGCGGACGACGACGCGGCGACCGTCGACCGTGACCCGCGACCGGGCCCCCACGACACCGGCGAACTCCAGCCGGGTGTAGTCGGCGGCGGCCCCGATGCGGATGGCCACCGGGTCCTGTGAGGCAGGCTGATACTCCTGGGCAAGCGGCAGCACCGGCGACAACGCCACGGCCCCGGCCGCGGCCAGGGCCACGGTCGAGTTCAGGACCCGGCGGGAAGTGCGGCGCGCGGACATGCGCGCGCACCTTGGCCCGCGCGCGGTTTCATCGCGGTTAACGGAGAATGACCGTCCGGATCAGGTGCGCCGGTACAGTCGACACTTGTTACAGACGAGGTATCCCGACTTGGTGCGGCTGTAGCGGAACACGTGGCTGCAAAACGGCCGTTTCAGCAAATGTTTGATGACACTGATCATTTCGGCCCCCGGATCGCGCGTTGTGCGCTGCGCTGGAGCCGTCGTCAACCACCGTTACCCGAGGTTGTTGCAGCGCAGCATTTGTACAACCGCGGCCCGCGACATGACGTCCCGAAGACTTGCCTTGAGTGTCCGGACGGCGCACGTGCCCGGCGATGACCACCCCCCTCCCGTCCCCCCGTCGCAGTGCCCTCTGGCTGGGGCTGCGTTGCCGGTGCCCCCGCTGCGGCGAGGGGCCCTTGCTTCGCGGCTTCCTGAAGATTCGCGACGCCTGTCCGGCCTGCGGACTGAATTACGGCTTCGCCGACCCGGCCGACGGCCCGGCCTTCTTCGGCATGAGCCTTGTCGGCACCGTGGGTATGGCGGCCTTCATGGCATTCGACTTCACGGTCCGGCCGCCGATCTGGGTGCACCTTGTGGTGACATTCCCGCTGCTCGCGCTCGCCTGCCTCGCAGTTCTGCGCCCGCTGAAGGGCTGGCTGGTGGTGGAACAGTGGCGGCGGGGTGCAGGGCCGGACGAGTGGCAGAGCGTCGGCAAACACGGCGAGGGACGGCGCTGGAAATGAGCGATTTCAATCCCCAGACGCGTTCGGCATGACGTCGATACGCCGAGGCGGCCCCGCCTGCTCGCTGGTATTCTGACGCCGCCGTCATCGCCGACGGCCTTTCCCGCAAGGACGTCGCCATGACCCAGGAACTGATCGTCTTCACCGAGCCCATGCTGCGGGCCAACCCCTCGCAACAGACCTATTTCATGGCGGGAGCGGGAAATCTCACCAGCACATCGCAGTGCAGCATCGGCATCGGCAAGACGGCATTGTCCTCGCTGACCAGCGGCGGCCACAACGTCGCGATCGGGTTCCGGTCCATGCGTCTGGCGACGACGCCGGGCTCCAACGTCTGTGTCGGCAGTTTCGCGGGCGAGAACGCGATCGACGTGATCGACAGCGTGGCGGTGGGGTTCGGCGCCCTCCAGACGGCGACCACCGGCGTCGGAGCCGTGGCGGTCGGCATCTATGCGCTGGAGAAGGCGGCGACCGCGGGGGCCAACACCGCCCTGGGCGACAGCACGCTGCGGGAGACGACGACGGGTGAGCTGAACGTGGCGGTCGGCTACACCACCATGGACAAGAACACGACCGGCAGCCGCAACGTCGCGGTGGGCACGGTCGCCAACTTCGCCCGTCTGGACGGCGAGTTGAACGCGTTCTTCGGCCATGGCGCGGGTCGGTACGGCACGACCGGGGACAATAACGTCGGCCTCGGATTCGAAGCGCTTGCGAACACCGAAGCCGACAACAGCGTGGCCGTCGGCTACGCCGCGTTGCAGAACGCCACGACGGGCAATGAGAACACCACGGTCGGCTACGCCTCCGGACAGAAGATCACGACGGGCAGCGGAAACGTCTTCGTCGGCTCGGGCGCAGGACAGCAGACGGCGCAGAAGGTGGACGCTGTCGGCTCGATCGCGGTCGGCCAGAATGCGACGACGACCAAGGACAACCAGGCCGTCATCGGAACGTCGGCGATCACCGAGACGCTCCTGTACGGCAAGGTCGGCGTCGGCGTTGCCGATCCCACCGCCAACCTTCAGGCCAAGGGGACGTCGAACACCGAAATCCCCCTGTTCGAGCGGGACTTCGCCGGGTCGCCGGCCAACAACGGCCTGGCCGCCCTGAACCTGCGGGCGCGCCGGACGGGCACGATGGGCGACGGTTTTGGCGTGGGACTGCGCTTCGTCGGCATCGACGACGCGGCGACGGAACGGCCGTTCGGCCTGATCACCGCCGTCCGTCGGACCGCCGACGACGTCGGAGAGGTCCTGGTCCGCCCGCAGAACGGCTCCGGCTTCGCCCAGGGCCTCGCGGTGCGCGGGGAGATGGCCTCGCTGATGCGGCAGACGGCGCCCGTCTCGGGCGGCGACGCCAACTCGGCCTTCACGCTGACGTCCAACCTGATCGGCGTCTACGCCGGAACCGGCGCGCCGACGATCGCGGCGGCCAAGGGCTCGCTGTACATGCGCGCCGACGGCTCGACGACGAACGACCGGATGTATGTGAACACGGACGGATCGACCGGCTGGACGGCGGTCATCACGGCCGCCTGATGGCGGCTGGCGACCCCGGGAGGACTCCAACCTCCGACCTCGGCTTTAGGAAAGCCTTGCTCTATGCAGCTGAGCTACGGGGCCGTCGGCGCGTGACCTAGCGGATGGCGGGGATCAGGGGAAGCGGCGAGCGCCCCGGCCCCGCCGTTTTCTCATTGTGGTTAATCGGCTTTAAGATACAATATCTTGCGGTGAACGGATCAGGAATCGGGTTGAGTCGGTGATTCGGTCACGATTCGTTTCGCGCCTGTTCCGCGCAGCGGGTCGCGGGCGTTAAGCGTCACCATGACGTGCGCGGCGACGCTTGAGGAACCGGCTCGGGCACGCCACCTTTCCCCATCATGAGCGACCGTGGCACAGGCCGGGCGCCGGGCCGCGTCGTCGCCGTCCTGGGCCCCACCAACACCGGCAAGACCCATCTGGCGGTCGAGCGGATGCTGGGCCACGGCTCGGGCATGATCGGCCTGCCGCTGCGGCTGCTGGCGCGCGAGATCTATGAGCGGATCGTCGCCCGCGCCGGCAAGGCGTCGGTCGCCCTGGTCACCGGCGAGGAGAAGATCAGCCCGCCGCACGCCCGCTTCCACGTCTGCACGGTCGAGGCCATGCCGATGGAGCGGTCGGTCGACTTCCTGGCCGTGGACGAGATCCAGCTGGTCGCCGATCCGGAGCGCGGGCACGTCTTCACCAACCGCCTGCTGCATGCGCGGGGCCGGCAGGAGACGATGTTCCTGGGTGCCGGGACGATGGAGCCGCTGATCCGGCGGCTGGTCGAGGACGTCGAGATCCAGTCGCGCGACCGTCTGTCTACACTCACCTATGCCGGACCGAAGAAGCTGACCCGCCTGCCCAAGCGCAGCGCCGTCGTCGCGTTTTCGGCCGATCAGGTCTATGCGATCGCCGAGCTGATCCGGCGCCAGAGGGGCGGCGCCGCTATCGTCATGGGCGCGCTGAGCCCGCGCACCCGCAACGCCCAGGTCGAGCTGTTCCAGTCGGGCGAGGTCGACTTTCTGGTCGCGACTGACGCCATCGGCATGGGCCTGAACATGGACGTCGACCATGTGGCCTTCGCCGGCCTGAGGAAGTTCGACGGGCGGCGCACCCGCTGGCTGCACGCGCACGAGATCGGCCAGATCGCTGGCCGCGCCGGCCGGCACCTGCGCGACGGCACCTTCGGCGTGACGGGCGAGGCCGACGATCTGGACGACGACCTTGTCGAGCAGGTCGTCGAGCACCGGTTCGATCCCGTCGAGGGTGCCGAGTGGCGGAGCGGCAAGCTGGATTTCGACAGCCTGCCCGACCTGTTGCGGTCGCTGACCGAGCCGCCGCGGCGGGCGGGGCTGCACCTGACCGGTCAGGCACTGGACGAGACCCTGCTGCGCCGCGCGGTGCAGGACGAGGAGGTGCAGCGCATCGCCCGGTCGCGCGGCAGCCTGATGCGGCTGTGGGACGCCTGTCAGGTGCCGGACTTCCAGAAGACGACGGCGGACGAGCATTTCAGGCTGACGATGGAGGTGTTCCACGCCTTGATCGGGCCGACCGGACGTTTGCCCGAGGACTGGATTTCCAAGCGGTTCCGCGGGCTGGACCATGAGGACGGGCAGATCGACCAGTTGTCCGCGCGGCTGGCGGGCATCCGCACCCTGTCCTACGTCGCCGCGCGGTCGGACTGGCTGGAGAACGCCCCGCACTGGCGCGAGAGGACCCGCGCGCTGGAGGACCGGTTGTCCGACGCCCTGCACGCGCGGCTGACGGCGCGGTTCGTGGATCGCAAGACCACCGCCCTGATGCGCGCCCTGCACGCCGAGGACGAGGCGGCGGTCCAGGTGGACGCGGGCGGTGCCGTCTTGATCGAGGGAACCGAACTGGGGCGGATCGACGGCCTGCGCTTCGTCGCCGACCGCGAGGCCGGGGCGCATCCGTCGCAACGCCGACTGGCCCAGCGGGCGGTGGAGCCGGAAGTGGCGCGGCGCCTGGGCCGGCTGGCGGCCGACGCGGACGAGGCGTTCGCCGTCCTGCCCGACGGATCGGTGACCTGGCGCGGAGAACTGGTCGCGCGGGTGATGAACGACGACCCGTGGTCGCCGCGCGTGCGCCTGATCGGCGATCAGGGCGTAGAGGCGGCGCGCGAGCGGGCGCGGCGGCGGATCGAGGCCTGGCTGGCGCAGGAGGCGGGCCGGGCGCTGCGCGGGCTGTCCCGGCTCAGGCGCGCGCTGGAGAGCGGCGGCCTGAAGGGGCTCACGCGGGGGCTGGCCTTCCGGCTGGTCGAGGCCGGCGGCGTGCTGCCCCGGCGCGACGTCGAGGGCGAACTGACGGCCCTGAGCCAGGTCGAACGGCGGACGCTAAAATCCTTCGGCGTGCGGGTGGGCGTCCATTCCCTCTGGCTGCCGGCCGACCAGAAGGCGCGCGGCCGCAGCTTCGCCCAGGCCTTCTGGTTGCGCGAGAGTGCCGGGGCCGGCGACCCGCGCGCCCTGTCAGCGCGGGGCCTCCGCGCGGCCGGCGGCCTGACCCTGGCGCTGGAGACGCTGGAGCGCATGGCCGAGCTGCGCGCGGCCGGTCAGGGGCGGCTGGATGAGTCGGCGCTGGCGGAGCTGGGGCTGTCCGACAAGCAGGCTGCCGAACTGGCCAGGACCCTGCGGCCCCCGCGCGGGAAGCCGGCGCGGACGGAGACGCGGATCCCCGTCTCGCCGTTCGCAGCGCTCGCCGGCCTCGCCCGGCCGATCCCCCCCGCCGGTGCCGCGCGGAAGCGGCGTCGCAAACCCCGCGCTTGAACCGCGACGCTTCCCGCGCTTTTGAGGTCGGCATGACCCCGTTCCAACACCTGCTGGCCAACAATCTGGTCGCCAACGTCACCAACTTCACGGTGTGGTTCGCGGTCACCTTCTGGATCTTTCTGGAGACGCGGTCGGTGTTCGCCACCGGCATGATCGCCGGCATGTATCTGGTGCTGACGGCGGGGCTGGCCTTCTGGCTGGGCAGTCTGGTGGATCACCACCGCAAGAAGCGGGTGATGATGGCGTCCAGCGTCGTGTCGGCGCTGTTCTACGCCGCCGGCCTGATCCTGCTGCTGACGGCGGGCGAGCCGGCGACGCGCGACGTGGCCTCGCCGGTGCTGTGGATCTTCGTCGGTCTGGTGATGCTGGGCGTCATCGCCGGCAACATCCGGTCGATCGCCCTGCCGACGCTGGTGACCGTGCTGGTGCCGGAGGACCGCCGCGACCGGGCCAACGGCCTGGTCGGCATGGTCACGGGCATTGGCTTTTTGACCACCTCGGTCATCTCAGGATTTCTTGTCGCGCAGACCGGGATGGAAGGCACGCTGGTCTTTGCTCTGGTCCTGACCACAGCCGCCTTCGTCCACCTGAGGTTCGTGGGCGTGGACGAGCCGCGCCCGCAGACCGAGGCGAACGCGGACGGCACGCCGGGGCGGCGCCGCGTGGACCTGAGGGGCACGCTCAGGGTCGTGGGCGCGGTGCCGGGCCTGTTCGCCCTGATCCTGTTCGCCACCTTCAACAACTTCCTCGGCGGTATCTTCATGGCGCTGATGGACGCCTATGGCCTGTCGATGATGAAGGTCGAGCACTGGGGCCTGATGTGGGGCGCGGTCTCCACCGGCTTCATCCTGTCGGGCGTGGTGATCGCGAAGACCGGGCTGGGCAAGAGCCCCCTGCGCACCCTGATGATCGTGAACCTGATCGCCTGGGGCGGGGCCGCCGTCTTCACCGTCCAGCCGTGGATCTGGCTGCTGTTCGCCGGGACCTTCCTCTGGATGTTCCTGGGGCCGTTCGCCGAGGCGGCCGAGCACACCACCCTGCAGAAGGTGGTGCCGTTCGAGCGTCAGGGCCGGGTCTTCGGCTTCGCCCAGTCGGTCGAGCAGGCGGCCAGTCCGCTGACGGCCTTCCTGATCGGGCCGCTGACCCAGTTCGTCGTGATCCCCTTCATGTCCGACGGCGGGGCCGGGGCCGGGGCGATCGGCGACTGGTTCGGAACGGGTCCGGCGCGGGGCATCGCCCTGGTCTTCACCGTCGCCGGTCTGGTCGGCATCCTGGCCACGCTGGTGGCCTTCAACTCGCCGCAGTACCGCAAGCTGTCGCGCGTCTACGCCGAGGGCACCGCTTCGTGACGGAGGCCGCCTGCCGAGTCGACGTCTGGCTGTGGCGCGCGCGCTTCGCCCGGACCCGGACGGCGGCGGCGGCGATGGTCGAGGCCGGTCGGGTGCGGCTGACGCACCGCGGGGTCCAGACCCGGCTCGACAAGCCCAGCCGGTCGGTCCACGTCGGCGACGTCCTGCTGTTCCCCGCCGGAGCCCGGCTGGTGGAGGTAGAGGTGATGGCCTTCGGCGCGCGACGCGGCCCGGCGGAGGAGGCGCGCGGCCTGTGGCGCGACGCGGCACCCCCGGGCGGTTGACAGAGCGGGCGCGCGGGGTCATCTGCCCGGTCCCGCCCCGAGCCCCGTCCTTCGCCCCATGACCTACATCGTCACCGACGCCTGCGTGCGCTGCAAATTCATGGACTGCGTCGAGGTGTGCCCGGTCGACTGCTTCTATGAGGGCGAGAACTTCCTCGTGATCGCCCCGGACGAATGCATCGACTGCGGCGTGTGCGAGCCGGAATGCCCCGTCGACGCCATCAAGCCTGACACCGAGGACGAACCCGACGGCAAGTGGCTTCAGGTCAACGCGGAATACGCCAAGGTCTGGCCCAACATCACGGTCAAGGGGCGGCCGCCTGCGGACGCCGAGGCGTTCGAGCGCGAAACCGGCAAGTTCGAGAAGTATTTCAGCGACAAGCCCGGCAACGGCAGCTGAAGCCCCGTCTTGCGGGCTGGCGGCGAGGATTTGCCGCCGTTCGGCCGCTGGCGCGGCGGCCGTTTTGAAATCTTGCGGTTTTGTGATATGTTCCCTGTTCTGGTCGAGCATCCGGCGACGGATCGTGCGCGGCCCCGTTTACTGCAGAACTCCGGCCGAAGAGCCGGAGCGGCCCGAGGTCTGGTGATCCGTTTCCACGCTTGAGGACATGCCTTCCATCTCTCCGACGGCGAACGCCGGCGGGGGCGAAGCATCGTCTGAACCGCGCGGCGCGCCTCACTTTTTCCGACGGTCCGGGAAAGGAACTACGATGACGAGCAAGAGTGGTCTGGAGTTCAAGGTCGGCGACGCGGTCGTCTATCCGGCGCACGGCGTCGGCAAGGTGGCGGCCGTCGAGACGCAGGAAGTGGCGGGCATGAGCCTGGAGGTCTACGTCGTGACCTTCGACCACGAGAAGATGACCCTGCGCGTCCCGACCAAGAAGGCCAAGACCGCGGGTCTGCGCTCGCTGGCCGGCGAGGACATCGTCACCAAGGCCCTGACCACGCTGAAGGGCCGCGCCCGCATCAAGCGCACCATGTGGTCGCGCCGCGCGCAGGAGTATGAGGCCAAGATCAACTCCGGCGACCTGATCTCGATCGCCGAGGTCGTCCGCGACCTGCACCGCGCCGAGACCCAGCCGGAGCAGTCCTACTCGGAGCGCCAGTTGTACGAGAGCGCCCTGGACCGAATGGCCCGCGAGGTCGCCGCCGCGAACAAGATCGACAAGGACGCGGCCGTCGCCCTGCTGGGCAAGTCGCTGAGCGCCAAGAAGGCGGTCATCGCCGCAGCCGAGGCCGCCGAGGAAGCCGAAGCGGCCTGATCGGTCTCTTCCTCGTCACAAGACCGAAAGGCCCGGGAGCGATCCCGGGCCTTTCCAAATTCCGCGTCGTTTCAGCCCTCAGAAGTACTCGGCCCCCGCCGGGCAGTCGGCGGAGATGCGGGTGGCGGTGATCGAGGCCGGGAGATACGGCGTGCCGCGGGCCAGCTGGGCGCCGCCGGTGAAGCGGAAGCTCTCCTGGCGATAGGTGCCCGACAGGCGCACCCGCACGGTGCGGTTCTTGCGGTCGCGGCAGACCCCCTCGAAGCGGGCATTGCCGCCGCCGACCTCGCGCACCGGATAGGTGCAGCTCCAGCGGCGCGTCGACAGGCCGCCGAAGAAGCGGTTGATCTCGGACGGGCGGACGCATTTGCGCTCGGTGTCGCGCACACCGACGGCCGAGGTGGTGTACTCCCAGTAGCCCGGCAGCACCGGTTGGGACTGGGTGGTCGTCATGGCGGCGTAGGGGCGGTCGGAGACGCCCAGCGCCAGCACGGCACCGCCGAGGGCGGCGATGGCCAGAAAGCGGGTCTTCATGTCTTCAGGTCCCCCGAAGAAGGTGAACGATCATGCTATGGGGCATATGTGGCGGGATTTGAACGGGGGCTGAACGGGCCACCTCAGCGCCCATCCGGCCTTGACGGGCGGAGGCACCTTCCTCTATACGGCCCCCTCTCGCGCGGGAGCCCCTTCCGCGCGCTTTTGTTTATTGCGTCGTGGACCCCGGTCCTGACGCCCCGCGAAGGATCTGGCGATATGGCTCGTCGTTGCGAACTGACCGGCATCGGTCCGATGGTCGGCCACTCGGTCAGCCACTCGAACATCAAGACCAAGCGCCGCTTCCTGCCGTCGCTGAAGACGGTCAAGGTGGCCTCGGACGCTCTGGGCCAGACCTTCAGCCTGCGCATTTCCAACGCGGCGCTGCGCACCCTGGACTTCAAGGGCGGCCTGGACCCCTTCATCGTCAAGGCCAAGGACGAGCAGCTGTCGGCCGCCGCCCTGCGTATCAAGCGTCAGGTCCGCGCCAAGCTGGCCGAGGCCGACGCCGCCTGATCGGGCGCGTCCCTGCACAGATTGAAGAGGCCGGCGGAAACGCCGGCCTTTTTCTTTGCCCGCGACCGTTCATGACCTTTCCGTAATGGTCGCCGCGACGACTCCCCTTTTCGACGCCGCCCCTTAAGGTCGACGGACCCGAATTCCGAGGAGTCCGCCGTGGCCGCTTCCCGTCTCGCCCTGATCGCCGCCGCCTGTCTGGCCGTCGCCGCCCCTGCCGTGGCGCAGGACGCGCCGCGCACGTCCACCCCCTTCACGCTGGAGACGGACAATCCGCGCGCGCCGGAGCAGGAGGCCGTCCGCTTCGACCGGATGGACCTGCATCTGACAGTCCTGCCCGAACAGAAGGCCATCCGGGGCGAGAGCGTGCTGGAGTTCGCGGTGCTGGCGCCGACCGACAAGCTTTCGGTCGAGCTGGACACGGTGTTCGACGTGGCCGAGGTCACTGTGGACGGTGTGGTCGTTCCGCGCGAGCGCTGGAGCAATCCGCAGGGGCGACTGACGGCGCAGCTGCCGCGCGCCCTGGCCGCAGGCCAGACCGTGCGCATGGGCGTCAAATGGGCCGGCAGCCCGCGCGTGGCGCCCCGCGCGCCGTGGGACGGCGGCGTGGTCTGGGCCACGGCCCCGACCGGCGAGCCTTGGGTGGCCTCGGCCTTCCAGCTGAACGGCTGTGACCTGCTGTTCCCCTGCATCGACAATTCGGCCGGCGAGCCGGGCCGGGCCGACGTGCGCTTCACCGTGCCGTCCACGGTCGTGGCGCCCGGGCCGGGCACCTTCCAGGGCAAGACAGACAACGGCGACGGAACGACGACCTGGGCCTGGTCGATCAAGCAGCCGAACATCTACGCCATCACCCTGAACGTCGGGCCCTACGTTGAGAGGACGGCCACCTACCGCAGCCGGTTCGGCAACGACATCCCGATGCATTTCTGGCACCTGAAGTCCGACAAGCCGGAGGACGTGGAGCGCCTGTTCGCCGAATTCCCGCAGATGCTGGACTTCTTCGAGGCCACCGTCGGCCCCTTCCCCTTTGCCGACGAGAAGATGGGCGTGGTCGAGACCCCGCACCTGGGCATGGAGCACCAGACGCTGAATGCCTACGGCAACCAGTATCGGGTCGACGGGCGCGGCTATGACTGGCTGCTGCAGCATGAGTTCGCCCACGAATGGTTCGCCAACCAGCTGACCAACTGGAACGCCGACGACATGTGGCTGCACGAGGGCCTCGGCAGCTACATGCAGCCGCTCTACGCGGGCTGGCTGCGGGGCGACCGCTACATGCACCGCGAACTGGCCGACCAGCGCGACGGCCTGCTGAACCGGGCGCCGATCGTGTCGCGGACGCCCAAGACGGTGAACGACGTCTACAACCGGCCGGGCGGGCCGGGCGGCGACATCTATTCCAAGGGCTCGCTGGTGGCGCACACCCTGCGCATGACCTTGGGTGACGAGGACTTCTATGAGTCCCTGCGCATCCTGACCTATGGCCGGGCCGACCCTCGCCCGGGCAATTTCACGCCGCAGACCCGGTCGACGCCGGAGTACAACGAGATCGTCAACGAAGTGACGGGCCAGAACTACGACTGGTTCTTCAACGCCTACCTGTACGAGGCGTCGCTGCCGGTGCTGAGCCAGACGCGCGAGGGGAACCGCCTGAACCTGAGCTGGTCGACGCCCGCCGGCGTCTTCCCCATGCCGCTGGAGGTTTCGGTGAACGGTGATGTCCGCGTCGTGCCGATGACCGGCGGCCGCGGCTCGGTGGACCTGCCGGCCGACGCCGTTGTGGTGATCGATCCTGACAACAAGGTGCTGCGCCAGGACCCGCTGGTCGACCGCCTGCGCCCCCGCCGCTGAGAGGAAGTGCAATGACGAAGACCCTGACCGCCGCTCTGGCGCTGACCGCGGCCGTGTCGCTGACGACCGTGGCCGTGGCCCAGACCGCCCCGGCCCAGCGCACCTCGACCGAATGGACCCGCGACAGCGGCCGGCCGCGTGCGCCCGAACAGGTGGCCATGCAGTTCGACAAGGCCGACCTGGCCTTCAACATCCTGCCCGAGACACGGTCGATCGAGGGCGTCGCCACGCTGGACTTCACCGCCACCGCACCGCTGCAGCGGCTGGTGCTGGATCTGGACGTCCGCTTCGACGTGTCGGAGATCGCGATCGGGGGGCGCGCCCTGCCGCGGTCGGCCTGGACCAATCCGGAAGGCCGGATGACGATCACCCTGCCCCGCGCCCTGCGCGCCGGCCAGTCGGTACAGGTGCGGATCAAATACGCCGGCGTGCCGCATCCGGCGCGCAATGCGCCGTGGGACGGCGGCTGGGTCTGGCGCACCGCGCCCTCGGGCGAGCCGTGGATCGCCACGGCGGTGCAGGGTGACGGCTGCGACATGATCTGGCCCTGCATCGACTGGGGCACGGCCGAGCCGCGCGCGGTCGATATGCACATCACCGTGCCTTCGAACCTCGCCGCGCCCGGGCCGGGACGCTTCGTCGGCAAGACCGACAACGGCGACGGCACCACGACCTGGAACTGGTCGGCCGGGCAGATGAACACCTATGCCATCTCGATCAACGTCGGCCCCTTCGTGGAGCGCACCGCGAGCTACCGCAGCCGCTTCGGCAACGACATCCAGATGAGCTACTGGCATCTGAAGACGGACGACCCGGCCAAGGTGGAGGCCCTGTTCGCCGAGTTCCCGTTGATGCTGCAGTTCTTCGAGGAGGTGGTGGGCCCCTATCCCTTCGCCGACGAGAAGCTGGGCGTGGTGGAGACGCCGCATCTTGGCATGGAGCACCAGACGCTGAACGCCTACGGCAACCAGTACCGCAAGGACCACAAGGGCTATGACTGGCTGCTGCACCACGAGATGGCGCACGAGTGGTTCGGCAATCAGCTGACCCACACCGAGCTGGACGACATCTGGCTGCACGAGGGCCTGGGCACCTACATGCAGCCGCTGTACCTGCGCTGGCTGCACGGCGACCGCATCTTCCAGGCCGAGCTTCTGGAACAGCGACTGGGCCTCGGCAACGAGTATCCGATCGTGTCCGGCAAGGCGATCACCGACGAGGAGACCAGCCAGGCAGGGCCGGGCAACGACGTCTATTCCAAGGCCTCGCTGGTAGCCCACACCCTGCGCAATCTGATCGGCGACGAGGCCTTCTTCCGATCGATCCGCCTGCTGGTCTACGGCCGCGACGATCCGGCGCCGGGCAATTTCGAGCCGCGCTTCGCCTCGACCCGGGACTATATGGACATCGTCAACGAGGTGACCGGTCAGAATCTGGACTGGTTCTTCGAGGGCTATCTGTACCAGGCCGCCATCCCGGATCTGGTCGAGACCCGCGAGGGCGACCGCCTGATCCTGGAGTGGAAGACCGGCAACGGCGCGGCCTTCCCCCTGCCGGTCGAAGTCGAGGTGCGCGGTCAGGTGCAGACCGTGCCGATGACCGGCGGCCGCGGCGAGATCACCCTGCCGGCCGGCGCGCACTACGTCATCGACCCCTACGGCAAGGTGCTGCGGCAGTCGGACGTGGTGGACGCGTTCGAGGCCTGGCAGGCGGCGCAGCGACGGCGGAACTGACGTCAGGCGATCCTGACGAAAAGTCATGTTGACCTGACAGGCATCGCATGTCATGTTCTCCTTACATCGCGTCAGGAGGACATGACATGTTGAGCAGCTTCAGAAACGGAACCGACGCCGGGCGACGTTACGTCGTGCGCACCCTCGCCTTCATGAGCGGCTACACGGCGGTCAACGTGGCGGCCATCTTCGGGGCCTTCGACGACCTGAGCTCGCCGGTTGCGGCCTGGTTGCTGGCGGCCACCGTCAGCGCGCCTGTGGTCGGCCAGATCTGGGCGACGCTGAGCTTCATGCGCGAAAGCGACGAGTTCGTGCGCGCCCTTATCGCCAAACAGTTCATCGTCGCCGCCGGCCTGACCATGGCGATCGGCACCTTCTGGGGCTTCGGCGAGAGCTACGCCGACGCGCCGCACGTGCCGGCGTGGTTCGTCTATCCGCTGTTCTGGGCCTGCTTCGGCCTTGTCACGCCCTTCCTGAGGTCGTCGCGGTGATCAACAAGCTCAAACTTCTGCGCACCGAGCGCGGCTGGACCCAGGAGCAGCTGGGTCAGGCGCTGGGCGTGTCGCGACAGGCGGTCAACGCCCTGGAGACCGAAAAACACGACCCGTCGCTGGACCTCGCCTACCGCATCGCCGTGCTGTTCGAACGGCCGGTGGAAGAGATCTTCGAGAACCCTCACGCCTGACCCGTCGGGCGACCCCAACCCCACAAGGAACAAAGACCATGATGATCATGCGCCGCTTTGCGGGGCGTGCGACCCTGCGCGCCCTCTTCGCCGCCTCCGCCCTGGCCCTCGCCGTCGGCGGGGCCGCCCTGATCGCGGGCCGGGCCGAGGCCCAGACCGTCGCCGCCGCCGACGCCGTGTTCCGCGACGGCCGGATCGCGGTGGAGGTCATGGGTCAGGGCCCCGACGTGATCCTGATCCCCGGCTACGGCTCCAGCCGCGAAGTGTGGCGGCCGCTGGCCGACCGTCTGAGCGCCACGCACCGGGTGCATCTGGTGCAGTACGCGGGCTTCGCCGGCGAGCCGTGGACGCATGGCGACGGCCCCCTGCTGGCGCCCGCCGTGGCGGCGGTGGCCGGGTACATCAAGACGCAGGGGCTGGAGCGGCCCGCGGTCATCGGCCACTCCATGGGCGGGCTGTCGGCCCTGCTGCTGGCGCAGACGCGACCCGATCTGGTCGGCCGGATCATGAGCGTGGACAGTCTGCCCTTCTTCAGCGCCCTGTTTGGACCTACGGCGACGGTCGACAGCGCCCGGCCGTTCGCGGCGCAGGCGGCGGCGCAAATGCTGAGCGGCGACGACACGACCCTGCGCGCCGGACAGGAAGCGGGCGCGCCCGGCCTGTCGAAGGATGCGGCCACGCAGACGGCCATGGTCGACTGGGTCATGGCCTCGGACCGCAAGGCGCTGGCCACCGGCATCGCCGAGGTCATGACCACCGACGCGCGGCCCGGCCTGTCGGCCATGACCGTGCCGGTTTGGGCGGTCTATGCCGCGGATGCCGACGGCGGCGCTCCGTCGGCCATGGCCGACGCGATGTGGTCGTCGCAGTGGGCGGGGGTGCCGGACCTGACGCTGGAACGCGTCGACGGCTCGCGCCACTTCATCATGGCGGACCAGCCGGAGGCCTTCTACGCCGTCGTCGACCGCTTCCTGGCCGACTGAGGCACATGACTGACCCCGGGGTTCGCCTCGGGGTCAACTCAGCCGGTCAGCCTTGCGCAGCCCCGGGAACAGCCAGCTCCACAGGCCGACCGAGGCGATGGCGGCCGAGCCGCCGAACAGGGCCGCGCCGATGGGGCCGAGAATGCGGACCGCGAAGCCGGTGTAGAACTCGCCCAGTTCGTTCGACGCGCCGATGAACAGCATCGACACCGACGAGACCCGGCCGCGCATCTCGTCGGGCGTGGCCAGCTGGATCAGGGTCTGGCGGATGTTGACGCTGATCATGTCCGCCGCGCCAGCGAGGAACAACGCCACGCCCGCGACCCAGGCCAGGTCGGTCCAGCCGAACTCCATCGCGCCCCAGCCCGCGACGCCGAACGTGAGCGCGGCCACACCGAACAGGGCGACCGCTCCGAACATCCATGCCCCGCCGCGCCGCACGATCGGGAAGCGCGCCAGCCAGCCGGCCATCAGCAGGGCACCGAGGCCGAACGAGGCGCGCAGGATCCCGAACCCCTCGGCCCCGACGTGGAAGATGTCGCGCGCGAAGATGGGTGTCAGCAGGGCGACGCCCGCCAGCAGCACCACCACCAGATCCAGCGAGATGGCCCCCAGCACTACCTTGGTGTTCCACACGTAGTTCAGCCCCACCTTCACCGCGTCCAGCATGGCCCGCGCGCTGAACGGCGTGCGCTCGCGGCGCGGCTTGCCCGAGGTGCGGATCGTGGCGATGCAGAACAGGCCGATGCAGAACAGCACCAGCGCCGTCGCATAGGCGTACGGCACCGCGATGCCGACGATCAGGCCGGCGATGGCGGGGGCGGCGATGCTGCCGGTCTGGAAGGCGATCGACTGGGCCGCGATGGCGCGCGGCAGGGCGGCGCGGCCGACGACCATGGGCAGGAAGGCCTGACTGGCCGGGGCCAGAAACGCCCGCGCCGCGCCGAACAGCGCCGCCACCGCCAGCAGGGCCCACAACGGCGGGCTGCCGTGCAGGGCGAGGGCAAGAAACAGGACCGCGCACAGCCCCTCGACCATGATGGACAGGATCACGGTCAGCTTGCGGTCCAGCCGGTCGGCCATCTCGCCCGCGGGCAGGGTCAGGGCCATCAGCGGCAGGAACTGGCAAAGGCCGATCAGGCCCAGATACAGACTGGCCTCCTGAATGGGATGGTCGCGCCGGGCGATGTCGTAGACCTGCCACAGCAGGGCCGCGCCCTGGGTCTGGATCGCCAGCACCGCCGCCAGCCGCCCGACCCACAGCCGGCGGAAGTCGGGATTGCGCCACGGATTGGTCCCGTGGGCATCTTCTGCGGCCTCGGCCACCTGCGGCGTGATCGGCGGGGGTGCCTCAGGTGCGTCTGTCACTTGACGCGGCCCCGGCCCGGATACGGCGTCCCGTCGCGGTGGCGATAGAAGCTCTCCCGACCGTCGAAGGTCAGGTCGATGTCGGGGTACTCCACCCGGTCCGCGTCGGGGTTTCGGCCGCCGACCTCCAGCACCACGGCGACCGCGTCCGACCGGTTCACCAGATGATGGCCATTGGCGACGCCCTTGGGAAAGCCGGCGCAGTCACCCGCGCGCAACACGGTCTCGCCGTCGTCCTCGACCAACACCACCTCGCCCTCCAGAACCTGAACGAATTCGTCCTCGCCGGAGTGCCAGTGCCGCTGCGATGACCAGGTTCCGGGGTCCAGCTCCAGCCGATTGACGCCGAACTGGCTCAGGCCGACTGCATTGCCCAGACGCTTGCGACGGCGGGCCCGGCAGGGCGCGTCATAGGGCTCCGGATAGGCTGTCCCGTCCCGGCTCGGCGCGGCGTCCAGATCGATCTTGGGCATGACCCTTCTCCCTTCTGCGGTCTGGTCCTAAAGCACGAGTCCATGAGCCTCGCACCCATCGATCCCGTCCAGCTGACCCGCGACCTGATCCGCCGCCCCTCGGTGACCCCGGTGGACGCGGGCGCGATGGACGTCCTGCACGCCCTGCTGGAAGGCCTGGGCTTCGCCGTGCGGCGGATGCCGTTCGAGGGGATCGAGAATCTCTACGCCCGGCGCGGTGTGGCCGGGCCGAACCTCTGTTTCGCCGGGCACACCGACGTGGTGCCGACCGGCGCGCCGGAGGCCTGGTCGGCCGATCCGTTCGAGGCCGAACTGCGCGAGGGCGTGGTGATCGGGCGCGGCGCGGTCGACATGAAGGGCGGGATCGCCGCCTGGGTCGCGGCGGTGTCGCGCGTGCTGGCGGCGGGCGACGTTCCGGGCAGCCTGTCCTTCCTGATCACCGGCGACGAAGAAGGGCCCGCCCTGCACGGGACCAAGCGCGTGGTGCAGGCGCTGCAGGCCGAGGGCGAGGTCATCGACGCCTGCATCGTCGGCGAGCCGTCGTCGCAGCAGGCGCTGGGCGACATGATCAAGATCGGCCGCCGCGGCTCGCTGAACACCTGGATCACGGTGAAGGGCAAGCAGGGACACGTCGCCTATCCCGACCGCGCCGCCAATCCCGCGCCGGTGCTGGCGCGGCTTATGACCGAGCTGGCGGACCACCGGCTGGATGACGGCTACCCTCCTTCTGGCGCTACCGCCGCCGACGCGGTCGACGGCTACTTGAGCTCGATGGCCTTCCAGCCGTCCAATCTCGAGATCACCACGCTGGACGTCGGCAACACGGCGACGAACCTGATCCCCGCCGAGGCGCGCGGGCGGCTGAACATCCGCTTCAACCCCACCCATACGGGCGAAAGCCTGATGGCCTGGCTGGACGAACGGGCCAGGGCGGCCGAGGTCCCGGGCGTGACGGTGACGACCGAGCACCTGTGGTCCGGAGACGCCTTCCTGACCGAGCCGGGCCCGTTCGTGCGCATGGTGCAGGACGCCGTGCAGGCCGAGACCGGCCTTCGCCCGGACGCCTCGACCACCGGCGGCACCTCGGACGCCCGCTTCCTCCGCGCGATGTGCCCCGTGCTGGAGCTGGGTCTGGTCGGCCAGACCATGCACCAGATCGACGAGCGCGTGCCGGTGGCCGAGCTGGAGGCCCTGACGCGCGTCTATGAACGGGTGATCGGCGGGTTCTTTTCCTAACCCTTCTCCCCTTGCGAGAAAAGGGTCACTCCAGAAAGCTCAGCGCGATGGTCACGTGGGCGCGCACGCCGGTTTCCAGCACGCGCTCGTTGACGTCGAACTGGGGCGAGTGGTTGGGCGGGCTGTCGGCGGGATCGACGCCGTCGGCTGACGCCCCGAGGTGCACGAAGACGCCCGGCACCTTCTGCTGGAAATAGCTGAAGTCCTCGGCCACCGTCGTCGGCGGGGCGGCGGGATTGACCTTGCCGGGAGACACCGTCTCCAGCACCGGCGCCAGCCAGCCCGACAGTTCCGGGTCGTTGTAGACCAGCGCCGCATTCTGGCGGACCGAGAACTCGGCCGTCGCGCCGTGCGCCGCCGCCACGTGGCCGATGGCGGCCTCGGCGCGCGCGACGAGGGCGTCGCGCTGGGCCACGTCGAACGTGCGCAGGGTCCCGGACAGGACGGCCTGATCGGGGATGATGTTGTAGCGGACGCCCGCGTCCAGGGTGGCGATGGTGAAGACCGTCGGGGTCGTGGTCGGGTCCACCGTACGCGACGTCAGGGTGTTGACCGTCTGGACCACGGCGGCCGAGGCGGCGATGACGTCGACGCCCTTCCACGGCCAGGCCCCGTGCGTCTGTTTGCCCCGCAGCACGATGTCGACGCGGTCGGACGCGGCCATGAAGCCCTGCGGCCGCCACCAGATGGCGCCCGGCTCGCCCGGCACGACGTGCAGGCCGAAGATGGCCTCGACGCCGAAGCGCTCGAGCACGCCCTCCTGCACCATCAGGGCGGCGCCGCCCAGCGGCTCGCCCGGAGGGGCCCCCTCCTCCGCCGCCTGGAAGATGAAGACGATGGTCCCGCTGATCCGGTCCTTCATCCCGGCCAGCACCTCGGCCGCGCCCATGAGCATGGCGACGTGGGCGTCGTGACCGCAAGCGTGGGCCACCGGGACAGTGTTGCCCATGTAGGTCCCGGTCGCGGTCGAGGCGAAGGGCAGGCCCGTCGCCTCCAGAACCGGCAGGGCGTCCATGTCGGCCCGCAGCGCGACGGTCTTGCCGGGGCGCGCGCCACGCAGCACGCCGACGACGCCGGTCTTGCCGACGCCCTCGTGCACCTCCAGCCCCAGCGACCGCAGGTGGGCCGCGACGGCGGCCGCCGTGCGGTGCTCGGCGAAGCCCAGTTCCGGATTGGCATGGAAGTCGCGCCGCCACGTCACGACGTCAGGCATGACGGCGGCGATCGCCGCGTCGGGGGCCCGTACCTGGGCCTGGGCGGGCAGGGCCACCAGCAGGACGGCGGCGATCGTGAGGCTGCGGATCATGTGGGGTCCCCCGGTTCTTGCGGACGATGCGGCGCTTTTCCGGGGTTGCGCAAGAAGCGCGGAACGCCGATTTCGGACCCATGCCCATCAAGGCCACCAAGACCCGCTGGCAGGACGTCGTCCTGGTGTGCCGCAAATGCTCGAAGAAGCTGGGCGACGAGGGCTTCGGCCCGAACGGCGACAAGAGCCTGAAGAAGGCGCTGAAGAAATATCTGCACGCGGGCAAGGGCCGGAAGGCCGGGATCACCGTGCGGCACACGGACTGCTTCGACGTCTGTCCGAAGAAGGCCGTGGTCGCGGTCAATGCCATGCGCCCGACCGAGATGCTGATCATCGAGCCCGGAACCGATCTGCTGGAGATCAAGTCCCGTCTGGGCGTCGACGACGGGCGGCGGCTGAAGTTGCTGCCGCCCCCCGCGGCCGCGGAGTGAGGGGATGAACCTCCGCTCGCAGGCCTTCGCCATCCTGTTTCTGGTCAGCTTGATCGCCGCGGGCGGCAACATGGCACTGCAGTCCGTGCTGCCGACCATCGGGCGGGAGTTCGGTCTTGCCGACACCCTGGTGGCGGGTGCCTTCGCCCTGTCGGCCCTGTTGTGGACCGTGGCCAGCCCGATCTGGGCACGGCGGTCCGACGTATGGGGGCGCAAACGCACGATCCAGCTGGGGCTCGCCGGCTTCGTCGTCTCCATGGCGGGCTTCGGCGTGGCGACCACCGCCGGTCTGGAAGGCTGGCTGGGCGCCGGCGTGGCCTTCACCCTGATGGCGACGGCCCGGGCGGTCTATGGCCTGTTCGGATCGGCCGCGCCGATCGCGTCACAGGCCTACGTCGCCGACCGCACGACGTCGCAGGAGCGCACGCGCGCCATGTCCATGCTGGCCTCGGCGCAGGGTCTGGGCACGGTGATCGGGCCGACGCTGGCGCCGTTTCTGGTCCTGCCGCTCGTGGGACTGGCCGGGCCCCTGTACGTCTTCGCCCTGATCGGGGCGGGGGTGCTGGCCTGGGTGTCGACGTCCCTGCCGTCCGGCGAGGTCCCGCGGCAGGCGCGCGAGCTGCCGCCCGCCAAAGGGCTGTGGAAGGACTCGCGGATTTCCGGCCATCTGGCGTTCGGCGTGCTGGTAACCGGCGTTCAGGCGGTCAACATCTCGGTGCTGGGTTTCCACGTCATCGACGAACTGGCGGCGCAGGGCATGAGCGCGACCCAGGCCCAGCCCTTCATCGGTCTGGCCATGTTCGCGGGCGCAGCAGCGACGCTGCTGGCGCAATGGGGACTGATCCCGCTGTTGAACCTGCAGCCGCGCGCCCTGATGCGGTGGGGTGCGGGTCTGGCGCTGGTCGGCAACCTGCTGAGCGTGGTCGCACCGGACTTCTTCGCCGTCGTGATCGGCTATGCGCTGGTGTCGCTGGGCCTCGGCTTCGCGCGGCCGGGGTTCACGGCCGGATCGTCGCTGGCCGTCGGACCGGGCGAGCAGGGCGCGATCGCGGGGCTGATGATGGCGCTGGCGGGGATCAGCTTCCTGGTCCCGCCGGTGCTGGGTGTGGCGCTGTACGAATGGACCGAACCTGCGCCCTTCGTGCTGAACGTCGGCATGGCCGGTCTGGCGCTGATCCTTGCCTTTGCGCTGAAGGGCCTGCGCACGCCGCCACCGGATCTGCCGGATCGCGAGGAACGGCCGGGGCCCGATGTCCAGCCCGCCAGCCAGCCGGGGCCGGAAGGCGCGCGCTGAGGCCTTTTCTCCGCCATCCAGCCGTGCTGGAAGGGCGGCATGGACATGGCTCGCATCGAAAAGCGCGTCGGGGTGCAGGCCCCGTCTGACCGCATCTGGGACCTGATCGCCGACCTGCCGTCGTGGGACCGCTGGAACCCGGTGGAGACGACGGTCGAGGGGACCATCGCCTTCGGCGGCGGACTGGCCCTGACCGAGGCGATCGACGGCGTCGGCGAGCGCCGCGCCGTGGCCAGGGTCGTCGAATGGCAACCGCTGGCCCAGCTGGTCTGGGCCGAGAGCCGCGGCCTGTGGTTCCGCACGATCCGCTATTACGAGATCGAGGAGCTGGAGCCGGGTGCCTGCATCGTCTCCAACGGCTGGATCTTCAAGGGCCTGCGCGGCGAGTGGCATTTCGACCGCCACCGCCTGAAGCTGAAGGCGGCGGCAGAGCGCGTCGGCGAGGCGATCAAGACGCACGCGCAGGGCTGACGGCCGTCAGCCGCCCTTCGCCATCGTGTCCTGGATGTTGATGATCGCCGGGGTCAGGATGACGATGAACAGCACCGGCAGGAAGAAGATGATCATCGGCACGGTCAGCTTGGCTGGCAGGGCCGCGGCCTTCTTCTCCGCCGCCGAGAGACGCATCTCCCGGTTCTCCTTGGCCATGGTGCGCAGCGCGGTGCCCAGTGGCGTGCCGTAGGTCTCGGCCTGGGTCATGGCGGTGGCGACCGACCGGACGCCGGGATGGTTCGTGCGCTTGGCCAGGCCCTCATAGGCCATGCGGCGGTCGGGCAGATAGGACAGTTCGGCCGACAGCAGGGTCAACTCCTCGGCCAGATCGATGGAAGACCCGCCGATCTCCTGGCTGACCTTCTGGATCGCCGCCTCGATCGACATGCCCGCCTCGACGCAGATCAGCAGCAGGTCCAGCGCGTCCGGGAACGCCTGCATGATCGAGGTGCGGCGCTTGGAAATGCGGTTCTCCAGAAACAGGTTCGGCGCATAGAAACCGACCACCGTCGCCACCGCCACGGCCAGCACCCGCGTCATCAGCGGCAGGCCGAAATCGTTGAAGATGAACAGATAGAAGATCGCCACCGCCATGAAGACGAACGGCATCGAGAAGCGGAAGAAATAGAAGGTCGTCAGCGGCTTGGGCCCGCGATAGCCCGCCTGCGCCATCTTGTCGGCGACCTTGGGGTCCTCCAGCAACTTGGTCAGGTTCAGGCGTTCGACGACGCGCTTCTTGAAGCCTTCGTCGGTATGCCTCAGCCCCCCGCCGCCCTGGCCCTGCTGGGCAATGGCCTGACGCGAGCGCCGCTTCAGCTCATCGCGCCGTTCGCCGACGGCCTTCATGCGCTTGTCCAGCTTCTGGCCGCCGGACAGGCCCGTGACGAGGCCCAGGATGGCGCCGAACGCCAGCAGGCCGACGACGAGGCTCAGCAGGTTCTGCGGATTGGTCAGGAAGGCCATCAGATCGGTCATCGGCCCACCTCAGAACTTGAACGCGATCATCTTCTTCATGACGAAGATGCCGAAGCCCATCATGGAGCCGGCCACCAGCAGCATGAACTGGCCGCGTGGGTCGGTGAACATCAGCATCATGTAGGCCGGTGTCGTCAGGGTCACGAGGATCATCACCGCGGGCGGCAGAGAGCCGATGATGCCGGCGGACGCGGTCGCCTCGGACGACAGGGCCTTGATCTTCTCGCCCATCATCTTGCGGGCGCGGAGCACGGTCGTCAGGTTCGACAGGGCCTCGGCGAGGTTGCCGCCGGTTTTCTGCTGGATGGCCATGACGATGGCGAAGAACTTCAGCTCCGGCGTCGGCATGCGCTCGTACATCTTGTCGAGGGCCTGGGCCAGCGTCAGGCCCACGCCGAGCCCGTCGACCAGCCGCTGGAACTCCGGGCCGAGCGGCGCGGGACTCTCGCGGGCGATGATTTTGAAGCAGTCGTGGACCGGCAGGCCCGACTTGATGCCGCGCACGATGACGTCGACGGCGTCGGGGAACAGACTGCCGAACTTCTTCATGCGGCGCTTGCCCAGCATGCCGACGAACCAGCGCGGCAGGCCGAGGCCGAAGACCACGGCAAGGCCGAGGCTCAGAAGCGGGTTGGCGCCGAACAGCAGCGGAAACAGGCCGGCGAGCAGGCCGAGGACCACGCTGACGATGATGAAGGTGCGCAGGGTCATGCCCAGACCCGCCTGCTTCAGCTTGGCCGCCATGGTCATGCGCGCCTTGCGTTCCGCGCGATCCGCGTCCTGCAACTGGGTCAGGATCTGCTTGCGGCGCGCCTCGGGCGTGTTGGCCGCGGCGGCGGCCTTCTTGGCCTTGGCGTTGTCCGTCTTCGGCCCGCCGAACGTCTGGGCCCGCTTGAGGGCCTGGGCGCTGGAATCGTCGCCCCCGACGAACACCCAGCCCAGAGAGCCGATGACGATGAAGCCGAGGACGCCGGCGATGATCTCCAGCATGGCCCCTACTCCGCCGCGTCCAGGGCTTCGGCCAGTTCCCGCTCCAGCCCGTAGTAGCGGGCGCGGTCCCAGAAGCGCGGGCGGGCGATGCCGGTGGAGCGGTGGCGGCCGATGATGCGGCCGTTCTCGTCTTCGCCGGTGATCTCGTAGACGAACAGGTCCTGGGTCACGATCACGTCGCCTTCCAGCCCCACCACCTCGGTGATGTGGGTGATGCGGCGCGAGCCGTCGCGCAGGCGGGCAGCCTGGATGATGACGTCGACCGAGCCGACGATCATCTCGCGGATCGTCTTGGACGGCAGGCCGTAGCCGCCCATGGTGATCATGGACTCCATCCGGCTGATCGCCTCACGCGGGCTGTTGGCGTGCAGCGTGCCCATGGAGCCGTCGTGGCCGGTGTTCATGGCCTGCAGCAGGTCGAAAGCCTCGGGCCCGCGGACCTCGCCGACGATGATCCGCTCGGGACGCATCCGCAGGCAGTTCTTCACCAGATCCCGCATGGTGATCATGCCCTGCCCCTCGAGGTTGGGCGGGCGGGTCTCCAGACGCACCACGTGCGGCTGCTGCAGCTGGAGTTCGGCGGCGTCCTCGCAGGTGATGACGCGCTCGGTCGGGTCGATGAAGGCCGTCAGGGTGTTCAGCAGGGTCGTCTTGCCTGAGCCGGTGCCGCCCGAGATGACGAGGTTGCAGCGCGACGCGCCGATGACGCCGAGCACGCGCGCGCCCTCGGGACTGATGGAGGCGTACTCCACCAGGTTCTTCATCGTCAGCTTGTCTTTCTTGAACTTCCGGATCGTCAGGGTCGCGCCGTCGATGGCCAGCGGCGGGGCGATGACGTTGACGCGCGACCCGTCCGGCAGGCGGGCGTCGCAGATCGGGGAGCTTTCGTCGACGCGGCGGCCGACCTGCGACACGATCCGCTGGCAGATGTTCATCAGCTGGGCGTTGTCGCGGAAGCGGACGTTGGTCAGTTGCACCTTGCCGCCGACCTCGATGAACACCCGGCCGGCGCCGTTGACCATGATGTCGGCGATGTCGTCGCGCGCGAGCAGCGGCTCAAGGGGGCCATAGCCCAGCACGTCGTTGACGATGTCCTGGACCAGGTGCTCCTGCTCGGCCACCGACATGGAGACGTTCTTGATCGCCACCAGCTCGGCGACGATGTCCCGGATCTCCTCGGACGCGGCCTTGGTATCGAGCTGGGCCAGCTGGGCCAGGTCGATCGTGTTCATCAGGGCGTTGAAGATCGTGGTCTTGGTCGCGTGATAGTAGTCGCTCTGTTCCCGGACGATCTCGGCGACCGCCTGGGCCTTCTTCAGCTGTTCGAAGCCCGCCGTGGGGCGCGGGCCGGGCCCGTCGGTCTTCGGTGCGGCCTGGGGCTGGGGCTTGGGCCGCGACGCCAGCGCGTCCAGCCGGTCCGCGGCCGGAGACGCGGGGCGCGGAGCGGCCTGGGGCTGGGGTGCCGCCGGGCGATCCATGACGTCGGCGTCGCCGCCGAAGGCGAAGGCCTGGGTCTGCACCCCCGGCGTCGGCTGGGGCGCGGCCATCTCCGGCGCGGGTTCGGGCATGACCGGGCGCAGGGGCGGCGGGGCGGAGCCCGGCTGTCCTGTGCGCTTGCCGAACATGTCAGCCCTTCTTCTTGAACAGGGATCCGAAGATCGACTTGCCGGCCGGCTTGGCAGCCTTGGGCCCGGCCAGCTGGGGCAGCTCGCGGCGCGAGACGATCTGGGCTAGGGTCTGGAAGCTTTCGGCGGCCTTCGACTTCCCGCCCAGATCCAGGATCATCTGGCCGTTGTTGGCCGCCGCGCCGAAGATCTTCGGCTCGAACGGGATGATCAGGCTGGGATGGACGCCCAGCGCGGCACCGAACTCCTTGGCGGGGATTTCCGGGCGACCGGGCACCCCGACCTGATTCAGCACCAGGCGCGGCGGGGCGTCGTTGGGACGACCCTGCTTGATCAGATCGATCATGTTCTTGGCGTTGCGCAGGCTGGCGAGGTCCGGCGTCGCGACCACCACGACTTCGTCGGCCGAGATCAGGGTGCGGCGCATCCAGGCCGACCAGAGATGCGGCAGGTCCAGCACCACGAAAGGCGCGGTGCCGCGGATCTGGGTCGTGACCTCCTCGAACGCCTCGGGGCCGACCTCCCAGTCCGTGTCGAGAGTTGCGGGCGCGGCGAACAGCGACAGCTTGTCGGTGCAGCGGACCATCATCCGGTCCAGCAGGGTCGCGTCCAGCCGGTCCGGCTGGCCCAGGGCGTCGGCCACGCCGTTCAGCGGATCCTGGTTGAAATCCAGGCCGGCGGTGCCGAACGGCAGGTCATAGTCGACGATAACGGTGTTGGCGCCGATGCGCTCGCTCATCGCATAGGCGGTGTTGTGGGCGACGGCGGAGGCGCCGCAGCCGCCGCGCGCGCCCACGAAGGCGATGGTTCGGCCGACGAAGGGCTGGGCCGGATCGGCGAACAAGCCCCCGATGGCGGCGATCAGCTGCAGCGGCTGGACCGGCGCGACCAGGTATTCACTGACGCCGCGACGCATCAGTTCCCGGTACAGCAGGATATCGTTGACCGAGGCGATCACGACCACCTTGGTCCCGGCGTCGCAGACCTCGGCCAGCAGGTCGATCTCGCCCAGCAGGGTGGCCGGATCGGCGGTGGACTCGACCACGATCAGGGGCGGGGTGGGTTCGTGGCGATAGGTCTCGACCGCCGCGGCGACGCCACCCACCCGGACCTGGGTGGTCGCGCGCGACAGGCGGCGGTCCTGGCCCGCGCGCTCGGCGGCGGCGAGGGTGTCCTGACGTTCGGCGAAGACGTGGATGCCGATGCGGGGCACGGACACGTCGGCGGCGATGGGGGCCAGTGCCGAGCCGGCTTGGGCGATCATCTCGCCGACCGGATTGAAGGGCGCGGCGGCGGGAACGGGCATGGCGGCTGCCGCAGGGGCGCCCGGGGCGGGCGGCGTGAACTGCAGCGGTTCGCGGGGCGCGGCGGGCGCGCTTCCGGCTTCGACGAAGGGCTGGATCGCGCCCGGCTCGGACTGGACGTAGTCCATGTCCAGGTCGAACGCGTCGTCCTCGAACTCTGTGCGACTGTGGGCGAAGGCGTTGGTCATGCCGTCCTATTCCACCGCCCGCGCAATTCGGCCTTCCACCAGGGGCTCCTGGGTGGCCGAGGTGGTCTCGCCGGCGCGATAGGCCTGGAAGACCACCGCAGCCCGGCCGGAATCCGACGGCGTCATGCCACGCGGTCGCGCGATGTCGCGGGGATCGTCGATCTGGGCCGCAAGGTTGGCGTTGACGGAGCAGCCGAGGCCCGGCGAGGGGCCGTTGGACACCCGGCCGTTCAGCGTGCCCCGCTCGGCCGCGCAGTTCGGGATCACGGCCTGCACGGTCTCGAAGCCGACGAGGATCGGTGCGCGGCCGTCGGGCGCGCCATAGGCTTCGACCGTCAGGGCGGAGGCCGGGATGCCGAAGCGGACGAGGGCGTCGTGGACGGCCCAGGCCATGGTAGCGGAGACTTCGTCGTCGCCCGACGGCGCCTGGACGAACAGTCGGCCCGCGCCACCGCGCTTCCAGCGATGGCTGAGGGCGACCAAGGCGTCGGTCTGGGCAGCCGACAGGCCGGTCTCGTGCACCGCCAGGGCGATGCGGTCCAGCCCGGGCTCGACCCGCAGCGCATAGTTCGACAGCGGCGTCAGCGGCGGGGTCTCGCCCTGGAACATCCCGCCGGTCTGGGCGCAACCGCCCACGGTCAGGGCGGTGACGGCGGCGATCAGGAGGGTGCGCATCTCGGTCCTCATTCGATCACATAGCCCACGGGGCCCTGCCAGCCGGGCGCGGCACCGGCGCGGGGCGCGGGCACGCCGTAGCGCTCGGTCAGGCGGCCGAAGAGCATGGTCTGGAGGTCGCCCGAGACCACAAGACCGTCGGCCGGGGTCTGCAGGGAGTTCGGCGAGGTCGGGGAGACGATGTAGGCCTCGATGATGATGACCAGCTCGGTCTCGCCGGAGATGTAGTCGCGCGAGCGGAACAGGCCGCCCAGAACCGGCAGGGCCCCGATGCCGGGCAGCTGATCGATGTTCTGGCGGGTGTCTTCACGCAGCAGACCGGCAATCATCAGCGAGCCGCCGGACGGCAGCTCGACCGTGTTCGAGGTGCGGCGCACGGCCAGCGCCGGGATGACCAAGGCGTTGGGTCCGGTGCCGCCCAAGGTGAAGGCACCGTTGGTGGTCAGCTCGGAGACTTCCGTCGACAGCTGCAGCGAGATGCGGCCGCCGGACAGCACGATCGGCCGGAAGGCCAGACGCACGCCGTAGGGCTTGAACTCGATCAGGATGTTGCCGCGGTCGTCGCGGCCGACCGGCACGGGGAACTCGCCGCCGGCCAGGAACTCGGCGTTCTCGCCCGACACCGAGGTGGCGTTCGGTTCGGCCAGGATGCGGACCAGTCCGGTGCGCTCGAAGGCGCGGATCGTGCCGGTGATGCCCTCGCCGTCGTTGTTGGCGTCGTTGTAGGTCAGCTGCCCGCCGCCCAGCTGGCTGCCGGACACCGCGAAGGTGGCGACGTTCGACAGGCTGAGGCCGTCGCCGATCGTGTTCAGGATGGCGTTGACGTCAAAGCCCAGCTGTTTGACGGCCGAGCGCTGCACCTCGATGACCCGGGCGCGGACGGTGACCTGGTCGGAGCCTTCGATGGTCATCATGTTGATGACCTTCTCGGGCGACGAGACGAAGGCGCGGGCGATCTGGCTGACGCGGTCCGCCTCGCCGGGGCTGGAGACCGTGCCGGTCAGCAGGATGCTGTCGTTGACGGCCTCGGCCTTGACGTTCACGCCCGGAAGCGTCCGCGACAGCGTGTCCTGAAGCGCCGAAACTCCGGCGTCGACGCGGACCCGCAGGGTCAGGATGGAGCGGCCGGCGGCGTCCAGGAAGACCGCGTCGGTCTCTCCGGGGGCCAGGCCGATGATGGTGATGCGGCGCGGCGAGTGCAGCACTGCCTCGGCCACGGCGGGGTTCGAAACGATGACGTCGCGGGCGTCAGCCGGCAGGTCGATCGCCATCGAGCTGCCGCGCGGCAGGTTGACCAGCTGGGCCCCGGCGCCGGCCGAGACCATGGCCCGGCTCTGGGCCTGGACCATCGTCGCCGGCGCGACGGGCGCCAGTGCCATCGCGGCCGCGGTCAGGAGGACGGTCAAACGTCTCATTGGACCACCACCACTTCGGGATTGCCGCCACGGAAGACGCGCACCGTGGCGGTGCGGCTCTGCGAGGGCGAGGGACCGACGCGTCCGGACGGACCGCCGGTGTCGGCATAGGAACGCAGGACCAGGCTCAGCTCGCCCTCGGACTTGGCCAGGGCGAGGGCCTCGGCGTCCTGGGGCCGGACCTCCAGGGTCGCGGTGGCGCCGACCACCGCCTGGGCGTCGTCGTCGACGCTGGTGGTCTGGTCGATGGCCAGAACCTTGACGTTGGCCATGACGGTGGAGGTGGCGAAGCGGCTGCGGCCGGAGTCGTCGGCCCCCGCGGCGTCGCTGAGGCGCATCTCGCGGGTCAGCAGGACGTCGACCCGGTCGCCCGGAAGAATGAAGCCGCCGGCGGCTGTCTCGACCGTCACGCGGATGGCCATGGCCCGCATGCCCGGCTCCAGATAGGCGGCCAGATAGCCGCTGTCCCCGGCGCGCACGACCTTGCGGTTCAGCATCGGCTCGCCGGCCAGAATGGGTTCGCGGACCACCGCACCCAGCCAGTCGGACTTGGCCCCTCCGGTGGCCATGTCGCCGGCCGCGCGCGTGACGCGGGCGACCGCGCTGCCGTCGGCGGGCTTCACCTCCGCCGCGGGCTGGGCGGGGACGGGCGTGGTGCCGTCGGTGAAATGATCGGGCAGGACCTCGGCGGCGGGGACGTCCTTCCACTCCATGTCGTCGGCGACCAGACGCTTGCCCGGCTCGAGGTCGCGGGCGGCGACCAGCACCTTGGCCATGGGAACGGCGACGACCGGCGCGGCGGCGGCCGTCTGGGTGGGCTCTCCGCCGGAGCCCATGGCGCGCACGACGAAGGCCAGGCCGATGGCGGCCACGGCTGCGACGCAGATCACGGCGATGCGGGCGGGTTTCATCACGGTCTCCGACGCGGGCGAATCGCGGGAGTCCCACTCCCGGCGCCTGCGTTAACGACCATGGCGGGCGCGGGTTAACGCGCCCCTAAACGGCGGTTTTCAGACGCCAGCGGCGTACAGGTTCATCAGCGGACTGGACGGCCAGGCCATCAGGGCGCCGGCGGCAATGGCCACGCCGTAGGGGATGTCGCCGCGCGGTTCCATCAGTCGCGAGACCCATCCGGGCGCGCCAGCGGGCATCAGGGCCGGTGCCTGGGCGCGGGCGAAGATCAGGAACAGACAGAACAGGCCGCCCATGAGGCCGGTCCACAGCAGGAACATGCCCGACCCCGACACCCCCAGCCACAGACAGGCCGCGGCCGTCAGCTTGGCATCTCCGCCGCCGATCCAGCGCAGGGCGAACATGCCAGCCGCGACGAACAGGGCGATCAGGGCCACCCCGAGGTGCGCCGCCACGGTCATGACCGGCAACCCCATCAGGAAGGCGGCCGGAAAGAAAGCCACCACAAGGATCGCGGAGATCCAGTTGGGGATGGTCATGCTGGTCAGGTCCTTCAGGCCGGCGGCGATCACCAGCGCCGGCAGAAGGCTGAGGGGAAGGAAGAGGATCGGATCCATTTGGACACTCTGGACCGGACGCGGTTAAGGCCGGGTTTGCAACGTTCGTCGTCCGACGTCCCGGGTGTGAAAGAGAAAGGCCCGGAGCGTTTCCGCTCCGGGCCCTCCCCGGTTTCAAGACGTGGGGTCCGCGGCTTAGGCGCCGGCGGTGCCGCCCATGCCGGTCACGACTTCGTTGAACTTGGTCTTGATGGTCGAGCCCAGGGCGGTCACGGCCGTGATGATCACGACGGCGATCAGGGCGGCGATCAGGCCGTACTCGATGGCGGTGGCGCCGGACTCGTCGGCCATGAAGCGGGAAACGAACTTGGTCATTGGATGTGTCCTTCAGTTTTGTTCAGCGAGCGACTTCAATTCGGGAGGGCGGTCGCCCGCTGGACCCCCAGAATGCAAGGTGACTTTCGCCGACCTGCGTTAAGGGGCGGTGCGCGGACACGGTTACTTCCGCATTCACCCTGAATTCCCCACCCGGTCTGAAAAGGTCGCGACCGGAGACGGCATCGGAGAAGAAGAAGGGCCCGGAGCGTTTCCGCTCCGGACCCCTCCCGGTTTCAGGACTGCGGTCCGCGGCTTAGGCGCCGGCGGTGCCGCCCATGCCGGTCACGACGGCATTGAACTTGGTCTTGATGGTCGAGCCCAGGGCGGTCACGGCCGTGATGATCACGACGGCGATCAGGGCGGCGATCAGGCCATACTCGATGGCCGTGGCGCCGGATTCGTCGGCCATGAAGCGGGAAACGAACTTGGTCATGTGAAATCCTCCAGGGGAAAAGAAAGGGAACGCGAGACGACTGCCACCAACTTGGGGCCGCCGCTTGTTGCGCCCGTTCCCCGTATGCCCAATCTAGGGAGCGCCGATTAAATCAGAGTAAACGCCAAGACGATCTTGGATGTAATCGTGGTTATCGCCGCGTTCATCAAGTTGAAGAGCTTTCCTCTTGTCGGTGCGTCATTTCAGACTTTCTTGAGGATTGGAGGGCAGTGTGCGCGACGCCCCTCGCGGGCGTGCGGGATTCCAAGGGAGCGGCCCATGGCCTTCGGACATCGATCGACGCGCGGCGCCCTGATCGCCGCCGGCCTGCTTCTGGTGGTGGCCGTGCCGGGCGTGGCCAGCGCCCAGTCGCAGGCGCTGAACGTCGAGATCGACCAGTCGGCGCGGATCCAGCTGCGCGGCCAGGCCGGCTCGGTCATCGTCGGCAACCCGCAGATCGCCGACGTCACCGTCGTCGACGCCAACACCCTGTTCGTGACCGGCAAGGGCTATGGCGTAACCGAGGTGGTCGTCGTCGACGGACTGGGCCGCACCCTTTTCCAGAGCCAGATCGTCGTGGCCGGCGGCGACGTGGGCCGCGTGCGCGTGTGGCGCGGTGCCCAGGTCACGGAGATGGCCTGCTCGGCCTCCTGCGCCCCGACCATGCGGTCGCCGAACGCGGGCCCCTCGGCCGCCGCGGCCCCGGCGCCCAACTGAGGCCGGCGATGCGCCGGTCCTGGCTGATCCCGCGAATTCGCCGCCGCCCCCGGGAGGGCGCCGCGGCGGTCGAGTTCGGCATGATCGCCCTGCCCTTCCTGTTCATGCTGTTCGCGATCGCGGAGATCGCCTTCGTCTTCGTGCTCGACTCGGTACTGGAGAACGCGGTGATCGAGACCGGTCGCCTCGTGCGGACCGGTCAGGCCTCCGCCCAGAGCTTCACCACGGACACGTTCAAGACGCGCATGTGCGCCCGGATGACCGTCTTCTCGTCGGGCTGCCTCGGGAAGGTCCACGTCGACGTGCGCGTGGTCGGCAGCTACACCAATCCGACCCTGCCCGACCCGATGCAGGGCGGTGCCTTTTCAGCGTCGGGCCTGACCTACCAGAACGGTGCCCCGGGCAATCTGATGCTGGCGCGGGCCTGGTACAAGCACACGCTGTTCACGCCCTTCCTCGCCCAGGGGCTCGCCCGGGGCGGATCGGACAGCTGGCTGATGGCGTCGACCGCCTTCCAGAACGAGCCGTGGAGCTGATGGCACCGACGCCCGCCCGGCCCGGCCTGTTCCGTCGCCTGCGCGGCGACCGGCGCGGCGTGTCCGCCGTCGAGTTCGCCATGCTGGCCCCGGTCATGATCGCCATGTATTTCGGTCTGGCCGAGTTCTGTCAGGGCTTCATGGCCCAGAAGCGGGCCGGCCACACCGCCTCCATTGTCGCCGACCTGATCACCCAGCGCAGCGCGGTGACCGGTGCGCAGCTGGATGACCTGTTCAACGTCGGCGGCCAGATCATGAAGCCCTTCCCGTCCGGGACGCTGAAGATCCGCGCTTCCAGCGTCACCCGCGGCAACGACGACGTGAACCGCGTGGGCTGGAGCCGGGGCAAGGGGATGACCGCGCGCGCTGCCGGCTCGACTGTCACGCTTCCCGCCGGGCTGGTGGAGCGGGGCCAGACGGTGATCTTCACCGAGACCACCTACGACTACGACTCTCCGGTCGACTATCTGATGCCCGCCGTCACGCGGTTCTCTCACAGCTTCTACATGCGGCCGCGCGAGGTGGAGACGATCGCCTACACCCCCTGATCGCCGGACAGGGCGAGGCGCAGGGCGGCGATCTTGGCGTCGGTTTCAGCCAGCTCGGCGGCGGGGTCGCTGTCAGCGACGATCCCGGCTCCCGCCAGCGTGCGCCAGCGCCAACTCTCACCGGTCCGCTGGAAGGCGGCGGTGCGGATCAGGACCGAGGCCGTGAACCGGTCCTCCTCCATCAGGAACATCGAGCCGCACCAGGGCCCGCGCGGCGGCTCGTGACCGGCGATGACCTTCATGGCCTGGTGCTTGGGGGCACCCGTGATCGACCCGGGCGGGAAGGTCGCGGCCATCAGTTCGGCCGCGCCGAGACCAGCCGCGAGACGGCCCGCGACGGTCGAGACGAGGTGATGCACCGTCGGATGGGCTTCCAGCTGGAACAGCCGCTCGGCCCTGACCGAGCCGGGGACGCAGGCGCGCGACAGATCGTTGCGCATCAGGTCGACGATCATGAGGTTCTCGGCGCGGTCCTTGGCGCTGGATTGAAGGTCGGCGGCCAGCCGGGCGTCACGGTCGGGGTCGGGATCGCGCGGACGGGTGCCCTTGATCGGCCGGGTCTCGACCCGTCCCGTCTCGTCCAGCGTGAGGAACAGCTCCGGCGAGTTGGAGACCACCGCGCGGTCGCCGACGCGCCAGAAGGCGCCGTAGGCCGAGGCCCGGCCCGACAGACGGGCGAAGACGTCGAACGGATCGGTGCCGGGGCGGAGCCGCCCCGCCCATGCCCGGGCCACATTGGCCTGGAACAGCTCGCCCGCGGCGATGCGGGCCACCACGTCGGCGACGGCGGCTTCATAGACCGCGCCCGCAGCCTCTTCCGGGAAGGCGTCGGCGGGTGGCGCGGGCGGTCCGGACGATACGGCGGCGGCGGCCCATCCGGCGGCGCGATTCAGGGCGGCCTCGGCGCCGGCGCGGTCGACGCCACGACCCACGGCACGGGCCCCGCCGTCGGGCGTGGTCTCGATCAGGGCCGGATAGCGGGCCAGCATCAGGTCGGGCCAGTCGCCGCGCGGGCCGACGGCGGGGCGGGCCCCGAGGTCGTAGGACGCCAGTCCCACGACGCCGGCTCGCCAAACAGGATCGGCCAGCCGGGCGAAAGGGGTGGCATCGTCGACCGAGCCGATGAAGGTCAGGTCAGGATCGGCCGCGATCAGGCTGCGCCCACCCTCCGGCGGTGCCGTCAGGACCAGGGCGCCGGGTCGATCCCGCAGCCCGTGCGCGACGGCGGCCATGTCGACCACCCCCAGCGCGCGGGTCAGGCGCACGTTCAGGGGCCGCGTCACACCGACAGCCGCTCACCGATGCGGTCGCGCATCGCGGCGTCGACGCCCAGCGCCGTTTCCAGATAGGCGTCCAGCGAGCCGTGCTGGTCCTCGATGGTGCGGAAGGCGACCTCGAGGAAGTCGGGCTCCACACCCAGGAAGGCCACCACAGCGCCGTGCGAGGCGGTCCGGCCGGTCATGGCCTGCAGCTGGCGGGCGATGTCGGGCGCCCGCGCCTCGAGGTTCACCGCCCGGTTGGTCAGCAGATAGTCCTCGAACATGTCGTCGCGCGAGACGCCGAGGAGATGGTGCGTCAGGGCCGCCAGAAGGCCGGTCCGGTCCTTGCCCGCCGCGCAATGGATCAGCACCGGGCCGTCGGCGTCGGCGAGGGCGCGGAAGTAGCGCGCGAACAGGTCCAGATGCGGCGGCTCGAACGGCAAGCGGCGATAGGCCTCCCCCATGAAGGCCCGGCCCGACGCCTCGGTCAGGTCTGCGGTCTTCAGGAAGGTGATGTGGGGGGCCTCGCCACCGTCGTCGTGATCGCTCTCGACGACGACGCAGGCGGTGCCGGCCGGCCGGCGCGAGGGCTGGTGGCGTCGCTCGCCGGGCCGGCGCAGGTCGACGACCGTGGCCACCCGCAGATCCGCGAGCCGCGACAGATCCGCCTCGGTGGCGCGGGCGTGATGGGCGGACCTGTAGAGGCGACCCGGCTTGACGCGCCGTCCGGCGGACGTGGCGTAGTCGCCGTAGTCGCGAAAATTGTCGATCGCGTCGAAGGGAAGGAGACGGCTCATGTCCCTTCCCTTCTCACGATCCGCGCGGGATGTCAGTCGGTCCTGGGCTGGGCCGCCGCGTGCAGGGCCCCGACGGCGTCCAGATATTGCACGAAGGCCCGTCGTCCGTCCTCGGTCAGCCGGGCCTCGGTCAGGGGCTTGCGGCCAACGAAGCGCTTGGTGACCTCCACATAGCCCGCCTCCTCCAGCTTGCGCAGGTGGACCGACAGATTGCCGTCAGTGGTCTGGAGCCGCGTCTTCAACTCGCCGAAGTCGGCCGAGCCGGCCCCGGACAGATAGGCCATGATCCCCAGACGGACGCGGCCGTGGATGACCTCGTCGATGCGGCTGATATCGAAGTCGTCGGCCATGCTCAGACGACCTCCGCCGGCTCCTGGCGCACCAGCAGGACGCCGGGGACCAAGGCGAAGGCGAACAGGCCGGTGCCGTAGGCCAGCCAGATCCAGTCGGTGCCGGTCAGGGCGGCGATGGCCGGCGCGGCGGCCCAGGCGCCGATCGCCAGCCACCATTGCCAGCGCGCCTTGGACATCGTGGCCGACACGGCCCAGCCCGAGCCGTAGGCGGCGAAGATCATCGACGGGAAGATGTAGGTCAGGATCGGGCTCTGCACGCGCCATGAGATGACCGCGATCGACAGGGACATGACGAAGATCAGCAGGCCCACGCCCATCCACGCGGCCCCGACCGCCTGATTGACCAGCGACGCCGCGCCGGGCCGGCCCTTGCTGCGTCCGATCAGCACGAACAGGCAGGCGAAGAAGGTGGCCATGGCCCCCACCCAGACCACCGCATAGGCGACCGGCGAGAACGCCAGCGCCCCGATCTCGATCAGCCAGTGGATCACGGAGGCGAAGCCGAAGATCAGGCCCGCCGCGATCAGGATGCTTCCCCCGATCAGCGGGGTTCGCCGGCCCTCCTCGGCGAGGGCTTTGATGTAGGCGATCTCGTCCTTCATGGACCGGATGTCGTCCTGGGTCATAGTGTGCAGCTCCGAATGCGATGCCGTCACTGTAGCCTCATACTTTGTCTTGTAAAGTGCTTTCTTGAGATTGGCGGCGTCGTCGCGGTTTCGCGGAACCGACAGGCGGAATTCCCTCGGCCTGCCAGCGGTCAGAGGGTTCAGACGGCAGATGGAGCACCCGTCGCGGCCATTGCATGAGGAGGCCGCGACCTCGCGGCACTGGACGCGGCGGCCGTCCGTGCCCATCACGGAGCCATGAACCGTCGCGGCCTTCTGATCCGACTGGGCCTGCTGGCCGGTGCCGTGGGCGGCGGCTGGTGGTTCAAGGACAAGGTTCTCTGGCCAACGCCGCGACCGGCATTCAGCGATGGCGCGACGCCGTGGCTCGGCTATCGCGCGAATGCCGTGACCCCGACCGTGGAGGTGATCGTAGGCGGCGTGCCGACGGTAGCTCTGATCGATTCCGGGGCGCAGTACTCGGTTCTGGACCGGGCCTTCCACGAGCGGCTGACGGCCGAGGGGCGCGAGCGGCTGAATTTTCCCCTGCCCGTTCTGGCCTACGGCGTCGGCGGACGCCCGCAGGTGGGGCGCGGCACCGTCGTGGACGTGGCCATGGAGGGTCTGGACCTGCCGAACCTTCGGGCGGCCATCCTCGATCTCGGGCCGATCGCCGACCCTGAGCGCGGTCTGGGCGCGCAGTTGATCCTCGGACAGGACGTGCTGGAGACGATGGTGCTGGATATCGAGACGGGCGCGCGCCGCAGCCGGCTGTCGGCACCCGGCGTGATCGCCCTGCGTCCCGGCGCGCGCGCCCTGCCGGCGCGACGGTCCGGGGGCGCGCTGAGGCTGGACGTCACGCTCGAGGGGCGGTCGGTTGAGGCCTTGGTCGACACCGGCGCCTCATCCCTTCTGGCCCTGTCGCGCAAGTCGGCGGAGGCCGCCGGCCTCTACGACGGGCGGGCCCTTTCGCGCGGCTCCAGTCTGGTGCTGGGCGGTCAGGTGTCGGCCCAGGTGGCGCGGGCCCGCACCGTGGGCGTGGGCGGGCGCACCTTTGCCGATGCGCCCGTGGCCATCTTCGCCGACGTCTCGGCCCCCGGCTTTCCCGGCGCGCTTCTGGGCATGGCCGCCTTCGAGGGCCAGGCCGTGCGGATCGATCTGGACCGGGCCGGGCTGTGGACTGCCGAGACGCCGGATCTCAGCGTCGGGCCCCGCCGCCGACGTCGCTAGCGCGCGCCGAAGGTGTCGCAGACCGCCGGATCGCCGCTCTCATAGCCACGCCGCAGCCAGGCCGCCCGTTCCTGGGACGTGCCATGGGTGAAGCTCTCGGGCGAGGCGCGGCCCTGGGTCAGGCGGTCGTCGCCGATGGCCGAGGCCGTCTGCAGCCCTGCCTCCAGGTCGCCGGCGGTCATGGCCACCTCCCCGTTCGACACGGCCGAGGCGTTGGCGGCCCAGACGCCCGCATAGCAGTCGGCCTGCAGTTCCAGCGCGACGGAGAAGCGGTTGGCCTCGCCCTGGCTGCGGGCGTTGCGCTGGGCCTGCTGCACCTGCTGCGAGGCGCCCGTCAGGGTCTGGACGTGATGGCCGAACTCGTGGGCGATGACGTAGGCGCGGGCGAACTCCGCCCCTGATCCGCCAAGTTGTTCCAGCTGCTGCCAGAACGACAGGTCCAGATACACGGTGCGGTCCGTCGGGCAGTAGAAGGGCCCCATGGCCGCCTGACCGAAGCCGCACTGGGTTCCCGTGCCGCCCTCGTACAGGACGACACGCGGCGGCTGATAGCCGACCAGCTGACGGGCCCAGACGTCGTTGATGTTGGCACCGACCACGTCCACGAACAGGCCGGCCTGATCCTCGGGCGTGCCCGTCTCGCCTTCCTGCTGGGTCGCCGCGCCGAACTGGCTGGCGACCTGGGTGGTCGTGGCAGGGTCGATGCCAAAAAAGAGGTAGCCGAGCAGGGCGATCACTCCGACGCCCAGTCCCCCGCCGACCACGCCGCCGGCGCCCATGCCGCGTCGATCCTCGATGCCGCCACCGCGACGTCCGCCCTGCCAACGCATGTGATCCCCTCCAGAACCCGGCCGCAACGGCCACGCTAGGTCAGAACGGGACTAAGTCAAAAGGGATGCAGCCGCGTGACGGTTCAGCGCGGCCGGTCCAGCCAGGAGTCGATCTGGCCGACGTCGCCGCCGGGCGACGAGGAGGGGAAGCCGCCGTTGGGGCGCACCGGCGTGCCGGGCGCGGGCTGGCGGGAACCGGGATAGGGCAGCCCGGGGGCGCGTGAGGCCTCCACGCGGGTGGCGGTTCCCCGGGCGTCAGCGTGGCTGCGGACGGCCTCGGCCTGACGCAGGTCAGCGTCGCGGCGGCGCTGCTCCATGGCCTGCAGATTGCGGTCCGCGTCGAGCCGGTGCCGGTCAAACTCCGACGCTCCCGGCCACGGCTGGACCTGGGCCAGGGCTGCGTCGGGCGCGACGCCGGCGAGCAGCGTCAGGCCGGCGGCGAGAACAAACGCACGAAACATTCCGGGAGGATGGACCCGGACGGCGCCGGGACCAAGGCGCGCGTCATCACTTTCGGGAGAGGGGTTCCGCGCCCCGGCGAAGCTGGGCAAACTGGCCGGATGGCCGCCCGCCGCATCCGCACAGACCACCTGATCGCCGCGTTGGGCGTGGCCGTTCTGGTGCTCGGCGCGCTGGTCGGCTGGCGGGTGATCGCGACCCAGGGCGTCGCTCCATGGGAGACTCCGCCGCACCGCCGCGCGCTGCAACAGGTGCGCGAACGGTTCGGGCCGACCGGCGAGGTGCGCCTGATCGAGCGCGGACGCGGGCCGGTGGTCTGCGGCTATGCGGGCCGCCGCCGACGGGCCGGAACGGTGGCCTTCGTGTCCCGCCCCAACCGCATCCTGTTCGCCGACGACCCCCTGAGTGCCGAGTTCCGCGCCATGGTCGAGGCGGATTGCCCCAACCTGCCGACCCCGCCGACCCGGACATTGCCGTGACCGACGCCCCCACCGCCGGAACCTTCGAGGGGCGCGAGCACCGCCTGCCGGTGCGCGTCTACTACGAGGACACCGACTTCACAGGTCTGGTCTATCACGGCAGCTATGTCCGGTTCTTCGAGCGCGGGCGGTCGGATTTCCTGCGCGCGGCCGGGGTGGGGCACGCGGAGCTGATGGACGGACCATCGCCACTGGCCTTCGTGGTGGCCGAGATGGACCTGCGCTGGCTGAAGCCGGCGCGCATCGACGACGCCCTGACCGTGCGCACGCTCTATGAGAGGATCCAGGGGCCGCGCCTGATCATCGCGCAGCGGATCACGCGCGGCGACGAGACCCTGTGCGAGGCGCGGGTCACGGCGGTGTGCATCCATCCCGACGGCCGGCCGCGGCGGCCGACGACTCTCCTGATCGACAAGGTCCGGCCCTGGCTGGCGCCCGCACAAGCTGACCATAAGTGACGAAGCGGCTTCGGGCCGCTAGACCCGCCATGAAATCGCCTTGCCGCCCTTCACCATGGACGGCGCAACCTTGACCGGAACGCCCGCATGACCGTGCCCGCCGAAGCCAGCCTGTTGAACCCCGTCGAGCTGTTCATGGCCGCCGACTGGGTGGTGAAGGGCGTGATGGTCGGCCTGGCGCTGGCATCGCTGTGGTCCTGGGCGGTGATCCTCGACAAGGCCTTCCGCTTCTCCGGCATGAACCGGCGGGCCGACCAGTTCGAGGACGTGATCCATTCCGGCCGACCGCTGGAGGACGTGGCGGCGCAGGCGGGTCCGAACCCGACCGACCCCCTGCCGCGGATGCTGGTGCTGGCGGTGACCGACTGGCGTGACGCGCGCGCGAAGGGCCAGCTGGGCGAGGTTCAGGGCCAGATGCTGATGGCCCGCATCGACCGCGCGCTGGACAGCCTGATCGCGCGCGAGGGCCAGCGCATCGAGAACGGCCTCGGCGTGCTGTCGGTGGTGGCCACGGCATCGCCCTTCATCGGCCTGTTCGGCACGGTCTGGGGCATCATGAACGCGTTCAGCGCCATCGCCTCGGCCGGGAACACCAATCTGACCACCGTAGCCCCCGCCATCGCCGAGGCCCTGTTCGCCACGGCCATCGGCCTGGCGGCGGCCATCCCGGCCTACATCGCCTACAACAAGTTCTCGATCGACGCGGGCAAGTTCACCGGCCGGATGGAGGCCTTCGCCGACGACCTGCAGGCCGCCGTGGCGCGCCGGGTCGGCGGGCCGGCCGCGCCGACGCCGGCACCGTCGACCGACTTCACCGACCGCCGGGGTTTCTGAGCCATGGCCCTCAGCGTTGGAGGCGGCGGACATCAGAGGGGGCGCAGGCGTCCCCGCAAGAAGCCGCTGAGCGAGATCAACGTCACGCCGCTGGTGGACGTCATGCTGGTGCTGCTGATCATCTTCATGATCTCGGCGCCGCTGCTGACGGTCGCCGTGCCGGTCGACCTGCCCGACACCGAGGCGGGCGCGGTCGAGGCCGAACAGGAGCCGGTCGTCGTCTCGATCGACCGCTCGGGCGAGGTCTTCGTGGGCGAGGGCCAGGTTGGCTACGACGGGCTGATCGAGGGCGTGCGTCAGGCCGGTGGATCGCCGGACAAGGCTGTGTCGGTGCGCGCCGACGGGGCCGCGCCGTATTCCGAAGTAGCCAGGGTCATGGCCCGTCTGTCGGCCAACGGCTACGCCAAGCTGAACCTGATCACAGACACCGCCCCGCGCGCCGCGCCGGCCGCCGCCCCCGTCACGGCGACGGAGGGCTGACGGCATGAAGGCGCCCGGACCCGGCACGATCGGCTCGCTCGTCCTGCACGCGGGACTGGGCGCGCTGCTGTTCGTGTCATGGCCGGACAAGCCCCTGCCGACGCCGCCGACCGAGGGCATCCGCGTGTCCGTCATCTCCGACGTGCAGGTCGAGGCCGCCGCCGCGGACAATCCGTCGGAAGAGCTGATCACCGAGGACGGGGCCACGGTCCCGCCGCCGGAGACCGAAGTCCCGCCGACGCCCGAGCCGACGCCGCCCCCGCCGACGCCCACGCCGCAGAAGAAGGCGCCGACTCCCACGCCGCGCCCGCCCGTCACGCGCCCGCCCACGCCCCAGCCGCGCCCGCCCGCGCCGGCACCGAAGCGCGAGGAGCCATCGCTGGACCTCGATCGCCTGTCAAAACGTCCCAACGACGGACGCACCAACCGCCGCCCCAACACGGGCGACGCCGGTCGAGGACAAGCGCCGCGCGCCTTGGGCCGCGCAGATATCAGCGCTCTGGGGCGGCAGGTCAGCGTCAACTGCACCCCCGGCGTGATGCAGGCGGGGTCCATCGTGGTTCAGGTCAGCGTCACGCTGGACACCAGCGGGCGCCTGGTCGGAACGCCGCGACTGGTCGGCCCGCGCAACGACGCCGCCTACCGCGCCATGTCGGACTCCGTGCTGCGCGGCATCCGTGCAGCCGTGCCTTTCGACGTGCCGTCCGGCTATGAAGAGCAGACCTTCACATTCGCCTTCGACAGCGCCTCGGCCTGCTGACGTCCTGACGCGCCCTGACGGTTCGTCCTTAACCGCCAAGCTCGCCTGAAAGTCGCCGCATTGGGGCCGAGAGTGGCGTTTCGTCACGTCGTGCGTTCAAGTAGGCGGCGGACATGCCAAGCCGGAGTTCCTGATGCGACTGAAGACCCTTCTGACCGCCTTCGCCGCCGCCTGCGTCGCCCTGCCCGGCGCGGCCTTGGCGCAGGACCCGACGACGGGCGAGCCGCAGATCGTGGTCATCGACCAGGCCGAACTGCGGCCCTTCCCGATCGCGGTCGTCGGCTTCACCGGCCAGTACGGTGACGACATCTCCGGCGTGGTGCGCGGCAACCTGCGCCGCTCGGGCTTCTTCGACCCTCTGAACCCCGCCGGCTTCTCCGAGCGACCCGGCCTGGGCGCTCGCCCCAGCTTCCCCGCGTGGACCTCGATCGGCGCGCAGGCGGTGCTCTACGGCGGCGTGACGCCGCGCGCGGACGGTCGCGTGGACGTCGGCTTCCGCCTGTACGACACCTACCGCGAGTGCCAGCTCGTCAGCTACCAGTTCACGGCCACGGCCGAGCAATGGCGCCGCATCGCGCACAAGATTTCGGACGTCGTCTATCAGCGCATGACGGGCGAGAGCGGCTTCTTCGACACCCGCGTGATCTACGTCGCCGAAAGCGGCACCCAGCTGGAGAAGCTGAGCCGGCTCGCGATCGTCGACCAGGATGGCTACAATCCCGTCTTCCTGACCCAGGGCGACGAGGTGATCATGTCACCGCGCTTCTCGACGTCCAATCCGGACGAGGTCACCTATGTGGCGCTGGGCCGGGATTACAGCCGCATCTACCTGTACAACCTGTCGACCGGGCGGCGCGAAAGCCTGGGCCAGTTCGACGGTCAGGTTCTGGCGCCGCGCTATTCCAACGACGGCTCGATGCTGGCCTTCTCGATCATTCGCGGCGGCAACACCGACGTCTACACGATCGACCTGAACACCCGCGAGCTGCGCCGCCTGACGAGCGATCCGGGCATCGACACCTCGCCCAGCTTCTCTCCCGACAACTCCATGATCGCCTTCACCTCGGACCGGTCGGGATCGGCGCGGATCTACGCCATGCGCGCCGACGGCACCGGCCAGCGGCCCGTCAGCCGCGGCGGCGGCCTGTACACCGCCCCGTCCTGGAGCCCGCGCGGCGACCTGATCGCCTTCACCAAGCAGCAGGGCGGCCAGTTCCACATCGGCGTCATGGGCACCGACGGCTCGGGCGAGCGCATCCTGTCGTCCAGCTATTTCGAGGAAGGCCCGTCGTGGGCCCCCAACGGCCGCTACGTGATGTTCGCGCGCCAGACGCGCGGGGGTGATACCCGCCTGTGGACCGTCGACCTGTCCGGCCGCGTTGTGGCGCAGGCGGGATACGAAGGCCGCGGCTCCGACCCCGCCTGGTCGCCGCTGCTCGATCAGCCGCCCGCCGATCTGCGCTTCAACCAGGGGCCCGACAGCTGTCCGACGTGACAGCCTCACAATCGCGTCATCGTCGCTGGCGAGGCGCAAGTTCACGCGTTAGCCGAACATCAACGGTGAAGCTTCACCGCAGACAATTCGAGGAGACCAACCCGATGAAGACCCACTCTCTCTTCCGCCTGGCGCTGGTCGGTGCCTCCGTCCTGGCCCTGGCCGCCTGCTCGCGTCCCGCCCAGCCCGAGCCGGGTATTCCCGGCGGCGGCACGGTGACCAACCCGGACACGCGCGGTCCCGGCGCCGGCACCGGCAACGTCGGCGGCGGCAACATCCCCGCGGCGGCCGGCTCGGTCGAGGACTTCTCGGTCAACGTCGGCGACCGGGTCTATTTCGACCTCGACAGCTATGAGATCCGCCGCGACGCCTATCCGCGCCTGGACGCCCAGGCCGACTGGCTGCGCCGCTATCCGAACGTGATGGTCCGCATCGAGGGCAACGCCGACGAGCGCGGCACCCGCGAGTACAACATCGCCCTGGGCTCGCGCCGGGCGGAGTCGGTCCGCGCCTATCTGATCCAGCGCGGCATCCCGGCCAATCGCATCGACGTCATCAGCTTCGGCAAGGAGCGCCCGATCGCCGAGGGCGCGAACGAGGAGGCCTGGGCCCGCAATCGCAACGGCCGCACTGCCATCGTCTCGGGCGCGCCCGCGCGCTGATCCGACCCGATCGACACGAACGGGGGCGGTCGCTTCGGCGGCCGCCCTTTTTCTTTGACCGAAGCCGTCGCCCGCGCGAAACCTCGGCCTTCACGAGCGCTTGGGGGCGGGCATGGAAATCGACGCGGCGGGCGGCGCGGCCACGGCCGGGCTGATCGGGGCGGCCATCGAGCGGCCGACGGGCCATGCGGGCGACCCCGAGGGGAATTGCACGGACTGCGGCCTGCCGGTCGACGGCAACTTCTGCAGCAACTGCGGACAACCGACCCACGTCCACCGCAGCCTGCTGCATCTGGTCGAGGAGGTGCTGCACGGCGTCGTGCATTTCGACGGACGTATCTGGCGCACCCTGCCGCTGCTGGCAGTAAACCCCGGCCGGCTGACCCGCGAATGGATCCAGGGCCGACGCACCCGCTACGTCTCGCCGCTGGCCATCTTCCTGTTCAGCGTCTTCCTGATGTTCTTCGCCTTCAGCTTCCTCGGGACCGGGTCGCCGGAAACGACGACGACGATGTCGGCCGCCGAACGGGCCGAGGCGACCGAGGACCTGACCGAGGCGCGCGCGGCCCTGGCCGAGGCGCGGACGGAACTGGCGGCGCGGCCGGACTCCAACGCTTTGGCCGTCACGGTCCGGGCGACCGAGGCGACGGTGGCCATGCTGGAGCGCCGTCTGGGCGTGCCGGCCACCGTGGGCGACGCCAAACGCGGCGACGGATTGCAGCCCGGCAGCTGGCAGGCCGAAGTCCGCGACGCCGTCGAGGCGGGCAACATCAGCGTCAACCTCGGCAACGAGGGGCTGAACACCAAGGTCAAGAAGAAGCTGCTGAACCCGGATCTGGCGATCTACAAGATTCAGCAAACCCTCTATAAATTCAGCTTCCTGCTGATCCCGCTCTCGATCCCGTTCGTGGCCCTGCTGTTTCTGTGGAAGCGCGGCTTCACCCTGTATGACCACGGTGTCTTCGTGATCTATTCGCTCACGGCGGTGTCGATCCTGCTGCTGCTGACCGTGGTGCTGGGTCGCATCTGGAGCGGGTTCGGCGTTCTGGGAGCTTTCCTTTTTGCGTTCGGCCTGCCCGCCCACATGTTCGCCCAGTTGAAGGGAACCTACGGTCTTTCGATCTTTTCGGCCCTTTGGCGGACGATCGCGCTGATGTTCTTCTGCGTTCTGGCCTCGACCCTGTTCCTGGTTGCGATCATCATGCTGGGCCTGACCGGCTGACGAGATTTGGCCGCAAACCGCGTGAAAGCTGCCCGTATGCCCAAGCTGCCGAAAATTTCCCGCAACGCCCTCATGACCGGGCTCGGCGTCGCCCTGATCGCCGGTGCCGTGGTGGCCCAGTCGGTGCCGACCGAGCCGATCATCTGGGACAAGCGCCGGCTGGACACCCTGGACCGCAACGTCCGCAAGCTGGAGCGCGCCATCTTCCAGCGCAATTCCAGCGGCCAGCCCTTTCTGATGGAGCCGGACCCCGAGGTCGTGGCGCTGCAGGGCCGGGTCGGCGGCGTCGACCGTCGGCTGGCCGACGTCGAGGCGACGCTCCAGCGCATGAACGGCGACATCGAGCGCCTGACGATCGATCTGGAGAACTTGAAGACCGAGAATGGCCGGCTGCGCTCGCGGCTGGGCGAGAGCGAGGCGCGGTTGTCGACGCTGGAAACGCGCGCGCGCGAGGAGGCGGAGCTGAACGCCCCGATCGTCGCCAACAGCCCGACCGGCACGGCCGCCGGCGATCTGGCCGCCGCCAATCGCCTGCTGTCCACCAATCCGGCCCGCGGCGAGCGGGCGCTGGAGGTGTTGATCGTGACCTGGCCGGAGGAAGAGGAGGCGCGCCTCGCCAACGTGCGGCTGGGTGACTTGCGGCTGGAGGACCAGGACGCGGCCGGTGCCGTCCCCTATTTCGCCTCCGCCCTGCGGGGCTGGCCGGAAGCCGGCTGGGCCCCGGAAGCCACGATCAAACTGGCCGAGGCGCTGGAGGCCGAGGACCAGAGCACCGACGCCTGCATCACCCTGCGCGAGTTCCGCACGCGCTACGGCACGGGCGCGCCGGCCTCCCTGACCACGCGGGCCCAGGCGGTGCGCACCTCGGCCGGCTGCCGCTGACCGACACGGACGCCCTGACGGCACGGGTCCGGGCGCGGCTGGACGCGCGGCTCTGCCGAAACGTCGAGGGGCCGTTGACGGTGGCCCTGTCGGGGGGCGGAGATTCCGTCGCCCTGTTGATGCTGGCCGTGGACTGGGCACGGGCCAACGGGCGGCGCGTCCTGGCCCTGACCGTCGACCACGGGCTGAACCCCGAAAGCCGCGACTGGTCGCGGCAGTGCGAGACCGTGGCGCGGACAGCGGGGGCGGACTGGCGGGAGCTGCGCTGGACCGGCGACAAGCCCGCGACCGGTCTTCCCGCCGCCGCCCGCAAGGCGCGGCACGCCCTTCTGGCGGACGCGGCGCGCGCGGCCGGGGCGGCCGTGATCCTGCTGGGGCACACCGCCGACGACGTAGCCGAGAGCGACCTGATCCGCGCGGAGGGCACGCCCATCGGCCGCCTGCGCGAGTGGGCCCCCAGCCCGGCCTGGCCCGAGGGGCGCGGGCTGATGCTGCTGCGGCCGCTTCTGGGGGAACGGCGCGCGATGTTGCGTGACCTGATGACGTCGCGCGGCCTGGACTGGATCGAGGACCCGGCCAATGCGGACCTGCGGTTTGCGCGGGCTCGGGCGCGGGCGGCGCTGCGCGGCGCGGACGCGGGGTCGGCGTCGGACGCCGCCGAAGTCCAGCGACCGTGGACCTGGCGCGCCCACTGGTCGGGTGCCTTCGAGGTCGACCGCGAGATGAGCCCGGCCTTCCTCGCCGCGCTCGCCCTCTCTGCGGCGGGGACCGACCGCCCTCCGAGAGGCGAGCGGGTCCAACGACTGCGCAACCGCCTCGCCGCGCCCGGGGACTTCGGTGCGACGCTGGCCGGCGCGGCCTTCTCGACATGGCGCGATCGGGTCCTGGTGGGGCGCGAGGCAGGCCGGACGGGCCTGCCTTCGCTGCGTCTGGAAGCCGGCCGGCCGGAGGCATGGGACGGACGGTTCCAGATCACGGCCGTCGCATCCGCCGTCGTGGTCGCCGCCGGCGGGTGCCGCGACGCGCTCTCTGACCAGGACCGCGAAGTGACGCGGCGCGTCCGGCAAGGGGACGCCGCGGCCCTGCCCGTCCTCGTTCGGGACGACGGATCGGCCCCGGTTCTTGCATGGCGGGACGCCGAGGTCGTGACCCTGGCGCCGCGGCGACTGTCGCTGGCGGCGGGCGAAACGACGCACGAACGTGATCTGAGCAAATCCGTCGATGGCGAAAGGCTGCCGGCCGACCTATTTTGAGACCGACGCGGCGGCCGCCCCCGGCGATCGCCTGACCGAGAGGACCGAATGAACCTGCGCAACATTGCCGTGGCCGCCATGATCGGCATGGGCCTGCTGGCCGTCTACGCCATGATGAGCCAGGGCGGCTCGCCCGGCATGCCCGGCGGCAAGGCCGCCTCCGCCCGCCCCGAGGAAATGACCTACTCCCAGTTGCTGTCTGCGGCCGCCGACAGCCGCATCAAGGCCGTCGAGGTGCGCGGCGAGGCCATGACCGGCGAGTTGAAGGACGGGACCAAGTTCACCGCCACCACGCCCGTGCCGAACGTCGACCTCGTCAACGAGATCGAGGCCTCGGGTGCCGAGGTGAACGTCAAGTCGATGCGGCAGCCGCTGTGGCAGGCGATCCTGCTGGGGCTCCTGCCCATCTTCGTGCTGGTCGGCCTGTTCTTCCTGATCACCCGCCAGATGCAGGGCGGCGCGCGCGGGGCCATGGGCTTCGGCAAGTCCAAGGCCAAGCTGCTGACCGAGCACAAGGGCCGCAAGACCTTCGAGGACGTGGCCGGCGTGGACGAGGCCAAGGAAGAGCTGCAGGAGGTCGTCGACTTCCTCAAGGACCCGGGCAAGTTCCAGCGTCTGGGCGGCAAGATCCCCAAGGGGGCCCTGCTGGTGGGCCCTCCCGGCACCGGCAAGACCCTGCTGGCCCGCGCCGTCGCGGGTGAAGCCGGCGTGCCCTTCTTCTCGATCTCCGGCTCGGACTTCGTCGAGATGTTCGTCGGCGTCGGCGCCAGCCGCGTCCGCGACATGTTCGAACAGGCCAAGAAGAACGCCCCCTGCATCATCTTCATCGACGAGATCGACGCCGTCGGCCGTCACCGCGGCGCGGGCCTGGGCGGCGGTAACGACGAGCGCGAGCAGACGCTGAACCAGCTGCTGGTAGAAATGGACGGGTTCGAGGCCAACGAAGGCATCATCCTGATCGCGGCGACCAACCGTCCCGACGTGCTGGACCCCGCCCTGCTGCGTCCCGGCCGCTTCGATCGTCAGGTCGTCGTGCCCAACCCCGACGTCTCGGGCCGCGAGAAGATCCTGCGCGTGCACATGAAGGACGTGCCGCTGGCCGCCGACGTCAACGTCAAGACCGTGGCGCGCGGCACGCCGGGCTTCTCGGGTGCCGACCTGGCCAATCTGGTCAATGAGGCGGCCCTGATGGCGGCACGCAAGGACCGCAAGATGGTCACGCACCGCGACTTCGAGGACGCCAAGGACAAGGTCATGATGGGCGCCGAGCGCAAATCCATGGCCATGAACGAGGAAGAAAAGCGCCTGACCGCCTATCACGAGGCCGGCCACGCCATCGTCGCCATGAACGTCAAGATGGCCGACCCGGTGCACAAGGCCACCATCGTGCCGCGCGGCCGCGCCCTGGGCATGGTCATGCAGCTGCCGGAAGGCGACCGCTATTCCATGAAGTACCAGCAGATGATCGACCGCATCGCCATCATGGCCGGCGGGCGGGTCGCCGAGGAGCTGATCTTCGGCAAGGAGAACATCACCTCCGGAGCCAGCTCGGACATTGAGCAGGCGACCAAGCTGGCCCGCGCCATGGTCACGCGCTGGGGCTTCTCGGACGTGCTGGGCACGGTGGCCTACGGCGAGAACCAGGAGGAGGTATTCCTCGGCCATTCGGTCGCGCGCAGCCAGAACGTCTCGGAAGAGACGGCCCGGATCATCGACGGCGAGGTCAAGCGTCTGGTCACCTCCGGCTGGGAGGAGGCCCGCAAGATCCTGAAGCGCAAGAAGGCCGACCACGAGAAGCTGGCCCAGGCCCTGCTGGAGTACGAGACCCTGTCCGGCGACGAGATCCGCGACCTGCTGGAAAAGGGCCTGGCCCCGAACCGCGACGAGAACGCCTTCCCGAACTCGGGCCCGTCGGTGTCGGTGCCGGTCACGCCGGTGTCGGACGGCACGACGATCGAGACCGCAACGGTCCACTGACGCCGCCTCCAGACCCCTCTGAAGCGCCGCTCCGGGAGACCGGGGCGGCGTTTTTCATGGACCGCTCCTGACCCACTAAATCTAGTCTCCTGTGGACGGCGCAAATCCACATATTGCGTGTCTTAAGGGCTGGTTTACGATTGGTGGTAGGTCGCCGGTCGGGGAACGTCGTTCCGGCGCCAGATGTTGAATCTTGGAGGGCGACATGAGCCTGGGCTGGACCGAAGACCGCGTCGGCGCGCTGAAGAAACTCTGGCTCGAGGGCCAGTCGGCCAGCCAGATCGCCAAGCAGCTGGGCGGCGGCGTGACCCGCAACGCCGTCATCGGCAAGGTGCACCGTCTCGGCCTGTCGGGCCGCGCCGCGCCGTCGCAGCCGGCCCGCACGACCTTCCGCCCGACCCGCCCGCGTCCGGCTGCGGCTGCCCCGAGCCAGGCGCCCAGCGCCCCGCGCCGCATCGAGGCGGCCCAGCCGCGCCCGGCCGCGCCGATCGCGCCGCGCCCCGAGCCGATGCCCGACCTGCCGGGCACCGCCACGGTCATGACCCTGGGGGCCCACATGTGCAAATGGCCGATCGGCGACCCGTCCTCGGCCGAGTTCAGCTTCTGCGGCCGCCGCGCCTCGGAAGGCGTCTACTGCATGGAGCACGCCCGCGTCGCCTATCAGCCCGCGGTCAAGAAGAACGGCGCCGGCGAGCTGGCCCGCTCGCTGCGTCGCTACATCTAGGCGCCCTACCGCTCGGGACGCGGTCCCTCCCTGCTTGAGGGCGAGGGAAGCACCCTACCGCTCGGGACGCGGTCCCTCGCTGCTTGAGGGCGGGGGCCGCCACACCGGCGTCATGAACGGCCTCTAACAGGCCCGCCGTCCGCCCGACGTCGCCCCGCAAAGCGACGCCGGATCGGGACGGGGCTGCGGTTCTCCGGGTTGACGCAGCCCCGGTCTCGCCCTCGCTCAGTTCAGCGTGCGGCCCGCGTCCGGGACGTCCAGGCTGAAAGCGGGGATGGCCACCTCGAACCGGGCCCCCTTTTCGTCCGCCATCACATAGGTCCCGACCATGGCACCCGACGGTGTCGACAGGGGGCAGCCTGAAGCATAGGCGTGCGAGCCGCCCGGCGGGATCACCGGCTGTTCGCCGACCACGCCCGGGCCCCGCACCTCCTCCGTCCGGCCGAGGCCGTCGGTGATGGTCCAGTGGCGCGCCAGCAGCTGCACCGGTTCAGACCTGCAGTTCACGATCTCGACCTGATAGGCCCAGACCCAGCGCCCGGCGTCCGGGTCGGACTGGCCCGCCAGATAGCTGGGCCGCACGCGGACGATGACGTCGTGGGTTTCGGCGGAATAGGCGGGGCCATCGTGCATCCCCCATGGTGACGCGCGGCCGCAAACCGTGCAAATCCTCGCCCATGAGCTTGACCGACATTCCGGGCATCCTGCCCTGCCAGGGCATCGAGGCCCTGATCGCCGCCGGCGCGGTAACCACCGACACGCCGTGGGACGCCGATCAGGTACAGCCGGCCAGTCTGGACCTGCGGCTGGGCGACCGGGCATGGCGCGTGCGCGCCAGCTTCCTGCCCGGGGCGCGCAAGGTCGAGGACCGCATCGCCGACGTGGCCATGCACTCGATCGACCTCAGCCCCGGGGTCGTGCTGGAAAAGGGCTGCGTCTACATCGTCCGGCTGCAGGAGCGGCTGAGCCTGCCCAAGGGGCTGATCGCCCGGGCCAACCCCAAGAGCTCGACGGGGCGGGTCGACGTGTTTGTGCGCCTGCTGACCGACCACGGCGCCTCGTTCGACGACGTGGCCGAGGGCTATGACGGGCCGCTGTATCTGGAGATCGCGCCGCAGACCTTCTCCATCCTGGTGCGACCCGGCACGCGGCTGAACCAGCTGCGGCTGAAGGCGGGGGCCCCGCCCAAGCTGGAGACCCGGTCGGTGGGTGTCGATCTGGACGGGGCCGACGGCGAGATCGTCGGATTCCGCGGCCGCCGCCACGCCGGCGTGGTGGATCTGGACCGCATCGACGGCCACGACCCGCGCGACTTCTGGGAACCGTTGTACGCGCGCAAGGGCGAGCTGCTGCTGGACCCCGGCGAGTTCTACATCCTCGCCTCCAACGAGGCGGTCGAGATCCCGGTGTTGCAGGCGGCCGAGATGACGCCGATCGACCCCTCGGTCGGCGAGTTCCGGGTCCACTACGCGGGCTTCTTCGATCCCGGCTTCGGCACCGACGAGGCGGCGGGAAAGGGATCCAGGGGCGTGCTGGAAGTGCGCACCCACGATACGCCGTTCCTGCTGGAACACGGCCAGACCGTGGCCCGGCTGGTCTATGAACCGCTCACCGAGAAGCCCTCACGCCTCTACGGCCAGGGCGGCAGCCACTACCAGCGGCAGGGGCTGAAGCTGAGCAAGCATTTCAGGGCGTGGGCGTAACCACCTTCGCCGGGCTCCCCGCGAACTCGTCGGCATAGGCGGGGGCCAGCAGCGACTGGAAAGCCGACAGCGGCACGGTCACTTCGTACGGCCCCTCGGCATACGGCCCGACCTGATAGGGGCCAATCAGGAAGGTCAGCCCGCCGGCCTTGCCGCCGGTCGTGCCGGGGGCGAGGACGAAGGGGGTCTCGGCCGCGCGGGGGCAGGCCCAGTCCTTGCCGCCCAGGGCGACGGGCTCGGCGTCCGGCACGCGCGCGCGCTTGGCCGCGTTGATCGCCGCGCACAGGGCGCGGTCCAGAGCACCGAAGTCGGCGCCCTTGGTGAAGATCTCGGCCCAGCCGACCTGACGCTTCAGCGCCTTGTCCCACAGCACGCCCGTCATGACGGTGTTCGGATGGGCCCCGCCGGTGAACTCGAAGGCCGTGCGCTTCAGGCTCATCAGCTTGCCGGTCTCGTGGGCGGCGACCAGTTCGACGGTCTGCTCATAGGCGAGGTTGGGCGCGCCCGCCTCGGTGTTGTCGGCCTGGGCCCCCTCGGCGAACTCGCGCAGGTGGGCGACTTCCTGGGCGTACACCTTGGCGTGAAGGTCGGGCTGGGCCTTGATGCCGTCGGGCAGCTTCAGGCTGACGGTGGCGAAGGCGGTCTTCTCGGAGAAGGTCAGCGGGGCGGCGGCTTCGGCCGGGGTCACCGCGGCACCGGGCGCGGCGGGCACCGCGCCGTCGGCGGCAGGCTCCCGGTCGCGGTTGCAGGCCGACAGGGTCAGCACGGCGACGGAGGCGAGCAGCAGGAAGCGGGCGGTCATGGGAGGCTCCTTGGTATGCCCTACCCTAGTGCGCCCAGGCCTATGGCGAAAAGGAGGATCAGCCCGGCGTCGCGGTTTGACTTGAACAGCCGCAACGCCCCGGCCCCGTCCTCCCGCCGGACGCGGGCGGTCTGGAAGGCGAGATGCAGGGCGAACAGGACCAGGCCGAGCCAGAACCAGCGACCGAGGCCGGGCATCGCGCCCGCAGCGGCCGCGAAGACGACGCTGACCGCATAAAAGACGCCGACGCCGACGCGCACATTCGCGCCCAGCCGCCGCGCCGAGGACTTCACGCCGATCATGGCGTCGTCCTCCACGTCCTGCAGGGCGTAGAGGGTGTCGTAGCCGAGTGTCCAGAACAGGCCGGAGAGCCAGAGGAGGATGGCGGGGAGGAGCGATCGGCCGGCTCCAATCCCTGCCGTTCCGTAGGCGGACCAAGCCCCGGTAGCGACCATGATCTCCCCGACGATGGCCGTAACGGAGAACGCGGCACCGCTCGCCGCAGCGAACCCCATCAGCGCACCCCAGTTGAAGGTCATGCCCAGCCAAGCCTGCGGCCACCAGGTAATGCGCTTCATGAAGGGATAGGCGGCGACCAGCGCGAGCGAGGCGACGCCCAGCACGATGGCGACGGTGCCCAGCGTCAGCAGGATCCCCAGCGAGATCAGGCTGCACCCGACGATGTAGGCCCACGCCCCCTTCACCGAGATGCGGCCGCACGCCACCGGCCGCGACGCGGTGCGCGCGACCTGCGCGTCGATTTTGCGGTCCACCACGTCGTTGAAGGCGCAGCCCGCCGCCCGCATCAGACAGGCACCGATCAGGAAGCCCAGATACAGCCAAGCGTCATACAGGTCGGGGGTCTTGCGCCACGCCGCCAGCGCCAGGGTGATCCCCTGCCAGCCGGGCAGCAGCAGCAGCCAGATCCCGATCGGCCGGTCGAACCGTCCCAGCTTCAGCCACGGCTTCAGCCCCTCCGGCGCATGGCGGTCGACCCAGTTCGTAGGCGCGGCATCGGGCAGGGGCGCGGTCATGGGAAGACGGTATCCGCTTCCCTCTCCCGGCGGGAGAGGGCTTGAGGCTCGGCGAGCTTGCGAGCCGCCAGCCGAAAGGGAGAGGGGCTACTCTCAAGCAGCCGACCCTCACCCTTTCGCGCCAGAACGACGGCATCGCCGTCGTGCGCTCAAGCCCTCTCCCATGGGGAGAGGGAATTCAGATCACGCCGCCTGCTTGTCCGCGAACTTGCCGTAGAAGGTCTCACCCTTCGCCGCCATGTCGCGCAGCAACTGGGGCGGGGTGAACCGGTCGCCGTATTGGGCGGCATAGGCGTCCGCCTGGGCCACGAATTCCTTCAGCCCGTACTGCTCGATGTAGGTGATCGGTCCGCCGGTCCAGGGCGCGAAGCCCCAGGCCAGGATGGCACCGACGTCGGCCTCGCGCGGGTCGTCGATGACGCCTTCTTCCCAGCAACGGGCCACCTCGACCGCCTGACGGAACAGCAGGCGACGCTTCTGGTCCTCGACCAGTTCGGGCGTCGAGTCGTTGATCTTCACCGGCGCGAGGTCCGACAGGCCGGACCACAGCACCTTGGGCTTGGACGCATAGTCGTAGAAGCCCATGCCGTTCTTGCGGCCATAGCGGCCCAGATCCTCGACCATCGTCTTGACGATCTTCCAGCCCGGCAGGGGCTGATAGGCGTCGCCGAGGTCTTCCTGCGTCTGTTTGGCGATCTTGACCGACAGGTCCAGCGCCACGTCGTCGTGCATCTCCAGCGGGCCGCGCGGCATGCCGGTGGCGCGGCCGATGCCGTCGATGAGGGCGGGCGCATAGCCCTCCTCCAGCATGGCCAGCCCCTCGGCGACGTAGGTGCCGAAGCAGCGCGAGGTATAGAAGCCGCGGCCGTCCTGCACGACGATCGGCGTCTTCTTGATCTTCATGACGTAGTCCAGCGACTTCGCGATCGCCGCCGGCCCCGTCTTTTCGCCCAGGATGATCTCGACCAGCATCATCTTGTCGACGGGCGAGAAGAAGTGGATGCCGATGAAGTCCTCGGGCCGCACGCTGGCCTCGGCCAGACCGGTGATCGGCAGGGTCGAGGTGTTGGAGCCGAAGATCGCGCCCGGGGCCAGCTGGGCCTCCGCGCGCCTGGTGACGTCCGCCTTGATCTCGCGGTTCTCGAACACGGCCTCGATGACCAGATCCGACCCCTTGATCAGGTCGTAGTCGGTGGTGGCGGTGACGGAGCCCAGCAGGGCGTCATACTTGGCCTGGTCGATCGCGCCCTTGGACAGGCGCTTCTTCAGCAAGTCGGCGACATGGGCCTTGCCCTTGTCGGCCGCTTCCTGATCGCGATCGATCAGGATGGTTTCGATCCCGGCCAGCGCGTTCACATAGGCGATGCCCGCGCCCATCATGCCGGCGCCCAGCACGGTGACCTTCTTGGGATCAGACTTCGGCACGCCGGCGGGGCGCACGGCCCCCTTGTCCAGCTCCTGCTTGGACAGGAACAGCGAGCGGATCATGCCCTGCGCCTGCGGCGTCATCAGGGTCTTGATGAAGTACCGCGTCTCGATGCGCAGCGCCGCGTCCATCGGCACCTGAACGCCCTCATAGACGGCCTTCATCAGGTTCATGGCGGCGGGATAGTTGCCGTAGGTCTGCTTGCGCAGCATGGCGTTGCCGACCAGGAAGTTCTGGATGCCGGCCGGGTGATAGGGGCCGCCGCCGGGCAGTTTGAAGGACTTGTCGTCCCACGGCTGGACGGCCTTGCCGCCGCCCTTGATCCAGGCCTTGGCCGCCTCGACCTCGCCGCCCATCGGCACCACTTCGTGCACGATACCCGCGCCCTTGGCGTCGTTCGGACGGAAGGACTTGCCCTCGGTCATGGCCATCATGGCGGCCTGCACGCCGATCAGGCGCGTCAGGCGCTGGGTGCCGCCGCCGCCGGGGAACAGGCCGACCTTGATCTCGGGCAGGCCCAACTGGATCTTCGGGCTGTCGCCGACCACGCGGTAGTGACACGCCAGCGTCAGCTCCAGACCGCCGCCCAGCGCCAGGCCGTTGATGGCCGCGGCCACCGGCTTGCCGCACGTCTCCAGCGCGCGCAGGGCACCGTTCAGCTTCCAGCCCGCGTCATAGGCGTCCTGCAGGGAGCCGCCGGCCAGCATGCCGCCGGCCATGTCGCCCAGGTCGGCGCCGGCGCAGAAGCCCGAGGCCTTGCCCGAGGTCAGCACCGCGCCCTTGATGGCGTCGTCGGTCTTGATGCGCTCGACCCACTCCGGGATCTCCTTCATCACGCCGGAGGTCAGGGTGTTCATCGACCGTCCGGGGACGTCGAAGGTGATCAGGGCGATGCCGTCGGCGTCGACGTCGATCTTGAAGTTTTCCATGGTCAGCTTCCCTCGGATCAGACGCGTTCGATGACGGTGGCGGTGCCCATGCCGCCGCCGATGCACAGGGTGGCCAGGGCGGTCGTCTTGTCCGAGCGCTCCAGCTCGTCCAGCACCGTGCCCAGGATCATCGCCCCGGTGGCACCCAGCGGGTGGCCCATGGCGATGGCGCCGCCGCAGACGTTCATCTTGTCGTGCGGGATGTTCAGCGCCTGCATGAAGCGCAGCACGACGGCGGCGAAGGCCTCGTTGAGCTCCCACAGGTCGATGTCGGACGTTTCCATGCCCAGCTTGCCCAGCAGCTTGTTGGCCACGAACTCCGGGCCGGTCAGCATGATGGAGGGCTCCGAGCCGATCGAGGCGGCGCCCCGGATGCGGGCGCGCGGCTTGAGCCCCAGCGCCTTGCCGGCCTCCAGCGAGCCGATCAGGACGCCGGCCGAGCCGTCGACGATGCCCGATGAGTTGCCCGGCGTATGCACGTGGTCGACCCGTGCCACCTCGGGGTAGCGCTGCTGGATCACGGCGTCGAAGGCCATCTCGCCCATCATGGCGAAGGACGGGTTCAGCGCGCCCAGCGTCTGCATGTCCGTGTTCGGACGGATCGTCTCGTCGCGATCGAGGATATTGAGGCCCAGCTGGTCCTTCACCGGCACGACCGACTTGCCGAACCGGCCCTCGGCCCACGACCGGGCGGAGCGCTTGTGGCTCTCGACCGAATAGGCGTCGACGTCGTCGCGGCTGAAACCCCACTTGGACGCAATCATGTCGGCCGAGACGCCCTGCGGCACGAAATAGGTGGCGAAGGCGCTGGTCGGGTCGACCGGCCAGGCGCCGCCGTCACTGCCCATGGGCACCCGGCTCATGGCCTCAACGCCGCCGCCAACGGCGAAGTCGGCCTCGCCGGACTTCACCTTGGCCGCGGCCATGTTCACCGCCTCGAGGCCCGAAGCGCAGAAACGGTTGATCTGGACGCCCGCCGTCAGTTGCGACCAGCCGGCGTTCAGCACGGCGGTGCGGGCGATGTCGGCACCCTGCTCGCCTACCGGCGAGACGCAGCCCAGAATGACGTCGTCGACCTTCGACGTGTCCAGCCCGTTGCGGTCGCGCAGCGCTTCCAGAACCTGGGTGGCGAGCGACAGGGCCGTGATCTCGTGGAGCGATCCGTCCTTCTTGCCCTTGCCGCGCGGGGTGCGCACCGCGTCGTAGATGTAGGCGTCGGTCATGGGAGTGGGTCTCCAAACAGGACGGGTTCGAACGTGGTCGCCAAAGACGCTACGTTGACGTCAACGTCAAGATAAGAACGTCACGACGCCGCGTGGCAGACGGCCTCGACGTTCATCCCGTCAGGGTCCAGCGCGAACGCGGCATAGTAGTTCGGCCCATAGTTCGGGCGTAGGCCGGGCGCGCCGTGGTCCGTGCCGCCGCCGGCCATCGCGGCGGCATGAAAGGCGTCGACCTGCGCGCGCGTGTCGGCGCGGAAGGCCAGGTGCGTGCCGACGCCCGGTGCCTTGTCCTCGGCAATGACGAACTCCGGCACCCCGTCGACGCCGAACATGACGACACGACCGCCAGCGTCGTTGGTCTCCTCGGCGACCACCGTCAGGCCCAGAGGGGCCAGCGCCGCCTCATAGAAGCGGCGCGACCGATCAAGGTCCGACACGTCGAGCCCGAGGTGGTCGATCACGGCGTCAGCCGCCCGTGGACAGGCGCACCAGCTTGCCGTTGGTCTCGTCGGTGACGACCCAGACGGCACCGTCCGGACCCACGGCGATGTCGCGGACGCGCTGGCCCAGATCGGTCAGCAGACGCTCCTCGCCGACCACCCGGCCGTCCTCGATCACCAGCCGCGCCAGATGCTTGCCGCCCAAGGCGCCGACCAGCAGGTTGCCGTTCCAGCCCGGGAACATGACACCCTGATAGAAGGCCATGCCGCCCGGCGCGATGACCGGGTCCCAGTAATAGACGGGCTGTTCGGTGCCGTCCTTCTGCGTCAGACCGCCGTTGATCGCGCCGCCGCGGTACTCGACGCCATAGGCCACGTCGGGCCAGCCATAGTTCAGCCCGGCGCGGTCGAGGTTCAGCTCGTCGCCGCCGCGCGTGCCGTGCTCGAGGGTCCAGACGTCGTCGCCGGCGATGGCGATGCCCTGCACGTTGCGGTGACCCAGCGACCAGATTTCCGGCAGGGCCCCCTCACGGCCGACGAAGGGATTGTCGGACGGGACCGAGCCGTCTGCGTTGATACGGATGGTCTTGCCCATGTGGCTGGCCAGATCCTGGGCCTGCGGCCGCATCGGCGCGTCGGACCGCTCGCCCAGGGTGACGAACAGTTTGCCGTCGGCGGCAAAGGCCAGCGAGGAGCCATAGTGCTTGTCGCCGTCATAGACAGGCAGGGCGCGGAAGATGACCTGCACCTGATCCACGCGGGTGCCGTCGTCTGACAGCCGTCCGCGCGCCACCGAGGTGGCGTTGCCGCCCTCGCGAGGCTCGGCATAGCTCCAGTAAATCATGCGGTCTTGACCGAACGTGGGAGACAGGACCACGTCCAGAAGGCCGCCCTGACCGCGCGCGTCCACCGCTGGCAGGCCGGCGATCGGCTGTCCGACCTGACCCTGTGCGGTGACGATCCGCAGACGCCCGGGCCGCTCCGTCACCAGCCAGTTGCCATCGGGCAGCAGCGCCAATCCCCATGGCTCGACAAGGCCTTCAGCTACCACGGTGTGTGTCAGAGCCACCTCGGTGCGGACTCCCGGCGCGCGGGTCTGGCCCTCGAAGGCGGGGCTCTGGTCCGGGGCGTTGGCGGCGCGCGTCTCGACCGGAGCACCGGGTGCGGGGTCCTGGGCCGCACCCTGTCCGCAGGCGGCGAGAAGGGCGGCGGTGGAGAGGGCGGCGAGGCGGATCATGGGACGGACTCCGGGCGGCGGGATGCAGACGTCAACGTCGGACGCGTGCGGTCGATCCGCAAGGCGCGGAAACGTCGCGGAACGCCGCTTGAACCGAACGCCTTCGGTCGTTATAGGCCACGATCCTTCGCGCGGCCCTCGACCGGCCGCGTAGATGGCTGGGTAGCTCAGCTGGTTAGAGCGGTGGATTCATAACCCACAGGTCGGCGGTTCGAGCCCGCCCCCAGCCACCATCGTTTCCTTCACGCCTCTCCGCGCATCCTGCGTCCGCGCGGCGTGATCGGGCCAGTGTTTCCGGGACATATCTGGCGCACGCGGAGGGCCATGTTGCGGTCGCCCTCGGCGTTGGCCAGCTCGCGCGCCTCGCGGCAGCGGCCTTGATGGATCAGGTGATCAACCCGGACGGCCCGGTCGACGCGATCGAGGCCATAGTGCTCGATCAACTCAAGCCACGAGGGGCGGCGGCGTTGGTGCTCCTCCCGCTCGAAGCGCCAGGTCTGCTGCCCCTCGGTCAGCCGTCCGACCTCCTGGGCTGCGGCGGGTGCCGCCGCCAGCGCGCCGGCCAGCAGGGCGGCGGCCGCCCAGGTCCGGAGCGCGCTCATCGTTGCCGGCAGGTCTGGCGGATGCGGATGACCATGCTGCGCTCGCCGGCGGCGGAGGCCAGTTCGCGCGCCTGGCGGCACTCGCCCCGTTCGATGAGGTCGGCGACGCGGCGGGCCAGATCCATGCGTTCGGCGCCGTATTCTTCCTCCAGCTCCTCTGGACTGGACAGCCGGTTGCGGCGCTGCTCCTCGTTCTCGAAGCGGGTGGTCTGCTGGCTTTCGGTCAGGCGGCCCACGGCGCCGCCGGTCTGCTGCTGGTAGGTCTGGCCCACGACGCCGCCGTACTGGGCGTGCGCGGCGCCGGCGGCCAGGGTCGCGCCGGCGAAGGCGGCGAAGGCGGCGAGCGTCAGAATGGTTTTCATCGGATCCTCCCGAAATCTCCGGTCACGACCATGCCACAGCCGCGCAAGTCCGCAACCTCCGGGGCGCGTCAGCGTTGACGGCCAAGGTTGCAACCCGAGGAGATCATCATGCGCATCCGCACGCTTTCGCTGGCCGCCGTCGCCGTTCTGGCCCTGGGGGCCGCCGCCTGCTCCGAATCCACGCAAGAGAGCGCCGAGGCTGACGCCGAAGCCGCTGCGGCCAACACTGGAGAAGCCGCGGAGGACGCGGGGTCGGCCCTGGCCGAGGAAGCGGCCCAGCTGGGCACGGCGATCGAGGCCGGTGCCAAGGAGGCCGCGCAGGAGGTCGACGAGGCCACCGACCGTCTGGCCCAGGAAGCCCGCGAGCAGGAAGCCGAGACCGAGGCCGACGCCCGCGGCAACTAGGTTTTCATTTGCCCTAGCGCTCGCGACGCGGTCGCTCGCTGCTTGAGGGCGGATCAGGCCGGTTCGGCCAGCAGGGCGTCGACCAGCGCCCGCGCTTCCGGACCGGCCCAGTCGGCCTCGCCCGAAAAACTGGCGCGCATGCGCCCCTGCCGGTCGAGGATCACGGTCTGGGGCATCTTGCCCTCGCCCGGCAAAACGAAGGGCAGTTTGAACTCCTTGTCGCCGTAGAACGGCAGGGGCTCATGCACGTCAATGAAGCTGAGGGCGTCCGCCACCGCGTCGTCGGTCGCGTCGACGTTGATGGGCAGGACGACGACGTCCTTGCCCTGATACGCGTCGGCCAAGGCCTGCAGCGTCGGCATCTCGGTGCGGCAGGGCGCGCACCACATGGCCCACAGGTTCACCACCACCACCTTGCCGCGGAAGTCGGCGAAGCGCGCATCGGCCCCGTCGCGGGTCTTGAAGACGTAATCGGGGGCCACCGGCGTCTCGGCGGGCGTCTCCAGCCGGGCGAGCGAGCGCGTCGCGAAGCGCGCCAGATCGCTCTTCTGCGCCTCGGCGGGCGCGGACGCTTTGAACAGGGCGTCGGGTTTGGCATAGAGCACCGCGCCCCCGGCGGCGCCGAGAACGACTATGCCCGCGATCACCGCGATCGCCGCTCTGGACAGCCCCATGACCGAAAACCCCGCCTCCGACGCCGATCACAAAGCCCCTCCGTTGGCGGAAGGTCAAGACATGTGGGGCGGGCGCTTCAGTCAGAAGCCGGCCGAGGTCATGCAGGCGATCAACGTCTCGATCGGCATGGACCGGCGGCTGTGGGCGCAGGATCTGGCCGGGTCGGAGGCGCACTGCCGGATGCTGGCGGCGCAGGGGATCATCAGGACGGAGGACGCCGAGGCCATCCTGGCCGGGCTTGCGACGATTCGCGAAGAGATGATCGCCGGGACCTTCCCGTTCCGCGACCAGTACGAAGACATCCACATGAACGTCGAGGCCCGGCTGGCCGAACTGATCGGCGAACCGTCAGGCCGACTGCACACCGCGCGCAGCCGCAATGATCAGGTCGCCACCGACTTCCGCCTGTGGGTGCGCGAGGCCTGCGACGCGGCGGCTGAGGGGCTGAAGGGACTTCAGCGCGCCCTGTTGATGCAGGCCGAGGCCCACGCCGACGCCCTGATGCCCGGGTTTACCCACCTGCAGCCGGCCCAGCCGGTGACCTTCGGCCACCACCTGATGGCCTATGTCGAGATGTTCGGTCGCGACGCGGCGCGCTTCGCCGACGCCCGGGCGCGGATGAACGAGAACCCGCTGGGGGCCGCGGCGCTGGCGGGATCACCCTTCCCCATCGACCGGCACGCGACGGCGGCGGCGCTGGGCTTCGACCGGCCGATGGCCAACAGCCTGGACGCCGTGTCGGACCGCGACTTCGCGCTGGAGGCGCTGTCCGCCGCCGCGATCACGGCCGGCCATCTGTCGCGGCTGGGCGAGGAGATCGTGGTGTGGATGACGCCGCAGTTCGGTTTCGTGACCCTGCCCGACGCCCTGACCACCGGCAGCTCGATCATGCCGCAGAAGCGCAATCCGGACGCGGCCGAGCTGGTGCGGGCCAAGACCGGGCGGATCACCGGGTCGCTGGTGGCGCTGCTGACCGTGATGAAGGGACTGCCGCTGGCCTATTCCAAGGACATGCAGGAGGACAAGCCGCCGGTGTTCGAGGCCTTCGACGCCCTGGGTCTGGCGGTCTCGGCCATGACGGCAATGGTTGCGGCGCTGACGCCCAACCGCGAGCGGATGGCGATGGCGGCGGGCGCGGGGTTCTCGACCGCCACCGATCTGGCCGACTGGCTGGTGCGCGAGCTGGACCTGCCGTTCCGGCAGGCGCACCACGTGACGGGGGCGACGGTGAAGAGAGCCGAGGTTCTCGGCGTGGACCTGGCGCAACTTCCCCTGGCCGAATTGCAGAAGATCGAGCCGCGCGTCACCGAAGCCGTTTACAAGGTGCTGTCGCCTGAGGCTTCGTGCGCCAGCCGCACCAGCTTCGGCGGCACGGCGCCGGAACAGGTCCGCGCGCGCATCACCGAGTGGAAGGCGCGACTGGCATGAGCCGCAAGACCCTGATCCTGACGTCGTCTCTCGTCGCAGCCCTGACGCTGTCGGCCTGCGGGCGCATGGCCGATCTGGACGCGCCCCCGGCCCGACAAACCGAACGCGCCCAGCGCGGCGGAGAGGTCGCGCCCATGCCTGATCCGGCGACGCAGAACCGGCCCTCCACCCAGATCCCGATCGATGGCGGGCCGAACAACCCGTACCGGGGCTCGGGCAGTCCTTTCGAGCGGTAGGTCGACTTGCACTATTTCGCCCTGTCCGGGGGCGCGCTGACCGCCGAGGATGTGCCGCTGCAGGCAATCGCCGAAGCTCTCGGCACGCCCGTCTACGTCTATTCCGCCGCCACCCTGCGCCGGCACGCCCGCGCCCTGTCCGACGCCTTCGCCGGGCATGAGGCGACGCTGGGCCGCCCCCTCATCGCCTTTGCGGTGAAGGCGGCCTCGAACGTCTCGGTGCTGAAGGTGCTGGCCGGCTGCGGCCTGGGCGCCGACACCGTGTCAGAGGGCGAGATCCGCCGCGCCCTCGCAGCGGGCGTGCCAACGGACCGCATCGTCTTCTCCGGCGTGGGCAAGACGGACGCGGAACTGGCCTTTGCTGTCGGTCTGGGTCTGCGCCAGATCAACGTCGAGAGCACGGCAGAAATGGAGCGCCTGGCCGCGGTCGCGGCACGGGAGGCTCGCGTCCCGGACGTGGCGATCCGGGTCAATCCCCGGATCGGCGCGGGCGGCCACGCCAAGATCACCACCGGCGGTGCCGGCGACAAGTTCGGCGTCCCGGTCGAGGAGGCGCTGGACCTGTACCGGCGCTTCGGTCGCGATCCGCGCCTGAATCTGGTCGGACTGGCCTGCCACATCGGCAGCCAGATCACCGAGCTGACGCCGCTGCGGACCGCGTTCAGCGTGCTGGCGGAGATGACCCGCGCCCTTCGAGCGGAGGGGTTGGGCGTGCCGCGGCTGGACCTCGGCGGCGGTCTGGGCGTCGCCTATGCCGGCAGCGATCCGACCGCGCCTCTGGCCGGGTATGCGGCCATGGTTGCGGAGACGGTAGGGGGGCTGGGCGTCGAGCTGACGCTGGAGCCGGGGCGGTTGATCGCGGCCAACGCCGGCGTGCTTCTGTCGCGCGTCATCCAGGTGACGGAGCGCGGCGACGGGCGACGCATCCTGGTGCTGGACGCGGCGATGAACGATCTGCTGCGGCCGGCGCTCTACGACGCCTTCCACGATCTGGTCCCGGTCGCGCCGCGCGTGGGCGAGGCCCGCGCCCACGACGTGGTCGGGCCGGTGTGCGAGACGGGCGACACCTTCGCCCGCGACCGGCCTCTGCCGCCGCTGGAAGCGGGCGATCTGGTCGCCTTCACCGGGGCGGGGGCCTACGGCGCAACCATGGCCAGCGAGTACAACAGCCGACCGCTGGTTCCGGAGGTGCTGGTCGACGGCGCGCGCTGGGCGGTCGTCCGCAAGCGCCCGACGTATGAAGAGATGCTGGCGCGCGAGCCGTCGCCCGACTGGCTCTAGTCCAGCGCGCAGACGTCCGGCAGGCCGCGCCACTTGCCGGCGTGGTCCAGGCCGTAGCCGACGAGGAACCGCTCAGGCGCCTCCCAGCCGACGAAGTCCGGGACCAGAGCCCGGGGCTCGGGCCAGGGCTTGCGGGCGAAGACGCAGGTCAGCACCTCGGCCGCCCCCTCGCGCTTCAGCAGTGTCACGGCTTCCGACAGGGACAGGCCGGTGTCGAAGACGTCGTCGAGGATCAGAACCCGGCGGCCGGCCACCTCGCGCTGGAACTTGCCGTGCACGTCGATGCGGCCCCGGCTGCTGGTGCCGTCCCCGTAGGAGGCCAGCCACAGGGCGTCGAAACGGAGATGCCGTCCGCGCCGGGCCAGCGCGCGAGTCAGATCGGCCCCGAACCACAGGCCGCCGGTCAGCAGCACCATGGCGACCGTTTCGTCGTCGACGACGGGCGCGATGCGGTCGGCCAGCGCCTCCACGGTCGCGGCCACCTGGTCGGCGGGAAGGAGGACGGTCGGGGTCGCGGTCGCGGGATCAGCCATGCGCCGAGGTCAATGGCGCCTCGGCATGGTGTTCGTCCAGAGGGACGGCGTCGACAGGGGCCTGTCCGCCGCCCGTGTCCGGCGAAAGCGCCGGGCGGAGTGCGGGGCGCGCGGCCGCGAGCGGGGCCGTCGCCGGCGCGTCGGCCTGCGGCAAGGGACGCGGCGCGGGCGTCGGGGGCGCAGCGGACCTCGGTGCCGGCGGGGCGTTCGGCGCGAAGTCGGTTGCCACCTCCTGCGCCCGGCCACCCGGATCGGGCAGGCGCGCGGCGAAGCCCTGGACCTTGCCCGGCAGCACCGGCGGCGCGTCGAGGCGGACGAAGTCGTGGGCCACCTCGTGGCCGTCCTTGTCCAGCAGGGCGACGCGGATGGTCGGCACCACCCGCTCGTCGTCGCGCACGTTGCGCACGGCACCCGAGACGATGACGATCGACGGGTCGTCCGGCGCGGCGCGGGCGTTCAGCGCCTCGAAATCCAGCCCGACCGGGTTCACGTCCACGCCCACGGCCGCATAGGCGGAGGCGGTGCGCGGCAGGACGTCCACCACCTCGGCGCGGAACAGCCAGGCGGCACCCAGCATGCCCAGCGCAACGCAGGCCGTCCCGGCCCAGGCCACCCCATGGGCGGCGGCCCGGCGCAAGCGGCGCTGCTGCTCGGCACGGGCGCGATAGGCCTTGGGCAGTTCGGGGGCCGGGGTCTCGGCCAGCGAGTCCGGCACCGGTTCGACTGCCGGCGCGGGGGCCACCACCGGCGTGGACGATGCCGTCAGGTCCAGCGGTTCCTCGGGCAGGGCCTTCCAGGTGTGTTTGCAGGACTGACAGCGCACCGTCCGGCCCATCGGGCCGATGGCGTCGTCGGGGGCGAAATAGCCGGTGGCGCAGGACGGGCAGGTCAGTATCATCGACGACTGCGTGGCCCGAAGGCCGCCTCCCGTTGGGGCTCGAAGCCCCGTTCCAACCCTGGTCCCATGCCGACGACGCCCGCCCGCCGCGCCCCCCCGGCCGCATCCGCGACCGTCGCCCGCCTGTCCGGCGTGCGCGTGAAGGGGTCCGCGCGGCGCGGAATCCTCGACCTGACCATGCCGCGCGGCTCTTTCCACTTCCTTACCGGGCCGTCCGGAGCCGGGAAGTCGCGGGCGCTGGAGACCCTCGCCCTCGCCCGACGGCCGGACGAGGGCTGTGCCGTCGAACTGTTCGGTGTGGATCCGTGGTCTCTGGACGAGACCGGCCGCGCCGCACTGCGTCGCAGGATCGGGGTCGCTGGCCGGGACGCGGGTCTGATCGATCGATTGACCGTCTTCCAGAACGCGGCGCTGCCGCTGGCGCTTTCCGGTGCCCCGGGCGAGGCGCGCAACGACGTGGCCGAGATGCTGGAGTGGCTGGGCCTGACGCCGGTCGCCGAACTGCCGGCGGCCGGGCTGGACCGCGCCAGCCGCCGGGCCCTGACGGTGGCGCGGGCGCTGGTGGCCCAGCCGGAGCTGATCCTGATCGACGACCCGCTGGACGACCTGGCCCCGGAGATCGCCGGCCGGGTTCTGGGGCTCCTCGCCGCCCTCGGCCAGGGCGAGGCGGCCGTGGTGATGACGGGGCGCGACCCGGCCGCCGCGAAGGCGGCGGGCGCGACCGTGCTGACGCTGGACGGCGCGACATGAGAGGCTGGGCCGGATTTCGCGGCGTCGCACTTCTGCGGGCACCCGTGCGGCGCGCCTCGGGCGTGGCCATCGGCCTGACCGCCCTGCTGGCCTGTCTGGCGCTGGTGGGGGCCGTGGCCGCCGACCGCGGGGCCGGCGGCTGGACAGCCGAGGTCGCGCGCGAACTGACCATCGTCGTCCGACCCCGTGTGGACGAGACGGGCCCGACCGCCGCCGCCCGCGCGGCCGAGGCGGCGGCTGGCGTCGAGGGCGTGGCCGAGGCGAGGGCGCTGGACCGCACCGAGGCCGAGGCCCTGCTCCGGCCGTGGGTGCGCGAGGCTGACCTCGCTGATCTGCCCCTGCCCATGCTGGTCGTGGCGCGGCTGGACCCCGAGACCCCGGCCGGGGCCCTGACCCTGAACCGCGCCCTGGCCGAGGCAGGACTGGACGCGGAGGTGGACGATGCCGGCCCGTGGCGGGCCGAGGCCGCGCGCGCGGCGGTGGGCGTGCGGGCGCTGGCGCTGGCCCTGGCGACGGCGGCGCTGGGCGTGCTGGCGGCCCTCGCCTGGGCCCGCGCGGCGGCGGCGGTCGTCGGTGTGTCGGGCGACGTCGCCGTGCTGCAGGGGCTCGGTGCCGATCCGCGAAGACTACTCCGGCTGACGCTGGCGGCCGTCCTGCCCTTCGTCGCCGCCGCGGCGGCCGGTGGTGCCGCGGGCGGAGTCGTGCTGGTCACGCTGTGGAAGCTGCTGTCGTCCGGCGGACAGGCCGCCTCCGCCCTGCCTATGGCGTGGAGTGACCTGCTGCTGGCTCCCGCCATTGTCCTGGTCGCCGTCCTTGCCGCCGCCCTGTCGAGCGCTCGCCTGCTGCGCGAAGTGCTTGGCGGCATGGCGCGCCACGGCTAGGCTTCGGTCATCATGAAGTTGATCGCCGCATTGGCCATCGTGGCCCTGGTCTGGCTGGTAGGCCTGTTCGCCTTCGCCGAGCGGGTGCGCGGCCTGACCCCGGCAGACGAGCCGGCCCGCGCGGAGGGCATCGTGGCCCTGACCGGGCCGTCCCCGGAGCGGGTCAACGCTGCCATGCGGCTGCTCGAGCAGGGCAAGGGCGACCGGCTGCTGATCTCCGGGGTCAACCGTCAGGTCCGGCGGCAGGAGCTACGCGAGGTCACGCCGGGTTCGCGGCGGCTGTTCAACTGCTGCGTCGACCTGGGCTTCGAGGCCGAGAACACGCGCGGCAATGCCGAGGAGATCGCCGCCTGGGCGCGCGCGCGGGGCTATGACAGCCTGATCGTGGTCACCTCCGACTATCACATGCCCCGCAGCCTGGTGGAGATCCGCACCGCGGCGCCGGAGCTGGTCCTCATCCCCCACGCCGTGTCCACGCCCGAGCTGGACGATTCGCGCTGGTGGCGCGCGGCCGTCACGGCGCGGCGTATGACGCTGGAATACATGAAGTATCTGGCCGTCCTGCTCCGGGAGCTGGTGCGCCGCGTGTCCGGCGACCAACCGGCCGAAGCCGTCCAGGACGCCGCCGAGGCCGCGGGGCAGGCGCGCAAGGCGGCGTGACGAAGCCCACGTCCCGGGGCTAAGGACGGGGCATGACGACCGTCCGTTCCCTTCTGTTCGTGGCCTGGCTCTATCTGTCGATGGCGATTTTCGCCGTCGGGCTGTCGCCCCTGCTGCTGGGGCCCCACGCCGGGGCCATGTGGGTGATCCGCAACTGGTCCCGCTTCGTCCTGTTCGGCCTGCGCTGGATCGCCGGCGTCCGCGTCGAGTTCCGGGGCCTGGAGCATCGGCCGACAGGTGCCGGCCTGATCGCGGGCAAGCACCAGTCGATGCTGGACGTGATCGCGCCCTTCGCCGTCCTGCCCGACAACTGCTTCATCATGAAGAAGGAGCTGATGCCTCTGCCCTTCTTCGGCTGGTTCGCGTGGAAGACGAAGATGATCGCAGTGGACCGCTCGGCCCATTCGAAGGCGCTGAAGGACATGGTCCGACAGGCCCGCGACCGCTACGCAGAAGGCCGCCAGCTGCTGATCTTCCCCGAAGGTACCCGCGCGCCGGTGGGGGCGCCACCCGACTACAAGCCCGGCATCGCGGCGCTGTACCGCGACCTGGACGCCGACTGCACGCCGATGAGCACCAACTCCGGCGTACACTGGCCCGCCCACGGCTTTCGCCGCCACCCCGGCCTTGTCGTCTACGAATTCCACCCGGCCATCCCCGCGGGCCTGAAGCGCGCCGACTTCATGGCGCGGCTGGAGTCCGAGCTGGAGGCGGCGTCGACGGCGTTGCTGGCGGGGCCGCAAAGGAAAGACGGATGACCCGCGTCCTCATTCTGGTCGCCTGCATTCTGACCATGGGCGCAGGCCAGGCCGACCGCTACGCCGTCGGTCAGGTGTGGGAGTATCGGACCCGCCCCCAGGACGCCGGCTCCCTGCTGAAGATCCAGAAGATCGAGCCGTGGGCCGACGGTCGCGTCTACCATCTGTCGGTCGTCGGGTTGAGCCTCGGCGGGCGCACGACCGATGTCCATCACATCCCGGTCTCGCGGGAGACGCTGGACGCCAGCGTGATCCGGCCGTCAGCGCCAACCCGCGCCTTTCCGGACGCGACCGAAGGCATCGCCATCTGGCGCGAGGACCGGGGCGGCATCTTCACCATTCCGGTGGCGCAGATCGCCCAGGTCATCGACGAGACGATACCGCACGCAGGCGACTGAAGGTCGGGGCCGCGACGCGTGAGGAGGGCCTTCCACCTGCGTCATTCTGGCAGGAGATCGAACCCTTCCTTTCGTTTGAACTTCACGGTCGACGGCTAGAAGCTCGAACCTTCCCCAGCCACGGATCTCCCATGCGCCTCGCCCTCGCCGCCGCCGCCCTCGCCCTGACCGCCGCCGGACAGGCCGCCGCCCAGACCCAGCCGTTCGAGGCACGCGGGCCGGAGGTCCGGGGCTGGGCGGTCGATCTGGGCGTCGGTGCCCTGTATGGCGTCGACTCCGACGGCGACACCGGCAGCGAGACGCGCGTGGTGCCCTATGTCTCGGCCAGCTGGAACGACGTGGCCTATTTCAGCCCGTTCGAGGGTCTCGGCTGGAACGTGGTCAAGACCGACGACTTCCGCGCGGGCGTCCAGCTGCGGCCGCGCTTCGATGCCGACGACGTCGAGGGGCTGACGCTGGACCGGCCCGACTTCGGCGCCGACGCGGCGATCTATGCCTTCAAGCGCATCCCGGGGAACGTCGTCGTCGGGGGCCGGATCAGCCGCGACGTCTCGGGCGTCAGCGACGGGACGGAAGTCGTGCTGCAGGCCGCGCACCAGACGGTCACGCCCCTCGGCGGACTGACGCTGACCGGCTTCGTGCGCGCCGGCGACCGCAACCTGGCCGACGCCTACTACGGCGTCGACGGCACCGAGGCGCTGGCCAACGGCATCGGGACCTACGCGCCCGACGGCGGCGTGCAGGGTGCCGGCGTGAATGCCGTTCTGGTCGCGCCGCTGGGGAACGGCTGGGCCCTGGGCGGACTGGCGGGATGGGAGCGGCGTCTGGGCGACGTGGCCGACAGTCCGCTGTCGCAGAACGACGACGCTTGGCGGGTCGGGGCGTTCGTGGCGCGGCGCCTCAGTTTCTGACGGGGGCTCGCAATCAAGCTCCACCACACCCATATGGGGAGGATGACCTTTCGACCCACGACGCTGGAACGTGCCTATCAACTGGCCGACTCCGGCGAATGCCGCACCGTCGGCGACGTCAAGAAACGCCTCCAGGCCGAGGGCTACGACCGCATCGCCGACCAGCTCTACGGCCGCACCGTGACCAATGCCCTGCGCGACCGCTGCGCCGCCGCCCTGGCCCGCGCCGAGACCTGACTCGCCACCGCCTTGCTTTCGCACCGCCCGGCGCGCATGATGGGGGCCGTCGATCTCTTCTGCGTAACGCTCTCGTTCTCCCGCGCTTCGCCAGAGATCCTCAGCCGCTCCCACAAAAGACCGACCCCCACCGGCGCGCGCTCTTGCGCGGCGGTCACGCACAACGGAGGTCCAGAAAATGGCGACCGGCAAAGTGAAATGGTACAACTCCACCAAGGGCTATGGCTTCATCGAGCCGACCGACGGTGGCAAGGACGTCTTCGTCCACGTCTCGGCGGTCGAGGCTTCGGGCCTCGGCACCCTGAACGAAGGTCAGACGATCTCGTATGAGATCGAACAGGACCGTCGCTCCGGCAAGGAATCCGCGGGTCAGCTGAAAGCCGGCTGATTTCGCACGGGCGGCCGCACCGGCCGTTCGACGATTGCGCCCCCGGTCGGTCCGCCGACCGGGGGTTTCGCGTTTCAAGGACGCCGACATGATGGACTCGCCCGAAGGCCGCCGTTTCTGGGACGCGCCCTACCTCTTCTGGGTGCTCCTGGCCGTGGGGCTGGCCGCCCTGCTGGGCCTGTTCGTGCTGCGGGGACTGCTTCCCGACGACACGGCCGGGCGCGAGGCCCGATCCGCCCAGCTGGAGGCCCAGGCCGTCGCGGCGGAGTCGCGCCAGAAAGAAGCCGCCGCGGCAGAAAGGGCTCGCCGGGCCGACCTGATGAACTGACCCTGCGGTCGTCAGGCCAGTCGGTCCCACCCGATCGCATGGACCTTGTCGCGCCCCAGCGCCGCGATCAGCGGCGGCGGGTCGAACAGGCCGGCCACCGCCGCGTGCCGCACGTCCAGCCCGCCTGTGAAGGCTCCGAAGGCAGGCATCACCAGCCGGTGCCCGTCCGTCACGAAACACGGCCGCCGCACGCCGCGCGCATAGGCGACCACTGTGGCGCAGGGGTGCAGGTGCCCCGCCACCTCACCTGGCGCGGGATCACGCTTGGGTTCGTGGATGAGGGTCAGCGCGCCGACCGCCACCGTCGTCACCACGTCGCCCGCAAGCCGATCCAGCGCCCCCGCCAGCGCCTTGAGGTCGTGGTTGCCCTCCAGCCAGATCCATGTCCGGCCGCCCGCCAGCCGTGCCAGCCGGGCATGCTCGGCCGCGCCCAGCCGTTCGACGGCGCGCGAGTCATGGAAGCTGTCGCCCAGCAGAACCACCGTCGCCGGGTCCAGCGCCTCGACCTCGGACTCCAGCTTGGCGATCGTGGCCGGGCTGTCGTAGGGCGGCAGCAGCTGGCCGCGCGCGGCGAAGGCCGAGCCCTTCTCCAGATGCAGGTCCGACGCGATCAGGGTGCGCCGCTCGGGAACCCACAGCGCGCCTGAACAGCGCAGCACGCACGCCTCGCCGTTGACGCGCACCTTCAACCCGCCGCAGGGGTGACGGAAGGGCGACAGCGTTTCGCGCAGGGCCGCGTTCACGCCATCACCTCGGCGACCAGGGCTTCCTCGGAAAACTCCATGGCCGTCTCGTCCAGGATCATCTCGGCGGCGCCCCCGCCGACGCGCTCGCGGCCGATCTGGACCAGCACCGGCACGCAGAAGGGCGACGGACGCTCCAGCCGCTTGAGCACGATCCGGCCCTGGATGCGGCTCAGCAACTGACCCAGCCGCGCCACGTCCAGCAGGCCGGCGGCCGCGTCGGCGCGGGCGGTGCGAAGCAACAGGTGGTCGGGTTGGTGCCGGCGCAGCACGTCGTAGATCAGGTCGGTGGAAAAGGTCACCTGCCGGCCCGTCTTCTCGGCCCCCGGCTGGCGTCGCTCGATCACGCCGGAGATGAGGGCGCAATTGCGGAAGGTGCGCTTCATCATGAAGCTCTCCTCCAGCCAGGTCTCCAGATCGTCGCCCAGCATGTCGGGCTCGAACAGGGCGTCGAGATCCAGCCCGTCCATCGGCTTGATCGACCAGATGGCCAGCGAATAGTCGGTCACCACGAACCCCAGCGGCCCGACCCCCAGCCGGTCCAACCGCCGCGTCAGCAGCATGCACAGCGTCGAATGCGCCAGCCGACCGTCGAACGGATAGGCGACCAGGAAATGGCGGCTGCCGCGCGGGAAGGTCTCGACCAGCATGTCGCCCGCGCGCGGAATGATGGACCGTTCTTCCTGAAGCTCCAGCCACTCCTGCACATCGGGCGGCAGGACGCGCCAGTGGTCGCGGTCCTGGATCATGTCGCGCACGCGCTCGGCCAGCGACGTGCCCAAGGGGAATTTCGACCCGCCCCATGAGGGGATCTTGGGATCGACGTCGCGCGCGTGGGTGACCAGGGCGTCGGTGCCGGTGATACCCTGATAGGCCCAGACCTGACCGGCGAAGACGAAGGTGTCGCCGGGCGTCAGCTGTTCGAAATACCACTCCTCGGCCTCGCCGACCTTGCGGCCCGCAGTCCAGCGCGCGGCGCCCGTACCGCCGCCCCGGCGATGGGCGACCTTGATGTTCAGCGTGCCGGCCGAGACGATCGCGCCCACGTTCATGCGGTGACGCTGGGCGACCTGGGCGTTGCGGACCTTCCAGCGGCCGTCCTGCGTCCTCACGATGCGGGCGAACCGCTCATAGCTGCGCAGGGCGTAGCCGCCGGTGGCGACCAGATCGACCACCTCCTCGAACGTCTCGTAGGTCAGCTCGCGATAGGGACCGCAGCCCGTGACCTCGGCATACAGGGCATCCATCGTGAACGGCTCGGAACAGGCGCAACCCATGATGTGCTGGGCCAGGATGTCCAGCGTGCCGACATGCGTCGGCTCCCAGTCGAAGGCGTTCTCGGCCACCGCCTCGCGCGCGGCCTGGCATTCCAGCATCTCGAACCGGCTGGCGGGCACCATCAGGGCGCGCGACGGCTCGTCCAGCCGGTGATTGGCCCGGCCGATGCGCTGAACCAGCCGGCTGGCCCCCTTGGGCGCCGCCAGCTGGATGACCAGGTCGACGTCGCCCCAGTCGATGCCGAGGTCAAGCGTGGACGTGCAGACCACCGCCCGCAGATCGCCCCGCGCCATGGCCGCCTCCACCTTGCGCCGCTGCTCGGCGGCGAGGGAGCCGTGGTGCAGGGCGATTGGCAGGTTTTCGTCGTTGATCTCCCACAGCCGCTGGAACACGAACTCCGATTGCCAGCGCGTGTTGACGAAGATCAGGCTCATGCCCGAGCGCTTGATGGCGTCGTAGACCTCCGGGATGGCGTGCACGCCCGTGTGCCCGGCCCACGGCACGCGACCCTCCGAGATCAGCACGTCCACAACCGGCGGCGCACCGGGATCGCCCAGCACGATGGTCACCGGAGACTGCTCCGTCGGCTTCAGCCACCCCGCGATCATGTCCGGGTCATCGACCGTCGCGCTCAGCGCCACGCGCCGCATCGTCGGGGCGAACTGCTGCAGTCGCCCCAGCCCCAGGTTCAACAGGTCGCCCCGCTTCCCGCTCCAGATGGCGTGCACCTCGTCCAGCACGACGCATTTCAGGTCGGCGAAGTAGGCCCGCGCGCCCTCCCAGGCGCAGAACAGGGCCAGCTGCTCCGGCGTGGTCAGCAGAATGTCCGGCGGAAACTCCCGCTGGCGCTGGCGCTTGGACTGTTTGGTGTCGCCGGTGCGGCTCTCGACGTGAATGTTCAGACCGATCTCGCGGATCGGCGTCATCAGGTTGCGCTCGACGTCGGTGGTCAGGGCCTTCAACGGCGACAAATAGAGGGTGTGCACCCCCGAACCAGGCCCGTGCTCCGGCCTCGGCCCGCGCTCTGCCAGCTCGATCAGGGACGGCAGGAACCCCGCCAGCGTCTTGCCGCCCCCGGTCGGCGCGACCAGCAGGGCGTGCGACCCGGCCTGCGCCGCCGCGACCATCTCCAGCTGATGCCGCCGGGCCGCCCAGCCGCGCGAGGCGAACCAGTCGGCGAAGAGGGGGGGAAGGGTGGTCACTCGCGCGGAAGCGCTCCCTCGCAAAATCCTCGCCCTTCATTCCAGCGACCGCCCGCGTCCAGACAGCCGTCGACGGCGTCGAACTCCGAGAACCAGCATCCCGCGCAGAACGCCACGAACAAGGCTATGGCACCCAAGGCGATCTTGACGCGGCGGGAGAGCTGTCGGGCCATTTTCGAACCTCTATGCCATGGCCGCGCGCCCCGCCAGTGTTCCGGTTTCGTTTCCGGCGCGAAATGGCTATCTTCCGCGCCGTGTCCCCTGACTCGCCGACATCCCTGCCGACGCGCGCAGTCACGCTCGCCGCCCTGCCCCCCGCGCTGGCCGTGCCGCCGGGCAGCGGGGCCGTGGCGGACGCCGAGGGCGCGCGCAAGATCGGGCGGGGCGCGGCCGAGGGGCTGTTCACCGGTGGCCCCGTGCTGGTCTGCCACGCCAGCCTGACGGCGCGGCGACTGGGCATCGCGCCGCCGCCCCGGTCGCGGGATCTGCTGGACGTGCTGGAGCTGTTCGCCTTCGTCCGGCCGGCGCGGTTTTGCGCGCCCTCGCCGACCGGGCTGGCGCTGGCCACCGGTCAGGCGGAACCGAAGGGGGCGGAGGCGCAGGCCCTGGCCCTGCGCGAGGCCGCGCATCTGCTGCTGGCCGAGATGACCGAGGCGGCGTGGCCCGGCCGCGAGGACGCCGTGACGCTGGCCGAAACCCTGCAACGCGCGGGCTGGGCCTGGGGCGACCGCGTGCTGGAGGCGCTGCACGCCCAGCCCGTGCGCGACCGCCGCCAGCGCGGATCGGGTCTGGACGCCTGGGCGCGCCTGACGGAGTGGGAGGACGAGGCCCCGCGCGGCGAGGCGGGGTCCGCCCCCGTCGACAGCGAGAGCGCGCGCATCCGGCTGGAGAAGCTGCTGCAGGCGTCGGGGCTGGACGAGGCGCGGCCGACGCAGAGCGATTATGCCGCCGAGGTCGCCTACGCCTTCTCGCCCCGCGACGAGGAGGGCCGTCCCCGCATGCTGTTGGCCGAGGCGGGCACGGGCACGGGCAAGACGCTGGGGTATCTGGCGCCCGCCAGCCTGTGGGCCGAGCGCAACGCCGGCGCGGCCTGGGTGTCGACCTACACCCGCGCCCTGCAGCGCCAGATCGACCGCGAGAGCGCCGCCCTGTGGCCCGACCCCGTCGAGCGCCGCAAGAAGGCCGTCGTCCGCAAGGGTCGCGAGAACTACCTCTGCCTGCTGAACCTGCAGGAGACGGTGCAGGCCGCCCAGCTGGGCAACGGCGACCTGATCGGCGCGGCGCTGGCGTCGCGCTGGGCGATGCACACGCGCGACGGCGACATGACTGGCGGCGACTGGCCCGGCTGGCTCCCAACGCTGTTCGCCGTCACGCCCGCGCATCAGGCCGGGGCGGCCAATCTGGTCGATCGGCGCGGTGAGTGCGTGCACGCCGCCTGTCCCCACTACCGCACCTGTTTCGTCGAGAAGACCATCCGCGCCAGCCGCCGGGCCGATCTGGTCATCGCCAATCATGCGCTGGTCATGACCCAGGCCGCCTTCGACGGCGCCCGCACCGCGCGCGGGCTGAAGCAGGACGGCGAGACGGCGGCCCTGAAGCGCATCGTCTTTGACGAAGGGCACCACCTGTTCGACGCCGCCGACGGTGCCTTCTCCGCCTGCCTGTCCGGGCAGGAGGCGGCCGAGCTGCGCCGCTGGATCCGCGGGCCGGAGGGGCGCGGCCGGCGCGGGCGCGGGCTGGAGCAGAGGATCGGCGAGCTGTGCGCGGACTCAGACGCCGCCGTGACGGCCCTGAACGACGCCGTGCGCGCCGCCGCCCAGCTGCCGGGCGAAGGCGTGTCCAGCCGCATCGCGCCCCCCTCAGGCGAGATCAATCCAGTCGGACCGATCGAGCGGTTTCTGGTCGCCGCACTGGAGCAGCTGCGCGCCCGGACCAGCGAGAACGCCGTGCCCGGCGGCGGCGAGTTCGGCATGGAGTGCTCGCTGTTCCCGGTGACCGATCCGGTGCTGGAGGCGGCGCGGGCGGCGGCACAGGCGCTGGCGGCGGTCGAGGCGCCGCTGCTGGCCCTGTCGCGGCATCTGGAAGACATCCTGGACGACGAGGCGTCGGATCTGGAGCCATCATCGCGCGCGCGGATCGAGGGGGCCCTGCGCGGGCTGGACCGTCGCGCCCGGATGACCCTGCCCGGCTGGCGCGCCATGCTGCAGGCGCTGGAGAGCGACGTCGGGGAGCCGGACCCGGACTTCGTCGACTGGCTGTCGGCCGAGGCCGCCTTCGGGCGCATCCACGACGTGGCCCTGCGCCGTCACTGGATCGACCCGACCGTGCCGCTGGAGGCGGCGGTGGTGATGCCGTCGCACGGCGTGCTGGTGACCAGCGCGACGCTCAGCGACCCGCTGGCCGACGATCCGTTCGAACTGGCCCGCCTGCGCACCGGGGCGGCGCGACTGATCGAGCCGGCGCGGACGCTGAAGGTGGAAAGCCCGTTCGACTATGCGGCCAACAGCCGGGTCATCGTCGTCACCGATCTGATCAAGGACGACCCGCGCCAGACGGCGGCGGCGATGCGCGAACTGTTCCTCGCGGCCGGCGGCGGCGGGTTGGGCCTGTTCACCGCCATCCGCCGGCTGAAAGCCGTCTATGAGCGGCTGGGGCCCGAGCTGGCGCGCGCGGGCATTCCGCTGCACGCCCAGCACGTCGATCCGCTGGAGGTCGGGGCGCTGGTCGACGTCTTCCGCGCGGAACAGGACAGCTGCCTGCTGGGCACCGACGCCGTCAGGGACGGGGTCGACGTGCCCGGCCGGTCCCTGCGCATCCTGGCCTTCGACCGCGTGCCGTGGCCGCGGCCGGACCTGCTGCACAAGGCCCGGCGCGAGCGGTTCGGCGGCAAGGGCTACGACGACGCCCTGGCCCGCGGCCGCATGGCGCAGGCCTTCGGCCGCCTGATCCGCCGGGCCGACGACAAGGGCGTCTTCGTCATGCTGGACGCCGCGTGCCCCACCCGTCTGTTCGCGGGCCTGCCGCCCGGCACCGAGGTTCAGCGCATGGGCCTGGCCGAGGCGGTGGAGACGGTCGGCGACTTCCTCAGTTCTCGAACGTGATCTGGACGCTGTCGGCGCTCTTCCTCGCCTCGCCGTGGAAGACCGCCTCCACGTTGTTGCCGTCCGGATCCAGCAGGAAGGCGGCATAGTAGCCGGGGTGATAGGGCCGCGCGCCCGGCGCTCCGTTGTCCGTACCGCCCGCCTTCAGACCCGATGCATGCCAAGCGTCGACCATGGCGCGGTCGCGGGCCTGAAACGCCAGGTGATGCCGGCCCGTCAGCTTGCCCGTCGCCGCCGGGCTGTCGGCCGACGAGACGAACAGTTCGTCGGCCCAGAAAAAGGTCTCCTCGTCGCCGCCGATCGGCACGCCCAGCACCTCGAGCAGGGCACTGTAGAAGCGGCGGCTGGCCTCGATGTCGCGCACCACCAGATGCAGGTGGTCGATCAGGCGGCCGCGATGAAGATGTTGGGTTTCCATGGGCGTCTCCTTTGCGCGATGAACGGCGTGACGACCGGCCGCGTTCCCCCTCGGCTTGACCGCTCCTCCCGATCTGCCATGAGCCGCCCATGACCGACGCCCCCGTCCGCCACTCCCGCCGCGGCCTGATCGTGCCCTTCCTGATCGTGGGGCTGATCCTCGTCGCCTGGACCGTCTGGTGGTTCGTGCTGGCGCGGCAGGTCGAGACCCGGGCGACGGCGCAGCTGGAGACCCTGCGGCAGGCGGGCTGGACCATCGAGACCGCGCCCCTCTCGGTCGACGGCTGGCCGTTCCGGGTCCGGCTGGATCTCGGAGAGACCCGGGTGGTCGCGCCTTCGGGACACGGGCTGGAAGCGCCGCGGCTGATCGCCGAGGCCAACGCCTGGGCACCCCTGAGGTGGGTCGCCATCGCGCCGGACGACCTGACCCTGACCCGCCCCGACAAGGGGCAGGTCCGCATCGAGGGCGACGGGGCCCGGATGAGCCTGACGGGGATCGACCGGCCGTGGCCGCGCTTCGCGCTGGAACTGATCCGACCGACGTTCGTCCCCGTCGGTGAGGCCGAGGCCTTCCCCATCTCGCGGGCGGAGCACATCTCGCTGGAGACCAAACCGGGGCCGGAGGATCAGGCCGTCGACGTGCTGTTCCAGATGGTCGACGGCCGCGGACGCGCGGGCGGGCCGGTGGACAGTGTGACGGACTCGGGCCTGCTCAGCGCCAGGGTCGAACTTCGGATGGAGAACGCCGCCGGTCTGCGGACCCCGTCGGACGACGGGCTGATGGCCGGGTGGAGCCGGACGGGCGGGCGCTTCACCCACCTGCGCGGAATTCTGGAAAGCGGCGACGACCGGGCCCTGATCGAGAGCGAGAGCCTGTCGGCCCGCGAGGACGGACGGCTGGACGGCCGCATCTCGCTGCGGGCGGATCGGCCCGCCGCCGTGGTCGCCGGCCTCGCCGGGCGCGGGGGCGGCGCGGCGAAGATGGCCGGGTCGGCCGGTCGCGACGTCGCCCTGACGCTGGAGTTCCGCGACGGCCGCGCCTGGCTGGGGCCGTTTGCGGTCGCGCCGGCGCCGCGCCTGTTCTGATGCTGGTCGAACCGGATGCCGACCCGGCGCGGGACGCGGCCGACGACGCCCTGCTGCACGCGCTGGCCACGCGCCTGAAGCTGGCCGCGACCACGCCAGACGCCGAGGCGCTGGCCCTGCGTCGGCTGCTGGCGCAGACGCCCGAGCGGGCGGACCTCATCAAGGCGCTGTGGGGACGGCTGGACCACGCGCCGCTGCACGTCCACGGCGCGGACGCCGCCCTTCTGGCCGCCGACCGGCACGGGCTGGGCTTCACCCTGCACGAGACGGCCGAAAAGGCGCTGACGGCCGCGGAGGCCGGCGGGTCGGCCCTGATCGGCCTGTCCGGCGTGACCCCCTGGTGGGGCCGGCTGCTGGCGCGGCCAAAGCTGCGCGTGACCGGTGCCCTGCCCGACGACGCAAACCGCGTGCCCCGCGCCCTGCGCGTCTCGGCCGCCCCGACCGGCCCGACTGGCGACGACCGCACCTTCTGGGTCACCGACGCGGCGCCGGGCGACGCCGCCATCCTTGCCGCACTCGGGCACAACGGTCTGGCCGCCACCCCCCTGCATCAGGCCGGCGGGTTGAAGCTGTTCGCGCTGGCGGGCTATGTGCAGGCCGAAGATCCGCGCCTGACCGGCCTGCCCGGCGCGCTCACCGGCGTCATCGGCGCCGCTCCCGTCTACTGAAAGCTCATCGCATGACCGAAGCCCCGACCCCCAAGCCCGGCATCCTCGACATCGCCCCCTATGTCGGCGGCAAGTCGAAGATCGACGGCGTGGCCGAGCCGATGAAGCTGTCGTCCAACGAGAACATGCTGGGCGCGGGCGAGAAGGCACGCGCGGCCTATGAGGCGGCGATCCGCAACATCCACATCTATCCCGACGGCCGCGCCTCGAAGCTGCGCGCCGCGGTCGCCGAACACCACGGGCTGGAGCCCGAGCGGCTGATCTTCGGCAACGGCTCGGACGAGGTCTTCGCCCTGCTGAACCAGACCTATCTGACGCCGGGCGACGACATCGTGACGGGCCAGTACGGCTTCCTCGCCTATCGCATCTCGGCCCTGGCCAACCAGGCCAGCGTGCGCCTGGCCCCCGAGCCGGACTTCAAGGCCACGCCCGAGGCCCTGCTGGAGCAGGTCACCGAGCGCACCCGCATCGTCTACGTCTCCAGCCCGTCGAACCCGACCGGCAGCTACAACACCCCCGACGAGATCCGCCGCCTGCACGAAGGCCTGCGTCCCGACGTCCTGCTGGTCATCGACGAGGCCTATGCCGAATACGTCACCGAGGCGGACTGGGAGACCAGTTTCGAGCTGGCGCGGACCAGCGAGAACGTCGTCGTCACCCGCACCTTCTCCAAGATCCACGGCCTCGGCGGTCTGCGCATCGGCTTCGGCTATGCGCCGCTGAAGGTGGCCGAGGCCGTCGACCGTATCCGCCTGCCCTTCAACGTCTCGGTGCCGGGCCTTGAGGCGGCGGTGGCGGCGCTGGGCGACGCGGCGCACCAGAAGGCGTCGCGCGACCTGATCCAGACCTGGCGCCCGCGCCTGACCCAGTCGCTGCGCGGCTTCGGCTTCGACGTCCTGCCGTCCGCGGGCAACTTCGTCCTGATCCGCTTCAAGGATGTGGAGACCTGTCAGGCCGCCAACGACTGGCTGAACCAGAAGGGCATCATCGTCCGCCCCGTCGGCGGCTATGGCCTGCCGGAATGCCTGCGCATCACCGTCGGCACCGACGACCAGAACCGCGCGGTCCTCGATGCCATGAGCGAGTTCGCGGCGGGGTGAGCGCCGGTGTGATCAGGGTGACCGCGCGGTCGGTGACGGCCGAGGCCGGTGCTTCGGCCCACCAAGTCTGTCGAGCGCTCGACGCGTTCCTCAGCACCCGGTCCTACGATGGACCCACGGTGGATGTGAACCTGATCCTGCACCATCCGATGGCCTTATCGGAGCCGTTCAAGGCGAAGGGCAGATTTGACGGCAAACGGACTATCTACTGGGCGACGATAACGCCACCCTACGTCGATTGGTGCCGAGCCGGTTGGGCCGAGCGCATCGCATTGGTTTCAGCCGCAATCCGCGAGCGGCTGGAGCGTTTGCCGAAATCTCAGTTCGACGCGGACCTGAGACTGGCTCTGGTCTCGACGCTGGAGACGGGGGCTGCGTACACGGCATCTCATGCGCCGACGTCGCTGGTTAAGGTGACACCCGCCTTCCGGACCCCCGGCGGTGGCATCGCCTTCGATCCCCGAACCTTGGCCCCAGGAGCGGGAAAGCCGATAACGCTCGCCGAGATTGAAGATTTCGTCGCCGCCCCGCCCGCCCCACCCTCGGCGGAGACGCAGTTCAAGACCTATCGGAAAGGCGATGCTGGCCTGGAATACTGGGAAGCATGGACTTCGGACGAGGGGGTGGTCGAGCATCGAGGACTTTGTGGGGACGCCGGGACCTGCCGGACGCTTCCCCCGCGCCGCTCGGCCCTCGAAACCCTGGCCGCCAGCAAGGCAGATGCCCAAAGCCATGGCTTCAAGGTGATCTCGGACGCGCGTCATCAGACGGTGACGGTCGACCTCAAAGCGACAGATGGCGAAGCTTGGGCAGGCCTCCTTGCCCGGCGACATGCGCTTGAGGATTGGCTGAATGAAGAACTCGGCTGGACGGGTCTCGGGCACTGCGATGGGGGCGACGTAGGGGACGGATCAGCGACCGCGTTTTGCGTGGTAGTGAACGTCAAGCTCGCGATCTCGACCTTGAAATCACGCCTTCCAGAGTCGCCTTTCCCAGACGCGATGGTCCGCCGCGGCTGACCATCACCCCCTCCGGAACACCCGGCTCGCCGCCCATCCCGTGAAGGCCGCCAGCAGGACGCACAGCACGCCGTACAGCCACGGCTGGCGGTGGGCGAACTCGTAGATGTCGCGCTCCAGCCCGACCTTGCCGACCGTCAGGGTCAGGTTGGACGAAGCGACGGGCTCGCCGTCCTGGAACAGCCAGACCTCGGCGAAATAGGTGCCCGTCGGGGCCGTGGTCGGCAGGACCAGCTCGGCGCGGAACAGGCCGCGGTCTACGAAGCGCACGCCGTCGGGCTTGGTGTCGTACAGGCCGCCGTCTTCACGCAGCCGGATGGCCGCGCGACGCCAGTCCAGATAGTCGTCGCCCAGTCGGCTGACGACCACGTCGCGCACGCCGTACCGCGTCTCGACCCGGCGCTCCTCCGGCGCGGCGATCCTCAGGTGGTCGACGCCCACGCCCAGCCGGCGCAGCTGGCCGAAATTGGCGATGTCCGACAGCGGCCGCGTCGAGGCGGTCATGTAGAAGCCGGGCGCGCCCTCGAACACCACCGGCCGGCTGTTCAGCCAGAAGGGCCCGGCCTCGACCTTGCGGATCAGGCGCAGGGGCGCATCGGGACCGCGCACCACCACGACCACGTCGACGGGCGCGTCGGTCGGGTTAAACACCGCGCCGTACAGCACGATCGAGGCCCCCTGGAACCCGGAGTCGACCTTGACCTCGGCGTCCGTCAGGGCGGCCGACACGCGCACGGGCTCGCTCGCGTTCAGGGTCGTGATCGAGCGCTCGATGACGACGGCGGGGTCGGCGGGGGGCAGGTCCTGGATCATTCCGGCGCTCCCGGCGCGATCTCGAACATGTCGGACGGGCGCACGATCAGCTCCATCCCCATCTGGATGCCGACCAGAAGCACGATCAGGCCCAGCGCCGCGCGCAGGGTGTCGGCCCGGAACCGGCCCGACCACCGCGCCCCGATCTGGGCCCCCACCACGCCGCCGAACAGCAGCAGGGAGGCCAGGACGATGTCGACCGTCTGGTTGCGCCCGGCCTGCAGCACCGTGGTGACCGCCGTGGTGATGATGATCTGGAACAGGCTGGTGCCGACCACCACCGAGGCCTTCATGCGCAGCACGTAGAGCATGACCGGCACCAGGATGAAGCCGCCGCCCACGCCCATGATGGCGGACAACACACCCACGAATCCGCCCAGCGCCAGCGGCGGGATGGCGGAGATGTAGAGGCCCGACTTCGGAAACTTCACCTTCCACGGCAGGCCGTACAGCCACAGCGGCCGACGGCGGTCCCGGCGCGGCGGCGGCAGGCCGCGACGGCGGCGCACGATCTGCTCCAGGCTCTCCTTGAGCATCAGGCTGCCGATGACGCCGAGAAAGATCAGATAGGACAGGGCCACCACCAGGTCGGCCTGGCCCAGCAGGCGCAGCCAGCGGAACACCTCAACCCCCAGGAAGGCACCCAGCACCCCGCCCCCGGCCATGATCCCGCCCATGCGGAAGTCGACCTGCCCCGCGCCGGAATAGGCGATGACTCCCGAGGTCGAGGAGGCGACGACATGGCTGGCCTGGCTGGCCACGGCCACCGTCGGCGGGATGCCCAGAAACACCAGCACCGGGGCCATCAGGAAGCCGCCGCCGATCCCGAACAAACCGGACACGAAGCCGACCACGGCCCCCAGCATCAGCATCAGGGGCCAGTTCACCGAAACCTCGGCGATCGGCAGGTACAGGTCCAAAGGGCGCGCCTTCGGTGCGGGGTGAAGGAAGGCCGCTCCGGGGAACGACGACTTGGGTTTAGAGCGCGTTGCGGGCCGGCGCCACCGGCCGCACGCTTCGCGCGATCATTCCGTGCCGGTCTGGAAGTCGGCGGCGGACTGGCGGGCCTCGGCGCGCTGGGCCTCGGTCAGGGTCGGGGCCAGCGTCTGCGCCTCCTCGCGCGCCTGAACGTCACCGCCGCGCGCGGCGATCAGCAGCCAGCGATAGGCCTCCGCCGGATCGGCCGGCGCGCCCGCCTCGCCCGTCTTCAGGATAAGGCCGGCGTTGAACTGGGCGTCGACGAGGCCGGCCTCGGCTGCCTTCAGGATCCACTCGAACCCGCCGGCGCGGTCCTGGGGGCCGCCCTGTCCTTCGAACAGATACATGCCGTAGCCGAACATGCCGCGGGCGTCGCCGCTCTCGGCCGCACGGCGGATCCAGCTGCGGGCCTGGGTCATGTCGGACGCCAGACCGGCGTCGCCGGTCTCGTAAAGGCCGGCCATCATCAACTGGGCCGGCGGGTGGCCGAGTTCGGCGGCGCGGCGCAGGGTCTCGACGCCGGTCAGGTCGTCGGCGTCCAGGGCGGTGACCGCTTCATCGAACAGGCGCGCGCCCTCGGCCAGTTCCTCGGGTGTGGCGACCGGCGTTGCGTCGGCGGCGGCGAGGGCCAGCGTGGTCGGCGTCGCCGTCCCGCCGGACCCGCCGGTCAGCGCGGCCCACGGGGCCTCGACACCCTGCACCCGGGCGAAGCCGTACAGGCCGCCCGTCAGGGCCACCGCGATGGCCGAGGCCCCCAGCGCCTTGCGCACGGTCGATCCCGAAGCCTGGCGATCCAGTCGTTCCTGCAGACGCGACTTGCCGCCCTTCTTCAGGCCGAAGGCACCGCGCGAGGGGGCCTCTTCCGCTGCCGGGGCCGCCATGGCGGCGCGGGCCTGATCGATGGTGGCGCGGGTCGAGGAGGCGCGACCAGCCTGGGCGGCGGCGCGCAGGGCGCGCGGATCGACGAAGTCGGTCTCGGCCGCGAACTCGTGATGGCCGAAGTCCGGCGCGGTGGCGGCCAGGGCGTCGGACACGTCGGCGCCACCGAAGCCACTGGATGCAGCGCGACCGAACGGTCCCGGCGCGGCGGCCGCCGGTGCCGCGACCTCGACCGGCGCGGGGGCGACCGGCTCCAGCGGAGCGGCGAAGGGACGCGCAGCCGCTTCGGGCACGGGCTCGAACTGCGACTCGAACTGCGGCTCGACCGCGGCCGTAAAGGGATCGTCCAGACCCAGATCGACGTCCGGGAAGGCGGCCGCGCGCCAGTCGGCCTGCACGGCCGGGGCCTCCACGGGCGCCTCCGGAATGGGAGCAAAGACCGCTTCGGGACGGGCGGCCGGTTCCGGCACCGGCGCGGGCCGGGGCTCGGGGGCCGCGGCCGTGCGCGTCTCCATGGCCTCGCGCGCCTCGGCCAGCAGCCTGGCCGTGCGCTCCTCGGATTGCCGCAGGCGTTCGGCCAGTTCGCCGGACGTCCGGTCGTGGCGCTGCTCGAGGCGACCGGCGCCGTCAGCCAGACGACGGCCGATTTCCTCGATGGCCTGCGCCGACTTGCGCTCAGACTGGGCGATGCGGTCGGTCAGACGATCGGAGATGCGGGTGATCTCGACGCCCAGCTTCTCCAGCGCCAGGGCGTGGCGGTCCTCGGCGGCGGCCTGACGCTGCTCCAGGGCCTGCGCCTGACGCGCGCCCTGCTGTTCGACCACCTGCACGCGGCCGTGCAGGTTCTGACCGATGCGCAGCACTTCGCGGCCCATGGCCTCGATGCCCTGGGCCGACTTCTGCTCGGACGACTTCACCTGCTCGCCGATGGCCAGGACGGCGCGCTCGATGCGGTCCATCCGCCCTTCGGCCTCGGCGGCGTCCATGCGGCGCATCATTTCGGCGCGGTTCGCCTCGACCTGACGGCTCAGGGTCTCCGCCAGCTTCTCGAAGCGGGCGGCCTCGCGGGCCCCCTCCGGCTCGACGCGCGATTCCGTGGCGTGCAGACGGCGGTCCAGCTGGGCGAAACTCGCCTCGAGCCGGCGCAGGGCCTCGGCGGTCTGGCCCTGGGCGGCGTCCAGCCGACGCCCGACCTCGCCCAGCACTTCCGTCCCCGCGCCCGGCGCGACCTTCTCGACCGCCTCAATGCGGCGGCGCAGGTCCTCGGCGGTGCGGCCCTGACGGTCCTCGACCTCCAGCAGCCGGCCGGTGATGGCCTGCAGGCCTTTTTCGACCTTGCCGAAGGCCTCCTGCGTCGACGGGCCGGTCTCCTGCTCGAAGCGGCGCAGACGGCGGTGACCCTCTCGCAGTTCCTCGGCCACGTCGTCGATGCGGCGGGTCAGGGCAGAGTTCGACTTGTCCTGTTCGTCCAGCCGGCGCAGCAGGCCGGTCACGGCCTGGTCCACGCCCTGGATGGCGGTGGTGGAGCGGCGCTCTGCGGCTTCCAGTCGGGCGGCGATGGCGTCGACGCTGGCGCCGAGGCGGTCCCAGCCCTGCTCCTCCATCTGATAGGCGTCGTCCAGCCGGCGGCTGCGTCCACGCCGCTCATAGCTGTCCATGACGTGCGGTCGACGGCCCAGCGGCACCACACCGCCGTCGTCGTCATCCTCCATGATCATGGAGTTCAGCCACTCGCCCAGGGTCATGCCGGAGCGACGCGCCAAGTCCTTGGCGATCTCGCGCGCCTTGGGGTCGATCCCCTTCACGCTCCACGGCGCGGCTGCGCTCACCTGATTCGCCTCCCGACCCATGCACGCACGCTACTGATCCAGATCAGGGGTGTAAACGCGCCGTTAACCCCAAGATATGGGGGCGCCGGGAGGTTCCTGTGGATGGCCGCCGGGCCCTGACGCCATCTCGCCGCGCGCCGGTTAACGCGGCCTTAAGATTAAGGAGTCCGTAAGCTTTGCGGTGGACGCGGCCTTGCCTACGGCGGCCGGCTTCGCCATCTGCCCGCGACCATGAGCCTGACCCTCACCCTGATCCTGCTGGCGGCCGCCGTCGCCTTCACCGTCTTCGCGGGCTGGCGGGGCGCGCAGCTCCCGAACGTGGCCAAGGGGCCGCGAATGGTGCCGTGGCGCTTCGTCATGCTGCTTGGAGGGGTCCTCGTCTTCCTGCTGCTGGTGCATCTTGCCGCACTGGCCAAGGGCGGCTGACTTCCGGCCAAGCTGGAACGCGGGCCTGCGACGGGCATTGGCTTCGGGACACGCCAAGGAGCCCCCCATGTCCCACCACGACGACCTGACCCCCCAAAAAGCCGAAGACGCCTTCTGGGACGCGCTGAAGAAATCCAACACCGGCATGCTCGGCATCGACCGGCCCGGTGCCCACGCCCAGCCGATGACCGCCTTCCGTGAGGAGGAGACCGGAACGATCTGGTTCTTCACCCGCGACGACACCGACATGGCCCGCGAGGTCGCCTCAGGCGAGCAGGACGCCATGTTCCACTATGGCTCGAAGGACCAGAACGTCTGGGCCTGTATCGCCGGCACGCTGACGGCGCGCGGCCACGATCGCGAGATCATCGACCGCTACTGGAACCCGGTGCTGGCCGCCTGGTATCCGGACGGCAAGGACGACGCGCACATCGCCATCCTCCGCTTCGACGCTGGCGACGGCAGGGTGTGGGTCAACGAGGGCGGCTTCTTCAAATTCGCCTTCGAGATCGCCAGGGCGAACGTGACGAAGACCCTCCCCGACGCCGGCGGCGTGGCGGACGTGCGGCTGAACTGAAGTCCGTCGGGCGTCAGCCGCCCGCGAAGCACCAGGCCAGCACCGCCTTCTGGGCGTGTATGCGGTTCTCGGCCTCGTCCCAGACCAGCGAGCGGGGACCGTCGATGACGGCGTCCGTCACCTCTTCGCCGCGGTGGGCTGGCAGGCAGTGCAGGAAGACCGCGTCCGGTGCGGCGGCGTCCATCAGGGCGTCGTCGACGCTGTAGCCCTCAAAGGCCTCCAGACGCTCTTCGTAGTCCTGATCGCCCATCGACACCCAGGTGTCGGTGACCACCACGTCGGCGCCTTGGACCGCCTCATGAGGATCGCTGGTCAGATGGACGTGCGTTCCGCCCTTGGCGAGGTCATGCAGGTCGGGGTGGTATTCCGCCGGACAGGCGACGCGGAACTGGAAGCCGAACAGCGGCGCGGCGTGCATGAAGCTGTGGCACACGTTGTTGCCGTCTCCGACCCAGGCGATCGTCTTGCCGGCGATCGGGCCGCGGTGCTCCTCGATCGTCATCAGATCGGCCAGGATCTGGCAGGGGTGGCTGCGGTCGGTCAGGCCGTTGACCACGGGCACCGTCGAATAGCGCGCGAAATTCTCGACGTCCTCGTGGCTGACGGCCCGGATCATCACCGCGTCGACCATGCGCGAAAGGACCCGCGCGGTGTCCTCGACCGGTTCGCCGCGGCCCAGCTGCATGTCGCCGGCGTTGACGATGATCGACGCCCCGCCCAACTGCCGCATCGCCGCGTCGAAGCTGAAGCGCGTGCGGGTCGAGTTCTTCTCGAACACCATGGCCAGCACGCGGTCCTTCGCCGGCGCGTCGGCGTCGACCCGCCCCTTGGGCCAACCCTTGCGCGCGGCCTTGCGGGCGTGGGCGTCATCCAGAATGGCCCGCAGCGTGGGGCCGTCCAAGCGGTGAATGTCGAGGAAGTGGCGGGTCATTCGGGTCCGTCAAACGTCGTCGGTGAAGCCGGCCACGAGGCCGTCCATGAAGCCCTGGATCGGATCGCCGGCGACTGCGCGCACGGCGAAGAAGCTCAGCACGACGAGCACGACGAACGGGATGAGCCGCCGCGGCCTGGGGGCGCCGCCGGCCTTGCGCGCCGTCACGCCGCCATCTTCCCGCGCGCCGCCTCGCACGTGGCCTCGAACCGGGCCACGGCTTCGCGGGCCTCTTCCAGCGTCAGGTTCAGCGGCGGCAGGATGCGCACGCAGTTGTCGCCGCCGCCGGCGACCAGCAGGCGCTGGCCGTCGCGGGCCCAACCCATGAATTCGCGGTTATTGGGGACCAGCTTGACCCCGATCAGCAGGCCCTTGCCGCGCACGTCCACGATGACGTCCGGATAGCGGTCCTTCAGCCCGGCCAGCTGCTGCTTCAGATAGCCGGCCACCTCGTTCACATGGGCCAGCGTCTCGGGCTTCGAGATTTCGCCGAAGGCCGCGCGGCCGACCGCCATGGCCAGCGGATTGCCGCCGAAGGTCGAGCCATGAACGCCGACGACCATGCCCTTGGCCGCCCGCTCGGTGGCCAGGCAGGCCCCGACGGGGAAGCCGCCGCCCAGCGCCTTGGCCACCGCCATGATGTCCGGTGCCATGCCGGCCCACTCGTGGGCCCACAGCTTGCCGGTCCGGCCCATGCCGCACTGGACCTCGTCGAAGATGATCAGCACACCGTGTTCGTCGGCCAGCTCGCGCAGGCCACGCAGGCACGGGTCGGGCATGGCGCGGCAACCGCCCTCGCCCTGCACCGGCTCGACGATGATCGCGGCGCAGGTCGGCGAGGCGATGGCCGCCTTGATCGCGTCGTGGTCGCCCCACTTCAGCTGGTGGAAGCCTTCCATCCTGGGCCCGAAGCCCTCGGTGTAGCTGGGGTTGGCCGCCGCGTTGATCGCGCCGTAGGTCCGGCCGTGGAAGCTGCCGTCGAAGCCGTAGACGTCGATCCGCTCGGGCTGGCCGTTGGCGACGTGGAACTTGCGCGCCGTCTTCAGCGCGCACTCGACCGCCTCGGTGCCCGAGTTGGTGAAGAAGACCACGTCGGCGAAGGATTTGGCGCACAGGTCGTCGGCCAGCGCCTCCTGGTCCGGGATGCGGAAGATGTTGGACACGTGCCACAGCTTCTCGGCCTGCGCCTTCACCGCCTCGACCAGCACCGGGTTCGCATGCCCCAGCGCATTGGTCGAAATGCCCATGACGCAGTCCAGGTACTCCGTCCCGTCCTTGCCCCACAGGCGCGCGCCCTGACCGCGGTCGACCTCCAGCGGTGCGCGGTTGTAGACGCCCATCAGGTGCTCGGTGGACACGGCGGCTTCCTCCCGGAAAAGCGACGCGGCCCCGGGCGCGCCAGCGCCGGGACCGCCTTCAGTCTCGATGCCGTCTTGTCGAACCGGGGGTGAGGTCAGTCAACCCCGGTGCTGAGCAAAGCAGCCTGCCCCCGGGATTCGGTCTCGCGCTGCAGCCGTTCGTGGGACCAGAACTCGCTCGGCGTCGGCTCGCGCAGCGCCCGCCGGGCGGTCGAACGCCGGGCGGGTGACTTCCGGAACCTCAATTCCACGCTGCCGTCCTCGACCTGACTCGGGAGCTCTCCAATGCTGCCGTGGTCAGGGTCGATCGCCGTGAAGAGTTTCTCGATCAGCCCCTCCAGGACCGGGTCCGGGCCGAAGGAAGCCGGCCGGCTTTCCGCCTCCCCATCAACCTCCCCTCCCGTCCGCTCCTCCGTCACCTCCTGGGATCGCTTCTGACATTCGCTCGCCAGGACATGAGTTTGCGCGACCATGACGTCGAGCTCCCGCAGCAGACGATCTATCAGGAACCTTGAATGATCGGTCATTCCGGGATTGCAGATCGCCTCCGAAGTCACGTGGGCCCGCACCCGGTGAATTTTCACGTTCACGTTCATGTAGGTCACGTCATACGTCGATATCGCATTCTTCGAAGTATCAAGAGCGACAGCGAAGTTGTATCTGATGTCGTGCAGATTGCTTATGGAGTTTGCGAGAAGCTTGAAGGAGTTGTGAAAAAGCTTGCGCTTTTGAAGTCGGTCAACAATGCCGTCATAAGCCTTAAGCAGAGTCGCGATGGCGATCGCTTCAAGCCAGAAAAAGACGACGCTGTTTGTGAAGTTGTCCTGCAAGTCCGGGCCGAGCGCTTCGATCGGTGCCGTCAAATCCGGCCGAACCATACGCACTGCGAAGAATGCGGTGATGACGATCAGCACGATCAAAGAGACGGCCACGAGCCCGCGCATCAGCAGCGCGGCGAGGGGAAGCCACCACGGCTCGCCCCAGGCTTCTTCCTTCTTGCGCGTCCTGGCTGCGTTGCGGCTCGAAACCGCCGGAGGCACATCTTCGTGCATGGCTCGCGGCTTTCGCCGCCCGAAGTTCCACATGGCCGCCGTCCCGCCCCGCCGTCGGGATGACCTTGCGGGGTCGGGGTGGTGCCGTAAATCCCGTTCGTCGTTTCAGCGAACCGCTGCTCAGCTCTTCAGCCGCCAGCCCGAACGGAACACCGACCAGCAGGTCCAGGCCAGCACGACCGTCAGCACCGCCGCCATGATCGCGCCGACCATCACGTCGCTCTCGGCGCGGCCGATGAAGCCGGCGCGGAAGCCGTCGATCAGGTAGAACATGGGGTTCCAGTGGCTGATCGTGGCGAACGGTTCGGGCAGGCGCTCGACCAGATAGAAGGTGCCCGACAGGAAGGTCATGGGCATGACCACGAAATTCTGGACCGCCGCCAGCTGGTCGAACTTCTGCGCCCACAGGCCCGCGAACACGCCCAGCATCCCCATGATCAGGCAGGCGGCCAGGCCGTAGCCCAGCACCATCGGCAGGCTGGAGATCGACAGGCCGGCGAAGGGCAGGACGCAGATGGCCGTCACGATCCCCACCACCAGCCCGCGCGTCGCCGCGCCCAGGGTGAAGGCCGCGGTCACCTCCAGCGGGCTCAGTGGCGGGGTCAGGAAGTCAGTTGCCGTGCCCATGATCTTGGCCTGGATCAGGCTGGAGGAGGCGTTGGCGAAACTGTTGTTCAGCATCGCCATCATGATCAGGCCGGGTGCCACGAACTCCGGGAACGGCGTGCCGTGCAGCGGCGCGCGGGTGCCCTGCGTCGCGACCACGAAGACCAGCATGTAGAGCAGTGTCGTCACGACTGGCCCGGCGACCGTCTGCGCGCCCACCTTCCAGAAGCGCCGCACCTCCTTGAGATACAGGGTCTGGAACCCGATCCAGTTGACGCCGCGGTGTTCCAGCGGCTGCGGCGGTGTGGGCGGGGTCAGGGCGTCTGCGGACATGGCGCGACAGATGCGCCGCCAGGCACGGAGTCGCAAGAGTGGCCTCTCCTCCCCGTTCGCGCAGCGGATGGGGAGGTGGATCGACGGCGCAGCCGGCGAGACGGAGGGGGCGGCGCGGGACGGGGTGATCAAAGCTTCAACGACATCTGACCGGGACACCCGCTCCGTCACGCCGCGTATTCGCGGCGCGCCATCTCCCGATGAACATGTTTGCATTCCAGACTTGTCTGTGCAATACGCCCTTCATTCGAGGAGGAGGCGTCATGTCCCACACCCTATCCACCGGCGACCGCCTGCACGGTCTGGACGCCGCCCGCGCGATCGCGCTCATGCTCGGCGTCGTCCTGCACGCGTCGATGTCATATTTGCCATTTCCGATCTGGCCGGTGCCGGACGCCCAGACCTCGACGGGCGCCTATGTGGCGTTCTTCGCCATCCACCTGTTCCGCATGACGGCCTTCTTCGTCATCGCCGGCCTGTTCGCACAGATGCTGATGGCGCGACGGGGGACCTGGGGGTTCACAAAGAACCGTCTGGCGCGGATCGCCAATCCCCTGTTCGGCATGTGGTGGGTGGTGTTCCCCGCCATCATCGCGGTGATCGTGTGGAAGGCCGCGGTCGACAACGGCGGGACCCTCCCGACCGACGGCCCCCCGCCCCCGCCGCTGACGCTGGAGACCTTCCCGCTGACCCACCTGTGGTTCCTGTGGGTGCTGCTGATCTTCTACGCCGCCACGCTGATCCTGCGGCCGCTGGGCCGGCTGATCGACCGCGACGGCAGGATCGCCGACCGGCTGGCGACCCTGATGGTCGGGCCATGGACGCCGCTGATCCCGGCCGTTCCTCTGGCCTTCGCCCTGAACGCCCACCCGCAGTGGTATCCGATGTTCGGCGTGCCGACGCCCGACTACGGCTTCGTGCCGAACGCTGCCGCCCTGGCCGCCTTTGGCGCGGCGTTCCTGATGGGGTGGCTGCTGGCCCGGAGGCTCGATCTGCTGCCCCGACTGGCCCGGCTGTGGCCGCTTTTCCTGATCGTCGGTGCGGCGACCGGCGTGGCGGCGTTCCACCTGTCGGGCGGCCTTCAGCCCGCGCTGGAGCCGATGATCGACCCCGCCATGAAGACGACCCTGGCATGGGTCACGGCCTTGGCCACCTATGCTGCGGCCTTCGCCTTCATCGGCTTGTGCGTCACCCTGTTCAGCCGGGCCAACGCCGTCATCCGCTACCTGTCGGACGCGTCCTACTGGACCTATCTGATCCACCTGCCGCTGGTCATGGTGGCCCAGGTTCTGGTGCTTGATCTGGCCGCACCGTGGTGGGGCAAGATGGGCGTGGTGATCGTCTCGGTGACGGCCGTCTGCCTGATCACCTATGAGCTGCTGGTGCGCCACACCTTCGTCGGCAAGGCGCTGAACGGCCGGCGTGTCCCGTGGCGCAAGCCGCGCGAGGCGGCGCTCCAGCCCGCCGAATGACTTGCCAAGCCCGACCGGCTCGTCCACCCGAAGGACGAGCCGGTCCCCAGCGCACGAGTCGCCCCATGCCCGCAAAGCCCCGCCTGCATTCCGCCGAAGACGACCTGGCCTTCCTGCGCGCGATCGTGGAGGGCGGCGGGCGTCCGCCGATGACGCTGGCCGTCTGCTATCTGGCCGGGGGACTGCTGTACGGCCTGCAGTGCCTGTTCCACGTCGGTCAGGCGTTCGGCGTGATCCGCTGGCCGGACCTGGCCAACCTTGCCTTCGTTGTCGGGATCTCGGCGACCTTCCTGGCGATCCTGACGTGGGCCGTCCTGAGGGACCGCAAGGACGGCGGCACTAACAGCGGGCCCACGGCCAGCCGCACGCTGAACGCGGCCTTCAGCGCCACCGGCATGGCCAACACGGCCGTCATCATCGTCTTCGCCGTGGGCGCCTGGCGCGACGGCGACTTCGCCGTCTGGCTCTACTACGCCGCCATCGTCTTCGCGCTGCAGGCCGCGGCCTGGTACGTCGCCTGGACCCTGAAGAAGAAGCCCTGGATGCTGGCCACGGCGCTCGGCGGCTGGGTCACGGCCGTGGCCCTGGGCGTCACGGTGCGCGAGCCGATGATCTATCTGGGCATCTGCACGGTCGCTCTGTTCCTGCTCTTCGCCCTGCCCGGCTGGATCCTGTTCAACGACGCCCGATCGAAGCCGGCCTGAGAATGGGACTGCACGATCTCGGCCGCATCGACGAGGTCATCCACGGCCGCATGCGGCTGGGGATCATGGTCTATCTGGCCGACGCCGAGACCGCCGACTTCACCGAGTTGAAGACCGTGCTGGAGGCGACCCAGGGCAACCTGTCCGTCCATCTGAAGAAGCTGGAGGAGGCGGGCTACGTCGCCATCGCCAAGAGCTTCAAGGACAACAAGCCGCTGACGCGGGCCTCCATCACCCCCGCTGGCCGCGCCGCCTTCGCCGCCTATCTGGAAGCGCTGGGCGGCCTGATCGGGGGGCGCGGCTGATGGCGCCGATGGTCGTCAATCCCGCGCGCGTGCGCCCGTTCGAGGACTTCCAGGCCTTTCACGACTGGCTCGGGGCGAACCACGACCGCGAGACCGAGATCTGGGTCAAGATCCACACAAAGGGCTCGGGCCTGACGTCGATCGACTGGAGCGGGGCGGTTGACGCCGCCCTGTGCTGGGGCTGGATCGACGGCCTGAAGAAGAGCTTCGACGACACCAGCTTCCTGCAGCGGTTCACGCCGCGAAAGCTGAAGAGCAGCTGGTCCCAGATCAACGTCGACAAGGTCGCCGCCCTGACCGCGTCCGGCCACATGACGCCCCACGGCCTGAAACACGTCGAGGCCGCCAGGGCCGACGGCCGCTGGGACGCCGCCTACCGCGTCAAGGACGCCGAGGTCCCCGCCGACCTCCGGGCCGCGATCGACGCCGACCCGCAGGCGGCGGCGATGTTCGCCGTCCTGACCAGCCAGAACCGCTTCGCCCTGATCTTCCGCACCACCCAGATGAAGACCGAGGCCGGCCGCAAGAAGAAGATCGCCGACCTGACCGCCATGCTGGCGCGGGGCGAGACGCCGCATCCGCAGAAGGCCAGGCCGTAGTGAGCGCTGGCTTCAGTGGTAGCGAGAGCGCAGGAAGGTCAAAAGGTGCAAGGCGTGATGCTTGCCCCAGTGGCTCTCGTACATCAGCGCCCATTCGAATTCCGCATAGACGGCTTGGCCTGCCTCCAGCATGGCCAGCGCTCTCTCGAAGTCTCCCGCGATGTCGGACAGATCGTCCATGACGAACCCATGCTCATGAAATCCCGCTGAGCCGGCGAGGTCGGGGAACCGTCGAGCGGCAGCATCGAGCCATCGGCGGTGGTGGTCGGCCGGCAGTTCCGGATAGGGCGGATCGTCCTCGTCCGGCAGACCGGGCAACGGCGTCCGCTCGCCAATCTCCAACAGCTTGTCCAACCACGCGGTCAGTTCGACAATGTCCTGGCCGTTCTGCGACTGTTGGAGCCAGCGCAGGAACTGGCGAGACGCGATGGCCCATTCCGGATCGGGAGACGACATGAAAGTCATCAGGCCCCGCGTCATGGGCATCGTCAACGTCACGCCGGACAGCTTCTCCGACGGCGGGCGCCTGTCCTCGGTCGAGGCGGCGGTGGCGCACGGCCTGCAGCTGGTCGCGCAGGGCGCCGACCTGCTGGACGTCGGCGGCGAGAGCACCCGGCCGGGCGCCGAGCCGGTGTCCGAGGCCGACGAGATCGCCCGCGTCGTGCCCGTAATCGCCGGACTGCGCGCGGCCTGGGACGGCCCGATCAGCGTCGACACCATGAAGCCCGCCGTCGCCCACGCGGCGGTCGCGGCCGGCGCGACGATGTGGAACGACGTCTGCGCCCTGACCTTCAGCCCCGACGCCCCCACCGTCGCCGCCGACCTGGACTGCGAGGTGGTGTTGATGCACATGCAGGGGGCCCCGCAGACCATGCAGGCCGATCCCCGCTACGACGACGTGGTGGCCGAGGTGCGCGACCATCTGCTCTCCCGCGCCGAGGCGGCGATGGCCGCGGGGGTCGCGCGCGACCGCATCTGGCTGGACCCCGGCATCGGCTTCGGCAAGACGGCGGCGCACAACCTGACCCTGACCGCCCGCCTCGACGCCCTGACCGCCACCGGTTTCCCTGTGCTGTACGGCGCCAGTCGCAAGCGCACGATCCAGTCCGTCGACCCGACCGCGACCGACCCCGGCGACCGTCTGGGCGGCAGTCTGGCGCTGGCGCTGGAGGCGGCCCGCAACGGCGCGACCATCATCCGCGTCCACGACGTTCGCGAGACGGTGCAGGCGCTGAAGGTGCAGGCGGCGCTGCGGGACGCCTGAGCGGTCATACCCCCAGAGCACGTCTCGAGCTGAGCGCAAGCTTCCGGACCAGCTCGCCGGGAATGGGCCGGCTCGGCGAGAAGGTCACGCCGGTCTTCGTCGCCTTAAGCTTCAGCGACCCGATCTCTTCCGCGAACTCGGCGATCGCGGCCGCATCGACGTACAGGCCGCACTGCTTGGTGAAGGCGGCATAGCCCGCGACCATCGCGCCTGCGATCCGGAACCCGGGCATGCCGTACATCATCACCGCCTCTGCGTCGGGCAGCGCCTTCGACAGCTCGGCGCGCACGTTTTCCAGAAGTGGGCGAAGCGCCGCGGGCGCTGCCGTGACATAGGCCGCATGCGCGTCGGCCGTCGTCATCCCTCGCGCCGTCGATAGGTGGTCCGGCTGAAATCCTGCCACGACCCGTCGGCCGCCTTGACTCGCCCGATCGAGCGCCGCTCGTCCGGCGAGACGATCTCGAACACGTCGACGTAGTCCGTCTCCGGTCCATCGCCGGTCATGTCGGGCCCGCGGCTGTAGAGATGCAGGGCACCGTCCGCCTCCACAGCCCCGTCGTAGGTCCAGAGCTGCGGGTATTCCCAATGGACGAAGTCGCCGGTGACGCGCCCGGTCGCGGGATCGGTCGCCAGCTGGAAGCGATAGCCTTCGCCGTCGATCACGATCCAGGCGCCGCGCCGGGCGACGCTTTCGACGCCGGTCCGCACCTGGGCCGGATCGTCGGGCACGGACCTGCCTTCCAGAACCCAGTCGCCCACCATCCGGTCCAGCCAGTCGCTCATGTTCCCATCTCCAGCCGCTCGGCATAGGCGTCGCGCAGGGCGAACCAGCGGTCCCAGTCCCACGCGTGGCGGGTCAGGGCGCAGGCGTCGTCCAACCCCTCCATGTGATGGTGCCAGCCGCTGAGCACGTTGCGGCGCGCATCGGTCCAGCTCTCGGGCACGCGATGCTCCAGCAGAAGGTGCGTACCGTCGCCGTCGGGCGTCAGGGTCCAGACCACGATCGAGTCCGGATTGCCGCCGAAGGTGTGCTCGAACCGGGTGAAGGGCCGCGCCACCAGCACCTCGTTGTGCTGCATCCGACGCTCCGGCACGTCCGGCATGAACGCGTGGTCCGGCTGGCGGAAATGCAGGTCCATACGGCCGCCGGGCTCGACGGCGATCTTCGCCTCGGCCAGCCAGCAGGCCAGCCCCTCCGGCGTCGTCAGCGCGCGCCAGACCCGCTCCGGCGAATGGCGCAGCCGGCGCTCGAAGCGCAGCGCCCACCCGCCCTCAATCCGGCTCAGCTCGCCGGCGTCGGGCCCCAACGTCACGCGGTCCGCGACTTCGGTCATTGCGGAAACTCCCTGTCCAGATGGGCCTCCAGCGCGTCCAGCCGGGCACCCCAGAAGCGGCGATAGGTCTCCAGCCAGGCGTCCAGCTCGGCCAACGGCCGGGGATCGAGGCTGTACAGTCGGCGGGTGCCGTCCTTGCGCATCGTCACCAGCCCCGCCTCCCTGAGCACGCCCAGGTGCTTGGACACCGTCGGCTGGGCGATCGGCAGGGCGCGCACGAAGTCGCCCGCGGGCCGCTCTCCGGACGCCAGCATGTCCAGCATCGCCAGACGGTTCGGTTCGGCCAGGGCCTGAAGGGCGGCGGGGTTCATGACCATCACCGTACAGCAATATTGCCATATGGCAATGCATGACCGCTTGCCGAAGCTCCCGCCCTGCGGCAATGGCGATCCATGAGCATCCCGCACGTCGCGCCGATCCTGCTGCTGGTCGTGTCGAACGTCTTCATGACCTTCGCCTGGTACGGCCACCTGAAGGTCGACAGCCGCCCCCTGTGGGCGCTGGTCCTGATCAGCTGGGGCATCGCGTTTTTCGAGTACTGGTTCGCCGTCCCCGCCAACCGCATCGGCCATCAGGTCTATTCGGCGGCCGAGCTGAAGACGATGCAGGAGGTGATCACCCTGATCGTCTTCGCCGCCTTCTCGGTGCTGTGGCTGGGCGAGAAACTGACGTGGAACCATGCCGTCGGCTTCGCCTTCATCGCCGCCGGTGCCTGGTTCGTGTTCCGGGCCCCGATACCGGGCTGAGGCTTGCCCGGAGGGTCGGCTTGTCCCATCTGGGCCGGATGAACCCCTGGATCGCCCTCATGATCGCCGGCCTGCTGGAAGTGGGCTGGGCCTCCGGCTTCAAATTCGTCGGGCCGCAGCGGCCGGTCACCTCGCTGGCCGTCGGTGTGGCGATGATCGCCAGCTTCTGGTTCCTGTGGCTGGCGACGCAGAAGCTGCCGATCGGCACGGCCTACGCCATCTGGACCGGCATCGGCGCGGTCGGCGCGGCCTCGGTCGGCATCCTGCTGTACGGCGAACCCGCCACGGCCCTGCGCCTCATCTGCATCGTCCTGATCGTGGCCGGCATCGTCGGGCTGAAGCTGTTCTCAGGCGTGCCGACGTGACCGGCGCCCCCGTCGGCCGGGTCCTGATCGTGGCCGGGTCCGACTCCGGCGGCGGTGCCGGCATCCAGGCGGACATCAAGACCGTCACCATGCTGGGCGGGTACGCCGCCACGGCCGTGACCGCGATCACGGTCCAGAACACCCTCGGCGTCCACGGCGTACATCCCCTGCCCGTCGAGCTGATCGCGGCCCAGGCCGACGCCGTGCTGGACGACATCGGCACGGACGCGGTCAAGACCGGCATGCTGGGCTCCGTCGCCGTGGTCGAGACGGTGGCCGCGATTCTGGATCGCGCAAACGCCCCCGCCGTGGTCGACCCCGTCATGGTGGCCAAGGGCGGCCACCCCCTGCTGCCGGTCGAGGCAGTGCAGGCGGTGAAGGCCTTGATGGTCCCCCGCGCCGCCCTGCTGACCCCCAATGCGCCCGAGGCCGAGGCTCTGACCGGGATCGAGGTCCGCGACCTCGATGGCCAGCGCCGCGCCGGCGAGGCGATCCTGGCCATGGGTGCCCGCGCCGTCCTGATGAAGGGCGGCCATGTGCCCGGGGCGACCGTCGTCGACCTTCTGCTGACCTCGTCCGGCGAGACCCTGCTGGAGGGCGAACGGGTCGAGACGCGCCACACCCACGGCACCGGCTGCACGCTCGCCAGCGCCTGCGCCGCCGGTCTTGCACGGGGCCTGCCTCTGGAGGTCGCGGTGGCGGAAGCCTGGGCCTACGTCGCCGAGGCCATTCGCCGCGCGCCGGGCCTGGGCGGCGGCCACGGCCCGCTGGACCACGGCTGGCCCGTGCGGGATCGACTCGACAAACGCTGAGTTCGGGCGGAGCGTGGCGGTTCCTCGGGAGGGACCTGTCATGCGCACCGTCGCCATCGCCGCCGCCGTCGGCCTGATCTGCACGTCCGTGAGCGCCGCCGCGCAGGACCCGGTCAGCGTGGGCGCGGCCGACGTCGTGGCCGGGCGCAAGGCGGCCATGGCCCTGTCGGGCGCGGCCATGTCGTCGATGAAGGCGACCATCGACGCGGGCGGGCCCGTCCGCGGTCAGGCCTTCGCCGCGGGCGGCGTCGCCCGCTGGGGCCAGGCCATCCCCGGAATGTTCCCCGCCGGCACCGGTCAGGGCGCACTGGGGTCCGAGGCCACCGACGCGAAGGATGGCATCTGGGCCGACCGCGCCGATTTCGAGGCGAAGGCCGCGAGCTTCGCCACGGAGGCCGGCAAGCTGGCCGAACTGGCCCGCGCCGACGACGCGGCGGGCTTCGCCGCGCAATGGGGCGTGGTGCGCGCAGGCTGCCAGTCGTGCCACGCGGCCTACAAGGCCGACTGACCGGACTCAGCCGGCCGGCAGGGGCAGGATCAGGATCGCGATCAGGGCGAGAACGCCGATCAGCAGGGCCGACAGCGCCGCCGTTGTCGCCGTGCGCGGCCCCGCGCGGACGACCGCCCGCGGATCGACGCTCAGACCCAGCGCCGCCATGGCCGTCAGGGTCAGGACGGTGACGACGACCTCCAGCGGCGGCAGGACGACGTCGGGGATCAGACCCGCGGACCTCAGGCCCATCAGGACCAGAAAGACGACGACGAACCACGGCGCGAGATGGTGCAGGGGCGGGCGTCGCCCGGGGGCCTCGCCGCCGAACTTCTCCGGCCCGATCAGCGCCAGGATCAGGCACACCGGGCCCAGCGTCAGCACCCGCACCAGCTTCACGATCGCGCCCAGCTGGATCGCCGCGGCCCCCGCCGGTGCCGCCGCCGCCAGCACCTGCGGCACGGCATAGACGGTCAGCCCGGCCAGCGCCCCGGTCTCCAGCGCGTCGAAGCCCATCAAGGCCCCGACGACCGGCACCAGCAGGACCACGGCGATGCCCAGCACGGCCGTGAATCCGATGGCGGCGGCCACGTCCTCGCCCTCGGCCCGGATAACCGGCGCCACCGCGGCGATGGCGGAGTTGCCGCAGATGGCGTTGCCGCAGGCGACCAGCAGGGCCATCGCCGGCGGCAGGCCCAGCGCCCGGCCGATGGCATGGCCTCCGACCAGCGCCAGGGCGACCACCGCCACGATCGCCACCAGCAACCCGGGGCCCAGCGCCATCACCGCCGCGCCGCTGATGGTCGCGCCCAGCAGGGCGACGGCGATCTCCAGCAAGGTCCGGCCGCTGAAGCGGATGCCGGGGGCCCAGGTCTCCGACGGCGTCCAGACCAGCCTCAGCCCCGCCCCGATCAGGATGGCCAGCACCAGGGCCTCGACCCAGGCCCGGCCCATCATGTCGGCTTCGAGCGTCTGGACGCCGAACGCCGCCGCCCCCACGGCCGCGCTCAGCAGCACGCCCGGCACGAGACGCAGCACGCCCGTCATCGCCTCAGGAGAGGGAGAGGAGGCCTCGGCCCCCTCACACCTTCGCCGAGCGGTTGATGATCCAGCCGTAGAGCAGCACCGTCAGCACGGCGAACACCGCGATCCCCGCCGTCATCGCCGGCCAGCTGTCGGCGAGGCCGAGAACCGCCGCCCACTCCGCATTGCCCGTGCCGACGATCGTCGCGGCGTTGAACACGCCGAACAGGCTCTCGCCGACGATCAGGCCCGACGCCAGCAGCACGCCCATCCGCTTGGCCACCTCGCCATAGGCCTTGCCGGCCACCAGCCTGTTGTAGACGAAGCCGCAGACGGCCCCGATGACCAGCATGAAGGTCACCGCGGCGGGCAGGTAGAAGCCGATGCCGACGGCCAGCGGCGGCAGCTTGATCTTGTTGGCCGTGACCTTCCGCAGCACCTCGTCCAGCACGATGATGACCGCGCCGATCGCCGCGCCGATGCCGATCAGGTCCCAGCGCAGGTCACCGGAGATGACGCCGCGCGCCAGGGCCGAGATCAGTGTGGCCTGGGGCGCCGCCAGCGGCTCATCGGCGATGCCGGGAGGGCCACCTTCGAAACCGAACGCTGCGTTCAGCTGGTTAAGCACGAACGGGATGACCAGGGCGCCGGCCACGACGCCGACGATCAGGGCCGTCTGCTGGCGCCACGGCGTGGCGGCGACCAGCTGGCCGGTCTTCAGATCCTGCAGGTTGTCGTTGGCGATGACGGCGACGGCGAAGACGATGGCCGTCACGATCAGGGCGAAGGCGACCACGTTCGGATCGGCCGGCAGCCCGGTGATCCCCAGCACCACAAGCATCAGCAGCGACGCGATGACGATCGCCAGAATGCCGACGCCCGACACCGGGCTGTTCGACGAGCCGATCAGGCCGGCCATGTAGCCGCAGATGGCCGCGACCGCGAAGCCGATGACCACGACGTAGATCAGGCCGCCGACGACAAGGATCGGCGTCGCCGCCCCCAGCCCCATGCCGTTGGCGACGAACGCCAGCAGCACGCCGATGCCGCCCAGCGACAGCAGCGACAGGATCGCCACGCGCGTGATCGGAATGTCCTGCTCGGTGACGTCCAGAACCTCGCCCGCGTTGCGGCGACGGTTGGCCGCCAGCGCCGAGGTCACGCCGCCGATCAGCGGACCGGCCAGCTTGATCAGGGTCCAGATCGCCGCGACGCCGATGACGCCGGCGCCCATGAAGCGCACCTCGCGCGACCACACTGTGCCGGCCAGTTCCTCGGCGCTGACGCCGGGTTCCAGCGTCGTGGCGATCGACGGAATGCCGTTGGCGGTCAGCCAGGCGATGGTGTCGGGGCTGGTCAGGATCGGCACCGCGATGCCCCAGGCCAGCAGCAGGCCGAACAGCTGGGCCAGACCCACGGCCAGACCGATCAGGTGACCGGCACCCAGAAGCGCGAACTGCATCCCCACGCCGACGCCCGTCGCCCCGCCGCCCAGCGAGGCCGGCAGCGCCACGAACCGCGCCGCCTCGCCCGCGAAGGCCTTGGCCGCCGCACCCAGCGCATAGGCGGCCGACACGACCGCGCCCCAGACCACGACCCACAGGCCGGACTTGTTCTCGCGCACCGCCTCTTCGGTCTGGTCCACGCCGGGCGAGCCGACCTTCAGAACCTCTGCCGCGGCGACGCCTTCCGGATAGGGAAGCCCCCCGTTGACCACCAGCGCCCGGCGCAGGGGGATCGAGAACGTCACCCCCAGCACACCGCCCAGACCGCAGATCAGCACCGACTCCCAGAACGGGAACTCCAGCCACCAGCCGACCATGACCAGGCCGGGCAAGACGAAGATGATCGCGCTCATGGCCCCGCCGACCGAGGCCACGGTCTGGACCGTCATGTTCTCCCAGATGGTCGAGCCACGCAGCGCGCGCAGCACGGCCATGGAGATCACCGCCGCCGGAATGGCCGAGGCGAAGGTCAGGCCCACCTGCAGGCCCAGATAGGTGTTGGCGGCGGTGAAGATCACCGCCAGCAGGCAGCCCAGAACCAGCGCGCGCAGCGTCAGTTCGATGCGGCGCCCGCCCCCGGCGGGGCTCGGCACGTCAGTCATAGCGGATTTCCCTCTCCCAATGGGCGGGAGGTAAGCGCGAAATCGGGATGGTTACTAGGGGGCCAGTACCGTGGCCGTCGCGAGGCACGACCTCAGCGCGCCAGCACGCCCCGCTCCCTCAGCCACGTCTCCACCAGGCCGGGCCAGACCGTGTCGGGGCTATGGTCGCGCCGCAAGCCGAAGGCGTGCCCGCCGGTCGAGAACAAATGCACTTCGGCCGGAACGCCGGCCTGATCCAGCGCCCGGGCATACAGGGTGCTGTTGCAGATCTCATTGGTCGGATCGTCCCACGCCGCGATCAGGAAAGTCGGCGGAGCCTGGGACGTGACGGTAAGATCGGGGGCGAAAACGCCGCCCCGGCGGCAAATGTGACCGGGGAAGAAGGCAATTGCGAAGTCGGGCCGGCTGCTGACCTGATCGATCGCGTCCACGGGCGCATAGGTCGGCTCAAGAATGTTGCTGGTCTGGGCGACCAGATAGCCACCGGCGGAAAAGCCCATGACGCCGATCTTGTCCGGATCGATCCGCAGCTCGTCGGCTCGCGACCGGACCAGCCGGATGGTGCGCTGAGCGTCCTGCAGCGCACGAGGAACCTCGGGTGTCACCGCCCGTCCCAGCTCCTCGTCGAAATAGTGATTGCTGCGCGGAACGCGATACTTGGACAGGATGCAGGTGATGCCGCGCGCGGCGATCCAGTTGCAAATTTCCGTTCCCTCCAGGGTCACGACCACGGCCCGGAAACCGCCGCCGGGAAAGACGACGATCGCGGCCCCGGTGTTTCTGCCTCGCGCGGGGAAGACCGTCATCGTCGGTTCACTGACATCGAACACCGCCTGGGAATAATCGCCGTCGACGGCCTCGGGCGTCCGGCGGGTCAGCACGCTCTCGGGAGGAACATCGACACCCTCCATGTCCGGCGCGCCGTTGGGCCAGATCGGTGTCTGGACCGACCCGTCGGGGGCCCGCCACACGCCGGTGACCCGGCCTTCCTGCGGCGACGCGGCGGGTTCCTGCGCCTCGACCTCGCGACTGTGCGTCACGGCCAAACCGGCCGCGAGCGCGGCCACGCCCAGTATGCCTGCCGCCAGAACTCCCCAGAGTTGACGCGACATCACGATCTGCCCCTGAAACGAACCCAAGCGCCCGAATTGCTAGGCGCGCAGTGATGTCGCCACAAGGATTTTCGGGGCTGGCGACCGGCGCGCTCACGGTGACAAAACGCTCCCCCGCCCCTACTGCCTGTTGCCCAAGCCCCACCGCCTCCGAGCCCCCATGCCCGAACTTCCCGAGGTCGAGACCGTCCGGCGCGGACTGGAACCCGTGCTGGCCGGCGCGCGGCTGTCGTCCGTCCGCGTCAACCGGCCGGACCTGCGCTTCCCCTTCCCCGACCGGTTCGCCGCGCGACTGGATGGCGCGCGGGTCGAGCGGGTGCTGCGCCGGGCCAAATATCTGCTGATGCCCCTTTCGACCGGTGAGACTTGGGTGACCCATCTGGGCATGACGGGTCGCTTCACCCTGGACGGGCAGCAGTTGGGCGAGTTCGAGGAGCCCGCGCCCATCGCCGGCAAGCACGAGCACTTCAGCCTGTGCGCCGACGCCGGATCAGGCCGCACCCGCATCGGCTTCGCCGACGCCCGCCGGTTCGGCTTCATGGGCCTGATCCCCGACGACCGGGTCGACACCCATCCGTGGTTCGCCGGTCTGGGCCCCGAGCCGCTGGGCAACGCCTTCTCGGCCGACCACCTGAAGGCGGCGTTCAAGGGCAAGGCGCAGAACATCAAGGTGTCGCTGCTGGACCAGCGCATCGTCTCGGGTCTGGGCAACATCTACGTCTGCGAGGCCCTGTGGCGCGCCCGCATCTCGCCCCGGCTGGCGGCGGGAAAGGTGTCGCTGCCCCGGCTGGAGGCGCTCACCACGGCCATCCGCGACGTACTGGTCGAGGCCATCGAGGCCGGCGGATCGACGCTGCGCGATTTCGCCAACGCCGACGGCGGCCAGGGCTATTTCCAGCACCGCTTCGACGTCTACGGCCGCGAGGGCGAGCCCTGCCGCCGCGTCGACAGCCATCCCGTCATCCGCCGCATCGTCCAGGGCGGGCGGTCGACGTTCTTCTGTCCGGAGTGCCAGAAGCGATGACCGCCCACCGGATCATCCTGTTCCGCGGCATGAACACTGGCGGCGTCCGGGCGCCGGTGGCCGAGCAGCGCGCCATGGCGGAGCGGATGGGCCTCAAGAACCCCCGCACCCTGCTGGCCAGCGGCAATCTGGTGGTCGAAAGCGACCGCGACCCGAAGACGCTCGAGGCCGACATCGAGGCGGCGATGCAGGCGACCTTCGGCCTGAAGATCGCCGCCATCGTCCGCACCGCCGACCAGTGGGCCGATCTGATCGCCGCCTGCCCCTTCCCCGCCGAGGCCGAGGCCCATCCCTCGAAGACCCTGCTCATGGTCATGAAGGACGGCGTCAGGGACGGCGCGCTCGAGGGCCTGCGCGGCTTCGCCGTCGGCGACGAGCGGGCGGAGGCCACGCCCGGCGCCCTGTGGTTCTTCCACCCCGACGGCATCGGCGTGTCGAAGATGGCCGAGAAGGCCGCGCAGGTCCGCCTGACCGGCATGGGCACGGCGCGGAACTGGAACACCGTGCTGAAGCTGGCGGCGATGGTGGGAGTGCGCCCGTCGGCCGTCTGACTTGCAGCCTTCCGGAGCGCTGGCCGTCAGTGGAGTTGGGAGTAAGTCCTCCACTGGTTCGTCGTCATGGCGTCGTAGGCTTCGAACCGTCCGGACCAGCCGCACCGCTCCCTTCGGACTTTCTCGACAGGGAACACCAGAATGTCGCCGACCCGCGGTCGCGGATCGGGCGGAACGCAGCCGTCGAAACGATGGTCTGATCCGCGATAGACGAATTGCTCGGGCGACTCTCCGCGCAGCCACCGTTCGGCGACCACCTGAGCTGTCCACTCGTTCGCACCCCAGAAAAGAATCCTGTGGCTGGTCTGCCGGACCGCGGTCACCCGGCCGACCACCACGGCGTCCGCGTACCCGAAATGATCTGCCGGTTCGCAGGCTCCCGCGGAGCGCCCAGCGGTGATCATTCCGACGCAGGTCGCCGTGAGACCGATGACGGCGCATCGCCAAGTGACCATCACGAACCGCTCCCGAAGGACAAAAAGATCTCTACTCGGCATTAGCAGCGCCGCGCAAAGCCTTGTCCAGCATGTCCGAAGCCGCCACCCTGCCCTCATGGGACTTCGCAAAATCCACCTCTGGATCAGCCTGCTGGTCGGGACCGGCGTCTGGGGCGCCTATTTCGCGCACTTCGCCCAGGCCGTGCGGGCCGATGATCTGTCGGGCCTGATCTGGTGGTTCCTGGCCGCCCTGATCGGCGCCGTGGCGCTGGAGGCAGGGGCGACGTCGACCGTGGCCTGGCTGTTCCGCAAGCGGGCGCGCAACCTCGACGACGGGCCCAGCCTGAACGCGGCGCTGAAGGCCGGGCACGTGGCCCTGATGGCGCTGATCGTCCTGCTACTGGGCCTCGCCTTCACCCTGGCTCTGGCGTCGCGCTTCGGCTGGAGCCTGGACCTGTCCACCGCCCGCGCCCAGGCTGTCGCCGCCAACGTCCTGCTCGGCCTCGTCGTCCTGACCGAACTGATCCGCGCCGCCTTCACCCTGATGCTGCTGCCGCGTCGGTGACTGCGACCGCGTTCGTCGCAGACGCGTGGCAGACTGCCCGGATCGATGAATGTGCACTATGTGCACTCGAAAAATCGGAGTGCACATGACCGACGCCTACGACAATCTTCTGATCGAGCGCCACACCGACGGCTATGCGGTGGTCACCCTGAACCGGCCCGAGGCGCTGAACGCCCTGAACTCGGCGCTGTTCAAGGATCTGGCGGACTTCCTCGACGCGGTCGAGCACGACGACTCCGTGCGCTGCCTGATCCTGACCGGCTCGGGCGAGAAGGCCTTCGCCGCCGGTGCCGACATCAAGGAGATGGCGGACCAGACCTATGCCCAGATGTACACGGGCAACTATTTCGCGCTGGGCCACGACCGCATCACGCGATTCCGCAAGCCGATCATCGCGGCGGTCAACGGCTTCGCCCTGGGCGGCGGGTGCGAGCTGGCCATGCTGTGCGACTTCATCGTGGCATCCGAGAAGGCGAAGTTCGGCCAGCCCGAGATCAATCTGGGCGTCGCGCCCGGCATCGGCGGGTCGCAGCGCCTGACGCGCCTGGTCGGCAAGTCCAAGGCCATGGACATGTGCCTGACCGGCCGGATGATGGACGCGGCCGAGGCCGAGCGCGCCGGACTGGCCAGCCGCGTCGTCCCGCACGACCAGCTGCTGGACGAGGTCCGCAGGATTGCCGCCCGCCTGGCGGAACAAAGCCCGCTGGCCGTCATGGCCAACAAGGAGATGGTCAACGCCGCCTTGGAGACGACCCTGACCCAGGGCGTCCAGTTCGAACGCCGCCTGTTCCACTCCCTGTTCGCCTTCGAGGACCAGAAGGAGGGCATGGGCGCCTTCGTCGAAAAGCGGAAGCCGGCGTTCCGGGGGCGCTAGTCCACCCGGGCCATGGCCCGCACCGGAAACGTGCCCATGCCCCTGACCTTGGGCGGGGCGGCCGTGAAGCGGAACCCCTGCGGCGGCAGGGCGGCGAGATGGGTCATGTGCTCCACGATCGGCACGCCGGCGCGCAGCAGGACGGAATGCACCGGCCGGGTCTGCACGCGGGTGTCGTCGATGTTGTGGGAGTCGATGCCCACCAGCGCCGCGCCGCGGTCCCGCAGCAGCACGGCGGCGGCCTCGGACAGGAAGGGGTGGTTCTCGAAATAGGCGTCGGTGCGCCAGTTGCGGCTCCAGTCGGTGCGCACCAGCACGGCGTGCCCCGCCACCTCCAGTCCCGCGAACAGCTCCGGGCCCACGGACAGGTCGCCCGCTCCCGTCGCGTCGACGCACAGGCCGGGCAGGTCGGCGACCCGATCCAGCGCCACCGCCGCCAGGTCGTCGCCGTCGCGCCAGCGATGGGCGGGGACGTCGATGTAGGTGCCGGTGTTGGCGACCATGTCGATGCGGGCGATGCTGAACTCCTCGCCCCCGTCGTACAGCGGCCGCGAGGCCTCGAACGTCAGGTGATCGCAGATCAGCGGGGCCGGCAGGCCCTTGTAGGTGACCATCCCGTCCGCGATCTCATGGCTCAGATCGATCAGTCTCATGTCCCGCCTCGCATCGCCTTGCCTCCCCCGGACCTTTCCGCTATACGCCGCGCCTCTTGAGATTTCCGCGCCGTGGGACGTCATTCCGCGGCGCTTTCCGTTCGATAGGTTTGATTGATGGCCAACAACGCCGGCGCCAAGAAGGCGATCCGCAAGATCGCCGCCCGCACCGAGGTGAACAAGTCGCGCCGCACGCGCGTCCGCACCTTCCTGCGCAAGTTCCAGGAAGCCGTCGCCGGCGGCGACGCCGAGGCCGCCAAGGGCGCCTTCGTCACCGCCCAGTCCGAGCTGATGCGCGCCGTCTCCAAGGGCGTCGTTCACAAGAACACGGGCTCGCGCAAGGTCGGCCGCTTGGCCGCCCAGCTGAAGAAAATGTCGGCGGCCTGATCCACCGCTTCCGGACGGGGCTTCACCACTCCGTCATGGTAAAGATCAAAGATTTCAAAGGCGAGACAGGATCACCTGTCTCGCCTTCGTCATGTCCGGGGCTAAGTGACGGATGGGGATTCGCAGGGGCCGCACGGCTCCGCTCGCCAAAATTCCGAGGCCGTTTTTGGGCTTGCGCGAGTCAAGCGAATTAACTGCTTCGAAGGATTCGAATCAGCGTTGACGCACCCCCGCCGGGGAGTAGTTTTCAGCCCTGACGCACTTCCATCCCTCCACGGATGAAGACGGCGCGAGACGAATGTTTCGCGTCGGCGGGAGATGTCTGTCCGGTCGGCCGCCAAGGCCCTGAAACGCCAGTTTCAGGGGTCGGGGAAGGTTTGCCCCGGCTCCAGACCTCTCCGGCGCGTCACAGGCGGGGAACGGAGACCAGAGGGTGGCGATGATGGCGGCAGAAGCGGCGCGCGTGGCGATGACCGATCCGGACCGGATCTGGGCGGAGGCGGCCGGCCGGCTGCGCGCCGAGATCGGCGACGGTCCGTTCAGCAGCTACATCGCTCCCTCGGCCGTGCGCCTGGACGGGTCGGGCCAGCTGGTTCTGGTCACCCCCACCGGCTATGCCCGGGACTGGGTGCGCAAGAACGCCCTGCGTCGTCTGAATGAGCTTTGGCTGGGCCTCGACGGCCTGTCGCGCCGTCTCGACGTGCGCTGCCGCGCCGACATGCCCGCCGTGACCCCTTCGGTCATCGCCTCGGCGTCGACCCCCGCCGCGACGACTCCGCCCCGCGCCCCGGCCATGCCCGCCGCCACAGTGGGCCCCGTCGCCGACGGCGCCCGCGCCGTGCGCGCCGCCGGCCTGCAGGAACGGCTGACCTTCGACGGCTTCGTGGAGGGCAGCGGCAACGCCTTCGCCCTGGCCATTGCGCGCCAGGTCGCCGGCTGGGCCGACGGTCACTTCAACCCCGTCGTCTTCTGCGGCCCCTACGGCCACGGCAAGACCCACCTGCTGAACGCCATCGCCTGGGAGGCGCAGCGCCTGCGCCCCGACGCCAAGGTCATCTACCTGACCGCCGAGCGCTTCCTGTCCAACTTCATGCGCGCGGTCCAGGACCGCACCACCGCCGGCTTCAAGGAGGCCCTGCGCGGTGCCGACATGCTGCTGATTGACGACGTCCAGTTCGTCGGCAACAAGGCCGCGACGCAGGAGGAGCTGCTCTCCACCCTGACCTCGCTGATCGAGGACGGGCGGCGGGTCATCCTGTCGGCCGACCGGGCGCCGATGGCCCTGACCGAGATCGAGCCGCGCCTGCGCAGCCACCTGTCGGCCGGCCTGACCTGCCCGATCGAGGCGGGCGACCGTGCCCTGAAGCTGGCCGTGGCCCGCAACCGCTTCCACACCCTGGCCGGTCTGGGCGTGGTCTCGGGCGAGGCGCCCGACGCCGTGCTGGAGCAGCTGGTCGACCAGACGCCGGGCACGATGCGCGAGCTGGAGGGCGCGGTGAACACCGTCGCCGCCGCCGCCGGAGGCCGCCTGTCGACCCTGACGGTGGACGAGGTCCGCGGCCTGCTGGGGGCCGCCTTCCGCGGCGGGCCGGAGCGCCGCATCACCGTCGACGAGATCCAGAAGACCGTCGCCGAACATTTCCAGCTGAAGCAGGCCGACCTGCTCAGCGACCGCCGCAACCGTGCCATCGCCCGGCCGCGCCAGATCGCCATGTACCTGTGCAAGCAGCACACGACGCGGTCCTATCCCGACATCGGCCGCCGCTTCGGCGGGCGCGATCACACCACCGTCCTGCACGGCGTGCGCAAGGTCGGCGAGCTGATGACCCAGGACGACCAGGTCGCCCGCGACGTCGAGGCGTTGACCCGCAAGCTGCGGGGCTGACGCCGCGGGCTTAGGGCTTAGGGCTTGGACTGCAATGATGGTCCGAGGCCGTTGTCCACCGGGTTATCCACGGGCGGCGGCGATGCGTCCTAAGCCCCAAGCCCTAAGCCCTAAGCCCCTTCCTTGCCCCCCATCCCCAATCCGCTAGTGTTCCCGGCCACAGTGTGAGGCGGCCCGTGAGTCGCTTGGGCGAGACGACATGCAGCTGACCATCGAACGATCCGCGCTCCTTCGGGCCCTGGGCCACGTGCAGAGCGTGGTCGAACGCCGCAACACCATCCCGATCCTGTCCAACGTCCTGCTGTCCGCCGGGCGCGACCGGCTCAGCTTCGCCGCCACCGATCTGGATATGGAGATGGTCGACGAGGCCGAGGCCACAGTGAATGTCGAGGGCCAGATCACCGCCCCCGCCCACACCCTGTACGAGATCGCCCGGAAACTGCCCGACGGGGCCGAGGTCTCCCTGACCTACGACGGCGAGGATCCCCGCCTGGTGGTCCAGGCCGGACGCTCCAAGTTCAACCTGCCGGTCCTGCCGGCCGGCGACTTCCCCGTCATGTCGACCGAGACCGGCGGCGCCCGCTTCTCCATGCCCAAGGAGGATCTGGCCCGGCTGATCGACAAGACCCGCTTCGCCGTCTCGACGGAAGAGACGCGCTACTATCTGAACGGCCTGTATCTCCATACCGTGGCCGAGAACGGCATCCCGCTGCTGCGGGCCGTGGCCACCGACGGCCACCGTCTGGCCCTGGCCGAGACGCCCGCGCCCGAGGGCGCCGCCGGCGGCCCCGGCGTCATCGTGCCGCGCAAGACGATCGATCAGGTCCGCCGCCTGCTGGACGACGGCTCCGGCCCGGTTGAGGTCATGGTCTCGGCCCAGAAGATCCGCTTCGAGTTCGGCCAGGCCAGCCTGACGTCCAAGGTCATCGACGGCGCCTTCCCCGACTACGGCCGCGTCATCCCCAAGGGCAACGACAAGCAGGCCGACATCGACAACGCCGTCTTCGCCTCGGCCGTCGACCGCGTGGCGACCATCTCGGCCGAGAAGAGCCGCAGCGTGAAGCTGGCCTTCGACAACGACCGCGTCACCCTGACCGTGCGCAACATGGAGGCCGGCCAGGGCGTCGAGGAGGTCGAGATCGGCTATTCCGAAGAACCCTTCGAGATCGGCTTCAACGCCCGCTACCTTCTGGACGTCGCCGGCCAGATCACCGGCGAAACCGCCCACTTCAAATTCGCCGACCCGGCCAGCCCGACCCTGGTGCTCGATCCGGGCGATCCCGGCGTGCAGTACGTGCTGATGCCGCTGCGGGTGTGACAGACGCCAACTATTCCGCTCATCCCGGCGAAAGCCGGGACCCAGTGCTTTCGTGAGGCAGACGGTTGGGGATTTAGCCGTGCTCCGATCTACGCCACCGTTCGCCCAAAGGACTGGGTCCCGGCTTTCGCCGGGATGAGCGGAGGGGGGGATGGCGTTCTTCACTTACATCGTCGCCAGCCGCCGCAACGGAACGCTCTACACCGGGTCGACCGACGACCTTGAGGCGCGGATCGTTCAGCACCGAACAGGGTATTTCGACGGGTTCACCGCCAAGCATGGTGTCGCCATCCTCGTCTGGTTCGAGACCCACGCGACCCGTCACGAAGCTTTCGTCCGCGAACGCCAGATCAAGAAGTGGAAACGGGTCTGGAAGCTCGAAATGATCGAGAAGGCCAACCCCGGCTGGCTGGACCTGTCGGCTGGATGGGGCACCGAGCACCGCGCCTGATCGAAAGAACTGGCTCCCGGCTTTCGCCGGAATGAGCGGGTGGTAAGACCATCATCTTGATCACCGCCCTCACCCTCACCGACTTCCGTTCCTACGCCGCCGCGCGGCTGGAGCCCGGCAGCGCGATCACCGTGCTGCACGGGGCCAATGGGGCGGGGAAGACCAATGTGCTGGAGGCGCTGAGCCTGTTCACGCCGGGCCGCGGCCTGCGCGGGGCGACGGCACCTGAGATGGGGCGGCGCGAGCCGGGTGAGCGGTCGGGCCGGGCCTGGGCCGTCGCGGCGGTCCTGACCACCGACGGCGACGAGGTGAAGCTGGGCACAGGGGTCCAGTCGGCCGGCGGCGCGCGGCGCGTGGTGCGCATCGACGGGGAGACCGCCCCGCCCGGACGCCTGCTGGACCACCTGCGCCCCGTCTGGGCCACGCCGGAGCAGGACCGGCTGTTCAGCGACGCCCGGGCCGAGCGGCTGAAGTTCTTCGACCGGCTGGTCTTCGCCGCCGACCCCGACCACGCCGCCCACGTCGCCGCCTATGAGAAGGCTCTGCGCGAGCGGCTGCGCCTGCTGGTCGACGGCGCCGAGGGTCGCGCCGCCGACCCCCTGTGGCTGGATGCGCTGGAGACCCGGCTCGGCCAGTCGGGCGCCGCCGTCGCCCGCGCCCGCGCCGGGGCGCTGAACGACCTGCAGACCGCCATCGACGCGCGCGGCGACCGCCCCTTCCCCCAGGCTGATCTGGGCCTGACCGGCGAGGCCGAGATGATGGCGGCCGAGGGCGCCGGCGCCGAAGCCATCGCCGCCTTGATCCGCGAAGGTCTGTCCCGCTCCCGTGCCCGCGACGCCGCCGCCGGGCGCAGTCTGTTCGGCCCGCACCGCTCTGACCTGACCGCCCTGCATCGCGAGAAGAACCGCCCGGCCGCCGAGGGCTCTTCGGGCGAGCAGAAGGCGCTGGTGCTCAATCTCGTGCTGGCCCAGTTGAACCGGCTGACCGAAGCCCTCGTCATTCCGGACGCGGCGAAGCCGCGAGCGGGAACACCGCTACTGCTTCTGGACGAGGCTCCCGCCCACCTCGACGCCGCCCGCCGCGCCGCCCTGTTCGACGAGGTCGAGGCGCTGGGCCTTCAGGCCTTCATGACGGGCACCGAGCCCGAGCTGTTCGCCCCCCTGCGCGGCCGCGCCGGCTTCGTGCGGGTCGAGGGCGGGGCGCTGGTTCCGGAGGCCTAGCGCAGGAAGCGCAGCACCGCCGCCTCGAAGCGGCGCGGCTGGTCGATCATGACCATGTGCTCGGCGCCCTCGATCGGCTCCAGCCGCACCGGCGTCCGCAGCCCGGCGAAGGCGGGCCGCAGCCGGCGCTCCAGATCGCGGCGCGGCGAGTCCTCGGTGCGGCTCCAGCCATAGGCGACGGTCACGGGCCCGACCACGTCGTCCAGCCTGTGTCGCATGTCCAGGGTCATGACCTCATACAGGCCTTGGGCCAGCACGCGGCGGTCCCCGCCCTGCCAGCCCATGCCAGCCATCACCGCCTCCGAGGCGCCGTCCGCCCCCCAGACGCCCTGCTGCAGGGCGTCGTCGCCGAGGAACAGAACGGCCTGATAGGCGACCCGCGCGATCGGCTCGACGTCCCGCGCGGAGGTCGCGCCGTTCAGCAGGGCGGGAAAGAAGGGCGAGGCGTCCACCACCATGATCCGGCTGATCGACCGGCCGCCGTCGGCGCCGACCCGCAACGCCACCAGTCCGCCCATGGAATGGCCGATGATGGCCGGCGTCCTCAGTCCGCGCGTGCGGACGTAGCGCAGCACCTCCTGCGCCACCGGTCCGACCAGCGGACCCGAGGCGTTGGCCCCGGCCGGCAGCTCGCCGAAGCCGCGCACCGAAACCAGATGCACCGTGTGGTCGTCGTCCAGCCGGTCGGCCAGCCGCGTCCAGACCACGGCCGTCGAGGCCAGGCCGGGGATCAGCACCACGTCCGGCCCCCGGCCGCGCGTCTCTACCGTGATGCGGTCGGAGCGGAAGGCCTGGGCGTGGGCCGGTGTGCCGACCACAAGCGTCAGGACAAGAAGAACGAGCAGGGCGGCCGGTCGGGCGAACATGGATCGATCCTGCAGGTCGGGTGGGGCGAAGTCAGGGCATGAACGCAAGGCCTTGCCAATCGTCGCCGAACGCGGATCATTGGACGGGGCTGTTGAGGGAGGACGACATGAAGCTGTTGGGCTTGATGATCCTCGGTGCGTGCATCGCCGCGCCGGGCATGGCGAAGGCACAGGAAGAGATTCTGACCACGGAGCCCGCCGGGACTTCGTCGTGGCGAAGCCTGTCCCGGACCAACTCTTACATCTATCTCGCCGACGTCGGTGCCATCGCCGACGAGGGCGGGGTCAAATCCGTGCGCATGGCGCGCGCGCCGAGGAACCCGGCGTCGGCCACGGACCGCGAACACACCGTCGAGACCTACCAGTTCCAGTGCGGCCCGAACCAGTGGCGGGTGACCCGGACAGTCGAGATCGGGCCCGACGGCGCCGAACTGGACGCCTGGGACGAACCGGATTCGGCCTGGCTGGCGGTTCCGCCCGACACCAACATGGCCTTCCTGAAGCTCGTGGCCTGCGACGGCGAGGTCCCGACCGGACGCGCCTGGCCCCGGCTCACGGACTTCCTCGCCTCGCCCCGGACCTGAGGCTCAGGCGTCGACGGCGGCGTCCAGGGCGTTTTCCTGGATGAACTCGCGGCGGGGCTCGACCACGTCGCCCATCAGCTTGGCAAACAGGTCGTTGGCGTCCTCCTGGTGGTCGACCCGCACCTGCAGCAGGGTGCGCGCGTCGGCATCCAGCGTGGTCTCCCACAGCTGCTCGGGGTTCATCTCGCCCAGACCCTTGTAGCGCTGGATCTTGATGCCCTTCTTGCCCGCGTCCAGCACCGCCTCCAGCAGGTCCAGCGGACCGCGCACGGTCACCGACTTGTCCTTGCGGCGATAGACGGCGGGCTTGTCGAACAGGCCCTCGAACGCCGCGGCGCGCTCGGCCAGACGGCGCGCGTCCAGCGAGCGGATCAGCGCCTCCTCCAGCACGATGCGTTCGGTCACGGCGCGGCGCACGCGTTCGAAGGCCACCGCCCCCTGGGCACCCGGAGCCCCGGTCCAGTCGCCGTCGCCTTCCTCGGCGTAGAGATTCAGCCGCGCGGCCGCCCGCGCCGGATCGCCGCCGTCCTCGGCGAACAGGCCGGCCAGGGCCGACTGCTCGACCGCAAAGGCCGGCGCCCGCTGGCTCAGCCGGTCCACGCCGGCCTTGAAGGCCTTGGCCTCGCGCACCAGCGACGCCAGGTCGAATCCGGTGCGGCGCTCGCCGGTCGGCAGGTCCAGCTCGGCCTCGGCCACGCCTTCCTCGATCAGATAGGCGTCCATCTCCGCCTGATCCTTGAGGTAGCGCGAGGTCTTCCCCTTCTCGACCTTATAGAGCGGCGGCTGGGCGATGTAGACGTGGCCGCGCTCGATCAGCTCGGGCATCTGGCGATAGAAGAAGGTCAGCAGCAGGGTCCGGATGTGGGCGCCGTCGACGTCGGCGTCGGCCATCAGGATGATCTTGTGATAGCGCAGCTTGTCGGCGTTGAAGTCGTCACGGCCGATGCCGGTGCCCAGCGCCAGGATCAGGGTGCCGATCAGGTCGGACGACAGCATGCGGTCGAACCGCGCCCGCTCGACGTTCAGGATCTTGCCCCGCAGCGGCAGAACCGCCTGGTTCTCGCGGTTGCGCGCCTGCTTGGCCGAGCCGCCGGCGGAATCGCCCTCGACGATGAACAGTTCGGACTTGGCCGGATCGCGCTCCTGACAGTCGGCCAGCTTTCCGGGCAGGCTGGAGATGTCCAGCGCCGACTTGCGCCGCGTCAGCTCGCGCGCCTTGCGCGCGGCCTCGCGCGCGGCGGCGGCCTCCACGATCTTGGCGACGATGGCCTTGGCCTCGACCGGATGCTCCTCGAACCAGGTCGACAGGCCGTCGGTGCACAGGGCCTCGACCGCCGGACGCACCTCTGAACTGACCAGCTTGTCCTTGGTCTGGGAGCTGAATTTGGGATCCGGCACCTTGACCGACAGCACGCAGGTCAGGCCCTCGCGTGCGTCCTCGCCGCTGACGGAGACCTTCTCCTTCTTGGCCGCGCCGGCGGCCTCGATGTAGCCGCTCATCACTCGCGTCAGCGAGCTGCGGAAGGCCGACAGGTGCGTGCCCCCATCCCGCTGGGGGATGTTGTTGGTGAAGCACAGCATGGTCTCGTGGTAGCTGTCGTTCCACCACAGGGCGAGGTCGAGCTCGATCCCCTCCTTCTTGCCGCGAATGACGATGACGTCCTTCAGGATCGGCGACTTGGACTTGTCCAGGTGGCGCACGAAGGCCTCGACCCCGCCCTCATAGTGCAGGATCTCCTCGAACGGCTCGGCGTGGCGGTTGTCGGCCAGGCGGATGACGACGCCGGAGTTCAGGAAGGCCAGCTCGCGCAATCTGTGTTCGAGCGTCTTCAGGTCGAAGTCGATGTGGCTGAAGGTCGTGACCGACGGGTAGAAGGTCACCTCCGTGCCGTTCATCGGCTGGCCGGCCTTCGGGCCTTCGGTGCGCAGGGGCGCATCGCCGGTGATCTTCAGCGGGCTGACCGTGTCGCCGCGCTCGAAGCGCATCTGGTGCGCCTTGCCGTCGCGATAGATCTTCAGCTCCAGCCAGTCGGACAGGGCGTTGACCACCGACACGCCGACGCCGTGCAGACCGCCGGAAACCTTGTAGGAGTTCTGGTCGAACTTCCCGCCCGCGTGCAGCTGGGTCATGATGACCTCGGCCGCCGAGACGCCCTCGCCCTCGTGGATGTCGGTGGGGATGCCGCGCCCGTTGTCGGTCACGGTGACCGAGCCGTCGGCGTTCAGGATCACCTGCACCAGGTCGGCGTGGCCGGCCAGCGCCTCGTCGATGGCGTTGTCGACCACCTCATAGACCATGTGGTGCAGACCCGAGCCGTCGTCGGTGTCGCCGATGTACATGCCGGGACGCTTGCGGACCGCGTCCAGGCCTTTGAGAACCTTGATGGAATCGGCGCCGTATTCCGGCTGGTCGGCAGTCGTGTCGGTCATGCGGTCATCTGTCCGGGGAAAGGGCGTCCACGGCACGAATCCGCGCCGGTTCGGAACAGCTGAAATATAGGCGTCCGGGGCACCGAAAGCGAGTGAATCCGACCATTCCGCCCTTCTCCCCTTGCGGGAGAAGGTGGCAGGCGAAGCCTGACGGATGAGGGGTCTCTCAGGCCCCGGCAATCTTCCGTTCGATGGTGGCCAAACCGGTGCGACCCCTCATCCGACCTCGCTTCGCGAGGCCACCTTCCTCCGCAAGGGAGGAAGGACTAGGCCACCAATGCCTTCAGCACCGCTTCGCCATAGCGCGCCATCTTCGCCTCGCCGACGCCCGGTACGGGGGCCAGTTCGGGCAGGCGCGCGGGGTTGATGCGGGCGATCTCCAGCAGGGTCCGGTCCTGGAAGATGACATAGGGCGGCACGCGCTGCTCGGCTGCCCGGTCGCGGCGCCAGGCGCGCAGGCGTTCGAAGCGCATCCGCACCTCCTCGGGCAGATGCACCAGCGCCGCCGAGGCCTTGCCCTCGCCGCGCCGGCGGGGATTGCCCGAGCGCGTCGCGGCCATGGCGGCGGGGGCCTGCGCCACCTCCACCGTCCGCTCGCCGCGATAGACGGCGCGCACCGCCGCCGGATCGCCCAGCCGCAGCAGGGGGCGGCCGTCGTTGGCGTCCTCCTCCAGCAGGCCCTCGAACATCAGGTGGTCGATCACCTCGCGCCAGCCGTGCGGCGACAGGTCGGCGCCGATACCCCAGGTGGACAGGCCCTGCTCCCAGCCCTGCACGTCCTTCGTCCGGCCCGTCAGATGATCGATCACCCGCCCGCGACCGAAGCGCTGGTCCAGCCGCTGCACCGCCGCCAGCGCCTTCTGGGCGTGGACGGTGGCGTCATAGGTCTGGGGCGGATCGAGGCAGACGTCGCAGACGCCGCAGACCTCGGCCCCCTCCTCCCCGAAATAGCGTCGCACCGCCTGCGGGCGACAGATCGCGCCATCCAGCATGCCGAACAGCCGCCGCGCCTTGCCCACCTGGGCGGCCTTGACCGCCTCGTCCATCGGCCGGCCGTCCAGCCGCTTCAGCGTCCAGGTGATGTCGGACGGCCCATATAGCGTCAGCCCCTCGGCCGGATCGCCGTCGCGGCCCGCCCGGCCGATCTCCTGCCAATAGGCCTCCAGAGATCCCGGCGGGTCGGCGTGGATGACGAAGCGAACGTCCGGCTTGTCCACGCCCATGCCGAAGGCGATGGTCGCCACCATCACCCCCGCGTCGGCCGCCAGGAATCGCGCCAGGCGCCGGTCGCGCTCCTTGCCGTCCATCCCCGCGTGATAGGCCAGGGCGTCGATGCCCGCCCCGACCAGCGCCTCGGCCAGCCGCTCGCAGCCGTCGCGCGATCCGCAATAGACCACGCCCGACCGCCCGCGCCGCGCCGAGACCAGTTCGATCACCCGCCGCTCGGTCCAGGCGCGCGTGCCCGCGCCCTTTTTCTCCGCCGCCAGGGCCAGGTTCGGCCGGGCGAAGCTGTCGACGAACACCTGGGCGCCGCCCAGCCGCAGCGAGGCGACGATGTCGTCGCGCGTCCGGGCGTCGGCCGTGGCTGTGACCGCCAGACGCGGCACGTTCGGGAACACCTCGGCCAGCCGCCCCAGGGTGCGATAGTCCGGCCGGAAGTCGTGACCCCACTGGGAGACGCAGTGCGCCTCGTCGATGGCGATCAGGCTGAGTTCGATCTCCGACAGCCGCTCCAGCATGGCCCCGGCCGCCAGCCCCTCGGGCGAGACGTAGAGCAGGTCCAGCTCGCCCGCCCGCGCCGCGCGCCAGACGTCCGACCGGTCGTCGAGCGTCATGCCCGAGTCCAGACGCGCGGCCCGCACGCCCTGCTGGCGCAGGCCCTCGACCTGATCCGTCATCAGCGCGATCAGCGGCGAGATCACCAGCCCCATGCCGGGCCGCAGGATGGCCGGAACCTGATAGCAGACCGACTTGCCGCCGCCGGTGGGCAGCACCGCCAGGGCGTCGCGCCCGGCCAGCGCCTCGGCCACCACCCCGGCCTGCAGGCCCCGGAAATCCGCATGGCCCCACACGCGTTCCAGCAGGGCGCGGGCCTCGGTCAGGTCGATCGGGGATTCGGCGGACACGGGCACTGTCTGCCCGACCCGTCGGCGAGTGTCATTGCTTTCCCCGCTCATCCCGGCGAAAGCCGGGACCCAGTTCTGTGGATGACGACTGGCAAGCGGCGCATCGGGGTGTCGATCCCCGACACCGGTCGCGTGAAATCACTGGGTCCCGGCTTTCGCCGGGATGAGCGGAAGATATGAAGCTGATTTACGGCCGCCCGCCGGCGGTGTTCGACCCGCCCGCCGAGGCGACGCAAACCTCGCCCCTGATCCCCGGATCGGCGGCGCTGGAGGAGATCGCCCCCGGCTCCGCTGATCTGGCCATGATCTACGCCCCGCCCGGCGCGCTGGAGCGGCGCGCCGTTCTGGCCCACGCCCTGCGCGCGCTGAAGCCCGGCGGACGCCTCGACGCCATGGCGCCCAAGGACAAGGGCGGCTCCCGCCTGAAGAAGGAGCTGGAGGGGTTCGGCCTGACCGTCGTGGATGAGCCCAAGGCCCATCACCGCCGCTGCCGCGCGACCATGGACAGCCCCTTGACCGGACTGGACGAGGCCATCGAGGCCGGCGCGGCGCGGCAGGTGTCCGACACCGGCCTGTGGTCGCGCCCCGGCGTCTTCGCCTGGGACCGGATCGACGCGGGCACGGCGACCCTCGCGCTGCAGTTGCCGCCCATGAAGGGGGTCGGGGCGGATCTTGGCTGCGGCGTCGGCGTGCTGTCGCTGGCGGTTCTGACCTCCGAGGCGGTGACGGCCCTGACGGGCATCGACCTCGACCGCCGCGCCGTCGAGGCCGCGCGCCTGAACGTCACCGACCCCCGCGCCGCGTTCGAATGGGCCGACGCACGCACCCTGCCTGCCTCCGGCGACATGGACTTCGTCGTCATGAACCCGCCCTTCCACGACGGCGGGCAGGAGGATCGCCATCTCGGTCAGGCCTTCGTGCGCAAGGCCGCGGAACTGCTGAAGAAGGGCGGCACCCTCTGGATGGTCGCCAACCGCCACCTGCCCTACGAGGCCGACCTGAACGCGGCCTTCCGCCGCGTCCGCGTGGTCGAGGAGTCCGCGGGCTACAAGGTTTTCGAGGCGACGAAATGAAGCCGCCCTCAAGTAGCCCGAAGGGCGATAGGGCAATCAAGAATGTCCGCCTCGATCGTCTGCTCGGCGGCATGGGCTACGGTTCGCGGCAGGAGATCGCGAAACTGGCGAAGGTCGGCGGGATCACCCTCGACGGCCGCGACCTCACCGACGCCTCCCAGAAGATCGCCCCGACGCCCGACCTGCCCGACCGCATGACGATCGACGGCCATCCGGTCGATCCGCCGCCGGGGCTGGTGATCCTGCTGAACAAACCGCTGGGCATGACCTGTTCGCACAAGGAGGACGGGGCGCTGGTCTACGACGTCCTGCCGTCCCGCTGGCGTCGCCGCGACCCGGCCATCTCCACCGTCGGGCGGCTGGACAAACAGACCTCGGGCCTGCTGCTGCTGACCGACGACGGCGACCTGCTGCACCGGATCATCAGCCCCCGCCGCCACGTGGCCAAGGTCTATCGCGCCACCCTGGCCCGCCCGCTGGAAGGGCACGAGGCCGCCCTGTTCGCGTCGGGCGACCTGGTGCTGGAGGGCGAGGACAAGCCGCTGGCGCCCGCGATCCTTGAACCGATCAACGAAACCGAGGCGCTGTTGACGGTCCACGAGGGCCGCTATCATCAGGTCCGCCGCATGTTCGCCGCGGCCGGCAACCACGTCGAGGCTCTCCACCGCGAGCGCGTGGGTGCCCTGACCGTCCCAGACGATCTGGCACCCGGCGACTGGCGACTGCTGACGCCGGCCGAGGTCGCCCGCGTGTTCGAGGAACCGGCGGCGTAGCGGCGGCTTTAGGCTTGGCCGTATCGCCCGGCAGCCTTCGAAAGCGCAGAAACGCCATGTCCGCCACCCGTGAGCGCGATCTTCGCACCGGCCGGTCGCTGTGGGCGGACGGTCCCGGCCTCGGCGTGCCGATCCGCCCGCTGACCGAGGCGATCAGCGTGGACGTGGCGGTCATCGGTGCGGGTATCTCCGGCGCCTTCATGGCGCACGGGCTGGCGCGCGATTTCAGCGTCGCCGTACTGGATCGTCGCCCGCCTCTGATGGGCTCCACCGTCGCCTCGACCGCCCTGCTGCAGTGGGAGATCGACCTGCCGCTGGTCGAGCTGGCCAGGAAGATCGGCCCGGCGAACGCGCGGCGCGCCTACGCCCGCTCCCGCGCCGCCGTCGATCACCTGCGTGACATCGTGGCGCGCGAGCGCATTCCCTGCGGGCTGAAGCCCAGCCGCACCCTGTATCTGGCGGGCGATGAGTACGGCTTCCGCGCGCTCGAAGCCGAGGCCGAGGCCCGCGCGGCGATGGGGCTGGAAAGCGCCTTCGTGCCCGCCGCGACGCTGCGCGCCGACTACGGAATCGACCGCACCGGCGCCATCCTGTCGGACGGTTCCGCCCGTGCAGACCCGGCCCGCCTGGCCGCCGGCCTGCTACGTCGCGCGCAGAAGTCCGGCGCGCGCGTCTTCTCGCCCGTCGAGGTGATGCAGGCCGTCTCCGATCCCGACGGCGTCACCCTGAGCACCGACGCGGGCCATGCCGTCCGCGCCCGCACCGTCGTCTTCTGCTGCGGCTACGAGTTCCCCGAGGGCGTCCCCACGCCGGGTGCCAAGGTCATCTCGACCTGGGCCCTGGCTACCAAACCGCGCACCCCCTGCCCCGCCTGGTTGCGCGAGATGCTGGTCTGGGAGGCGTCGGATCCGTACCTGTATTTCCGCATGGCCCGCGACGGCCGCCTGATCGTCGGCGGCGAAGACGAGGACAGCCCCACGGCCCACGCCTCCATTCCGGAGCTGAAGCGGAAGACCGACCGTATCGCCCGCAAGCTGAAGGCGCTGCTGCCCATGGTCGAGTTCGAGATCAATCACGCCTGGGCCGGCGCTTTCGGCGAAAGCGCCACCGGCCTGCCCTCCATCGGCCCGGTGCCCGACATGAACCACGCCTTCGCCGTCATGGGCTTCGGCGGCAACGGCATCACCTATTCGGTCATCGCGTCCGAGATCGTCGGCGCGGCGATCCGGGGCAGGACCGATCCCGACGCAGACCTGTATCGCCCTTGACCCCGCGCGCGCGCCGCCGCACCTGCGACGCATGACCCTCGCCAAGATCTGCGGCCTGACGACGCCTCCGACGCTCGACGTCGCGCTGGATCACGGCGCGGCCTTCGTCGGTGCCGTGATCTTTGAGAAGAGCCCCCGCCATCTTGAGCCCCTGCACGCCGCGACCCTGTTCGACCGGGCGCGCGGGCGGGCGAAGATCGTGGCGGTCGTCGTCGACCCGTCCGACCTGCTGTTGACCACGCTGGCGTTGAGCCTGCGCCCCGACTTCGTCCAGTTGCACGGGTCCGAGACGCCCCAGCGCGCCGCCGAGGTACGCCGCCTGACGAGGGCCGGAATCATCAAGGCCCTGCCGGTCCGCGAGGCCGCCGATCTGGCCGCCGCCGACGCCTGGACCGACGCCGCCGACCACCTGATGTTCGACGCCAGGCCGCCGGAGGGCGCCGACCTGCCGGGCGGCGTCGGCCACGCCTTCGACTGGTCGATCCTGTCGGGCCGCGCCTTCGACCGGCCGTGGTTCCTCGCCGGCGGTCTGGACCCGGACAATGTGACGCGCGCGATCCGCACCACCGGCGCGCCCCTCGTCGACGTCTCCTCTGGCGTGGAAAGCGCCCCGGGTGTTAAGGAGCCGGCCCGCATCGCGGCCTTCCTGAAGGCCGTCGCCGAGGCCTGAAAGCCGGACCCGTGAACGCCCCCATTCCGAATTCCCAGTACGCCTGGCCCGACGCCGAGGGCCGTTTCGGCCCCTTCGGCGGCCGCTTCGTCGCCGAGACCCTGATGCCCGCCGTGCTGGAGCTTCAGGACGCCTATGAGGCCGCCAGGGCCGATCCCGCCTTCCAGGCCGAGCTGGACGACTGGCTGGAGCACTACGTCGGCCGCCCCAGCCCGCTGTATCTCGCGCAGCGCCTGACCGACCACCACGGCGGGGCAAACATCTGGTTCAAGCGCGACGAGCTGAACCACACCGGCGCGCACAAGGTGAACAACTGCATGGGCCAGATCCTGCTGGCCATGCGCATGGGCAAGACCCGCATCATCGCCGAGACCGGCGCCGGTCAGCACGGCGTGGCCACGGCCACGGTCTGCGCCCGCTTCGGCCTGCCCTGCACGGTCTACATGGGTGCCGTCGACGTGGAGCGTCAGGCCCCCAACGTCTTCCGCATGAAGCTGCTCGGCGCGGAGGTCATTCCGGTGACCAACGGCCGTTCGACGCTGAAGGAGGCGATGAACGAAGCCATGCGCGACTGGGTCACCAACGTGGCCGACACCTACTACATCATCGGCACGGCGGCGGGACCGCACCCCTATCCGGAGCTGGTGCGCGACTTCCAGTCGGTGATCGGCAAGGAGACGCGGGCCCAGATGCAGGCGCGGCGCGGCAAGCTGCCCGACGCCTGCGTGGCGGCGATCGGCGGCGGCTCCAACGCCATCGGCCTGTTCCATCCCTTCATCGAGGACTCGTCCGTGCGCCTGATCGGCGTCGAGGCCGCCGGCCGCGGCCTCGACGGCCCCGACCACGCCGCATCCCTGCAAGGCGGCCGGCCCGGCGTGCTGCACGGCAACCGCACATACCTGCTGCAGGACGACGACGGCCAGATCCTGGAGGGCCACTCCATTTCGGCCGGCCTCGACTATCCTGGCATCGGACCGGAGCACGCCTGGCTGCACGACTCCGGCCGCGCCGAATATCGCGCCGCCACCGACGCCGAGGCGCTGGAGGCCTTCCAGCTGTGCTCGAAGCTGGAGGGCATCATCCCGGCGCTGGAGCCCTCCCATGCGCTCGCCCGCGTCGGCGAGATCGCGCGCGAGGTTGGACCCGGCGGCGACGTCGTGCTGAACATGTGCGGGCGGGGCGACAAGGACATCTTCGCCGTGGCGAAGCATCTGGGCGTGGAGTTGTGACGATGCGTGGTTTCTGTCTGTTGTCGGCGCTGGGTGCCGCACTCCTGACCGCCGGTGCCGCTTCGGCCCAGACGGCCCCGGAGGCGCAGGGCGAAGTCGGCCTTCCGCTGGTCGCGGGCATGGAATTCGACGACACCTGCGGGCCGCGACCCCAGTATCGGGGCAAGGCGATCTGCGTTCGCGGCAATCTGGCCTCGATCGAGCCGGTGGCCGGAACCTACATCGGTCACTACCAGAGCCAGGGCTGGCAGGTGGTCGGCGGAGAGGCGAACGGGGTGATTTTCGCCCGAAAGCGAGCCGGCGGAGGCTGCGACGGGCTGGAGATGGCCGCCTACTACGACGAAAGCCGTCCTGTGGCTCCGGGGACGCCGGCCTGGCTGGCGTTCGCCCCGCTCCCGGGCGACCTGTGTCCGGGAGCCGCCGCCCAGTGACGGTTGCCCGTATCGACGCGCGCTTCGCGGCGCTGAAAGCGGAAGGTCGCGCGGGTTTCGTGACCTACATCATGGCCGGCGACCCGTCGCGCGAGGCGACGCTGGAAATCATGCGCGGTCTGCCGGCGGCCGGCGCCGACCTGATCGAGCTGGGCTTCCCCTTCTCGGATCCGATGGCCGAGGGACCGACCATCCAGAAGGCCGCCGCGCGGGGTCTGAAGTCGGGACTGACGCTGAGGGGTACGCTGGATCTGGCCCGCGCCTTCCGTGACGGCGACGCCGACACGCCCCTGATCCTGATGGGCTACCTCAACCCGCTGGAAACCTACGGCCACACCGCCTTCGCGCGCGACGCCGCGGCCGCCGGAGTCGATGGCCTGATCGTGGTCGACTGCCCGCCCGAAGAAGCGGGCCCCCTGACCGACGCGCTGGACGCCGAGGGGGTCGCCCTGATCCGTCTGGCCACGCCGACCTCGGACGACCACCGCCTCAAGACCGTGACGGCCCGCACCTCGGGCTTCGTCTACTACGTGTCCGTCGCCGGGGTGACCGGCGTGAAAGAGGCCGACGCCGTCGCCGTGGCCCCCGCCGTCGCCCGCGTGCGCGCAGCCTCCGGCCTTCCCGTCGCCGTCGGCTTCGGCATCAAGACGCCCGAGCGCGCCGCCCAGATCGCCCGCGTCGCCGACGCCGTGGTGGCCGGCTCCGTCCTCGTCGAGGAAGGCGCTGCGGCAGTGGCCCAGAACGACGACCCCGTCCGGCGCGTTCTCGACAAGGTGCGCGACCTGGCCGACGCGGTCAGGGGTGCGCGCGCGACCCAGATGGCGTAGAGGCCCCGCCCATGGCCAATGAGAAGTCCCCCGACAATCGCCCGCTGACCGGCTGGCTCAGCCGCTTCGCCCCCGGCGTGCGCAAGATCGTCAATCGCCGCGACACGCCGGACAATCTCTGGATCAAGGATCCGGACACCGGCGACATGCTGTACCGCCCGGATCTGGAGGCGGCCCTGTGGGTCACGCCGTCTGGCCGGCACATGCGCCTGAACGCGCCCCAGCGGCTGAAGGCCACCTTCGACGACGGCCTCTGGGAAGAGATCGCCACCCCGGACGTGCCCGAGGATCCGCTGAAGTTCTCTGACGGCAAGCCCTATCGCGAGCGTCTGGCCCAGGCCCGCAAGGCCGCGGGCCGCAAGGACACCATGGCCATCGGCGTCGGCGAGATCGACGGCGTCGAGGCGGTCGTCATCGTCCAGGACTTCTCCTTCATGGGCGGGTCGCTCGGCATGGCGGCGGGCGAAGCCTTCATCGCCGCCGCGCAGGAGGCCGTAAAGCGCGGCCTGCCCTTCGTCTGCTTCACCGCCGCCGGCGGTGCCCGCATGCAGGAAGGCGCGCTCAGCCTGATGCAGATGGCGCGCACCACCCTGGCCATCCAGGAGATCAAGGCGGCTCAGCTGCCCTACGTCGTGGTCCTGACCGACCCGACCACCGGCGGCGTCACCGCCAGCTACGCCATGCTGGGCGACGTCCATCTGGCCGAGCCGGGCGCCCTGATCGGCTTCGCCGGCCCGCGCGTGATCGAGGCCACCATTCGCGAGAAACTGCCCCCCGGGTTCCAGCGCGCCGAATATCTGCAGGAAAAGGGCATGGTCGACCGCGTCGTCCCCCGCTCGGACCTGCCCCGCACGCTCGGCCAGATCCTGTCCATGCTGATGGACGGGAAGAGAGCGGCGTGACGATGCCCTTCCCCGCTCGCCGGGGAAGGTGGCTCGCGGAGCGAGACGGATGGGGTGGTTCACGGGGCCGCGCTCACCGTCGGACGATCAGCGTGTTTGAAGGAGCCACCCCATCCGAGCCGCGCTGCGGCCCACCTTCCCCGGCAAGCGGGGAAGGACGCGCGGTGGACGACTGATGGACCCCGTCTCCGAGCGCCTGCGCCTGCGCCACCCGCAGCGGATCGACCTGTCGCTGGAGCGCATGTCGGCCCTGTGCCGGGCTCTCGGCGATCCGCAGGACCGGCTGCCACCCGTGGTCCACGTCGCCGGCACCAACGGCAAGGGCTCCACCGTCGCCTTCCTCCGCGCCATGGCCGAGGCGGCGGGTCTGCGCGTCCACGCCTACACCTCGCCGCATCTGGTGCGGTTCAATGAGCGCATCCGGCTGGCCGGAACCCTGATCGACGACGCCGCGCTCAACGAAATCCTCGACCGCATCGAGGCGACGGGGCTGGAGGCCACGGTGTTCGAGAGCACCACCGCCGCCGCCTTTCTGGCCATGGCGGAGAGCTCAGCCGATCTGGCGGTGATTGAGGTCGGGCTGGGCGGACGGCTGGACGCGACCAACGTCATCTCGCGCCCGTTGATCACGGCCGTCACGCCGGTCGATCTGGATCACGCCGAGTTCCTCGGGACCGACCTCGCCGGCGTGGCGGGCGAAAAGGCCGGCATCTTCAAGCCCGGCGCCCCCGCCATCCTGGGCCGCCAGTCGGAGGTCGCCCATGCGGCGCTGCTGGCCCGCGCGGAAGTTGTCGGTGCCCCGGTCACCGCCATGGGGACCGACTTCGACGCCTGGGCCGAGCGCGGGGGAATGGTGGTGCAAACGACGGAGCGGCTGCTGGACCTGCCCGCGCCGCGCCTGACCGGCCCGCACCAGGTCGACAACGCCGGGCTGGCCGCCACCATCGCGCTGGAACTGGGCCTGCCCGAAGAGGCGATCGCGCGCGGGATAGAAACCGCCAGCTGGCCCGCCCGCCTGCAGCGGCTGACCGCCGGCCCCTGCGGACGCGCGGCGACGGCGGCGGGCGCCGAGCTGTGGCTGGACGGCGGGCACAACCCGCACGCGGCGGCGGCGCTGGCGGCCTTTCTGGCCGAGCGTCAGGCGCGCGACCCGCGCCCCACGGCCCTGATCGTCGGCCTGCTGGCCAACAAGGACCACGCGGGGTTCTTCGAGGCCCTGCGCGGGTCGAACGCCCAGGTCTTCACCGTCGCCTTCGACGGCACCTGCGCCCCACCCGACGCCCTCGCCGCCGTCGCGACCGGCCACGGCCTCGGTGCCCTGGCCGTCGGTCAGGTCGACGCCGCGCTGGACCGCGCCCTGTCGCTGGGCGCCGGCCGCGTGGTCATCTGCGGATCGCTGTATCTGGCGGGCGAGGTGCTCGGCGCGGCCGAAGAGACGTGTCCCACCTGAGCCGTCAGCCCGCCGTCACGCCTGCTTCGGCCAGCCATTCGACCAGCTTGCCCTTGGGCATGGGGCCGACCTTCATCGCGGTCATCTCGCCGTCGCGGAACAGCATCAAGGTCGGGATACCCTTCACGCCCAGCTTGGACGGGGTCATCGGGCTGTCGTCGATGTTGATCTTGGCCACGGTGACGGCGCCGGCCATCTCGTCGGCGATCTGTTCCAGCGCCGGGCCGATCTGCTTGCAGGGGCCGCACCACTCCGCCCAGAAATCGACGAGCACGGGGGTGGAGGACTTCAGCACGTCGGTCTCGAAGCTGTCGTCGGTGACCTTGACGGTGGGCATGGGCGTATCCTGAGGGAGAAGGGGTCGGCGCGACGTCGCGCCCGGTCGACCATGATGTGGGGCGAATCGGGTCGGGTTCAATCCTTCGCCAGCAGCGCGTCGGGGATCGGCATCAGCCGCGGCCCGTCGGTCCAGACCAGCGCGGCCTCGACCTTCCGCCCCGGCCAGACGGTCTTCAGCGCCGCCACATACAGCGCCATCTGGGTCAGATAGGCCGGATCGGCGTCCTCGATGCGGTCCGGCGCCGGCCGGTTGGTCTTGAAGTCGATTACCAGCACCCGGTCCGGCGTGATCGCCAGCCGGTCGATGCGGCCCGACACCGTCAGCCCGCCCACCTTGCCCGCCACGGCCACCTCGGCGCGCGAGCCCGGGCCGAACACCTCGGCGAAGACGGCGTCGTTCAGAACCCCCAGCGCCGCGCCGACCATCTCGTCGATGCGCGCCTGATCCAGATCGGGCTCGCGCGCCAGCATCCGCCGCGCCACCTGCTCGCGCCGCGCGGGCTCGACGTCCGGCAACCGCTCCAGCAGCCGGTGGATCAGGTCGCCGCGCCGGAACCGGCCCAGCGGTGCCCCCGGGCCGGCGGCGGTGGCCAGCGGCGACGGCGCGGGCACGCGGATCGACCCCTCAAGCCGCGACGGCGAGGACGGCCGCGCCAGCACGTCCGCCGACGGCGACCGACGCGCCCAGTCCGGCATGACCGCTGGCGTCGCCTCCGGAACCGCCGCCCGGCCGATCGCCGTCACGGGATCGGGTCCGAAGCGGCGGATCGTCTTGCCCGTCGCCCCCTCCAGATCGCGCACATCCTCCAGCCGCCCGAAGGTCTCCTCGATCACGTCGCGCCAGCTGCCTTCCGGCGCGCCCTTCTTCGTCGCGGCGTGGCGGCCCATGACGATCACCCGGTCGCGCGCCCGCGTGAGCGCCACATACAGCAGCCGCAGCCCCTCGGCCTTGCCCCGGTCGTCGCGCTCCGTCCGCGCAGCCGAGGCCACGTCGCAGTCCTCGCCCTTCGAACTGGCGCACAGCACCCGCCCCTCGGTGCCATCCGGCAGGGTCAGCGGCAGCAACGCCACGCCCTTGCCGCCAGCGGGCGCGCCCGTGGTGTCGGGCAGGATCACCACCGGCGCCTCCAGCCCCTTGGCCCCGTGCACGGTCATGACCCGCACCTGGCCGCGCGGCCCCTCCAGTTCGCGCTTCACCTGGACCTCGGCGGTCTCCATCCGGCCCAGCGCCGTCTCCAGATCGACCGCCCCGCGCCCCTCGACCGCCAGCGCCAGGTTCAGAGTCTCGTCGATCGCCTCCGCCGCCTCCGCGCCCAGCCGGTTCAGCATCCGCACCCGCCCGGTCAGACCCCGGGCGTCCACGCGATTCAGCAGGCCGCTGAAGAATCCGAAGGCGTCGCGGTGCGCGAGGTCCTGCGCCGCCTCCAGCAGCGCCCGCGCGTGCGCCCACTCCGGCCGCTCCTCCCCGCGCCGCCGCGCTTCGCCCCACAGGCCGCCGCGCCCCTCGCGCCCGGCCAGATCGAACAGGCTCTCCTCGCCGACCTCGCAGAACGGCCCGCGCAGGATTTCCGCCACCGTCAGGTCGTCGTGCGGGAACAGGGCGAACCGGGCCAGCGCCCGCAGGTCGTGGAAGGCCACGTGTTCCGACAGCGTCAGCCGGTCGGCCCCCGCCACCGGCACGCCCTCGGCCTTCAGCGCGCGCAGGATTTCCTCGAACAGGCCGTCGCGCTTGCGTACCAGAACCAGATAGTCGCCCCAGCCGGCCGGGCGCAGCTCGCCGGTCTTCTCGTAAACGGCGACGCCGCCCGCGACCTGCCGCTTGATCTCCCTGGCCAGATCGCGCGCCAGCGCCTTGCGCGAACCTTCCTCCGGCTCGGCGTCCACGGGCTCCCACGCTTCGCGCTCGACCTTCGGCGGGTCGACGTGCATCTCCCACAGGTCAACCGACCCCGCCTGCCCCTGACGCGCCGCCAGATGATGCGGCGGAGTCGCCACATCGGGCCCGACCAGCGCCGTGGTCCGCTCCGGCGTCTCGAAGACCCGGTCGACGAAGGCCAGCACCTGCGGCGTCGAGCGGAACGAGGTGGCCAGCTCCACGCCCGCGAACGGCAGCCCCGCCTGCTTCGCCAGCAGGTCATAGCGCTGCGACTCCGCCCGCAGCCGTTCCGGCCGCGCGCCCTGGAAGGAATAGATCGACTGCTTCTCGTCGCCGACCGCGAACACGGTGCGCGGCCGGTCGGACGCGCGCTCGGCGCCCGCCCCGGCGAAGAAGGCCTCGGTCAGCGCCTTCAGGATTTCCCACTGCTCCGGCGCGGTGTCCTGGGCCTCGTCCAGCAGGACGTGATCGACGCCCCCGTCCAGCTTGAACAGCACCCAGGCCGCGTCGGCCCGCACGGTCAACAGCTCGACCGCCCGTGCGATCAGGTCGGCGAAGTCCAGCGCGCCGGTCTTCGCCTTGGCCAGCTCGTAGAAGGCCGCGTGCACGCGGGCGAGCGCCAGCACATGCCCGGTTTCTTCGGCGGTGCGGATTTTCCGGGAGACGTCCAGCGCGTGCAGATAGGCGGTCTGCAGTTGCGCCAGTTCCTCGGCCGCGGCGGGCGGTGCCTGCTTCGTCGCTATCTTGGCGCGGGGCCCGGTCGCCGTCAGGAAGACAGAGCGGATCGCCTCGAAGGTCCAGTCCGCCGTCCGCATCCGCGCGGCGCAGTCGACGTCGGTCTTGGACCCGGTCGCCATCGCCTCCGCCAGCGCCAGCCAGCGCCCACGGTCCAGCCGACCCATGAAGCCGGACTGGTGCTCTTCCAGCGTCTCCGTGCCGTCCAGGCCGAACGCCCGGTGCGGCCCCGGGCTGACCCCGTCGGCAATCCGCTCCAGCCAGGCCGTCAGCGCGTCCCGGTCCGCCTCGATCCGGCCCAGCAGGTCCTGGAAGCTCTGCCAGTCCAGCGTCACGGCGAAATGCTCGTAAGCCTTGCCGTAGCTGGAGGCCGGATCCCTCGTCACTTCCAGTGCGAGTTGCTCGCGCGCCTGCGTCGACAGCTCCGCCGCGCCCGCGTCGTCCAGCACCTCGAACCCCGGATCGACCCCCGCCTCCAGCGGGAAGCGCCGCAGCAACTGTTCGCAGAAGGCGTGCAGGGTCTGGATCTTCAGCCCGCCCGGCGTCTCCAGCGCGCGCGCGAACAGGCGGCGCGCGCGCGACAGATCGTCGGGCGTCAGCCGGCCAGCGTCCGACCCGTCCAGCGCCGCCATCTGGCCGCGCAGCTTGGCGTCATCAAGGATCGCCCACTCGCCCAGCCGCGCGTACAGCCGTCCCTGCATCTCGGCCGCCGCCGCCTTGGTGTAGGTGACGCACAGGATCTCCGCCGGCCGCGTCCCGGTCAGCAGCAGGCGCGCCACGCGATCCACCAGCGTCGAGGTCTTGCCCGACCCGGCGTTGGCCACGACGAACACCGTCGCGCGCGGATCGGCCGCCGCGCGCTGGGCGGGGTCCGGCAGGGGACGGCTCATGCCTCTTCCCCCTCGCCGCCGCCCGCCACGTGCCATTCCCAGACGCGCGCCAGATGGTCGTAGTTGCCGCCGAAATTGCCCATGAACTGCGGCGCGGCCCAGCTGACGTAGGGTTCGTCCTCATGGTCGAACCGCGCCACGCGCCCCTTCAGCCCCTCCAGCGCCGCCATCGACAGGGCCATGGCCTCGGCGCCCGAGGCGCGCACCGCCACCTCGTCCGCCCGATCGCGGCCGGTGACCCGGACATAGGTCAGCTCCTCCGGCTCCACCGCCGGTCCGTCCTTCATCCCGGCCTCCGCCAGAATGGCGCCGGTCAGGGTCAGCTGCGGCGCGTACCCCGCCTCGATCTGCTTCTTCGACGGGATCTGGCCGGTCTTGAAGTCCATCACCGCCGCGCCGTGGGCCGAAATCTCGATCCGGTCCGCCTTGGCCGTCACGGTGAATGGCCCGGCGGGCGCGACAAAGGTGTGCTGAACGCTCTCCTCCACCCGCACCTCGATCCCTCGCGCGCGCCGCTCGGCCTCCAGCCGCGACAGGGTGCGGGCGCAGTTGCGGGCCAGCGGCCCCTCGCGCGCCATGGCCGCCGCGTCGAAGCCGGCGTGGCCCAGTTCCTCGATCAGCAGGTCGTGCAGCACGCCCTCGCAGTCGGCGGGCAGGGCCTCGGGCCAGGACACCACCAGCCGCTCCAGCGCCTTGTGCACCGCCGTGCCGCGCGCCAGCGCCTCCGCCGACCGCCCGGGTCGCTCGAGCTCCTTCAGCCCCAGCACATAGCGGGCATAGACCGCATACGGATCGCGCACCCACCGCTCGACCGCCGTGACCGGCAGCTTGCGCGGACGCCGCGCCACCGGCGGCGTCGGGCGCGGCCGCTTCGCCGGCTTGTCGCCCCCCGTCGGCGCGTCCAGCGCGCGGGCCAGCGTCAGCGGCGCAGTCGCCTCGGCCACCTGCACGCCCGCACCTTTTGCCAGCATCCGCAGCCGCCACAGCCAGCGGCTCGGCACAGCCGGCTGGCCGCCGCGCCGTCGCCGCTCGACCAGCACGACCTCGGGAGAGGACGCCGCCTGGATGAAGTCCTGCGCGGTCTGGCCCAACCGCTTCTCCGGAGGCGGCAGGCCGACGGCGGCGCGCATCGGCCGCGACAGCACGGGATCGACCGAGGCCGCGCCCGGCCAGACGCCTTCTTCCAGCCCCGCCAGAATGACGCGGTCGGCGCGCACCAGTCGCGCCTCGATGGCCCCCAGAATGCGCAGGCTCGGGTGCGTCGCGTCCCCCGCGCGCACCGTCTCGGCATCCATCAGCTTCGCCAGCAGCCGCGCGAAGGCGGTCGCATCCAATACGCCCAGCGGCGCCCCGTGCGCGATCAGCCCGGCCAGCAGCTCGGCCGCCGCCTCCCCGTCGTTCGCGGCCCACGCGTCCAGTCCCCCCGTCGCTTCGACGAAGCCCGTCAGCGTCCGTGCGGCCTGGTCCAGCGTCGGCTCCGGCGCGGCGCGCGCGGGCGCGATCAACGCCTCCAGCCGGTCCAGCAGCGCTTCCGCCGCCCGCGCCTGCGCCACCGTCGTCTCCGACGGCGCCTGTCCGTCGTCGCGGGGCGAGCGGGCCTTCAGCAGTTTCGCCCGCGCCCGCGTGAAGTCCCGCAGCCGGGGGCCGCGCAGGGCCAGCCGCTCCAGCCCGCGCCGGGCGTCGGCGAACTCGTGCCCCTCCAGCGCGATCGTTACGGCCGGATGCTTCAACAGACCCAGCAGCGCCTGCGGGTTCAGCGGATCGGCCAGCACCCGCGCCGACAGGCTGAGCAGCCGCCCCGCCGGGGTCCGCGACAGCGGCGCGCCCGACGAGCTGTCGGCCACCACGCCCCACCGCTCCAGCCGCGCCGACACGCGTCGCGAGAGGTCCAGATCCGGCGTCACCAGCGCGCAGGTGCGGCCCGGCGTCTCCAGCGCCTCGCGCATCATCACCGCGATCGCGGCCGCAGCGTCCTCCTCATTCTCGGCGGTCAGGACAGACAGGCCCTCCAGCCCCTCGGCCACCGGATCGGCACCGGTCACGTCGGCCGCCTCCCGCCGCAGGGCGTCGATGGCGCTCTGCCAGTCGCCGGTCGTCTCTGCGGGCCTCAGGGCCTCGGCCAGCACGCGCCCGCGCGCCTGACCCTTGCGCGCCGCGACCGTCTCTTCCGTGGGACGGAACCACGGGCGGACACTCCCGCGCTCGACCTGCACGGCGGTCAGCAGCCGCGCCAGCGCGTGCTGCGGATGCTGCGCGTCCGTGGTCACCTCACTCCAGACGCCGTCCGCCATCTCGCGATCCAGACCGGGCACGACCACCGCGCCGCGCGGCGCCTGCGCCACCGCCTTCAAGACCGCCGCCGCAGCCGGGGCGGTGCCGGTCGATCCGGCCGCCAGAACGGGCCGGTCGGGCGGGCTTTCCGTCCACCGCTCCGCCAGCAGGCGCAGCAATCTCGATCGCCGCCACGCCGGGTCGACCATCCCCAGTTCGGCCAGCCGCGCGGGCCACCGCTCGGTCGCCAGCCGCAGGAATTTCGCGCTCTCCTGCCAGTGCCGCGCCAGATCGCCCGAGACCATCTCGTCCAGCTTCGACAGGTCCTCGACCTCCTCGATCTGGCAGCTGTCCAGAAAGCGGCCCAGGGCGTCGGCCAGACCCAGCGCGCCGACCGGCGTCAGGCCGGGACGCAGGTCGGACTCCACGACCAGCCGCGCCAGCTCGAACCGCCGCGCCCGCGCGTCGATGGCCGGCGGCAGGTCCAGCCCGACGTCGCCGGGCGAAAACGGCGGCTCGTCCTCCTCCAGATCCCCCAGCGGCCGCACCTCGGGCAGCAGAACCGCCCGGTCCCCCGCCCTTCGCGCCAGCGCCTGCGAAAACGCCCGCGCCGCGCGCCGGTTTGGCAACAGCACCACCGCGTCCGACAGCGCCTCCGGATCGCGCTCGCCCAGCCACGCCAGCACCCCGTCCGCCAGGTCCTCGAGGAACGGCCGGTGCGCGTCGATGGAGAACCAGCGCGGGGCCGGGCCGGAGAAGGGGTCGAACACGCTCAAATCCTGTCCTCGTCATCGACTCCCTTCCCCTCGAGAGGGAAGGGTCGGGGATGGGGTGGAGGCAAGATGGAGGCCGAAGGATCTCGGATGACTCGATCCGGGTCTTCCCAGCCTTGCGCCAGAAAGTCTGCGCCCACCCCCACCCAACCCTCCCCCCTCGTGGGGGAGGGCTCGCGTGCATCTGTCTTACCCCGCAGCAGGATCATGCCCTGAGCCGCGCCTCGGCCTGATCCCGCGCCTGCGGGTCGCCGACGTGCATCCAGTCGCCGTCCAGCACGCATCCGAACAGACGCCCCTCGGCCGCCGACCTGCGCCACAGCGGACTCAGCGAGAACGGCCCCTCCGGCCCGCCGTCGGCGTATCCCGGCCGCGTGATGTGCACGCCCATGTAGGCATAGGGCGCGGCGGGCGCGTCGCCCCGGAACATCAGCGCGCCGTCGTCGGCCAGAAAGAAGTCCCCGTCGCCCTCGAATCCGATCGACCCCTCGCGCCGCGCCAGAAGCAGAGCCGCGTCCATCCGGTCGGGGTCCCACAACCGGACCAGGTCACCCAGGGCGTCGTCCCGGTCGATCCAGACGCTGTCGATGTTGGCCACGAACACCGGATCGTCGCCCAGCAGGGCGCGCGCCTTCTTCAGCCCGCCGCCGGTCTCCAGCAGTTCGGCGCGCTCGTCGGAAATCACGATCTCCGGCCCGCGTCCGCGCGCCTTCAGATGCGCCTCCAGCCGGTCGGCGAACCAGTGGGCGTTGACGACCGCGCGCTCCACCCCCGCCTCAGCCAGCCGGTCCAGCACGTGGTCGATCAGCGCCCGCCCCCCGACCTCGACCAGCGCCTTGGGCCGGTCGTCCGTCAGCGGCCGCATCCGCGTGCCCAGCCCCGCGGCCAGCACCATGGCGGTCCTGGGGCCGGTCACGTCCGCGTCTCCACCGGCACGTTTCGGGCAAACCAGGCAGCGACCGCCTCCAGACCCGGCTTGCTGAGGTTCCCCTCCAGATGCGCCCACATGCGCGGCATGAACTGCGCGTATCGGGGCTTGCCGTCGCGCGTGATCAGCCGGGCGAAGACGCCCAGGATCCGCGCCTCGTTCAGCGCCGCCAGCGCGGCATAGCTCTGCATGAAGGCGGACCGGTCCACGTCGGGCCGCAGGGCGAAATAGCGGTCCAGCGCCGCCGCCTCCAGCACCGGCGACACGTCGCGACGCGCGTCCTGAAGCAGCGAATGAAGGTCCCAGCTCGGGTGCGCCCGCACCGCGTCCTGGAAGTCGATCATGCCGACCCGCGCGGCACCGGCGCGCCGCGGCAACCAGATCAGGTTCTCGGCATGATAGTCGCGGTGCGCCACCACCGAGGCGTCGCGCTCGGCCGCCTCCACCACCGGTTCCCAGACCGCGTCCCACTCGGCCCGCGCCTCTTGGGACACAACGAAGTCGGAACGCAGCTTCGGCAGCCACTCGACGAACAGGTCGGCCCCGCCCTTCAGCGCCGTGGCGTCATAGGTCTGCAGCGGCCAGTCCCCGCCCGCGCCGTTCAGCACGTCCGGCGTAGGCGCGGTGTGAAGTCGGGCCAGCGCCTCGACCGCCGCCATGTACAGCGGTTCCTCAGGCTCGCCCCGCTCAATGGCCCGCGCGAACAGGTCGTCGCCCAGGTCCTCCAGCACGGCCAGCCCGTTGGCCACGTCCAGCGCCACGATCTCCGGCGCGCTCAGGCCGACCGATTTCAGGTGCGCCGCCACCGCTGCGAAGGCGTCGATGCGTCCGGCCGACAGCCGGGCCGTGGCGTTCCAGCCCGCCGCCAGCCGTTGCTGCGGCGTCCACGACGGATCGGCCGGCGGGCTCTCGGCCGACGGCACCTGATCCATCAGCATCAGCGTCCGCCCCGACGGGGTGGTCAGCCGCTCATAGCGACGCGTCGACGCGTCGCCGGGCAGCGGCGCGCGCGCCGCGTCGGCCAGGCCGGCGGACGCCAGAAAGTCGAGCCGCAAGGCTTCACGATCGGACATGGATCTCCTTCAGGGCCTCTTCCCACCGGCCTGCGCCAGAAACGGTCGCAAGGCGGCCGGCACCGTCTTCCTGCAGACGAACGACCAGCCGATCCGGCCCCAGCCAATGTTCCGGATCATCGCCCAGCCGTTCGGGCCATTCGATCACGGCCGCGCCCACGTCCAGCGCCTCGTCCAGCCCGATCTCGGCGGCCTCCGACGCGCGCTCCAGCCGGTACAGGTCGAAATGGGCGACGGGCGGCGCGGTCTCGTAGAACTGCACGAGGGTGAAGGTCGGGCTGGGCACTTCCGCCTCATCGCCCGCCAGCGCCCGGATCAGGCCCCGCGCCAGCGTCGACTTGCCCATGCCCAGCGGTCCGTCCAGCAGCACCGCGTCGCCGGCCCGCAGCAGCGGCGCGATCGACCGCCCCAGCGCCGTGGTCGCCGCCTCGTCGGCCAGCCGGATCCTCATGCGAACTCCGCGTCCGGCTGGGTCGGCAGCACCCGCTCGACGAAGGCCTTCAGGGCATAGGTCGCCTTGCCCGCATCGACGTCCAGCCGCTCCGGCGGGATCGGCTTGCCGACCATCAGCCGGAACGCCGTCTTCCGCTTGTTCAGCAGCTCGTGGAACAGGGTCACGTCCCTCAGCTCGGCCGAGAAGCGGTTGAAGAAGTGGAACAGCCGACTGTACGGCCCGGACACATGGATCGGCACGATCGGCGCCCGGTATTTCCGCGCCAGCGACGCCGCCGTCGGGGCCCACTCGGGATCGGTCAGGGCCCCGCCCTCCATCCGCGCCAGCCGCCCCGCGGGAAACAGCACCACGCATCGCTCGGCCTCGAACGCCGCCCGCGCCGCTTCCAGCGTGGCGCGCGTCTTCTCCCGCGTGCGCTTGTCCACGACCCACTCCACCGGGATCACCGTCTCGGCCAGCCGCGGGCAGACCCGCAGGGCGTCGGCATTGGCGAAGAAGATGGCGTCCGGCCGCCGCGCGCGGATGGCATCGAACACCGCCACCCCGTCGGCGATACCGGTCGGATGGTTGGCCACCACCACACACCGGCCCTCGACCGGCAGCCGGTCCAGATTCAGCGCCGACGTCTTCAGGTCCAGCAGGTCCGACACCTGCTCCAACGCGATCCGCCCGGGGCTGTCGGCGATCATGTCCGCCATGCGCCGCGCCTGCCGATAGCCCAGCAGCCGGTACAGCCCCGGCCGCACCAGCGGCCAGGTCCACGACCCGGTCAGCCGGGGCGCGCGCTCGGCGATCAGGACGTCCACGATGTGGGGCGAAGGGTTCGGCATCCGCCCGGTTGTCGCCGCTCCCGCCCGGCCGGGCAAGCGGCCAGTTCGGCGGGGCTGACCCCGCCGCGCGCCCCGTGCTACGCCTCCGTCCAAAGCCATCGGAGACCATGCCCATGCGCAGCGCGCTTCTGTTCTCGGCCGCCCTCGCGGCCCTCGCCATGGGGGCCGCCGCCCCCGCCGCCGCACAGGAGATCGACCGCTTCACCTACGACGACCTGATCCAGGTCAACCGCCTGTCGGACCCGCAGGTCTCGCCCGATGGCACCGCCGTCGTCTATTCGGTGCGCGCCACCGACCTGCCCAACAACCGCGGCGTCTCCAGCCTCTACCTTCAGTCTCTGACGGGCGACGCGGAACCGCGGCGTCTGGCCATCTCCGACGGCGGCGCCAACACCGCGCGCTGGGCCCCGGACGGCAAGCTGTACTTCCTCTCGGGCCGCTCGGGCTCCAGCCAGGTCTGGGTCTCGGCCGATCAGGGGGCCACGGCGGCGCAGGTCACCGATCTGCCCGTCGACGTCCAGACCTGGCGCCTCAGCCCCGCCGGCGACCGCGTGGCGGTGGCGCTGGCCGTCCACCCCGACTGCGCCGACCTGGCCTGTTCGGTGGCGAAGACCGAGGCGGAGGCCGCGTCGAAGTCGACCGGCATGGTCTACGACCGCGCCTTCGTGCGCCACTGGGACACCTGGAACGACGGCACGCAGAACCACGTCTTCGTCGCCCCGATCGGCGCCGACGGCCGCGCCGGCGAGGCCGTCTGGGTCACCCGCGGGTTCGACGGCGACACCCCCTCCAAGCCCTTCGGCGACGAGGGCGACTTCACCTTCACGCCCGACGGTCAGGGCCTCGTCTTCTCCGCCCGCGTGGCCGGCAAGAGCGAGCCCTGGAGCACCAATTTCGACCTGTGGCGCACCGACCTTTCCGGCTCGGGACAGTTCACCAACCTGACCGACGCCAACGACGCCTGGGACGCCGGCCCCGTGTTCTCGCCGGACGGCAAGACGCTGGCGTATCGCGCCATGGCCCGCCCGGGCTTCGAGGCCGATCGTCTGGTCGTGCACCTGATGGACGTGGCGACGGGCGAGACGCGCGCCCTGACCGCCGACTGGGACCGCTCGGCCGACGGCCTGCAGTGGTCGCCGGACGGCCGGACGATCTACGTCACCGCCGGCGATGTCGGCCAGACGCGGTTGTTCGGGATCGACGTGCGCTCGGGTGACGTCGTCCCCATGACCGGCCCGGGTCACATCGGGGCCTTCGACCTGACGCCGACCGGCTTCGTCTTCTCGCGCGACGCGCTCGATTCTCCGGCGGAGCTCTGGTTCAAGACCTACCGCGGCCGCGAAATGCCGCGCCAGATCACCAACGCCAATCCCCAGCTGGCCGACGAGACCTTCGGCGAGGCGGAACAGTTCACCTTCGCCGGCTGGAACGGCGAGACGGTGCACGGCTATGTCATCAAGCCCGCGGGTCTGGCCCCCGGCGAAAAGGCGCCGGTCGCCTTCCTGATCCATGGCGGGCCCCAGGGCTCGTTCGGCAACAGCTGGTCCTATCGCTGGAACCCCCAGAGCTACGCCGGTGCCGGCTATGCCGTCGTGATGATCGATTTCCACGGATCGACCGGCTACGGCCAGGCCTTCACCGACTCCATCTCGGGCCACTGGGGTGACCGCCCGCTGGAGGACCTGCAGAAGGGCTGGGCCCACGCCCTGTCGGCCTACGACTTCCTCGACGGCGACCGTGCCTGCGCGCTCGGCGCCTCCTACGGCGGCTACATGGTCAACTGGATCGCCGGTAACTGGAAGGAGCCGTGGAAATGCCTCGTGAATCACGACGGCATCTTCGACACCTTCGGCATGGGCTACGCCACCGAGGAGCTGTGGTTCACCGAATGGGAGAACGGCGGCACGCCCTACGACGTCCCGGAGAATTATCAGAAGTTCAATCCGGCCAACCACGTCCAGAACTGGTCGACGCCGATGCTGGTGATCCAGGGCGACCTCGACTTCCGGGTCCCCACGACCCAGTCGCTGGCGACGTTCAACGCGCTGCAGCGGCGCGGCATCGAGAGCCGGCTGCTGGTCTTCCCGGACGAGAACCACTGGGTCCTGAAGTCGGCCAACAGCCTGCAGTGGCACCAGACGGTCTTCGGCTGGCTGGACCAGCACCTGCAGGCCGAGTGATCGGACATGGAAAAGGGGCGGAGCCGGCGGCTCCGCCCCTCATGCATTCCGTCGGCGGGTCAGCGCGCGCGGGCGCGGGCCTCGTTCAGCCGCACCAGTTCGGCGTACTCGCGCTCGCTCATGCAGCGCGGGGCGTCCCAGCCCTTGTCGGCCTCCAGCACCTGACGCGCCGTCATGAAGGTGGGCCGCTCGCCATAGGCGCGCTCATAGCTGCGAGCCGTCGTCTGGTCCTGTCTGCAGACCATGACCGCCTTGGTCAGCGGGTCGGCCGTGACGGCCAGCGCGGGGCTCGCACCCGCCGCGACGGTCGCCGCCAGCACAAGGGTCGAGGTGAATTTCCGGATCATCAGTGGGCCTCCCAGCGTCGAAAAAGGTCAGAACTCGGAGGGAATAGTGCGCCATTTTCCCGACTTGTAAAGCTTTTACGACAACTGCTCCGCAGTCGACTCAAATGACGTGGAAATTTCATGGATCGAGGGACGCGGCCGGACCGTTGGTGGCCCCGTATCTGCCCGCCATGACCCGCCGCACCATGCTCGCCTCCGCCTTCGGCTTCCTGGCCGCCGCCTGCTCGCCGCTGGCGGCGCTGAATGCGCTGGGCCCGCGCGATCGCAACGCCGGCCGGGTCGCCCGCGACCTGCCCTACGGCGAGGATCCGCGGCAGAGGTTCGACCTCTACGCTCCGAAGGACGCTGCCGGCCCGCTCCCAACCGTGGTCTTCTTCTACGGCGGCGGCTGGGATTCCGGGTCGAGGGACCACTACGGCTGGGCGGCCCAGGCGCTGGCCGCCCAGGGCTTCCTCGTCGCCCTGCCCGACTACCGGATCGTCCCCCAGGTCCATTTCCCGGCTTTCATCGAGGACGCGGCCGCCGCGACCGTCGCCGTGGCCATGGCGGCAGGCGACCATGGCGGCGATCCCGAGCGACTGGGCGTGCTCGGCCATTCCGCCGGTGCCCATCTGGCCATGATGATCACGCTCGACCGCCGCTACATGGCCGCGGTCGACCGCCCCCACCTGATCCGCGCCGCGGCCGGCCTCGCCGGCCCCTATGAGTTCCTGCCGTTCGACGTCGCCGCCTCGCGCAACGCCTTTGGCCGCGCGCCCGACCCGACCCTGACCCAGCCCGTCACCTTCGCCCGCGCCGACGCCCCGCCGATCTGGCTGGGCCACGGCACGGCCGACGTCGTCGTTCACGCCGAGGACACCGAGATCCTGCGCGACCGGCTCAAGGCCCTGGGCGCCCGGGTCGAGGCAAAGCTCTACCCCGACCTGAACCACGCCGACCTGATCGCGACCTTCTCGCCCCTGTTCCGCAAGAAGGCCCCGGTTCTGGCGGACGTCAGCGACTTCCTCCGCCGCAAGCTGGGCTAAGGCCCTTGAACAGCGAGGTGCCGCGCGGCGAGCGGCAGGGCGCAAGAAAACCCCGTCTCGCCAAGGTCACGTTCCTCCGTTAAGGGAGGCCATGACAGAACAGATGAACGCATCGGCGGCGCTGGACCGCCTCGAAACCCTCTACGCCGCCTCGGTCGACAACCTGCGCCGGGCCGTGAAGACCTTCCTCGAAACCGGCCAGCGCGCCGACGTTGAGGCCCGCGCGAACGGACTGTTCGCCTACCCCCGCCTCAAGGTGACGTGGTTCGGCGAGCGGCCGGCCAATCTGGAGGCGCGCGCCTATGGCCGCATGTCGCGCTCGGGCGTCTATTCCACCACCGTCACCCGCCCGGACCTGTTCCGGCCCTATCTGACCGAACAGCTGGAGCTGCTGGCCCGCGACTATGGCGCGACCTTCGAGGTCGAACCTTCTGAGCAGGAAATCCCCTTCCCCTATGTGCTGGACGGCTCCGACGTGGTGCTGGACCGCACCCAGACGGCCGCCATCGCGCGCTGGTTCCCGACCACCGATCTGGCCCATATCGGCGACGAGATTTCCGACGGCCTGTTCGCGCCCGGGGAGGAGTTCCCGCTGGCCCAGTTCGACGGCCTGCGGACCGACTTCTCGCTGGCGCGACTGCGCCACTACACCGGCACGCCGGTGGAGGCGGTGCAGTCCTACGTCCTGTTCACCAACTACAACCGCTACGTCGACGAGTTTGTGCGATGGGCCATGGAGCAGCTGCGCGATCCGGCCAGCCCCTATCAGAGCCTGGTCTGCGCCGGCGGCGTGGTGATCGACCGCGACACGCCGGACCCCGAGACCGCCGTCATGGACGCGGCCTGGAAGAAGCACCAGATGCCGGCCTATCACCTGACCGCGCCGGGGCATGAGGGCATCACCCTCGTCAACATCGGTGTCGGCCCGTCCAACGCCAAGACGATCTGCGACCACCTGGCCGTCACCCGCCCCCACGTCTGGATGATGATCGGCCACTGCGGCGGCCTGCGGCCCAGCCAGACCATCGGCGACTTCGTCCTGGCCCACGCCTATCTGCGCGATGACCACGTGCTGGACGCCGTCCTGCCGCCCGACATCCCGATCCCGTCGATCGCCGAGGTCCAGCGCGCGCTCTACGACGCCGCCAAGGCCGTGTCCGGCATGCCGGGCGAAGAGATCAAGCGCCGCCTGCGCACCGGCACCGTCGTCACCACCGACGACCGGAACTGGGAGCTGCGCTATACGAAGTCGGCGCTGCGCTTCAACCAGAGCCGCGCCGTCGCCATCGACATGGAAAGCGCCACCATCGCCGCCCAGGGCTATCGCTTCCGCGTGCCCTACGGGACGCTGCTGTGCGTCTCGGACAAGCCGCTGCACGGCGAGATCAAGCTGCCGGGCCAAGCGAACCGCTTCTACGAGGGCTCCATCTCCGAGCACCTGCAGATCGGCATCCACGCCGTGGACCTGCTGCGTCAGGAGGGCCAGCGCCTGCATAGCCGCAAGCTCCGCGCCTTCGACGAGCCGCCGTTCCGGTGAGGGTCAGACCCTGAGCGGGCCGTGGCCGCGGAAGGCGCGGCCGGGCTCGCCCAGCTCGCTCCAGCCCGCCGAGGTCAGACGCGCCCCGGACTTGCCGGCGGGCTCGGCCAGCCCCAGCACCATCAACTGCCGGGCGGACTCGGCCGAGGCGGTGCGCTCGGGGTCGGCAAGGTCGAGCATGGCCTCGAGGCGTTCGGCTGGGGTCATCGCGCCCCTATAGACGATCGAAGGCCCGCGTGTTGCGCGAAAACGCTCCGCTCACCCGGGTTTGCGGAACAGGTAAAGGCCGAACCCCAGCCAGGGCCGGCCGAAGGCGAACATGGACTTCACCCGGTCGGCCGAGGCCTCGACCATGCGGCGTTCCTCGGCGTGGGGATTGGCGGCGATCCAGTCGCGCGCGGCGGCGTCCATGGCCGCCAGATAGCGGTCCCACGTGGCGTCCGACGACGCCTCGGCCGAGACGACCTCATACCCCGCCTCGCGCGCGGCGGCCTGCCAGCCCTCGTGGGTGGCGTACAGGTTCGACAGCTCCATCACCTGCCGCAGCGGCGCGGGGGGCTCGTCCTTCCAGAACAGGTCGCCCCAGATCACCCAGCCGCCGTCCCTCAGATGCGGCCGCAGCCCTTCCAGCATGGCGCGCGGTTCGCGCACCCCCTCACCGACCGGCTCGGTCGCGCCGATGACGCAGATCAGGTCCAGCCCGCGCAGGTCCGCCAGCACCGTGTCGGATCGCAGCCGGTGCAGCGTCACCCGGTCGGCCACGCCGGCCGCATCGACCCGCCCCTGCGCCAGCGCCGCCATGCCCCAGTCCAGCTCGACCGCCTCCGCCGCCATGCCGAAGTCGCGCGCCAGCAGGACCGAGACCTCGCCGTTGCCCGCCCCGATCTCCAGCGCCCGCGCGCCCGGGCCCAGCCCCGTCCGCGCCACGCAGGCGGCCAGATCCGCCCGTTCCAGCGCATTGCAGACATCCAGCGCCGCATAGGCGATCTGGTGGAAGTTCCGCCGCATCAACGCGGCCCGAACGGCACGATCTTGTTGGCCCGGTCGTGGCCGATGTCGGCCGTGCCCAGATACGGAATGCCCGATCGTTCGCACCAGTAGCGGGCGATCTCCTCCGCCGTCAGGCCGAAGTCCGGATCGTTCTCGACCACATTCGAGACCCGTCCCATCCGGATGCCCGCCACCCTGCGGATGCTCTCCTGACCCGTGACGTGGAACATCATCCGGTCGATCCGGTACATCGGCTCCGACACGTCCTCCAGCATCAGCACGTGCCCGGTCAGGTCCGGCTCCAGCGCCGTGCCGACCAGGGCGTCCAGGATCGACAGGTTGAACGCGACCGCCGGACGCGGGTCCGCGTGCAGACTGGGCTCCCAGCCGTCGGCATCGCCGGACTTCAGCCAGTTCAGCGCCCGGATCGCCGTCGGGTCGTTGCGCACCGCGTCCGACGCCATCGGCCCGTGCGCCACCCGCCCGATCCCGTGCCTGTACAGGATCGCCAGCAGGCTGCCGGCGTCGGAGTATCCCAGATACCGCTTCTTCTTCGCCGCCGGACCCAGCCGGGGCAGCACCGCCTCGGCGATGCGGCAGGCGCCATAGCCCCCGCGCGCGAACCAGACGGCGTCCAGTCGCGGATCGTTGGCGAACTCCACGAAGGCCTCCGCCCGGCTGCGGTCATCGCCGCCGAAATGACCGTGCTTGCCGAAGGCGGCGGGATGGAACACCACCTGCACCGACCTGTCCGGCAGATGTTCCGCGAACCAGTCCTGCACCGCCGCCGCCCGATCGGGATCGAAGCGCGAGCTGGCGTTGACGATGCCGATCTTCATCTGTGGTCCGCGCTCTCGGGCATGCTAGGTCAGGCCGTCCTCGACCCTCCCCGGTTTCGCCCTCATGAATCAAGCCTCCTACTTCTTCTGCGGCATCGGCGGGTCCGGCATGCTGCCGCTGGCGCTGATCGTCGCCGCCTCGGGTGCCCGGGTCGAGGGCTCCGACCGCAGCCGTGATCAGGGCCGCAGCCCCGAAAAGTTCGCCTGGCTGGAATCGAAGGGCTTCACGCTTCACCCGCAGGACGGCTCGGGTGTGACGTCCCCCGACCAGATCGTCGTGGCCTCCGGCGCCATCGAGGACACCGTGCCCGACATCGCCGCCGCCCGCCGCGTCGGCGCCACCCTGCTGACCCGGCCGGAACTACTCTCGCGCCTCTTCAACGCAGCGCAGACCTCCGTCGGCGTGGCAGGCACCTCGGGCAAATCGACCGTCACCGGCATGATCGCCCGCATCCTGGCCGACGCCGGGCGCGACCCCACCGTCATGAACGGCGCGGTGATGAAGGACGTGTCGGACCCCTCCAACCCCTTCGCCAGCGCCCGCGTCGGCACCCCCGACCTGTTCGTCGCCGAGGTGGACGAGAGCGACGGCTCCATCGCCCGCTATGACGCCACTGTCGCGGTGGTGAACAACGTGGCGCTGGACCACAAGTCGCTGGAGGAGCTGCACGACCTGTTCGGCGGCTTCGCCCGGCGCGCGGGCCGGCTGGTGGTCAACCTCGACAACCCCGGCACGGCCGAACTGGCGCGGGAGTTCCCTGACGCCATCACCTTCTCCCTGACCGACCCCTCGGCCACCCTGTTCGCCGACGCCCTGACGCCGCGCCCCGACGGCATCGCCTTCCGCCTGACCCCGCGCGGTCAGGCTTCCGCCGACGTCACGCTGAAGACCCCCGGCGCCCACAACGTCGCCAACGCCCTGGCCGCCATCGGTGCCGCCATGGCGCTGGGCGTCGACCCGGCACAGGCCGCCGTGGCCCTGTCGCGCTTCTCGGGCATCCGGCGCCGGCTGGAGGTCGTCGGCACCGCCGGCGGCGTCACCGTCATCGACGACTTCGCCCACAACCCCGACAAGATCGCCGCCACCCTGAAGACCCTGCGCGACTTCCCCGGCCGGCTGCTGGTCTTCTTCCAGCCCCACGGCCATGGCCCGCTGAAACTGATGGGCGCCGAACTGGCCGAAGCCTTCGATCAGGGCCTCGCCCCCGACGACGTCGTCATGATGCCGCAGCCCGTCTACTACGGCGGAACCACGGACCGGTCCGTCGGTTCGGAGGTCGTGATCGGGCCCCTGTCCTCTTCCGGCCGCACGGCCGAGGTCGTCGCCTCGCGCGACGCCGCCGCCGAGCGCCTGCTGGGCCTCGCCCGGCCCGGCGACCGCATCGTCGTCATGGGCGCGCGCGACGACACCCTGACGGAGTTCGCCGAGAGCCTGCTGGCCCGCCTCGCCTGATGTTCCAGGATCCGCCGGTCACCGTCGTCGACGAGGTCGTGGTCACCGCGCCGCGCCTGCCCCCCGCCGCCGGCGACGCCGCCTTCTCGGTCAGCCGCATCGGTCCGGAGACGCTGGACGGCGAGGCCCGGCTGGACGAGGCGCTAGGCAGTGTTCCCGCCGTCGGACTGTTCCGCCGCACCACCAGCCTGACCGCCAATCCGACGACGCAGGGCCTGTCGCTGCGCGCCGTCGCCCCCACCGGTGCCGGCCGGGCGCTCGTGACGCTGGACGGCGTGCCCCTGAACGACCCCTTCGGCGGCTGGGTGATCTGGAGCCGTCAGCCGGTCGAGGGGCTGTCCGGCCTCGACGTCGTCCGCGCCGGCGGCACGGGCCCCTACGGCGCCGGGGCCCTGACCGGGGCTGTCGTTCTGCGCGAGCGCGACGACGGCGGGGCCGCGACCGCCGCGATCGGCCAGCGCGGCTCGGCCCGGATCGCCGCATCCGGCACCGGCGACCTCGGCACCCTGCGCTGGGTGGCCACGGCCGGGCATGAGCGCACCGAGGGCCACATCCCTGTCCGCGCGCCGGACCGCGGTGCCGCCGACCGTCCGCTGGACCTCGACGCCCTCTCCGGCTCCCTGCGTCTCGACCTGCCCGCCGGCCCGGTCCTCATTTCCGCCCGGGCGTCCGCCTTCCGCGAGGATCGCGGCTCCGGCCTCGACGGCGCGCGGGCCCGGGCCGAGGGCACGATGCTGTCCCTGACCGCCGCCCGCGCTCCCACGGCCGGGGCGTCGGGCTGGCGGGTCCAGCTGTGGGGCGGCACGTCGGACCTTCAGAATTCGTCGGCCGCGGTCGCGCCCGACCGGTCCTCGACCACCCCGGCCGCCGAGCAGTTCGCCACCCCCGCCGAAGCCTGGGGCCTGAACGCCGCCTGGCGGGTGCGGCGCGGCGGGCTGGAGGGCGAGCTCGGCCTCGACGCCCGGTCGGCCGAGGGCGAGACCAACGAGCGGTTCCGCTTCATGGGGGGCCAGTTCACGCGCACGCGCGAAGCGGGCGGCGAAACCTCGGTGGTCGGGGCCTATGCCGAAGGATCCTGGACGACCGGCCCCTGGCTGGTCGCCGGCGGACTTCGCCTCGACCGCTGGGAGGCGACCGGCGGCTTCCGGCGCGAGGCCGATGCCCAGACCGGGCTGCCCACGCTGGACAGCCCCTCGCCCGACCGCTCCGGCGATGTCGTCTCGGCCCGTCTTGGCGTCCGCCGCCAGATCGCGCCCGGCTGGTCGGCCCGCGCCGCCGCCTACACCGCCTTCCGCCCCGCCACACTGAATGAGCTGCACCGGCCCTTCCGCGTCGGCAATGACATCACCGAGGCCAATGCCGCGCTGGAGCCCGAACGCCTGTCCGGCGTCGAGATCGGCCTGGCGCGCGAGATCGACCGGCTGGACCTGCGCGCGACGGCCTTCGCTGTCCGCGTCGAGGACGCCATCGTCAACGTCACGATCGGCGCGGGCCCCGGGACCTTCCCCGTGGCCGGCTTCGTCCCGGCCGGCGGCGTGCTGCGCCAGCGGCGAAACGCGGGCGTCATCGACGCCGTGGGACTGGAGCTGGACGCCGCCTGGCGCGCGACGGACGGCCTGACCGTGCGCGCCGCCCTTTCCGCCACCGACGCCCGCGTCGACGGCGGCACGGCCGAGCCCCGGCTGACCGGCCTGCGTCCGGCCCAGGCGCCCATCTGGTCCGCGACCGCCGGTGCCGACTGGACCTTCGCGCCCGACTGGACCGCTTCGGCCGACGCCCGCTGGGAGAGCCGCCGTTTCGACGACGACCTGAACAGCCGCATCCTCGACCCCGCCCTGACGCTGGACGCCCGGGTGGAGCGCGCCTTCGGCCCGACCACCGTCTGGATCGAGGCCCTGAACCTGACCGACGCCGACGTCGAGACGGCCGAGACCGGAACCGGCGTCGCCTCCTTCGCCCCGCCCCGCACCCTCTGGATCGGCGCCTCCCGAAGCTGGTGAGCGCCGGCCTCCCTCCCCTGCCGGACGGGGAGAGGCTAAAGCACCGTCCCATGACCGACGCCTTCGCCCCGACCCCCGACGCCGCCCCCGACGCCGAGCCGCCGCGCGTCCTGATCCCGCGCGTCGCGACCGCCCCCGTGCTGCCGCCGGACGGTCCGATGTACGACCTCGGCGACGCCGCCTTCGGTGCCGGCTGGCGCGCCCAGGTCATCGTCCCCCCCGGCGTGGCCCCGCCGGACCTGCTGGAAGCCTGCCGGGACGAACTGGCCCGGATGGAGGCGGTCTTCAGCCGCTGGTCGCCCGCCAGCGAGATCAGCCGCTTCAACGCCGCCCCCGCCGGCGCCTGGGAGCTGTCGGAGACCCTGTGGGACGCCCTGACCGCCGCGCTGGATCTGGGCGACGACACCGCCGGCGCCTTCGATCCGACGATCGGCGCCCTGATCGACCTGTGGGGCTTCGGCCCCGGCGGCCGCCGGCCCATCCTGACGCCGACGCCATCCGACGCCGAGGTCGCCGCGGCGCTCGAGGTTTCCGGCTGGACAAAGCTTCGCCTCAACCGCGACGCCCGCGCCGCCGTCCAGCCGGGCGGCATGAAGCTGGACCTGTCGGGACTGGCCAAGGGACTGGCGCTGGAGCGGATGTCACGGTGCCTGACGGGCATGGGTGCCACTTCCCACATCATCGACTTCGACGGCGACGTGAAGGCGCGCGGCATCCGTCCGGACGGCCGCCCCTGGTCGGTCGCCCTGCCGCCCCTGCCCGGCCCGACGACCCGCCCGCTGGTGGTGGCCTGTCACGACCTCGCGGTCTCGACCTCGACGGTCTTCCGCAAGGGCTTCCGCCACGGCGAGCGTCTGGTCTCCCACCTGATCGACGGACGGTCGGGCCGCGCCATCGACGTCGACACCGTCGGCGTCACCGTGATCCACCCCAACGCCACCCGCGCCGACGCCCTCTCGACCGCCCTGATGGTCATGGGCCGCTACGAAGGCTTCGAATGGGCCGAGGCCATGAAGGTCGCCGCCGTCTTCACCAACGACGACCCCCGCGGCCGCACCGTCAAGCTGACGGCCGCGGCCGAGGAGATGTCGGGGGACCCATAGCGTCTTTCTCCCCCTTTCGGGGAGGGACAGAGATCACTCCGCCGGCCGTCCCACCACCGCGTCCACGCTGCCCGTGGTGATCGGGTGGTACAGCGGTCGCGCCTGGGCGTAGATCCGCGTCGCCAGCGCCCGGCCCCAGTCGCCCTCGCCCCACATGGTCGTGAACAGCGGCAGCACGAACTTGCGACGCCCCATGCCCAACAGGAAGGCTTCCGCGCTCGGCTCGGCCTTCACGAAGCGGTGCGTCAGGGCGATCTGCAGCCAGGCGAAGCGGACTTCGGCATTGCCCTCGCTGGACAGGCCCAGGGCGGCGTCGAGCGCCGTCAGTTCCGAAACGTCCAGCCAGTCCTGACCCGCCTGCCAGCCGTCCGGCCGCCACGCCAGGAAGCGCTGGCGCTGCTGGGTGTTCCAGTCGGCCCACGGCACGGAGCGCGGATCGCCACCGTCAACGAACACGGCCTGCGCCGCCGCGTCGACCGGCACGAAGGCGTCCGACGTCGGCGCGATCGCGTTGGACGGCAGGCCGGGCTGATAGATCCACGCGTCCATCATCAGCTGGGCCTCCAGCTGCTGATCGCCCTTGATCAGGTGCGTCCGGATGTCCTCCAGGAACATCTCCGTCGTCATCGGCACGAAGGCGTTGCGTTCGAAATACCCCTTCAGCCAGGCGTCGAACCGCTCGCGTCCGACCACCCGCTCGATGGTGCGCAGGAAGAAGGCCCCCTTCTCATAGGCGACGTCGGTCAGGCCCTCGTCCGGGTCGCGCCCTTTCAGATCCAGCTTCAGCCGGGTGTCGGCGGGCGGCAGGTCGGCGATCGTCGCCTCCAGGCTCTGCCAGCCCAGCACTTGCTCCATCAGGGCCCGGTCGCGGCCGTAGACGGCCTCCATGATCCGGTTCTCGAAATAGACGGTGAAGCCCTCGTTCAGCCAGAAGTCGTCCCAGGTGGCGTTGGTCACCAGATTGCCCGACCAGCTGTGCGCCAGCTCGTGCGCCACCAGCGCGACCAGCGACCGGTCGCCGGCGATGATGGTCGGCGTGGCGAAGGTCAGGCGCGGGTTCTCCATCCCCCCGAACGGGAAGGACGGCGGCAGCACCAGAATGTCGTAGCGGCCCCAGCGATAGGGGCCGTACAGCGCCTCGGCCACGTCCACCATCTCGGCGGTGGGGACCAGTTCCTCGCGCGCGGCCGCCAGTTTCGACGGCTCGGTCCAGACGCCGGTCCGCTCGTCAATGTCGGCGAAGGCCACGTCGCCGACGCCCAGCGCGATCAGATACGGCGGCACCGGATTGTCCATGCGGAAGCGGAAGGCGCGGCGTCCGGTGCCCGCCGGCTCGCCGTCCGGGGTCAGGCTCTCGGCGCTCATGACCGCGGTCAGGCCTTCCGGCACGACCATGCGCACCGAATAGGTCTGGCGGATTCCCGGGCTGTCCTGCGTCGGGATCCAGGTGCGCGTCAGGATCGCCTGGCCCTGACTGAACAGATACGGCTTCTGACCGCCCGCCGTCTGCGCCGGGGTCAGCCACTGCAGGGCCGCCGCCCCGGGCCGGGTGGCGTAGTCGATCACCACCTTGCGGGTCTCGCCCTCGCCCAGCGCCGGCAGGGTGATGGTCAGGGGGCTGCCCATGAACTCGCGCGCCGCGCCGATGGTGAAGGGCAGGGCCGCGCCGTCCGCGCCGCGCACCGCCTTCACGTCCAGATCGCGCACGTCCAGGATCAGCTCGGTCGCCCCGGCCAGTCCCTGCACGTCCAGCGTCGCCGTGCCGATCAGCGACTTGGCCTGGAAGTCCGCGTGCAGGTCCAGCTCCACGTGGGTTACCCGCGCGATCTCGGGCCGGGCATAGGAGTGCACGTCGCGCACCCACTGGATCGCCCGGACGGCCCGCGGCGGCGCGGCGGGATCTGCCTCCCGCGCCGGCGGGATCGACAGGTCCGGCGTCCGGCCCCCGCCGGTCGTCGCGTCCGGCATCATGGCCGACAGCTGGGCGCAGCCGGAGAGGGCGACGGCACAGGCGCCGGCGAGCAGCAGGGATCGGACGGACATGGGCAATACTCCGGACGCAGGGGGTGGGGGATCAACCCCCTCCCGCGCCCGAAGGTCAAGCCTTGGCGGCCCGCAGACTGGCGTGCTGCGACTGGAACAGCCGCCCCCGCTCGGCCCAGAAGACGCACGCCAGCGCCACCGCCCCGCACGCCGCGATGCCCAGGATCATCGGCGTCGCCGTGCCCGCGAACTGCTGGCCGATCAGGAAGCCGGCGATCGAGCCGAAGGTGGTCGAGATGAAGCCCTGCGCCGAACTGGCCGTGCCGGCGATGTGGCCCATCTTCTCCATCGCCATGGCCCCGAAGTTGCCGGCGACGAAGCCGAAACAGAACATCGTCAGACCCTGCATCACGCCGAAGACCCAGATGGTTTCGTGCCCGGTGATCGAGATCAGGGCGTGGACCGCCGCCACCGCCGTGAAGCCGATCAGCGCCCAGTGCGACAGCATCCGGCTGCCGAACCGCTCGACGAAGGTGGCGTTCAGCAGGCTGGCCGCCGCGATGCCCGAGGCGATCGCCGCGAACACCAGCGGGAAGGCGGCCTCGGCATTGAAGACGTGGGCGAACACCTGCTGCGACGAGTTCAGGAAGCCGAACAGCGCCCCCGTGATCGCCGTCATGGCCAGGGTATAGCCCAGCGACTGCCGCTCGGTCAGGGCCTCCCTGAACGCACCGGCGATGCGCGCAACCTGGATCGGCAGGCGATCTTCGGGCTTCAGCGTCTCGGGCAGCCGGATCGCCGCCCACAGCATCACCGCCGACCCGGCCAGCGCCAGCACCCCGAAGATCCACGGCCACGGCGCCACCACCAGAATGGCCGCCCCCAGACTCGGCGCAATGATCGGCACGCCCAGGAAGACGAGGAAGCTCAGGCTCATCACCCGCGCCATCGTCCGGCCCTCATAGCGGTCGCGCACGATGGACACCGCCAGCACCCGCAACGACGCCGCGCCCAGCCCGCAGCCCAGCCGCGCGATGATCAGCATCTCGAACGTCTGGGCGAACGCCGCCATCGCGGCGAACAGGACGTACAGCCCCACGCCCAGCATCAGCACCGGCTTGCGCCCGTACCGGTCCGCCAGCGGCCCATAGAGGATCTGCGCCACGCCGAAGCCCATCAGATAGGCCGTCACGATCCACTGCCGGTCGTTCTCGCGCGCCACGCCCAGCGCGTCGCCGATGGCGGGCAGGGCCGGCAGCATGGAGTCGATCGCCAGCGCGTTCAGCGCCATCAGACACGCCACCAGCGCCACGAACTCCGGAAAGCCCGGCCCCCTCCGGGCGGGAAGAGCAGCGGTGGGGGCGTCGAGGGTCATCCCGGCCAGATGCGACCGCCTGTCGCGGTCCGCAACCTTCGCACCTGCAAAAAAGTCCCCCGGAAACGCGACGTGACTTCAGCCCGACAGGGTCCCGGCCGACACGCGCGCGGCCTCGGTCTCACGGCCCGCCGCCCGGCGCTCGCTGTACCGGTCCACCAGATGGTCGGAACGATCGCGGGTCAGCAGCGTGAACTTCACCAGCTCCTCCATGACGTCGACGATGCGGTCGTAGTAGGCCGAGGGCTTCATCCGGCCATCCGCCTCGAACTCCTGCCATGCCTTGGGCACCGAGGACTGGTTGGGGATGGTGATCATCCGCATCCATCGTCCCAGCAGGCGCAGGCCGTTGACGGCGTTGAACGACTGCGACCCGCCCGACACCTGCATGACCGCGAGCGTCCGCCCCTGCGTCGGCCGCATGCCGCCGGAGTTCAGCGGCAGCCAGTCGATCTGGGATTTGATCACCCCGGTCAGGGCACCGTGCCGCTCCGGACTGCACCAGACCTGGCCTTCGGACCACATCGACAGGGTCCGCAGCTCCTGCACCTTGGGATGCTCGTCCCCCTCCGCGTCGGGCAGCGGCAGGCCGCGTGGGTCGAAGATGCGCGTTTCGCACCCCAGATGCCGCAGGATGCGCGCCGCTTCCTCCGTCGCCAGCCGGCTGTAAGACCGCTCGCGCAGCGACCCGTACAGCAGCAGGATCCTGGGCGGGTGCGAGACCCGCACGACAGGCTCCAGTCTTGCGGGATCGGAAGGCGTGAGAAAATCTGCGTCGAACAGCACTTGATCGGTCATTCATTTCCATTATTCAGGATTTATGGAAATGACAATCGCGGTCAGGTCGCTTTCGGCTCTCGCGCACGAAGGTCGGCTGTCGGCCTATCGCCTGCTGGTCCAGGCCGGTCCTGCGGGTCTGGCCGCCGGCGACCTGGCGCGCCGGCTGGGCACGCCGGCCAACACCCTGTCGACCAATCTGGCGGTGCTGGCGCAGGCCGGTCTCGTCGCGTCGCGTCGCGACGGACGCTCGATCATCTACACCGCCCGCTTCGATGTCATGGGCCAGCTCATGGCCTTTCTGGCCCGGGACTGCTGCGCCGGAGCGCCCGAGGTTTGCCTGCCCGTTTTCGCCTGTGCGGAAGATCGCTGAGATGACCCTGTTCGAACGCTGGCTGACGCTGTGGGTCGCCCTCTGCATCGTCGCCGGGATCGGGCTGGGCTGGCTGCTGCCCGGCCTGTTCGGCGCGATCGCGGCGGCGGAGGTGGCGAAGGTCAACCTCCCGGTCGCCGGACTGGTCTGGCTGATGATCGTGCCCATGCTCCTGCGCGTGGACTTCGCGGCCCTGGGCCAGGTCGGACGCCACTGGCGCGGCATCGGCGTGACCCTGTTCGTCAACTGGGCCGTCAAGCCCTTCTCCATGGCCCTGCTGGCGTGGCTGTTCGTGTCGACCCTGTTCCGGCCCTGGCTGCCGGCCGATCAGATCGAGAGCTACGTCGCCGGCCTGATCCTGCTGGCCGCGGCTCCCTGCACCGCCATGGTCTTCATCTGGAGCCGGCTGACCGACGGGGAGCCGAACTTCACCCTCAGTCAGGTCGCCCTGAACGACGCCATCATGATCGTGGCCTTCGCCCCGATCGTCGGCCTGCTGCTTGGACTGGCGGCGGTGATCGTGCCTTGGGACACCCTGCTGCTGTCCGTGGGGCTGTACATCGTCCTGCCGGTCATCCTGGCCCAGATCGCCCGACGGATCGTTCTGGCGCGCGGCGGTCCGGAAGCACTCGACCACCTGCTGCACCGGCTGGGGCCCGTGTCCACCAGCGCCCTTCTGGCCACCTTGATTCTGCTGTTCGGCTTTCAGGGCGAGCGCATCCTTGCCCAGCCCCTGATCATCGCCCTTCTGGCTGTGCCGATCCTGATCCAGGTCTATTTCAACGCCGGCCTCGCCTATCTGCTGAACCGCGCGACGGGCGAGGCGCACCGCGTCGCCGGCCCCTCGGCCCTGATCGGCGCGTCAAACTTCTTCGAGCTTTCCGTCGCGGCCGCCATCAGCCTGTTCGGCCTCAACTCCGGCGCCGCGCTCGCCACCGTCGTCGGCGTGCTGGTCGAGGTCCCGGTCATGCTGTCCGTCGTGTGGATCGTGAACCGCACCCGCGGATGGTATGAGGCCGCGCCCGCCGTCCGCCGCGTCTCCGGAGACCCGTCATGACCATCACCGTCTTCCACAATCCGGCCTGCGGCACCTCCCGCAACGTGCTGCAGCTCGTCCGCGACGCCGGCCATGAGCCCGAGGTCGTCGAGTATCTGAAGACCGGCTGGACGCGCCCCCAGCTCACCGACCTGCTGGCCCGCATGGACGCCCGCCCGCGCGACGTCCTGCGCGTCATGGGCACCCGCGCGGAGGAGGCCGGCCTGACCGACCCGTCCGTCTCCGACGACGCCCTGATCGACGCCATGGTCGCCGACCCGATCCTCGTGAACCGGCCGATCGTGGTCACGCCGAACGGGGCGGTGCTGGCCCGTCCCAAGGAAGCGGTCCTGCCCTTGCTGGCCGGCCTGTGACCGCCTCCGCCGCGCCGCCCGAGGCGCTCTGGCGCGGCAAGCCGGTCCCCCCGCCCGACGCCTGGCCCGCCGCCCGCGTCTTCGACCGCTCGCCCCTGTGCCGTCAGGCCGACTTCGAGACCCCGTGGTTCCCGTGGTGGACCGAAAGCCTCGGCGAGCGCCTGCGCTATCACCGCAAGCTGTGGGAGTTCGTCTTCGTCACCCAGGCCCTGCACGAGCGCGGCCTGCTGCGCATGGGGGCCCGCGGCCTCGGCTTCGGCGTCGGTCAGGAGCCCCTGCCCGCCTGTTTCGCCGCCCGCGGCTGCCGCATCGTCGCCACCGATCTGGACCCGGACGAGGCCGCCCGCATCGGCTGGACCGACACCGCCCAGCACGCCGCCGACCTCGCCCCGCTGCAGCGCCCGCACCTGTGCCCGCCCGACGTCCTGATCGAGCGCGTCGCCTTCCGCACCGCCGACATGACCGCCATCCCGTCAGACCTGACCGGCTTCGACTTCTGCTGGTCCGCCTGCGCGCTGGAGCACCTCGGCTCCATCGCCGCCGGGCTGGACTTCATCGAGGCCTCGCTGGCCACGCTCCGCCCCGGCGGCGTCGCCGTCCACACCACCGAGTTCAACCTGACGTCCGACGACGACACCGTCGACCATCAGGGCACGGTTCTTTTCCGCGCCCGCGACCTGCGCGCGCTGGCCGAACGGCTGACCGCGCAGGGTCACCGCGTCGCCCCGCTGGACCTGACCCCCGGCGACGCCCCGCTGGACCGCTTCCTCGACCTGCCCCCCTACCGGCCTGAGCCCCACCTCCGGCTGGCGCTCGAGGGCTTCGAGACCACCTCGGTCGGGATTATCGTCACCAGGGCGTCCTGATCGGTTGAGGCGGATCGCCTCGCGAGCCGGCCGAGACCGTGAATCAGGCGCCCCAGAAAGGGGCCGGGCCTCACCGCGGCGCAATCAGCTCCAGCCCCGCCCCCGGGGCCTCGCCCGGCCGCCGCGTCACCACGTCCAGCCGCGCGTCCAGCGTCACCTCCTTCAGCGCCGCCTCCATCAGCGCCGGCAGGGTCCCGGCGTCCTCCGGCGCCATGCGCACGTCCAGCAGGAAGCCGTTGTCCGCCTCGCCGGCCCATTTCGCCAGCGCCAGCCACGCCCCCTTCACCTGCGGCGCGGCGCCCAGCGCCCGCGTCACCCCCTCGACCAGCCCCGGCGGCGTGTCCTTCGGCCGGGCCAGGGCGATCGGCGTGCGCAGCCCCTCGCCCGGCGCCGTCATCCCCAGCAGCGCCCCGATCGCGGCCGAGCTCCACCGCACCCCGTGCCCGTGCCCGGGGTTCAGCACCGCGTCGCGCCCCATCACCGAGGTCAGCAGGTCCCGCCCCGCAAAGCTGACCGGCGTCGCCTCCGGCAGGGTCGCCGCCACCCGCTCCCGCGCCGTGAACAGCGCCGTCGCCACCGATCCGTCCTGCCCCCGCCCGGTCACCAGCGTCAGTGGATCGCCCGCCGGGTCCGCCCCCGCCGGCACCCCGGCCCACAGGTCGTGCACCAGCACCGCCGCCTCGAATTCCTTCCGCGCTTCCGCCCCGCCCCCCGTCGCCGCCACCAGCAGGCGTTCGAGGTCGTTCAGGGGCGTGAAGTCAGGCGCGGCGGCGGCGGTCATCGGGCGGGCTCCGGAAAAAACGAGCGCCCGTCCTAGCCCGTCCCCGCGTCGGGCGGAACCGGGGCCTCCCCGCCCGCCTTGAGCCCGCCCCCCGCGCGCGTCATCATGCGCCCATGACCGACACGCCTCCGCGCCGCCTGCGCGACCTCCCCGGCCTCGACGCGCTGGAGTTGGCCGCCCTGATGAAGCCCCGCCTCGCCGACCCGGACCAGCGCCACGACCACCCCCAGGTCGATGAGGCGGTGCAGGCCGCCTTCGGCCTGACGCTGGATCAGGCCGAGGCCACCGCCCTGCCCCCCGACTGGCCCGACCACCTGACCCGACTGGACCGGAAAACCCCCGCCGAACTGGTCGAGGCCTTTGAACAGGAGGGCTGGGACGTCACCGACGGCAAGCGCAAACCCCTGCGCATCCTGCCCCTGATGGCCCTGCCGCTGGCGCTGGCGATCCGCGGCGTGGCGGGCACTCTCCCCTTCCAGCCCGAGCCAGAAGTCAGGTCCACCGACTGGGGCCGCGCGCTGGCCGCGGACGCGAAGCGGTTCAGGAAGGGGTGAGTGCGTCGCGGTGAAGGTGGCGGCCGTCCGCTAGTTGAGCGCCTCACGCCTCTGAACGAGTTCAATGAACTCCCCAAGAGACATCAGCCACGACTGCTGATCTGCCTGATAGGTTTCGAACAGGCCGCGCGGCAGGACCAGCTGCAGTCCTTCTTCTCGCATCTCATCCGTCTGGTGGCGGGAGATTCCGGGTTCGAGCGTAATCAGGTGCTTTTCGGGGATGCGCGCGCCTTCGGACAGGACCTGCCGCCATCGATCCTTGCAGGAAGACTTCGAGCCGAGGAGCGTGAGACGGTCGGTCGGGACCGAGAGGTCCGCGTACTGCGCGCTACCGGGGAACAGAAAGTCTGGCTTGCGCTTCCCCTCCGTCCTCGCGCCCCGCTCGTGTTGCAGGCCTAGTTCCTTGAAGAGAAACTCAAGGTGGTTCTCGAGGGAATAGCCAGCCCGCGCCTTGCGTCGGTTCTGGACGCTCAACGAAAAGCGAACGAACGCGTCCACGTTCGCCACGCCCTCGCCATCTACGAAACCGGCCTCAAGGCGTTCACCGATGAGATGGCGCTCGAACGTGAAGAACAGCAGCTCTTCGAACTCCAGCCATTTCAGCAGTGCGGTATCCGGGTCGACGGAGAAGTTGATCGGCCCCAGCCACTCTCGCGCGACGGCAGAGAACCTGGCGGTTGTCGGGAAGGTGTCGCCAAACTTGCGCTCCAGCCTGGCCAACCAGTCCGCATCTTCAACCGTCGCATCGATGCCGATCAGTCCGAGGACGTAGCGAGCGGCGGGTCCGATCTCGACGTCAGGTCCGGATTCAAGATCACGAATGATCAGGTCGCCGCCTTGGACGTCCAGATTGAACAGCCACAAAAGTTGCCGCTCGATGCTGCTTCCCGAGGTGCAGAACAGAAGCGCGAGACGGCCATCCTTGCCGTAGGCGGCGAACAACGTGTCCCCCGCGCGGGCCCGACGGATCACAGCCTCCGCCGCCTTCGGGTAGTAGAGGCGGGGCTCCGGCTCACGATGCGACTGGCCACGACGGCTGTCGTACCAAGTTCCCGTACCATCATACGCCAGCGGCTCTTCACCGTCGGAGAGCCACACATAGGTGGCCGGAATTTTTCGCTTTTCCGCGGGCACGCCGAGGAACCGCTGAAAGGCCTCGACACCCTGAAGTTCGTGACCCTTCGAAACCAGCGGATCAATCTCTGTGGCAGCCAGAGACTTCACTCCGACGCCGACAAAAAACTCCGAAAGGTATCCGCGCTTCACCTGCCGCCTACGATGTCGAGACGCCGTTCATCGGCGACGATCCAGTGAGCCAGCAGATCCGTCACTTCGTCAAACGATCGGGTGGCCTCGCGCCCCTTGAGCGCGCATTCCCACACCGTCGCCACGCGCCATCCCGCTTGTAAAAGCGCATCCATCGCCCGCGCGTCCACCTCCCGGTTCCGCTCGATCTTCGCCCGCCAGAACTCCTCCCGGGTCTTCGGCCATTTGAATAGATGGCACCCATGCCCGTGCCAGAAGCAGCCGTGCACAAAGATCACCGCCCGGTGTTTCGGCAGGCAGATGTCCGGCTTGCCCGGCAGGTCGCAGTGCAGCCGATAGCGAAAGCCGCGCGCGTGCAGCGCCTTGCGGATCATCAGCTCCGGCTTCGTGTTCTTGCCCCGGATGCCGGACATCATCCGGCTGCGCGTGGCGGTGTCGACGACGTCAGCCAAGCCCGGCCTTCGGCCGCTTCCCCAGCGCCGCGAACAGGTGCGGCTTCATATGCTCGGCGACGGCTTTCACGGCCGGCACGACAACAGAATTCCCGAACTGGCGATAGGCCTGGGTGTCCGACACGGGGATGACGAAGTCCGCGCCGCGCGGCGTGTCGAACCCCATCAGACGGGCGCACTCGCGGGGCGTCAGCCGGCGCGGCGCCTTGCCGTCCTCCTGCTTCACCAGGATCTCCGACCCGTCCTTGTAGTAGCGCGCCGACAGGGTGCGGGCCACGTCGCCGGGCCCGACCAGGCCGAAGCCAAACCCGTTGCCGGCGGCCTGGTGCTTCTCCTTGTACCGCTGCAGATAATTCCACAGGTGGTCGGTCAGCGTGTACTTGTCGGCCACACGGCCCGAGTTGCCGACCGTGTATTTCTGATCCGGGATTTCCGACTCGTCGCCTTCGAGGTGCAGGATTTCGACCAGCTTCGGCGCGGCCTCCGGCATCTTCATCGCGTCGAACCGGAAGCCCTGTTCCTCGCGGAAACCGACGATGAATATCCGCTCGCGGTGCTGGGGCGTCCAGTGCCGGCCGTCGATGATGCGGAAGTCGATGGCGTAGCCCAGCTCCTTCGTCAGCACGTCCTTTATGGTCTGGAAGGTGCGGCCCTTGTCGTGGCTGACCAGGTTGCGGACGTTCTCCAGCAGGAATGCCGCCGGGCGATGATGCGCGATGATCCGCGCCACGTCGAAGAACAGCGTCCCTTGCGTCGCGTCGGCGAAACCATGGGCGCGGCCCAAGGCATTCTTCTTCGACACCCCGGCGATCGAGAACGGCTGGCATGGAAACCCGGCCAGCAAGACGTCATGGGCCGGAATGTCGGTCACGGCGACCTTGGTGATGTCGCCGTTGATCTCGTGATCGTCGTCCGGGAAGTTCGCGCGATAGGTCTTCTGGCTGTACTTGTCCCACTCGGACGTAAAGACGCACTTCCCGCCGATCGCCTCGAACCCGCGCCTCAGCCCGCCGATCCCCGCGAACAGGTCGATGAAGGTGAAGTCGGCGGCGGTCTCAGCTCCGCCACGGACCAGTTGCAGCTTGGGGTGCGTCGGCGTGGGGTCTGCTTTCGGCCCGTCGATGTAGCCCAGCGCCACGGCGCGGTCCGCCACGGCCTTCCCCGCCTGCTTCACCATCTGCGCATACTCCGACACGGCCGAATCCCGTGCTGCTTCAGCCTGACAGGTTGTGGCGATTCAGCCAGGAGAACAAGAAGGGAACGACCGGGACTGATTGACCCTCAATCCCCGTCCATCTTCAGCGCGGCGATGAACGCCTCCTGCGGGATCTCCACCTTGCCGAACTGGCGCATGCGCTTCTTGCCGGCCTTCTGCTTTTCCAGCAGCTTCTTCTTGCGGGTGGCGTCGCCGCCGTAGCATTTGCTGGTCACGTCCTTGCGCAGGGCGCGGACGGTTTCGCGGGCGATGATCTTGCCGCCGATGGCCGCCTGGATGGGGATGACGAACATGTGGGGCGGGATCAGCTCCTTCATCTTCTCCACCATGCCGCGGCCGCGCGTCTCGGCCCGGGCGCGGTGGACCAGCATGCTCAGCGCGTCGACCGGCTCGCCATTGACGAGGATGCTCATCTTCACCAGGTCGCCCTGTTTGTAGTCGGTCAGCTCATAGTCGAAGCTGGCATAGCCCTTCGAGATGGACTTCAGCCGGTCGTAGAAGTCGAACACCACCTCGTTCAGCGGCAGCTCATAGACCACCAGGGCGCGGGCGCCGACGTAGGACAGCTCCTTCTGCTCGCCGCGGCGGTCCTGACACAGCTTGATGACCCCGCCCAGATATTCGTCGGGGGTCAGGATGGTGGCCTTGATCCACGGCTCGTGGATCTCGAGGATCTGCATCACGTCGGGCAGGTCGGCCGGGTTGTGCAGGTCGATGGTCGTGCCGTCGCGCTGCTTGATCTTGTAGACCACGCTGGGGGCGGTCGCGATCAGGTCGAGGTTGAACTCGCGGCTGAGGCGCTCCTGGATGATCTCCAGATGCAGCAGGCCCAGGAAGCCGCAGCGGAAGCCGAAGCCCAGCGCGGCGCTCGATTCCATCTCATAGGTGAAGCTGGCGTCGTTCAGGCGCAGGCGGGCGATGGCGGCGCGCAGGTCCTCGAAGTCGGCGGCGTCGACCGGGAACAGGCCGCAGAAGACCACCGACTGGACCTCCTTGAACCCCTTCAGCGGTTCGGCGGTGGGCTTCTTCTCGTCGGTGATGGTGTCGCCGACGGCGGCGTGGGCGACCTCCTTGATCTGGGCGGTGATGAAGCCGACCTCGCCCGGGCCCAGCTGGTCGACCGGGGTGTTCTTGGGCAGGAAGACGCCGACGCGGTCGACCAGATGGGTCGAGCCGTTCTGCATGAACTTGACCCGCTGGCCGGCCTTCAGCACGCCGTCGAACACGCGCACCAGCAGGACGACGCCCAGATACGGGTCGTACCAGGCGTCGACCAGCATGGCCTTCAGCGGGGCGTCCTGCGTGCCCTTGGGAGCCGGCAGGCGGGTGACGATGGCCTCCAGCACGTCCTCGATGCCGATGCCGGACTTGGCCGAGCACAGCACGGCGTCCGAGGCGTCGATGCCGATGACCTCCTCGATCTGCTCGCGCACGCGCTCGGGCTCGGCGGCGGGCAGGTCGATCTTGTTCAGGACCGGCACGATCTCGTGGTTGTTGTCGATGGCCTGGTAGACGTTGGCCAGGGTCTGGGCCTCGACGCCCTGCGACGCATCCACCACCAGCAGCGACCCCTCGCACGCCGCCAGCGACCGGCTGACCTCATAGGCGAAGTCCACGTGCCCCGGCGTGTCCATCAGGTTCAGGACATAGTCCAGCCCGTCCTTCGCCCGATAGTTCAGACGCACCGTCTGCGCCTTGATCGTGATCCCCCGCTCCTTCTCGATCTCCATGTTATCAAGAACCTGAGCCGACATCTCGCGCGCCGTCAGACCCCCGGTCACCTGAATCAGGCGGTCGGAAAGGGTCGATTTGCCGTGGTCGATGTGCGCGACCACGGAGAAGTTCCGGATGCGCTCGATGGGGGTCTTGAGGTTCGTCATTGTCGGGCGCGGTTAGCATGGGCTGAGCCGCGACGCCACGGCGCGCGACGATGCGCACCCGGTTGCGTCATGCGCTGCAACATTACTTTAGCGTAACGGCGTCGCGCCCCCCTTGGGAGATGCGCGGGAAACCTGTATGCAGCCGCTTGTCAACGACGGTGGACCTCCCCCTGCCGTCCTTCCTGAACCTTGAGGTGTCTCCGTGAAGATTGCGCGTCGATTGGGCGTCGTGGCCGCAGGGCTTGCGATGCTGGGCGTTCTGGCCGCGTGCGGCGGCCATTCCGAAGACGCCGCCGCCACGACCGACGAAGCGCGGGGCCGCCAGACGGTCACGGCCGCGACTGTGCGACTGGTCAACCTGCCCCGCGTGCTGACCGCCTCGGGCAGCGTCTCCCCGTGGGAAGAGGTGCCCGTCGGTGCCGAGACCGGAGGGCTGGTGGCCACGGCCGTCTACGTCGACGAGGGTGCCTACGTCCGTCAGGGCCAGCCGCTGGTGCAGTTGAACGACTCGGTTCTCCGCGCCCAGGTCCGGCAGCAGGAGGCCCAGGTCGCCACCGCCCGCGCCAATCTGGCCCGTGACGAAGCTGCTCTGGCCCGCGCGCAGGAACTGAAGGAGCGCGGATACCTGTCGCAGGCCTCGCTGGACACCGCCACGGCCAACCAGCGCGCGGCCGCCGCCGCGCTGCAGTCGGCCGAGGCCGCCCTGTCGGAACAGCGCACGCGCCTGTCCCAGACCGTCATCCGCGCGCCGGTGTCCGGCCGCATCATCAGCCGCAGCGTCACCCGTGGCCAGATCGTCCAGGCGGGAACCGAACTGTTCCGCATGGTGCGCGACGGCCGACTGGAGTTGGACGCCCAGGTGCCGGAGGCGGATCTGCCGCTGGTGCGCGCCGGGCAAACCGCCACCATCGTTTCCGAAGAGGCCGGGTCGGTCGTTGGCACCGTCCGGATCGTGACGCCCGAGGTCGATCCGCAGACGCGTCTCGGCGTGGCGCGCGTGGCTCTGCCCGAAAATGCGGCGCTGCGCCCCGGCATGTTCGCGCGCGCCGAGATCAACGTCGGTGCCCAGCCCGCCTTCGTCGTGCCGTCCAGCTCGATCGTCTATCGGGAGGGCAAGGCCGGCGTCTATGTGATCGGGGCCAATGACGCGGTCGCCTTCCGCGCGGTGTCCACGGGCACCCGACAGGGCGACGATCTGGCCGTCACCGGGCTTCGCGCGGGTGAACGGGTGGTCGTTTCAGGCGCCGGCTTCCTCGGTGACGGCGACCGGGTCACCGTCGGCACGGCTCGCCCCGCCGCCGCTTCCGCTGCCGCCGCTCCGGCCAAGAAGGCCGCCAACTGATGAATTTCAATAACATCTCATCCTGGTCGATTCGGAATCCGATTCCGATCATCCTGATGTTCGTGGTGCTGACGATCGCGGGGATCGGCAGCTACTTCAACCTGCGGACCAACAACTTTCCCGACGTCGACCTGCCGGTCGTGGCGGTCACCATCGTCCAGGCCGGTGCCTCGCCGACCGAGATGGAGACCCAGGTCACCCGCATGATCGAGGACTCAGTCGCGGGTCTCGGTCAGGTGCGCCACATCACCTCGGTGGTGAACGAGGGCGTGTCGACCACCTCCATCGAGTTCCAGCTGGGCGTCGATCTGGAGAAGGTCACCAACGACGTCCGCAACGCCGTCAGCCGCATCCGTCAGCAGCTGCCGGCCGACGTGCAGGAACCGATCGTCCAGCGCATCGAGTTCACGGCCATCCCCTTCGCCAATTTCGTGGTGCGGGCCCCGGGCATGAGCCCGGAGGAGCTGAGCTGGTTCGTCGACGACACTGTGTCCAAGCGCCTGCTGGCGATCCGCGGCATCAGCCAGGTTAGCCGCGACGGGGGCGTCAGCCGCGAGATCCGCATCAAGCTGGACCCGGCGCGGCTGGAAGCCTTCGGCGTCACCGCCTCGGCCGTGTCGAACCAGCTGCGGGCCCAGAACATCAACCTGCCCGGCGGGCGGGGCGAGGTCGGCGGGTCCGAACAGGCGATCCGCACCGTCGGCTCGGCCCAGTCGATCGAGCAGCTGCGCGAGACCCTGATCCCGGTCGCCGGTCGCACGGTCCGTCTGGGCGACCTCGGCGAGGTGACCGACGAATGGTCCGAGCAGCGGGGGCGCGCGCGTTTCAACGGGCAGGAGGTCGTCGGCTTCGGCATCTCGCGCGCCATCGGCTCGTCCGAGGTCGACGTCTACCACCGCGCCGTCGCCGAGCTGGAGAAGCTGGACGCCGAGCGCGACGACATCACCGTCGAGGAGGTGGCCAACACCACCCAGGACGTCATCAACAACTTCCACGCTTCGGTCGAGACCCTGCTGCTGGGCGCGCTTTTGGCCGTGGCGGTGGTGTTCATCTTCCTGCGCGACTGGCGCGCGACGATCATCTGCGCCTGCGCCATCCCGTTGTCGCTGATCCCGACGTTCTGGATCATGGATCTGACGGGCCAGTCGTTGAACGTGGTCAGCCTGCTGGCCCTGTCGCTGACGATCGGGGTGTTGGTCGACGACGCGATCGTGGAGATCGAGAACATCGTCCGGCACATCCGCGACGGCAAGGTGCCCTATCCAGCGGCCATCGAGGCGGCCGACGAGATCGGCCTGGCCGTGGTCGCCACCACGGCCACCCTGATCGCCGTGTTCGCCCCGACCGGTTTCATGCCGGGCGTGGTCGGTCAGTTCTTCAAGAGCTTCGCCATCGCGGCCTGCGTCAGCGTCTTCTTCTCGCTGGTCGTGGCACGGACCCTGACTCCGCTGATGGGCGCCTACATGCTCAAGCGGGACCAGGGCAAGGAACACGGGGACCCGTTCTGGATGGGTCCGTATCTCCGAGCCCTCCGCTGGACCCAAGGCAACTCGTCGCCCAAGGCCCTTGTTGAGGACCGCAAGGCCCGGCGCGGCAGCTGGGTGCGGCGCAAGGTCATGTGGCGCGTGTTCGACCACCGCATCTGGGTGCTGGGCATGGGGACGGTGTTCTTCGTCTTCTCGATCTTCCTCGCGTCACAGCTGCCCGGCGAGTTCATCCCGGTGGAGGACATCTCGCGGTCGACCGTGACCGTTCAGATGGCACCTGGAACGACCCTCGATGAGACCGACGCGGCCGTGGAGCGGATCACCGACGAACTGATGTCCCAGCCGGAGGTCCGCTCCGTCTATTCCTCGATCGGCTCGGCGACCGTCAGCTTCGGTCCGGGCGGTGGCGGCGGAGCAGGCGAGGTCCGCAAGGCCAATCTGACGGTCAACCTGACCAAGCGGGCCGATCGTTCGCTGACCCAGCAGGAGTTCGAGCGGAAGATGGGCCCCATCTTGGCCCAGGTTCCCGGCGCGCGCATCCAGTTCGGCGTCGCCGGCGGCGGCTCGGGCCTGCTGACCATCGCGCTGGTCGGCGACGACCCGGCGGTGCTGGAGCCGGCCGCAGCCCGCCTGGAGCGCGACATGCGCAACATCGACGGCCTGTCGAACGTGATCTCCTCGTCGTCGCTGGTCCGGCCGGAGATCCTGATCACGCCGAAAACGGACGTGGCGGCGTTGCAGGGCGTGTCGTCCGCCGACATCAGCCAGGTGGCGCGCGTGGCCACCCTCGGCGACGCCGACCAGTTGCTGCCCAAGTTCAACCTCGGCGACCGCCAGGTTCCTATCCGGGTCATGCTGCGCCAGGACGCGCGGCAGGATCTGGGCGTGCTTCAGAACCTGAAGGTCCCAACCGCCTCCGGCGCTGTGGTCCCTTTGTCCTCGGTGGCCGACATCACCTTCGGCGCCGGACCGAACCAGATCGACCGTCTGGATCGCCGGCGCGTGGCCAACATCACCGCTGAGCTGACCGGCGTCGCACTCAGCGAGGCCACCCTCGCCGTGAACGAGCTGGACAGCATGAAGAATCTGCCTGCCGGTGTTCAACAGCAGCTGACCGGCGACGCGGAGAGCAACATGGAGCTCGTCACCGGCTTCCTGTTCGCCATCGTGACGGGCATTCTTCTGATGTATGTCGTGCTGGTGCTGCTGTTCGGCAGTTTCTTCCACCCGATAACCATCCTGGCGGCGCTTCCGGTATCGTTCGGGGGTGCCTTCCTGGCCCTGCTGATCACCGGCAAGTCGCTGTCCATGCCGGCGCTGATCGGCATCATCATGCTCACGGGCATCGCGGCGAAGAACTCCATCCTTCTGGTCGACTACGCGATCATGGCGATGAAGGGCGGGATGAACCGCAACGAGGCCTTGCTGGACGCTGCCCACAAGCGGGCCCGGCCGATCATCATGACCACCTTCGCCATGGGCCTCGGCATGCTGCCCATCGCCCTGGCGTTCGGCGAAGGCACGGCCTTCCGCAGCCCCATGGCCATCGCCGTGATCGGGGGCCTGATCACCTCGACGGCCCTGTCATTGCTGTTCGTGCCGGTCGTGTTCTCGGTGATCGACGGGTTCAAGAGCCGCCTCACCCGCGTCGGCGGGCGGATATTCCACGCCCAGCGTGACGCGGAAGGCGAAGAGCGTCCGGCCGAGTGATCTGCCGACGACGGACTGGACCGAGGGCCGCTTCCCGTGGGGGCGGCCCTCTTGGTTTGCGCGGGAACGCGGTGCGGTCCTCCCGACCGGGAGCGACGCCCTGATTCCCCAGCGATGTGAGGGCAAGGGTGCCTGCGCAAAAGAAAACCGGCCGGAGTCGCCTCCGGCCGGTCGGTCTCAGGTTTGGCGTTCGCCGATCAGTAGCGATAGCGCAGGGTCATGCCGTAGGTCCGCGGCGCGCCGTTGAAGGCATTGTAGGTCTGGCTGTCCAGCGCCGGGTTGTAGAAGGTGCCGTTGGGCTGAACCGTTGACTGGAAGGCCGAGCCCTGCAGGAAGGCGTTGTAGGCGACCTGGATATATTCCTCGTCGGTCAGGTTCTGAACCCAGCCTTCCAGGGTCCAGCGTTCGTCCTCCGTGCCGATCGACACGCGGCCATTCAGCATGGTGAAGGCTTCCTGATCCTTGAAGGGGATCAGGTCCGACCCGGTGTTGTAGTCGCTCATGTACTTGGCCGAGAGCGAGAAGCCGCCGCGCAGGCCGCCGCCCAGGCTGCGGTCGAAGGTGACCGACGCCGATCCAGACCATTCCGGAGCGAACGAGGCTGTCGCACCCGGCAACAGCGACAGCTGCGGGAAGTTGGCCGGATTGGCCAGGTCCGCGGCGGTGAAATCGCCATACTTGGTCTCGGTGTAGGTCACGCCGCCCGAGAAGCTCAGGCCTTCGATCGGGGTGAACCAGACGAAGTCGGCGTCGACGCCGCGCGAGGTCAGCTCCGGGATCGACTCGACGACGAACGACGTACCGAGGAACGTGTTCAGCTGGAAGTCGCTGAAGGTCTGATCGAAGTAGGTCGCGTTCAGAAGCACCGTGCGATCCAGAAGGGTCAGCTTGGCGCCCAGCTCGTAGCTGTCCACGACTTCCGACGGGAACAGCAGAGAGGCGTTCGGCGTGATGCCCGTCTGCACGCGGTCAAGGTTGTAGCCGAAGCTCTTGTAGCCCCGGGCATAGGAACCATAGACCATCGCCTCCGGCGAAATGCGGTACGAGGCCTTGATCGTACCCGACAGTTCTCCGTCGCTTTCCGACTCCGACACGACGCGGTTGTCGTAGAGCGGGTTCGACCAGGGCAGGCACAGCCGGCCGAGGATCAGCGGAGCGTTGGCCGCGCCCACGGCACCGGCGATCGCCGTCTGGTTGGCAAGGCCGGCCGCGCAGGTCAGACCGGCTTGATCGGAGCCGTTGGTCTGAAGGCCGTCGAGGCTCTTGTCGTCATACGTGTATCGCAGGCCCAGGGTCAGATCGAGCTGCTCGGTCACCGAGAAGGTGTTGTTGGTGTAGATGGCGAACGAGTCCGAGCGCTGGTCGTAGACGTCCTCAATCGACTGACCCGGCAGGAAGACGGGACCCGTAGGAGCCAGCGGGCTCGGCGGGAGTTGGCTCCCGCCCGTGCCGAGGCAGCCCTGGATCTGCGGCGCGGTAGTGCCCGGACGGGTGAAGCAGCCGATGATGCTGGGGCTGACCGGGATCAGTGGGTTGGCGGCGTTCAACGCGGCGGACAGCTGGAACGCCAGCACCGGAGTGTAGTCAGCGCCGATGTAGAAGCTGTCGGTTCGTCCGATGTCCTCGCGCGTGGCGAACACGCCGACCAGCCAGTCGAGACGGTCAGTCGCTCCGGCGAGGCGGAACTCCTGCGTCATGTTCTCGACCGTGAAGCCGAAGTCGCCGTCCTGCAGACGATAGGCGACGTCGGCGCCGGTGAAGTCCGCGTCCTGGCCGTTGACGAAGCCCCAATCACGCCACGAGGTGATCGACGTCAGGGTCGCGCCACCGAACATCGACGGCATGTCGATGTTCGCCTCGACCGAGAGGCCGCGATCCTCGACTTCCTGCCCCGTCGAACGGTTGGCGAAAGCCGTGCGCGAGAACGGCAGCGCGCCGAAGCCGGGCGCCGGAGGACGCTGGCCCGTGCCGACCGAGGTGCCGTCGATGAACGGATAGGTCGGGCCGGTGCGCACCTGCGTGCCCACGCAGCAGTACTCGTCACGCTTGGAATAGTCGGCGATCAGGCGGATCGAGGTGTTTTCGTTCGGGAGCCACAACACCTGACCGCGGACCGTGCCAAAGTCCTGGTTGTTGTCGTCGCGCTCCGGACGCGGGCCGTCCCCGACGTCGATGTTCATGAAGCCGTCACGCAGCCGACGGCCCGCGTAGAGGCGGAAGGCCAAGGTGTCGCTCAACGGTCCGGACACGGATCCCGAGATGGCCTTGGCGTCGTAGTTGCCAACGGTTGCCTCGAAGTTGAACTCCGGCGTGAACGAGGGCTGCTCGGTGATGATGTTGATGACGCCGGCCGAGGTGTTCTTGCCGAACAGGGTGCCCTGCGGCCCCTTCAGCACCTCGATGCGCTGCAGTTCGCCCAGATCGCCGAAACCGACCGAGTTCCGCGAGCGGTACACGCCGTCGATCACGACGCCGACCGAGCTTTCCAGACCGGGGTTGTCGCCGACAGTGCCGACGCCGCGGATGCGGGCCGTCGTCGAAGCTTCCGAGGCCGTGGACGTCACCGTCAGGCCGGGCGTCAGGATCTGCAGATCCTTGATGTCGCTTACGCCGGCGTTCTGCAGCGTTTCCTGCGACAGGGTCGTGACCACGATCGGCACGTCCTGCAGGCTCTGCTCGCGCTTCTGGGCGGTGACGATGATGTCGTCGACGCGCGTGACTTCCTGCTCCTGGGCGGCGGCGACGCCGGCGACCCCGAAGAGTGCCGTCCCGACGACGGCGGCGGACACGGTGGTGCGAAGAATGTGGTTCAGACGCATGTCTATCCCGGCTCCTAGAGCCCGGCCGGAGCGGCCGAGGCGTTCCCAATCCCTAATGACCCCGTCCTTCTTGCGTGACGGCGATCGCCAACGTCCGGGGTAATCCAACCGGTGTCGCGCCACAAGGATAACGCCGCGTTACAGCCCCGTTCGCGCCGCGTCGCGGCCCTCAGTGTGACAAGAAAGCGACGGAAACGCGTGACGCTAGGTCAATATTCGTGCGTCACGGCGCAGTATTCGCCGCCGCCTCGGCCTTTTCCTTGCGCCGGCGACCCGCGGCGGCGAGCACCGCACCCCCGACAACCGCCGAGAGCAAAGATCCCCCGAGCACGCCCAGCTTGACCTCAACCTGCTCCGGAGAGTCGATCGCGCCCGGGAAGGCCAGAGCCCCGATGAACAGGCTCATGGTGAAACCGACCCCGCAGAGCAGGCTGACGCCGTAAACCTCGGGCCATGTGGCACCAGTCGGCTTCGTGCCGACCTTCAGAGCCGAGGCCAGCCAGGCCATGGCCAGCACGCCGACCTGCTTGCCGACGAAAAGGCCCAGGGCGATGCCGATCACCAACGGCGCCGCCAGCTGTTCCAGCCCGATACCGGCGAAGCTGACGCCCGCCTTGGCGAAGGCGAAGATCGGCAGGATGACGTAGGCGACGTAGGGGTGAAGGTCGTGCATCGCCTCCTTCAGCGGCGCCTGTCCGTCGCGCCGTTCCTTGATCGGCACGATGGCGGCAAAGGCCACAGCGGTCAGCGACGTCGACAGACCGGCCTCGACCGTCAGCCACCAGGTCAGGGCGAAACCAAGGAACCAGAAGGGCGACGGGATCTTGCGCCACTGGGCGAAGGCGGCCCCGACGGCCAGAAGTCCGGCGACCCAAAGCAGATGTCCCCAGACGACTCCCTGCGAGAACAGAACCGCGATCAGGGCGATCGCACCCAGATCGTCGACAATAGCGAGGGTGAGCAGGAAGACTCTCAGCGACGACGGCAGGGTGCGCGCGAACACGGCGAACACCGCCAGGGCGAAGGCGATGTCAGTGGCTAGAGGGATCGGCCACCCCTGCGTCGGTCCGCCCAGCGCCGACACCACCCCCAGATAGACCAGGCCCGGCGCGACCATGCCGCCGACCGCCGCCAGCACGGGCGTGGCCAGCTTCTTCGGGTCGCTGAGCTCGCCCCGCAGTATCTCGTATTTGATCTCCAGCCCCACCACGAGGAAGAAGATCGCCATCAGACCTTCCTTGATCCACTCCGAGACGGACATCTCCAGGACGGCCGGGCCGATCTGCAGCACGTGCTCGGCCTTGAGGAAACCGAAGTAGTCCGCCGCGAACGCGGAGTTGGCCAGAATCAGTCCGACAAGGGCCGCCACGCCCAGCACGGCACCCGAGCCGGCCTCGGTCTTGAGGAACTGAAGGGTCAGTCTGCGTGCCATTGCGGCCTCCGGGATCACGAAAGGTCGGGGCGCCAGGTTATCGACGGACGCCGGACCGGTTTCACCCAGTCACGCGGGCGCCGGCCTGGCCCGCGCGGAACCGCAGCGGACCTGATCTCTGCGGTCTACATACCCGCCCGGGTCGGAGGTTCAAGGCTTGGCGGTTGCCTTGTGGACGCGCCGACCGCATCTGCGGCCCATGCCCCTGTCCGACCCGTACAGCCCCGAGCCCCGCGTCTTCGATCTCGGCGAGGAGTATGGCGACGCCGTGCGGGCTGCGGAGTTCCCGCGAACGACCCTGCGATTCCGCAACGACCGCGCCGCGGCCGAGGTGGGTCTGGAGGCGCTGACCGATGCCGAATGGGTCGAGCATTTCGGCCGGTTCGCGCCCCTTCCGGGCCAGCCCGGTCCGATCGCCATGCGTTACCATGGCCACCAGTTCCGCACCTACAATCCTGACCTTGGAGACGGACGGGGTTTCCTGGCGGCGCAGATGCGCGACGACCGCGGACGCCTGATGGATCTCGGCACCAAAGGCTCGGGGCAGACCCCGTGGTCGCGCGGCGCGGACGGCCGGCTGACGCTGAAGGGCGGGATGCGCGAGGTGCTGGCAGCAGAGATGCTGCAGCGGCTGGGGGTGCCGACCAGTCGGGCCTTCAGCCTGATCGAGACCGGGGAAAATCTGGAACGCGGCGACGAGCCTTCACCCACGCGCTCGGCGGTGCTGGTGCGGCTGTCGCACAGCCACATCCGGTTCGGCACCTTTCAACGCGCGGCGTACCTCGGCCGGACCGACATGCTGGAGACCCTGCTGGAGCACGCGCGGTCTCTCTATCACCCGCACGTACCCCCCGGAGACATCGCCGGCTTTCTCGCGGCCGTGGTGGACGCGTCAGCCCGACTGGCGGCGCGCTGGGTCGCGGCGGGCTTCGTGCACGGCGTGCTGAATACCGACAATCTGAACGTCACGGGCGAAAGCTTCGACTACGGTCCGTGGCGCTTCCTGCCGCACTACGAACCGGGATTCACCGCCGCCTATTTCGACCAGTTCGGCCTCTACGCCTTTGCCCGCCAACCAGAGGCCGTGTTCTGGGCCCTGACCCAGCTGGGCGGTGCCCTGAAGACCATCGGCGACACCCAGGCCCTGACTGACGCCCTCAACGGCTTCGGCCCGGCCTACATCCGCGAGCTGCGCGCCGCCTTCCTCGAGCGGCTCGGCGTGCTCAGCCTGGGCGAGGCGGCGGATCAGCGGCTACTGGACTCCGCCCTGGCCCTGCTGCGCGAAGGCGGCGAGGCAATCCGCTGGGAGCCGCTGTTCCACGACTGGTTCGCCGGCTTCGCCTCCTCGGCTCGCGCCCTGTCGGGTCCGCGCGCGGCCCTGTATCAGACCAAGGCCTTCGCCGACTTCCGCTTCGCCCTGTTCGAGCATGAGCCGGACCGGCCCGAGCGGCTTGAGGCCCCGCGTTTCGCCCGAGCCGAACCCGAGGAAATGCTGATCGACGAGGTCGAGGCGATCTGGGCCGCGATCGACCGCGACGACGACTGGCAACCGTTCGAAGCGAAGATCGCACGACTGCGCGAAGCCTGAGCCCGTCTGCCGCGAGGCGCGGAAGCCGCCTGCTGACAGCACCTTGGCAGCAGGCTTCGGGCAATGTCGCCCTGCGGTCGAAAGCCGGCCGCCCCGAACGTCTCGATCCCGTGCGGCGAGACGTCCGCGGCAACGCTTCCTTACGGATTTTTATGCATACGGTCACGCTTCGGCCCCGGTGCTCACGCAGAAGGCGATCACGGATGGTTACGCTGAAGCTTCGCGCCCTTGCGCAATGGGGCAGGCGAACCGATCTCGCGACTGTTACCAATAAGAACCGGAGCGCCCCTCCCCGGGCGACTTTGAGAATGAGCTCTCAGGCCCTTTCCCCGTCGCAGGTCCGCCTGCGCCAAAGCTATCGCAATCTGACCCTGTGGACGCTGCAGGGCTGGCTTTCCATGTTTTTCCTGGCTGCCGGCTGGGCAAAGGCGACCGAGTCTTCGGCGACGCTCGCAGAGTTGATGTCGTGGACCGCGGGCGCGCCGGTCGAGATGGTTCAGGGCCTCGGCATCGCCGAGATGATCTTGGCCGTGCTCCTGCTGGCGCCGCTGGCGTCGTGGAAGCGGGGTCGCCCCCTCATGATCACCGCCGCAGTCGGCCTGCTGACACTGGCGACGGTCATGCTGGGCGTCCACGCCCTGGCGCTCGAGGTCGTCCCGGCTTTGACCAACCTCGCCCTGGTCGCCGTGACCGCCCCGGTGCTGTGGATGCGGGCCCGCGAGGTCCGCTGAGGCTCAGGCGTCGCGGCACCTGTCCGAGCAGAACTTCACCTGATCCCAGTCGCGCGCCCATTTACGGCGCCAGGAGAACGGCCGGCTGCAAGCGAGGCAGACCTTCTGTGGAAGGTCGCCCTTGCGGGTGCCGGCGTCGTTGACGTGCTTGCGGCCCATGGCGCGACGAAGCCTTCCCTTTACGTGCGCGTCAAGTTCGGGCAAGGATGCCCGCCATGGCGAGCGCCGACGATCACCGCACCTATTCGATCCGCCAGCTGTGCCGCGAGTTCGGCGCCACGGCGCGGGCGCTGCGTTTCTATGAGGACAAGGGGCTTCTGACTCCTGCCCGCAAGGGCCAGACCCGCGTCTATTCGGCGCGCGACCGCGCCCGGCTGAAGCTGATCCTGCGCGGCCGCCGCATCGGCTTCTCCCTGATCGAGATCCAGGAGATGCTCGATCTGTATGATCACAAGGACCACAACGCCCATCAGATGGCCGTGGCCCTGCGCCGCCACCGGGCTCAGATCGAAGCCCTGAAGCAGCAGCGCGACGACCTCGACGCCGCCATCGAGACGGCCGAGGAAGCCTGCGCCGTCATGGAAGCCAGACTGGGCGAGCACCGTCCCGACCTGCTGCCCGGCGCCGAGGAATACGCAAACCTGCTGAAGGCCCGGCTGAACCCGGACCCGCTGCACGACGCCCACCTGTCCCGCCTGCACCCCCTCAAAGCGAGAGCCTGACCCATGGCCTACAAGGCGCCCGTCCGCGACCTGACGTTCATCCTGAACGACGTGCTGGATATCGACCGCTACGCCAACCAGCCCGGTTTACAGGACGTGTCCGCCGAGCTGGCGCAACAGGTCCTCGAAGAGGCCGGCCGCTTCGCCGACGAGGTGATCGCGCCGATCAACAACCCCGGCGACAAGGAAGGCTGCCGTGTCGAGAACGGCGTGGTCACCACGCCCAAGGGCTGGAAGGAAGCCTATCACCAGATGGTCGAGGCGGGCTGGACCTCGCTGATGATGGACCCGGCCTACGGTGGCCAGGGCATGCCGTCGGTGATCGGCTCGGCCGTCGGCCAGTTCACGGCGGGCGCCAGCGCGGCCTTCTCGATGTATCCGGGCCTGACGGCGGGTGCCTGGGCCGGCATCCACGCCAACGCCTCTGAAGAGCTGAAGCAGAAGTACCTGCCGAAGATGTCGACCGGCGAATGGACCGGCACGATGAACCTGACGGAGCCCCAGTGCGGCACCGACCTGGGCATGGTGCGGACCAAGGCGGTCCCGCAGGGCGACGGCAGCTACAAGATCACCGGCCAGAAGATCTGGATCTCGGCCGGCGAGCACGACTTCGCCGAGAACATCATCCACACCGTGCTGGCGCGTGTCGAAGGCGCCCCGGCGGGGATCAAGGGCCTGTCTCTGTTCCTGGTGCCGAAGTTCCTGGTCAACGAGGACGGCTCGCTGGGCGCGCGCAACGGCGTCCAGTGCGCCGGCCTTGAAGAGAAGATGGGCATCCACGGCAACGCCACCTGTGTCATGGCCTATGAGGACGCCACCGGATGGCTGATCGGTGAGGAAGGCCGTGGCATGAACAACATGTTCGTGGTCATGAACGAGGCGCGCCTCGGCACCGGCCTGCAGGGCCTGGCCATCGGCACCGCCGCCTATCAGGCCGCCGTGGAGTTCGCCAAGGATCGCCTGCAAGGCCGCAGCCTGACCGGGCCGAAGAACCCCGACGGCCCGGCCGACCCCATCATCGTCCACCCCGACGTGCGCCGCATGCTGTTGGAGGCCCGCGCCTTCGTCGAAGGCGGTCAGGCCTTCATCCTGTGGACCGCGCTGCACGCCGACCTGGAGAAGTCCGAGGACGAGGCGGTCGCCACCAAGGCCAAGGACTACATGGGCCTGCTGACCCCGGTGCTGAAAGCCTATCTGACCGACAAGGGCTTCCATGCCGCGTCGCTGGCCATGCAGGTGCACGGCGGCAGCGGATACACCGAGCATTTCCCGGCGTCGCAGTATCTGCGCGATGCGCGGATCACCATGATCTACGAGGGCACCAACGGCATCCAGGCGCTGGATCTGGTGGGCCGCAAGCTGCCCGCCAACGGCGGCCGCGCCATCATGAGCTGGTTCGCCGAGATCGACGCCTTCGTGTCCGAGAATGGCGGCGAGGGTCCGATCAAGCCCTTCGTCGACGGCCTGGCCGACAGCAAGAAGAAGCTGCAGGAGGCCACCATGTGGCTGATGCAGAACGGCATGGCCAACCCGGACAACGCGGGCGCGGCGTCCACCGACTATCTAAACGTCTTCGGCATCACGGCCCTGGCCTATATGTGGGCGCAGATGGCCAAGGCCGCGCAGGCCAAGGTCGACGCCGGATCCGACGATCCCTTCTATGCCACCAAGCTGGCCACCGGCCGCTACTTCGTCGAGCGCATCCTGCCTGACGCGGGCGCGCACCTGACCAAGCTGAAGACCGGCGCCGACGTCCTGATGAGCGTGCCGGCGGAGGCGTTCTGAGCATGAACGTCCTCGCCGCCCCCGATCCCGATTTCATGCAGGAAGAGGAGATCACCCTCTTCTCCGACTCGGTCTCCAGATGGATCGACGAACACGCGGCGCCCGAGAAGGTGCAGTCGTGGATCGCCGACTCCTCGGTGCCGCGCGACCTGTGGAACGACGCCGGTGAGGCGGGCCTGCTGGGGCTCAGCCTGCCGGAGGCCGACGGCGGCTTCGGCGGCGACTATCGGCATGAGGTCGTGCTGATGCGCCAGCTGGGCTGGAAGGGCGCGGACCACTTCGGCATCTCGCTGCACAACGCGATCGTCATGCCCTACGTCTGGCACTACGGCACCGAGGAGCAGAAGCAGCGCTGGCTGCCGCGTCTGGTCTCGGGCGAGCTGGTTGGTGCCATCGCCATGACCGAGCCGGGCGCGGGCTCTGACCTGCAGGGCGTCAAGACCACCGCCATCCGCCAGGGCGACCACTATGTCGTCAACGGGTCCAAGACCTTCATCACCAACGGCCAGCTGGCCAACTTCATCATTGTGGTGGCGAAGACCGATCCGGCCGAGGGCGCCAAGGGCACCAGCCTGATCGTCGTCGAGACGGACGGGCTGGAGGGCTTCGAGCGGGGCCGCAACCTGCACAAGATCGGCATGGAGGGGAACGACACCTCCGAACTGTTCTTCAACGATGTGAAGGTCCCGGCCGGGAACGTCATCGGCGGCGGCGAGGGTCAGGGATTCGTCCAGCTGATGCAGCAGCTGCCGCAAGAGCGGCTGAACATCGCGGTGCAGGGCGTCGCCGCCGCCGAGCGCGGCCTCCAGGAGACGCTGGCCTACGTCAAGGAGCGCAAGGCCTTCGGCAAGCGGGTGATCGACTTCCAGAACACCCAGTTCAAACTGGCCGAGGTCAAGACCAAGCTGACGGTGGCCAAGGTGTTCGTCGACCACTGCATCGGCCTGCACCTGAAGGGCCAGCTGGACGCCGCCACCGCCTCGATGGCCAAATACTGGGTCACCGACATCCAGGGCGAGACCATCGACGAGATGCTCCAGCTGCACGGCGGCTACGGCTACATGAACGAGTACCCGATCGCCCAGCTGTACAAGGACGCCCGCGTCCAGCGCATCTACGGCGGCACCAACGAGATCATGAAGCTCTTGATCGCGCGGACGCTCTGAGCCCAAACGGGCTCATGACCCGCCTCCACGTCCCCCAGCCCCTCTCCGCCGGCGCGACGCTGCTGCCGACGCTCGACCAGTCGCGCTATCTGACCCAGGTCATGCGGCTGAAGGCGGGCGATGCGGTGCACGTGTTCAACGGTGCCGACGGCGAGTGGCGCTGTGTCGTCGCCGAGGTACTGAAGAAGGGCGTGGTAGTGCGGGCCGAGGTGAAGGTGCGCGACCAGATCCCGCCGCCGGACGTCCACCTGCTGATCGCGACGGTGAAGAAGTCGGCGCTGGAGTTCGCGGTCGAGAAGGCCACCGAGCTGGGTGCCGCGCGCATCCGGCTGGTGACCACGGCCCGCACCCAGCCGCAGCACCTGCGACTGGACCGGCTGGACGCCATCGCCGAGGAAAGCGCCGAACAGACGGGACGGCTGGATGTGCCGCCGGTCGATGCGCCGCAGAAGCTGGACACCCTGCTGGCCGAGTGGGATCCGACCCGCCGTCTGATGTTCTGCGACGAGACCGGAGGGGCACCGGCCATGGCGGCGCTAGCCGACGCCGGGGCCGGCCCGTGGGCGATCCTGATCGGGCCCGAGGGCGGGTTCAGCCCCGAGGAACGCGATCACCTGCGCGCCCTGCCCTTCGCCCTCGCCGTGTCGCTGGGCCCGCGCGTACTGCGTGCCGACACGGCCGCGACGACGGCGCTGACGCTGTGGCAGGCGGCCGTCGGCGACTGGGAACGGTGATCCCTCTTGTGCGCGTCTCTCCGGTCGCCCATCTCGCGGCGACCTGAGGGGCTGGACTTCCGCACATGACCGACGCGCCGCTGAACCGGACGGACCTGATCGAGGCCCTGTCCAAGGGCATGAAGCCGCGCGCCGACTGGCGCATCGGGGCCGAGCACGAGAAGTTCGGCTTCGAGCGCGAGAGCCTGCGCCGTCCAGGATATGAGGGGGCCGGTGGCATCCGGGCGATGCTGGAGGGCCTGACCCGGTTCGGCTGGTCCGAAGTGTTCGAGGGCGACCACGTCATCGCCCTGGAGCGGACGACGCCCGAGGGGCTGACCTCGTCCATCTCGCTGGAGCCCGGCGGCCAGTTCGAACTGTCCGGCGCCCCGCTGAAGGACGTGCACGAGATCTGCGACGAGACCGGCCGTCACCTGATGGAGGTCAAGCAGGTCGCCGACCAGCTGGACCTCGGCTTCCTGGGCGTCGGCTTCGATCCGATGTGGACCCGCGAGGACGTTCCGGTCATGCCCAAGGGCCGCTACGACATCATGCGCGCCTACATGCCGAAGAGGGGCGGACTGGGCCTCGACATGATGCTGCGCACCTGCACCATCCAGTCGAACCTCGACTTCGAGAGCGAGGCCGATATGGTACGCAAGTTCCGCACCTCGCTGGCCCTGCAACCGATCGCCACGGCCCTGTTCGCCAACTCTCCGTTCACGGAGGGCCGGCCCAACGGCTTCCTGTCGGCCCGCGCCAACGTCTGGACCGACACCGATCCGGACCGTACGGGCATGCTGGACTTCGTCTTCCAGGACGGCTTCGGCTTCGAGCGCTATGTCGACTATGCGCTGGACGTGCCGATGTATTTCGCCAAGCGCGACGGGAAGTACGTCGACCTGTCGGGACGGTCGTTCCGGGCCTTCATGGAGACCGGTCTGGACGACCTGCCGGGCGACCGGGCGACGCGGAAGGACTGGGCCGACCATCTGACCACCCTGTTCCCCGAGGTGCGGCTGAAATCGTATCTGGAGATGCGCGGGGCGGACGGCGGGCCCTGGAGCCGGATCTGCGCGCTGCAGGCCCTGTGGGTCGGCGTCCTCTACGACGACGCGGCGCTGAGCGCCGCCTGGGACCTGTGCAAGGACTGGGACATCGAGGACCACGAGCGCCTGCGCCGCGACGTGACGCGCCTGGGTCTCAAGGCCGAGGTCGCCGGCCGCACCGTGCGCGACATCGCCGTCGACATGGTCGCCATCGCGCGGCAGGGCCTGAAGAACCGCGCCCGGTTCAGCGGGGGCATGGTGGACGAGCGCGGCTATCTGTCCGAGCTGGAGGACATCGCCGACAGCGGCGTGACCCCGGCGGAGCGCCTGCTCGACCTGTTCCACGGTCCGTGGGAGCGCGACCTGTCGCGCCTGTACCGCGACTTCGCCTACTGACGGAACACCCGGCCCAGCTTGGGCATTGTTCCGGCATGACCGATCCGATCCTGCCCCACACCCAGCCCGAGCCCAAGGGCGACGGCCCCGTGATCTCCGACGAGCGCGCCAAGGGCGGCCGCGGCGGCATGCACGTGCTGACCATCCTGGTGGTGTCGGCGACGCTGGTGGCGATCGCCTTCGCCATCATCTACCTCGTCGCGAGCCCCGGCCTGAACCGGGCCGAGGAGAAGACCGAGGCGGCCGCGACCTCGATGGAGGCAGCCCAACCGCTGCCGGAGCGGCCGACGACGACCCTGCCCGCGGACCCTCAGCCGACGACGCCCGACGCGCCCGCGACGCCCTCCGGCACCTGACGCAGGGCAGGTCTCGCCGTGAGCAGGGCGACCACGCATCCGACGAACAAGCCGGCCTCCAGCGCCGCCGTGATCGTTCCTGCGAGCTGGCCGAACGCCGCCTCGCCCACGAGCGCCCCCAGCGGCGCGAGACTCAGTCGCGCGTCGGGATAGGCCTCAAGGAGCAGGTTCAGACTTCCACCCATCAGGTGTCCGCCCGCGACCGACAGGGTCGCACCGGCGGCCAGACCGATGCCGGTAGCGGCGGCGGCCGCCCGCCGAGCCGACCAGCCGCGCCTGGCCGCCAGCCAGACCCCGAGACCCACCGCCGCGCCAAGTATCAGCCCCTCTGCCCCGCCCGTCATGTTCGCAGGAGCCCGGCCCGTCAGCAGGGCGAGGGCGTCCAGTCCGATCAGGCGGGTGGCGCCGCCGATCACCGCACCCGCCAGCGCTCCCCCCAGAATCCCGCCCCACGGGCCCGGGCGCAGGGCCCGCCCGGTCTCCACGCCGAAGCCGACGACCCCGCCGGCGGTCAGCGCCAGCGCCGTCGTCGCGCAGACCAGCACCAGGAGGGCCGAGGCCGCGCCCATGCCCTCGGGCGACACGGCCAGGCCGTAGACCATGCCGCCGATCACGCCGGCCACCGCGCCGCCCGCGCCGCCTGACGCCGCGCCGCTGAGGCCCTCGCGCCACGGCGGCCGTTCCGCCGGGACCGCCACGGAGGGGGGGGGCGCGGGCACGGCGGGCGGAGGGGCGACCACCGCCGGGACCTCGTCCCCCGTCACCTCGGCGACGAAGCGGTAGCCGTGCCGCGGCACCGTCTCGATGAAACGCGGCCGCGCGGCGTCGTCGCCCAGTTCGCGGCGCAGGCTGCGCACGCACTGGGTCAGGGCCTCGTCGGTGACGGGCACGCCTTTCCAGACCTCGGCCATGAACCGGTCCTTGGTCACCAGCCGCCCGCGCTCGGCGACCAGCAGGGACAGGGCGTCCAGATAGCGGCCGCTGATTTCCACCGTCTCACCATCGCGCGTCAGACGACGGTCCTCGGGATCGAGGCGGAAGCGGTCGAAGCGGGTCGGGCTCATGCGGCGACGGTCGGTCATCCGGAGGGGCAAGGCAATGGGCGACCCTCTACCGGCCGGGCGCCGTCCGTGGCATCCTCAGGGGGTTCAGGGAGGGACGCCATGACCGATGCCGACGCCAAGCTGAGGGAGCAGGCCGAGCGCCGCGTGGAGGCCAAGCGCAGCGTGATTTCGCACCTGATGGTCTTCGTGATCGTCAACGCCGGCCTGTTCGCCATCGACTGGTACACCGGCGGCGGGATCAACTGGGCCTTCTGGCCGCTGTTCGGCTGGGGCATCGGCCTGGCCTCGCACATGGCCTCGGTCTGGATGGCCCTGTCGGGAAGCCACGAGGCGGCGGTCGAGCGCGAGATGGAGCGGCTGCGCCGCCAGCGCCGGTGACCGGAGCGATCCGCGTCGGGATCGGCGGCTGGACCTATGAGCCGTGGCGCGGCGTCTTCTATCCGGACAAGCTGAGCCAGAAGAAGGAGCTGGGGTTCGCCAGCCGCGCCCTGACCTCCATCGAGATCAACGGCACCTACTATTCCACCTTCAAGCCCGACAGCTGGATGAAGTGGCGCGACGAGACGCCGGACGGCTTCGTCTTCTCGGTCAAGGCCAGCCGCTATTGCACCAATCGCAAGGTGCTGTCGGACATGGGCGAGTCGATGGGGCGGTTCCTCGATCAGGGGCTGACGGCGCTGGGCGACAAGCTGGGTCCGATCAACTGGCAGTTCATGGGCACCAAGAAGTTCGACCCCGAGGACTTCGAGGGCTTCCTGAAGCTGCTGCCGAAGGAGAAGGACGGGCTGCGCCTGAGGCATGCGCTGGAGGTGCGGAACCCCACGTTCGATGTGCCGCAGTTCCACGACCTCGCCGCGAAGTACGACGTCGCCATCGTCTACGCCGAGGACGACGAGGCACCGGAGTGGCCACGGATCGACCAGCCCACCGCCGACTTCACCTACGCCCGGCTGATGTCCAGCCGGGAGGACGAGCCGACCGGGATGACCGGCCCGGAGCTGGACGGCGTGGCCGCCCGATGCCGCGACTGGGCCAGGCGCGGCGACGTCTTCGCCTACTTCATCGCCGGGGCGAAGGTCCGCAATCCGGCGGCGGCGCAGGCGCTGATCCAGCGCCTGGCCTGATCCGGCTCAGAAGGTCTTGCGGACGCGGAACTGGACGAAGGTCCGCGGGTCGATGAAGCGGTTCTCGACGAAGGCGATCGGGCGGGCCGGGGTGCGGTCGGCGTAGACCGTGCGCTCGACGTTGAAGTCGTCCCAGATGTTGACCTGCAGGCGCAGGGCCAGCGTCGGCGTGGGCTTCCACTCGGTCCAGGCCTCGAAATAGTCCGAGCCGCGGAAGCCTGAGGTCTGATCGGGGTCATAGCTGAACTGGTACAGCGAGGCGATGTAGGCGCCGCCCCACTGCAGGTTCCAGGACGGGATGTCCTGCTGGATGGTGAAGATCGGCTGGGACGGGCGCACGCCCGAGATGCGGCGCGTCTCGCCGGTCGTCGGATCGGTGACCTCGGTGTGGTTCCAGGTGTTGCGGAAGCCCAGCTTGCCGCCGGAGAATCCGGCCCAGTCCATCGGCACGAGGATGTTCAGCGCCAGCTGGTCGAGGGTGGCGTCGCCGATGTTGCCGACGGCGGACAGGCCATCCTCCAGCGGGATCACGTCGATGGCGTCGACGATCTCGTCATGGCGCAGGCCGATCGAGACGATGCCGTCCTTCATGAACCGGCGCTCGAAGGTCAGTTCGCTGATCCAGCGCTGCTCGGGCTCCAGATCGGCGTTGCCGCCCAGCACGTTCTCGTCGTCCAGATCCGCCGAGGCCGCGAAGTCGCCGAAGTCCAGCTGGCCCAGCTCGCGCTCGAAGCGGAAGCGGACCTGGGTGTTGGCCATCGGCGTCCAGGTGGCGACAAGCCGGGGCTTGGCGAAGAAGAAGCTCTTCTCCTGGTCGGCGTCGCCGGACTGGCGGATTTCGGACGCCTCGAGGCGCAGGCCGCCTTCCAGCGTCAGGTCCTCGCGGGCCCGCCAGGTCGCCTTGCCGAACAGCTCGCCGCGCAGCTCCTCGACCTTCACCGAGGCGGACGGCAGGGGAATGGGCACGCCGCCGACGCTGAAGGCCTGTTCGGTCTCCAGCATGTTGTAGGCGATCTCGCCGCCGCCCTCGTACGTCAGCGCCGGAGACTGCTCGAACCGGACCAGGGCGCGGGCGATGGTCTCGGAGGACTCGTCCACGGACTCGAAGCGCTGCTCCGGATCGTCGACCGCGCCGATGCGGGTGCGCGAGGTGGAGACGCCGTCGCCCTCGCCGAACTGGTGGATGAAGCGCGTCTCGAGGTCCAGCCGGTCGCCCAGCGGGCGGGTGTAGACAGCACCGAACTCGCCCGACGAGCCGTCGTTCTCGAACAGGTTCTCGCGGCGCACGCCCGGGCCGGTCTGCAGGCTCTGGGAGAAGTAGTCGTTGACGCCCCAGCGGGCCGTCAGGTCGATCTTGCCGCCGGCAAAGGGGGTGGCGAAGTTGCCGCGGATGCCCGTCGAGCCGCCGTACTGGTCGTTCCAGTAATCCTCCTGCCGGGTGATCACGCCGGCACCGTTGCGTCGGACCACGACGCCCTGTCCATTGGCGTCGCTCATCGACACGCCGTCGCTCAGGGTCACGCCCCAGCTCGTCTCGCCGCGTTTGGCCGTGAACTGCCAGCTGGCCGCCCCGAGATCCTGGCCGCCGTCGAAGGCCCAGTAGTTGGCCGTCAGGATCGACTGGGTGCTGCTCTCCTGCCGGGTGATGACGTTCACGACGACGCCATAGCCCTGCATGTCGATGCCGGGCGCGCCGCCGCGGATCAGCTCGATCCGCTCGACCTGCGAGGCCAGGGTACGGGACAGGACCGAGGAGCCGGTGTCGGTCTTGGAGGCGGGCCGGGCACCGTTGATCAGGATGTTGCCGACCGAGCCCTCGAAGCCGCGGCTGCCGTCGCCGTCGACGACCGAGAAGCCCGGGACCCGCTGGACCATGTCCAGCGCCGTGTTCGGCCGCTGCTCGGCGAAGAAGGCCGGTTCGAAGACCAGCACGCCCTGCTGTCCCGCCTCGGCCTGGGGTGCCGTCGGCGCCGGCTGGCTCTGGGCTTGGGCGGATCCGGCGATGGCGATGGCGGCCGCGCCGGCCAGCAGGATGGTCTTCGTCACTGCAATGTTCCCCTCGTGTCGATGGCCGGACGTTGGCGACGGGGGGCGGCGCATTCCAGTTACAAGCTGGACAGGTGGATTAAATCTGCGTCACATGGCCGAAGTCAGATCAGTTTCATTGCTGCCGTGTAATGATTGGGGCAAAATAAAGATGATGCGGGCATTGTTGATTGCTCTTGTTGTCGGCTTTGCTTTGCAAGTCGCACCCGCCCGAGGCCAGGACGAGGTCACGGAGGTCGACGAAGTCGTCGTCGAGGCACGTCGGTCGGGGGCACCGACGTGGGAGGTGACAAGGGGCGGATCGACGCTTCTGCTGGTCGGGACGATCCAGGCCCTGCCGAAGAGTCTGGAATGGCGCGCCGACGCGCTGGAGCGGGCGGCGGAGCGAGCGGACCGGGTTCTGTATTCCCAGGCCGTGGCGCTGTCGCCGGGCGACATCCTGCGCATCCTGTGGCGACAGGGCACGCTGACCCGCCTGCCGCGAGGCAAGACCAGCGCCGACTATCTGACCCCGGAGTGGCAGGCGCGGCTGGTGGCGCTGGACGCGAAGACGCGCGACGATCTGATGCGGCAGAGCTTCTTCACCACCACGTCGGAGCTGCTGTTCGGCCTGACCAATCTGAACCGCAACCGCGGTCCCTCGGTCGAGGACGCCGTGCGCCGGACCGCGCGGCGCGGCCGCACGCCCAGCGAGCGGATCGGAGAGGTGCGCGGCGATGCGGTGATCGAGGACCTGCTGACCATGCCGCCCGAAACCTGGGTGCCGTGCATCCAGCTGGCCATCGTCGCGGGGGAGGCGGGCGAGCCGGGCATGCTGGAGCGCGCGGCCGCGTGGCGCCGGTTCGACGTGCCGACGGTGATGGAGTCGCCGCTGGAACTGGCGCTGAGCCAATGCTGGCCGTGGGGCGACCCGGAGTGGGGTGCCCAGCTGCGGACCCAGTGGCTGGAGGGCGCAACCGCCGCCCTGGCGCAGGACGGAACGACCCTGGCCGTCGCCCCGCTGCGGGTTCTGGCCGAGCCGAACGGCCTGCTGGACACGCTGCAGGCGCAGGGGTTCGAGATCATCGGCCCGGCCTGGAAACGCTGAGGGGCGCATCGCGGGGGGGCCCGGGCGCTTCGCGCACGCGACAGACTCCGTGCACTCCCACCACTCTCGCCACTCTCGCAGTTTTCTGAGTCTCGAGAGTCTCGAGAGTCCAGATGGCGGGAAGGTCGACGATCATGGGCGCAGGCTTGCACGGCGACGGACCCGGGTCGGCCGTTCCGCTCAAACCCGGAGTCGGGCGTTGAATCGGCGACGGAAATCGGTGCCCGTCTTCATGATCTGAAGGGTTAGACCGCCGTACCACCCACCGTCAGACCCGAGATCTTCAGCGAGGGCTGGCCGATGCCGACCGGAACGCCCTGCCCCGCCTTGCCGCAGGTACCGACGCCGGGATCGAAGGCGAAGTCGTCGCCGATCATGGTGACGCCTTTCAAGGCCGTGGCGCCGTCACCGATCAGGGTCGCGCCCCGCACCGGCGAGGTGATGCGACCGTCCTCGATCAGATAGGCCTCGGTGCACTGGAAGACGAACTTGCCGTTGGTGATGTCCACCTGGCCGCCGCCGAAATTGGCGGCGTAGAGTCCGCGCTTCGTCGAGGCGATCATGTCGGCGCGGCTGTCCTTGCCGCCCTCCATGAAGGTGTTGGTCATGCGCGGCATGGGGATGTGGGCGAAGGACTGGCGTCGCCCGTTGCCGGTGGCTTCCTGCCCCATCTGACGCGCTGACAGGCGGTCGTGCATCAAGCCGACCATGATCCCGTCCTCGATCAGCACGGTGCGCGAGGTCGGCGTGCCTTCATCGTCGACCGACAAGGATCCCCGACGACCGGCGATCGAGCCGTCATCGACCACGGTCACACCGGGCGCGGCCACGCGCTGGCCCATCATGCCGGTGAAGACCGACGAGCCCTTGCGGTGGAAGTCGCCCTCGAAGCCGTGGCCGACGGCCTCGTGCAGCAGGACGCCGGGCCAGCCCGCGCCCATGACGACGTCCATCTCGCCCGCCGGGCAGTCGACGGCCTCGAGATTCACAAGGGCCTGACGCAGGCATTCGTCGACCTGGGCCTGCCAGCGCTCCGGCGCGGTCCATTCCTCGAAACCGGCCCGGCCGCCGGCGCCGGCCGAGGCGGTCTCGCGCCGGCCGTCCTTCTCCACCGTCACCGAGACATTGAAACGGACCAGCGGGCGCACGTCGCGCACGGACCGACCCTCGGCGCGCAGAATCTCGATGGAGCGACGCTCGCCGATCAGGCTGGCCGAGACCTGTACCACCCGCGGGTCGCGGGCGCGGGCCCAGGCGTCGATTTCCTGCAGCAGGGCGATCTTGTCGGAGAAGCCGGGCGCCGCCAGCGGGTCCAGCGGGGGATACAGCGACTGGTTGGTGGCGCGCGGTTCGGCGGCGACGACGGCCGCGTGGCCGGCCTTGGCCAGAGAGGCCGCCTCGGCGGCGCGGCGGATGGCGTCGGGGGTGATCTCGTTGGCGTGGGCGTAGCCGGCGGTCTCTCCCGCCACGACGCGCAGGCCGAAGCCCTCGGTGGCGTCGTAGTTGGCACCCTTCAGCCGGCCGTCGTCGAAAACGAGCGACTCCAGCTCGGACCGCTCCAGAAAAAGCTCGCCGTCGTCGGCGCCGGCGAGGGCCCCGCGCAGGATCGACAGGGCCTCTTCGGAATCGACCCCGGCGGTTTCGAGCAGGGGCGGCGGGGGGACGTGTGCGGTCATGCTCCGCAGATAGGACGGCGGAAGGGGCGCGTCACCCCTTCCGCCGCTCCTTCGGAACCGGTCACCAGGCGTCGTTGACGTCACCCGAGCCGGAGATGGTCGACTGGACCGACGCCGGGCGGCGGGTCAGGTCGACGTCGCCCGAGCCGGAGATGTTGATGGTCGCTCGACCTGTCGGGCCAACGTCCACCTCGCCGGAGCCCGAGACGTCGACGTCGGCGTCGACGACCGTCAGGGAGGTCAGGTCGGCTTCGCCCGAGCCCGAGACGTCCAGGTCGACCGTCTGCGCCCGGCCCGTCGCCTCGACGTCGCCGGAGCCGGAGATGGCGATGCGGAGCGTGGGCACGTCGATCGCCCGCAAGCTCAGGCTCCGGGAACCGTTGACCTCGAAGGCCGAGACGCCGGGGGCGGTGATCGTGACGCGCACCTGATCGCGCCAGCCGCCGAATCCGACCTGTTCGTCCATCGACAGGCGGCCGTTCTCCAGCCTGAGGCGGGAGACGCGGCCTTCGGGACCGACGGCGGTCACGGACGCGACGTCGCCCTGGGTGAAGACCACGTCCACGGGGGCGTCGACGATGAGGCGGTCGCCCCCGGTCCACTCCAGCGTGCGGGTGATCTCCGGCCCCCGGTCGCGCCGGCCCTCCTGGCTGACGCGGACCCATTCGCCGTCGTGGTTCCAGGACCAGCTCCAGCCGTCGCGGACGATGGCGGGGCCGCCGACGGCGAAGGCGCCGCCGATGCCGACCACGGCCATGATCAGGCCGACGCCCATGATGATGAGTAGATTGCGGATCATGTCAGTCCCTCCCTCAGATCCGGCCCTGGTCGAGCGCGGGCTTCAGCACACGGTAGTGCAGGCGCGCGTACCAGACCGTGGCGTCGATCAGCCATTTGACGAAGACGGCGCAGAACGCAGTCATGAAGATGCCGAGCCCCATGATGCCGACGCCGCCCAGCAGGGCCACGGCGGGTCCACCCGGCGGATCGAGGAAGGGCCCGGCCACGAGGGTGAAGCCCCCGGCCAGGAAGACGCCGATGCCGGACACCAGCACCGCCACCAGACTGCCGAAGACCGGCAGGACAATGGGCAGCAGGATCAGGATGTCGATGGCACCGAGGCCGATGATGGCGAAGATCGCACCGGCCGCGGACGAGGCACCCGGTTGCTGGTTCCAGGCCCGGGCACCGGCCTCGGCGCGGAGTTCGCGGGCCAGACGGTCGGGGTCGCCAAGCGCGGCGGCCACCTCGGCCTCGGACCGGCCGTCCGCCGCGCCGGCGTCGAAATGCGCTTCATAGTCCTGGACGATCTCGTCGGCGGCGGGGGCGGACAGGCCCACCAGCCCCTTTTTCAGGCGCGAGATGAATTCCGCGCGGGTCATTGCGTCAGCTCCCCTTGTTGGTCGACCGCGGCCGCGGGCTGCGGCTCGGCCAGGACGGCCTCGACCGCGTCGGCGAAGGTGCGCCACTCCGCGGTCTGGGCCTCGAGCGCCCGACGGCCGGCGGCGGTCAGGCGGTAGTATTTGCGCGAGGGCCCGGCGGCGGACTCGACCAGATAGGTCTCGACCAGTCCGTCGGTCTGCATCCGCCGCATCAGCGGGTAGATGGTGCCTTCGCCCATGCCGATGGCCTTCGAGAGGTCCGCGGCGATGTCGTAGGCGTAGCCGTCGCGCCGGTTGAGGAGGGTGAGGACGCACAGCGTCAGCACCCCCTTCTTCAGCTGCGTGTCGATGTGCTCGGGCACGGTTTGGGTCTCCCTTGACGACCCGATGCGTATGGCAAGGTAGCTTGCGACGCAAGGTAGCTTGCACAACATGACGGCGATTTAATGCGACCGGTTCGCACTTGCCTGCGGTGTAGAGCCGCGCGCCTTGGCAAAGGGGGACGGGAGGGATATGGACCGGCCAAAGCTCCCGGGCCGCGCGTCCGGGAGCCATTCGGCGACAGCCCCGCGCCGGGGACCGGCGGGGCAAGGACTAGGGAAACACCGCATGAGCATGGGCAAGTCCGCCCTGGGGATTTCGGCCTTCATCGGCTCGGTCTTCATGACCGGCGCCGCCGTGGCCCAGGATCTTATCGGCCAGCCCACGCCGGGCGGCATCGGCCTTCAGCCTGCGGCGTCGCCGCTGAAGGAAGAGGCCCACATCTTCCACGACTTCATCCTGCTGCCGATCATCACGATCATCAGCCTGTTCGTGCTGGCCCTGCTGATCTGGGTCGTGATCCGGTACAACAAGAAGTCCAACCCGGTGCCGGCCAAGTGGAGCCACAACACCCTGGTCGAGATCGTCTGGACCGTGGTGCCGGTCTTCATCCTCGTCGGAATCGCCCTGTTCTCGTTCCGCCTGCTGTTCGCCTACGAGAACATGCCGGAGCCGGACCTGACCGTGAAGGTCACGGGCAACCAGTGGAACTGGGCCTATGAGTACCCGGACCAGGGCGTCAGCGAGTACATCTCCAACATGCTGCCGGAAGACGAGGCGCGCGCCCGCGGCGTGCCGTACCGCCTGGCCGCCGACGAGCCGATGGTCGTCCCGGTCGGCCGGACCGTGAAGCTGCTGGTGACCGCCGCCGACGTGATCCACGCCGTCGCCCTGCCGGCCTTCGGCCTGAAGACCGACGCCGTGCCCGGCCGCACCAACGAGACCTGGTTCAAGGCCGACCGCGTCGGCACCTACTACGGCCAGTGCTCGGAACTGTGCGGCGTCGACCACGCCTTCATGCCGATCGAGATCCGCGTCGTCACCGAGGCCGAGTTCGCCGCCTGGGTCGCCTCGAAAGGCGGTTCCATGACCGCTGCGGCCGACGCCGAGGCCGCCGCCGCCGTGCCGGCCGCGACTGCCCCGGTCGAAGGCACCGCCCCGGTGGGCACGACGACCGACGCCGCCGCGCCGGCCGCCAGCCAGACGAACCCCGCCGCCGCTCCGACGGCCGCCCCCGCTTCCGCCCCGGCCGCCGCGCCGGCCGCGGCCCAGTAAGACACGCGAGAGAGCCGAAACCCATGGCCACCGCCGCCGCCCACGGTCACGACGACCACGACCACAAGCCGGGCTTCTTCACCCGCTGGTTCCTGTCCACCAACCACAAGGACATCGGCACGCTGTACCTGATCTTCGCCATCATGGCGGGCATCGTGGGCGGTGCCCTGTCCGGCCTGATCCGCTGGGAACTGGCCGAGCCGGGCATGCAGATCTTCGCCGAGAACTCGTCGATCAGCCTGCTGGGCCTCGTCGAGCAGTCCAAGCACGGCTACAACGTGACCGTCACGGCCCACGCCCTGATCATGATCTTCTTCATGGTCATGCCCGCCATGATCGGCGGCTTCGGCAACTGGTTCGTGCCGATCATGATCGGCGCGCCGGACATGGCCTTCCCGCGCATGAACAACATCTCCTTCTGGCTGCTGGTCGCGGCCTGGGTGCTGCTGTGCATGTCGATGTTCGTCGACGGCGGCCCCGGCAAGGGCTTCGGCGGCGGCTGGACCATCTATCCGCCGCTCTCGACCGCCGGCCACACCGGACCGGCCATGGACCTGGCGATCTTCTCGCTGCACGTGGCCGGCGCCAGCTCGATCCTGGGCGCGGTCAACTTCATCACCACCATCTTCAACATGCGCGCGCCGGGCATGACCCTGCACCGCATGCCGCTGTTCGCCTGGTCGGTGCTGATCACCGCCTTCCTGCTGCTGCTGTCGCTGCCGGTTCTGGCGGGCGCCATCACCATGCTGCTGACCGACCGCAACTTCGGTACGTCCTTCTTCGACCCGACGGGCGGCGGCGACCCGGTGATGTTCCAGCACCTGTTCTGGTTCTTCGGTCACCCGGAGGTGTACATCCTGATCCTGCCGGGCTTCGGCATGATCTCGCACATCGTCTCGACCTTCAGCCGCAAGCCGGTCTTCGGCTACCTGGCCATGGCCTACGCCATGGTGGCGATCGGCTTCATCGGCTTCATCGTGTGGGCGCACCACATGTACACGGTCGGCATGACGGTGAACCTGCGGGCCTATTTCATCGCCGCGACCATGATCATCGCCGTGCCCACGGGCGTGAAGATCTTCAGCTGGATCGCCACGATGTGGGGCGGGTCGATCGACTTCAAGACGCCCATGCTGTGGGCGATGGGCTTCATCTTCCTGTTCACCGTCGGCGGCGTGACTGGCGTGGTCCTGTCGAATGCCGGCATCGACTACAGCCTGCACGACACCTATTACGTCGTGGCGCACTTCCACTACGTGCTGTCGCTGGGCGCCGTGTTCGCCATCTTCGCGGGCTTCTACTACTGGTTCGAGAAGATGTTCGGCGTGAAGTACAACGAGTTCCTCGGTGCCGCGCACTTCTGGATCATGTTCGTCGGCGTGAACGTGATCTTCTTCCCGCAGCACTTCCTGGGCCTGCAGGGCATGCCGCGCCGCTACATCGACTATCCCGAGGCCTACACGCTGTGGAACCAGGTCTCGTCGATCGGCTACGCCATCACCGCCGTCGGCGTGGTGGTCTTCCTGGCCGTGCTGGTCGAGGCCGCAGTGCGCCGCCGTCCGGGCGTCGCCAACCCCTGGGGTGAAGGTGCCACGACGCTGGAATGGACCCTGTCCAGCCCGCCGCCGCACCACCAGTTCAACGAACTGCCGGTCATCAAGCCGACCGAGCATCACTGAGACCGTCCTTTCGGGGACATGATCCGAGACCAAGGGAGGGGCCGCCTCGCCGATCCGGCGGGGCGGCCCCGAACCGTTATGACCCAAGCCGAAACGCCCCCGTCCGACCTCCCCGCACGCCCGACCCTGTCGACGGCGCAGCCGGAGGAATGGTTCCAGCTGCTCAAGCCGCGGGTGATGTCGCTGGTGGTGTTCACGGCCCTGACCGGCCTGTTCGCCGCGCCCGGCGATCCGCGCCTGTGGGAAGGCCTGATCGCGGTGCTGTGCATCGCCGTCGGGGCCGGCGCGGCCGGGGCGCTGAACATGGCGCTGGAGAGCGAGACCGACGCCCTGATGCGGCGCACGCGCGGACGGCCGACGGCGTCGGGCCGGGTGCGCAAGAACGACGCCCTGGCCTTCGGCGCGGTGCTGAGCCTGTTCTCGGTGACCCTGCTGGGGATGAACGCCAACTGGTTTGCCGCGGGCCTGCTGGCCATGACCATCGCCTACTACGCCGGGCTGTACACCCTGATCCTGAAGCGGCGGACGCCCCAGAACATCGTCATCGGCGGGGCGGCGGGTGCCTTTCCGCCGGTGATCGGCTGGGCGGCCGCGACGGGCGACGCGCCGTGGCAGGCCTGGCTGATGTTCCTGATCATCTTCCTGTGGACCCCGCCGCACAGCTGGGCCCTGGCGCTGTATTCGGCGGGCGACTATGCGCGGGCCGGCATTCCGATGATGCCGGTGGCCAGGGGTGCCAAGTCCACGCGGCTGCAGGTCTGGCTGTACTCGCTGATCCTCGTGCCCGTGGCGATCCTGCCGGCGTTCACGGGTCTGGGCGGGCGGGGCTATCTGGCGGTGTCGACGGCGGGCGGGGCCCTGTTCCTGCTGCTGGCGTGGCGGCTGTTCCGCAGCCGGGCCGGGGACCAGCCGGACAAGGCCGAAGCCGTGGGGCGAGAGGCCGCATTGTATGACGTCCGCGCGGAGGCCAAACCGGCGCGAAATCTGTTCGCCTATTCGATCCTGTGGCTGACGGCCCTGTTCGCGGCCCTGCTGATCGAACACCTGCCGGCGTCCGGCCTGGAGTGCCCCACATGCGTCTGACCGATCAGGAACTGGCCGCCCGCAAGCGCCGCAATCTGTGGATCGCCGCGGGGTTGGTGGCCTTCATGGTGCTGATCTTCCTGACCACCTTCCTGCGCATGCAGCGCAACATGGAAGAGGCGCGCGCCGCCCGCGAAGGCGTGGTGGCCGGGGCCCCGCGATGAGGAAGGACCATGCCATCGCCCTGGCCTGCGCCGGGGCCGTCATGCTGATGACCGGTGCCGCGTTCGCCGCGGTGCCCCTGTACGACCTGTTCTGCCGGGTGACGGGGTTCGACGGCACGACGATGCGGGCCGACAAGCCGTCGGACGTCGTTCTGGAGGACACGGTGATGGTGCGCTTCGACACCAACGTCCGCGACCTGCCCCTGACCTTCAAGGCCCGTCAGGTGCGCCAGCGGCTGCGAATCGGCGAAACGGGGATGGCGTGGTTCGATGTGACCAACACTTCGGACCAGCCGGTCGGCGCGACCGCCGCCTACAACGTCGTGCCGGAACGGGCCGGCCCGTATTTCCAGAAGCTGCAGTGCTTCTGCTTCGAAGGTCAGGTGATCGCGCCGGGCACCACGGTGGCCTTCCCGGTGCAGTATTTCATCGCCCCGGAGATGGCGACCGACCGCGACGGCCGCGGGATCCGCGAGATCACCCTGAGCTACACCTTCTGGCCGACGAAGGACTTCGATTCCGCCGTCGGGTGAGGTCTGGCGTCCCGCACGGACGGGCGCTATAGCCACCCCAAACCCCGGTTTCCGCTAGAGACGACGCACGCCCATGGCCGACGCCCACGCCGCCCCGCATCACGACTATCACCTGGTCGATCCCAGCCCGTGGCCGCTGGTCGCTTCCATCGCCGTCACGGTGATGATGGTCGGCGCCGTGGCCTGGATGAAGGGGCTGTTCGGCCTGCCGGAAGGCACGATGTGGCTGTTCTTCGCGGGCTTCGCGGGCGTGCTGTATTCGATGTTCGGCTGGTGGTCGGACATCATCAAGGAAAGCCGCCGGGGCGACCACACGCCGGTGGTCTCGATCGGCCTGCGCTACGGCATGGTGCTGTTCATCGCCTCGGAGATCATGTTCTTCGCCGCCTTCTTCTGGATGTTCTTCGAGATGGCGATCTTCAACGAGGCCCGCGGCGCCATCCCGCAGGTGGGCCTGTGGGCCGACACCGCCGCCGCCTGGGCCAACACCGACGGCAGCATGGTGTGGCCGCCGCGCGGCGTCGAGACGCTGGATCCCTGGGCGCTGCCCCTGCTGAACACCGTCATCCTGCTGCTGAGCGGCACGACGGTGACCTGGGCCCACCACGCCCTGCAGGTCGGCGACCGCAAGGCCGCGAAGACCGGCCTGCTGATCACGGTACTGCTGGGCATCCTGTTCACCGCAGTTCAGGCCTACGAGTACTACCACATCATCCATGAGAACCTGTTCTTCAACGAGGCGGCCGCGAACTCGGGCCTGTACGGCTCGATCTTCTTCATGGCGACGGGCTTCCACGGCTTCCACGTGCTGATCGGGACCATCTTCCTGGCGGTCTGCCTGCTGCGCCTGATGGCCGGACAGTTCACCCCGGAGAAGCATTTCGGCTTCGAGGCCGCGGCCTGGTACTGGCATTTCGTGGACGTGGTCTGGCTGTTCCTGTTCGCCTTCGTCTACGTCACCTTCGGGTGACCGGAACGCCGCCAAGGCAAGACGTCCAGCCGGCGCGGATCGACCCGATCCGCGCCGGTCTGCTTTGTCGCTGTCCCAACTGCGGACGCGGCCCGCTGTACGCGGGCTTCCTGAAGGTGGTGGACAGGTGCCGGGCCTGCGGCTTCGACTTCACGCGTCTGAACACGGGCGACGGGGCGGCGGTCTTCATCATCCAGATCGTCGGCTTTCCCGTCGTCTTCGGTGCGCTCGCCATCGAGATCGCCTTCGCCCCGCCGATGTGGCTGCATCTGATGGTCTGGCCGACGCTGGCGGTGGTGGGATCGCTGGCGCTGATGCGGCCGGGCAAGGGTGCGATGATCGCGCTGCAGATGAAGAACCGCGCGGCGGAGGCCCGCAATGACGACTGAACGCGGCCGGTTTCCCTGGGCGCTGACGGTCGTCTGCGCGCTGACCCTGACCCTGCTGATCGGTCTGGGGACGTGGCAGGTCCGGCGGCTGGGGTGGAAGCAGGGACTGATCGTTCAGGCGGAGGCTGCGGCGGATCGGCCGCCCGTGACGCTGGCGGAGTTGGCCGCGCTGGACGATCCGGAATTTCGCATGGTCATCCCCGGTTGCGACATGCGCGGCCGCTCCTACGTCGAACTGCAGAGCATTCACGAGGGCAAACCGGGCGTGCGCCTGATCAGTGCGTGCGAGGGATGGCTGGTCGACCTGGGCTTCGTCGCCGAAGAGATCAGCGCCCGCCCGCCGGTCGCCGCTTCCGGGGCGGTTCCGACCGGACTGGTTCCGTACTGGACGGCGCAGGTGCGCGCGCCACCCCCGCCCGGCGCGTTCGCGCCGCCACCCTCGAACGGCCGCTTCCACGCACGCGACGGCGCGGCCATGGGCCAGGCCTTGGGCTTGGCGGAGACGCCGCCGCCCTACGTCCTCTATGCCGAGAGCTCAGCCTTGCCTGAATGGGGCGCATTGCAACCGTCGCCGCCCCCGGTCGCCTTCGCGAACAACCATCTCGGCTATGCCCTGACCTGGTTCGGACTGGCGATCGTGCTGGCGGGCTTCTATGTCGCCCTGCTCCGCCGACGCCTGAGAAAGTGACGCCCTGACCTCCTCGCTGATCACCCTGCCCAACGGCGTCCGCGTCGTGGCCGACCCCATGCCGGGGCTGAAGACCTTTGCCCTGACCGTCACCCTGGGCGGCGGCTCGAGATGGGAGGCGCCCGACAGGGCCGGCTGGTCGCATTTCCTCGAACACCTGGTGTTCAAGGGTGCCGGCGACATGGACTCGCGCGAGATCGTGGAACGGATCGAGCGGGAGGGCGGCAACATCAATGCCGCGACCGGGCACGAGCGGACCGCGTTCGAGGTGCGCGGGCTGGAGGGGTCGCTGGACATGGCGCTGCAGGTCGTCGCCGATCTGGTGCTGCGCCCGACGCTGGATCCCGTGGAGATCGAACGCGAGAAGGACGTCGTGGCCCAGGAGATCGCCGAGGCCTTCGACACGCCCGACGACCACGTCTTCGAGATGGCCCAAGACAAGGCCTATCCGGGACAGGCGCTGGGTCGTCCCATCCTCGGCTCGGTGGCGGCGCTGAAGCCCGCGCGGCGCGACGAGGTCGAGGCGTGGCGCGCCCGCCTGTACGCGCCCGACAGGATGGTGGTCGCGGTGTCCGGGTCGGTCGACGCCGCACGTCTGGTCGAGGCGGTCGAGGCGCGCTTCGGAGGGGCGGCGGCGACCCCGGCGGAGGCGGCGCCCGAGCCCGCGACCTTCGGTGGCGGACACGCGGTGCTGCGGCGCCGGATCGAACAGGCCAACGTCGTCTTTCTGGCACCCGCCTGCGGGGTGGCGGACCCGGCCTTCCCCGCCACGCGCCTGCTGGCCGAGATTTTGGGCGGCGGCATGGCGTCGCGGCTGTTCCAGAAGGCACGCGAAGAGCTGGGGCTGGCCTATGCCGTTGACGCCTGGCTGGACTCCTACGCCGAGACCGGCCTGCTGGGCGTCTATGCCGGCTGCGCGCCGGATCGGGCCGAGGCGCTGGCCCGGGTCTGTGCAGACCAACTGGCCGATCTGGCGCGGACCGGCCCGACGGAGGACGAGCTGGCGCGGGCCAAGGCTGTGCTGGTCGGCGGCCTGATGATGTCCGACGAGAGCCCGGCCGCGCGCGCCGGGCGCGCGGCGACCCAGACGCTGATCTTCGGGGCACCGGTGCCGACCGAGGCCTCGGTCGCGCGGCTGCGGGCGCAGACGGTTGAGGACGTGCGGCGCGCCGCGGCGCTGACCCTGTCCGGGGTGGCCGCCACGGCCGTGCTGGGACCGGTCGCCGCCCACGGTGCCGGAGCGGTCTTCGCGGACGCCATGGCCAGCTGAGGTTGCCGATCCGGCCGTTCACGCGTTAGCTGTGAGCCATGGCCCTGCTGGACTGGATCGGGGAACGCACCGCGCCGGCGCTGAGCGCCCATGGCGTGCTGCTGCGCGCGCCGCGGCTGACAGACTATGCGGCCTGGGCAGAACTGCGATCGGCCTCGCGGGACTATCTGACGCCCTGGGAGCCGGCCTGGCCGGAGGACGACCTGACGCGCACGGCCTTCCGTCGCCGCCTGTCGATCTATGCGCGCGAACAGGAGCAGGGAAACGCCTGGCCCATGTTCATCTTCGCCGACGCGGGTCTGGTGGGGGCCATCACCCTGTCGAATGTGAGGCGCGGCGTGGCCGAAACAGGGACGCTGGGCTACTGGATCGGGCGCCCGTTCGCGGGCCGGGGGTTCGCCACGGCGGCGGTGCGCGCCATGGTCGACCACGCCTTCGTCGATCTGGCGCTGCATCGGGTCGAGGCGGCCTGCCTTCCGGCCAACCATGCGTCGCGCCGGGTGCTGGAGAAGGCGGGGTTCGAGGCCGAGGGCCGCGCCCGGGCTTATCTCAAAATTAACGGCGACTGGGCAGATCATCTTCTGTTCGGTCGGGTCCGCGACGAGGCGTCCTGACGCCGCTCCGTCCGCCGCCATGAGGGAGCGCCCAGGCGCGTGCAGACAGGCTCCAGAGCGGTCGCGTGGGACGCCACCATGGCCATCGAGGCCCTGGCCGGGGCCGGGGCCGCGCTGTGGGAGTGGACGCCCTCGTCCGACAAGCTGAGATTCACCGGCGCGACGGGTGCCCTGGGGCTGGGGGCCCTGGCGCCCGAATGCTCCGGCGCGGCCTTCGTGGCCCTGACCCTGCCGCAGGACCGGGCCCTGGCCGAGCGCCTGTTGCGTCCCCGCGAGGAGGGCGAGGAGGTGGCGCTGCGCCTGCGCATGCGCGACGGCCAGCTGTGCCTGTGGCGCGGCGTGTGGCTTGAGGACGGGCTGAGGGCCGCGGGTCTGGTGGCGTCGGACATCAAATTCGCCGGGTCCGACCGGGACGCCCTGACGGGTCTGCTGGATCGTCGCGCCTTCGTGGCGCGCGTGGGCGAGACCCTGACCCGGCCCGGTCCGGTGGAAATCGTGGTTGCCGACGTCGATCGTCTCCGCCGGCTGAACGAGGCCCTGGGCCACGAGCGGGCGGACATGGTTCTGTCGGCGCTGGGGTCGCGCCTGGCGGCGGCCTTCCCGGCCGAGGCGGCGCCCGCGCGGATCGGAGAGGACGAGTTCGCCGTGGTCTGGTCCGGCGGCGGACGCGCGCCCGCCGAACGCCTGCGCGAGGCGCTGGAACAGCCGCTGCGCATGGCCGGCTTCGACATCTATCCGACCGTCTCGATCGGCGCGGTCAGCGCCGAGGGCGGGCCGGACGCCCCGGACGCCGCCGAACTGCTGCGCCGCGTCGAGCTGGCCGTGGAGCAGGCCAAGACCGCCGGCCGCGGCGGGGCCGCCGCCTATGGTCGCGCGCTGGAGAGCGACAGTCTGAGCCGGCTGGCGCTGGAGGCGGACCTGCGCAACGCCTTCCTGCGCGGCGAGATCGAACCCTTCTTCCAGCCGATCGTGAACCTGTCGACGGGGGCCGTGGCGGGGTTCGAGGCCCTGGCCCGGTGGCGTCACCCCACGCGCGGACTGGTGCCGCCCGACGAGTTCCTGGGGCTGGCCGACGAGATGGGTCTGATGAACGACCTCGGCCTGCTGATGATGAGCAAGTCGGCGTGGCAGCTGTCGGAATGGCTGAAGCGCCACCCCAAGGCGGGCGATCTGTTCTGCAGCGTCAACCTGTCGGTCGGCGAGATCGAACGGGCCAATCTGGTCGAGGACGTCTCCCGTATCATCGCCGACGCGGGCCTGCCGCGCGGGGCATTGAAGCTGGAGGTGACCGAGGGCGACATCATGCGCGACACCGCCCGCGCGGCCGAGGTTCTGGGCCGGCTGAAGGCGGCGGGCGCGTCGCTGGCGCTGGACGATTTCGGAACCGGCTTCTCGTCGCTGACGTGGCTGGCCAAGCTGCCCTTCGACACGCTGAAGATCGACCGCTACTTCGTGCTGACGATGGACAAGGATGAGGGCTCGGCCAAGATCGTGAAGTCGGTCGTGGCCCTGGGCCGCGACCTGGCGCTGGAGGTGGTGGCCGAGGGGGTTGAGAACGCCGGCCTGGCGCGCCGCCTGATCGACGCCCAGTGCCACTATGGCCAAGGCTTCGGCTATGCTCCCGCCCTGCCCGCGCAGGAGGCGGAGGTCTATCTCAATGAATCGCTGGCCGACGGGGCCGCGCCGCTGAAGCAGCGCTCGGCCTAGGCGCGGCCGCCCTGCCCCGACAGGGCACCCGCCTCGGGCACGCCGACCTGGCGCAGGGCGCGGGTCCATTTGGAGGCGTGGTCGAGGTCGAAGACGATGTCGGCGTCGGCGTCGGCCACCAGCCAGACGTTTTCCGCCAGTTCGGATTCCAGCTGCCCCTCGTCCCAGCCGGCGTAGCCCAGCGCCAGCACCGCGCGGCGCGGGCCCGCGACCGGGTCGCCCATGGCCACGAGGGCGTCGCGCGTGCCGGTCAGGGCGAAGCCCTCGCCGAACGGCCGGCTGGAGCCGTGGGACAGCCAGTCGTCGGAGTGGACGACGAAGCCGCGCTCCCGCTCCACAGGCCCGCCGACCAGCACAGGCCGGGCCTGATCCACGTCAAAGGGGGGGAGGTCCAGCCGGTCCAGCACCGCCGACACGTCGACGCCCGGGGCCGGCTCGTCCAGCCGGACGCCCATGGCGTGGTCGTCGTCGTGCGAGCAGACCAAGATCACCGCGTGCTCGAAGCGCGGATCGCCGATGCCGGGCATGGCCACCAGAAGGCGGCCGGTCAGGGAGGAAGCGCCGTCCATGGCCTGATATTCGGGGGCCGGAAGCGGCGACGCAAGGGGTCGGCGCTTGGCGTCGGACCGCCGAGGCCCTATCTGCGGACGACCCTGCCCCTCGAACCCCGGAGCCTGCCGCGTGACTATCCAGATCGGCGACCGCATCCCCTCGGCCACCCTGTCGCAAGCCACCATGGAGGGACCCAAGCCGGTCGCCACGGACGACTTCTTCAAGGGCCGGACCGTCGCCCTGTTCGCCGTGCCGGGTGCCTTCACCCCGACCTGCTCGGCGCGCCACCTGCCGGGCTTCACCGAGAAGCGTGAGGAGCTGAAGGGCAAGGGCGTGGACGCCGTCGCCTGCGTCTCGGTCAACGACGCCTTCGTGATGCGCGCCTGGGGCGACAGCCAGGGCGTCGGCGAGGACGAGATCGTCATGCTGGGCGACGGCAACGGCGACTTCACGCGGGCCCTGGGCCTGACGCTGGACGCCAAGGGTTTCGGCATGGGCGAGCGCTCGCAGCGCTACTCCATGATCGTCAAGGACGGCGTGGTCGACCAGCTGAACGTCGAGCAGGGCGGCGAATTCCGCGTCAGCTCGGCCGAGCACCTGCTGACCCAGCTGTAAGAGGCCGTCAGGCCGCGACGACCTCGGCCGGGGCTTCGTCCCCGGCCGACAGGCCCGAGAGAACATGTTGAACGGCGCCGAGCAGGGCCTGCGGCGTGATCGGCTTGGGCACGAAATAGGACATGCCGGCGCCCAGACAGGCCTCGATGTCCTCAGGGCTGGTGTCGGCGGTGACAGCAATCACCGGCACGGCGGCGTTCAGACCGCCGGACGCGCGCAGCCTGCGGGTGGTCTCGCGCCCGTCCAGTTCGGGCATCCGCACGTCCATGAAGATCATGTCGAACTGGCCCTGTTCGCAGGCGCGCAAGGCGGCCATGCCGTCCTCGGCCGTGGTCACGTCGACGCCCAACGGGGCCAGAATCAGCTGAACCGCGCGACGGTTGATGTCGTGATCGTCGACCACCAGCACCTTCATGGCGCGGCCCTCGGCGCCCTCCTCTTCATCAGGCGCATCGACGTCCGGAGTCTGAACAGGCGGGGCTAAGGTCAAGACCGTCTCCGCCGGCGAAGCGACGGGCCCGGCCGCCGAAGACGACGCGGGCGACCTCAGGGCCTGGGCGACGACCCGGCGACCCGTTTCGTCCGGGGCGGAAGGCGCGAGGATTTCGGAACGGGCCGGCGGGAAGGTGACCGCCACGGTGAAGGCCGCGCCTTCTCCGGGGCGGCTGCGAACCGTCAGGCGACCACCCATGAGCCCGACCAGTTCGCGGCTGATGGCCAGACCAAGGCCGCTGCCTCCGTGGAGGGCACCAACCCCATCCGCAGTCTGATCGAAGGGCGTGAACAGGCGCGCCAGCTGGTCGGCGGTCATTCCGGGCCCGGTGTCGGCCACCTCGAACACCACGGCGTGCAGTCCGCCGTCTTCCTCCCAGGCGGAAAGGCGCAGGGTGACGGCACCGGTCTGGGTGAATTTCACCGCGTTGGAGATCAGGTTGTTGAGGATCTGCCGCAGGCGCATCGGATCGCCGCGCACGGCGCGCGGCAGGGTCGCGGCTCCCTCGAGGCGCAGGCGCAATCCCTTGGACCGGACAGGTCGCTGCCACAGCTGCAGGGTCTGGCAGGTCAGGGAACGGAGGTCGAAGTCGACGGCGTCCACCGTCATGCGTCCGGCCTCGAGCTTGGCATGGTCCAGCAGGTCGTCCAGCAGGGCCTTCATCATCAGGCCGGCGTCGGCGATCAGCCGGGCTTCGGCGCGCGAGGCACCGTCGGCGGCCTGTTCGATCGCCATGGCACCGCTCATGATGGCGCCGATCGGCGTGCGCAGGTCATGTCCCACGGCGGCGAGGAAGGCCGAGCGGCTGTTCATGACGGACTCGGCCTCGATCCGCCGGCGTTCGGCGTCGAGCCGCGCGGCGGCCTCCGAGTTCCGGGCGCGCTCCATCTGACGCCAGACCGACAGACAGTAGGTGATGAAGACGGCGATGCCCGTGGCCACCGCAGTGCAGAAGGCTGGTGGCGCGCCCCAGGCGAGCATGAAGAAGGGCGTGGCGGCGAGATAGAGGAACTGGGGCGCGATCGAGAGCGCGAGCACCAGATTGGATCGCGGCGCGTTGACCACGGCGTAGATCGCGCCGGAGGACAGCAGCATCGCCGCGCAGATCCCGCCCATGGGCCCGCCGGTGAACCAGAGCGCCACCGACAGGCTGCCGAAATACAGCGCATTGCCCACCAGCATGACGTTGGCGGCGGCCATCCGCAGCGGCCCCATCCGGTCGACCTTGCCGGAGTTGACCGGCGCGAAGATCCAAAGGTCCAGCAACTGGACCAGAAAATAGCCGGCCACCCACAGAGCGGCGAAGTCCCAGGTCAGGACGGGGCTGAACACGAAGGCGGCGGCCGCGCCCATGCCGAGACGCTGCAGCAACGCCTTGCGGCGCTGGCGCACGGCCGTGGCCCAGGGGCTGGCGTCGCTCGTGTTCGACATGCGGTCTCCCCGACGTGGAAGCGCGGACTTCCGGTCGGACAGCATGCCCGTTCGCCCCTAACGCCTCGTCAACGCGCCGTGCCGATCGCCTCGGAAATCGTGGTGAATCCCTCCGCGGCCATCCGCGCACGCAGGTCGGCGACGATCCTGCGGACCAGTCCGGGGCCATGGTGCACGAGGGCGGAATAGAGCTGCACCGCCGCCGCACCCTGCCGAAGGCGGTGCAGGACTTCCTCGCCGGACTCGATCCCGCCGGCCGCGATGAGGGCCAGTCGCCCCTCGGCCGCCTCGACGGCGATGCCAAGGGCGCGCCGCGCCAGAGGCTTCAGGGGCGCGCCGGACAGGCCCCCGGTTTCCTCCCGATGCATCGATCGCAGGTCGGCCGGCCGCGCGATCGTGGTGTTGGAGACGATCAGGCCGTCCAGCTTCCACGTCCGCGCGGCCTGAACGATCTGGACGATCTCGGCCTCTTCGAGATCGGGCGCGATCTTCAGGAAGACCGGCGCACCGTCCGCGGGGCGGGCTTCGGCCACCCGGCCCAGCAGGTCGTCCAGCGCGTCCCGGCCCTGCAGGGCGCGCAGTCCGGGTGTGTTCGGCGACGACACGTTGACGGTGAACCAGTCGGCCTTGCCCGCCAGCCGGCGCAGGCCGGCGACGTAGTCGGCGGCGCGGTCGTCGGAGTCCTTGTTGGCCCCCAGATTGGCCCCGACGAGGACGCCGGGCGGGCGGCGGTCCAGCCGGTCGGCGAAGGCCTCGAGCCCCTCGTTGTTGAAGCCCATGCGGTTGATGACCGCGGAGTCCTCGGTCAGCCGGAACAACCGCGGGCGAGGATTGCCGTCCTGGGGCTTCGGCGTCACGGATCCGGCCTCGACAAAGCCGAAACCCAGACCCGCGAGGCCGCCCAGCGCCTCGGCGTTCTTGTCCAGCCCGGCCGCCAGCCCGACGGGATTCGGCAGAGTCAGGCCTGCGAGCCGCGTGGTCAGCATCGGGTCCGGCACCGCCGGGCGCGGCGCGGGCAGGAGCGACAGTCCCCGGATCGCCAGCCGGTGCGCCGTCTCCGGATCCATGCGGCGCAGGAGGGGTGCGGCCAGAGTCTCAAGCATCCGGGGCCCCGACGGACATGTCGCCGACGTCCGACACCGTCATCGGCCGGTCGGCCAGCACGGCCGCGACGGGCATGGGCCCGTACTGATGCGGGAACAGGACGCCGCCCCGCGATGGCTCCCACTTCACCGCGTCCAGCCGGTCCAGATCCACGTCGAGGAGGCGCAGGTCCGTCCGCCCGGCGTAGTGCCGCCGGGCCGTCTCCTCCAGCTGCTCCGCGGTGGAGAGGTGGATGTAGCCGTCGGCCAGATCGACGGCGGACCCGGCATAGGACCCGGCCTTGCGGGCCTCGGCCCACTCGGACGCGTCGACGATCTTGAAGGCGACGGTCACGCCTCGGCCCCGCCGCCGACGTCGCGCGGTTTGAGGAACAGTTCCAGCGACGCCCGGCCGTTGGCGTCGAGGGCGAACACGGCCGCAGCGCCGGTGGGAAAGCCCGCGGCGAACCGCTCGATCGCCGTCGGGGAGGCGGCACCCTCGATCAGCAGCTCCACGGCCAGCTGATGGACGCCCGGATTGTGGGCGATCAGGATCAGGCAGCCGGCGCGGTCTTCCTGGCCGTCCACCGCGCGCCGCAGGGCGTCACTGGAGGCGTCGTAGAGGCTGGGCTCGACCGAAACCTCGACGTCGCCGAAGGCGTCCCGGGCGGCGTCCCAGGTCTGGCGCGTCCGCGTCGCAGCCGAGACGAGGGCGACGTCGGGCCGCACCCCGCGCTGCGCCAGGGCGCGGGCCACAAGACCGGCGTCGACCACGCCGCGGGTGCTCAGGGGACGGTCCACGTCCTTGCCCGACGGCGCGTCGCGCTCGGCCTTGGCGTGCCGCATGAGGATGAGCCGGTTCATGGCCCGCCGTCTAAAGCGGTTCGTCGCGCGCGGCCAGTCGTGCGCCGCGGGCGGCGGGCACCGGTTGCAGCCCGGGCCTGACGGGAACGGTCGCGACAGCACCGGAGGGCCGGACGCGGGCATAGGCCTGACGCGTCGCCTCCAGCAGGATCAGTCCCGCGAATCCGGGGGCCACGCGACGGCCGACCTCCTCGAAGCCGTCGGCCGCACTCAGCAGCGGACGCCACGGCGGCACGTACAGGGTCTGGGACCAGGCCGAGGGTTCCAGCCCGACCTGGCGCACAAGGCCTTCCAGCTGGCGGCGGGTGAAGGGTCGGCCGTGGCCGAAGGGCGTGGAATCGGCGCGGGCCCAAAGGCCGCCGCGCGCAGCGGTTGCGAGGATGATGCGGCCGGCGGGGCTGAGGACCCGGACGGCCTCGGCCAGCACCTGGGCGGGGGCGTCCGCCTCCTCCAGCGCATGCACCAGCAGGACCCGGTCGAAGGTGCCGGCCGAGAACGGCAAGGCGCGCTCGTCGACCAGAACCGTCCGGTTGCGCCCGGTCGGGGGCCAGGTCTCGGCCCCCTGCCCGCCCGGCATGGCGGCGATCTGGCGGCGCGCGCCGACGAAGGCGTCCAGCCACGGCGCGGCATAGCCCAGACCCAGGACGTCGCAACCCGCGGCCTCGCCCCAGGCGTCGTCCAGCCGCCGGGCGACCAGCCGGCGGACCACCTGTCCCGCCGCCTCGCCGTAGAAGGCCCTGAGTTCCTCGACGCCACGCCTCATGACGGCAGGATAGGCCGCCGCGGCGCGCCCGGCTAGGATGGGCGCATGACCCTTCACGTGCGCCTGTTTCCCTGCCTCTCGGACAACTACGGATTCCTGATCCGCGACACCGCGAGCGGGACGGTCGCGGCGGTCGACGCGCCGGACGCAGCGGCGATCCTGGCCGACCTCGAGGCCAGCGGCTGGGGCCGGCTGGACCTGCTGCTCAATACGCACTGGCACCCCGATCACACCCAGGGGAACACCGCGCTCAAGGCGGCCACCGGCTGCGAGATCGTGGGGCCCGAGGAGGTTCGCCGCGTCGCGCCGCTGGACCGGGTCGTGACGGACGGCGACGCGGTCGCGCTGGGCTCGACCCGGTTCGAGGTTCTGGCCATGCCGGGCCACACCCTGGGGCACGTGGTCTTTCTGGCGCGCGCGGCGGGCGAGGCCTTTGTTGGCGACGTGATCTTTCCGCTGGGGTGCGGGCGGCTGTTCGAGGGGACGCCGGAGCAGATGTGGGACAGCCTGTCGGGGGTCGCGCGGTGGGACGGGGGGACGCGGCTGTGGGGGGCCCACGAATACGCCGCGGGCAACGCCCGGTTCGCCCTGAGCTTGGACGACCGGCCGGAGCTGGCGGCGCACGTCGAGTCGCTGATGGCTCGGCGCGAGCGGGGCGAGCCGACCGTGCCGACGACGGTGGCGACGGAGCGGCGCTTCAACCCCTTCCTGACGGCGGGGGACGCAGCGACCTTTGCCGCGCGGCGGGCGGCCAAGGACGTGTTTCAGGGCTGAGCCCTATTCGACGCCCGAGATCACCCGGGCGATGCGCGTCGAGGAAGGGCGACCGGCATATCCGGCGGTCGGGTCGATGACGATGGTCAGCACGCCGCGCGCGAAGGTGATGCGGGGGCGGCCCTGATCGGTCACCACGATGCGCCGCACGCGGCCGGCGTCCTGACGCAGTCCCGCCGAGCGGGACATGCGCACGAGGGCCTCCACCGCGGTCGACAGGGCGTCGGCGGCGACGGCTTCGGAGCCCTGGCCGATCTCCATGTCGACGATGACCAGACGGCCGACGGCGTTGGTCGCCCGGCCGCTCTGGTGGATGATGAAATTGGCCAGCTGGACGGCGGTCAGGGTGGGCGGAAGCAGACGGGCGGCGGAGCCCTGGGCCGAGACCGGAACCCCTTGCGGCGCGGACGGCGTGTACAGGGTCATGGCCCCGTTGGGCGTGACGCGCAGGACCTGATCGCCGGCGTCGTTGCGCATGATGACGTCGCCGCGCGGCGCGGGCTGGGGACGCAGGACCCAGACCTCGGCCGAACGCTCGAACCGCATCAGGGTGCGCGGGCCGGAGCGGTCGAGGACGAAGCTCTGGCCGGTTTCGGCGACGTAGCGGCCGGTCTCCGGCATGGCGCCGCGGCCGCGGCCGGGGTCGTCGCCGCGCAGGATGGCCCCGCTCTGGGCCACGGCGGCGCCGGCGCACAGGCCCAGCCCCGCGACGGCCAGTGCCGTCGCGGCCAGCAGCGGCGCGAACGCCGTCCTGTGCCGCAGCGAAATCCTCATGAACCGCACTTGAACGGGCGCGCGCGGCGGATTTTGGGCCGGATTCCGTCAGCCGACGAGATACTGACCACCGTTCAGGGAAAGGGTGCAGCCTGTGACATATCCGGCACGTTCGCCCGCCAGCCACGAGACCATGTCCGCGATTTCCTCGCCTTTTCCGAGCCTTCCAACGGGGATCTGGGCGACGATGCCGGCCAGGACCTTCTCGTCCATGGCCCCCACCATCTCGGTGTCGATGTAGCCCGGGGCGATGCAGTTCACGGTCACGCCCTTGCGCGCGTTCTCCAGCGCCAGCGCCTTGGTGAAGCCGATCATCCCGGCCTTGGCGGCGGAATAGTTGGTCTGGCCGATCTGGCCCTTCTGGCCGTTGATCGACGAGATGTTGACGATCCGGCCGAAGCCGCGGTCGCGCATGCCGCCGATGACCTGGCGCGTCATGTTGAAGACCGAGTCCATGTTGACCCGGATCACGTCGGACCACTGGTCGTGGGTCATCTTGTGGAAGAAGCCGTCGCGGGTGATGCCGGCGTTGTTGATCAGGACGTCGACGGGCCCGAGCCGGTCCTCGACCTCCTTCACGGCGCGCTCGCAGTCCTCGAAGGAGCCGACGTTGCCCTTGACCACCATGACGCCCAGCTCGCTGGCGGTGGCCTCGGCGGCCTCGACGTTGCCGGAGTAGCCGCAGGCCACCTCCATGCCGTCGGCTTTCAGCCGTTCGGCGATCGCCTTGCCGATGCCGCGGGTTCCGCCCGTCACGAGTGCGACGCGTGCCATGTGCGTGTCCTGTCCCTGATGGCGGGGCCTCTGGAGCGGGCCCCTGCCGTGCAATTACGCTTTAGCTTGCCGGACGTTGCGCGCAAAGCTGCGTTCTCCGGCCTCAGCCGCCGCGCGGGGCCGCGACCGCCGTCAGCGTCCCGGCCGGGGGCGGCGACAGGAGCTCGGCCGTCGGCCGGCGGCCGAACAGCCAGTCGGCCCAGGCGCCGGGCGGCAGGGGCAAGACCCCGCGCGTGTGATAGGGGGCCACGTCCGGCCCCGGCTCGGCGGTCAGCAGGCTGAAGGCCTCGCCCGCCTCGCCCGCGCGCCAGACGGCGGCCAGCAGCAGGGGCGCGCCGTCGGCCGCCGCCAGCTTCCACCGGGTCTTGGGATATTTCTCGCCGGTGAACTCGAAGAAGCCCGAGGCGGGGACGAGGGCACGGCCCTGACGGCCGCCGTTCGAAATCTCGCGCCCCTCTGAGCGATAGTTGATGACCGGCCCGCCCTTGCGTCCCGGCGGCGGCGGAAAACCGAAACGCATGGGCACCAGGTCGGCCGCCCCGTCGACGAGGCGCACGGCCATGGCCGCGTCGGTCGGGCGCACCTCGCCGATCGGCTCGAGGTTGGGCAGGCCGCCGCGCAGCGCCAGCGGCGCGCCCGCGGCCGAGAACAGCTCGACCAGCTGGCGCAGACCGAAACGGGCTTCGTAGGAGGCGCACATGGCGAGGGGCTCCGGGCGGGCGACGGCGCATGCTGCCCGGCCGGGCGGCGGACGCCAAGCCGGACCGGCCGGACCCGAAAACAGGGTGCGGAGAGTCCGGAGAGTCCGGATGGGGGGGGTGGGTGTTCATGCGACGGAGGGTGGCACGCGGCTGCGTCAGGATCGGACGTGGGGGGTCAGTCCACCTCCGGCGGCGGGGTCCAGTCCGGGTCGTTGATCGGGTACCAGTCGGCCGCGAGGTCCAGCCAGGCGGAGTTGGCGTCCTCGATCAGCTTCAGCTTCCAGTCGCGCTTCCAGCCCTTGATGCGCTTCTCGCGCGCGATCGCCTCGACGACCCACTGATGGCGCTCGAACCAGACCAGTCGGGTGCAGCCCTTGCGCTTCGAATGGCCCTCGAAGACGCCCGTCCTGTGCTGCCACACCCGGGCGTACAGGTTCGCGGTCATCCCCAGATAAGTCGCCCCGTTCCGCCCGCTGGCCATGATGTAGGTGGCGATGAAGATGCGGTGCGTCCCCATGCCGGAACGTTCGCACGGGCGAATGGTGTTCGCAATATGTTCCACATCCCTTTCGTCATTCCGGGCGAAGGCGCGAAGGCGCCGCAGACCCGGAACAGGGCGGCGCCGAAGCGCAGCGAAGGCGAAATGCGTCCGCGAGCGGTGTGCGCGACAGGTTCGCGCTCTCGCGCGCCGCCTTGTTCCGGGTCTGCGAGGCTTCGCCTCTCCGCCCGGAATGACGAAAGAATGGGGGGTGTCAGTGCACTTGGGCTTTGCCGATGCTGAGCCCGCCTTCGCCGGCTGACACGGCGATCACGCTGCCGTCCGCGATCTCCCCCGCCAGCAGTTTGCGCGCGATGGGGTCGACCAGTTCCTTCTGGATCACCCGCTTCAGCGGGCGGGCGCCGTAGACCGGGTCGTAGCCCTTGTCGGCCAGCCAGGCGGCGGCGGTGTCGTCCAGCGCCAGGGTCAGTCGGCGGTCGGCCAGCAGCTTCTCGAACCGGGCCAGCTGGATGCGGACGATGCCACCCATCTGGTCGCGGCCGAGGCGGCGGAAGAGGATGATCTCGTCGAGGCGGTTCAGGAACTCGGGCCGGAAGTGGGCGCGGACGGCCTCCATGACCACCGGGCGCACGGCCTCGACGTCCTCGCCCTCGGCCTGATCCGCCAGGGCGGCCGAGCCGAGGTTGGAGGTCAGGATGATCAGGGTGTTCCTGAAGTCGACCACGCGGCCCTGACCGTCGGTCAGGCGGCCGTCGTCCAGCACCTGGAGCAGGACGTTGAAGACGTCGGGGTGGGCCTTTTCCACCTCGTCGAACAGGATCACCTGATAGGGGCGGCGGCGCACGGCCTCGGTCAGGGCCCCGCCCTCGTCATAGCCGACGTAGCCCGGAGGGGCACCGATCAGGCGGCTGACCGAGTGTTTCTCCATATATTCCGACATGTCGATGCGGGTGATGGCCGCCTCGTCGTCGAACAGGAAGGCGGCCAGCGCCTTGGTCAGCTCGGTCTTGCCCACGCCCGTGGGGCCGAGGAACAGGAAGCTGCCCAGCGGGCGGTTGGGGTCGTTCAGGCCGGCGCGGGCGCGGCGCACGGCGTCGGACACGGCCTCCAGCGCCGCGTCCTGACCGACCACGCGGCCGCGCAGGGCATCCTCCATCTTGAGCAGCTTCTCGCGCTCGCCCTCCAGCATCTTGTCGACCGGGACGCCGGTCCAGCGGGAGACGACCTGGGCGATCTGTTCGGCGTCGACGACCTCGGGCGTCAGGGGGCCAGACTTGTCGGCCTCATTGGCCTCCGCCTCGGCCAGCTGCTTCTCGATCTGCGGGATCTGGCCGTAGGCGATCTCCGACGCGCGGCCGAGGTCGCCGGCGCGCTGGGCGGCGGCCAGTTCGGCGCGCAGGCGGTCCAGGGTTTCGCGCAGCTGGGCCCCGCCGGCGACCTTTTCCTTTTCCGACTTCCAGCGGGCGGTGAGGTCTTCGGACTGGCCCTCCAGATCGGCGATCTCGTCCTCCAGCTTGTCCAGGCGCTGCTGCGAGGCGGAGTCCGTCTCCTTCTTCAGCGCCTCGCGCTCGATCTTGAGCTGGACCAGACGGCGGTCGATCTCGTCCAGGGCCTCGGGCTTGGAGTCGACGGCCATGCGCACGCGCGAGGCGGCCTCGTCGATCAGGTCGATGGCCTTGTCGGGCAGGAAGCGGTCGGTGATGTAGCGGTTCGACAGGGTGGCGGCGGCGACGATGGCCGAGTCCGAGATGCGCACCCCGTGGTGGACCTCGTACTTCTCCTTCAGTCCCCGGAGGATCGACACCGTGTCCTCGACCGTCGGTTCGGACACGAAGACGGGCTGGAAGCGGCGGGCCAGCGCCGCGTCCTTCTCCACGTGCTTGCGGTATTCATCCAGCGTGGTGGCGCCGACGCAGTGCAGCTCGCCGCGGGCCAGCGCGGGCTTGAGCAGGTTGGAGGCGTCCATGGCGCCGTCGCCCTTTCCGGCGCCGACCAGGGTGTGCATCTCGTCGATGAAGAGGACGATCTGGCCCTCGGCGGCGGCGACCTCGTTCAGCACGGCCTTCAGCCGCTCCTCGAACTCGCCGCGGTATTTCGCGCCGGCGATCAGACTGCCCATGTCCAGCGCCATGACCTTCTTGTCGCGCAGGCTTTCGGGCACGTCGCCGTTGACGATGCGCAGGGCCAGACCCTCGACGATGGCGGTCTTGCCGACGCCGGGCTCGCCGATCAGGACGGGGTTGTTCTTGGTGCGGCGGGCCAGCACCTGGATGGTGCGGCGGATCTCCTCGTCGCGGCCGATGACCGGGTCGATCTTGCCGTCGGCGGCGGCCAGCGTCAGGTCGCGGGCGTAGCGTTTCAGGGCGTCGTAGCCGTCTTCCGCGCCGGCCGAGTCGGCGGTCTTGCCCTTGCGGATCTCGAGGATGGCGGCGTCCAGGGCGTCGGGTGTGGCGCCCGCGGCGGCCAGCACGGTCCTGGCCACACCGCCCTCCCGTGCCAGGGCTGACAGAAGGCGCTCGGTGGTGACGAAGGCGTCGCCGGCCTTCTTCGAGGCGGCCTCGGCGGCGGCGAAGACGCGCGCGGTGTCGCCGTCCAGATACAGCTGGCCCGAGCCGCCGGAGACCTGCGCGCGCTTGGACAGGGCGGTTTCCACGTCCGCTTCCGCCCGCTTCGCGTCGCCGCCGGCGGCGGTGATCAGGTTGCGGGCCAGGCCGTCGCGCTCTTCCAGCAGCACCTTCAGAAGATGCTCGGGCGCGAACTGCTGGTGGCGGCGGGCCAGGGCCAGCGACTGGGCCGACTGGACGGCCTGTTTGGCGCGGTCGGAATAGAGGTCGAGATTCACGGTGCATCCCTTCGAGAAGCGGACTTCCGCCGACGCGCCCTCATGCAAGCGACGCGCCGTGCGGCCGCGCCTGAGTTGGGTGTGGCGGATGCGTCACACAAGGGGCGTTGACGGGGGATTTCGCGAGGGCCCAGGGTCGGGGCGAGGAGGCGACCGTGATCCCCCATTCCGCCTGGCCCGTCGACCCGGGCGTGATCCTGCCCTTTCTGATCGCCGTGCTGCTGATCGAGCTGACGCCGGGGCCCAACATGGGGTGGCTGGCGCTGGTCGCGGCCGGGCGCGGACGGGGCGCCGGGCTGGCGGCGGTGGCGGGGGTGACGCTGGGGCTGACGGTCTGGATGCTGGCGGCGACGGCGGGACTGACGCAGGCGCTGCTGCGGGCCCCGGCGCTGTATCAGGGCCTGCGCTGGGCGGGGGTGGCCTTCCTGCTGTGGCTGGCGTGGGAGGCGTGGCGCGTGCCGCCCGACCGGGCCGCACCGGTGGACGCGGCGACGCGGCGGGGACTGTTTCTGCGCGGCCTGACCGGCAATCTGCTGAACCCCAAGGCGGCGGTCTTCTATGTCGCGCTGCTGCCGGGCTTCATCCGGCCGGACCACGGGGCGGCGTGGGTTCAGGCGTTGTGGCTGGGGGGCCTGCACATTCTGATCGCCGTGATCATCCACACCGCCATCGTGCTGGGCGCCGACCGCGCCGGGCACGCGACTCTGACCCGGACGCAGGGACCGGTCGTCCGCGCCCTGATGGCCGGCGGGATCGCCGCGGTGGCAGTCTGGACGGCGTGGTCGACGCGGTGAGCGACGCCGTGGACGGCCCCCGCGACCCGCGCTAGCGTCCGCGCCTCAGTTTTCGCCGGAGCCGCCCATGTCCGTTCGTCTCAGCCGCCGGTCGGCCCTTTTCGCCACCGCCGGCGCGGCCGCGCTGCCGTCGCTGTCGTGGGCGCAGGAGGCGGCCAACGACGACGCGGCCCTGGCCGAGGCGGTCGACGCCTATGTCCGCCAGTGTCTGGCGGCCTGGCCCGACCAGCCGGCCTTGTCGGTTGCGGTGGTCAAGGACGGGCAGGCGATCCTGACGCGCGGCTATGGCGTCAAGGCGAGGGACCGGCCGGACCCGGCCGACGAACGGACCCTGTTCGCCGTGGCGTCGAACACCAAGGCGGTGACCTGCGCCGCGCTGGCCATCCTCGTCGACGAGGGCAAGGTGAAGTGGGACGAACCGGTGCGGACGTACCTGCCGGAGTTCAGCCTGTCGAAGCCCGAGCTGAACGACATGGTCACGGTCCGCGATCTGGTCAGCCACCGGATCGGTTTCGGCCTGGGCGCGGGCGACCTGCTGTTCTGGCCCAACAGCGACCGGACGCGGGCCGAGATCCTGGCGGCCATTCCCCACGTGCCGATCGAGGACCAGTTCCGCGCTCGCTACCACTATTGCAACCTGATGTTCGTGGCCGCCGGCGAGGTGGTGGCGGCGGCGTCGGGGATGTCGTGGGAGGCCTTCGTCCAGACCCGCATCCTCGACCGGCTGGGGATGACCGACACCCTGCCCGTCATGCGCGGGGCCGACGCGTCGAAATGCGCCCTGCCCCACGGTCGCGTCGGTCCGCCGTTGCGCTATCAGGGGGCCATGACCCGCATCGCCGACAGCGTGCAGGAGATCTGGGACTGGTCCGAGGCGGGGGCCGCGGGCGGGTTCCTGACCAATGCCGTCGACTGGTCGAAATGGATGGCGGTGCAGCTGACCAACGGGGCCCTGCCCGACGGGACGCGGCTGTTCTCGGAGGCCCAGAGCCGCGAGATGTGGCGGCCGAACGTGATCGTTTCCAACTCCGCCGGGCCGACGCCCGACCTGCCGGGCCGGGCGATCACGGCGACCTATGCCGCCGGCTGGCAGGTCATGGACTATCGCGGCGAGCGGCTGATCACCCACGGCGGCGGATCGCCGGGCGGCATCTCCGGCACGGTGCTTCTGCCGGGCCGCAAGGTGGGCTTCAGCTATTTCAGCAACGCCGAGGAAAGCTATCTGCTGCGCGCGCTGCGTTCGGGTATCGCCGACGTGATCATGGGGCCGACCCGGATGGGGCCGACCTTCGACTGGATCGCGGATTCGAAGCGGCTGGAGACCGAGGGCAACGCCCGTTCGATCGCCGCCGCAGCAGAGATCGATGCGAAACAGGCGGCGGGAGCCAGGCCGTCGCTGCCGCAGTCGGCCTATGCCGGGACGTGGCGCGATCCCTGGTACGGCGACGTGACGATCGCGACGCGCGACGGGGGGCTGTGGCTGGACTTCACCCGCTCGCCCGCGCTCAAGGGGCCGCTGGAGCCCTATGACGGCGAGACCTTCCGCACCCGCTTCCCCGACAGGCGGGAGGAGGACGTGTTCGTGACCTTCGAACTGGAGAACGGCCGTCCCGTCCGCGCCACGATGAAGGCCGTCAGCCCCGACGCCGACTTCAGCTACGACTTCCACGACCTGAAGCTGACGCGGGTCCAGGCGTAGCGTTGCGGCGGTGAGGTCCCTCCACTAGTCAGGCAGGAGGATCTCGGAAGGCGGGCATGGCGGGAGCGACCATCTACGACGTGGCGGCGCGGGCGGGCGTGTCGATCAAGACGGTGTCGCGGGTGGTGAACCGCGAGGCCAACGTCAGCCCGGCGCTGCGCCAGAAGGTCGAGGCCGCCGTGGCTGCCCTGGGCTATCGCCGCAGCCTGTCCGCGCGGGCGCTGGCCGGTTCGAATTCGACCATCATCGCGGCGCTGGTCGACGCGGAGCTGACGATCGAGCACTGGAAGAGCGGGCGCGGCAACGACTATCTGAGCCGGCTGGAGCTGGGCGCGCTGATGGAGTGCCGCCGGGCGGAGTACCACCTGATGGTCGAACTGGTCGACCACAGCTCGGACACGCTGGAACGGGACATGCTGGCGTTGTTGGGGTCGATCCGGCCGGCCGGGGTGCTGCTGACGCCGCCGAACTCGGACCATCCGCTGGTCCTCGACATCCTCGATGCCGCGGGCGTGGCCTATGCCCGGATCAGCCCCGAGAAGGATCTGGCACGAGGCGTGTCGGTGAAGATGGACGAGCGACAGGCGGCCATGGACATGACCGGCCACCTGGTCGGTCTCGGGCACCGCCGGATCGCCCACGTTTCGGGCCCGCGCGCCTATGCCGCGAGCGCCCTCCGTCGCGAGGGCTATGAAGCGGCGTTGACCCGGGCGGGGATCACGCCGTCGCCGGATCTGGTGGTCGAGGGCGATTTTACCTTCGCCTCCGGCATCGCCGGCATCGAGGCCCTGCTCAAGGACGCGCGCCCCACGGCGGTGTTCGCCGCCAACGACGACATGGCGCTGGGCGTGCTCCAGGGTGCCGCGGCCGCGGGCCTTGCCGTGCCGTCCGATCTGTCGGTCGCCGGCTTCGACGACACGCCCAGCGCCCTGTTCGGCACGCCCCCGCTCACCACGATCCGACAGCCGGTCGCCGAGATGGCCGCCGCGGCGACCCGGCGCCTGGTCCCCGGCGGGGGCGGTGCGGCCGACCGCGACGCGCCCGGCGTCGTCACCGTTCCCTACGAGGTTCTGGTACGGTGCTCCACCTGCCCTCCCCGCTGACAGGTTGACAGCGCTGTCATAACCACCAGAATGCGGATGCGGAGCGGCGGTCAGATCGCTCGAATTCGGGGGAACGTCGTCGGGCTGCCTCAGCCTGTGCCGATTTCCTGTCTCGAGCCTCCGGCGGCCTGGTTCAAAGCCATCTCCTCCTGAAGAACCTTGCCGCGACGGGGATCCGTCGCGGCAATTTTCAAGTTCGAGGTCCTCGATGCGTCGCGCCGTTTCCGCCCTGGTTCTTCTGATGGCCCTCGGCCAGCCCGCGGTCGCCCAAGTGGCGGATCCCGCCGCCTGGCCCCGGGCCGCGTCGCCCGCGGGGCTGTCAGACGCGGAGACCGAGGCCTTCGTCGACGGCCTGCTGGCGCGGATGTCCGTCGAGGAGAAGGTCGGGCAGCTGATCCAGGCCGACATCGCCGCCATCACGCCCGAAGACCTGTTGATCTATCCACTGGGGTCGATCCTGGCCGGCGGCAACTCCTCGCCCGGCGGCGACGAGCGCGCGCCGGCCGCGGCCTGGGTCGATCTGGCCCGGGCCTATCGCGCCGCCAACGCCCAACGGGGCGGGACCTACGTCCCTCTCATCTTCGGCATCGACGCCGTTCACGGACACAACAACGTGGTCGGGGCGACGCTGTTTCCCCACAACGTCGGACTGGGCGCCGCGCGCGACCCCGACCTGATCCGCCGGATCGGCGAGGCGACCGCGCTGGAAGTGGCGGCCACGGGTGCCGACTGGACCTTCGGACCGACCCTGGCCGTGCCGCGCGACGACCGTTGGGGACGCGCCTATGAGGGCTATGCCGAAGACCCGGAGGTGGCGCAGAGCTATGCGGCGCCGATGACCCTGGGCCTGCAGGGCGAGATCCCCGCACAGGGCGCGATCGCGCCCGGCCGCATCGCCGGATCCGCGAAGCATTTTCTGGCCGACGGCGGCACGGCGGGCGGCAAGGACCAGGGCGACTTCGTCGGTACGGAGCGCGAGCTGATCGACGTCCACCTGAGCGGCTATCCGCAGGCCATCGACGCCGGCGTGCTGTCGATCATGATCAGCTTCTCCAGCTGGAACGGCGTGAAGCATTCCGGCAATGCGACCATTCTGCGGGACGTGCTGTACGGCCCGCTCGGCTTCACCGGCTTCACCGTCTCGGACTGGAACGCCCACGGCCAGATCCCGGGCTGCTCGAACGAAAGTTGCCCCCAGGCGATCAACGCCGGAATCGACATGCTGATGGCCCCGGACAGCTGGAAGCCGCTGTACCAGAACACCCTGGCGCAGGTGCGCTCGGGCGAGATCCCGATGGCGCGGGTCGACGAGGCCGTGCGGCGCATCCTGCGGGCCAAGGTCAAGGCCGGCCTGTTCCGGGACGAGCGGCCCTTCGAGGGGCGGCTGGAACTGCTCGGCTCGCCGGAGCATCGGGCGCTGGCCCGCGAGGCCGTGCGCAAGTCGCTGGTCCTGCTGAAGAACGAGGGCGTGCTGCCGATCCGGCCGGACGCGCGGGTTCTGGTGGTGGGGCCGGCGGCGGACGACATCGGCCAGGCGGCCGGCGGCTGGACCCTGACGTGGCAGGGGACCGGCAACGCCAACAAGGACTTCCCCAACGCCCAGTCGATCTGGGGCGGGATCGAGGAGGCCGTGCGGCAAGGCGGCGGGACGGCCACGCTCAGCCTTGACGGCAGCTATGAGGCCCGGCCGGACGTTGCGATCGTGGTCTTCGGCGAGACGCCCTATGCCGAGTTCCAGGGCGACCTGACCCACGTCGACTTCCAGCCCGAAGAGCCGCTGGCCATGCTGCGCAAGCTGCAGGCCGAGGGCATTCCGACGGTGGTGGTGTTCCTGTCGGGGCGGCCCCTGTGGGTCAATCCCGAGCTGAACGCCGCCGACGCCTTCGTGGCCGCCTGGCTTCCCGGAACCGAGGGCGGCGGCGTGGCCGACGTCATCGTGGCCGACGCGGCGGGACGCCCCCGCCATGATTTCACGGGACGGCTGGGCTTCTCATGGCCCAACGACGCCACCGGCGAGCCGCTGAACCACGGCGACGCCGACTACGCGCCCCTGTTCGCCTACGGCTACGGCCTCAGCTATGCCGCGCCGGCGTCGGTCGGACCCGTCACCGAGGAAAGCGGCGTCGCCGTCGAGGTGTCCAGCGTCGCCGACTATCTGGTCGACGGGCGTGTGGTGGAACCCTGGTCGCTGTCGCTGGAGGACGCCGGGGGACAGAGCCGCGTCGGCACCGAGTCCTCCGCCGCCAGCCCGCGGGGCGCCGTCAGACTGGCCGTCGTCGACGACCTCGCCCAGGAAAGCGGACGACGTTTCACCTTCGCGGGCGGCCAGCCGCAGAGCGTGGTGATCTGGGGCAAGCCGGTCGACCTCAGCCGCCAAGCGAACGGCGAGATGGCGCTGAGCTTCCGCTATCGCGTCGACGCCGTGCCGACCGGGCCGGTGCTTCTGTCGATGGGAGCCGAGGACGCCGCCAGCCGGTCCGGGATCGACCTGACTCCCTTCCTGGGGCAGGCGCCGATCGGCCAGTGGCGCACGCTGAAGGTGCGGCTGTCCTGCTTCCGCGATGCGGGCGTCGACCTAACCTCCCTCGGGCGGCCGTTCCAGCTGTCGACGGACGGCGCGGCGACGGTCTCGGTGTCGGAGATCCGGCTGGCCTCGAACGAAGGCGACGCGATCTGTCCGTCAGAGTGAGGCGCGGCAGTACCGGGCGATGAAGTCGTCGTGCGCCGGCATGGCTTCGGCCGTGCGCGCGATGATCTGCGACATCCCGCCGAAGCGGTCCCGCAGCCGTTGCCGGGGCAGGCCGTCCGCCATCGGATCCCATGCGCGGGGCACGATGTTCTGCCCCATCAGCACCGCCAGCCAGCTGTCGGCCGAGAACAGCTCGTCGTCCATGCGGAACACCCGTCCGGTTGCCCGGAACAGGTCGATCCGTTCACGGAGAGAGACGGGGATCTCCATCTCGGCGACGTGGCGCCAGAACGCCGTGTCGGCTCTGCGTGTGGCCTTGTAGTGGAGGATGATGAAGTCGCGGACCTGTTCGAACTGCTGACCCATCATGCGGTTGTAGGCGTCGGCCAGAACCGGCTCGAAACTGCGGTCGGGGAACAGGGCGAGGAGGCGGGATATGCCCGCCTGGATCAGGTGGATGCTGGTGGATTCCAGCGGCTCGAGGAAGCCGGACGCCAGCCCGAGGGCCACCACATTGCCGACCCACTGACGGCGACGACGGCCGGTCACGAACCGCAGCGGCCGGGGGTCCGCCAGGGCCTCCCCCTCCAGCCCGCGCTGCAGGACCTTCAGGGCGTCCTCGTCCGACGAGAAGGCCGAGCAGTAGACGTGGCCGTTGCCCGTGCGGTGCTGCAGCGGGATCCGCCAGGTCCAGCCCGCGTCCCGCGCCGTCGCCCGGGTGTACGGCGTGGTCGGCCCGACGTTGCGGGTGGGAACCGCCAGGGCCCGGTCGCACGGCAGCCACGCGCTCCAGTCCTCATAGCCGGCCTGCATGGCCCCTTCGATGAGCACACCCCGGAACCCGGAGCAGTCGATGAAGAGATCCGCTTCGAGCCGCCGGCCGTCGTCGAGGACCACCGCGGTGACGTGGCCCGACGCGGCGTCCCTGACGACGTCGACGATCCGGCCTTCGTGGCGGGTCACGTCTCGCGCCTCGGCAATCTCCCGCAGGAACCGGGCGTAGAGGCTTGCGTCGAAGTGGTAGGCGTACTTGAGGCTGGACAGGACCTGTCGCGGGTCAGCGGCGGGCAGGCACATCCGGCCGAGGCGCGCCGCGGCGGCGGACAGGTTGTAGGCCTCGAGTCCTTCGGCGAAGCCTTCCGCCCGACCGCGCAGCCAGGCCTGGGCGAACGGCACGGCCTCGACGTCCATGCCGAACGCCCCGAAAGGGTGCAGGTAGCGGTCGCCCGTCATGCCCCAGTCCACGAACTCGATGCCCAGCTTGAAGGTCGCCTGCGTGCGACGCATGAACTCCGCCTCGTCGATCCCGACCAGAGCGTTGAAGGCCAGAATGGGGGGGATCGTCGCTTCGCCGACGCCGACGGTCCCGATCTCGTCCGACTCGACCAGGTCGACACGCGTGACCCCGTTCGCGGAGATCCGCGACAGGGCCACGGCAGCCATCCAGCCGGCCGTGCCGCCGCCCACGATCAGGACGCGGCGCAGCGAACGCCGGTCGTCGCTTTCGGAGGGATCAGACATGTCGCGGTGCTCCGGCGCCCACGGGAGGCGAACGTTGATCTTCTGTAGACCCCATGATAGCGTCGCGAAATGACAGCGCTGTCAGCTGTCCACAAAAAGAGCACTCCGAGGGGAGAAATCGTGGTTGCTACCCGAATGTCGGGCCGAGGCGCCCTTGCGCGCACTCTACTGTGCGGAGCCTCCGGCGTGGCGCTGGGCGCCATCCTGTTCGCCGGGACCGCCCACGCCCAGGACGCCCAGGATCCCGAAGCCGTCGAGGTCGAGGAGATCATCGTCACCGGAATCCGGTCCAGCCTGCGCAACGCCCAGGCCATCAAGCAGGACTCCGACGTCTTCGTCGACGCGATCAGCGCCGAAGACATCGGTGCCCTGCCCGACCGGTCCGTGACCGAAGCCCTGCAGCGCGTGCCCGGTGTGTCGATCAGCCGCTTCGCCGGCGCCAACGACCCCGACCACTTCTCGGTCGAGGGATCCGGCGTCGTGGTGCGCGGCCTGACCTTTGTGCGCTCCGAACTGAACGGCCGGGACACCTTCTCGGCCAACAACGGGCGCGACCTGTCCTTCGCCGACGTGCCGCCGGAGCTGCTGGGCAGCGTCGAGGTGTTCAAGAACGTCTCGGCCGACATGATCGAGGGCGGCATCGCCGGCACGGTCAACCTGAACACGCGCAAGCCCTTCGACAGCCCCGGCCGCCTGATGGCGGTCTCGGTCGAGGGCAACTACGGCGACCTCGAGCAGAAGCTGACGCCGACCGTGTCGGCCCTGATCAGCGACCGCTGGGAGACCGACGCCGGTGAGTTCGGCTTCCTGCTGAGCGGCGTGTATTCCCAGCTGCAGTCGCGATCCGATGGCCTGCAATCGCTGAACTACCGGCTGGACACTTCGACGGGCCGCGACCTTTGGACTCCGTCCGGCCTCGCCTTCCGCACCCAGTCGTTCGACCGCGAACGCACGGGCGTGGCCGCCGCCGGTCAGTGGCGCTCCAACGACCGGACGATGGAAGCCACCGTCCAGTACCTGCGGTCGGAGTCGACCCAGGCCTGGACCGAGAACGCCATCGAGACGATCGTCGACGACACCGGCAACCGCGTGCCCCTGCCCGGCACGACCTGGGAGTATGACGACGACGGCATCTTCACCAGCGGCGTCATCACCTCGAACGCCGGCTGGCGCTCGGCCGACCCGTCGGTGCCGCTCGAAGGCATCCAGCACAGCTTCATCAAGCGTGGCGTCGACCAGCGCTATGTGACGAGCGATCTGGGCTTCAATTTCAAGTGGACCCCGACCGATCGGCTGCGGCTGAACTTCGATGCCCAGTACGTCGAGTCCACCGTCGAGAACACCGACTTCCAGATCGCCAATTCCTTCTTCGCGATCGACGTCATCGACCTGACGGGCGAGACGCCCACACTGGGGTTGCTGCCGCCGAACGCGACCGGGACGGGCGATCCCGCCGCCTTCCTCGCCGATCCCGCCAACTACTACTGGCGCAACGCGATGGACCACAAGGAGGACAGCGAGGGCGAGGAGTACGCTTTCCGCGCCGACGCCGAGTACGATCTGGACTCCGGCTGGCTGCAGTCCGTCAAGGTGGGCGCGCGCTTCGCAGAGCGGGACCAGACCACGCGGAACTCGCTCTACAACTGGGGCGTCATCTCGGAAGTCTGGAACGGCGCCACCGGCCCCGTCTGGCTGGATCAGGGCAGCGTCGGCACACCACGCCTGACGGGCGGACTGTCGAACGCCTCCCTGTTCAACTTCTCGGGCATGGGCGTGCCGGTCAGCGCCTTCGGCTATGGGGGCAATCCCGGCCGGGACTATGACGAGGCCGTGGCCTTCGCCCTGGCGATGAACCAGATCTGGGGCGGCGGAGGCTGGGTGCCTCTGAACATGCGCTCCAATGTCGTTCCGGGCACGGACTACACTCCCGGTGAAATCAACGAGACGAACGAGCAGACGCGCGCCGCCTACGCCCTGATCAAGTTCGACAACGGTGCCGACCCGGTCTGGGGTGAGAGCGTCTCGATCACCGGGAACGTGGGCCTGCGCTATGTGGAGACCACCATCACCGCGGCGGGTGCACTGAGCTTCCCGACCCAGGCCCAGGTGTTCACCGGTGACTGTTCGATCCCGCCCGCGCCGGGCAGCTCGCTCCCGGCGTTCTGCCTGTTGACCCCGGCCGAACAGGCCCGGGCCATGGCCTTCGCCACCGGCACCTCGATCGCGAATGACGCCGAGAACACCTACGATAACTGGCTTCCCAGCGTGAACGTGAAGGTCGGCCTCACGCCGGAGTTCCTGCTGCGCTTTGGCTACACCGAGGCGATCCGCCGGTCGGATCTGGGGCTGACGCGCAACCAGCTGCAGATCACGCCGCGCGTGGTCAGCAACCAGTTCCTCGGGTTCGAGGCCCAGGCCGGGAACACCTTCCTGAAGCCGATCCGGTCGCAGCAGTTCGATGTCTCGGCGGAGTGGTATTTCGCCCCGACCGGCTCGCTGACGCTGGCCCTCTTCCACAAGTCGCTGGAGGACGTGATCACCAACGGCTTCTACGACCGGACACTGACGAACGGCGGGTCGACCTACGACGTCTACGTCCGGGGTCCCACGAACTCGACCGAGGACGGCGAGATCCAGGGCTTCGAGATTGCCTACCAGCAGTTCTACGATTTCCTGCCGGGCTGGTGGTCGGGCTTCGGCATCCAGGCCAACTACACCTACATCGACAGTTCGGGCGTACCGCAAGAGAACCTGCAGGCCGACAAGGCCAATCCGGGAGGTACCGAGCCGGTGATCGACACCAGCCTGCTGCCGCTGGAGTCGTTGTCGGAGCACAACTTCAACTTCGCCGCCATCTACGAGAACGACGTCATCTCGGCCCGTCTCGCCTGGAGCTGGCGGTCGGAGTACCTGCTGACCACGCGCGACGAGATCGTGCCGTTCGCGCCAATCTATTCCGACGACACGGGGCAGCTGGACGCGTCGTTCTTCTACACGGTCAATCCGACGCTGAAGATCGGCGTCCAGGGCGTGAACCTGCTGGACGAGACGACCCGGACCTTCCAGGTCCTCAACGACGACCTGCTGGTGGCCCCGCGGTCGTGGTTCAAGAACGACCGCCGGTTCTCGTTCGTGGCGCGCGCCACGTTCTGACGATGCGACCACACGCGCCGGTCCCACGGGGCCGGTGCGTGTGCGTCACCGGCGCGACAGCGCCCCGATCAGGAACGATCTCAGGGTTCGCGCCGTCTCCTCCGTGAGGGGGCCCAGGATGCCGCGGGCGTGTTCCGGCAGATGGGCCGGCGGCCCGGCGTCCTCGCCGAAGACGAAATGTTCGAACATCTCGCGCCAGGCGGCACGCGTCGGGTCCGGCAAGGCGCGGATGGCCAGGATCGCGTGAACCAGCGCCTCGAACCCAGACCCGGCGAGGGGCTGGTCGTCCCACCAGTAGTTCACCAGAACGTTGAACCGTTCGGTCGACCGGACGTGATGCCACCAGAGCGGCGGAATGTAGATCGCGTCACCCGGCTCCAGGTCCGCCACGAACGCCTTCCCGGCCGCGTTCGCAAAGCGGGGAAAGTCGGCCCCGCCCGTCGCATCGAGCGGCACCATGCTGACCGGCTGTCCGGCGAGCGTGTGTTCCAGCGGCCCCGGATACAGGTCGCCCGTGCTCTCCGGCGGGAACAGGGTGAAGGTCCGACGTCCCGCGACCACGCAGGCGAGGTTTTCCGAGACGTCAAAATGGGTCTGGACCTCGACCGCATTGCCCAGCCACAGGCGCGGTGTGGCGGTCCCGGGAACCCCGGGCGCGGGATTGGCCGGCGCAAAGTCCGGAAGACCGTCGCTCATCAAGGCCGCCCCCATGTAGAGCGCCGGGACGCCCGTCTCCGGCGCCGACAAAAGGTCGGCGATCATCGCGGAGATGGTGACGGGCTCGCGCACGAAATTGTGCCCGCGAAGGTCCGGACCATAGAAGAACCGCCCACCGGCCCCGGGCGGAGCGCGCATCCGGGTGCCGACGCCGCCGCGGTCCATGGCGCGGAGATAGTGGGCGATCCGCGCGTCCCCCTCCCGGGCGGCGCGTACCGCGGGCCAGTCGCGGACGCGTCCCCGCATCACCAGCGGCCGCCCCGCGGCGCGAGCGCCGTCGAAATCCTCGTCAGGCGGGCGGCCTTCGCCTGTCACGCAATGCTCCTTGACAGCGCTGTCTAACAGCGGCGCACTATGCCTTGCACACCCTGCCTGAGACAGGGGGCGGGAGGGGAAAGTCCCAAATGGGCGTTGCGGAGTTGCACGGTGGCCCGCCCACGCCGACAGTGATCGTCGGCATGCCGGGGGACAGCGCGTCAGGATCGTCGGCCGGGAGGGTGAGCGCGGGCTTCATCGCCCTGTATTCGCTCGCCCAGATCGGCGCCTTCGTCGCCTTCATCCCGATGTTGAACCTTCTTCTGCCGTTGAAGGCGGAAGCGGTGGACCCGGCCGCAAAAGCCATGCTCCTGAGCCAGATCACCCTTGTGGGCGCCGGCGTGGCCGGCCTCGCCAATCTGGCCGCAGGGGCCCTCAGCGACGCGACGCGCGGGCCGTGGGGACGCCGCCGGCCGTGGATTCTGGTCGGTGCCATCGGCGTGGCCCTGGCCCACGGAATGGTCTTTCTGGCGACCGACTTCTGGAGCCTGCTGGCCGCGTTCGTGATCTTCCAGATCACGTTGAACCTGATGTTCGCCCCCCTGAACGCCGTACTGGCCGACCGGGTGCCCGACCGGCAGAAGGGCACGGTGTCCGCCCTTCAGGGGTTGGCCTTGCCTCTGGCGGGACTGTTCTCAGCCCTCGTTCTGGCCATCGGATTGCAGGGCCTCGGCGAGCGGATTCTGCTGACGGCACTGGTCATTCCGCTGCTGATCCTGCCCTTCGCGCTGCTGGTCCCCGACCGCAGCCGCCCCACGGCGACGCCGGCGCGGCCCCGCCTGAGCCTGACGGCGCTTCTGGACCGCGACTTCCGGTTGGCCTTCCTCTCCCGCCTTCTGGTCCAGGTGAGCATCACCCTGAACGTGCTGTATCTGCTGTTCTATCTGCAGGACGTCGCCGCGCTGCCGCCGTCGACCGGCTCGTCCGAGGCGGCGTTCGGCTGGTTGCTGGCCGGCGGGACGGCCGGCGGACTGGTGGTCGGCTTCGCGGGCGGACTGCTTTCGGATCGCGTCCGGCGCCGGCGCGCCTTCGTCATGAGCGGCGGCGTCCTGATGGCGCTCGGCGCGGCGCTGATGGTCGCCCAGCCGGTCTGGCCCGCGCCGCTGATCGCCCAGGTCGTATTCGGCGCCGGCCTAGGCCTTTACTCGACGGTCGACATCGCCCTGGTGGCGGAGGTCCTGCCGGATCCGGTTCACGCGGGACGGGACCTGGGCGTGATGAACCTGGCCATCACCGCACCCCAGATCGCCGCGCCCCTGATCGGGCTGGGCGTTCTGGCGGCGCTGGGCGGAGACCTGAGGGGCGTGTTCGCGATTTCGGCGGCCTTCGCCCTCGTGGGCGGGCTCGTAGTGATGGGCATCAGGAGGGTGAGATGAGCGACCGGAGCGTGAGACGCGTCGTCATCGTGGGCGGCGGCACGGCCGGATGGATGACCGCCGCGGCGCTGGCGCGGCTGGTGAAGACGCCGGCGACCTCCGTCACCCTGATCGAGTCGGCCGAGATCGGGACCGTCGGCGTGGGCGAGTCGACCCTGCCCCACATCCGCGCCTTCAATGAACGTCTGGGCATCGACGAGGCCGAATTCATGAAGGCCACGCGCGCCACCTTCAAGCTGGGCATCCAGTTCGAGGACTGGGCCCGCATCGGCGACCGCTACATCCACCCGTTCGGCGACTACGGGCTGCCGGGCGGCGAGGCCCCGTTTCACCACTACTGGCTGAAGGCGTCAGCCGGGGCGGACGTCGGCCCGATCGACGACTACTCCCTGCCGTGCGTAGCAGCGCGCGAAGGCCGGTTTGCGCCGCCGGCGTCTGACCGCTCCCTGGCCTCGACCTACGGCTATGCCTACCAGCTCGATGCCTCACTCTATGCCCGCTACCTGCGCGGCCTGTCGGAGGCGGACGGCGTCGAACGGGTCGAAGGCCGGATCGTCGAGGTCCGGCGCGACGGCGAGAGCGGGCACCTGTCCGGCGTCGTTCTGGAGACCGGTGCGACGGTGGAGGGCGACCTCTTCATCGACTGCTCCGGCTTCCGGGGACTCCTGATCGAGCAGACCCTGCGGGCCGGCTACCGCGACTGGTCGCACTGGCTGCCCTGCGACCGGGCGGTGGCCATGCCGTGCGCCAGCGACCTTCCCACCGTGCCGTACACGCGCGCCCGCGCGCTGGAGGCGGGCTGGCAGTTCCGCATTCCCCTGCAGCACCGCGTCGGCAACGGCTACGTCTACTGCAGCGCCTTCCTGGAGCCCGACGCGGCGGTCGACCGCCTGACCGGTCTGCTGGAGGGCGAGGCGCTGAATGCGCCCAACCACCTGCGCTTCACCGCCGGCCAGAGACGCCGGACCTGGGTCGACAACTGCGTGGCCATCGGCCTGTCGGGCGGCTTCATCGAACCGCTGGAGTCGACCAGCATCTATCTGATCCAGCAGGGCATCACCCAGCTGATCGCCCTGTGGCCCGACCGCGACTTCGCGCCTTCCGCCATCGCCGAATACAACCGTCAGATGGACATGGAGTTCGAGCGGGTCCGCGACTTCATCATCCTGCACTACCACGCCACCGAGCGGTCGGACTCGGAGCTGTGGAACCACGTCCGCACCATGGCACCGCCGGACTCCCTGGCCGAAAAGATGGAGCTGTGGCGGGCGCGCGGCGCGGTGCAGGAATACCGCGAGGGTCTGTTCCTGCACCCCAGCTGGGTGGCGGTCTATCTGGGCCAGCGCGTGCGGCCGAACCGCTGGCACCCCTTGGCCGACCGGCGCGCCACACCCGACCTGCTGCCCGCCCTGGCGCGCCTGCGCGAGACGATCGCGGCGACGGCCGCGCGGATGCCAAGCCAGGACGCCTACATCGCCCGCCACTGCGATTACCGCACCGCGGAGGCCGCATGAGCCCGCCGCCCGCCGGACATCCCCGCCGCATCCGCAGCGTCTGCATCGTCGGCGGGGGCACGGCCGGCTGGATGGCCGCGTCAGCCCTGGCGAAGATCCTCGGCCCCCACTACGCCGAGATCACCCTGGTCGAGTCCGACGAGATCGGCATCGTCGGCGTGGGTGAGGCGACGATCCCCCAGATCCGTCTGTTCAACCAGATGCTGGGGCTGGACGACGACGACTTCGTCCGCAGCACCCACGGCAGCTTCAAGCTGGGAATCGAGTTCGTCGACTGGGGCCGGCCGGGCGACCGCTATATCCACCCGTTCGGCCGCTACGGCATCGACATGGCGGGGGTGTCGTTCCACGCCTTCTACCTGAAAGGCCGGATGCTGGGCGAAACCCACGACCTGTCCCGATACTCGCTGGAGGCCTCGGCCGCCCGGGCGAACCGGTTCATGCGGTCGATCGACGCCGGCAAGTCGCCGCTGTCGAACATCGCCTATGCCTATCATTTCGACGCCGGGCTCTATGCCCGTCACCTTCGGGCCTACGCCGAGGCGCGCGGCGTCCGGCGCGTGGAGGGGCGTGTGGTCGATGTGCCCCTCGCCCCGGACACGGGGTTCGTCGAGGCGGTGACGCTGGAAGGCGGGCGTCGGGTCGAGGCGGACCTGTTCATCGACTGCTCCGGCTTCCGCGGCCTGCTGATCGAACAGGCGCTGCACACGGGCTACGAGGACTGGTCGCGCTGGTTGCCGTGCGACCGGGCCCTGGCCGTGCCCTGCGAAAGCGCGGGGGAGCTCACGCCCTACACCCGGTCGACGGCGCGCGAGGCCGGTTGGCAGTGGCGCATTCCGCTGCAGCACCGGATCGGCAACGGCTACGTCTATTGCAGCGCTCACATCAGCGACGACGAGGCGGCACGGACGTTGCTGGCGAATCTGGACGGCAAGCCTCTGGCCGATCCGCGCCCGCTGCGCTTCACTACAGGGCGGCGCAAGGCGTTCTGGAACCGCAACGTCGTGGCCCTGGGGCTGGCGTCCGGCTTCATGGAGCCGCTGGAGTCGACCAGCATCCACATGATCCAGAGCGGCATCGCCCATCTGCTGGCTATGTTCCCGGACCGGGACTTCGATCCGGCCGAGACGGCCCGCTACAACCGGGTCATCGGCGAGGAGTTCGTGCGCATCCGGGACTTTCTGGTCCTGCACTACAACGCCAACCAGCGACCCGGCGATTTCTGGGCGCAGATGCGCGCGATGGAGATCCCCGACGGCCTCAGGGAAAAGTACGACCTCTACCTCTCACGGGGGCGGATCTTCCGCGAGAACGACGAACTGTTCAGCGACACCAGCTGGTTCGCGGTCATGGCCGGACAGAACCTGTGGCCGGAGACCTATGATCCGGTCGCCGACGTGCTGGACGACCCGACCACGCTGCGGCGTCTCGCGGAGGCCCGGGGCGTCTATGAGGCCTGTCTGGCGCAGATGCCGGGCCACGCGGATTTCATCGCGCGGAACTGCGCGATGGCGGCTGCCGTCTAGGGGTTCATCTCGCGCAGCATGCGGCGGACCAGCAGGCCCGACGGGCTGATCGCGTCGTCCGCCCAGCCGCCGCGACCCGACGCCCCGGGACGCAGGGCAGCCGAGGTTTCGTCCTTGTCGGTGACGGACCAGTTCAGGTGGCTGAGGCCGTGGGTCTCCATGAAATCCCACCACAGGCGGGTTTCCACCTCGTCGAGAATGCCGTTGCCGCTGGCCTCGCTGGTGCCCCACTCGGTCACGAACAGGGCTGCGCCCAGCTCAAGCGCCTTGAGCGCCTTGTCGCGCAGCTCTTGCCTGTGCGTACCGGCATAGAAATGCAGCGTGTAGGCCAGGTTGGAGAACGGCAGCGGGTCGGCGGCCGCGATGTCCACATCCTGCGACCAGGTGGGGGTGCCGGCGATGACCAGGTTGTCGGGGTCGACGGCGCGGATGGCCGGGATCACCACCATGTGGAAGGGCTTCACCACCTCAGCCCAGCCGTGGGTGTTCAGCGGCTCGTTGTAGACCTCGTAGATCAGGTTGGGGTGGTCGCCGTACTTCGCCGCCACCCGGGCGAAGAAGGCGGCTGCCGCCTGCGGGTGCGGCTCGTGGGCGTGCCAGTCGACGATGACGTACAGCCCCTCGGCGATCGCCGCCTCGACGACGGCCTCAAGCTTCGCCATCTCGCGCTCGGGGTGGGCCAGATAGCCGTCGTTGTCGACGGCCACGGCGGCGCGGACCACGGAGACGTTCCAGTCCGACTTCAGCCAAGCCACCGTATCGGCATTGTAGAACTGTCCGCCCCACTGGCTCCAGAACAGGGACATGCCGCGCAGGACGACCGGCTCGCCGTGCTGGTCGACCACCCGTCCGCCCTCCACCCTCAGCGCGCCGTGGCGCTCCACCGGCGTCTGGGCGAGCGACGGGGCGGCCGCCGTCAGGACAGCCGCGACGAGCAGGATTCTGAGAAGGGGCATGATCATGATCGCACACCTTCGCTTGACAGCGCTGTCAGTCAAGTGAAACCTCGGCTTCGCGCGGTCCGGGCCGATCACACCCGGTTTCGTGGCGACAGAGGCCGAACGGCCCGGCGGGGGAGACGACCATGAGCCAGTCCGACGGGCGGGGCGACGCTCCCGAAAGGGGCGCGGAGCGCGTCGACCTTCGATTCATCTGCCTGATCGTGTCCGTGGCGACGCTGGGCGGATTCATGTTCGGCTACGATTCCGGGGTCATCAACGGTACCCAGGACGGCCTTGAAGCCGCTTTCGACCTGTCCGCGCTGGGGACCGGACTGAACGTCGGCGCGATCCTGCTGGGATGCGCCGCCGGGGCGTTCGTCGCCGGGCGGCTGGCGGACCTGACGGGGCGGCGGACCGTCATGCTGATGGCGGCGGCAGCCTTCATCATCAGCGCGCTGTGGGCCGGCGCCGCCGACGCCTCGATCCACTTCGTCCTTGCCCGCTTCGTGGGCGGCCTCGGCGTCGGCGCCGCCAGCATCCTGGCACCGGCCTACATCTCGGAAGTCACCCCCGCCGCGATCCGCGGACGGCTGTCCAGCGTGCAGCAGATCATGATCATCACCGGGCTGACCGGGGCCTTCCTCGCGAACTATGCCCTGGCCTCGACGGCCGGCGGCTCGACCGCAGAGTTCTGGCTGGGCCTGCCGGCATGGCGCTGGATGTTCTGGATGCAGGTGCTGCCCGCGGGGGTCTATCTGGCCGCCTTGCTGCTCATCCCGGAAAGCCCCCGCTACCTCGTCGCGAGAGGCCGCGACGCCGAGGCGGAAGCCGTTATGACGAAGCTGTTCGGCGCCGGGGCCGGGGCTCGCAAGACGGCCGAGATCCGTGCCTCGCTGGCGACCGACCGGCGCCCGCGTTTTTCCCATCTGCTGGATCCCGCGACGCGCCGGGTGCGGCCGGTCGTCTGGGCCGGGCTGATACTGGCGGTGTTCCAGCAACTCGTCGGGATCAACGTGGTGTTCTACTACGGCGCGGTGTTGTGGCAGTCGGTGGGATTCTCCGAGAGCGATGCGCTGCAGATCAATATCCTGTCGGGCGTTCTCTCCATCGGGGCCTGTCTGTTCGCCATCGCCGTCATCGACAAGGTCGGACGCAAGCCGCTGCTTCTGGTCGGCTCGGCCGGGATGGCCGTGACGCTGGCCGTCATGGCCTGGTGTTTCGCGCAGGCCGATCTGGTCGACGGTGCCCTGCGGCTGGACGACCGGACGGGCATGGTCGCCCTGATCGCCGCCAACGCCTACGTGGTCCTGTTCAACCTCAGCTGGGGTCCGGTGATGTGGGTCATGCTGGGCGAGATGTTCCCCAACCAGATGCGCGGCTCCGCCCTCGCCGTCGCCGGTCTGGCACAGTGGATGGCCAATTTCGGCATATCGGTCAGCTTCCCGTCGATGGCGGCCTCGCTGGGCCTCGCCCTGACCTATGGGCTCTACGCGATCTGCGCCGCGGTCTCGTTCTTCCTGGTGTCGGCCCTGGTGAAGGAGACGCGCGGCCGGGAGCTGGAAGAGATGACGGCATGACCGGACCCGCCGCATCATGAACGCCACCGAACTTTTCCTCGTCGCCATGCTGGCGGTGTTCACCGTGCCGTATCTGATCTGGCGCGGGTTCCGCACCGAGCACTGGGCGCCCCTCGTCGTGGTTCAGATCGTCACCGGCATCCTTCTGGGGCCCGGCGTGCTGGGCGCGGCCTTCCCCCAGGCGCATGCGGCGGTGTTCTCGCCCACCGTGATCGCCTCCCTGAACGGCGTGGCCTGGTGGGCCGTGATGATCTTCGTCTTCATCGCGGGGATCGAACTGGATCTGCGCGAGGCGTGGCGCGATCGGCTGGAAACCGGCGTGACCGCGGGTCTGGCGCTGGTGGTGCCGCTGGCCGTCGGGGCGATCGCCGCGTGGGGGCTGCTGCGCTTTCCCGGCTGGGCCGGCCCGGACGGCGAGCCCTGGCAGGTGGTGCTGGGCATCGGCATGGCCTGCGCCGTCACCGCCCTGCCGATCCTGATCCTCTTCATGCAGAAACTGGAGATCCTGCGCGCGCCGCTCGGCCAGCGCATCCTGCGCTACGCCAGCCTGGACGACGTCGCCATCTGGGGCGTTCTGGCGCTGATCCTGCTGGATTGGGAGCGGATCGGCCGTCAGGGCGCGTTTCTGGTCGGCTTCGCCGTCGCCGCCGTCGCGGTGCGGGCGCTGATGAAACGCATCCCGGACAAGGACCGGTGGTACGTCGCCCTGATCTGGCTGGCCCTGTGCGGTCTGGCCGGGGACTGGTCGGGCCTGCACTTCATGGTCGGCGCCTTCCTGGCCGGGGTCGTGCTCGATCAGGAGTGGTTCGGTCGCGAGCGGATGGACCTGTTCCGCGACCATGTCCTGCTCGCCATCATGCCCGTTTTCTTCCTCAGCACCGGACTGCGGACCCAATGGGACGTCGGCGGCCCCGCGGTCTTTCTCGCCGCTGGCGTGCTGCTGGTGGCCTCGGTCAGCGGCAAGCTGGCCGGTGTTCACCTCGCCGGCCGGATCCTGAAATGGCCGAAGGGCGAGGCGTCGATCATCGGCTGGCTGCTGCAGACCAAGGCCCTGATCATGATCATCTTCGCCAACGTCCTTCTGGACCGGCAGATCATCACCAACGACGCCTTCACCGCCCTTCTGCTCATGGCGGTTGGCTCGACCATGCTGTCCGTGCCGCTGGTTACACCGAAGCTGCGCCGGCTGACGGAGGCCCGCGACGCCGCGCCCCGCCACGCTTCACCCGACCACTCTCCTCCCGCCCGCCCCACCCAGGAACCGACATGACCGACACCCAACCGCCGACCGCTCCGAAGGGCACAGGTCTGGCCTTTGCCTATGTGACGACGCTGTTCTTCGCCTGGGGGTTTGCGACCTCGCTGATCGATCCGCTGATCGCGGCGGTGAAGAAGGTGTTCGACCTGTCGTTCGCCGAGGCGACGCTGACGG